>CEAP01010410.1_pt1 | contig 253512 bp, 183 predicted proteins | sample 557771 | NCBI WGS metagenome assembly CEAP01 (sample SAMEA3182073, study PRJEB8094) | gut metagenome | biome: human; feature: gut; material: Stool; isolation source: human stools | place: Canada | collected 2012-02-15
CCTTATTATATAATACATTCCGTTATTTCGGTTATAAGGTAGGACTGATTTCTACTGTTTGCAACTACATAGACGATCAGCCCATACCCACTGAGCATACGACCCCCGACCCCATCACTCTGAACCAGTTATTAGGACAGATGGCAGACTCCGGGTGCAAGTATGTCTTCATGGAAGTGAGTTCGCACTCTATCGACCAGAAACGTATCAGCGGGCTCCGTTTTGCAGGTGGTATTTTCACCAACCTGACGCGCGACCATCTGGACTATCACAAGACAGTGGAGAATTATCTCAAAGCTAAGAAGAAATTCTTCGACGACATGCCGAAGAACGCCTTCAGTCTGACCAACCTGGATGATAAGAACGGGCTTGTAATGACGCAAAACACGCGTTCAAAGGTATATACCTACTCATTGCGCAGCCTCAGCGATTTCAAAGGCAAGATATTGGAGTCTCATTTCGAAGGTATGTTACTCGACTTCAATAACCACGAACTGGCCGTGCATTTCATCGGTCGTTTTAATGCTTCAAACCTGTTGGCGGTATTTGGTGCAGCTGTACTGCTCGGCAAAAAAGAGGAAGATGTATTGGTTGCCCTCAGCACTTTGCAGCCGGTAGCCGGGCGCTTTGATGCAGTACGTTCTCCCAAAGGCATCACCGCCATTGTAGATTATGCACACACTCCGGATGCCCTCATCAACGTATTGAACGCCATTCACGGAGTACTTGAAGGTAAAGGCAAGGTGATCACCGTAGTAGGTGCAGGCGGTAACCGCGATAAAGGCAAACGCCCCATCATGGCCAAGGAAGCAGCCAAAGCCAGCGATCGCGTCATCATCACCTCGGACAACCCGCGTTTTGAAGAGCCCCAGGATATCATCAACGATATGCTTGCCGGATTAGACAAGGAGGACATGCAGAAAACCATCAGCATAGCCGACCGTCGCGAGGCCATCAAGACCGCTTGCCTACTGGCACAGCCGGGTGATGTAATTCTCGTTGCCGGAAAAGGCCATGAAAACTATCAGGAGATTAAGGGAGTGAAACATCATTTCGATGATAAAGAAGAGCTAAATAAAGTTTTTAACGGTTAGTGATAAATGATTAGCAACTGCATTATCACCATGCAAGACACTAATCACTTATCACCAATCACTAATCACTAAGAACATGTTGTATTATTTATTTCAATGGTTAGACAAGTATGACATTCCCGGTGCGGGTATGTTTGGATATACATCATTCCGGGCTTTGATGGCAATCATCCTTGCATTGCTCATTTCAAGCATCTGGGGAGATCGTTTTATCAACCTGCTGAAACGGAAACAGATTACGGAAACACAACGTGATGCCAGCATCGATCCGTTCGGGGTGAACAAGGTAGGTGTACCGAGCATGGGGGGCGTCATTATCATTGTAGCAATTCTCATTCCGTGTCTGCTACTGGGTAAGTTGAGTAATATCTATATGATATTGATGCTGATTACCACGGTATGGCTGGGGTCATTAGGATTTGCCGATGATTATATCAAGATTTTCAAGAAAGACAAAGAAGGCCTGCACGGAAAGTTCAAGATTATCGGACAGGTAGGTTTGGGATTAATCGTAGGACTTACTTTATACCTGAGTCCGCAAGCCGTCATCCGCGAAAACATTGAAGTGCAGAAACCCGGGCAGGAAGTGGAAGTTATTCATGCGGGACAAGACATTAAGTCGACGCAGACTACCATCCCCTTCTTCAAAAGCAATAACCTGGATTATGCTGATTTCGTAAGTTTCATGGGTAAACATGCGCAAACGGCAGGTTGGGTACTGTTTGTGATTATCACTATATTCGTAGTGACAGCCGTCAGCAATGGCGCCAATCTGAATGATGGAATGGACGGTATGGCGGCAGGGAACTCGGCTATTATAGGTTTGGCACTGGGAATTTTAGCTTATGTATCCAGCCACATCGAATATGCCGGTTATCTGAATATCATGTATATTCCCGGATCGGAAGAACTGGTAATCTTCATCTGCGCCTTCATTGGTGCCTTGATTGGTTTTCTGTGGTACAATGCGTATCCGGCACAGGTATTCATGGGTGATACGGGTAGTTTAACCATTGGCGGTATCATCGCCGTATTTGCCATCATCATACACAAAGAGTTGCTGATACCCATTCTTTGCGGTGTATTCCTGCTGGAAAACCTATCCGTCATTTTACAACGGTTCTATTACAAAGCCGGAAAACGGAAAGGAGTAAAACAAAGGCTGTTCAAACGAACACCTATCCACGACCACTTCCGTACCTCCATGAGCCTGATAGAACCGGGCTGTACAGTGAAGTTTACAACGCCGACCAAGTTGTTCCATGAGTCAAAAATCACGGTCCGTTTCTGGATTGTGACGATTGTACTGGCCGCGATAACGATTATTACATTAAAGATAAGATAACAGAGTTGCCAGTGACGAGCTACAAGCTACAAGTGCTCGCTACCGGTAACCAATAAGAAACAAACTTGTAGCAACTACCAACTCCAGCCACTGCTTGTAGCTCGTAGCTGGTAGCCCGTAACTAAAGAAAACATGAGTAGAATTGTAGTATTAGGAGCCGGAGAGAGTGGTGCAGGTGCTGCCGTACTCGCCAAAGTGAAGGGATTCGACACATTCGTATCCGACATGTCCGCCATTAAAAGCAAATATAAAGAAATGCTGGACAGGTACGACATCTCCTGGGAAGAAGGACAGCATACAGAAGAGCTGATTTTAAATGCCGAAGAAGTGGTGAAAAGCCCCGGCATCCCCAATGATGCTCCGATTATATTGAAACTGAAAAAGCAAGGTACGCCTGTCATCTCTGAGATAGAGTTTGCAGGGCGCTATACCAATGCAAAAATGATATGTATTACCGGTTCAAACGGTAAGACCACTACCACCTCACTCATTTATCACATTTTCAAGAGTGCAGGTCTGAATGTAGGATTGGCAGGCAACATTGGCAAGAGCCTTGCTTTGCAGGTGGCCACGGATCAACATGATTACTACGTGATTGAGCTCAGTTCTTTCCAGTTGGATAACATGTATAAGTTCCGCGCCAACATTGCCGTGCTGATGAATATTACGCCCGACCACCTGGACCGCTACAACCACTGCATGCAGAACTATGTGGACGCAAAGTTCCGTATCACGCAGAACCAGACACCGGAAGATGCCTTCATCTTCTGGAATGACGACCCCATCATCAAACGCGAACTGGACAAACACGGGTTATGCGCCCACCTTTATCCATTCTCCGCAATGAAAGAAGATGGAGCCATAGCCTACGTAGAAGACGGTGAAGTGGAAATCAACGAACCCATCGCCTTCAACATGGAGCAGGAGAAATTGGCTTTACAAGGCACACACAACTTATACAATTCTCTCGCCGCAGGCATCTCTGCCAATCTTGCCGGAATAGAGAAAGAATATATTCGCCGTGCTTTGTCCGACTTCAAAGGCGTAGAACACCGCCTTGAAAAAGTAGCCACTGTGCGCGGTGTAGAGTTTATCAACGACTCTAAAGCTACCAACGTAAATTCCTGCTGGTATGCTTTGCAGAGCATGAAAACGAAAACGGTCCTGATACTAGGCGGAAAAGATAAAGGCAACGACTATACAGAAATTGAAGACCTGGTGCGCGAAAAATGCTCTGCCCTGGTTTACCTGGGATTGCATAACGAAAAGTTGCACGATTTCTTCGATCGCATGGGATTGCCCGTTGCCGATGTGCAAACCGGTATGAAAGATGCCGTAGATGCCGCTTTCCGTTTAGCGAAAAAAGGCGAAACGGTATTGCTGAGTCCTTGTTGTGCAAGCTTCGACCTCTTCAACAGTTATGAAGATCGCGGAGACCAGTTCAAGGAATACGTAAGAGCATTATGACCGCGCCCGGGATAAAAAGACGGTCGCACATCGTGAGAAAAGCAAGCGTATATGAGCGCTTTCATTCCTTAATTATTAACTATTAATTTGCGAAGCATTGGACTTACTCAGAAGCATATTCAAAGGTGACAAGGTAATCTGGATCATATTCCTTTTCCTTTGCCTCATTTCTATCGTAGAAGTGTTCAGCGCCGCGTCTACACTGACGTACAAGAGCGGTGACCACTGGGGGCCTATTACACAGCACAGCATCATCCTAATGGTGGGCGCTGTAGTAGTGGTGTTTATGCACAATATTCCTTATAAGTGGTTTCAGGTGTTCCCTGTGTTCCTGCTGCCTTTGTCCGTAGTATTACTGGGTCTTGTTATGATGATGGAACGCATCAATGGTGCTGCACGCTGGATGACCTTCATGGGTATCCAGTTCCAGCCTTCGGAGGTGGCAAAAATGGCCGTGATCATCGTCACTGCCTTTATCCTCTCCAAGGGACAGGATGAAGACGGGGCCAGTCCGAAAGCCTTCAAGCGTATCATGATTATCACAGGTGTTGTCTGCCTGCTGATTGCACCGGAGAACCTTTCGACGGCGGCTTTGCTTTTCGGAGTGGTTTTTCTGATGATGTTCATCGGACGGGTGGCAATGAAGAAACTGTTGATACTGGCCGGTGCTCTGGCAGGAGTAGCAATCATAGGTGTAGCATTCCTGGTACTGACCAAGAATAGCGATTTACCGTTCCTGCACCGTTTTGACACATGGCGTGCCCGTATAGAGAAATTCACGGATGACACAGAAGTGCCTGCCGCCAAATTCGATATTGACAAAGATGCCCAGATAGCCCACGCCCGTATCGCTGTAGCCACAAGCAACGTTGTAGGTAGAGGACCGGGTAACTCAGTACAGCGCGACTTCCTGAGCCAGGCATTCTCTGACTTTATCTTTGCCATTATTGTGGAAGAATTGGGATTGATAGGCGGGGCTTTCGTCGTATTCCTCTACGTCTGCCTGCTGATACGAGTCGGGCGTATAGCGAAGAAGTGCGACCGAACGTTTCCGGCCTTCCTCATCATAGGAATTGCGCTGTTGCTTGTATCGCAAGCCGTATTTAACATGATGGTAGCAGTAGGATTGGCACCGGTCACCGGGCAACCGCTGCCGCTTATCAGTAAAGGTGGTACCTCCACACTTATCAACTGCGCCTATATCGGCATGATATTGAGTGTGAGTCGCTATACTGCCAAATTGGAAGAGATTAAAGAACATGACGCACAGATACCTATGCAAGTGGAAGCTGCTGTTGAAGAAGGAAATAGCGAGATACAAACAGCGGCCGAACCAACAGCAAAGGTGCTGAACAGTGATGCAGAATTCGAGTAGGAGACAACGGAGTGACAACTCCTTTAACTCCTGCAATAAAATTAAGTATGAAAGATATGAATAAAAGTCATAACGGAGAGGCTCCCCGCATTATCATAAGCGGTGGCGGTACAGGGGGACATATATTCCCCGCAGTATCCATTGCCAATGCCATCAAGGAACTACGCCCCGATGCAGAAATCCTCTTTGTAGGTGCAGAAGGACGGATGGAAATGCAACGTGTGCCCGATGCAGGATACAAAATCATCGGTCTACCCGTGGCAGGCTTCGACCGTAAACGTTTATGGAAAAACTTTGCAGTGATTATAAAGTTACTCCGCAGCCAGTTGAAGGCACGCCGCATACTGAAAGAGTTTCATCCTCAGGTAGCGGTAGGTGTAGGTGGTTATGCCAGTGGCCCTACGTTAAAAGTAGCAGGTATGATGGGAGTGCCTACTTTGATACAGGAACAGAACTCTTATGCAGGCGTAACAAACAAGCTGCTGGCACAAAAGGCCTGCAAGATTTGTGTAGCGTATGATGGAATGGAAAAGTTCTTTCCTGCGGATAAGATTATTATGACAGGAAATCCGGTTCGACAGAATCTGTTAGCAAATAAGCAGAGTCGCGAAGCTGCCGTGACCTCTTTCGGTTTCAATCCGGAGAAGAAAACAATATTGATACTGGGTGGCAGTCTTGGAGCGCGTACTATAAACCAGACTCTGATTGCCGCACTGGATGCAATCAAAGCATACGGTGACATTCAGTTCATCTGGCAGACCGGAAAGATATACATTCAGCAAGTGAAAGATGCCATCACTACCACCACCGGAGAAGCGGTACGTAATCCACGCATTTCAGCTATCCCGAACCTCTATGTGACGGACTTCATTAAAGATATGGCAAGCGCGTATGCGGCTGCCGATCTGGTCATTTCGCGTGCAGGAGCAGGATCTATCTCTGAGTTCTGCCTGCTGAATAAACCGGTTATTCTGGTACCCTCACCCAATGTGGCAGAAGATCACCAGACTAAAAATGCACTGGCCCTCGTAGATAAGGAAGCCGCCATTTACGTGAAGGATGCAGATGCAATGAAGCATCTTATTCCGGTAGCACTCGAAACGGTTGCCGATGCACAAAAACTAAAAACGTTGAGCGAGAACATTGCCAAGTTGGCACTGCCGGACTCAGCAACTATAATTGCAAAAGAAGTATTGAAACTGATAGACAAACTATAGTATCTCAATGAATAAACAGCAGTATCCCAATTCCCCTCCTCCTGGGAGGAGGGGTGCCTGAAAGGCGGGGTGGTAGGTGAAAAACATATTCCTTATTTTAAAGAGCCCCTGCCATTTCACCTACCACCTCCCCCCGTTGGGGTACTCCTCCTGGGAGGAGGAGAATTGAGATAGTATTAAAATATAAGAAAATGAATATAGAAAACATCAAATCCGTATATTTCGTCGGTGCCGGCGGCATCGGTATGAGTGCCCTGATACGTTATTTCTTATCAAAGGGCAAACTTGTAGCTGGTTACGACCGCACTCCGAGCGAACTGACCGAACACCTTATCGCAGAAGGTGCACAGATACATTATGAAGAAAATGTAAGCCTGATCCCCGAAGATTGCAAGGACAAGGAAACAACTTTAGTCGTATACACCCCGGCCGTTCCGCAAGATCATGCCGAGTTAGTGTACTTCCGCAATAACGGTTTCGAAATACAAAAACGCGCCCAGGTTCTGGGAACAATCACCCACAGCAGCAAAGGTCTGTGCGTAGCCGGAACGCATGGTAAAACCACTACCAGCACAATGGTCGCACATTTGCTTTATCAGTCACATGTAGGCTGCACCGCATTCCTCGGAGGCATCTCCAAGAATTATGGAACTAACCTACTACTGTCTCAGTCCAGTCCGTACACAGTGATCGAAGCAGATGAGTTCGACCGTTCTTTCCATTGGTTATCACCGTACATGAGTGTCATTACAGCTACTGACCCCGATCATCTGGATATCTACGGTACGGAAGAAGCCTATCTGGAAAGCTTCCGTCATTATACAACCCTGATTCAACCGGGCGGCGCATTGATCATTCACAAAGACATTGCTTTGAAGCCTGATGTACAATCCGGCGTAAAAGTTTATACCTATGCTCGCACCGAAGGTGATTTCCATGCTGAAAATATCCGCATCGGGAACGGTGAGATATTTATCGACTTCGTGGCACCTGATACACGTATCAATGATATCCAATTAGGTGTTCCCGTCAGCATCAATATAGAGAATGGTGTGGCAGCCATGGCGCTCGCCCACCTCAACGGTGCTACGGATGAGGAAATTAAACGCGGCATGGCAAGTTTCCGCGGAGTAGACCGCCGTTTCGACTTCAAAATCAAGAATGACAAAGTGGTATTTCTGAGCGACTACGCCCATCATCCTGCCGAAATCGCACAAAGCGTAAAGTCTATCCGCGATCTATATCAGGACAAGAAAATAACAGCTATCTTTCAGCCGCATCTTTACACACGTACCCGTGACTTCTACAAGGAATTTGCCGACAGCTTGTCCCTGCTCGATGGAGTGATCCTCGTAGATATCTATCCGGCACGTGAACAACCGATTCCCGGTGTCACCAGCCAGCTGATATATGACAACCTGCGTCCGGGCATTGAAAAATATATGTGCAGGAAAGAAGACATACTGAACCTGCTATCGCAGAAAAAGATCGAGGTTCTGATTACTTTAGGTGCAGGAGACATAGATAACTACGTCCCTGCCATTGCAAAACAATTGGCAGAGTAGCTGACAGTTGAGAAATCATAAATCATAATTGATAAATCATACATGCTGAAAAGAATTCTATTGTCTATCGTCCTGCTGCTCGTCATCGCCTATCTGGTGGTAGCTATCACGGCTTTCAACCGGAAGCCTGCCGGACAGGTGTGTCGTGACATGGAATTGGTTATCAAAGATACAGTTTATGCCGGCTTCATCACCAAGAAAGAAGTTTCGGGTATGCTGGAAAAGAAAGGTATTTATCCCGTTGGCAAACCTATGGATCGCATTCGTAGCAAAACATTGGAACGGGAACTCGCCAAACATCCGCTGATCGACGAAGTGGAGTGCTATAAGACTCCCAGTGGAATACTCTGTGTGGAAGTCAGCCAGCGCATCCCCATCCTGCGAGTGATGAGTGCAAACGGTGAAAACTACTATCTGGACAACAAAGGCACCGTGATGCCACCCGACGCAAAATGCGTTGCTCACCTTGCCATAGTGACCGGAAGAGTAGAAAAGTCGTTTGCCATGAGGGATTTATATAAGTTTGGTGTATTTTTGCAGAATAATAAGTTCTGGGACGCACAGATCGAACAGATACACGTGCTGTCGGACAAGAATGTGGAATTAGTGCCCCGTGTGGGCGACCACATCATCTATCTCGGTAAGCTGGACGGCTTTGAGCGCAAGCTCGAACGGGTGAAAGCTTTCTACGAAAGAGGTTTAAATCAGGTAGGATGGAACAAATATTCCCGTATTAACGTTGAATTTAGTAATCAGATTATCTGTACGAAACGAGAGAATTAAAATATAAACAATAGAAATATATCTATGGCAACAACAGAATTTATCGCCGCTATCGAGTTGAGTTCTTCCAAGATTTCCGGTATCGCCGGCAAGAAGAACAGCGACGGAAGCATACAAGTGCTGGCCTACGCGCGTGAGGATGCCTCTTCTTTTATCCACAAAGGAGTCATCTACAACATTGATAAGACCGCACAGGCTCTGACTTCCATCATCAACAAGCTGGAAAGCCAGTTGAACAACTCCATTGCCAAAGTATATGTAGGCATCGGCGGACAGTCATTGCGCACGGTAAAGAATGCGGTAAGCCGTGTGCTGGAAGAGGAAGGGATTATTTCGCAAGAGTTGGTAGATGCAATCAGCGATGAAAACCTCGAAGTTCCCCTGATGGACATGAGCGTGCTGGATGTAGCCCCGCAGGAATATAAGATAGACAACAATCTTCAGGCCGATCCGGTGGGTGTGGCAGGCAAACGTATCACAGGAAACTTCCTGAATATCGTGGCACGTGCTTCCCTCAAGAAGAATCTGGAACACAGCTTCGAGCAGGCCAAAGTAGAAATTGCCGACTTGCTCATCGCCCCGATAGCCCTGGCCAATGCCGTGCTGACGGAAAGCGAAATGCGTTCGGGATGTGCCTTGGTAGACTTCGGGGCAGATACGACTACCGTATCAGTATATAAAAATAACATTCTCCGCTTCCTTAGCGTACTGCCGCTGGGTGGAAACAATATCACCCGTGACATTACCGCCCTGCAAATGGAAGAGGCCGAAGCCGAGCAACTGAAGCTGAAATACGGAGATATGCTTTACGAGGAAGAAGAGACTGAAACACCAGCAGTCTGCACACTGGAGGACGGTCGTAGCATCGAGTTGAACGTGTTGAACGACATCATCGACGCCCGTGCCGAAGAAATCCTTGCCAATGTATGGAACCAACTGCAACTTTCCGGATACGAAGACAGATTGCTGTCCGGCATCATCTTCACCGGTGGGGGCGCCAACCTGAAAAACATGGAAGACGCATTCCGCAAACGCAGCAAGGTCGATAAGGTAAAGACCACCCGGTTTGTACACAACACCATCCATGGCTTCAGCGATGTACTGAAGAAAGACGGCATGCAGAATACACTGCTCGGCCTGCTTGCTGCCGGCAACGAAAACTGCTGCCTGCAAGAGGTGAAGCCTGCACCTGCCGCTTCCACCGTTACTCCACCGAAACCCGTCGATATGTTTGGCGACGACGAAGCCCTGAAAGAACAGGAAGCCGCCGCCCGTGCCGCCAAAGCACAGCGCGAGAAGGAAGAGAAAGAACGTCGCGAACGGGAACGCAAGGAGAAAGAACGTAAAGAAAAAGAAGAGAAAAAGAAAAAGAAGAAAGAAGGCCCCAGCTGGTTTGAAAAGACTTTCAACAAGATTTCCAATGAGATTTTCTCGGATGACGATCTGAAATGATCTCATAACGTATAAATCATAAATTATAAATCATAAATCCCATTATCATGGACGATATAGTACAATTCGATTTCCCGACAGATTCACCGAAGATCATTAAAGTGATTGGTGTAGGTGGTGGTGGTGGTAATGCCGTGAACCACATGTACCGGGAAGGCATACACGACGTAACGTTCGTTCTGTGTAACACGGACAACCAAGCGTTGAAAGAGTCTCCCGTCCCCGTAAAACTGCAACTGGGGCGTTCTATTACCGAGGGACTGGGTGCCGGAAACCGTCCCGAACGTGCCCGAGAAGCCGCCGAAGAGAGTAGCGAAGAAATCAAATCGCTGCTGAACGACGGTACCAAAATGGTATTTATCACCGCCGGAATGGGTGGCGGAACAGGTACGGGAGCTGCTCCCGTCATTGCCCGCATAGCCAAGGAGATGGACATCCTCACCGTCGGTATCGTCACCATACCTTTTATCTTCGAAGGTGAAAAGAAAATTATCCAGGCGCTGGATGGCGTGGAACGTATCGCCCAGCATGTAGATGCCCTACTGGTTATCAACAACGAGCGTCTGCGCGAAATATATTCCGACCTTACGTTTATGAATGCTTTCGGCAAGGCAGATGATACGTTGTCCATCGCCGCCAAGAGTATTGCAGAAATCATCACCATGCGTGGAACGGTGAACCTGGACTTTGCAGATGTAAAGACCATCCTCAAAGACGGTGGCATTGCCATTATGAGTACCGGCTTCGGCGAAGGTGAAAGCCGTGTGACGAAAGCCATCGACGATGCCCTGCACTCTCCGTTGCTGAACAATAACGATATCTTCAATGCCAAGAAGGTGATGCTGAACGTATCCTTCTGCGAAAGTTCGGAACTGATGATGGAGGAAATGAACGAGATCCACGAATTCATGAGCAAGTTCCGCGAAGGCGTAGAGGTAATCTGGGGTGTGGCTATGGACAACACACTGGAAGGTAAAGTAAAGATTACCGTACTCGCCACCGGTTTCGGCATGGAAGATGTCCCCGGTATGGACAGTGTGCTCGAAAAGCGCAGCCAGGAAGAGGAAGAACGCCAGCTTCAGCTCGAAGAAGAAAAAGAAAAGAACAAAGAGCGTATCCGCAAGGCTTATGGCGAAAGTGCCAGCGGCATCGGCAGCAAGAACATTCGCAAACGCCGACATATCTATATCTTCAACCCCGAGGATCTGGATAATGCTGATATTATCAGCATGGTAGAAAGTTCACCGACATACCTGCGCGATAAGAGCACCCTGAGCACCATTAAAACCAAAGCGGCTACCGAAGGGCAGCTTGCTACGGAAGAGGCACAGGGCGGCGAAGACTTAGGAGGAATAATCACTTTTTAAGTTGAGAGTGGAGAATTGAGAGTTGAGAGTTGGCTGCGCTTTCATGCCATACAGTAACTCTAAACTTTCAATTCTCAACTCTCAACTCTCAACTCTCAACTTATATAATTATGGATTTATTTGAAAGAGTCAGCGAAGACATTAAAACCGCAATGAAGGCCAAAGACAAAGTGGCACTCGAAACATTAAGAAACATCAAGAAAGTATTCCTGGAAGCAAAGACCGCTCCGGGTGCCAACGATACTCTGACCGACGACGCTGCATTAAAGATCATGCAGAAGTTGATGAAACAAGGCAAAGATGCCGCTGAAATATACATCCAGCAAGGTCGTCAGGACCTGGCAGATGCTGAACTGGCACAAGTGAAGGTGATTGAAGTTTACTTGCCGAAGCAGATGTCCGCCGAAGAACTGGAAGCTGCCCTGAAGGAAATCATTGCCGAAACAGGTGCTACCAGTGGTAAAGATATGGGGAAAGTAATGGGCGTTGCTTCCAAGAAGCTTGCCGGACTTGCCGAAGGTCGTGCCATCTCCGCCAAAGTGAAAGAATTGCTGGGATAAACTCCCGCCTTATTTCTGTTATAAGCCGTGTTTCCGGAAGATAGAAGAAAGTAATTTAACTTCTATCGCCCGAAAACACGGCTTCTTTTCGCATTTTATTGAGTATCATAATTTTTATTTCAAATACTATCATTATATTTGCCACGCATTTTCAAGGGAATATCCCCGCATAATAATAAAACTAGAATTCTGGCACAGCATATGAAAAGCAATATAAAGATGTGGAAATTAATGGTCCTTGCGGGGACAATGCTTTTCTTGTCTGACATAGCTTACGCCAAAAGCCGGACACAAGACAGCGTACCGGGATATAAACCGGATACGGGATACTTCGCCAAACGTTTTATTCACAGACTGGGCGTAGAATACCGCCCAGGGTATATATTCCCTACCAACTCATTCCTGGCGGGGGACAATTCTCAATGGAAACCTTTCGAATGGGGCTATTCCGCCCACCTGAAATATTCATTCCAGTTCAAGCCCAATACATGTGCCGACCGGATTTACGGCAGCGCCTACCAAGGTATAGGTGTAGGCTACTACGACCTCGGAAGCAAAGAAGAACTGGGAAACCCGATTGCCGTTTACGTCTATCAAGGTGCACGCATTGCGCGTATCACCCAACGGTTGTCACTCAATTACGAATGGAACTTCGGTGTGTCCTTCGGCTGGAAACCTTATGACGAACGCTACAACCCGCATAACAGTGTAATCGGCTCGAAAGCCAATGCCTATATCAATGCCGGCGTGCAACTGAACTGGATGGTTTCACGGCAGATCGACCTGATTGCCGGAGTAACCGGTACCCACTTCTCTAATGGTAATACCAAATTTCCCAATGCGGGTCTGAACACCATGGGATTGAAAGTAGGCGTCGTCTATAACTTCAACAGACCGGAAGATGCGCTTACCAAACCTACGTACTATGCACCTGTACCGAAATTTCCGCGCCACGTCAGTTATGACCTGACCCTGTTCGGCTCATGGAGACGGAAAGGCGTGTGGGTAGGTAGCGGACAGATCGCTTCACCGGATGCTTATACGGTGCTTGGTTTCAATTTCGCCCCCATGTACAACATCGGATATAAATTCCGTACCGGTGTTTCGCTGGACGGTGTATACGATGCCAGTTCCAATGTTTATACAATCCCCGGAAACGGAAATGAGTGCTACAAGCCGTCTCTTCACAAGCAGTTAGCCCTGGGTATTTCAGGACGTGCGGAGTACGTGATGCCCTACTTCACAGTCGGTGTCGGTATCGGTGCCAACGTTCTGCATGGCGGCGGCGACCACAAAGGTATCTACCAGGTCTTGACGCTCAAAGTGGAACTTACCCGCAGCTCCTATCTGCATGTGGGTTACAATCTGAAGAATTTCAGCGATCCGAACTATCTGATGCTGGGTATCGGCTTCCGTTTCAATAACAAGTATCCGACTTTCCACCGCTGATACAACGCATCCGGTCCGGGAGTTCTTCCTCATATCCCTCATACATCTTTATCACATCCCTATTTAATCTCATGCAAAAGATGGCATCTTTTACATCAAAAGGTGGCATGTTATGCTACAAAAGATGGCATCTTTTACAGCGAAAGATGGCATCTTTTGCACCAAAGGTCAGTGAGATATACAGGAAAGGGTTTATTGTTCTACGTCAAAGGACTTATTAATCCATATCAAAGAGCTCCTTCAGCACCTCAAGAGACTTTAATACAGGAAAGTCAGGCAAGTGAAGGCGATAATATTCATTCATTATTGTAAGGCAGCGGGTACGTTCAGCACGGTTCATGGCAAAGAGGTGCATTGTTTCATAATTCATGCGCATCAGCATCGTCAGCCGTGAAGCCTCCGCAGGAAGTATATAAAATGAATGAAGCTGCGGGCGCAAAGGAGTGAAACAGGCATTCAGCAGATCAAAGTAATCACCATTCTCATAATCCTCCAGATTAGGGTACAACCCCAGGAAGCGGGATAAGCGCATCAGGAACACCAGATGGAAATTAGCAAAACTATCGCGACACTCGTCCAGCCAGATAATAGAATGTTGCAGATAAGCAAACAACGGACGGTTCTCAGCCTCTTCGCGCACCGCACGATACAGGAACTCCGCCAGGAAAAGCGCTATGGAAGATTTGTACGGATCGTAGGGAATGGAAGAAAATGGATAGTAAGACTTCGCCTCCGTTATCTTATACATACTGGCGTTCGAACGGAAATCCGCCTCCAGCTCCACCAAGGCGAGTGGCTGAAACAGCACCGATTTCACCGCAGCCTTCCGCGAACGGGGTATCTTTACAATGAACGAAGCACGACCGGCCGTCTCCGTATAGATGTCCGCAATAAGAGAGGTATCGTTATATTTCAGGGTATGCAGCACAATCCCCAGCGTTTTCTGTAACATCCGCGCTTCAAGTTTTGGTTTCAATCCGGTAACAAAACTACGAAAAAAGCCGGAAATAACGGGAATAAAACAAGGATAAATAAAAAAATGCAGGTAGGGAAGTAAAAAAATGAAAGATATTATTCTCCTGATATTCAGACCATAAACACAGAATCAGAGAATAAACGCTACAAATCCCTTTATTTTTTTCTTGAGATTATTTTGCCAATTCAAAAATAGTCCCTACATTTGCAACCGCAAACGAGAGATAATCTCTCTGCAAGAGCAGAAATGCTCACCAAAGGATGGCCCGTTCGTCTATCGGTTAGGACGCAAGATTTTCATTCTTGAAAGGGGGGTTCGATTCCCCCACGGGCTACAATTAAAAAAATAAACGAATTAAAAAAGATTAGTCGAGATGGCAAATCACAAATCATCACTGAAAAGAATCAGACAAGAAGAGACTAGAAGACTTCACAACAGATATTATGGCAAAACCATGAGAAACGCTGTTAGAAAGCTTCGTTCTACAACCGACAAAGCAGAAGCTGCTGCGATGTACCCGGGCGTAACTAAGATATTGGACAAATTGGCTAAGACCAATGTAATCCATAAGAACAAAGCTAACAACTTGAAGTCAAAGTTGGCTCTCTACATTAATAAGCTGGGATAAGCTAATTAATATTACACAAAAGATATACAAGGAAAGTCGGACTTTTTAGTCCGACTTTTTCTGCATCTGCACCTATCGCCCTACCCCGTTCCAGACACCTTCCGCAAGAAGCTAAAAAGCTGTAAACGAATGAAATTTATCACTCAGTTTAGTTTCGTATCTCACGAATTTTCACTATATTTGCTCTGTTATTTGAATAAGGAAATTAGATTATGACTGAAGAACAGATTAACTCCAATAACGGGAGCTATTCAGCCGAGAACATCCAGGTTCTGGAAGGTTTGGAAGCTGTTAGAAAGCGTCCCGCGATGTATATTGGTGACATTAGTACGAAAGGACTTCACCACCTGGTTTATGAAGTTGTGGATAACTCTATCGACGAAGCGCTCGCCGGCTATTGCGACCACATTGAAGTAACCATCAACGAAGATAATTCCATCACTGTACAGGATAACGGACGTGGTATTCCGGTTGATTTTCACGAAAAAGAGAAGAAGTCAGCCCTGGAAGTTGTCATGACCGTATTGCATGCCGGCGGTAAGTTCGATAAGGGATCTTACAAAGTATCCGGAGGTTTGCACGGTGTAGGTGTATCTTGTGTGAACGCCCTGTCCACACACATGACTACGCAGGTTTTCCGTAACGGAAAAATCTATCAGCAGGAATATGAATGCGGACATCCGCTGTATCCGGTAAAGGAAATCGGAACAAGCGATATTACAGGTACACGTCAGCAATTCTGGCCGGATAACACGATCTTCACGGAAACCGTTTACAACTACGAGATCCTTGCTACCCGTATGCGCGAGTTGGCCTATCTGAATGCAGGCATCAAGATCACTCTGACCGACCTTCGTGTAAAAGATGAAGAAAACAACGCCAAGATGGAAGTTTTCTACTCGGAAGAAGGTTTGAAGGAATTCGTCCGCTACATCGACTCTTCCCGCGAACATCTGGTAAATGATGTAATCTACATCAACACAGAGAAACAAGGCACACCGGTGGAAGTGGCTATCATGTACAATACGTCTTATAACGAAAATATCCACTCTTACGTAAACAATATCAATACCATCGAAGGTGGTACGCACCTTGCGGGTTTCCGCCGCGCACTGACCCGTACGCTGAAGAAATATGCCGAAGACAACAAGATGCTGGAAAAAGCTAAAGTAGAAATCGCAGGCGATGACTTCCGTGAAGGTCTGACGGCTGTAATCTCTATCAAAGTGGCAGAACCGCAGTTTGAAGGCCAGACCAAGACGAAGCTCGGAAACAGCGAAGTTATGGGAGCCGTAGACCAAGCTGTAGGTGAAGCACTGAACTATTATCTGGAAGAGCATCCGAAGGAAGCCAAGATGGTGGTAGACAAAGTGATTCTGGCCGCACAGGCACGTGTTGCCGCACGTAAGGCGCGTGAATCCGTGCAACGTAAGTCACCGATGTCCGGTGGCGGTATGCCGGGTAAGTTGGCCGACTGTTCAAGCAAGGATCCTGAGGAATGCGAATTGTTCCTGGTCGAGGGTGACTCGGCAGGTGGTTCTGCCAAGCAAGGCCGCGACCGTAGATTCCAGGCTATTCTGCCGCTTCGCGGTAAAATTTTGAATGTGGAAAAGGCTATGTGGCATAAAGCGTTCGAGAGTGATGAAGTCAACAATATCATCCAAGCTCTCGGCATCCGCTTCGGTGTGGATGGCGAAGACAGCAAGGAAGCAAATATTGATAAGTTGAGATATAAGAAAGTGATTATCATGACCGATGCCGACGTCGATGGTTCTCACATCGACACGCTGATCATGACGCTCTTCTTCCGCTACTTCCCGCAGGTAATCCGCAACGGATACCTGTATATCGCTACTCCGCCCCTCTATCTCTGCAAAAAAGGTAAAGTGGAGGAATATTGCTGGACAGACCAACAACGCCAGAAATTTATCGACACTTATGGTGGTGGTTCAGAAAATGCCGTACATACACAACGCTACAAAGGTTTGGGTGAAATGAATCCGGAACAGTTGTGGAGTACAACCATGAACCCTGAAAACCGTATGTTGAAACAGATAAGCATTGAAAATGCCGCCGAAGTGGATTATATCTTTTCCATGCTGATGGGTGAAGACGTTGGACCACGCCGCGATTTCATTGAGAAGAATGCAACGTATGCAAATATTGATGCGTAAGAAAAACAGTGATTAATGATTTACGATTAGTGATTAGTCACTGAATAACACGTTTTTATTAACCAACCTCACATCTTACAACGAAGAAACGCCGGATGGACAGGAAAATCCTGTTATCCGGCGTTTTTCTTTTCAGCTCACGAAATAGAAAAAGACACTCCGTGAGATGGTTCCGTACTATCTTTACAACAGATTCTGTTTCTTCATCTCTTCTGCCACCAATTCCAGCTCAGCATACCAATCCTCACCGAACTTACGTATCAACGGTTCTTTCAGAAACCTGTATACCGGCAGATTCTCTTTCCGCCCCAGCAATACAGCGGCTTTACACACATCCCAACGGTTATAATTCACTGCCTTATAAACTCCGTAATTTCCTACCCTGATCGGATACAAATGACAGGAAACAGGTTTGTAGAAATCTGTCTTTCCGTCCCGATATGCCTTTTCAATAGCGCAATAACAACAACCTTTCTCATCATAACAAGTAAAAACACAATCCTTGTTGTTGACAATGGAGGTCACCAGATCACCCTCACAATCAGTATACACTACCCCTTGTTTCTCTATAACGGCACGTGCCTCAGGAGCAAGTTCTTCCCAAATCACAGGCAGTACTTCTTCCAGCTTTTCTATTTCATCCAGTTCCACCGGAGCTCCGGCATCTCCCTCAACACAACAAGCACCCTTGCAGGCATCCAGATTGCATATAAACTTTTCACGCAGCACATCAAAACTGACCACTACGTCACCTATTTGTATCATTTCCTATAAAAAATTAATTGCGGATGCAAAGATAACACTTTGTTCCGCAATTAATAAGCACAGATTACCTATTTATCGAATGTCAGGATTATAAGCCCCGCTCTTATCCACGAAACCGCTCACATAAGAACCGTCATCTCCTACGCGAGCATAGTAATATGCCAGCCCATTAAAAGAGAAGAAGCATACCGTCAAAAGAAGAAGTATTTCAACAAAAGTAGGAAAAACTACATTTACGAAAAGGACTTTATGGGATATGTTATTATAATCAACTGTTTACCATCTTCCTCGCACAACTGATAGCTGCCTTGAAAGGCTTCCAGATACAGACGGTTTATGGCATGCTGAATTTCACGTTCTCTTTCGTTTTCTGCATCCATAAGTAGCGGACTGTTTGTAACCACTATCCTCAATTCATCTATACTTTTATAATCCAACATATACTGCACCGCATACGGCTCACGCCTCCCTTTTGGTGACATCAGAACGGAAGAAAGCAGCTTCATGAAGCGGACGGTATCCACCTGAACAAGCTGCGTATGCAAATCAGTAAGGAAATCAACCTGAACAGAAATTCCTTCCTGTAACTCTGCCTGCATTCTGGCATCTGTGCACAACTGTACCATGTCATACTCCTGCACATTAAATTTCATCATGCCCGACTCCAGGCGCGAAAGATCGAGGATGTTGAATATCAAATCGATCAGCTTCTCAGCATTTCGCCGGATAACCGCCGAATATTCCTGCTGCTCCTCCATGGTCAGATCATTTCTTTGGCAAAGAGAATCAGAAAGAGTCACAACAGAATGAAGAGGAACACTAATTTCATTCGTGATGTTGTGAAGAAAGACTTCTTTCATCTTATCAGCCGCCTGAACCACAGCATACGATTCACGCATTTCACGCTCCGACTTCGCCAGTTCCCGATAAATCCGGGACACTCGTAACACTCCCCCTACAAGCAAAATGACAAACAGAGATGCACCGCCTACTGCTATTTGCCAGAAACGCTTTGCACCAATTTCCTTTTCAAGCAGGGCTTTCTGTATCCTATAATTGGCCTGAACGGTCTCCTCATTCATACGCAACGTAGCCTTATTGATAGAATCGCATTTCAGCACAGCGACTCTATATGTTTCAGCAGCTTCTTTATACCGTCCCGCATCAGCATAAGCATCTCCCATAATTCTGCGTATATCCATCTCATACATCGGCTGAGTGCCTTTAAAGGCAGACAATGTTAATTCAAATTGCGGAAAACATTTATCCCAATCCTTCGTTATATAATAATAGCCCGCCCACGAAAAATTATAAGCAATTACAGTAGAGGAAAAAGAATCATCAGTGTAGAACTTTGCAGCTTCGTCCAGATGCTTCTTCAGATTAGGAGCATCCTCAACAGCCAAATAGATTTTACAATACATTAATTCTATTTCCAGGATTTTACTCCTATAAGAATCAAGCATCGCATGCTGCTCCTTTATGATACCATCAATGATTCTCCGTTGAGCCTCCAATTCCGCTATCATTTCAGGATGTTTATTAAACAAATAATAAGCACTTGTCAAATATTGGTGAACCATTAGCTCATCCTCCGTGGAAAGTGAAGTTAACTCCGCTGCTTTTTTATAACATTCAATCGCTTTTTCGTAGTTCCGGGCAAAAACGTACGCTTTACCCTCTGTCACATAAGACAGAAATATGCCCCGACTGTCTTTCAGACGAATAGCTTCTTCACGCATCTTTTGTGATTCCAAAATCGCTGATTCCGTATCACCTCTGCTCCCCTTAAGTTGAAGCATGTAATGTAATGCGGAAAAGTAATTGTCATAGATCTTAGAGCGATAACAGACTTCCTTCAGCAAGGCTAATGCTTTATCCATATTCTCACCATCCAGCCTGAAAGTGTAATAGCGGAAATATTCGTAACGAAGCGCCAATTCACTTTCCACATCTTTCATGCTTATTGCAGAGGCTAATGCCGAATCAAGCAATTCAGCCGACCAGTCTTTATCAATATTACGTACAAAGAGATCCTTCAGAAACTGAGTCCGGGCAGTATCAGCAGGCATCGACCGATAAATCCGGAAGATACTGTCACGCAAATTACTGCCATCCGAGGCCTGGGTAGTAGCAAGCGAAAACGAGCTGACTGCACAAAGCAACAAAAGAATCAGCTTTTTCATCGCACCACCTCCTGCTTTAGAGGATGAATAAACACAAACCGCGCACCGGCAGTATAGCCGGAATCCACCCAGATTTCTCCACCCAGCCGCTTGATAATCAACTTGCAGATGGACAATCCCAAGCCTGCGCCCTGCACTCCCTCATTCAGCTTCTCAAACCGACCGAAGATCGTGCTTTGCCTTTCAAGAGGAATACCGCAACCGGTATCCGTCACCGAGAACTCCGCAAAACCCTGTTCATCCAATCGCAATGCAAGCGTGATGCTTCCCTCTTTCGTAAACTTAGTGGCATTTACCAGCAGATTCACCAGCATTTGCTGCAAACGCCCTTGGTCCGTCTCTATCTCCAATGAAGTCAATTCCGTTTCAAAACGAATATCCGCTGATGTCTGCTTGATGTTATCCAGCATCTTCACCACATTGCGGCAGAGAGCCACCACTTCATGCGTAGTGATGCTGAACTTCATATTCGCTACATCCAGGCATGAAATATCCACGACATCATTAATCAGTTTAAGCAGCAATTCGGAGTTCAATTGAATCACATCGTTGCACTGTACACGGGTAGCCTCATCAATTCCCGGCGTAGTCAACACTTCCGAGAAACCCGCCAATGCATTCAGGGGAGTCTTGATTTCATGACTCATATTGGAAAGGAACAAGCTCTTGTTACGAATGGATTCTTCGGCCATAGACTTAGCTTTCTGAAGTTCATTTTTAGAATGAAGCAACCGCTTCCCTACCTTTTTCAGATAGAAAAAACCACCCAATAAAAAAACGGCAAGGGATAGGATAATGATAAAAGAGAGTTGTAACAAACGCTTTTGCTGTGCACTGTTTTGCAATTCCAGTTCATCGATGGTATAATCTTTGCGCATATCTTCCACCCGCTCTCCGGTGTATACACGAAACAGAGAATCACCAAGCACTATCATTTCACTATAAATTCGGGCCGCATCTTTGTACTCTTCTTCTTCCATTTTCTGTTCGGCATTTTGCCAATACAAGCTATCTACTATTACCTCTTCTGCACAAAGAGATGACGGCATCCCGGACAAGACAAATATCAATAGTAATATGAGTAGTTTCATTCCATCAATTGCGTGTATTGTCTGCAAAGATAACCTTTTAGAGAGAAGGACTGCCATTGAAGCACAAAAAAAGAGATGTTCCAAGAGCATAAAATCTCTTGAAACATCTCCTTTATTGAATATTGCAGGCAGTTGCTTACTTAATCAAGTCTTTTCCTGTCATATCGGCCGGCTGCGCCATACCCAGAATGTGAAGGATAGAAGGAGCAACATCTGCCAAAACACCATTCTCAACTTTGGCATTCTTGTTCTCGGTTACATAAACAAAAGGAACCGGATTCAGAGAGTGAGCAGTGTTCGGAGTGCCGTCTTCGTTCAGTGCATGGTCTGCATTACCGTGGTCAGCGATGATGATTACTTCATAATCGTTGGCTTTGGCAGCTTCTACCGTATCTTTCACACATTCGTCGATAGCTTTTACAGCTTTCTCGATAGCGCTATAAATACCGGTATGCCCTACCATATCACCGTTAGCGTAGTTCACAACAATGAAATCGAACTTTTGAGTGTTGATAGCTTCCACCAATTTATCCTTTACTTCGTAAGCACTCATCTCCGGTTTCAAGTCGTAAGTAGCTACTTTCGGAGACGGAACCAAAATGCGCTCTTCAGCGTCATACGGAGTTTCACGACCACCGTTGAAGAAGAAAGTTACGTGAGCATACTTTTCCGTTTCAGCAATGTGCAATTGAGTCTTGCCTTGAGCTGCCAGATATTCTCCCAATGTATTCTGAACATTTTCCTTATCGAAAAGAACATGTACGCCTTTGAAAGATGCATCATACGGAGTCATACAGTAGTATTGCAAGCCCGGAATGATGTGCATACCCTGTTCCGGCATATCTTGTTGAGTCAGTACTACGGTCAACTCTTTCGCACGGTCGTTACGATAGTTGAAGAAGATAACTACATCACCTTCCTTAATGGTTCCGTCGAAGTTACCATTTACAATCGGCTTGATAAATTCGTCCGTCACACCTTCGTCATAAGATTCCTGCATAGCCTGAACCATATCGGTAGCTACTTTACCTTCGCCGTTTACCAGCAAGTCATAAGCCACTTTCACACGTTCCCAACGTTTGTCGCGATCCATTGCATAGAAACGACCTACGATAGAAGCAATCTTACCTGCTGACTTTTCGCAATGTGCAGTCAGTTCTTCAATAAAGCCCTTACCACTCTTCGGGTCGGTATCGCGTCCATCCATGAAGCAGTGAACAAAAGTATTATCCACACCATATTCTTTGGCAATATCGCAAAGTTTGAATAAGTGGTCGAATGAGCTGTGTACGCCACCGTTGGAAGTCAATCCCATGAAGTGAACGTTCTTACCTTTTTCTTTGGCATAAGTGAAGGCGGAAACGATTCCCGGGTTCTTTAGAATGCTATTGTCGGCACATGCACGGTTAATCTTTACCAGATCCTGGTATACGATACGTCCGGCGCCAATATTAAGGTGTCCTACTTCCGAGTTACCCATCTGACCATCGGGCAAACCTACATTTTCACCGCTTGCCTGAAGCTGTGAGTGAGGATATGTTGCCAGCAGACTGTCCCAGTACGGAGTAGGTGTATTGAAAATCACGTCATCTTTCCCCTGATCGCCGATACCCCAGCCATCAAGAATCATTAAAAGGGCTTTCTTACTCATAATATTAATTGATTTTAAATGTACAATCTTTCACCTTAGCAAAAACGTTCTTTATAGAAAGAACAATTTTTCCGGCTGCAAAGGTACAAAAAAGCACGGTTAAAGCGTACTGTTTCAAATGATTTATGTACTTTTGTCGCGCTTTAAAAAACAAAAAACAAGAAATATGGACGATTCAAACCCACGAACGTGCAATAGTATTTATAATTAAAGCGAACAGAGACGTTGTCCGCAATGCCTCAGTTCGTTCCTAAAGAAAGGAGGCCATTACGATGAGAACGTACCTTTATTCTGAAGCCGGCTTTATAGAAAAGTCGCAATGGATGCCCAATAGCTGGGTAAACGTTGAATGCCCCGATGACAATGATTTTGATTTCCTCACCCAAGAGTTGAAAGTTCCGGAATCTTTTTTGGAAGATATCGCCGATGCGGACGAACGCCCGCGTACGGAAACGGAAGGCAACTGGTTGCTAACCATCCTGCGTATCCCGATGCAGAGCAGTCAGCATGGCATTCCCTTTATCACCGTGCCAATAGGCATCATTACCAATAATGAAATTATCGTATCGGTATGTTATCACAAGACTGAACTCATCTCGGATTTTATCCAACATACACGTCGCAAAGGTATCGTAGTGAACAATAAGCTGGACTTGATCCTGCGGATGATTTATTCTTCCGCCGTCTGGTTTTTGAAGTATCTGAAACAGATAAACAATGATGTAGCCAATGCGGAAAAAGAGTTGGAGAAAAGTATCCGCAATGAAGACTTGCTCCGTCTGATGAAGTTGCAAAAAACCCTTGTCTACTTCAACACTTCCATCCGCGGAAATGAAGTGATGATCGGGCGATTGAAGAATATCTTCCAGGATACCGACTATCTGGATATGGAGCTGTTGGAGGATGTAGTCATTGAACTAAAACAGGCATACAATACCGTAAACATTTACAGCGACATCCTGACAGGAACGATGGATGCTTTTGCCTCCATTATTTCCAACAACGTCAATGCTATCATGAAACGCATGACGAGCCTTTCCATCACGCTCATGATACCGACACTGATAGCCAGTTTCTACGGCATGAATGTGGATATTCACCTGGAAGGTTTCCCGTATGCTTTCATATTCATTATCCTGATCTCCGTAATACTATCGGCAGGAACATTTATCTGGTTCAGGAAGATTAAGTGGTTCTAAACTACCATTACCGCATTTGTTTTTGTATCAAAGATGGTGTAGTTACGACCTCGTGACTATCATCATCTTCTTCTTTTATTTCCTCTTCCGCCTTTTCTACTTTATTCACCTTGTCGGCTCCGGCAGCAGTAGGTCGGGTTTTCCAGGTAAGGCGCGTTGTCATAACAGAAGGTTTAGTACTGGAAGGTTTCATGAAGCTGTCCATCCAGGAGTCGTCAGCATCGTCAACATTCTTCAAATTCGTAGCCGCCGAAGATTGAAGTACAGGAGATTGGGATGCGGAAGACATCTGTACCGGCTGATTCGGAACGTTCAGCAGGAAAGCATACGTATTCTTCGTATCCTTCAAGGCACTCGAAGTTTTGAAGAAAGTAACTAGATTCATGATTACCAGAAAGACAGCCGCAATGGGCGCAAGAGCTATGATAATCGCCAGTCGGATCAGCAACATTATGAACGGATAAAAAAGACTGTCAATGATATCATTACTGACTACCCGCATTCCTCCAGAAGACTTTGTAGATTTAAACGCCGATGGAATGCCGCCAATACCTGCATATATCCACGCGTTCATGGCATCACCGGTAGAATGCCAGATAGAAAAACCCAATATCATGAAAACCAATACGAAAATGCACTTTATCAGCGCCCATACTTTCCGCCTACCCAAAGTAGACATTTCATCTTCCGCGGCTTTCAAATTACAGTCGTGGCACAAAGGTTTGCCGTCATAAGAGTAAATAGAACCATTCAGACAGTTCTGACATAATCCCACTCCACAAGATCCGCAGGTGGCAACAGCATAGTCATTCAAATGTTTGTAGCAATTCATAGCAGTGTCTTTCTTTGTGTACAAAGATATACAAAGAAAGACACTTAGCCTAATGCAACGTCAGTTTTGTTTTTCCGCTTCGTATATTTCCTTTACTTCGCTTGCACTCAACACTCGTGTATCATAAACCCGAAGATTATCAATACTCATGGAAAGAGCATTCAGTGTTGTAGTCGAGTTTCGTTTCATCGTACCGCCAAGTTGGAATTTAACACCATACCCGTAATCAGCCTGACTGGAATTTCCCTGACTAAAAGGATTACAATATTCCGTAGCCACGCCTACATATTCACCATCAATATAGAGTTTACTTGTAATGGTAGCATCGGAAGTTTTAGGATAATCCGAAGTCAAAGTAATCATGTGCCAATCATTATCCAACGCAGAATGTTCAAAAGGAGTAGATTTATCATAAGACGGATATCCATTAAAGTACTTAGTCACAGTGAACTTCAATTTACCATCCACCATTGAAAGGCAGAAATTATTTTCATTAGTACTCTTGACCGAATGGAAAATATGCCCGTCCGAGAGCCCCTTGGCCCAAAAAGATATAGAGAACTTATATTTGTCAATCAACCCTTCGGGAATGCTGATATAACTTTCATTCGCACGACTGAAACTGATAGCCTGACTGCCGTTCTTACTATTTGAAATATAAGTGGGAGCATTCAGAGCCGAAGCCGTTAAAGTCGTTTCTGTCACACTCTTGGTATTTCCTTCAAAAGTATAATATACATACAGCCCATTACTTACTACCTTGGACGCATCTTTTTTCTCCACAATCATTGTCAATGGAATTTCTTTATTACCAAGGTCAGTCTGCACCACTATGTTGCAACTATAATTTCCTGCAGCCAACCCTTTGCGGTCTATTCTGACTTCCACGTTGTCTGTCGCAGAAGCAGCCACTGTACCCGAGTTCTTACTGAAAGAAATCCAAGCTACATTTTCTTTTGTGGATAACTGATAAAAAGTCGTCCCATTATAAGAGCTGACAGAGAATGAAGCCTTATCATTGACTCCAACCGTCAGTGATTGCGGATTCACATCAAAACTGCGCTGCGGTTTCTCTTCAGCACTGATAGTTATTTCCTCAGACAGGCCGGCGGCATTTACTTTGATCGTAGTTCCCATTTGCCCTTTCACTTTGGAACGATCCAAAGTCACTGTCACGGTAGCAGACTTGCCCATACCCAAAGCTCCTTCTGTCGGAGATACCGTTATCCAATCTGCATTAATGCCGGAAATATTCCAATCCAGCGTCCCTGTATTACCTATATTCTTAATTGCAAATGTCGAAGAATTCAGATCCTGTCCGAAATCTATTGCCCTTGGACTGACTTCCAGTTTCTTATCCGACTCTTTCACTTTCATCGTAACAGGTATTTCCAAATCCTGCAAGTCCGAACGTACAATCAAAGTACAATTATAATCCCCGGCTTGTAGTCCTTCTCTCGAAACAGACAATTCCACCGTTTCCTTCATTGCAGGGTTAGCGGCATCATATTGCGGAATCGTACCATTCGTTTTCGACAGTTTCAGCCAATCGGTATCGTTTTCCTTTATTATCAGCATGTAAGATGTACTGCCATAATAGGAACGTAAAGTCAGCGTAGACTTTTCCTGCTCTCCCAAAGTCAGTGTCGCCGGATCAGCTTCTATACGACGTTCCAACTTCTCATCCGCCGATATTTCAAGCGGTAACGACTCTCCATCCGCATTAATCAAAATAGAAGTCTTCACATGATCCTTTATCTTACTCCGGTTTAATGCAACCCTTACGGCACTGGACTTTCCCTGTTCCGTCTCCCCCTTCATGGGAGTAATGGAAGTAATCCAATCTACATCCAGCCCTGTAATATTCCAACTTACACCTCCACTGTTACCGATATTCTTCACATCGAATGTCAAGACTGACTCATCCGTACCAAAATCCAGTTTTGAAGGAATGATTTCGATTTTCGATGTTTTCCTTTCCACCTCTGCCGTAATCTTCAATGACACGGACTCCTTATCGGCATTTATAATGATTATCAGTTCTTTATTCTCTGTCAGCTTCTCACGCAACAAAGAGACTTGCACGGCACAACTTTTACCGGCTTCCAACGCTCCGCTTGCAGGATTTACTTCCAGCCAATCCACTTTATCCAAACCGGATATATTCCAGTTGAATTTTGCAGTACCTTTATTGAATATATCAAAAGAAAGAGACGTATTGGTCTTGCCAAAATTCAGCGTGGATGCCCCTAACTCTATTTTTGCATCTTTCTTCACAGGGGTCAACGTAATATCCCCCATCGCATTTTTGCCGGTAACGACACTGACACTTTTGGTATTAGTGACATAATCCGCCTTTCTTGCTTCAACCTGGTATTGTCCCGGTTCCAGATTCAGAAATTCATAAGTTCCATCATCACCGGTCGTCCGGGAAATTCCTCCGGGAGTCAACGTCACAGTTGCTCCATGCAGAACTTCACCACTTTGCGTATCCGTCACTTTACCATATATAGAACCTGTCAAGTCTTCCTCATCCTTTGCACAGGATATCACAAGAAGTAACACTAATAAATACAGGCATTTATTCTTAAAAGCTTTCATAATTTACTTAGATTTATTGGTTTAAAAATGAAAAGTCAATGCCAATCCGTTGCATTCGGCCCCCATCACCGGAGTCATCGACAGATACTTCCGTCCCGATTGTATGCGTCCACGCTTCGCACCGTTAGCAATGGCAGCATCCACCAAATTATAGATATAAAGAGCCGCCGCCGCACCAATACATACGTTGCGGCCTGTCTCCCAATTATCCGCCTTGGAGTTGTAGGTCTTCGCATGCGCAGGCTGTTCCCTCATCTTTTTTACATAAGAAGCACGGGTATTCTCGCAAAGCACGATAGCTGCCGCCAAAGCCGCTTCACCTCCCAGAATGGAAAGTCCTTTTGCCGTACTGCCTTTATACAACTGTCCCACACCGGGAATTAAAGAATACACCAGCCCACGAATCCCATACTTCTTTGTGAAAGTGACTTCTTGAAAACGTACCTTATCCGCATTATTGGCCACTTCAAACAATACCCAGCAATTGTATATGCCACTTTTGTCTTTTTCCCAATAAATATCAATCTGCGTAAAGGCTGTTTTAAAATTATCAAAATCAAGGTTATACGTATAGTTATGCTCGATATTTTCCGTATAAACATGATCCCGGCTTTCCGCCTTTATTTTCTCAATAGCTGTCCCCTTCACAGACACTCCATGCATACTTGCCAAATCTCCAACCAGAGTCAACACTGCGCTTTCGCAAGCATCAGACAGAGTTCTGCCCTCTCCATGGGCAACCTTGAAGTAATAGCTGTTATCATGATTTTTAGGAAAAGCTCCATTCTTCCAACGCGGTGCAATTTTATCCGACTTATCAGGTCGGGTAGCTTGCACACCTATGCCGCATAAACAGAGCAACAGGAATATGAATATAGTTTTCATGTAATTACTCTGTTATTTGTGTTATTTTGTCAGTGATGAAATCAGAAATCTGTTTCGCATATTCCTGCTTGAGTTTAGATTCTTCCAAAGCAGCATTCAAAGCTTTTTTTCTGGCATCTAAAGCCTTATCTTCATTTACCAAGAAAATGATCTGATATTCTTTAGCCCCATTCATATCTTTATATACACTATAACTTTCCGTTAAAGTTCCTTTGTTTATTAAAGTACCGAGTGCTCTTTCATAGGCACCGTAAAAACGGTCCAGCTCACCGGTTTCCGAATCCGCCGTAGCAACGTCGGAAGTGGTACGCCCTTTGACATAGGAACTTGCTAAATTCGCATACGTCACAATCGCATTGTTATAGGCTGCCTGACGACAGACATTGGTACGCATACACCCTGATGATGTACCCACCAATTGCGTATAATTGCCATTCTGCAATTTGTCATAATGTTGTAGCAAAATAACCTCAAAGGATCTCGAAGTCGCATCCAGTTTCCAACCGTCTTTTTTGTACTCTTTCAACTTAGTTTTGTACTCTTTTTTTAGTTCTTTCTCTAATTGCTTATTTTGTGCTCTTCCGCTCTGAGGCATTACACACAGCAATACAATAGTCCAAACTACCACCCAAGGTTTCATTTTTAGTTCCATAATTTTAGATACTGATTTTAAAGCAGCAACATTGTCACTGTTTCATGTTTGTTACTTAATTTATTAATCTCTCATAAACAAAAAAAATCTTTTCACGTTATGTAATTAAACGGAAAGAGACGAATCAACTGCATTCTATTGGCTTAACTGATACTGATATGAGTGTTTTTGTTTCTTTGCAAAGATAAGCATGTATTAACATTGGTTATATCCACTATATTTGCTACATTTGCCCGATAAAATAAGAGTATTCCCCTAATTTTTACGACCATGGAGACTGACTTGAAGAAAATAGTAGGACAACGGCTGCAATTGCTCCGTATGGAAAAGAATCTGACACAGGAACAAATGGGCGAAAAGCTCAACTTGTCGACCAGTGCATACTGCAAAATTGAATATGGGGAAACTGACTTGACTTTGACACGGTTAAATAAAATTGCAGAAGTAATGAATATGTCGGCTATTGATTTATTCAGAAAAATAGACGGGAACTCATATTTCAACAATTCAAGTACCATTGGAACCAGCATCGGAATTGCCAGAGACTGTAGTACTATCAAAATAGAAGCATCGGAAGATCTTCGTGAGTTGATAAAGGCCAACAGTAAAATGATAGATATGCTGTGCAAAAGAATAGAAATGTTAGAAAATAAAATCCAGTAAGCAATCCGATTGCTTCTTTATTCCCACTTTGCTCTATTCTTTTATTTAATCTCACTTTCTTTCATCCTTCATTATCCCCCTGTTTATCGGCATTCAGGCTGAAACTACCGGCTGAAAGACAGGGAAATGCTTTCAGGCTTATCATTGAGGACACTCCTCACCTTTCACCCCTCAGCACTTCTGCATGAGGCAGCAAATAAGTAATATTACAGGTGACCCACTGAAGTCGTTCGAGTGAACAACTTTAGTCGGTCAATCGAACAACTCCAGTTGTTCACTTGAACAACTCCAGTCGGTCATCAGTAAACAAGCACGCGAAGATCGCAAAGAAAGGGAGATCTGCCCGTAGATACTCCTCGAAGCTATCTTAATCATATATATGCGAAGCGGTAACTCCTTCTAACTCTTGATTCGCATAAGTCACTAAAAGCAGTTCAGTTTCTATATTTTTAGCGCGAAATAGAGTGATTTATAACAGAATGTAGTAACTTTGTGATCAAAGCAAACTTCAAAGACTATATGGAACAGATACAGAGACTTTATCCGATAGGTATACAGACCTTTTCCGAAATAAGGACAAAGAGATATTTGTATATCGACAAAACGGCATACGTCTACCACATGACGCATTCCGCATCAAAATACATGTTCCTGACTCGTCCGAGACGTTTCGGCAAGTCATTGCTCGTCTCCACCCTGCACAGTTATTTTGAAGGGAAGAAAGAGTTGTTTGAGAACCTTGCGATTGAAAAACTGGAGAAAGAATGGACGGCATACCCGGTGCTACACTTCGATATGAGTACGGCAAAGCATGCGGACAGGAACCAGCTTGTCAGCGAATTGGAAAGAAAACTTCTGGGATATGAAAAGATATATGGCCGCGGAGAAGGTGACATAGAAATCAACCAACGCTTGCAAGGCTTGATAGAACGGGCTTACACCCAGACCGGGCAACAGGTGGTTGTTCTCATTGATGAGTATGATGCACCGCTTCTCGACGTGGTTCACGAAGAAAAGAATATGCCTGTGCTGCGAAACGTTATGCGAAACTTTTACAGCCCCCTGAAAGCATGCGACCCCTATTTGCGCTACGTGTTCCTGACCGGCATCACAAAATTCTCTCAGCTAAGCATCTTTAGCGAACTGAACAATATCGAAAATATCAGCATGGACGAGCCCTATGCGGCCATTTGCGGCATTACGGAAGAAGAACTGCTGACGCAGATGTCGGGTGATTTGAATAGGATGGCGGAAAGAATGAAGACGAGCCGCGACGAGGTCATCGCACTGCTGAAGGATAATTATGACGGTTATCATTTCACCTGGCCTTCTCCGGATATTTATAATCCTTTCAGCCTGCTCACCGCCATGGCCAAAGGTAAAATCGGCTCCTACTGGTTTGGCAGCGGCACCCCTACCTACCTGATAGAAATGCTAAACAAGTTCCATGTAAAGCCCCAGCAGATTGGAGGACGGAAAGTATTGGCCGAATCGTTCGACGCCCCTACCGAGCGGATGACCGACATCAATCCATTGCTCTATCAAAGTGGTTATGTAACGATAAAAAATCAGGATTCATTCACCGGTCTTTATACGCTCGATATCCCTAACAAAGAAGTCCGCATAGGATTGATGAAGAGCTTATTGTCCGGCTATTTAAACCAATATACCGCCGAAGGATTCACTACAGTGGCACTTCTTTTTAAAGCAATTACCGAAGAAAGAATAGACGACGCCTTGCGCTTGTTGCAGACATTCCTCTCCACCATTCCGCAATGCGACAATACCGACTACGAAGGTCATTACCAGTCATTGCTCTACACCATTTTCAGTCTGCTGGGAATGTATGTAGATGTGGAAGTACGTACTCCCGACGGTCGTGTGGACATGGTGATGCGCACTCCATCCATACTCTACGTCATAGAACTGAAACTGAATAAAACAGCGGACATCGCCATGCAGCAAATTGACCTGAAAAACTATCCGGAACGCTTTGCCTTATGCGGACTACCGATAGTGAAAGTGGCAATAAACTTCGACAGCAAACGACATACGCTGGAAGACTGGATTATATCGTAGCCTGAATAACTCCTTTAACTCCTACCATGAATAATGTAGGGGAGGCGCTTACGATGGCTGAAAGCTGAAATGTCCCTTCAGAACACTCTTTCAGCTGAAAGGCCGGTAAACAAGGAGGTTGCGGAAGCTGAAGGCACTGAAACTGTTTAAGAACACCGAAAAAAACGACAACTTAAATCACACTCAAAAAAAGAACGTGGTCAGTGTTACTTGAGAGATTCTCAAGACAATTACACATATTCTATCCCTTCGACCTGAAAAATTCGCAAATAATACGTATGTTTGCGCCAAATAGGTCAATGAACATGAAAATACACAGAAATCTAATGCTTGTATGCCTGCTCCTCATGGCATCAATCTCTTATGCTCAATCCGAAACCATCGTTGTAGGAAAAAAAGCGGACGGAACGGACTTAAAAGCACAGTGCTACACTTTTCCGCAGCGGGTGGAAACTTTCTCCATGAGTGATAAAGGCGATTATCTCTGCGTCAGTTTCAGGGAAACCACTAAAAGCGGCAAGTATCTGAAGAATAAAGGAGAAATAGGTTTCTATGACACAAAGAGCAGTCAGCTCCTATGGAAACAGCCGATTGACTTCAGCAAATCACGGATAACTTGTCTTTCGGAAGGGGTCTTGATAACTGAAATCGGCAGCAAGATATCATTGCTCAGTAGAGAAACAGGAGCGAAGAGATGGGAAGCCAGTTTATTTCCGGTATATGTGGACGATTCATTGGGATTGGTCTTAGGTTATAACTCCCCTACCTCCAACAAACTCCGCGCTGTCAACTTGAAATTCGGTAATGATCTGTGGGAAAACAAAATACCTCATCAATACGGTTGGAACGAAGTTCTTGATCTGGAACAAAATAAACGCCTGATTGTAGCGGATGCATTGCATAAGCTGGATTTCATGACCGGAGAGTTACTGACCTATCCGGGCAAACCGGGAGCTCATGATACAAAAGCGGCATTGTTGCAAGGATTAGCCGCTGTAGCAGTCGGAGTAGCCGGTGGCGTAGCAACCGGTGGTGCCTATTATTACAGCTATGTTCCCATTGCCAATAATACAATCACGGGGTTGACTTCCAATATACTGTCTCAGGATTCACTTTATTACTGGGCAGACCGTCAACACATCTCCTGTATGGACACGGCTTTCAACGTAATGTGGCAAACAGAGTTTCCTGATGTGAAAGCTTCCCGCTCTAAACTTTTCGTGCAAGATGATAAGTTATTCATGCTGAATTACGGCTACGGATTACGTGAAGGAGCAAGCCGCAAGAAATATGGACGCCCATTTATAGCCTGTTATAACTTGCTAAACGGAGAAGAAATCTTCTTCAACCAACTAAGCGTAAAGAAAGATATGATTGAAGATGCCCTGCGAACTGACGATGCACTCTACATGCTGTTTGATGACGGAATGGCTTATCAGGAGCTGACGGATTCCATCGTAAATATTGTACCTTGGGATACCAAGCAATACGGAAAGCTGGAAGCGATGCTGCCCGGTACATTCTATGCAGCCAACAAAGATACAACAGCTTTCAAGTCGCTCGCTTTCGATGGAGAACATTGTCTGGTATATAATGATCAAGGAGTTATCTATGAAGTAGACAAGGATTTGAACATCAGGAGTACCTATGAACGGGAGCGGATTTACAGCCCCAGTATCCAACTAAAAGATTATTTATGTATCGGCAATCGTGGAGACTATTGGTTCATTCACGAAATGGGAATGCCTGTAGCCCATCTTGATACGGAGTTCAAAAAAGGGCGGGTGATTGGTAATAAGCTACTGCTACTTAACCATGAAAATCAATTCCTGTTTATCGATCTGGATGAAGCGATAGAATAATCACTTGAAATCAAGCGCTAACTGCCCGTCACCCAACAGATTGAATGTCATGCGATGATAAGGCGTAGTTCCACGTTCGGAGATGGCCGCACGATGTTTCTTCGTGGGGTATCCTTTGTTATGGTCCCAATCATAATATGGAAATTCTTCGTGAAGGCGGTTCATATAATCATCACGATAGGTTTTGGCAAGCACAGAAGCCGCCGCAATGGAAAGGTATTTGCCGTCGCCTTTAATCACCGTGGTATGCGGAAGATCCTGATATTTCTTGAAGCGGTTGCCATCTATAAGCAGATGCTGCGGACGCATCTTTAATTGATCTACGGCACGATGCATGGCAAGGAAAGAAGCGTTCAGTATGTTAATCTTATCAATCTCTTCGGGAGATACAATGCCAACCGCCCATGCCAGTGCTTCTTTCTCAATCACTTCACGCAAAACATAGCGCTGATGTTCCGTCAACTGTTTGGAATCATTCAGTAGTTCGTTCTTGAAATCTTTGGGAAGAATCACGGCAGCAGCATATACAGCTCCTGCCAGGCAACCACGTCCGGCCTCATCGCAACCGGCTTCAATCAGATCTTTATTCAAATAAGGCAATAGCATACAGCATTAATTTAGAGGCACAAAGATAAATCTTTTTGAAAGCAAACCTGACTTTTAAAGGAAAATAATTACATTTGCAGAAACAACAAATATACTATGAAGCAAGTACTGTATCTAATATTTGCAGTTTCCCTATTAACCACGATCCCCTTACAGGCTCAAGACGGCAAACAAGCCCAGACCTTATTAGAACAAGCTCACAATGCCCTGTTCAGCAATCCCAAGCAGGCATCATACTATGCAGCTCAGGCAGCTGCCTTATTTCCCGAAGACGAACCCAATGAAACCCGTGCACAAGCTATGATACTCTATTGCCAAGCAGAACAACTGTTGGGCAACTTCGATTTGAGTATCAAGAATTTATACGATACACAGAGATATATCAATCCCGCAAACAAACGGCAAACAGCTCAGCTTTATTCACTCATGGGACGTGTATATAGTAAGTTGGGCGATTATAACAAAGGGATAGAACTAAACGATAAGGCAACCTCTATTTTCAAGTCTTTAGGAGATTCAGCTTCAGTGGCCGGATGTTATAATGAGCGTGGAGTCATGCATTATCTGCTTGATGAATTTCTGGTAGCAGAAAGATTTCTTCAACGGGCCTTGACTATCAATCGTGCCCAAAGGAACTTAAAAGAGATTGCTACCAATCTGAACAATCTATGTCTATATCAAGGAGATACGGAAAAGAAACTGTCCTTTATTCAGGAAGCCATAGCCATCAATAAAAATCTGGATGCACAATGGTCATTGGGAGAGAACTACAACAATATGGGCAAGCAATATTACTTCGGCGAGCAATACTCCAAAGCTTTGGAAGCTCTGCAGAAAGCCTATGAATACGCCCATAATATCGGTGCCAAGGAATTGATTTGTGATTATTATGAATATTCGTCCTGGGTATATGCCGCCATAGGTGATTATGACCAGGCCTATAAACGGCTCAGTCAAATGTATGCTTTAAGCAAGGAGCTACAAAGTAGCAACAAGTTGCGTAACATTGAACAGGAAATCTCTTATAAAAGATATCAGGATCAGAAATATGCTACCGAAATGCAGGAGCAAACTTATAAGATAGAACTACTAAAGCGCAATCTATGGCTTTTGGGCAGTATACTTATTCTTGGTTTAGCCTTCAGTATATTCTTATATAAATGGTATAAACGCAGAAAAGGTCTTCAACTAATAGAAGCCCGTTATCAACTGGAACTGTCACAACGGGAAATATCCGAATTGAAACTGCACCAACAGGAATTGGAACTGCAAAATGTGCAAAGTGCTTTAGACAGCAGCCAACAAGAAGTAACCAGCTTTGCCGTATTTCTTAGAAGCCGTAACGAGTTGCTGGGCAAAATACGTGAGATGATTAAGGAAGGGTATAGAATGGATAATCAAGCACTGGTTCCCCACTTAAAGAAGGTGAATGCTTTTATCAGCCAATACCAAAGCGGAGATAAGACCAATAATACATTGCTACTGAATATTGAGGAGAAGAATAAAGAATTCATTGAAAAGCTTACAAAGGAACACCCCAACTTGACACAAGGAGAAAAATATCTGGCAACAATGCTGCGTGTCAATCTTTCAACAAAAGAAATCTCAATGATTAGCGGGAATAGTCCTAAAACAATTAATATGAATCGCTACAGATTACGTAAGGCTTTGAACTTACCAACAGAAAAAGACCTGGTGGAATACTTGCAAAACTTCTAAAGTTACCATTACAGCAGATGCTATGTTTGTAGATATAACATCACAAGATTTATTGTTGTATTTCAGCTATTTACAAATATTGTTGTAGATTAAAAACTCATAGATTTCACCCTCTTTGTAGACATTTTACAGATCATTCTTCATAGGAATACTCCAAATTATATCTCTTTCTTTGCCATGTGAGAAACAAATGTTATTAACCTTAAAAACTATCACACATGGGTAAAATTAAAAAGTATTCCTTAATACAAAGAGCCGCTTTGTTGGCCTTGCTCTTTGTATGTTTGGTACCGCTAAGTTCTTTAGCACAAACCATCCAATTAACCGGTACAGTAACCGACACCAAAGGAGAAACTCTCATTGGCGCCAGTGTTTTGGAAAAAGGTACAACCAATGGTTGCATTACCGACATCGACGGTAACTTTGCACTGACTGTTGCTCCTAATGCGACAATGGTAATCTCTTATGTGGGCTATGTCGCTCAAGAGATTCCTCTGAACGGACAAAAAGTATTGAAAGTAACTCTAAAAGATGATACTGAAATGCTGGATGAAGTTGTAGTAATCGGTTATGGTACAATGAAGAAAAGTGATATGACCGGAGCTATTTCTTCAGTTGACACAGAAGAATTGACCAAGCGTGCTACAACCAATCCCGCCGAAGCATTGCAGGGAAAAATTGCCGGCGTAAATATTATGAAGGCCGGTGGTAATGCGGGTGCAGGTATTTCTGTCAAGATTCGTGGTGTAAAATCTTTCGGCAGCAATGAGCCACTTTATATTATCGATGGTTTCCCCGGAGATATTGATAATGTTAATCCGCAGGATATCCAGTCTATGGAGGTACTAAAGGATGGTGCCGCTGCCGCTATCTATGGTTCGGTAGCTGCCAATGGAGTAATCATCATCACTACTAAGAATGGCAAGAAAGGTGAAACACATATTGATTTCAATACATACTTGAGCATGACTACTGTAGCCAACAAACTGGAAATGACCAATGCGGAGCAGTATAAGAATACGATCAAAACCATGTTCGAAAATGCAGGCAAACCGGTTCCCGCCTATTGTACCAGCGATACGGGCATAAACACAGACTGGCAGGATCTGATGCTTCGCAACGGTTTATCCCAAAACTATATGTTCAGTGTGCGCGGTGGCAGCGAAACGGCACAATATTCCGTATCCTATAACCATGCTGACGACAAGGGTATCTTTCTGGGCAATAACTTCCGCCAGGACAATGCCCGCATGAAAATGCACATGAGCAAATACATCTTCGACATTGATGCCAACTTGAGCTTCCGCTATACCAAGAGCAAACAGCCACAGTACAGTTTGCGTGAGATGTACGGTCTTTCTCCGTTGCTTCCCGTTTATGACGAGAATGAGAAATACGGCTTTGCCTTGACGCAATCGCTCGGATTGCCAAACAACAATAACGTGATGGCCGACCACGTCTACAACGAAGCCGCTACCAAGAAGTTCTATACCAATGCCAACGTATCACTGGGTGTGAAGCTCGCTCCCTGGTTGAACTTTAAAACCAGCTATGCCTACCGTGGCTTGCACTACCGTTACGTGGAGCACAATCCGGATTACATTTCTAATGCACAAGGTCCCCACAACTACCCCGAGCACTACGAGGGAACTTATTATTGGGAAGAGCAAACCATTGACAACGTGCTGACTTTCAATAAAGATTTCGACAAGCACAGTTTGAATGTAATGGCCGGTTCTTCTATCACTTCCACCAAATATACCGACAATGGCGTAGGTGTAACCGGTAAGTCTACCAAATACTACATTGATGCCAACGGCAACCTGGCCACCAAGGACGAGGCAGCCGGTTTCCTCGACCCGAGTTTTGATACAGTGGATGCAGGTATCGGAGGAACGTTCTACGGTGACGGCGAAAAATACAAATATAACCGCGCCTCTTTCTTCGGACGCGTGAACTATAACTACGACAACCGTTACCTCATCCAGGCCACCATGCGCTACGACGGTTCTTCCAAATTCGGCGTGAACAACCGCTGGGGTTGTTTCCCTTCTGTAGCTGTAGGCTGGAGAATCAGTGAAGAAGCCTTCTATCCGAAAGATTTCTTCATCAATAGCCTGAAGTTCCGTGCCAGCTGGGGACGCCTCGGCAACGAGAACGCTTTGGGATATTATGACTTCCAGGCCTTGATTCTGTCTCGCAACAATCGTTACGGCGGCTACATACAAGGTGGCAACGCCTGGCCGGGTTCTGCTTCATGGACTATGGAAAACCGCGGTCTGAAATGGGAAACTACCGACACCAAAAACATCGGTTTCGACTTTGGCATGCTCAGCAACAAACTGACAGGTAGCATCAACTACTACATCAACCAGACGGAAGATTTGCTGATTACCAAGCGCCTCTCTCCCTCTGCCGGCTACCAGAATCCCATTCTGAACGTGGGTAAGATTCGCAACAACGGTGTGGAACTGGAAGTGAACTGGACCGACAAAATCAAGGACTTTGAATACAACGTGGGCTTCAACTTCTCCACAACCAAGAATAAAGTAGTGGAACTGGCAGACAAAGGACAAGCACTGCCCGCCACCGGTCTGCTGTACGATACCGACCATATCCCGGCATACGCCAAAGAAGGCAAACCTATCAGCGGATTCTATCTATATCGTACAGATGGGATTTTCCAAAGCGATGCGGAAGCTGAAGCTTGGAATGCCGAACACGGAACTATTGTCATCGTCAACGGCAAAGAAGAATGGGTAGGCATACAGCCCAACGCCAAGGCCGGAGATATACGTTTTAAAGATCTGGATAACAATGGTGTTCTTGATGAAGATGACAAAGAATACTGCGGAACAGGTATCCCTAAATTCGAAACTAACCTCAATTTCTCCGCTTCTTACAAAGGTTTCGACCTCTCTTTCAGTTTGAGTGGTGTATTCGGACATAAGATTTACAACGGTAACCGCTACTTCTATGAATCCATGAATGCTCCCCTCAATATGCTGAGCACCGTAGCCAACGCCTGGACACCGGAAAACACACATACCGACATTCCACGTGCCGTGAACGGCGACCCCAACGGTAACTCCCGCGAAAGCGAACGCTTTCTGGAGAATGGTAGTTTCGTCCGCTTGCGCCAGGCTCAAATCGGATATACACTGCCCGTATCTCTGCTGAAGAAAGTGAAAATAGAAAAGCTCCGCTTCTATATCAGCGGTGACAATCTGTTCACCATTACCGGTTACTCCGGCGTAGACCCGGAATTCTCAACCAGCAGCCCACTGAACTCCGGTGTAGACAGATACATCTATCCGTTTACCCGCTCCTACACCGTGGGTGCACAGCTTACATTCTAATGTTTAACTTAAATATAAAAGAAACGATATGAAAAAAGTTCTATATATAGCAAGTATGTGTCTCGCAATGGCTTTTACGTCTTGCGATGACTTCCTGACTGTTTCTTCTCCCGACAAGCTGACTACCGGTAACTTTTGGAGAGACCAAAAAGATGCAGAAGCCACCCTGGCTTCGGCATACGCCCAACTCTACCACGGCGACAGCTATGCCACCAGTGAAGTGCGCTGGCCGGTGGAAGCTTACCGCACCGACCTTTACGATGTAGGTAACGATGCCAACAATTACCAAACTTGGACAGACATCTACAACTTCACCTATACCAACGGAAATACACAGTTCTCTTATTACTACCAAGACCTTTACCGGGGTATCAACTTCACCAATCAGGTATTGGAGTACGCACCCAAAATCCCAGCAGAAAACATCACCGAAGCCAAACGCGGAGAGATTATTGCCGAGGCTCATTTTCTGAGAGGTTACTTCCACATGATGCTGTTGCTGAACTGGGAGAAAATTATCCTGCGCGACATCTACATTTCAGATGCAGCCGACCTGAACAAGCCATTGAGCGACCGGGTGGCTTGCTGGGAACTGGTAATAAGCGAATTGTCGCAAGCCACTGCATTGCCTGCCACACGCCCCGGCTCAGAACTGGGTCGCGCCACTTCGGGAGCAGCTAATGCCTACCTGGGATTTGCCTACCTGACACGTGCTTATGAAGAACCTGCCAATGAGTCGGCCCACTTAACAGCAGCCCTGAAGGCCCTGAATGAAGTGCAAGGCTACGAACTGGTAGACAGCGACAAGATGCTGCAAATGTTCAACGGCAAGAACAAGAATTGCCCGGAATCGATCTTCGAGTTGCAATATTCTGCCAACACTGACAATGGCGCCAGCTACTACTCATACGTACACTGTTTCATTGCCTGCTCTGAGATTGGCGGTTGGGATGAAATCCTGCCCAGCGCCCGCCTGGTGGAAGAGTACAAGAAAGAAGGCAGAAAGACATCGGACGGGTTGTACGACCAACGTCTTTATAATACGATTTACTTCAAGGATGACTACTTCAACGACGCTGATAACGGCGAACTGATTTTTGGAGAGTTCACTTACGACGAGTGTTTCTGGAGATGGAGACAGAACGAGAATAAGAAGTATGTGGATGCAAACGGCAATATCATTGATATCCCGACAGGAGAAGACACAGACGAATATCTGGAATCTCATGGTGGCGTGAAAGATGTATACGACCGCCCCAACTTCCGCCGCTTCACTCCGGAAACATATGAGGAACTGAGAGACTACTGTCCGTTCAACATTCCTTTGATGCGCTATGCTAACGTTATGTTGATGAAAGCCGAAGTACTGAACAAGCAAGGACATCCCGAGCAAGCCATTCCTCTAATTAACGAAATCAGAGCCAAGCATGGAAAAATGCCTGCTATGAAAGGAACGTCACAAGCCGAAGTACAGGCTCAAATAGAACATGAACGCATCATCGAGTTCCCACTGGAAAGCTACCGCTGGTACGACCTGCGCCGCTGGGGCAAACTGAGCGAGGTGCTGGGCAAACGCGGATTTTCGGAAGGTAAGCACAACTTCTTCCCGATTCCTTTGTGGGAAGTCAACGCAAACTCTGCGTTAAACAACACTACAGAAGGAACTGAAGAATAATCCTCTCTTTAAATATACCAAAATAAGGCGGCGTTTGCCTGCGGCGATGCCGCCTTATTTACCTTTAAATGAATTATCTTTGCCCTCAAAAACGACATAGATATGTTTACAATTATCGGACTGATGCTCACAGGAATGCTGCTGGGCTACCTCTTACGGAAACGGAATTTAAGTAAAATACATAAGGTTATCACAGTACTGATCTGGGTGTTGCTCTTCATTCTCGGCATTGAAGTGGGAGGAAACGAGCAGATTATCAAAGGACTGCACACCATTGGCCTTGAAGCCGTCATACTCACCATAGGTGGAACTCTGGGAAGTGTGATTGCCGCTTGGGCACTGTGGAGGGCCTTATACAAACGGAAAGGAGGACAAGCATGAAAGGAAGTCTTATCATAGTCGGCTTTTTTGTGCTGGGGACACTTTGCGGAGTCTTTCACCTGATACCTATCGACATCGTAGTAGATAGTAAAGTCAGCTTTTATGCACTTTGCGCACTGATGTTCAGTGTAGGGCTAAGTGTAGGCAATGACCCGCAAACGTTGAAAAATTTTCGTTCACTCAATCCACGGTTGATATTCCTGCCTATCATGACCATTCTGGGCACGTTGGCAGGTTCTGCCGCAGTCAGCCTGATACTGACACACCGTTCCCTGACAGATTGCCTGGCTGTAGGTTCGGGCTTCGGTTACTATTCACTCTCCAGTATCTTCATTACCGAATATAAAGGAGCTGAATTAGGAACAATTGCCCTGCTCGCCAACATCAGCCGTGAGATTCTGACCCTGCTGGCTGCACCATTACTGGTGCGCTGGTTCGGCAACCTCGCCCCTATCTCTGCCGGAGGGGCAACTACGATGGACACCACACTGCCCATCATTACACGAACGGCCGGACAACAGTTTGTAGTTGTCTCCATCTTCCACGGATTTGTAGTAGATTTCAGCGTTCCGTTCCTTGTGACACTGTTTTGTTCTATTTAATACTGTTTTGAAATGACAGCTTAGAAGCGAATTGGTACGCGGACGACACAGACGAAGCGGACAAACGCGGATTTTAATTTTCATTTCAGAACTTAAAGCAAATTATCATGAAAGCCAAAGTTTATACTTTACTCTTTTCCTCATTGCTTTGTGTTTCTGCCCTGGCTGATAACGAACCTTGGCAGAACCCACAAATCAACGAGATAAACAGAGAGCCGATGTATGCGCACTTCATCCCATTTACGAATGAAGCCAACGCTTTGAAACAACGCTCTCTCCCCGCCGATGTGCGTTTCGATGTGAATCCTGCGACAGAAAGACGAGTTTCTCTGGATGGAACCTGGGAATTCCTGTTTTCAAAGAATAACGATCTTTGTCCAAAGGATTTCCATAAACCCGGATACAATACCCGGAAGTGGAGCAAAATACAAGTTCCCGGAAGTTGGGAACTGCAAGGATTCGATGCTCCTATCTATACGGATACCCGCTATCCATTTCCCGCCAATCCTCCGTATGTGCCCACCGATTACAATCCGGTAGGAGCTTACATCCGTGAGTTTACCGTCCCGAATGGTTGGGAAGGTATGGATATCTTCCTTGACTTCGAAGGAGTGGAATCCGCTTATTATGTATGGGTGAACGGTGAGCTTGCCGGATATGCCGAAGACAGCCGTCTACCGTCTCACTTCAACGTTACGAAGCTGTTGAAAAAAGGCAGTAATAAACTTGCCGTGAAAGTATTCCGTTACAGCGACGGCTCCTATCTTGAAGGGCAAGACTACTGGAAATACAGTGGCATTGAGCGGGATGTATATCTCTATGCCCGTCCGCAAAGCCGTGTCCGTGACTTCCGGATGACTGCCGAGTTAGTCAATGATTACAAAGATGGGGAACTAAACCTCGATGTATTACTTCACCAACCGAAAGTCGGAGAAACCGTTGAAGTCAAGGTATTGGATAAAGGCAAGGAAATTTACAACCGGAAGAAGTCCATCACTTCCATCACTGATACTCTGTTCAGCCAACAGGAGATTTTTCCGAATATACGTGCATGGAATGCTGAAACGCCAAATACTTACACATTAGTAGTCAGCACCTTCGACGCCCAGGGAAAACCGCTGGAATCTTTCACTCACCTTTTTGGTTTCCGCACGGTAGAGATGCGCAACGGAATGCAGATGATCAACGGGAAAGCAGTACTGTTTAAAGGAGTAAACCGTCACGAGCACGATCCACACAAAGGGCGCACTATCAGTGTCGCTTCCATGATACATGATATTCAGTTGATGAAACAGTTTAATCTGAACGGTGTACGCAACTGTCACTATCCAAACTACTCTGCCTGGTACGAGCTTTGCACCGAATTCGGTCTGTACATGGTGGATGAAGCCAATATCGAAAGTCATGGCATGATGGATCACAAGGATGGCACGCTGGCTAATTATCCGGACTGGGAACTCCACTTCATGGAGCGCATGAGCCGCATGATAGCACGCGACCGTAACTACTCAGCCATCGTCACCTGGTCCATGGGTAATGAATCCGGGTATGGCAAACATTTTGAAACGCTGTACGATTATACTAAGAAAATAGATCCTACCCGTCCGGTACAATACGAAGGAGGCGGCTACGATGCAAAAAGCGACATTTACTGTCCGATGTATGCACGTATCTGGTCACTGCGCCGCCACATCAATCAGCGTGACAAACGCCCCTTGATTATGTGTGAGTACGCCCATGCAATGGGTAACAGCGTAGGAAACTTCCAGGATTACTGGGATTTGATTTATAAATATGACCAGCTACAAGGCGGATTTATCTGGGACTGGGTAGACCAGACATTCGCCATCAAAGATAAAAACAACCGTGATATCTGGGCATTCGGAGGCGACATGGGCTTTGTAGGCATCGTCAACGACTCTAACTTCTGTGCCAACGGACTGGTAGCTGCCGACCGTTCTCTCCATCCGCACATCTATGAGGTGAAGAAAGTATTGCAATACATTCACTTCGAACCGGTAGCTTTTACTCCGAACAAGATAAAAGTCAGCAATCGGCATGATTTCATCGGTTTGGAAGGATATACCCTGCGTTGGGCAGTAGAGTGCGACGGAAAAGCGGTACAAGGAGGTGAAATGGACTTCCCCGTAATCACTCCGGGAAGTTCTGCCAATATAGAATTACCCTTGAAAGCATTGCCTGCCGACGGTAAGGAATACTTCCTGACTCTGCGCGCATTCACCAAGCATGAAGCTCCGCTGATACCGAAAGGACATGAAGTGGCCATCGAGCAATGGATACTCCCCACGACTCAAATCACCGGAAAGGTTCAGCCCGCCAACAGTACGTTGGCAACAGACCGGAATAATGAAGCGATCACACTGAAAGGAAATAACTTCCAGATAGCCTTCTCTACCCAAAACGGTGAGATGACAGAACTGATCTACCATGGAAAGAATCTGATTAAAGAGGGATTACAACCCAACTTCTGGCGTCCGTTGACGGACAACGATATTCCTAATGGACATCTCAATCGCTGCGCCACCTGGAAGACTGCCGGAAAGGATGCTAAACTGGAGAATCTGGAAGTTACGGAGAAACAGCAGATTGTCATTGTAACGGCTACTTATAAGATGGAGGCACAAGGCTCTACATTGCAAACAATCTATGATATTCATCCTGACGGTGCCGTCCGGGTGAGCATGCACTTCACCCCGGGCAAACAGGCGCTGAATGAAATGCCTCGTCTGGGTATGCGTATGATACTTTCGGCAGAATATGAAATGATGTCCTGGCTGGGACGCGGTCCACAGGAAAACTATGCAGACCGAAAGACAGGAGCATTAGTAGGCCTGTATAATGCTACGGTTTGGGAACAATTCCATCCGTATGTACGTGCTCAGGAAACGGCCAATCACTGTGATGTACGTTGGATTGCCCTGCGCAATGCTGCCGGAGAAGGTTTACTGGTTACGGGAGAAGATCCTCTGAGCGTAAGTGCCTGGAACTTCCCGATGGAGGACATTGAATATCGTCCCTCGCAGGTAGAACGCCGTCATGGAGGAAGTATCCTGAAAAAGGATATAATTTGGCTAAACATCGATCATCAGCAGATGGGTGTGGGTGGTGACAATACCTGGGGAGCACAGGTACATCCCGAATACACTATCACGCCACACGAGTGGAAATACAGTTTTACACTGCAACCGCTCGGAGCAAAGGATGATGCAGCGGAACAGGCTCATCAATGTTGGTTCTGAGAGATAAATGATAATTTATCATCTAAAAAGAAATCATTAATTATAAATTAGATCATGCGACATAAGTTTATACACATTATTTGTATTACTCTGCTGGTTACAGGCATCACCGCCTGCACTCCCGGCAACAAAAACACTGCGGAGAAGCGGTATACATTCAATAATATACTGGATATTGCCTACACTCCCGATACCTTGCACCGCTGCTACGGCTGGTTCACAGATGCCGGCTCGTGGATGGGCTTCACTCTTCCCGAGAAAGAGAACTGGGTAAACGGTTTCTGCGGTCCGTTCAGCCTGGATATGTTCCGCCGCCAGTGGATGGCTCAATCCGCTGTTACGGTAGGTTTTAGTCAGAAAGTCTCGGATACCTTTGTGCCTGACTCCACCTGTTACTATCCCGGAGAACTGTATATGTCCGCCCATTCCGGTAACGGAACTATCACCCAGCGGCTTAACTTCGTAAATGCCTCCACCGCATTGCTTCGTATAGAAGCCGACAAAGCGGAAGAACTGATGCTGACCGGCAGCCAATGGGGAAAGAATATAACCGTAAGCGTAGAGCAGAACTCTGCAATAGCCCGCCATCCCAGTGGAGAAAGCGTAACTGTAACGTTCCCTCCCGATGTGAAACTTACCGGAACGGATAACAATTACACCGCCCTTATCCACACCTCTAAGTATCCCGTAAATGTAGCCATTTCCTTCTTCACCTCCGAAAAGGAAATGACAGTCGGATTACAGAACCTCCCCAACCTGCTCAATAATCCCGAGAAAGCATTGCAAGCCAATGCCGAACGTTGGGAAGGATACCTGACGAAGATACTGCGTACCGGCATGAAACCCGAATACGACCGCATCGCCGTGAAAGCCGTAACCACTCTTATCTCCAACTGGCGCACCCACCGTGGCGGTCTGTTGCACGAGGGTATTGTCCCAAGCCATGCAGTTGGCTACTTTGTAGGTTTCTGGGCATGGGATACCTGGCGTTTCAGTGCGGGGACTGCTAAGTTCGATCCTGAACTGGCAAAGAATAACATCCGCGCCATGTTCGATTATCAACAACCGGACGGTATGATAATCGACTGCATCTACACTGATCCATCCGAAAACAATGCCCGTGACAGCAAACCGCCTTTGGTATGTTGGGCTGTAGACGAGATTTTCACGCATACAGGCGACACGGCTTTCGTTTCCGAGATGTATCCGCAACTGCTTGCTTATTATAAGTGGTGGTATCAGAAACGTGACCATAATCATAATGGTATGTGCGAATACGGTGCCACTGACGGTACTCTGGAAGCAGCCGCCTGGGAAAGCGGAATGGACAATGCCATTCGTTTTGACGACGCCATGATGCTGAAGAACGACGGAGGCGAGGATGCCTGGAGTATGGACCAGGAAAGTGTAGACCTGAATGCCTACCTGGCACTGGAATGTAAGTTACTAAAGAAATTTTCCGGATTACTGAATGTCTCATTCGATGCTCCCGACTATAGTAATAAAGTAGCCGATTATTTCTTTGATCCCAAACTCAACTTCTTCTTTGACCGCCGTCTGAAAGACGGTTCATTCATTGAAGAACCGGGATGCGAAGCCTATACTCCGTTGTGGACACAGATTGCCACGCAAGAGCAGGTAGATAAGATGTTACCCATGCTTCAGGATACAGCAAAGTTCTCAACGTATATTCCTTTCCCCACCATTGCCGCAGATAATCCCAAGTATAACCCACGCGGCTACTGGCGTGGTCCTATCTGGCTAGATCAAACTTACTTTGCCATTCGCGGGCTCCGCAACTATGGTTATCATAAGCTTGCCGATGAATATACATTGCAGGTATTCGACCGCCTCAACGGACTGAAAGAAGGAGCACCCATCCATGAGAACTACGGCACGCACACCGGAGAGCGACTGAAAGCGCCACACTTTAGCTGGAGTTCATCCCATCTATTGATGATGTACGATGATTACGGGAAGTAATTCCCATTCCCTCTAATAAAAGAAGGTGTGTCATAATGCAGTACTATCTCAATTCTCCTCCTCCCGGGAGGAGGGGAGCTTAAGTTACTTTCCAGTTTTGACACACCTTCTTCTATTAGAGGGAATAACAAACAGGCTTCTTAGAAGAGGCTCCACGCAACCGTCAGTCCGGCCATCACGATAGCTACCATACTCATCAGCTTGATAAGTATATTCAAACTCGGACCGGAAGTATCTTTGAACGGGTCACCTACCGTATCGCCTACCACAGTAGCTTTATGTACTTCGCTACCCTTACCACCAAAGTTACCTTCTTCCACATATTTCTTTGCATTATCCCATGCACCGCCGGCATTCGCCATAAAGATGGCAAGAACGAAGCCGCTGCTCAATCCACCGATCAGCAAGCCCAGCACACCGGGAACACCAAAGATAAGTCCCGTAGCAATCGGAGCTAAAATGGCTATCAGCGAAGGAACTACCATTTCACGTTGCGCCCCCTTTGTGGAGATAGCTACACAACGTTCGTAATCCGGTTCTGTCTCACCGGTAAGTATGCCCTTGATTTCACGGAACTGGCGGCGTACCTCATCCACCATGTGACCGGCAGCACGGCCAACAGCATTCATTGTCAATCCGCAGAAAAGGAATGCCATCATACTACCCAGGAACATACCCGAAAGAACCTTCGGATTCATCAATGTCACATCATAATGATGCATAAAATCGAAGAAAGTGGCATCCTGAAGGGCCACGGAGTTACCATGAGGAAGCGTTAAATCAGTGGTTCCCAAACGAGTCAGTCCGATACGGATTTCTTCAATATAAGAAGCAAGCAGGGCAAGTCCCGTAAGTGCAGCCGAACCAATGGCAAAACCTTTTCCGGTAGCGGCAGTAGTATTACCCAAAGAGTCGAGAGCATCCGTACGTTTACGTACTTCCGCACCCAGACCGGACATTTCAGCATTTCCGCCCGCATTATCAGCAATAGGACCATAAGCATCCGTAGCAAGCGTGATGCCCAGGGTGGAAAGCATACCTACGGCAGCAATACCGATACCGTAAAGTCCCATACCTACATTATTGAAATCGAACCCTGATGCAAACAGGTAGGAAGCAATAATACCGACTACCACAGCAATCACAGGAATCGCAGTAGACAGCATACCCAAACCGATACCGGAGATAATCACCGTTGCCGGGCCAGTCTTTCCGCTTTCGCTCAACTTCTGAGTAGGACGATAGGATTGTGAGGTATAGTATTCCGTAGAACGTCCGATGATGATGCCGACTACCAGACCGACTATAACGGCACAAGATATCCACATCCAGTTATCAAGTTTCAATAACCAAAGAATAAAGAAAGTAGCCACAACAATCAGCACTGAACTCAGGTTCGTACCGAAAGCCAACGAAGCGAGCAGGTCTTTCATCTTCGCATTCTCCTTGGTACGTACTGCGAATATACCGATAATAGAAAGAAGAATACCTACGGCCGCAATCAGCATCGGAGCTATAACAGCTTTGAACTGCATGGCCGTATCTCCCGTATGAATAAAGGCAGCAGCACCCAGAGCGGCAGTTGCCAGGATAGAGCCACAATAACTTTCATAGAGGTCTGCACCCATACCGGCTACATCGCCTACGTTGTCACCTACATTATCTGCAATTGTTGCAGGGTTACGCGGGTCATCTTCGGGAATACCGGCCTCAACCTTACCTACCAGGTCGGCGCCTACATCGGCAGCTTTCGTATAAATACCTCCACCTACACGGGCAAAGAGCGCTTGTGTGGAAGCACCCATTCCGAAGGTAAGCATGGTGGTAGTGATAATGCAGAGTTTATGAGTCGGAGTCAAAACATCTTCCGGTATAACCGCATTCAATAACAGATACCAGAAAGAAATATCGAGCAAGCCCAAACCCACTACGACCAGTCCCATTACCGCACCGCTACGGAAAGCAACGCGCAATCCCGCATTCAGTGAGCTACGGGCAGCATTTGCTGTGCGTGCCGAAGCATACGTTGCCGTCTTCATGCCGAGGAATCCGGAGAGGCCGGAGAAGAAACCGCCCGTCAGGAAAGCAATCGGTACCCAACGATTCTGTACATCGAAACCATAAGCCATAATAGCGAAAAGGATCACAAGTCCCAGAAATACCCAGCCAACTATCTTATACTGTTGTTTCAGATAAGACATCGCGCCTTTACGCACAGCGGCGGCAATCTTTATCATTTGCGGAGTACCCTCACTCTCTTTCATCATTTGCTTATGGAAATAGTAAGCAAAGCAGAGAGCTAAAACGGAAGCGGCCGGAATCAGCCAGAAAAGCAAACTGTCCATGGTGTTATTCGTATTAAAAGGTTGATTGAAAGTCTAAAAGTATTGATTTGAAACGAAATAAGCAAAGGAATAAAAGAAAAATCAACTCATTCTATTAAATTTGCAGGCAAAAACCGTACCCGATTGAGCACCCATGTTGTAGTATAAGTAAAATCAATAAAAACAAAGGAATAATGAAACGCACAGATTTTACTTTTAGAAAGGTATGGATGATATACACAGTATATTTTCTTCTACTCTTTACCCCCACCTTAAATGCACAGCAAACATCCAGACTGGTCAGCCTGGAACTAAAAAACGAAAAACTGTCTGCCGCACTGAAACAGATAGAAAAGATGGGCGGCAAGAATATCCTTTTTGCCTATGAAGAGACGGAGAATTATCACGTAACAGCAAGTATCCGTAAACAGACGCAAGACGAAGCCATCCGCACAGTACTGAAAGGAAAACCTTTCAACTGTATCGAACGTACTGATTACTTCGTGATTCAGCGGAAGGGAAAAGATGGCAAGACTACCCAAGTACGCGGAACCATATACGGAGACCGAAATGAACCGTTAGCGTATGCCAACGTCATCCTGCTGGCAGCAGCTGATTCCGCCTTTATTACAGGATGCGTCACAGCGGAAGACGGTAGCTTTATCCTACCCGGCAACAATGAAAAAAAACATTTGCTGAAAGTAACCTACATAGGCTATCAACCCTTGACGCTTCCTTGCCAGCCGGAAAATGACATTCACCTGCAACCAGACGCACAAATGCTGAAAGAAGTGACCGTTACTGCCTCCCGTCCGCTGATGGAACGCAAGAATGGCGCTTTCGTTGCCAACGTAGCAGGGACACCGCTTTCTATGCTGGGCTCTGCAAGCGATATGATCGGTCACCTCCCTTTTGTCACCGGCTCGGACGGTAACTATACCGTTATCGGACGAGGTAAACCGGAGATCTACATCAATGGCCGAAAAGTACGCGACACCTCCGAACTAAACCAACTTCAGGCTAACGAAATACTCTCCGCTGAAATTGTAACCACGCCCGGAGCACGTTATTCCTCCAACGTGTCATCCGTTATCCGGCTACGTACCATCCGCAAGCGCGGGCAAGGTTTAAGTGCCAATGCCTACGCAGACTATACACAGGGACACTCGGCAAAAGGCAAACAAGGCGCCTCCCTAAATTATCGTACCGGCGGACTGGACATCTTTGTCAAAGGGCACTTCAATGAGTCGGACACATACTCCACCAGTCATACCCAACTGCAACTGAACACTTCCTCCGAATGGAAAAGCATATCTGACAACGTCAATCGTGCACATGATGCAAACTTCAATGGCGAAGTAGGTTTCAACTACGAACCGGATGACCATCAGTCTTTCGGTATACGCTATGTACCCAAAACCGGACTGGGCGATCAGGAGCTTTATTCGCAAGGTGAAACCGTGATGCTGCGGGACGGAGAAGAGGTAGATCGTCTTACATCCGACTCACACGGTCGCAAGCATACCAACTGGAATCATACCGTGAATGGCTATTATAACGGTACTTTCGGAAAATGGAACATCGACTTCAATGCTGACTACCTCTACGGTCGCTCCGGAGGTGGGCAGAAGGTAGACAATAATGGTGAAACAGATGCCTCATCCGACAGTGAAGTAAAAAACCGCCTGTATGCCGCTAAACTGGTGATTACGGCACCGCTTGGTCAAGGCAAACTCTCTTTCGGTACTGAAGAAACATTCACCGAACGCCACGACATCTTCAAACAAAGCGGTTTCTCCAATGATGCCGATAACCGCATCAAACAGTCCATCGCCTCTGCCTTTGCCGATTATTCCATAGAACTCGGGCAGTTCAACCTGACGGCAGGGTTGCGCTATGAATATCAAAAAACGGATTATTACGAATCAGATATCTATAAAGAAGAGAAAAGTCCTTCTTATCATGACTTAATACCCATAGTCAGTATTTTCTATAAAAAGGAAGACTGGAATATCGGTCTGTCCTATCGTATGATGAAGCTTAATCCCAGTTACAGCATGCTGTCCAGTACCATCAGTTACCAAAGCAAGTACCAATACCACAACGGAAATCCTGAACTGGAACCGCAAAAGCATAATGCCTTCTCATTGGAAGGGGGCTGGAAATGGATCAATGCCAGTTTATACTTCGATCATGCACGAAACATGTACACCACTTATGCCAAACCCTATGATGATGCAAAGCACCCCGGCGTAGTATTGTGGACAATGGCAAGCATCCCCAACTCCTATGCATACGGAGGCGCCTTGGTACTCTCCCCAAAGTTCGGCTGGTGGCAACCGCAATTTACGGCCAGCCTGTTCTGGTTCCAGTCCAACGCCCGTTCACTGAATATTCAGCCTCTTTGGAATGAAGTGCAACCGGATTTCATTTTGAATAACAGCTTTACATTGCCTCGTGGCTGGTTTCTCAATATAAAAGGAAGACTCGCATTTGGTGCAAAACAAAGCTATGCCATCAAAAAAACAGAAGGGACTGTAGATGCGCAACTTACCAAATCTTTCCTGAAAGACCGTGCATTGCGCGTCTCGTTGGTAGCGAATGATATATTTCGTACAGGTACCTATCACTTTCGTGTATATGGCGACCGTACCTACAACGAGTTTGAAAATTATGCCGACAAACAACGTTTCGGCATACGCCTCAACTATCAGTTCAATGCCACTAAGAATAAATATAAAGGTAAAGGTGCCGGAGAAAGTGAAAAAGGACGTCTTTAAGCATTGCAGTAAACGAGGGATAAAGGATAATCCTTACCTTTGCGGACTAAAAAAAGAATCGGAGAATGTCCTTGTTTCATAAAAAAGACACAAAAAGAGAAGTTTTCGGACAGATGTTCACGGAGCTATATCCCCGTCTGGTGCGCTACGCCACCCAACTATTGGACGACGGAGAAGAAGCCCGTGATATTGTGGGTAGTGTGATGGAGCAGGCGTGGAAACAATTCGAAAAGCTGGAACCGGAAAACCGGGGAGCCTGGCTTTATACTGCCGCACGTAACGCCTGCCTTAACCGTCTGAAGCATCTGCAAGTAGAAGCCACCAACCTGGAAGCGTTACGCGAAGCCACTCGTATGGATGTAGCGACCGACTACCGGGAACATGAACGACTACTGCAACAAGCGGAAAGCATTGCCCGCAACCTACCGGAACCAACCTGCACGGTATTGCGGCTCTGCTATTATGAACATAAAACCTATCGGGAAGTAGCCGAACAACTTAGCATCAGTCCCGACACCGTAAAAAAACATATATCCAAAGCTTTGCGTACCTTGCGCGAAGCTATGACCCTGAAAGGAGGAACCGATGATGGAAGAGAAAAAAGAAAATGATTTCAAGATGGATACTGAAGACCTCAGATTACTGAATGCCTTCGGAGAAGCGCTCGGAGACTTACCTTCGGAAGAAGAAACCCGCGCGGCATGGAATGCTTTTGCCTCCCGGCAAGACGCCCAGAAACGCAGACGCATCATACAGATGTGGACTTCCGGCATTGCAGCTGCCATCGTAGTGCTGGTAGTGCTTATCGTGCCCCGTATTACCAACGAAGACACGATTCAAGATATTGAAATCTTTGCGGCCCTGGATGTCCCCGAAGCAATCATCACCTCAGAGAGTAATGGTAGGATTACTCTTTCGACTCCCCCAGCCACTACCACGCAAATCATCCTGGACGATGGTACACAGGTTACGCTCAACGCCAATTCCCGCCTGGAATATCCTAAACAATTCCCGGCAGAGGGGACCCGTGAAGTCCATCTGACAGGAGAAGCACGTTTCGAAGTGGCAAAAGATAGTGCACGTCCTTTCATTGTTTCTTCCGGTAAGATGCAGACACAGGTATTGGGCACGGTATTCGATGTAAATGCCTATCCGGGAAAAGTAGCGGCAGTTACTTTATTTCAGGGGCGCGTCCGCGTCAGCGACGAGAAACAAACACAGCAGAAAGACATATTGCCCGGACAGCAAGCTATATTGTCTGAAGATAATGGTTTCACCATATCCGAAGCACAACTCACCGCAACGGAAGGATGGACCAAAGGAGAGTTCAGTTTCGATGATGCCGAACTGGCGGAGATTATGAAGTCTGTAGGCACATGGTATAACACCAGTATCATCTTTCATTCGCCCGACTTGCTGAAACAACGCATTCATTTCCGCTTCCCGCGAACAACTTCTTTGGAAGAAGTAGTGCAAGCACTCAATGATCTGGGAATAGCCAAACTGGAACAAAAAAAGGGAAAAGTAATCATCAGCGATTATTCTCCCAAGCATTGACAAGCTGGGGAAGAGCTTCCGGCTCTTCCCCCTGTATTTATTATTCTACTGTCACAGCCGTACCGCAAGCGGTTACCATCAGCATACTACCGCTCCCACCTACAGTTTCATAGTCCAAATCCACGCCAATCACAGCATTGGCTCCGAGAGCTCTGGCGTGTTCCTGCATTTCACGCAGGGCGATATCTTTCGCTTCGCGCAGCACTTCCTCATAAGAGCCGCTACGTCCGCCCACTACATCGCGGATACTGGCAAAAAAGTCACGGAATACATTGGCACCGATAATCGTCTCGCCTGAAACGATACCGTAATAGCGGGTGATACGTCCACCCTCGATAGTTGGTGTTGTTGTTACTAACATAATCTTTCTCTATTTATTTAAGTTATTTGTACCCTATTAGACGCATGAATAGGGCGAAAAGTTGCAATGGCGAGAGCTTTTATACCTCGTCATTATAATAAAAAAACAAAAAAGAGAGCACCTATATATGAGCAAAGTCAGCATTTATCTATCTTTGTGCCGAAGAAATGGAAACAAAGCATTTTATATTTAAAATAATGATGTATCTGGTCGTAGTGCTTTTTGCTCTGCAACCAGAAGATTATAATTCCTTTTCCGAGAACGAACCTCCCTTTCTTTGCATCGAACAAAATGAGCATCATTCACCTGAAGAGTTTAACGATGAAGCTGTTATCTCACGTACACTTTCTTTAAACCGTGCGCGTAAGCTCTGTGCAGAGACTACGACTACTTATACTTTCTCTACAGAGAACACTAATTTATATCAATATAGTGACGGTAGCCAACCGTACAACCTCAGGAGCGTATATTCACCCGAACGCTCTCTACTTTGTATATACCGGCTTTAGCACAAGTCCTTCTATTACCGTATTTTTATATTCTATCCGGGACGAATCATACATTCGTTCCGCTATGTCTAATTAATAAACTTATATATGGGACTTGTTTTATTATACTTAACCCTCGCATTAGCTTTATCATTTTTATGCTCCATTCTTGAAGCAGTTTTGTTATCTACCCCAATGTCGTACATCTCCACCAAAGAGAAAACACACGGGAAAAGCGCTATCTTATTAAAGAAGTTCAAACAAGACATCGACCGGCCTATTGCTGCCATATTATCCTTGAACACCATTGCCCACACCGTAGGTGCTGCCGGTGTAGGTGCCGAAGCAGTAAAGATATTCGGAGAAGCTTACTTTGGTGTAATCTCCGCCATACTGACTATTTTAATCCTCGTTCTCTCAGAGATCATTCCTAAAACGATAGGCGCCTGCTACTGGCGCACACTGGCACTTCCATCAGCCCGTATCATTAATTTCCTTATTATCATCTGTTATCCCCTGGTGTGGTTGTCCGAGCTGATTACCCGTCTGTTTTCTTCCGGCAAACAAGAATTATCCGTAAGCCGCGAAGAGGTTTCGGCTATGATTTCCATCGGGGTAGAAGAAGGTGTTTTCCAGATGAAAGAAAACAAGATGATACAAAACCTCATTAAACTGGATAAAGTAAAATCACAATCCATTATGACTCCTCGTACTGTAGTAGCAACAGCTCCCGAAAGTATGTCTCTGAAAGAGTTCTATCAGGATGGAAAGTATAAGTTTTACTCTCGTATTCCAATTTATAATGATAGCGAAGATTATATCACAGGATATGTGTTGCGGCAGACTGTACTCGAAAAGTTAGCAGAAGACAGATTCGATATGTGTCTGAAGGATGTGGCCCGCCCTATCCTTTCCTTCCCAGAAAATAGTTCTGTTTCCACGGTCTGGGAACAGATGCTTGAAAAAAAAGAGCATATTTCAATCTTGATTGATGAATATGGCTGCTTCTGGGGAATTGTCACAATGGAGGATATTATCGAAACAGCCTTAGGTTTTGAGATTGTGGATGAAAAAGACTCCGTAACGGATATGCAGAAGCTGGCACGGGATAAGTGGCAGAAGAAGCTGGCGGAAACGAAGATTAGGAAGGTGTGTCATAATGCAGTACTATCTCAATTCTCCTCCTCCCGGGAGGAGGAGTACCCGTAGGGGGAGGTGGTAGGCGAATGCGTAAGTCTTTAGTATTTAAAGTTATATGTTTGTCTACCACCCCGCCCTTTGGGCACCCCTCCTCCCGGGAGGAGGGGAGCTTAAGTTACTTTCCAGTTTTGACACACCTTCCTAACTAGAACATCTTGCTGACACGTTCGATACCTGCCACCAAAACATCGATTTCTTCTTTCGTATTATAGATTCCAAAGGAAGCACGCACTGTTCCTTCTATGCCGAGGCGTTGCATCAGCGGTTGGGCGCAATGGTGTCCTGTACGTACGGCAATACCGAGACGATCGAGCAATGTGCCCATATCGAAGTGATGAATATCACCCACAAGGAAAGAGATGACACTCCCTTTCTCAGCAGCTTCACCAAAGATGCGCATACCAGGGATTGTTTTCAGTCGCTGTGTGGCATATTCCGTCAATTCATGCTCATAAGCGGCAATCTTATCCATGCCAATGGCAGAAACATAATCGAGAGCTTTCGCCAGTCCCGTAGTACCGATATAGTCAGGAGTACCAGCTTCGAACTTAAACGGCAATTCATTGAAGGTAGTACGTTCAAAAGATACATGCTTTATCATCTCACCGCCGCCTTGATAAGGAGGTAACTTATTCAGCCATTCTTCCTTACCATAAAGTACGCCCACACCGGTAGGCCCATACACTTTATGACCGGAGAATACAAGGAAATCAGCGTCCAGATCTTTCACATCCACTGCCATGTGAGGAATGGATTGCGCCGCATCTACCAGGAAAGGTACATCATGATTATGGGCAATCTTAATCATTTCCTTGATAGGATTGACCGTACCCAAAACATTGGACACATGTACCACGCTCACAATCTTCGTTCGGTCAGTGAAAAGCTTCTCGTATTCATCCATCAGAAGTTCGCCGCGATCGTTCATCGGAATAACTTTCAGATTGATGCATTTCCGTTCAGCCAGCAGTTGCCAGGGGACAATGTTACTATGATGTTCCATTACGGAAACAATCACTTCATCACCCGGATGCAGGAATGCTTCGCCGAAGCTGGAGGCTAACAGATTAATGCTTTCCGTAGTTCCCCTTGTAAATACGATTTCATTTATAGAACCGGCATTGATAAACTTTCGCACTGTCTCTCGACTTGCCTCGTGCAGTTCCGTTGCCTGTTGCGACAGAAAGTGTACACCACGATGCACATTGGCATTGACAGAATAATATTCATCCGTTATGGCATCCACCACACAACGTGGCTTCTGTGTCGTTGCCCCATTATCCAAATAGACCAATGGTTTGCCGTACACTTCACGGGATAGTATCGGAAAATCGGCTCTTATCTTTTGAATATCATACATGTTGTTTAGGTATTAATATATTCTCACTTGCATATCGCACAGCCCTGGCACTTATTCAGTTCACCACGGAAACGTTTCTCAACCAAGAGATGTAAGCGATCTTTCAATGCATCCAGACGGATGGTATCGATTACTTCGTTCACGAAGGCAAACATCAGCAATAAGCGGGCTTCACGTGCCGGAATACCGCGCTGGCGCATATAGAAAAGTGCATTTTCGTCCAACTGGCCAACGGTAGCGCCATGACTACACTTTACATCATCGGCATAAATTTCCAGTTGCGGTTGCGTATACATACGTGCCTCACGGGTAGCGCAAAGGTTCCGGTTCGTTTGTTGCGAATTGGTATGTTGCGCATCCGGGCGCACTAATACCAAACCGGCAAATGCACCGACTGACTGGTCATCGAGCACATACTTGAAAAGTTCATTGCTCGTGCAGTTAGGTACGGCATGATCGATACTTGTATTGTTGTCTACATGCTGATTCTTATCTGCAATGGCCATACCGCAAAGGTTGATTTCGGCACCTTCACCTGCCAGCAATACTTCGGTGGTGTTGCGGGAAGTGCCGTTATGCAAGGTCATGCCATTCAGCAATACATTACTGTTGGCTTCCTGCTTCACATACATATTGCTGATACGTACGGTACTTGTATGCGTTTCTTCCAGTTCGTAAAGGTCAAAGACAGCATTCTCACCGACGAATACTTCTATCACCTGGGTTGCCAGGAAATTCACGGCATCCATGGCATGATCACACACCAGCATACGCGCCTGTGCGCCATCTTCCAATACAATCAATACCCGGCGGTTCACCAGGAAGTTCACGTCACCACGCAGGATGTTTACCAACTGAATGGGACGTTCCAAAGCGACGTTCTTAGGTATATACAACAGCACACCGTCTTGTGCAAAAGCGGTGTTGAATGCTGTCACTCCGTCTTTTGAAGTATCTGCCAGCTTGCCATAGTACTTCTTTACCAATTCCGGATGCTTCGCCGCCATCTCCTTCAAACTACCGAAGATAACTCCTTCGGGCAGATGTGAAGCAGGTAGCGCTTTATTGTAAAAAGCATCGTTCACTACAAAGTACAGAGAAGTGCTCATATTGGGTACGTCACATTTGAATACCTCATAGGGATTTACCGGAATATCCAGGCGGTTCAGGTTCAACCCATAGTCCGGTTCAAAGAACTTGCTGACATCGGTATATTTATATTTCTCCTGTTTGCGGGTAGGAAAGCCAAGCCGCTCAAAGTCGGCAAACGCAGTCGCACGAGGGGTATTCATCACCTCGGTGCTGTGTTGGCATATCATCGCTTCCGTCTGGGAGAAAAGATCTATGTATTGTTGTTCTGCATTCATATACGTTTATATTTTATTTCTTAGACACGGATAACGCGGATGACGCGGATTCACTATTATTCTGTAGACGTTCTCTATAGTAATGGGAAAAAACCTTTCTACTAATTTCTGGTTTGGGACCAAAGTTTAATAATAATCCCACTTCTATATCTGTTGCTTTCAAATAATTGACCAATTGCAATTCATGTTCTTTAGATAGTCGGGTGACCGCTTTTAATTCTAAAATAACAGAATTATATACAATTATATCAGCTTCATAATAACCGACTACTTCATCCTTATAATAAACATTTATTTTCGGATGTGCTACACAGGGAATATCACGTCTCAACAACTCCCTATATAATGCATTCTGATATACATTTTCAATAAACCCATACCCAAGTTCATTATACACATCATAAAATGCATTTATAATAGCATCAGTTTTATCCGCCTGTGTCAAACTCATAATACACTAATAAAAAATCCGCGTCATCCGTGCCATCCGCGTCTAAAAAATGTAATTACTCTCCTAGTTCCTTCTTAATCCAGTCATACCCCTTCTCTTCCAGTTCCAGAGCCAATTCCGGTCCCGCAGTCTTCACGATACGACCTTTGTAAAGCACATGTACAACGTCAGGTTTGATATAATCCAGTAAGCGTTGGTAGTGGGTGATGACAATGGTACTGTTCTCCGGTGTTTTCAACTTGTTCACACCTTCGGCTACGATACGCAAAGCATCGATATCCAGCCCGGAATCCGTTTCATCCAGAATACTTAATTTCGGTTCCAGCATCGCCATCTGGAAGATTTCATTCCGCTTCTTCTCTCCACCGGAGAAACCTTCATTCACCGAACGGTTAGCCAGTTTATTGTCCAGTTCCACAATGGCACGCTTTTCACGCATCAATTTCAGGAACTCGCTTGCACTGAGAGCGGGCAGATGATTGTATTTACGTTGCTCATTCACCGCTGCACGCATAAAGTTAACCATACTCACACCCGGAATTTCTACCGGATACTGGAAGCTGAGAAAGATACCCTCGTGACTACGGTCTTCCGGTGAAAAGTCCAACAGGTTCTTACCGCAGAAAGTCACGCTTCCCTTCGTCACCTCAAAGGCAGGATTACCTACCAATACAGCCGAAAGAGTACTCTTTCCGGAACCGTTCGGTCCCATAATAGCATGCACCTCACCTGCTTTTACCGACAGGTTGATGCCTTTCAATATCTCTTTGCCATTTACACTGGCATGCAGGTCTTTTATCTCTAACATCTTTATATTTACTATTAGACTATTTACAATTTACTATTTAATGTCACTTCTCCACTATTCACTATTACTACCGACCTTTTACTTATCTACCATTCATCTGCCGATTGTGCAGCAAAATAGTAAATAGTAAATCGTCTAATAGTAAATCACCCTACGCTGCCTTCCAGCGAAATAGCCAACAACTTCTGAGCCTCTACCGCAAACTCCATAGGCAGCTTATTAAGCACTTCCTTAGCATAACCGTTCACAATCAGCCCTACTGCATCCTCCGTAGAAATTCCACGCTGGTTGCAATAGAAGATCTGGTCTTCATTGATCTTGCTGGTAGTCGCCTCATGCTCCACAACCGCCGTCTCATTATGGATATCCATATACGGGAAGGTATGCGCACCACATTTATCACCCAGCAACAAAGAATCGCACTGACTATAGTTACGCGCATTGTCCGCCTTTTGAGCTACACGCACCAGACCACGGTAAGAGTTCTCACTATGTCCGGCAGAGATACCTTTGCTGACAATGGTACTACTGGTATTCTTACCCAGATGAATCATCTTCGTACCCGTATCCGCCTGTTGGTAGTTATTCGTCACCGCCACACTGTAGAATTCAGCCGAGGAATTATCTCCAGTCAAAATGCAGGAAGGGTATTTCCACGTAATAGCTGATCCCGTCTCCACTTGTGTCCAGGAAAGTTTACTGTTCGCACCTTTGCAGTTACCACGTTTCGTAACAAAGTTATAAACACCACCTTTACCTTCGGCATCACCCGGATACCAGTTCTGTACGGTACTGTACTTCACCTCCGCACGCTCGTGCACCACAATCTCCACAATAGCGGCATGCAACTGGTTCTCATCGCGCATCGGAGCCGTACAACCTTCCAGATAGGAAACATACGAATCATCATCCGCCACAATCAGTGTCCGCTCAAACTGACCTGTATTACGCGCATTGATACGGAAATACGTGGACAACTCCATCGGGCAGCGTACTCCTTTCGGGATATATACAAACGAACCGTCGGAGAATACCGCCGAGTTCAGTGCGGCAAAGAAGTTATCACGGTATCCCACTACGGAACCAAGATACTTCTGCACCAAATCCGGATGCTCACGTACGGCTTCACTGATGGAACAGAAAATAATTCCTTTCTCCATCAACGTTTCCTTAAATGTAGTTTTCACAGATACGGAGTCCATCACGGCATCCACTGCCATGCCACTCAACGCCATCTGTTCTTCCAGGGGGATGCCCAGCTTATTGAAGGTTTTTATCAACTCTGGGTCTACTTCGTCCATGCTCTTAGGCGCGTCTTTCTTCTTCGCCAACGGATCGGCATAGTAGGAAATAGCCTGATAATCTATCTCAGGAATACGGAGATGTGCCCATGTAGGCATCTCCATCGTCAACCAGTGACGATATGCTTTCAGACGGAACTCCAACAGCCATTCCGGCTCGTTCTTCTTCGCAGAGATCAGCCGTACAACATCTTCATTCAGCCCACGCTCAATGACTTCCGTATGTACATCGGTGGTGAAGCCGTACTTGTACTTCTCCTGCGTTAGTTCCTTTACATATTTATTGGGTTCTTCGGGTTGCATTATGTATTAAGTATATATTGTTCTGTAACTTCTTTTGCAGCCGGGAAAAATATTCCCGCGAACGACTCTATAGGATAATATAACACGGATTCCTCCTTCATTGTTCTATCAATCATCGTATTATCCGAGTCGATAAACTCGACAACACAGATAAGCAGACTCACCAGCAGCAAAAACTTCAACGCGCCCAGTCCGGCACCCAGCCATCGGTTCAGCCAACCGAGCGAGACTGCTTCCATCGCCTTCGTCAGCAAAGCCGCTACCAGCAGGAACAACAACGGAACCACTATCCAAATAACAACAAACGCCAATATCTGGGCAAACGTCATGGAGTCCGTTATCTTAGAAAAGACTCTCTCCGCTACCGACACATACAGTGCTTTTGCAGCCAGCAATCCGACAATCAATCCGAGGATGGATGCCAGTTGCTTGATGAAGCCTTTTATAAAACCGATGACCGCTCCTGCGCCAATCACCACCAACAGGATGATATCTATTATTGTCATAGCTGAAAAAGTTGAGAGTTGAGAATTGAGAGTTGAGAGTTAGCTGCGCGATTATGCTGCAAAGAACTCTCAACTCTCAATTCTCAACTCTCAACTACTATTAAAGAGTCTGTTTTACTTCTATTTCTTCGTAAGATTCGATCATATCGCCTACCTTGATATCGTTGCAGTTCGTCAGGCTGATACCGCACTCGAAGTTGGTACCTACTTCCTTCACATCATCCTTGAAACGTTTCAAAGCATTGATAGAACCGGTAAAGATTACGATACCGTCGCGGATCAAACGGGCCTTGTCGCTGCGTTTCACCTTTCCGGTCTTCACTACCGCACCGGCTACGAGACCTACCTTGGTGATATTGAACACCTCGCGTACCTCGATGGTTGCAGTTACCTGCTCCTTCACCTGCGGTGCCAACATACCTTCCATAGCGGCCTTCACCTCTTCGATAGCGTCGTAAATCACTGAGTACTTGCGGATATCCACACCTTCGTTCTCTGCCATCTTTGCAGCGGCATTCGACGGACGTACCTGGAAGCCGATGATGATAGCATCCGAAGCGGCAGCCAATGAAACATCGGATTCGGAGATTGCTCCAACGCCTTTGTGGATTACATTTACCTGTACCTGCTCTGTAGACAGCTTGATCAGTGAGTCGCTCAACGCCTCAACAGAACCGTCCACGTCACCCTTAACGATAACATTCAGTTCATGGAAATCACCCAGTGCCAGACGACGGCCAACTTCATCCAAAGTAAGCATCTTCTGAGTACGCAGACCTTGTTCACGTTGCAACTGTTCACGCTTGTTAGCGATTTCACGTGCTTCCTGTTCCGTATCGATTACGTGGAACGTATCACCGGCAGCAGGTGCACCGTTCAATCCCAGAATCAATACCGGCTCAGACGGTCCGGCCTCTTTCAGGCGCTGGTTACGTTCATTGAACATAGCTTTCACCTTACCATACGCTGTACCTGCCAGTACGATGTCTCCCACCTGAAGTGTACCGTTTGATACCAGCATGGTAGCTACGTAACCACGTCCTTTGTCCAACGAAGACTCGATGATGGAACCTGTTGCCTTACGGTTCGGGTTTGCTTTCAGATCAAGCATTTCTGCCTCCAGCAATACTTTCTCCAACAGTTCTTTCACACCCAAGCCTTTCTTGGCCGAGATATCTTGCGATTGATATTTGCCACCCCATTCTTCAACGAGATAGTTCATACTTGCCAGCTCTTCCTTAATCTTGTCAGCGTTGGCAGTCGGTTTATCAATCTTGTTAATTGCGAATACGATAGGTACACCGGCAGCCATAGCATGGTTGATAGCTTCCTTCGTTTGCGGCATCACGTTATCATCGGCAGCGACAATAATGATAACCACGTCCGTCACCTTTGCACCACGGGCACGCATAGCGGTAAATGCCTCATGACCCGGAGTATCGAGGAACGTAATCTCACGTCCGTCTTCCAGTTTCACGTTGTAAGCACCGATGTGCTGCGTGATACCACCGGCTTCACCGGCAATAACGTTCGCCTTACGGATATAGTCGAGCAATGATGTCTTACCGTGGTCTACGTGACCCATGACGGTAACAATCGGTGCGCGCGGTTCCAGATCCTCTTCAGAATCCTCCTCCTCTACAATGGCCTGTGCCACTTCCGCACTGACATATTCAGTCTTGTATCCGAACTCTTCCGCCACCAGATTGATGGTTTCAGCATCCAGACGCTGGTTGATAGACACCATGATACCGATACTCATGCAAGTAGCGATGACCTGCGTCACGGAAACATCCATCATGCTTGCCAACTCGTTGGCAGTCACGAATTCTGTTATCTTCAGCACTCTGCTGTCCGCCATTTCGCGGTCTTCCTGCTCCTGCATACGGCTGTTCGCTATATCGCGCTTGTCCTTACGGTATTTGGAAGTCTTGCTCTTACCTTTGGAAGTGAGGCGTGCCAAGGTTTCTTTTACCTGCTTAGCTACGTCTTCCTCGCTAACCTCCTGCTTGATGACCGGTTTCTTGAAACGATCCCTGTTATTGTTGTTACGGTTGTTCTTGTTGCCACCTTGGTGATTATTACCACCACCGGCACCTTGCTGACCGCCGCCGGCATGAGGTCCTTTACCTCCACCACCACGGTTGTCGCCTCCACGCTGGAAGTTGGATGCATTGTTGATATCCACCTTCTCCTTATTATTATTAATGCGGAGACGTTTCTTCTTGTTGGCGTTGGCATCGGCATCTTTCTCCTTGCCATCCTTCGCTTTGGTGTCTTCGCGGCGGATTTCTTTGATGATCGCCTCTTTCATCAGCTTCTTCTGATCCTGACGAAGCTTCTCCTTCTCTTCGCGTTCCTTACGTTTCTCCTCTTTGGATTTCTTCTTAGGGCGCGTAGACTGGTTCAATGTCGCCAAATCAATCTGACCGATGATATTGATCTTAGAAACAAACTCCGGCTTGTGAAGTGTGAAGATTTCCGCTTCACCACTCTTTGCAGGCGCTTCTTCTGCCACGGCAGGTTTCGCCTCTTCCCGGACAGGTGCCGCGGGAGCAGGTGTTTCTTTTTTCACTACTTCTTTCGCTACTACCGGAGCGGGGTTGGGTGCAGGTTTTTCTGCAACGACTGCTGGCTTCGGTTCTTCTTTCACCACAGGAGCCGGTTCGGGAGCCGGAGCCGGCTTCGGTTCGGGTTTCGGTTCGGGCTTTAATTCCGGTCTGGGTTCCGGCTTCGGTTCCGGTCTGAACTCAGGCTTCGGTTCCGGTTTGGGCTGCGGTTTAGGTTCTTCCTTTACCACAGGCGCAGATGTTTCCACTTTCTTTTCTTCCACTTTTTCTACTACCGGTTTCCGGTTCAGTTTATCCAAGTCTATTTTTCCGACAGGTTTAAACTTCGGACGTGCATCTTCGGGTACAACAGTCTTTATTTCTTCAACTTTCGGTTTCTCCGTAGTCTCAGCTTCGTAACCATCGATAGATACCGATGCTTTGTTACGGTCTTTATTCTGCCGTTCCTGAATGAAACGTTCCGATTCAAGTCTAAGATTCTTATCTGTACTGAACTCTTTCACGAGCAAGGCATATTGCTCCTCGTTAATTTTTGTGTTGGGGTTTGCCTCAACGGCAAATCCTTTCTTCTGCAAGAACTCAACGACCGTTGAAATTCCTACATTCAAATCTCTTGTTACTTTATTTAACCTTATCGTCATACTAAAAAATTAATGAATAATGTGGAGAAAGAAGTTAGTGCAAACAGAAACAGATGTCGACAGACACTTTATTCTGCCTCGGGCTCTGCCTCAGGGGCAACCTCGGGCTCTGTCTCAGGCACAACCTCAGGTGCCGGTTCCAATTCAGGTTCGCCTTCTTCAAACTCCAAACTTAAAATGCGTAATACCTCGTCCACCGTTTCTTCTTCCAAGTCGGTCTTTTCAATCAACAACTCGCGCGGAGCATTCAGCACGGCCTTCGCTGTATCGATACCAATCGACTTGATGGCATCAATCACCCAACCGTCGATTTCGTCTCTGAACTCATCCAGATAGATATCTTCATCCTCAACAGCCTGATCCAACTCACGGAATACGTCAATGGTGTACTCGGTCAACATACTGGCAAGTTTGATATTCAAACCGCCTTTACCAATAGCCAGCGAAACCTCTTCAGGCCTCAGAAATACTTCTGCCTTACGTTCTTCTTCATTCAGACGAATAGAAGATATCTTCGCGGGGCTGAGGGCACGCTGAATAAACAACTGGATATTGGACGTATAGTTGATTACGTCAATATTCTCGTTGCGCAACTCACGAACAATGCCATGAATACGGCTACCCTTTACACCTACGCAGGCACCTACCGGGTCGATACGGTCGTCGTACGACTCAACGGCAATCTTGGCACGCTCACCGGGGATACGGGCAATCTTCTTAATGGTAATCAGTCCGTCATTGATTTCGGGCACTTCCATCTCGAACAGACGCTGCAGGAATACAGGCGATGTACGAGAAAGGATAATCTTCGGATTGTTATTCTTATTGTCCACACGGGCCACCACGGCACGCGCCGTTTCTCCCTTGCGATAGAAATCGCTCGGAATCTGTTCCGTCTTGGGCAGCAGCAATTCGTTTCCTTCATCATCGAGCAGCAGCATTTCCTTCTTCCATATCTGGTATACTTCCGCATTGATGATATTACCCACCTTATCAATATATTTATTATAGATACTGTCTTTTTCCAGTTCCAAAATTTTAGAGGCCAACGTCTGACGCAGGTTCAGGATGGCACGTCGTCCGAAGTTCGCGAAGATTACTTCATCCGTCACTTCCTCGCCCACTTCATAAGAAGCATCTATTTTCTGTGCTTCCGATAATGCAATCTGCAAGTTCGGATTTTCCAGGTCTTCATCCGCCACTACTTCACGGTTGCGCCATATTTCGAAGTCGCCCTTGTCCGGGTTCACAATTACGTCGTAATTCTCATCGGTGCCGAACATCTTCGCGATCACACTACGGAACGACTCTTCGAGCACGCTCACCATGGTGGTTCTATCGATATTTTTCAGTTCCTTAAATTCCGAAAATGTATCTATCAGGCTGATAGTTTCTACTTTCTTGGCCATAGTCTTATTTAAAACTGATTAAGTATTTAGTATATTTTATTTCATCATACGCAAGCATTTCGTCTTCCTGCACCAGCTGGGGACGCTTGGCTCCTTCGGGTTTCACTTTCTTCTCTACAGTTACAGTGAAATGCTGTTCATCGGCTGCCTTCAGCACGCCGCACAACTTGCGTCCATCTTTTCTCAGCACTTCCACTTCTTTTCCGATGTGGTTGGTGTACTGTTGCAACACTTTAAATGGCTGTCCGATACCGGCAGAACCTACCTCCAACTCATAATCCTCATCCTCACGGTTCAACTTGGATTCGATGTATCGGCTCAACTCCACACAATCTTCAATCCAAACCCCTTCTTTGTGGTCAATTTCCACCACAATCTTGTCGTCCGGGCTGATAGCTACTTCCACCAGAAAGTACTCTTTTCCGTCCAGCCACTCGTCAACAATCTGACAAACAGTTTTCTTTTCTACCATTGATTAACTATATAAGAACAAAAAAAGGAGCTTAATTGCCCCTCCACCTTTCATCCATTGCGGTTGCAAAGATATAAATAATCTATTCGACTACAAAATATTAGAGAAAAAAAGAATGATTTAACGCTCTTGAAAGAAGAAAGTAATGCAAATGACTTCTGTAAAACCGCTTCGATATGGCAAGGTCGATTCTGACATTTTGTATTTTATGCATAAGGAGAATGCCGTATATCCGTCCTTCCGTCGGCCTGGATGGAAATACGCAAGTAAAAAAGTGTATCCGGCAGACTGACAGAGGGATACATAAATACGGACAATGCTAAAAAATAAAACAGACGCGGTTTGGCAAGCATAAACTGTTGGTTTGCATTGGATATATGGATCGTAGGCGTTCCATATATAGATGGCAAGTATTAGATATATAGATTGTAAGCGTTAGATATATAGATAACAGACATTAGATATATAGTTTTGAGGCGTAAGATGCATAGTTATCTTGCATAAAGTCTGTATAACGACAGTATATTATTCAATATTCCGTATTTATATTCCTTTAGGAGACAGAACAAGATGCTATTTCCACTCTTTTATAAAAACGGAGCGTAAGTAATACAGGCTTTTTACTATCTTTCTGCATACTAGAAAGCCAATAGTTCGAAATAAGGGAACTATTGGCTCTATCCATAGGAGGTAAAATGTACCTGAACTTTTATATATTTTTATTTATTCGGCGTATCCCATTTCCTGGTATCCGTACAAGTAATATTCAAAGTTTGATTACCCGTCTGTATGCGGAAGTCGCCTTTTTCCAGAATCCATTTGCCATCATAACCCACGAAAGCAAGGTCGGAGCCTTTCACTTTCAGCGTAACGGTTTTCGTTTCTCCCGGTTGCAGTTCTACTTTCTCGAAAGCACGCAGGCGGCGGATATCAGGAGTCAGGGAAGCGATCAGATCGCTACTGAACAGCAGAACGCTTTCCTTGCCGATACGGTTACCGGTGTTCTTCACATCAACGGTGAAAGTAAGTACATCGTCAGCCGTAAAGTTGGTTTTATCCGCTTTGAGGTTGCTGTAAGCATAGGTAGTGTAGCTCAATCCGTAACCAAATGCCCATTGCACGGACATCACGGCATCGTAATCATAAGCACCCGACATCTTTTCAAGGTCTTCGCACGGCTTGTAGTCGTAAGTGAACAATGAATTGATTTCCTTCGGATAAGTATAAGGCATTTTACCGCTGAAGTTGGCGTCTCCTGCCACGAGGTTTGCCAAAGCATCGCCTCCATAGTTACCCGGAAGCATGGTGTTGATAACAGCCTTTGCCAACGGTTCTATTTCGTTGACGATGCGCGGACGGCCTTCGTTCAGAACCAAAACAACCGGCTTTCCGGTGGCAGCCAATGCTTTCACCAGATTGAGTTGGCTTTCGGAGAGGAAGAGGTTGTTCAGGTTACCCGGAGTTTCGCAATAGGAGTTCTCACCCACACAAGCGATGATATAATCCGCATTGGCGGCAGCAGCTACGGCTTTATCTATTTCCGGAGCATTTTCTTCCCACCATGCGCCACCTTCCTTATAAGTGACACCCGGCTCATAGATGATATTGGAAGCACCGAACTTCTGAGTGAACGATTCAAGAATGGTGTTATAATCCGCCGCTAATTCATCCGCCCTGTGTCCTTGCCAAGTGTAAGACCAGCCACCGTTGAGCGTACGCATGGAGTTGGCATTAGGACCTGTAATCAGCAGTTTTTTATCTTTGGGTAACGGCAAGATGTGATCGGTATTCTTCAATAAGACCAGAGACTCTTCGGCAGCCTGCAAAGCAGCCGCGGCATGCTCTTTACCTCCGAACAGGGGGAAATCCTTGTGATTATAAGCAGGTGTTTCGAACAAGCCCAAGCGATACTTCATGCGCAGCACGCGGCGTACAGCATCGTCAATGCGGCTCATCGGCACTTCGCCTTCTTCCACCAACTCTTTCAGGTATGTACAGAAACTCCATTCATAAGGCACCATCGACATATCGATACCGGCATTGATAGCTATCTTGATAGCCTCTTTCTTGCTGCCTGCAATCTTATCGCGGGTGTAGAGGTTATTGATATCCGCCCAGTCGGTCACAATCATGCCGTCCCAGTTCAAGTCCTCTTTCAGCCACTCGGTCAGCAGTTCGTAGTTGGCATGGAAAGGAAGCCCGTTGTTCATGGCGGAGTTCACCATAACAGACAAAGCACCTGCCTTGATACCTTCGAGGAACGGAGCGAAATGTTTCTCGCGCATATCCTGCACGGTGATGGACGAAGGGGTACGGTCTTTACCGGAAACAGGCACACCGTAACCCATATAATGCTTGATGCAGGCGGCTACTTGTTGTTTTCCTATATGGTTAGGATCACTGCCCTGGAAACCGAATACGGCTTCGCGCCCCATTTCGGCATTCACGTAGCAATCTTCGCCGTAGTTCTCCCAATGACGGGGCCAGCGGGCGTCACGTGCCAGGTCGAGCACCGGAGCATAGGTCCAGGGGATACTTCCGGCCTTGGTTTCATAAGCGGAGATGCGGGCACCTTCACGCACCAGTTCGCGGTTGAAGGTAGCTGCCATATTGATGCCCTGAGGGAAGAAAGTTCCGCCCAATGTATAAGTTGTTCCATGTATCTGGTCTACACCATAAATACAAGGAATACCCATGACTTTCATCGATTTGTCCTGTATCTTCCGGATGATTTCTTCCCACTTCTCTTTGGATTGGGCAACGCCCTGGGGTACATTCAGGATAGAGCCGACTTTGTATTTGCCGATAACGGTATCCAGCAAAGCATCGTCTATCTGAAATTCTTGGGTCGAATTATCACGTTTGGTAATGACGTCAATGGTAAGCTCGGTCATCTGCCCAATCTTCTCTTCAAGGGTCATCTTCTTGAGCAAGGCTTCTACCTTCTTTTCTATTTTCCCGTCTCTTGGGATGGCAGGAGCCACTGTAGTTTGCGCCGTAGCGGTCAACATCAGCCCGGAGAGGGCTGCGGATAAGATTAATTTTCTATTCATGGTATTGTTTTTGGGTTTTCGGAGGCAAAGATATGTCAAAAGTTACCACAGACCACACAGATTCACACAGATTATTTATATATATTGTATTCAATCCGTGTCAATCTGCGTAATCTGTGGTGATAAGTTTCTTACCTGAACAACATCGGAACGAACTCCGTCAGATAAATACGCCAGTTCTTCCAGATATGTCCTTCGTCCGATTCATAATAGGTATATTTATATCCCTTTTCATCCAGCAGTTTACGGTATTCCTCATTGGCTTTGTAGAGGAAATCCGTCTTACCGATGGCAATCCAGTAAAGGGCGGGATTTTTGTCAAACTGCACTTTCAGTTTTCCTTCCATATTCTCGTATATCGGTGAAGACACCTCTTTATTAGGCATAATGGCAGCAGAAAACAGTCCGATATAATTAAACATATCAGGATATTGCTTGGAAATATGCAAAGAATGGAAACCACCCATAGACAAACCGGCAATGGCACGACCGGATTTACTCTTTATCGTACGGTAGTTTTTATCGATGAACTTCACGATCTCGGGAAACGCCTGTTCATAAGATCCCTCCATTGTCTTGGGTAACTGCATTGTCGGGGGAACCATTCCACGGGATGACTCTCCAGGGGCAGCCTCCTGTGAAGCATTGCCGTTCGGCATTACTACAATCATAGGCTTTGCCTTCCCTTGTGCAATCAGGTTGTCCAGTATCTGTGCAGTACGGCCCAGGGAAATCCATGCCTCTTCATCACCACCCATTCCATGAAGGAGGTAAAGCACGGGATAGCGCTTGCCGCTGGTTTCATAACCGGCAGGGGTATAGACCGTCATACGACGTTCCAGACCAAGCGCCGGACTATCATACCATATCCGGGAGACGGTTCCGTGAGGCACCGGATTGACTTTATAAAAATCGGCACGATCACCGCCTATGATAAATACGTTGGTTAAGGTGGACACATCACGGATCAGGTAGACATTGGCGGGATCGTTCATCCGCAAGCCATCTACTATGAAAGAGTAGCTGTAAAGCTCCGGTTTCAGAGGTTCGGGAGTAGTATATTCCCATACACCCTCCTGCCCTTCCTTCAGATCCACAATTCCGGGAGCCTCGAACTTAGCATTCTTCTGTACAGGCAGGAAATCTCCTGTAAGCTGTACTCTCACCGCTTTTGGTGCTTTGAAGCGGAAGGTTACGGTATTGTTGTCATGAATCTCGGGAGATACCACGGGAGCAGTTCCCCAAAGGGCTTGTTGTGCAAACATCGTCACACCAACCAGCAAGGCAACGGTTAAAGCTGTTAATCTTTTCATAAGTATGTATATATCAATGTTCACGAATATAGTTTATAATCAGGAAACAGGCAGGTTCGAGTACTGTGCCATGATTGAAGCCTTGCAACTCATGCAGAGTCACCTTCTTATTGCCGATATTCTTCGCTACGGAAGCGAATAAAGCGTTCTCTTCCCATCGATCTGCCATTTCCAGATTGCGGTCTCCGGTTATCAGTACGACAGGAGGGGTATCTTTACGCACACGGTTCACCGGGGCATATTCATCTATAATAGGAATACCGTTCGGTAACCCGCGTTCTTTACGAATCGTGAAATGGGTCACCGTCTGTCCGCTGACGGGAAGATAAGCCGCCACTTTATCGGCATCCGCACCACAAGCTTCCATGTACTTCTTATCCATAGCCAATATCAGTGCAAGGTAGCCGCCTGCGGAATGTCCGGAAACAAATATCTTGTCTTTACTGCCGCCATATTCTTCTATATGGTTGAATGTCCATGCCACGGCAGCCGCAGCATCTTCAATATAAGCGGGATTCTTGGCCTTGGGACTTAGACGGTAGTTCACCGCCACCACTGCAAAGCCTCTGTTCATCAGTTCCTGGGGGATGTGTTTTCCACCGCCTTCCAGACCACCGCCATGAAACCATACGATAGTGGGAAAATCTTTTTTGTCCACCGGATAGTAGACATCCAATTTGCAACGTTCCTTCCGGTAAGCGTCAGTCTCGGACTTGGCAATATACGGCAGGTCTTTTACGGTTTTATATACTTCCTGCGCATGCAGGGTTAACATACAGAATAATAGCAACAGAAGTGTCACTTTCCTTTTCATGGCATATTTGTTTAAAGGTTTGTAGCTGCAATATTAGGCAAATAATTTTAAAGAGCGGCTTCTTAATTGTTGAAAAGATTGTCTGTACGTTCAATTTTAATCATTACATTTGCGCAAGCATTCAATTTCTTACAATTATGGCACACCACTTGAATACCAACAAACAGTTTATGGTAGGCAACGGCATCCTGGCCTTTGCAGTTATTTTCGTTGTCGTCATCTTCATTTACATGAGCCTGCGCCTGCAGAAGCAGAAAGATGAAGACCGGAACTTTATCGAAACGTACACCATCACCCTGGAAAAAGGATTTATAGGAGATTCCCTGTCACTAATGATTAATGACAGCGTGCTGGTGAATAAGAAAATAACCGAAGAACCATTCAGTATGGATGTGAAACGTTTTGCCGAACAGAGCGCATTGTTGATTGTGGATAAAGCAACGGATCAACTATCCCTGTTTGAACTGAGTGAAAAAGGTGGTAACTACCGGTTTGAAAAAGAGAATGGGGAAGTAAAACAGTTGGCGCAAAAATAATTCACCACAGAGTAGCACAGAGTCTCACAGAGTTTTATTTCAATAGATTAAACTCTGTGAGACTCTGTGCTACTCTGTGGTGAGAACTTATTTCACCTGAAAATAGAACTTATGCTTCAGTGATTTTCCCGGCATCTTAAATGTCAGTTCCACAAAGTTCTCTTCATCTTCCAGACAGTCTTCGCTATTATAAGTTATCAGAATGTCTTCGCCACATGGCACAGCTTTCAGTTGGGAAGCGCAGTTAGAAGTAAGTTTCGGCATAGCAGCCGTAGCTATCTTCTTTCCTTTTATAAATAAGGAGACTATATAAGCATCCTTGCCGTCCGACTTTCCTTCGGCAGTGATAAAGGTTGGCAACTTCCGATAGTTCTGAACGACACCTTCCGCCCATTCACGGCGTGTCTTATCGAAGAAATATTCTACGGCGGGACGCATTTTTGTGATGCACTGGTCTATTTCTTCCACCGAAGAGATATCAGAAATATGCTCTTCCATCTTCTTTATCAAGTCCTCCATCGCACGGTCCTGCTCTTCAAACTGACGGACCAACGCTTTATGTTCGCTTTCAGGGAAGGGGTAGCGTATCGCATAAGCGTACGTTATTTTACCGGACTTCTTATCACGGCGTTTCTCCCAATACGACCCATCGACTTTAGAAAGTGAGATCCCCTTGATAAAAGGCAAAGAAGCTGCACGGGTAGAACCTTCGGCCATATACTGATCGACAAACTCCGTGATACGGTCACCGTTACCGGAAGTCTGTTTCACTATATGCGAATCCGAGAACTCGACATTCTGTGCCACAGCTTGAATAATCTGTCTCTTCACACTTTCCAGGCATTGCTGACGCGCCTCTTCCATCGAACCAGTCTCAGCAGAAGCCACGATATAGCCGGACTCCGCAGACTCATACCAGACGGGAGCTTTCTTATCGCTCTTTTCAACGACTTTATATGCCTGGGCAAACAATGAACCTGTTCCCATGCAGAAAAGCAAGGCAACCGTAATTCCTATTCTTTTCATCTTCATAAGCGGTTTTCCTTTCTTTATTTCCAATCAACGGGCAGATTATGGATAATCACTTTACAGTTATCCACCGTCATTTCTACATACGAAAGTGTAGCACAAGGAGTACTGACACCTTTGATTTCGAACACCTTACCTATTCTGACACCTTTCGGCATCTTGTTTCCATAAGTCCAGGAAGTACAGCCATTCGTCTCTATCTGAGAGAAATTAGTAAAGGTCGCACCATCCGGATCAATCGCCGAAGTCATACGAATAGTCGCACTGTTATTCGTCACACCTGTATTGGTGAAGCGGGCATAGACACGAATACTTTCAGCCGTTTCATTGCCTTCACAAGACACCAGTTCGAAAGAAAGGTCATTGCAGGAAACCGAAATCTTACATTCGGGCAAAGGAGACTTCTCAGGCTGCACGACAACCGGTTCAGGAGACGTCACAGGCTCTGCGACAGGAGTAGGTTGCACTTCCGGAGCAGGTTCCGGGGAAGCCGGTTCTTCGGGAGCCGGTTCAGGAGTAACAGGTGATTCTTGCGGCTCCCGCTTCCCTATCTTTTGCAATATACCCAACACTTCATCGTAGCAAGGTACCGTTTCGGGAACTATAGACAAATAATCCGCAGCTTCATTCAAGAGCCCGGCATCTATCAGCACCTCCGCTTTTTTAATGATGACAGGACAATTCTGCTGGTAGAAATCAGCAATACGCTTACGTGTAGTGCGGATGAAACGTACAAAAGCCGGATCGGTAACCTTGATGTCGGAGATAAGCGAAGCAATCGCATCGTCCTTACTCCCGGTAGCGTCTCCCTGTACCTCGATAACGGCCGTTCCATATACACTGTCGTCATACTTATTGCGGGCTGTCAATGAAAATTCACCTGTAACCAGCGTCACGTCCCGCAGTAATCCTTCCGTCTTCTTCGTCTCTCCGAGAACAAGTTCGGGCTGAATGACGAACGCATTGTAAAGTGAAGCAGTTCCGGCATTATTGCGGGCAATAATTTGCTCCACTTTCAGTTTCAGTGCATCCATGTTCTTCTGGCTTAATCCCTTCTGCGTGGGCGTACCCGCCACAAAATGAATGTTATCCTGCGCCGCCGCACCCAGCGAAACGAGCAGCAGTAAAGCCCATAGAAATCTATTCTTCTTCATAAAATGCAGATTTATTTAATGGTTACAGTCAACCCTTGCCCCATTGTAACTACAGAGGCAACATATTCTCCCCCTAATTTCTCATCGAGGAAGTTCTTCAGTTCGGTGCTGAAGCGGGAAATGGTATAAGCGCGTCCCTGCGCTTCATCCCAAATTGGCACTTGTACGGACATATCGATCACCTTGTCGTTGCTGCGGCTCATATCGTAAACACCATTCAAGGCGTGAACCTGCAACCAGTCTTCCAATACGGTCTTGAAACTTGCGCTTCCATCGGGCAACGGCTGGTCAAAATCCCAGTCGGTGATGGATTTCGCCAGTACCATTTGGATAGCCATCTCACGACCATTCTTCACAATGTCATTGAAAGAAGTCTGCAACTTGGTAAAGAACTCATCTTTTACCTTTTTGAGAGCATAGTCCGTCAGCTTAATGGTATCTGTAGTGACGTACTTACCACTTTGGAAAGTGGCGCTTGCCAGATTGCCTGCCGTCTGAAATTCAGTTGCCGTCAGCTCCAGCGACACTTCGCTTTGACGTCTTGTATCAGTGGTTGTCATCACTTTGGCAGTCACAATGATATCCGCACCCATATTCTGAATCATCTTAGTTACGGCATCAGACTGAGTACCGGCTGTCAGCACGTCATTCCGTTTCGCCCGTTTCAGTTGGGCTAGGAAATCTTTCGTCTTATATCCGCGTGAACTGAACTCACTGGTCATTTTGCTCACGGCATAACTCAACATCTGATTGTGATCCAGGATAGCACGTATATCTTCATCTTCCCTGGTATAAGGAACCACCGTCACCGTAGGCAAACTTACCTGGCTGTTGGGAGTGCCCACTGCCATACCAAGATTAGTCTGCACCTTATTCCGGTTCAGATCTTTCTGCAAAGCATCGAACAGAATAGTCATTTCCACCGTGCAGCGGTATTGCTTACCTTGTTTTTCCGGTCCCTCCGTAATTGTATAGTCCTTAACAAACACGGAATAGCGGTTTTCATCAAAAAAGCGGCGGTCATAGTCAGGTTTTGCAGTAGAGACCATCGGATTTCCCTTATTGACTCCATCCACCCCCGTATAGAATAAGGTATAAAAGGCAGACTTCAATGCCATATTTGCCGCCTCTTTCTTCTTCTCACTGATACCCAGGGCACGGACAGTCAATGTGTTTCCCTGCTGTTGCAGAAAGACCACTTCACTGGAATAATTCTGTCCGCAAAGAGTGGCGGACAGAAATATTCCCAAAAGAAACATAAAACAATGCTTCATAATAACTGTATGGTTTTATTAGTTGAAAATCCCGCCCATCAATGTCTGTTCGCGGGAAACGATCTTTATCGGTTGCTCATCACGGATGGCTTTCATGATTTCTTCACCACCCTTCTGCACCTTACACAAAGAGATATCATCTCCTTCAACCGCCTTCACGGTCAAACGGCCGATTTCCTTCTTGGCTTCGCGTCCGGCAACTTCACGTATGGCATAAACAGTAAATTTCTGGGCTTCTTTCACACCATTCATGGAGCCGAGGTTAATGTACACTTCCTCTGCCTTGCCCTTCTTCTCGCTATTTACTTCAAGGATAGTTCCTTCCATTTTGAAGTATTCATCCACAAAGTCGCGCATGCTGTATACCGCACTTTTGATAGTGTTGGCAATGGCTTCTTCCTTATTACCACCGGTTCCTCCGGTCAGTCCGCTGTGCTGGAACGTCTTTGTACCGATCAATGTACCGTTCTTCGGATTGATAACTTTCAGTGTATAAGATACTGAGCCATCATAATATCCTTTTCCATCTCTTGTCTTATAAGCAGCAGTCATAGAAGATACCTGACCTGTAATGATGAACTGTGCCCCCAATTCTTCCATCACTGAGAGGCGGTCCATTTCATTATCGTCACCCGAAGAGATATTAGCAGATGAGCGACGTTGCGATTCAATACGCAAGGCATCCTGTGCATCCACATCAATCAGAATCACACGTTCCATCTTCTGTATACCCTCAATCACCGTATTACGCAAGCCCTCTACCCACGAGAACGGTGCATCGCTGGATCGTTTGAAATAGTCAATGAATACCGTAGGTTTTCCCTTCGGCTCATCAAAGTTCTGGCAATAACCGGCAAGTGAATATACCACACAAAACACTAAGAGTACAATCTTTCTCATAAACTTCTTGAATTATATAATTTAAACTTCTGAACTTGCATCTTACTTTAATTTTTCAAAAATAAACATTTGTTATCAAACCGCAAGAGCGTTTACGTTTATTAACTCAAAAAAGAAATACAATCACGGAAAACAGTGACAACCCCTATACCGTGTACCGATTGTATCAGAATCATGTCCGCATCGTACCCGAACCGTATCTGCACCGTACTTGCTCCGTACATTCTCCACTCAGAGGTACCTCTGAGTGGAGAATGTACGGAGCAAGTACGGTGCAGATACGGTTTAAAGGTAATCCAAGTCGTGATAAGTGAGTCGGTAAGTGAGTTGGTAAGTCGTGGTAAGTGAGTTGGTAAGTCACGGTAAGTGAGCTGGTAAGTCGCGGTAAGTGAGTTGGTAAGCCGCGGTAAGTGAGTTGGTAAGCCGCGGTAAGTGAGTCGGTAAGTCGCGGTAAGTGTACAGTAGCAATATGTGGTACGACTTCAAGTGGTTAAAACTCCGTGCGATATTGCCTCAATTCTTTCCGCAAAGCTTGGGCTTTTCCTTCCGTCAATTCATCGAGAAGTGCCCAGAAACGCTCTCCGTGATTCATCTCACGAGTATGAGACAATTCGTGCAGAAGTACATAGTCTATCAGATGTTTCGGCAACAAAACCAGATAGTAAGACAGGTTGATTGTGCGCCGTGCCGAACAACTCCCCCAGCGTCCACTGCTGGAATTGATTTTTACACTTTGGTAAGGCAAATTGTGTTTCTGTGAAAGCATATACAGACGGGGTGGAAGAATGATCTTTGCATTACGACGCAGAGCCTCCTCGATAACTTTACGTAACCATGCTTGTAATTCCGCATCAGCAAAATCAGCTCCCGGCGGACAGATAATCTGCATCTCTCCCAACTCGGAGCGTGAAAGGAAACGTTCGCGCTGTCCGCTTACAAGACTTAATTTGAAGAACTCCGTATCAATCCGAAAATTTAAGTCTATCATAGGATGAGTATGTTTTTTCCGGGCCACCCGCAAACGGGGACGCAGTTCTTCTATCGCATTCTTTATCTCTTTAAGTGTAGTTCCCGGCGGAATGGTTACATAGATAGCGTCTTCCCGCGTACGAAAAGTCAAACGCCGCGCACGGGTATTCACTTTAATAAGAAAGCGTCCAAGTTCATTATCTTCCAATACATTTTCCAAAACGACAAAACCTCCCAATGAATAAACAAACAAATAAACGAAATATCGTTCGAATATACAAATGACTAGATACCCAAAAACGGACAAGTGTCCGAAAATGAACACCTGTCCTAAAAGAATGCACACTAATTATCAGCACTTTATTAAATTGGCATGAATATTGAGTTATAAGATGTAACCGGACGTTGCAAAAAAAGTTTCTGAAAAAAGAGAAAAAAGTATGCAACCTTTTTTAAGCAACTTACGTCTAATAGATAAACAGGAATAATATAAATGAATAATTATAAAACTAAAAAAGTTATGAAAAAGTTAGCAAGCCTCCTTACATGCATCTGTTTAATCCTTAGTACAACAGCGTGCTCACAAAGCAAGAACTACAGTTCAGGTAACTGGGGTAGTAAAAAAGTGATAGCCAGCAACAAATACGTAACAAAGGACATCAAGGTAGATAACTTCAAGAAAATCAGTGTAGCCGGTAGCCCCGATGTTACGTTTACTCAAAAGTCGGGACGCCCCGAAGTAGAAGTCTACACCTCGGACAATATTGTTGATTTGTTGGATATTAAAGTAAAGGACAACACCTTATATATAGGTTTCAAGAAGGATGTCAATGTGTCTTACAAGAAACTGGAAGTACGTGTATCTGCCGAAACTCTGAATGGGATTTCTGTTGCCGGTTCAGGGGATGTCTTCCTGAAAAACGGTCTTCAGACTAATGACAATTTATCAATCAATGTTGCCGGTTCAGGAGATATCAAAGGCAGTGGCATCAAATGCAATGATATGAAAGTGTCTGTAGCGGGATCGGGCGATATCAATGCTGATAATATTACTTGTAATAATCTGAAAGTATCCGTTGCAGGATCGGGTGACATGGTATTGAGAAATGTAACAGCTACGGGCACGGAAGCAAGTGTGGCCGGATCAGGCTCGGCAACTATTACCGGTACAACCCAAACAGCTACTTACAGCGTAGCCGGATCAGGCGATTTGCTTACAGAAGGTTACGAGGCTCAACGCGTTACCGCCAGTGTAGCAGGCTCGGGCAGCATCAAATGTTTTGCAACCGAGTTCCTGAAAGCACGCACCAGCGGCAGCGGAAAGATAGGCTACAAAGGAAATCCGGAACTGGATTACCCGAAGAAGAGCTTGTACAAACTTTAAGATTCTCTCTTACGATTATTATAAAAAGGATAGTTTAACAAACATCAAGCGAAAGGGGTTCCGGGAGGAAGCCCTTCGTTGTTTTTATACAATGATGTTATTTCAAACGAAGACGATTCGTTTTTTTTCGGTTATGAATTAATTCACCACAGATTACACAGATTGACACAGATTCTATTTTACTGATTATTAGATTAATAAATCTGTGTGAATCTGTGTAATCTGTGGTGAGTCTTATTCATTCCTGTACCAATATGAATTAATTTCTCAAAAGGCTTCCCTAAAGCACAAAAAAAATAGGGAAACCTCCCGGCCTCCCTATTCGTATTGTTAACTTTAATATTAAATGCAGAGTATATCTCCATTTAATGCCTTTATGCCTTAGCGGATGGTTTTCAAACCTTTCATCTCCGCTTTATCAGCCTCTTTGATGCTGATGGCAACGCCACCGCTGGCGGCTAATTTCTGTTTCAGTACACTCTTAGGTGTCACTACTACCTTACGTATACGATAGCTTTGGGGATTGGTGTCCCAATCTGCATCCTTGCCATCTTCGTAAATGGTAGCGATATATTGTTTTCCTTCCGGAAGCCAGGAGAAAGGAATCGTTGCCGTACGACTATTCTCATCGGTAATGCCGCCAACAAACCATTCGTTTTTACCTTTTGCCTTGCGGGCTACGGTGATGTAATCTCCCGGTTCGGCTTCCAGGTACCAGCTATTGTCCCAGTCTACCGCAACGTCTTCAATGAATCGGAAGGCATCCGGGAAACGGGCGTAATTGGAAGGCAAGTCGGCTACCATCTGGATAGGAGAAGGCATGGTCATGTAAAGTGCCATTTGCTTCACCAAAGTGGTATGCACACGTTCGTTGGGTTTCTCACCGTTATAATAAGACAGTCTTGTCTCGAAAATACCCGGGGTATAGTCCATCGGACCACCTTTCAGGCGGGTAAAAGGCAGAATACAGGTATGATCGGGATCATTGCCACCCATTGTTTCGAACTCTCCGCCACGGGCAGATTCCTGAGCCAGCCAGTTAGGGTAAGTACGACACAAACCGGTGGGGCGTACTGCCTCGTGGCTATTAACCATTACTTTATAATCAGCAGCGCGACGGGCTACATGGATATAATGGTTGTTCATCCATTGAGAAGAGTGGTATTCATTACGGGGGATGATATAACCTACGTAACCGGTTTTCACGGCATGATAACCATTGTCTACCATGAACTGGAAGGCCTCATCCAATTGGCGTTCGTAGTCGGCAGCATTGGCGGCTGTTTCGTGATGCATCACCATTTGCACGCCTTTTTCTTTGGCGTAACGTTGCAGCTCTTTAACGTCGAAGTCGGGATAGGCTTTGTTGAAGAGGAACTGACGATCTTTCCGGTAAGAAGCCCAGTCTTCCCAACCTTCGTTCCAGCCTTCTACCAGTATTCCGTCGATGCCATGGGCGGAGGCGAAATCGATATATTCCTTCACATGGGCGGTATTGGCGGGGTGATGACCATTGGGTTCCAGTTTGGCATAATCCGTAATGCCGGGCTTGGCCTGGTAAAAATCACTATATGCCCAGGTCTTTCCTTCGCCTGTGAACATTTCCCACCACACGCCAACGAATTTCATCGGACGAATCCAGGAGGTATCTTCATATTGGCAAGGTTCGTTCAGATTATAAATCAATTGAGAAGCAAGAATGTCACGGGCATCATCGCTAACAATAACGGTACGCCAGGGAGACAGCACGGGCAGTTGCAAGTAACCTTTCTTACCTAATTTATCGGGAGTCAGGTGGGCACTTAGTTTAAACTGCTTATCATCTACATTTAGCAACATACCGGCATAATCCACTAAAGCGGCTTCATGGATATTCAGGTAGATGCCATCTTCGCTTTTCATCATTAACGGGGTTTGCACTGTCAGGCCGCCTTCGGCTTTAGATTCATAAGATTTCTTGGCAATTCTTTTCTCCATATCCACTGCGATGTCCGATAGAGGGGCGGTGGTATAGGCAAACTCGTTGGTATCATAGTCACCGGGGATGCAAAAGGCTTTATGATTTCCCGTGAGATTGAATTCGGTTACTTCATCTTTTACGGTGAGGTAGTTCATCTTGCGTTGCAAAGGCAGTTCGTAGCGAAAGCCCAGACCATCATTGAACAGACGAAAACGGATATTTAGGATACGTCCCGTTTCCGGTTGTTCTAAAGTGACGGTCATTTCATTATAATGGTTCCGTACCCGGTTGTACTCACCCCAAACGGGATTCCAGTAGTTATCAACAGAAGCACGTTCAAGGTTTGTTTGTTTGAATCCTCGGGTCAGGTCGGCTTCTTCCGTCAGGAGACCTAAACGACCGGAAGTTAAAACGGGTTTGCCTTTATAGTCCAGCCGGTATGCCGGAACGCCGTCTGCCTGCTCCATAAACTCCAATGACAGGTTACCGTCAGGAGAAGTGAGTTGCTGGGCCGAGGCGAACGAACCGAGGCAAAGGAAAAAGGCAATAAAAAGAGAATGTTTCATATTCTATTATGGTTTTAGTATTATACATAAACTGATAATTTACAAGACGAACATTGAAAGACAAAACTATCCCAATTCCCCTCATCTTGGGAGGAGGGGTGCCCAAAGGGCGGGGTGGTAGGTAGGGAAAAGATTCCTTAGACTTATGATTGATAGGTATTTTATTGCTTTACCTACCACCTCCCCCTACGGGTACTCCTCCTCCCAGGAGGAGGAGAATTAAGTTACTTCATACTATAGTTACTTCGTATTACAGTTACTTCATATTATAGTTACTTCGTAATTATATCGAACTTGATAAATTATCATTCATATCATCATATTATCAATACTTAAAGATTCGATACTGATAAGGGCACAGGCTCAGTTCTGCTTCCAGCTTCTCTTCTGTTCCGCTATACATATCTTTACTTGGATGTCCGTTCCACTCTTGCGGAAGCGTCACATTTACTTCACGATTACGTACATTTACAGCAACCAACACACGATCTTTACCATCCTGTTTCTCAAATAGTAGCACATCGGGTTGCGGGTATGTTGTCAATCCCCCTTTACGGATAGCCGGATACTCGTTGTAAAGAGCCATCAGACGGCAGTATTCCTGATACAGTTCACTGTTCCCGGTCCAATCCACCGGAACATACGTAAAGAAGTTGATAGCTTCGGGATAACCCGCCTCTTGTGAACCATAAATCAACGCTCCTCCATGCAGATAAGTAGTCAGCACGAAAGCTGCTATAGAGCCGCGCATATCTCCGAATTCTTTAATAGGCGACATCTTTGCCGACTCATCATGATTGGTGGTAAAACGCAGCTTCACTTTTCCTACGGGGATAGTATCATACTCCGCCTTATCCGTAGCAAACAGTTCCTGTGCCGGAGCATCTTTTACGAATACATCGCGAAGTGACTCCAGAAAGTCCCAGGAATAATTCATATCGAAACCTGCCTCAAAGTGGTCGCGTCTTTTCCCTTCAGCCAGCATCAGCAACGAACGGTCGGGGATGGCACGCAAAGAATCGAGCGCCTGTTTCCAGAAGTCGAAAGGAACAAAGTCCGCCGCATCGCAACGGAAGCCATCAATGCCGATTTCAGTAACCCAAAACTTCATGGCTTCAATCATTGCCAGGCGCATCTCCTGATTATCAAAGTTTAAGTCAGCCACATCCTTCCAACCGGTTCCGGCAGGAAAGATTATGTTTCCGGCCTCATCCTGCGTATACCATTCTTTGTTGGCAATCCAAGCATTGTCCCAGGAAGTATGATTGGCTACCCAGTCGATAATCACATTCATCCCCTTCTGATGGCAAGTGGCAACCAAGGCCTTAAACTCATCCAATGTTCCGAACTCCGGATTCACTCCTTTGTAGTCCTTCACACAATAGGGGGAATTTACAGATTTCTCCTGCCCCACTTCATTGATCGGCATAAACCACACCACGTTGATTCCCAATGCCTGAATGGAATCTAAGCGACGCTCCACCGCCTTGAATGACTTCTCAGGAGCAAACACTCGCGGATTGACCTGATACATCACCACATCTTCCACAGCAGGCAATGCCGCAACTTCCACCGCCGCTTCGCCCTGCCGCTTACCTGTACAGGCAGCAAGCAGACACAGCAGACTTACAATAAATATATATTTCTTCATATTATCCTTCTATTTTCCAGATGTAATATTGATAGGGCTCCAACGTAATCGTCCTTGGTAATACGGTGCTTTCTCCGGTCCAGAGATTCTTCGCACTATCCCCTACCCGTTCCATAGGCAGATTCAATCTTTCCTGATTGCCACTGGTATTTATCAGTACCAGTATCTTTTCCGTACTGGAGATACGATAAGAGCATATCGCTTTACTCGTCTGATAAAGTTTGATCTCTCCATTCTGTAAAGCGGGAGAGTTGCGATACAACTGCATCAGTTTGGTATAATCCGCCTGATAATCGGCATTAGAGTTCCAGTCCATCGCCTGATAGCCAAAGAAAGAGAGGGCCTTGTCATAAGCCAGTTCCTGCGAACTATAAATCATTGGGCAGCCACCCATAGAAATAGAGGCCACAAAGGCTGAGAAAGCACCTTCCTTGGTTTGATAAGCCTGCACGGGCGATTTCTCGGAAGCCATATCATGATTGGTGGAATAACGCATAAGTAACCGTTTATCTGTTACCGAAGCAAGCTCACTACGATGTGTATCATACAAATTAGCCACAGAAGCGCTTCCTGCATATACATCCTGTAGTTTATAAGCGAAGTTCCAGGCATACAGCATATCAAAGCCTGCATCGTAGAGTGCGGTTTGTGAACCTTCGGCCAGCATCAGCAAGGTACTTTTGGCGGCACGAAGCTTCGTGATAGTTTCCTTCCAAAAGTCATTGGGCACACCTTCGGCATGGTCGCAACGGAATCCATCCACGTCAGCTTCGGTCAGCCAGTAAAGCATAGCCTCCTGCATGGCGGCACGCATGGCAGTGTTGTCATAATTCAAATCAGCCACATCGTCCCAACCCATTCCCGGGGGAGAAACAATATTGCCGTTGGCGTCCTGCGTATACCAGTCCTTATGTTCCGTAGTCCAGGTATGATCCCAGGCGGTATGGTTAGCTACCCAGTCCAGGATTACCAACATACCTTCGGCATGGGCCTTCGTAACTAATGCTTTCAAATCGGACAGTGTTCCATAGGCAGGATTAATAGCCCGATAGTCTTTCACACAATACGGAGAACCGACAGCATTCTTTTCACCTTGCTGGAAAATGGGCATGAGCCAAAGAACATTAGCTTCCAGCTTTTTGATACGCGGCAGTTGGGCAGTCAGTCCATTCAGTGCTTGCGTTTCACCGAAGAGTGCCGGATTGGCTTCATAAATCACCATTCCGTCTGTAGTAATGTCATCTGCGGGAGGCGGCATGTCAGGATCATCATCCGAACTGCATCCGGTAAAGCTCAACAGCAAAAGGCTGGAGCACAAAATCTTAAGGATATCCTTTATTCTCATATCTATTTAATTAATTGAGATAGTATAAGTTATAATTTCAAATAATCTGTTTCAAGCAATGAAACTAAGAGTTTCTCGGTGTGAAACAGAGAGTTTCAAGTAATGAAACTACTTGTTCCAAGGCATGAAACAAACGGTTTCCCATCTTGAAACTCAAAGCATCTTAGGGCTTGGGCAGTTTTTCATAAGAAGTAGCTGTGATAGAGAAGTAGATATCTCCTATCAATGCTGTATACAGCCCGCCATCTTCTATTTGCTGTCCGCCTCCATTGTTATTGAAAATCAGATTCGAATACTTACCCACGTGCTCCGATAAATCAAAGTACTTATAAGTAACACCATTGATCTCCCTCGTTCCGGTTACTTGTATGCCCGGCCAACTGTCGCCAATTGCAGCGTCGCCCCAGCCATAGAGAGTCAAAGCTTCCCAACCGGAGTTATCCTGTACATACACGGTGCAATCTTTTATTTCACTACAACCCGCTTCCGAGATGCGGAGATAGTAATCGCGATCTATCGTCAGATTATAGTCTTTCAACTGATTTCCAACGCCGTTATCATTGAATATCAGGTTGATATTCTTATTTGTGCAAGCCGGTGTCAAATGGAAACACTTATACGTTGTACCGTTGATTTCCTTCGTTTCTGAAACCTGTATGCCGGGCCAGCTGCTACCAATAGCCGCTTCTCCATAGCCATACAGCGCCAACGCATTCCAACCGGTATTATCCTCCACATAAAGGGAATAACTTGTACCGTGTGTTGCAGGATCTATCTCCTCACACTTCTCAGGAGTTATGCTGAAATAGAAATCGCGGCTGAAAGTGATGTTCTTCACGAAAGACAGCACGAGTCCCGGATCGTCTTCCTTTTTGTTATTATTAAATGTCAGCTTCAGACTCTGATTCATCAATTCCACATCGGTTTCAAAGTATTTATAAACTACTCCGTTGATTTCCTTCGTTCCGGCAGGTTCAAGTCCCGGCCAGTCTTCATTGTTATCACCTGCTCCGGAGATGTAAAGTGCCAGATCTCCCCAACCGGACTGGTCATCCACATAGATGCAATAACTTGCTTCCGGGTCTATCTCTTCAAAGCCTTTATCGGTAATGCGGAAGTAGAAGTTTCTGTTGAGTGTCACCACCGGACCGTCAAACTGCTTTCCATCATTATTATTGAAAATTAGATTCACACCTTCATAACCATCCAGAGCTTTCCCCATATCGAAGTATTTATAAGTAACCCCATTGATCACTTCCGTACCTTTCACCGCAATACCCGGCCAAGCTGGTGTTACATCACCGGCACCGGCCCAACCGTACAAGTAAAGATTATCCCAACCGGACTTATCAGCCACATAAACCACAAAGCCATCATGTCCTTCTTCTTCCGTATTAAAGTAAGCCTCCCAGCGGTCTACCCATACATTGGTACGGGTTCCCACCTTTACATCCAACTGATGCACCACAGCTTCATTCTTCACCGAACGTTCTTCACCTTTCGAGGCCGATACGAAGTAGAAGCCGTCTGCCAGCGTCTTTCCATCTTTGAAAGTAGAAGGTAGCAGATAGATTCCCCACTTGGACTCACTACCGGTAGCTTTCTCCAACTGCCATTCCAGATTACCTACAGCAGCTTCGGCTCCTCCATTGAAGTCGCCCACAATGTAGTATTCGTCATCGGCAGCACTGCCTTTCGGCATGATGACTTCCAGCAATATAGCGTTCGCCTTAATTTCGAACTGAGGCAGTTCATCATCGAATATAATCGTATCTGTATCGTCGCACCCGTTGAGCAGAGCAAACAACGGCAACATAAACAGCCAATAAATTATCTTTTTCATGGATTTTCTGTTTTTGAGTTATTTATAATTCGGGTTCTGTATCAGTCCTTGATTGACAAGCAATGCAGAAGCAGGCAACGGATACCACTCATATTTACGATCACGCTTGGCGGGATAAAGTTGACCATTGTCCGTGGCACGTCCGAAGAACCACCACTGGCCTTGCGTGAATTTGTCGAAACGACGCAGGTCTGTACGGCGGCGGCGACCTTCATTCAGGAACTCAACACCCCACTGACTCAACATCCAGTCCATATCGAAAGCAGTGAAGCCACGGCCCGGTTTGTCTTTCACGTCTGCCCAGTCGCCGGCACTGAAGTAACGTTTACGTACTTCGTTCACCAGTTCTTTGGCCTTGTCGGCTTGTCCGGCACGCATTTCACACTCTGCCAGCATATAGTACACTTCGCTCAGGCGGAATTCCACTTCATCGATGTTCTGAAAGTCGATGGCTGCGGAAGTAGGATATACCGGATACTTCACCAGACGAAGGCCGGAGTTCGTCTCACCCCAACGCGGTGACATGACGGTTTCCAAGTTGCGTCCGAGGTTCATAAACGTACCTACCTGGTCTACATACGCCAAGTCTTGTCCGTCACGGTCGGCATCGGCTTTCAAGGCTTCACCCTTACCATAGTTAGCTTTTATGGTACCTTTCAGGAAGATACCGCTGTAGCCGTTCTTCTTATCATAATTATAGTTCTTTTTACGGATGTCGCGGTCGTCGAAGCGTTCATAGACTGCACCCAGTTTATCACCGTAAGCCGCATCGAGGAAGCAGGTAGCTCCCTGTGTACCTCCCAATTCATTCACCGTTCCCGCATTGTCATACGAAGGAACCAGACAAGTACAGTTCCAACCACTCTGACTGTAAGTGCCTCCGAAATAATCCCAGATATTATAAGGATAGAAAGTCATGCGCATCCATCCCATATTCAGTTTACCGTCTTCGCAGGCAAAAGCCATGATGACTTCGGGACATTCCGTATTATTGATAGAGTAAATATCGCGGTAATCCTTTGCCAATTCATATTTTCCATATTTACCGCTGATTATTTCACGGCACAGTTCGGCACATTCGGTATAGTGGCTTTCTTTGATGAACACTTCGGCATTCAGCAACAGACGGGCCTTGATCATACGGTTCACGGCCTTGTTCATGCGGTTCACCTGATTTTCTTCCATTCCTTCGTAGCAATCATCCAGCTCGGTAGCAATGAAGTTATAAATCTTCTTGCAACTTGTATCGAAGTCCGGGTCGGCAGTGGGTGGCAATTCACCGTCTACGGTGGCCGGTTCAATATTCAGCGGCAATGCACCACCCCAGATTTCGAAGATATTATAATAAGCCCAGGCACGGAGTGTACGTACTTCGCCTTCATAAGCTTTCAGTTTCTCATCAGTCATCTTCAGGTCGGCAGAAGTTAGCTTTCCCATATCAGCCAATAAGGTGTTACACAGGCCGATAGTGGTCCATGCATTCTCCCAGGCACTACGGATAATCTTGGCATCGGGAGTCCAGTTCTGAATGGAGAAGATAAACTTTTCGCCTTCATCATATCCCCACTGACCGCCATTCCATACACGCCAGGTCACCTGATCGGCAGGAAATTCCTGCATGTACCAGAAGTATTCGGCATAACTGGTAGCACCTGTGGAATAAATAGTAGCTACCGCACTCTTCACACTATTCTCGTCCTGATAATAGACGCCGGAGTCTACACGGTCGAACACTTCTTCCGTAAGGTCGAAGCAACTGCTCAATGAACAACCCAGAATGATTGCCAACAGACATTTATATTTCAGATATTTCATAATTCTTTTCTGTATTTAGTTATTAAAGGAGTTGACAAGGCTTCAGGCGACAAGTTGACAAGGGGAAATGACTCTCTTACTAAACGAAACTATTATCCTCGTTCCCTTGTTAACTGCAACCTTGTTAACTATATCTATTTGAAACGGATATTCAAGCCTACGCTCAACTGAGTAGCCGAAGGATAGGCACTGTTCGTATCTACACCCGGAGTCAGTCCGTTGATGGCAACAGCTGAAGGATCGTTACCGGAATAACCGGTCAGCGTAAACAGATTCTTAGCTGTCAGATAAACTCTCATACCTTTGATGAACTTGTTTTCTTTCGGGGTAATGGTATATCCTAGAGTCAGGTTATCCAGCTTAAAGTAATCACCCTTTTCAAGGAAGAAAGAAGAGATTACACCGCCACCGGTTGTAATATCCGCATCTTTTCCATAAGCATCGCGCAGCACATTGTCCGTACCGCAACCTTTCAGACCCATTCCGTAACGACGCATATTGAAGATTTCAAAACCGAAAGCACCGTTGAACATCAGGCTCAGGTCGAAGTTCTTATAACGGAGCGTATTACTCCAGGAAAGATAAGAGGTCGGCGTACCATTACCGATATGGCGTTTGTACTTCACATCTGCCTTGGATACAGGAACTTTTTCGCCTTCATCGGTATAAATCATCATATCCCCATTCTCTACACCGGCATACTCGTAGCCATAGAACTGGCCGATCTTGCTGCCTTCTTCCACGCGGAAGAAGTATTCACTGGTACCTACACCCGGCTTCTGATACAGTTCCACATAAGAAGCTTTGTACAGGCTGTTGGAGAGTTTATCCAGTTTCGTAGTGCCGTAAGAGTAGTTGATACCCGTTGTCCATTCAACGGGAGTTCCTTTGAAAGCGTCGCCTTCCAGAGAAACTTCGATACCACGATTCACAGTGGTTCCTACGTTTACCAGAATTGTAGAGTAGATGTAGGGAGGCTGTGGAGCCGTATAGTTATAAAGCAAGTCACGTGACTGGCGGTCGAACCATTCAACAGAACCGCGCAATCTGTTCCATAAGGCAAAGTCAACACCGATGTTCATACTGACACTCTTTTCCCAGCCCAGTTTGGAATTGGCATTCACTGAAGGAGCATAACCTGTTACCCAGGCACCGTCCATCAGATAGGTATCCGTAACATTCAACTGGGCATTTTTATGAGAGCCGTAAGTGGCTAATGACTGGTAGCAATCGAAGTCTGAACGACCTGTTACACCATAGGAAACACGGGGTTTCAAACTCTGAACGATGTTTTGGTGGTCTTTCAGGAAACCCATATTCGCCATTTCCCAGGCAAGAGAAAGAGATGGGAAAGCACCCCATTTATGATCTGCACCGAATTTCGTAGAGCCTTCGTAGCGGATGGAGGCGGAAGCAATCAACAGATTCTTCCAATTATAGTTGATACGTCCGAAGACACCGATCAGTTTGGCAAGAGATTTACCAGTATCCATACTTGCTTTTCCTTTGGCAAGGTAAGAACCGCTTCCAAGATTATTCCAGAGAATATCATCGAAATTGAAATCACTGTTTCCGGCTTGCAGGCGTTCCCAGGTGGTTTGCTCATAGTTGTAACCTACCATTGCCTTGAAGTTGTGATCACCCAGATCCAACGAGTAGTTACCCAACCACTCCAGGCGGGACGTGTACCACTTCTGGTAAGTCACTTCTGCACGTCCGTTATAACCGTTCCAGTAGGATTCACCGGCAGTGGAAGGGGTATAATAGTGCTGTTTCAGATCGTTATAGTGCAAAGAGTAGCTCAATGAAGTATTCAGCATTTGCTTTTCCGAACGGATCAGGTTGACTTTTACCTCAGCAGTACCCAGCAGGTAAACGCGCTGACCGTTATTGTCGATTTCTTTCAGTTCCTGCACCGGGTTGCGTGCTCCGGTAGGAGAAGTAGGCTGGAAGTAAGTTCCATCCTCGTTATACAAAGGCATGGTAGGGTTCATGCTCAGGGCAGTATCGAACATACCATCATTACCCCATACTTCATTCACGCGACGGGCGTTGAGTGAACCGTTCAGTTCTACGATTCCATCCATCATACGCTGGTTCAGGACGAAGCGTCCACCGAATTCTTCACGACTGCTGTTCAGATCGAGGCCGGTTGCTTTCTTATAATTAAAAGAAGCGCCATAGTATCCGTTCTTGGTACTGCCGTCGATAGAAAGATATTGGTTGTTATCATAAGAGAAATCACGCAGCAAGAGGTCATACCAATCAGTAGAATACCCATAATCCGTTGCACGACGGGAACGACGGAATTCGTCTGCACTCAAAATATCCGGACCGCTCTTTGCCAGGTTCACACCGAACCAGCTGTCGTAAGTCACTTGGGCACGTCCGGCTTCTCCGGCTCCCTTACGGGTAGTGATTAGGATCACACCATTGGCACCGCGTGTTCCGTAGATGGCAGCGGAAGCGGCATCTTTCAGTACGGTCATCGACTCAATGTCCTGTGCTGCCAGGTTGCGGATATCGCCACCTGCCACACCATCAATTACCACCAACGGGTCATTGGATGCCGAAATAGATGTTGCACCACGAATCTGAAGAGAGGAACTTGCATTCGGATTGGCTGCCGCCGTATTGTTTACGGTCAAACCGGCAACTTTACCGGTCAGCATCTCCATCGGATTGTTCATAGAACCTTGCAGGAACTTCGATCTGTCTACCTGCACAATGGAACTGGAAAGCTCTTTCTTGCTCAATGAGCCGTAGCCCACCACAACGACTTCATCCAGTGCCTGAGCGTCTTCTGACAGCACTACATTGATTTCCTGACGTCCACTACAGGGGATCTCTTGTGTTTTGTAGCCAATAAAGGAGAAAACAAGGACGGAAGAAGGCTTCACGCCCGACAAAGTATAGTTACCGTCAATATCGGTAATGATACCATTAGTTGTACCTTTCACAGTTACGTTAGCACCAATTACAGTTTCGCCCGTGGTATCCGTTACTTTTCCTTTCACGGTTAAATCCTGGGCAAAGGATGCCACTGCAAAAAGTAATCCGGCCATAAGAAGAAGAGATCGGCACAAACATAACTTTGTTCTTTTTACATTCATACTATTAGTTTTTAGATTAGCAATCATTCTGTTCACCTCCACAGGTTGAGGCGACAGTGCAAATGTCTGTAAAAAGAAGGGGGAAAGAAAAGAGGACTAAAGAAAATCTAGATTAGTAAAAGGAGTAAAATATTATATATCAGCGAGATAAAACAAATAAAGGGCGTTAAAAAACTAAATGGAAACAAAGAAAGCAGAATAGAAAAAACGGGATTTTGGGTTATTTCGGAGGGGGTATGAATTAATTCACCACAGATTAACACAGATTTCCACAGAATTTTATTTCTCTGATTTTAATTGATTAAACTCTGTGAGAATCTGTGTTAATCTGTGGTGGGCAAATTCATTACTATACCATATAGCTCACTAACCAGCAAAAGACCCAATCTTCATCACCTCTTCCTCAAAATTATCACGGCAAAGAGAACGATTCTTCAATTTGGAACGATAGGTATAAATAGTAGTAATGGAATAACGCAGGAAGCCTGCAATCTTGGCACTGTCCGTAATTCCCAAACGAATTAAGGCAAATATACGAAGTTCCGTTGTCAGCCGTTCATCCTGTTTAGGAATAATTCTTTCTTCTTCCGGCAACAACTCATTAAAGCGTTTCACAAAATCAGGGAAAATACTAAAGAATGAATTATCGAAGTTTTGATAGAATTCTTTCAGTTCTTCATCGATGAAACGGGACGATTTCAACGTTTTGTAGAGTTCTTCCACCTTCCCCGAAGCTGCCTGTTTGTTAAGCATCCGACGGTATCCCTCCAACTTGTCAATGTATGTGGAACACAATCCCATAAATCGGCCGACATACTCCTCCTTAATATGATTAGCCTCCGTCAGTGAGTCATTCGTTTCGTGCTGTCTCTGATTTACTTCGATCAATCTTTCATTCAGAAGTTTCAGCTCTTCATTCATTGCCAGCAAATCCTGTCGCGCACGGGCCAACTTCTTCACCTGACGAATTACATACCAGACCGCACATGCCAGAAACAGCGTCAGCAAACTGGTAACAACCAGGAAGATCTGTAACACCTGCTGATGCTTCTGTTTCTCCACCTGATAGGCATGGTCTATGACCGGGAGCATCCTTGAAGCCTGCACATTCCGGAGACGGGCATTGTAGAAATTGGCATCTTCCATACTGCGCTTCATATAAACATCCGCCCGTTGTAACTGCCCCTCTTCATATAACAGTTCCGCCAATGCACGCAAGGAATTATTTTCTTTCACCACACCACGAATATCGGCAATTGCACTCTTTATCAAATATTCTTTTTGCTTTTCCCGCTGTCCCGTACTCTGATAGATAAAAGCAAGAATAGAGGTCACCACTGCATAATCCCGTGTATCCGGTGAAAGTTTTTGATGATAAACTTCCAACATTTCAATGGCTTCCTCTCCTCTTCCTTGTTGCAGAAGTTCGGGAGTATAAGCTATGACATACTGATAAGCCCCCTCTTCTACCATCTGCAATACAGAGTCGCGGTAGATATACAGGTTATTCAGATATTCAATCTGATATTCGTCATCCATCGCATACTCTGCATGATAGAGATAAATATCTTCAAAAGTGATGTAATATTCAATGAGTTGGTCTCTGGAAAGTTGCTTGCTATCTATAGACTTCAACAAGGCCACGCCTTCTGCATACAGACCTGTCTTTCCCAAGATACTTGCCTTCTTCAGTTTGGCCTCATTCAGCCACTCTTGATTGTTGTGCTGAAGGGCAATCTCGATATTGCGATTGATATAATGTCTTGCTGAATCGCAAATATACGCTTCATATTCATCAAAAAGTTGTTGATTGATATGGTACTCATCAGATGGAGAAGTACTTTTACGAGTCCGGAAATATTCTTTAATCTGATCAATGCGTTTCAGTCTGGCCTGCTCATATTGAGCGGTGTTTTCAATTGTCCTGTCCAGAACTACCAGTAAAGAATCTATTTTCTCCTGCGCTTGCAGAAGGCAACAGAACAGCAAAGAGATTACAAAAAGCAGGTACCGGTCTTTCATGCTTACAAACGTTTACGAACAGGACAAAGATATAAAATCCTACTATAATAACCATCTTACCAGTTCGTTTTTAATAAATCGTCTCAGCTTTGAAGAGCATATATACATAAAAGGGACGCTGCATCTCGCGGCGTCCCATCTATCTTAGTTAGTTTTTATAAGAATTTGAGAGAATTGAAACTTCACAGCCTCAATTTGTTGTTTTAATAAAGCACACTAACTATATTTATGTTTAAAGCAAATGAAAATGTTATTCTTAAAAGCAAATGAAAACGTTACTTCTTCAGTTCCACCTTCTTGTCTATCCGTTGCAGACTATCCAGAATCTGTTGTTCATGGGTAATCGTCACGTCTCCCGAGAGAGCTACCGAAGGTGTGGTAATTTGTTTGCCTATCGTATCGGCTGCGGCTACTTCTTTTATATCACTATAGAATGAATGTTGCATCACATTCCCTAATGAAAGTACCACTGCCACTACTGCGGCGGCCTTGAACAGCGGAATGAAACGTGCGGTAAGCGTCAAGCGTTTTGCTTTCACCACCGGAGTCTCCACTTCTGCAAGCACACGGGCGTCGAAATCTGCTCCCAACCCCACTTCTTGTTGCAGTTGCTGATATACGAACAAATCTTTGTAGCGAAGCAAATGCTCCGGAACGTCGCTTCCGTTAAAGAAAGCACGCAACTGCGCTTCTTCCTCAAGGGAAGTCTCACACTGCCAGTAGCGTTCTAAAAGTTGTTCTATATATTTACAGTCCATAACCATCTATATCTAAATACCGTTGTTTTACTTTTTGCCTCGCCCTGAAAAGGTTCACTTTTACCTGTTCCTCCGTCAAATGCAGGACGACCGCAATTTCTTTATAACTCTTACCCTCTATATCCCGAAGCTGCATAATCAGCCTTTGTTTATCGGGGAGTTCATTGACCAGACGATGGATGAGTGTCATTTGCTCTTTATCCACCAAGTGATCGTAAGGATTGGATGCTCCGGAAGTCTGTTCCATTTCAGGTGTCAGTTCCACGGTCTGAGCGTCTTTTCTTTCGCTACGGTCTATTGCCAGATTCTTTGCCACTGTCAGGCAATAAGCCTCGATAGAACCGAATTTCGTCCACTCATCACGTTTGTTCCAGACTCTTATCAGTGTTTCCTGCACAACGTCTTCTGCCTCTGCTCTGTCGAAAGTAATCCGGAGAGCCAACCGAAAGAGTTTGTCTTTCAGAGGGAGAATGTCATTCCGAAAACTGATTTCTTGCATCTCTATTAATAATGACGGTTAAGTATATGGAAAGTTACAGTTGATCACTACTTTTTTTGAATTATTTTTTGATGCGGGTTCCGCTATTCTCGTTAATTGCTGACGCTAAAGTAATTACCACTTCAGTTACTCCCGCATTCAAAGCTTCAAAAGAATTCTCCAGCTTGGGTATCATACCTCCTTGAATAACACCGTCCGCTACATATTGTTTGAATTCGGCAGGAGTGATCTGAGGTATCACGCTATCGTCATCGTTCTCGTCACGAAGCACACCCTTCTTCTCAAAACAGAATACCAATGTCACATCGAACAAAGCAGCAAGGGCTTTTGCAGTCTCTCCTGCAATAGTATCGGCATTTGTATTCAGCAGATTGCCTGCACCGTCGTGCGTCAGCGGAGCCATTACGGGAACTACTCCTTTATGGATCAAATCACCCAAAAACTCTGCATTCACTTGCTTTACATCACCCACAAAGCCATAGTCGACGTCTTTTACCGGGCGTTTCACGGAACGGATTACATCCATATCCGCACCAGTCAATCCCAGTGCATTGACACCACGCGCCTGAAGTCCGGCTACAATATTCTTGTTTACCAGCCCGCCGTACACCATCGTCACTACTTTCAGCGTTTCGGCATCCGTGATACGACGCCCGTTTACCATCTGGCTTTCAATGCCCAGTTGGGCAGCCAATTTTGTGGCCGAACGGCCACCTCCGTGTACCAAGACTTTGTAGCCCTCGATAGCTGCAAAGTCATCCAACAACTTATGGAGGGTAGCTTCTTCCTCCACGATTTTGCCACCCACCTTTATTACTGTTAGTTTTTCTCTCATAATTCAGTTGACAAGTTTTTTAGTTAACAAGTTGACAAGGGGAGAAGACAAAATGAACAAAGCAATAAAGCGCAGCTCCTTGTCAACTTGTTCCCTTCTCAACTCGTCAACTTTTCTTATTCCAAATAGGTATATCCGTACAGACCGGAACGATAATTGGAAAGGAACTCTTTACCTTCTTCCAACGAAATACGTCCCTCTTTTACTGATTGAGTCACCCAAGTCTCCAGTGTACGCACCAGCTTCTTAGGGCTATATTGAACATAGTCAAGCACTTCCGCTACAGTTTCACCATCAATCACCTGTTCGATGGTATATCCCTTCTCGTTAACAGATACATGCACAGCATTCGTATCGCCGAAAAGATTATGCATATCACCCAAAATCTCCTGATAAGCACCTACCAGGAACACACCCATATAATAAGGTTCCTTACTCTTTAAAGAATGAGTGGGCAGATAGTGTGCCACATTCTTAGTCGAGATAAAGTTAGCTATCTTTCCATCCGAGTCACAAGTGATGTCCTGCAAGGTTGCCGCACGGTCGGGACGTTCATCCAGGCGCTGAATGGGCATAATCGGGAATATCTGGTCGATAGCCCACGAATCCGGCAGGGACTGGAACAGCGAGAAGTTACAGAAATATTTATCCGCCAACAGTTTCGGCAATCCGCGAAGTTCATCGGGAGCATGCTTCAAGCCGCCTGCAATCTGGTTCACCTCACGCATAACAGACCAGTAAAGACGCTCAATCTGTGCACGTGTTTTCAAATCCACAATTCCATGACTGAACAAGTCGAGCGCTTCTTCACGAATTTGCTGTGCATCGTGCCAGGCTTCCAGCATCTTATTTTGATTCAATGTATCCCAAATGCCATAAAGTTCCTGCACCAATTCATGGTCTTCCTCGGTTACTTCTTCATCATCGTCCCATTCGGGCAAAGTGGTGGTTTCCAAGACTTCAAAAATAAGTACGGAATGATGGGCAGTCAGTGCACGTCCGCTTTCCGTAATAATATTGGGATGGGGAATACCATTCTTATCACTGGCATCTACCAAAGTGGAAATAGAGTCATTCACATATTCCTGAATGGAATAATTGACGCTACTTTCGCTACTGGACGAGCGCGTTCCATCGTAATCTACGCCCAAGCCACCACCGATATCCACGAATTCTACTTTGAATCCCATAGCATGAAGCTGCACATAGAATTGAGACGCTTCGCGCAATGCCGTCTTAATACGACGGATCTTTGTCACCTGGCTTCCGATATGAAAATGTATCAATTTCAGACAATCTTTCAGTCCTTTTGAGTCTAAAAAGTCGAGTGCTTCGAGCAATTCACTGGAACTGAGTCCAAACTTACTTGCATCGCCGCCTGAATCTTCCCATTTGCCACTTCCTGAAGAAGCCAGTTTAATACGAATACCAATATTAGGCATAACATTCAGCTGCTTCGCCATCTTGGCAATAAGTTTTAGCTCGTTCATTTTTTCTACTACAAGAAAAATGCGTTTACCCATCTTCTGGGCAAGCAAAGCCAACTCTATATAGCTCTCATCCTTATAGCCGTTGCAGATAATCAACGAGTCAGAATCTGAGTTAATAGCAATCACGGCATGAAGTTCAGGCTTCGACCCGGCTTCCAACCCAAGATTGAATTTCTTTCCATGGCTGATAATCTCCTCTACCACAGGGCGCATCTGATTAACCTTGATAGGATAGATGATAAAGTTCTGCGCTTTATAGCCGTACTCCTCAGCGGCCTGCCTAAAACATGAAGAAGTCTTCTCAATCCGGTTGTCCAGAATATCGGGAAAACGTATCAGCATAGGAGCCGCCACGTCTCGCAATTGCAATTCATCCACCAATTCTTTCAAATCGACGCCGACACCGTTTTTACGAGGTGTTACCACTACATGACCTTTGTCATTGATACCAAAGTACGAAGTGCCCCAACCTGTAATGTTGTAAAGCTCTTCTGAATCTTCAATACGCCATTTTCTCATTTTTTGTAACTCAGATGTTTGTTGTTTGATTTTAATAGGGCGACAAAAATACGATAATTCTCGATATTTATTGCGTTTTCCACCTAAAATTACACATTTACAAGCGGTTAAATGCTCAGCAAGTTACGTAACTGCTGCACAGAATCCGCAATTTGCCGACGGCTTTCCAACTGCCCGGCATCGAAACGGTATCTTGCCTTACCATAGTGCGGTGCACGTTTTTCCAAGGCTTCTATAATGAAAATCCGCAGTTCTTCGTCCGTTTTTCCTTGCAGAATAGGACGTTGCTGCGTAGCCACTCGCAAGCGGCGGAACAAAACGTCAGGATGAACATCCAGAAAAACGGTCTGCCCATGCTCGTTCATATACTCCATGTTATCGAAAAAGCAAGGAGTACCGCCTCCGGTCGAGATAATGACGTTTTCAAACTCAGCCACTTCATGCAGCATGGTTCGCTCCAGTTCACGAAAAGAGGCCTCTCCCCGCTCAATGAACAATTCACGTATGGATTTGTGAAGACGTTCTTCGATATACCAGTCCAGATCGATGAACGGTATATTCAATTCGCGGGCAAAAGCCTTTCCTAAAGTTGTTTTACCGGCTCCCATGTAGCCGGTTAAGAAAATACGTATCATAAGCGCTTACCTTTGCGTACAAAGGTAAGCAATTCTATTCTGAGAGATTTACTATCAGATAAAAATTTTAATGCGTTCGCTCAAATCATCAAATTCTTTCCCGCCCGGCTCGGCCACAGGAGTACCGAAAGGCATCTGTGCAATCAACTGCCAGGTTTCGGGAAGATGCCACGTGCTGCGTACATCTTCGTCAATCAACGGGTTATAGTGTTGCAGCGAAGCGCCCAGACCTTTATCTTCGAGCATAGTCCAGATGGCCAGCTGATGCATGGCAGAAGTATGTTGCGACCACGTCGGGAAATTCTCATGATAAGTAGGGAATTGTTTTTGCAGTCCTTCCACAATGGAACGATCTTCAAAAAAGAGTATCGTGCCATATCCGCAAGAGAACGAAGTATCGATCTTCTTCTCCGACTGGCGATATTGTTCTTCGGACAGGCGTTCTTCCAACTGGTCCTTCACTATTCTCCATAATTTCTGATGTTCATCCCCCAGTAACAACACAATACGTGTAGTCTGCGAGTTGAATGCCGAAGGCACATGCTTTACTGCTGTACGGATGATGTGTACAATTTCCTCGTCCTGAACCGGAGAGTCGTTACTGATAGAATAATAGCTGCGCCGATGCTCCAATGCTTCGGCAAATGTCCGTTCTCTGACCATATTTAATCCTTTCTTTTCGTAATTATCATTTTTGTCTTATATAGTGAAACAAGTGAAAGAGTGAAGTTGTTCGAAGTTGTAGAATATATTTGTACCTTTGCACCCAATTATGAGTAAAGAGAAGTTTTACGTTGTATGGTCAGGTGTCAATCCGGGTATTTATACTTCCTGGACAGACTGTCAGTTACAAATCAAAGGTTACGAAGGAGCGAAATATAAATCGTTCGAGACGCGCGAAGAAGCGGAAAAAGCCTTTGAATCTTCTCCGTATGAATATATCAAACGATCCTCTCCGGGTGCTCCCGCCCAAAAGAAAGATGTGAATGCTCCCCTTCCTTCATCTGTCGTAGAGAATAGCCTTGCCGTAGACGCTGCCTGTAGTGGTAATCCCGGAGCTATGGAATATCGCGGTGTACACGTAGCCAGCCGACAAGAAATATTCCATTTCGGCCCGGTATATGGTACGAATAATATCGGCGAGTTCCTTGCTATCGTCCACGGACTTGCCCTACTGAAACAGAAAGGCTTCGATATGCCCATCTATAGTGACAGCGTGAATGCCATCAGTTGGATCAAGCAGAAGAAATGCAAAACAAAGCTACCCCGTGAACCCAAAACAGAAGAACTTTTCAAACTAATAGAGCGTGCCGAAAAGTGGCTACGGGAAAATACGTATACTACCAAAATTCTGAAATGGGAAACCAAGCAGTGGGGAGAAATACCTGCTGACTTCGGAAGAAAATAAGCCTGTACAGGGCTTGAATTAAATGAAACATCATCCTACACCCGCCATTTTTGAATAAATTGAATAACACTTGAAAACAAGTAGTGTTATGGTCCGGAATAAGCAATGTTGCGAATGATTAGATTGCTTGTTCTCATCCACAACAAGCAATCTAATTTCAGACAAGTCTGATTTCGTTAAGCGAAATCTGTAAGCGACATGTGAAAAGCGAGTAATACATGCGTACAAACACTCCTTTTGTACAAGGGGAATTTACTGTTGATTATCAAGGTGTTGCAAAGGATCAATTTCTTGCCGACAAGAAGTTGGGAGTTTGTTGGCAAGAAGTTAACTTCCTGTCGTCAAACTCCTAACTTCTTGTAAAAGGAGAAATAGCTGTTTTTTCGGTTTCCTTACACAGCGTAGTTGATAGTACGAATGGCCTATGTGTTCAATCATCTGTATTAGAAAGGCTGAACGCTTTTCTTTCATCTTGCCTCGTCTAGCGGCTATATATCGGTGGTATTGGATATATAGATACTGCATGTCCGATATATAGATGTGACACGTCCGATATATAGATGCTGCACGTCCGATATATAGCTAACATATTCAGAACATGAGTTTTGACCAAAGGAAATGTACATTAAAAGCCAAGAAAAAGAAGATTATTCTTCTAGGAAACAGGAGGTAAGCACTGATTCAAAACAACATGAAGACAGGCACAGATTCCGGTGGTGTAGGCAAATACCTTTCCTACACCCGCATATAATTTTGCCTACACCACACACCGTTCTATTAATGAGACGATTAAGTCTCCGGGTGTAGGATGTAGGCAGAATTAATAAATCTTTCTATTCAGAATCGTTTTTTGATCAAGACAGAGATTGCATATCATTCAAACGTTTATAGTATCCATTCTTCTCCAACAAAGCTTCGTGCCTGCCACGTTCCACAATTTCTCCTTCATAGAGTACGCAGATTTCATCTGCATTTTTAATGGTAGAAAGACGGTGGGCAATAGCTATTGTAGTACGGGTTTTCATCAAACGCTCCAAAGCTTCCTGCACCAGACGTTCGGACTCCGTATCAAGAGCAGAAGTAGCCTCATCAAGAATAAGAATAGGCGGATTCTTCAAAATAGCACGGGCAATACTGATGCGTTGGCGTTGTCCTCCGGAAAGCTTGCCACCACGGTCACCAATATTTGTGTTGTATCCATGCTCTGTCTCCATAATGAAATCATGCGCATTGGCAATCTTCGCCGCCTCCATCACCTGCTCCAGTGTGGCGTTTTCCACACCAAATGCTATGTTATTAAAGAATGTATCATTAAACAGAATCGCTTCCTGATTTACATTTCCTATCAGGCCACGCAAATCATGAATACGGAAATTCTTGGTACTAACGCCATCAATCATGATTTCACCGAAATGTATGTCATGGTAACGCGGAAGCAAATCTACCAGCGTAGATTTTCCCGACCCGGACTGCCCAACCAATGCAATCGTCTGCCCCTTCGGAACAACAAGATTGATATGTTTCAGCACTTCCCTCTTCCCATCATAACTGAAAGAAACATCTTTAAACTCGATTTGCCGGTTCATGCCATGCAGAGGAAGCGGGTTTACGGGTTCCTTAATAGGATTCTCAGCCTTCAGAATCTTATCCACACGTTCCATGGAAGCCAAACCTTTCGGGATGTTATATCCTGCTTTTGCAAAATCCTTCAACGGATTAATGATGCTATACAGAATAACCATATAGAAAATGAATGTAGGAGCTTCCAGCGAAGAATGCTCATCGCCCAAAATCAGCATACCGCCAAACCAAAGCACCAATACAATCAAAAGCGTTCCCAGGAACTCACTCATCGGATGAGCCAACGCCTGACGAACGGCCACTTTATTGGTCGCATCACGCAGTTCATTACTGCATCTGGTAAAGCGATCCACCATCTTATCTTCTGCAATAAACGCTTTAATGATGCGCAAGCCCCCCAAAGTTTCTTCCAATTGTGACATGGTATCACTCCATTTGCCCTGCGCTTCCAAAGATTGGCGTTTCAGCTTCTTGCCGACCTTTCCCATCAGCCACCCCATTCCGGGAAGTACTACGATGGTAAACAGGGTCAACTGCCAACTTGTTATAATCAGTGTTGTAAAATAAAACAGGATCAAAATCGGATTTTTCAGCAACATATCCAACGAACTGGTAATGGAGTTTTCTATTTCTCCCACATCACCACTCATACGGGCAATGATATCTCCTTTCCGTTCCTGAGAGAAAAAACCAAGTGGTAAGTGCATCACTTTCGAATAGACCATGATACGGATATCACGAACAACTCCTGTACGCAAAGGAATCATTACCGCAGAAGATCCAAAGTAGCAGGAAGTTTTCAGCATCGTCATAAGGGCTAGAAACAGTCCCATAAACAGAAGTGTCATTATCGGGCCATGAACCTCTATCAACTGAGTAACATAGTAATAGAAATTATTTATTGCTACATCTTTCAAGTCACCGCTCCCCCACTCCATATAATGGTAGATTTTATCACTGTTACCCGTCTTGAACAGAATATTCAGAATTGGAATCAGCAGAGTGAATGAGAATACATTGAAAACAGCCGATAAAACATTGAGCACAATCGCCCACCCTATATACTTCTTATATGGCGACACAAAACGCCGCATCAATTGCAGGAATTCCTTCATTGCTTGGTATTAATGAATTAGGGGCGCAAAGATACAAGAAATATCTTTAAGATAAAGAAGATAAATTTAATATTAACGAGATTTATCTATACAACCCTCAAGAAACAAGCCCTGTAGCTCATTTATATAGATCACAGAATGATATCGGAAAAATATATTGTATCTTTGCGCCCGGATATAAAACAAACGCTTTATTATGACAAAGATCGATAAGTCCGTACTGACATTCGGAATCACTATTTTCCTGAAATTCATGTTATTCGACATACTATGGTGTATCCCGACTACTTTTGCTTCTCTTTCTACAGTTGAATGTTATACAACAAAACTGATAGCCACACTTATATTGCTTATCCCTTACGCCTTCTTCCGTATGTGGAAAACAGAGACGCTCATCATGTTCCTGCTGGATTTCCTGCTGATAGCCAATCTTATGTACTTCAGAACCTATTATACCGCCATTCCTCTGAACAGCTACGGATTATCAGGAAACCTGGCCGATTTCACCGGAAGCGTTTTCGACTCTCTTCGCTGGTATGATATACTTTTCCCATTATCCACCCTTGCAGCAGCCGTCGTTCATCGGCGTACAAAAACTGCACATCAGAAGCGTCCCGCACCGGTGCTTGCTTATTCTGTGGTACTTGCAGTCGTCATCTGCATCTTTGGCACAGTGACCCTGATTAAAGGCGGATTTTCAAATGCATACAAGGAATATCGCGACAAAGCATATTTCTGTTCAAGCGGCCCCTCCCTCTATACCGTTTTCGGTAGCCTTTGCTATGATTTGGTAGGTCAGCAACAAAAGTTAACTCCTGAACTGGAAGCAAAGATAGAAGAATGGTTAAGTAAAAAGCCCAAACACGAAGTTGCCCTGCCGGACAGTAGTACTAATCGCCGCACCAATTGCATCATCATTCTGGCAGAATCATTGGAAAGCTGGGTATTAGAGAAAGAAGTGGAAGGACAGGAGATCACCCCCTACTTGAACAAATTACTGAAGGATTCTACCACCATCTATGCCCCACATGTACTGACACAGGTAAAAGGCGGCCGTTCCATAGATGCCCAACTTATACTCTGCACCGGACTACTACCTATCAACAGTGGTACGTACAGCAGCCAATATCCCAACCATGTTTACCCTTCGTTGCAGAAAGCCATGCACGAAAAGAATCATTCGCGCAACTATCTGCTAACCATAGATAAGATATCCACCTGGAACCAGGGTCCCATAGCCCAAAGCTTCGGCATGGATACGATTATCGCCTATCATGATTTCGAACTGACGGAAGCTTTCGGTACCCACAAACGTACCGGAGACGGCTCATTCTTTGCTCAATGTCAGGAAAAGATAGAAAAAGGGGAGATATGGAAAGAAGGGGAAAACGCATATATGCAGCTTATTACCTATTCCGGCCATGCTCCATTCATATTACCGGAATATCTCAGAGAGATTTCATTCTCCTCTGACATTCCGGAGAAGATGGGTAACTATATGATCACTGCCCGCTACACAGATAAAGCTATCGGTAAATTCGTGGAGTATCTGAAAACACTCCCTCAATATAAGGAAACGCTGATTGTAATAACAGGAGATCACGAAGGTTTAGCGTCTTATCGTGCAGAACTATGCGAAAGTCCCGGTGGCAAAGGTATCGTGTCCGACAAGCAGTTTACTCCTTTCATCGTTGTCAACTCTCCCATAGGTATGCGTTACGATGAGGTGATGGGGCAAATAGATATGTATCCCACCCTGCTGAACCTACTTCAACTTGACGACTATTATTGGACCGGCCTCGGAGAAAGTATCCTCAATCCTGAAAAGAAAGGATTTGCTGTAGGTTCACAGATGAATGTGGAAGGGGAAGGATATAGTCCGGAAGATGAAGAGTTTGCAAAGGAGGCATATGATATTTCGGATGAGATGATACGGTTTAATTACTTTGGAAGAAAGTAACGGAAGGCTGTTACATCAGCACTTTCCATTCTCCAATCGTACGTGTAGCACTGTTGAAGTTTACTCCCACCTTGACCACTTTTCGACCATCTGCCTGATAAGGAACGGCATACTGTTTACTGTCAATCTGCGCCAAAGCCTCTTCGGGAGTCCCATCAAACTTGAACTCAAAAACATAAATGGCATCCTGTAGCTTTACGACGGCATCCGCACGGCCTATGGCACTCTTTACCTCAACATCCACATACTGTCCCATCAAACGGAACAATAAATAAAATATAGTTTGGTAGTGCTTTTCCGTCTTGTTCTCCAAATCATTAGGAATGGAAGCAAAAAAGGAGCGAGTACGTTCCAGACAACCGTCAACATCTCCTTTCAGTAAATCCTGAATGAAGGATACCACATAGAAAGTATTCTCACGAGGGAAACGGTGCACATAAGAAGGAAGCAAAGATTCCGTGAAACCATAACGAACTTCACCGTTAGGATAAGCCAATTTATAAAGACGGAAAGTAGGATCATAGCCTTTTATCGTCAGATACCCGCTTTGGTAGAGCACCGGAATAGGATCGACAATCTGATCGGTAGGCGCATCAAACTGCTCCTCGGTAGCCGTGAGGCCATCTAAGCTACGCACATCAAAGTCTACATGTTGAAGGATATCTATAAGGAATGTCGGCGTACCCGTAGAGAACCAGTAGTTCTTGTATTCCCCCGAATCAAAAGCATTGAACAAGCTGAAAGGATTATAGATATCCGGACAAGCCTTGCTGAAATGATACCCGTCATACTGTCGCTTCAAATGCGCGCAAGCTTCCTCGTAAGTCTCACCGTTCACCTCGGCCATCCGTTCAATATCAGGTTTCAATTGAGTCAGTAATTCCTGCTCGGTAATACCGCAAAGAGCACTGAAATCATCACGCATACTGATATTTTTCAGATTGTTTAATTCGCTAAAGATACTCAGTTGGCTAAACTTGCTGATACCGGTAATGAAAAGGAAACGCAAATATTGCCCCAATCCCTTGAGAGGGCTGAAGAATTTGCGCATCTCGTTACGGAGTTGCTGCTGTAAAAGGGTATCAGAATTACTATCCAGCAAGGGGGCATCATATTCATCAACCAATACGACCACTTGCTTCCCTGTCTGTTCATTAGCTCTCAGTATAATTCCCTGCAGACGTTCTGCTGTAGTAGTTTCCGCTTCATTACTTCCATAAATATTTTCCCAACGATACAAAAAAAGATTCAATTGTCCGGTAAGATCAGATAGTTCTGTATATTTTGTTAAACTGAAGTCTATATGTAATACAGGGTAAACCGTCCAGTCTTGCTCCAACCGCTCCATAACCAGACCGTGGAAAAGCTCCTTCTTCCCCAAAAAGTAAGCTTCGAGTGTGGACACAAGCAGACTTTTGCCAAAACGGCGGGGACGGCTGAAGAAATAGATTTGATCAGTCTTTATCAATCTGTAAATCAATTCTGTTTTATCCACATAAACACGATTGAGATTACGCAACTGCTCAAAATTTTGAATCCCTATCGGATAACGTCGACTATTCATTTCCATAAATTACTACGGCTTATAGTTAGGAGAACTGTTACAAAGATAGTGCAAATAGAATGCATCTTATCTTTTGCAAAGATACAAGAAAACAAGATTATAAAGAAGGTGTTCCATGTTTTTAAGAATCTTTGTTTGGAGAAACAGCAGAAAGGGCGTACCTTTGTTTGCATTCAAACCAAACTTCTAAAAAGGCATCAGTTATGGAAGAATATATAGCACCGAACAGAAAACGCATCCCCTACGGCATGATGAACTTCGCCGTGATTCGCCGTGATGATTGTTATTATGTAGACAAGACCCGCTTTATTCCCATAATAGAAGACGCGGATAAGTTTTTCTTCTTCATCCGTCCCCGTCGTTTCGGCAAAAGTCTGACGGTAAGTATGCTGCAACATTATTACGACATAGCCGCCAAAGATAAGTTTGATGCTTTGTTCGGTGATCTTTATATCGGGAAATATCCCACGCGTGACCGCAACAGCTACCTGGTGCTCTATCTCAATTTTTCCGGAATTGTCGGTGAACTGCACAACTACCGCAAAGGGCTGGATGCGCATTGCCAAACCATGTTCGACTACTTTTGCGATATCTATGCCGACTATCTTCCTCAGGGTATTAAGGAAAAACTGGATGCAAAAGAAGGAGCCGTAGAACAATTTGAGTACCTGTTTACGGAATGTAACAAAACCGGCCAAAGAATTTACCTCTTCATCGACGAGTACGACCACTTTACCAATGCCATCCTCGCCGATCCTGAGAGTTTACATCGTTACACCAACGAGACACATGGCGAAGGCTATTTGCGCGCCTTCTTCAACAAGGTGAAAGCAGGAACCTATTCCAGTATCGAGCGCTGTTTCATCACCGGTGTCAGCCCTGTTACGATGGACGACCTCACTAGCGGCTTCAACATCGGTACCAATTACTCGCTCTCCCCAAAATTCAACGAAATGATAGGATTCACGGAAGAGGAAGTACGGCAAATGTTGACCTATTACTCCACCACCAGCCACTTCAACCACACTGTGGACGAGCTGTTGGACATAATGCAACCGTGGTACGACAACTATTGCTTTGCACAAGGACGTTATGGTGAAACCACCATGTACAATTCTAATATGGTGCTCTATTTTATCAAAAACTACCTTGACAACGATGGTAAAGCACCGCAGAATATGATAGAAAGCAACATCCGCGTTGACTACGAAAAGTTGCGCATGCTTATCCGTAAGGACAAAGAATTTGCCCACGATGCTTCCATCATCCAGACCTTGGTGAGTCAAGGCTATATTACCGGAGATTTGAAAGAAAGTTTCCCTGCCGTCAATATCACCACTCCTGACAACTTCGTGAGCCTACTCTATTATTTCGGTATGCTTACCATCAGTGGCACATATGAAGGTAAAACCAAACTCACCATTCCCAACCAGGTAGTTCGTGAGCAGCTTTATGCCTATCTACTGAGCACCTACGATGAAGCTGACCTTAATTTCAGCAGTTACGAAAAGAACGAGCTGTCCAGTTCACTCGCCTATCGTGGCGACTGGCAAACTTACTTCGGCTACATCGCCGACTGCCTGAAACGTTACGCTTCTCAACGCGACAAACAGAAAGGGGAGTTCTTTGTCCACGGCTTCACCCTTGCCATGACAGCCCAAAACCGCTTTTACCGCCCCATTTCTGAACAAGATACGCAAGCCGGCTATGTTGATATATTCCTCTGTCCACTGCTGGAAATCTATTCCGACATGAAACACAGTTACATTGTAGAACTGAAGTATGCCAAGTATAAAGATCCCGAAAGCCGTGTGGAGGAGTTGCGTCAGGAAGCAATTGCCCAAGCCAACCGCTATGCTGATACTGAAACGGTGAAAAATGCTATCGGCAACACAAAGCTGCATAAAATTGTAGTGGTGTATAAAGGAATGGATATGCCTGTATGTGAAGAGGTATAATCAATATAGAAAACCAACAATCCAGATTGGCAATTTATGCCGATAAGGGGTTTCTATTCCATCTGCCAATATATATGAATCCGGCAAATCTGCAATCTGATTATACCCTTTCCCTTCACCGCCAACTTCCAATGTATAGCATCCGTTTACTTTAAAATCGCCTGTTTTCTTACCATACTCCACCTCATGCATATAGCCTAACTGATTCACAACAAACGTTTCACGCGCTGTACCTATCTTAACCGGATGGGAAGCCAAAGCGTAGAGCAGATTAGGATTATCCAGATATATCTTATCCGGCTTCTGCATCTTTTTAACAGAAAGCAAATCCGCATACAGCAAGCGGAGTAATTTGGCTCTTTCCAAGCTATTCAAATATTCTATTACCGTATTACGATGAATGCCAATTGTAGTTGATAATTTAGAAATATCCACCTCAAAAGGAACAGAAGTGGCCAGAATCCCCAATAGTGCTTTCAGCTTACGGACATTACCAATATCAACTCCACACAGTTGAGGCAGCTCCGACTCAATAATAAAATTAGTAACCTGCTCAATACTTGTATAATAATCCATCTGATTCTTTAAATAGAATGGATAATATCCATACTGCAAATATTCCTTGAAAAAAGCGAGAGGGCGACATACCTCGTTCACTCTTGAGCAAATATCTCCGGGAGAATTCAATACCTCTTCCAAAGTACATATCGGCAAATCCAACTGTTTATAAAACAGCATAAATTCCCGAAAAGAAAGTCCTTGCATCTCATAAGGAATACAACGCCTGGACAAGTCGGCATCTGCATTCAGTATATTAAGTAAAGAAGATGCACTAAATACAACCCGCAAATCAGGATACATATCATAAATCTCCTTTATCTCTTTGCTCCAAGTCGGGTACTTATGCACTTCATCCAAGAACAGGTGCTTACCACCGTGTTTATAGAAAGTATCCACCAATTCCAGTAAAGTATGATTAGAAAAATACACTGAATCCAGCGTACAGTAAAGCGCTTCCCGGTTATACGCCTCATAATGCTGTTTTATATACTGCAACATTAACGTAGTCTTCCCAACACCTCGTGGTCCTCTTATAGCGATCAGTTGAGCATTCCAATTGATCCTATGCATGAGTGTGCGTACAATCTCAGTAGACGTAAGCATTAATAAACGGTCCTGCTTGGCAAATAGCGTCTCCATACATTCTTATATTTTAATTTCAGACTACAAATATAAGCATTTGCTGTTCGTAAACAGCAAAAACATCCTTTTTCTGCTGTTTACGAACAGCAAATTCCCTTTCAGCACTACCATCCGGGAATTTTGAGCGAATGCAAGCTCCCATATACGAACCAATTCTGCTATCTCTTTTTCTCTGTTATAGAACTTCATACATTGTCTTTTATATCGCAACAGCCATTGATTCAACCGCTGTTGCAAAAACAAGAAGAAATATGGACTTATGCTATTCTGATTAAATAAAATTGTGGATTACACAGGGAAAACAAGATAATAAAGAAAGTGTTCCGTGTTTTTAAGAATCTTTGCTTGGAGAAATAGCGGAAAGGGCGTACCTCTGTTTGCATTCAAAGCAAACTTTAAAAAAGGGCACCAGTTATGGAAGAATATATAGCACCCAAAAGGAAACCATCCCTTACGGCATGATGAACTTCGCCGTGATTCGCCGCGACAATTGTTATTATGTAGACAAAACCCGCTTTATTCCCATAATAGAAGATGCGGATAAGTTTTTCTTCTTCAACCGTCCCCGCCGTTTCGGCAAAAGTCTGACGGTAAAATTTATCTCTTCCTCAATGAGTACGACCACTTTACCAATGCCATCCCCGCCGATCCTGAGAGTTTGCATTGTTACACCAACGAGACACATGGCGAAGGCTATTTGCGCGCCTTCTTCAACAAGGTGAAAGCAAGAACCTATTCCAGCATCGAGCGCTGTTTCATCACCGGCGTCAGCCCTGTTACGATGGACGACCTCACCAGCGGCTTCAACATCGGTACCAACTATTCCCTCACGCAGGAGTTCAACCAAATGATGAGATTCACGGAGGAGGAAGTGCGAGAGATGCTGACCTATTATTCCACTACCAGCCCCTTAAATCACACTGTTGATGAACTGATAGAAATCGTGAGCAGCTTTATGCCTATCTACTGAGCACCTACGATGAAGCTGACCTTAATTTAGTTCTTTGTCCACGGCTTCACCCTTGCCATGGCAGCCCAAAACCGCTTTTACCGCCCCATTTCTGAACAAGATACGCAAGCCGGCTATGTTGATATATTCCTCTGTCCACTACTGGAAATCTATTCCGACATGAAACACAGTTACATTGTAGAGCTGAAATATGCCAAATATAAGGATTCCGAAAGCCGTGTGGAAGAGTTGCGTCAGGAAGCAATCACCCAAGCCAACCGCTATGCTGATACGGAAACGGTGAGAAATGCTATTGGCAACACGATACTACATAAAATTGTAGTGGTGTATAAAGGAATGGATATGCCTGTATGCGAAGAAGTATAGCCCGATCCTAAAACGACACTACATATCTTCCAAACAAAGATTCGCTATGGTCAGTAAATATCTTCTTCATCATATAGTAGCTGAACCACTGACAACCAGATTGATAAACGTATCCTGCCGATACGTATCCCACAGATTTTGCAGATCACTAAATATGGAAGGATTAATATTGTAAAATTTATAAAACTCATCAATAACAATGTTGAACGAACGTTTCTCTCCTATCTCAACACACAAACACCACTACCATAAGATTATTCTGAAGCAGTATATCTACCCACTACCCTTTTAAGGATATCTAATAATTCCTGATTAATTTGTTAAGGATAAATTTGCCATAAGCAAGCTACCAAACCACACAAAATAGGCTTACATAGAAGCTCCATTTCTCTAATCAATATTCCCACTTATCAATAATAATTAGATAAATTAATAATCGTCTCTCTTTTAGTTGCTTTTAATTTTTAAATAATGTATTTTTGACAAAACAATGTCTAACTATAAACTAATACAATTATGAAAAATTTATGCTTACTATCTTTTTATTGGGTGGTAGTACTTTTATTAAGTTCATGCACCAAAGACCTCCTTTATAACTATGAAGAAAAGCTACCACAGACTAGAGCCGTTACCAATGGTGACTATTATTCATTAGGAGTAACCTATGATATAACTATGGACTACCTTGATAATGATGCAGCTAAATACCCTGTAATAGACATAAAGGCTTTTCTTGCAGACAACAAAAATTCTTATATAGAAAATAATACAACTGAAGGGTATTCCATAACCTATTCAGGAGCAACCGCCGAAGACTTTTCTAAAGAAATAAAAACCAAAAATTCTATAAGCTATGGCGGCAGTGGTGGTGGTGATACTTTTTCTCTTTCTGGTAGCGTAAAGTTCACTAGCGAATTAGATCAGCAATATAGTTATTCAACAAAATACTCTTTTGCAAGAGGAGATGCTATAAAAAGAGTAAAAAGAGTATCATTGAATGCTACAGCCACAATGCTGCGAAATTACTTATATCCCGAATTTATTCGTGACTTAAAGACTAAAACTCCTGATCAATTTGTAGCATGGTATGGTACACATGTTTTATTAGATGTAACACTTGGTGGAAGATTACAATTTAATTATCGTTCTGTTATTGATGAAAGAACAAGTAAATCAGACATGAAAAAGACTGTAGAATCAGGTCTCAAATTTGCCATGGGAAAATATGGAGCCGATATAAAACAAGAATTTATGACCAATGAAATTATAACTTGGAGTAAAAAGAACACTTCTTGGAAAACATGGGTAAAGTATAGTGGAGGCGAAAGTAGTGGAACTAGAACTAACTACGATTCAGAGTCAGGTTATCTTGTAACATCCTTCGACATTGATGCTTGGGAAAAATCTGTCAACAAAGAAAATGCAGGGATCGTTGGAATCAATTGGGAAAAAACATATCCAATATATGAATTGATTGCAGATGCAACGAAGAGAGAAGAAATTCGATTAGCAGTGAACCGATATATTGAAAGTCAAAAAATAGAAATACTAGAATTAGAGCCTTTATACAATATTTATAATAGAAAAACAGGGAACAATTTTAATGTTGCAGGATATGACCTAAAAAACTATTGGCTATATGTTGAAAAGGATGGAACATATAGGGAATGTGAGTCTTTTTTAGGCTATGTGCTAAAAAACAAACAATTACAAACCGAGCCATTATATAACATCAACAACAAAAAAAGTGGAAATACTTTTACTGCAATAGGCGACACCGAAAAGAATATTTGGTTGCATCAAGCAGCTGACCACGAATATCGAGAGTGTGAGTCCCAAATAGGTTACGCATACACTAAAGAAATGCCTAATACAATTCCACTGTTTAGAATACACAATAAAAAATCAAATAATACTTTTAGCGTAGCTGGAATTACTGATAAATATTACTGGTTATATCAGGCTTCCGATCATGAAAACAGAGAAGATGATGGACAGACAGGTTATATCTATCCCGCCCAATAGCCCCACAGTCACATTATAAAATATCAACAATATCAATGACAATATAATATAAGAAAGAGAGTCCCCTAATTAATACACATACCCCCATGTACATTGATAAGCATCACTCCCCTCTTGAGTACCTCGCCAATGTGTTGATAAACTATGATTAGTATACTTTTTACTATAATATCCATACAAAGGTGTTGTCCCAGGAACCTGCGATGTATAGATATAACCTAATGTTCCTTGATAACGGTCTGTACCAGAAATAGTACCCCGCCAATTAGTACAATAAGAATGATTTACATACTTTTCACTATAATATTCATATAACGGGGTAGTGCCAGGAAGCTGTTTCGCACAAATATATCCAATAACTCCTTCATAACGATCTGTAAGGTCAACCTCCCCCCTCCAATGGGTAGTATAAGAATGATTGATATATTTATCACTATAATATTGATATAATGGGAGTAGTTCAATCACATCAATCTTTTTACTATCAATGTACCTAAATACAGCCTCCTTCATTTCTTGTTTCTTTATAGGATCAGAAATTAGATCATAAATAGGATACGTAGCATTCCAGTTGACATCAAACAATCTAGAATGCAGGTCATCAACTGACTCTGTCCATGCTCCCAAATTAATACTAAAACTTGGTCCTTGCTCGGGTGCGAGCGTAATAGTAGTACCCGAGGTAGAACCACCAAGAGCCTTAATATAGCATTCCCAATTAGAATTTTTCTTATTGCGCTCCTCTACTTCCGTTTTGCTCCATGAACCGTGAGCATCAAGCCCAATATTGCTCAGATTATATTTTGCCCCTGCACTGACAATCTCTGTTTTTTCCGTACTACTATTCTCTTCTATTATAGCAGATTTATAATATGCAGTATATTTCCCTCCAACTGTTATATTAGTTAAAACATGCGTTCCATACATTTCCACAATTTTATCCGCAGAATATTTATTTAAATCTTCAACAAAAGAAGACAACAAGTATTTAGATAAGGTTTCAATATCTGTATTCAGCAAATATCTCCTTTGCTTTTTAAAAACCTCCGCTCTTGCAAATGAGTATTTTGAAGAATAGAAATATTTTGAGCTTGTTTTGAATCCCGTCGTTATAGTCCCTGAGAAAAAGCCCTCTTTATCCTTTTTCTCAGGTAAAGATCCTACAGAACCACTAAAATTCGTATCGGTTATTATCTGAGATAAAAAAGATTGCGCATCTGCTCCTGCAAAACATCTCTGATCAATTACCCCTGAAAATTGCTTATCAAATCTGTTAGGATTTGCTTTCACAAATGCTTCCACATCTAAGATTTTCAACCTTGTTGAATTTTCACCCATGTAGTCATCGGTTATATCATAACCATAACCTAATACATCATACACTCCATCTCCAGCTGCCCTTGTTGTTACATTTGATACCGAAGATTCAACATTTGGTAAATCCTCCATTTTTGAACAAGAATAGAAAAGAAGCAAAAAGCCCAATAAATAACAAAATTTCTTCATGGTATTAATATTTAAAAATTAACAATTACCAAAAGTAAGAATATTCAATATTTAATCCAATTTAAAAGAGTGTGTTTAGAAACATGAAATAATAATGCACCCTTACCTTACATTACAACAGAAAAACCAACCTTCTGCATGACAAATAGTTAGATTACACTTATTATTAAAATGAAATTCATGTTTATAAGCATGTTTAATTAATTGGATTTAATCGTCAATATGCATATCTTCGATAATTGTTAAACTTTAAATATTAATACCATGAAGAAATTTTATTTTTTATTGGCAGTATTGCCTCTTCTTTATTCTTGTTACCAAGAATACGAAGAATTAGATTCATTTTTAAATGAAAAGGTAGATCAAATTAACACACGAACTACTGGTGATGAAAAATATGATGTTTTAGGATATGGCTATGACATCACTGATGAATATTTAGGTGAAAATGCCGTTAAGTTACAGGTCATAAATGTCCAAGCATTTGTGAATGATGGTGACAATAAATATCGATTTGACAATCCATTTATTGGCATTATCGAACAGAATTGTTATGCAGGGGAAAATGCTTACTCGTTTCTTGAAGATATAAGAACTAAAACTGATTTTAGTGGATCGGTAGCTTCTTTAATAGATGTGAAGAAAGATGGTTTTTTCTCAGGTACAGTTTCTACTAAATTTGAGTCTGATAAAAGATATTCATTTTCTACCAAATTTTCATATGCAAAAGCAGAAGTTATAAAAAAGCAAAGAAGATACCTTCTAAACACAGATATAAACTCATTATCCAAATATTTAACCCCATCATTCTTATCAGATATCCAAAAATATTCAGCAGACAAAATTGTACTCAAATATGGAACACATGTCTTGACAAACTTCACTGTTGGTGGCAAATACACAGGATTATATAAATCTGCTATCGTAGAAGAGAATAACCATACTGAAAAAACAAAAACTGTAAGTGCAGGTGCTAAAGCTAACTTTTCGGGCATTGGACTTGACGCCAATGGATCATGGAGTACAACTAGCATACAAGAAAGCAATACTAAAAACTCCAATTGGCAACTTTCCATCAAATCATACGGTGGCTCCACATCAGGTACATCAATGACCATAAGTTCAACTCCAACATTCACCATAAACTTAGGAGAATGGACAAATTCTGTGGATGACGCACATTCGGTATTGATATCTGTCAATTGGAACGCAACCTATCCGATCTATGATCTAGTCGAGGACCCAGTAAAAAAAGAACAACTAAAAACAGCAGTTATTAATTACATTAATAGCAAGAGTGTTGAAGTCCTTGAAATAGTTCCTTTTTATCGATATTGGGGAAATGGAGAACATTATTTTGCGCAAGAGTATGCCCCCAAATTATGGTATGACCAATATACTTATGAGCAAGTAGCATGCTATTTGTTAGCAAAGCAACAAAATGGAAGTGTACCTCTAAACCGATACTGGGGTGACGGAGAACATTATTACACTTTAGACTCAACGCCAACCTTATTAAACGGAAAATATAAACTTGAAGGAGTTGTTGGATATATTTACAGAAATCAAGTACCAGGTACTGTGCCTTTATACGTCTATTGGGGAAATGGTGAGCATCACTATGACTTACAATATGCACCTAAATTATGGTATGGTCAATATAAATATGAAGGAATTACTGGATATGTATACCCCATCAACGATTAGTATGCAATAAAGAGAAAATGCCCTAAAATGTCCCTAAAGGTACTATAAAAATATTTTGTGTAAATATGAAATACGGAACTCGTTCTGAATCCCGTATTTCATATTTACACAAAATATTTTATAGTGCTGTAATTCCCGATACAGCATATATAAACCATAGTACTCATTATTTTAGTTCTTAAAAGGTGGGAAGTCAAAATTTCTTCTATCACCTCTATAGTTCATTCACCAAAACCAATATTAGCAATAAGGCTCTTACTTGGGAAAATGCACAATTAGCTTTGGGTAACCTGAGAAAAATACCACGCCCAATCCTTTACATTCACTTTATTTTGATCAATTAAATCCAGCGCAGTAAGCCAATGTGCCTTCCTTCTCTGATCATACACCATTAGTGGTACGACCTCTTTCCTATAATTATAGTTCTCCAATTCGATATCAATATTACACCATACACGTTTCCAAATAGCCCATCCCCAACAAACTCTAAATCGGGAAAAGACATAAGAGATTAATAATGGTATTGAAACTTCACTATGCCCGGCTGTTATGCTAATCCTATTATCATTACGATATCTCACAAGCATTTCTCTCACAAAAGGAAAGAATATCAGATCAGGAATACAATTATCCCCAAAAATTACTGCTTCCTCTTCATGTAAAAAAAATACAAAATACTCTCATAAGGCCCATATTTACATCCTTTATTCTTATCTCTATACGTAAGATGCAGTTCACAGTCCCAATCAATTTGTTTTATTATATCACGTGTTTTATCACACATCTCTTTCTCCTGCAGATCTCTCGACCTATCAGCAACATATAATTTCTTTGACTCAATTTCTTTGGTTCAATTCCTTTTACCCTTTCAAAAACTTTAATCACCATGCAATATCTTAAAAAAAATAATAAAGAGACAACACATCGTATTCCATAATCATCCCAATTTAAATCCAACATAAAGCACACACCGAAGATATTCCAACATCATATGCTTCGTTTTTTTTTAATGTCGGAGTAAAGGTGTGAAATACAAATTTGAGTCAAAAGTTTATCTTATATATTTCACCATTGCTGTCCCATTAAAACCTAAAATAGTTCTTTGAAATATTTGAAATTTAGTTAGTTACAGAGGTTTTTCGATTAAACGGATTTCGATTTGCACCTTTGCTTCTCTAAAAGGAGATTTGCAAATGCATAAAGATAAATACGTTTTCGCTCAACTAGTGTCATTCTTGGATAGGAATAAGTTCAACTACATAGTACGCAAGTATGATGGCGACAAATATGTGAAGCACTTCACTTGCTGGAATCAACTACTTGCTTTGATGTTTGGTCAACTTTCTAATCGTGAAAGTCTGCGAGATTTAATAGTTGCGCTTGAAGCCCATCATTCCAAATGTTATCATTTAGGAATGGGTAAAAATGTATCAAAGTCATCGCTGGCACGAGCAAATCAAGATAGAGACTATCATATCTTTGAAGCATACGCTTACTACCTGGTTAGCGAAGCACGCCAAAAGCGTGTTAATCATATTTTCAAACTTGGCGGTAACGTTTATGCCTTCGATTCGACAACTGTTGACTTATGTCTTTCAGTCTTTTGGTGGGCTAAATTCCGCAAGAAGAAAGGTGGTATCAAAGTGCATACATTATATGATGTAGAAACGCAGATCCCTGCATTCTTTCATATCACGGAAGCATCCATACACGATTCTAAAGCGATGATTGAAGTTCCTTATGAACCAGGCTCTTATTACATCTTTGACCGCGGTTATAACAACTTCAAGATGCTGTATAAGATTCATCAGATTGAAGCCAACTTCGTTGTCAGAGCAAAAAAGAATCTCCAGTACAAATCCATCAAATGGAAACGTAGGCTGCCTAAGAATGTGTTTTCAGACGCAAGTGTACTTCTCTGGATTCTATCCTAAACAATATTATCCAGAGCCAATTAGACTGGTTAAATATTGGGATGAAGAACAAAAAAGGGAGTTCATATTCATAACCAATGCGATGCATATATCTGCACTTCAAGTTGCCGAACTTTATAAAAATCGCTGGCAGGTAGAGCTGTTTTTCAAATGGCTCAAGCAGCATCTTAAAATCAAAAGATTTTGGGGTACTACAGAGAACGCTGTTCGAATACAGATATATGCTGCAATATGTACTTACTGTTTGGTGGCAATCATTCAACACGATATGAAACTGGATAGAAGTACATACGAAGTGCTACAAATATTGAGTATCTCATTGACTGATAAAACTCATCTGAGAGACCTCTTTGATAAAACTAAATTTCAAAATGACAAAGAACGATTCGGGCCAAATGGGCCAAGTTTATTTAATTTTTAATTTGTCCCAGTTTTAATGGGACACTAGTGATATTTCACTATAAATAAAAATAATAAGAAACACATTTTCTCTTCCAATGGAATATTTACTACTTTTGTACACAAGAAAAAAAATAAAATAATGGAAAAACGAAAAACAATTGGTTTTATTTCCTATGCTGATCCCAAAGATAAAACTGCATGGAGTGGCACAATACACTACTTATACAATAGTATAGAAAACTCTGGATATAATGTAATATGGATCAAAGCTAGATTTTCCAAATGGATCAGACATTACCAGAAATTTCTGGATCGGCTCTCTAAACGTTCGAATAAACATTATTCCATAGCACATACCTTACTTGCCGCATACCTAACTCGTCTTGACAAAAAAGACTTCAAAAAGGCCGATATTTTATTTTCTCCCGGTTGTACTGCTATATATAAGTTAAAAACAGACAAACCGATTATTTACCTAGCTGATGCGACATTTAAATCTATTCATAATTATTATGATGAATTTTCCAATTTACTCTCATTCAACATTAGAGAAGGTAATATAATAGAAAAGAAAGCTTTAACAAAGGCCACACATATTATTCACGCATCTGATTGGGCAAAACAAAGTGCAATCATTGACTATGGAATACCTAATGATAAAATATCTGTTTTAGAATTTGGAGCAAATATCACCACACAATCCTTTAAAAAGTATCCAAAGAAAGACAAAACTCTTCACATTCTCTTTTTGGGAATAGATTGGCAACGAAAAGGTGGAGATATTGCTATAGAAACCTGTAGAATTCTAAACAACCAAGGGATTAAAAGCATGATTCATATAATAGGTCCTGTAGAAGTACCTGAAAGTTGTAAAAATATCCCATATATTGAATTTATTGGTTTCTTAAATAAGAACAATCAATGTGATTATGAAAGAATAATTCAATACATGTCATCCTCGGATATACTACTTCTGCCAACCCAAGCAGAATGTGCCGGTATCGTATTTGTTGAAGCTTCTGCCTATAGCATGCCGATTTTCACTTACGACACTGGAGGAATTTCAAATTATGTAATTAACGGAATAAATGGCTATCGTTTGCCGTTAAAAAGTGATTCTTATGAATTCGCATCAAAAATAGAAAACTGTATTAAATCAGGCGAACTTAGTCTAATGCAAGAATATGCAGCCAATTTATACAAAGAAAAGCTCAATTGGGCTCATTGGTCAAAACGTTTTAAGAAGATTATAGATAATATATAACAATAATTCGTTAAGTTTTGAATTAACAAAAAGAAGTAGGTTAAGCTCTGCCAATTCATCAAATTAAGGATTACTACATCTTTAATTCCAATGGAGACAACAGAACTTGACCAATATCTTGAGATTATAAACAACTTTAGCAAAATCCCATATAAGCAACCGCGTTGCTATCGCCTTTGATCCGAACTATATCAGTAAATCTTTATTTCCGTTATCTGACCAAGGATAAGCCTACCAGTGACAAAGAATGCCCCAAACGTTATGAAGGCAAAATAGGGATGGATCGCCTAAAAAAGAGTGTTTTGAGACTACCCGGTTGAAGGATGGGCAAGAACGAATACTTTCTGCAATCGTTCATTCCTGTTCGCTGAAGAAAAATGTCCGATTGTGTATTTGAAAAAGTAATGATAAAAAAGTACGCAAGTTGTATTTCTCTAACGATACACAAATGAAAATTCTGAATGTGTTAGATTATTACAGAACTCGTTTTTAAGTCGAATTTGCTTTCGAAAAACAAAATAACTTACAGGAATAACCAATTATCAAAGTCGCAATTTGGATAAACTCCATTTCCATTTTAATGCCTCACTCACCAGTGTAAATCTGGCTGAAACAAAAGCTTTTGGGAAGGGAGCTATCTTATCAATGGCGTCTGTAAAAGTGCTGTATCATAACCTTTTTCTCATACAACGATTTATTTTCATGTTAGGGAACAAGCCTGACGAGGAAACAAATCGAAGGTTATGGAAAGAGGAAGTGAAGCTTGCAGTGATTGCCTCATAAAAGGTTAAGTGATGCATTTTTTAACATATAAATAGAACAGTATGTCCCATAAAATCCATATTATTGCAAAAAATATATACCCCTTAGTTCAATGCAGAAAATATTTATAAAACTACTAAAAAAACTACGCCAACGCTATACTCAGAAGCATGGGATGCCACAGCATTACAGTCCGTATAAAGAAATAGATCCTAATATCATATCAAGTCGAATTAGAGAAATTTTATCATCATCAAAGCCTTGCATGTTTTCAAGATTTGGTTCAGTGGAAATTGGATGCGTAATCAACTATTTAGGCATTTTTCATCAAAAAAGGGAAATTATAAAGTATATAAGAGGAGAGGCATTTCCTTGGTGGTGGGAAAAGGACACAATAGATGCAATGAGGAACAATGCAGGATTTTTTTCTGCAACTCCCGATCAATTAAAGCGATTTTCAGAGATGATGATTGAAGATATGCCACTGATTGATATACTTGCTTCTTGGAGATATGAAGAACAATATTTCTCTAATGAATTACAGAATGCATACAAAATTGATTTTGAACCTTTCAATCCTTTCTGGAGCGATATACCTTGGACAGCTGCTTTGGAAAAACAAAAAGTATTAGTGGTACATCCTTTTGCAGAGACTATACAAAAACAATATCTCAGAAAGGAGGTCATCCACAAAGACCCAAAAATCTTACCAGCTTTTGATTTACAAACGATTAAGGCAGTTCAGACAATCGGGAATCATATAGATAGTAGATTTAACACATGGTTTGACGCTCTTAAATTTATGAAAAACGAGATAGATAAAAGAGAGTACGACATATGCCTATTAGGTTGTGGAGCGTATGGACTTCCACTAGCTGCACATATTAAGCGAACAGGAAAAAAAGCGATACATATGGGAGGTAGCCTGCAATTACTTTTCGGAATAAAAGGTGCCAGATGGGAAGATGGCAATTACAATGCAACTTATAATTATGCACAGCTAATGAACGAATATTGGGTAAGACCTTCTGAAGCCGAAACTCCTCAAAAAGCCCGACAGATCGAAGCTGGCTGCTATTGGTAACAAACTTATGCCCAATCAAAAAATGAAAGAACCACAAATAATATTTGATTCTCAGATATTTGATTCTCAGGTATTCGGAGGTATCTCACGATACTTCTGTGAAATAATTCCTAGAATGAATATAACATTCGATATATCGGTACGATATTCTGAAAATATCTATTTGAAAGAGTCTAAATTGTGTAAGCATCGCCTGCCTGTTCCAAAGTGGATATTCAATAAATACAAAAATAAGCTTCTCCGGAAGAATCGAAAATTCTCCGAGCACATGCTTATATCCTCTTCTGAATATCTGCTGCATGCAACTTATTACGAACCGTATTTCCTAAATTGGATAGGAAACAATCCTTATGTCATTACTGTACATGATATGATTTATGAAAGATTGCCCGAATTCTTTTCAAAAGAACAAAAAGATATCATATTCGAGCAAAAGAAACAGGTTATCACTCAAGCAGATAGAGTTATTGCAATAAGCCAAAACACCAAACAAGACATAATAGATTTACTGCATATTTCACCAGAAAAAATAGACGTTATTTATCATGGAACAAATATGCAGAAGCCTATTCAAAAAAAGTCAGCAATACTTCCCCAAAGATATATCTTATATGTTGGTACCAGATATCCCTACAAAAACTTTGATCGTTTCATCAAAGCCTTTTCTTTATTGTCATCAAAAGACAAAAACTTATACGTAATATGTACCGGTAGCCCCTTTTCTATGAATGAGAAAAATCTATTTGAATCACTGAACATCTCCAGAAAAGTAATGCAGATTCAAGCTTCTGATGAATTACTATATACCCTATACAATCAGGCAGAAGCTTTCGTATTTCCATCACTTTATGAAGGTTTCGGTATTCCCATCTTAGAAGCCTATGCTTGTCATTGTCCAGTTATCATAAGTAATACTAGTTGTTTCCCTGAGATAGCATCAGATGCTGCTGCATATTTTAATCCATACTCTGAAATGGAAATAGCAGATACCATTGCAAATGTTATATACAACCAAACTTTGCGAGCAGAACTTATATATAAAGGTTCGGAGCGGCTTAAATTATACTCCTGGGAAAAAGCTGCGCTTCAAACAAAAGAAGTATATCAAAAAGTAATGAATAATAAGATTATATAAGCATGGAAGTAATCAAAATAAATATTACCACTGTAAAGGGCTAACTCAAACGCTTGACAATTTATCACACCAGATTACAACAAACACGAACATATCATTCGTAGCCTCAACCGATGGAAGTAAATCCTCATGTTAGCTACTGATATATGAAAAAGACGAAATCTTTTTTTTACAATAAAACGAACAAAAACATCCTATACATTTAAGGGAAACATCTATTATTTCTTAACTTTGGAAATTATCCAGAGAACCCTATTTAGGGCTACATATAGAATAATCAGGCTCTTACAGAAAATGGGCATTTCGTTCTTTCTTCTTAGAAAAAAGTTGATTAACTTTCAATAAGAAAGCGATAAAAGGCTTTACTCTATATTGGAAACGACGCGTTGCACTTAGTTCACAAAAAAGTTCATACAAGGGTTGTTTCCTTATATATGCAGCGGACTGCAAAGAGTCAAGTAGCATTCCTGGAAAGAAATGTAGCAAAACTTGTTCTCTCTCTTTATTACATAAATTTAAAGATTGAGAACTAACTCCACTTGTATCAAAGACGCTTATAGTCCTTTCTACATGCTTATAAGAAACAGCCTCCAAAACTATCTTTTTCACAAAGAACTCCCAGTCCGACACAATTTTAAACGATTCTGAATAAAGAGAATCTTGAAATAAGCTTCTCTTTATAAAGGAAGCAGGATGTCCCAATGAGCGTTCTAAAAAATAATCAATATTCAGAACATTCGGATATTTAAAAACCTCTCCTTTACCAGCACTATCCATAAAAAGCAAATCTCCATAAATAATATCCTCCTTAAACAATAGCTGCAACATATCTTCCAAAACCAAAGAATCATGCAAATAATCACCAGAATTTAAAAATAACAGATATTCTCCGGTAGCTTTCGAAAGACCTTTATTCATCGCATTATAGATACCTGTATCTTTTTCAGAACACCAATAAGAAATATGCTCCTGATATTGCATAATAACCTCTTTGCTCGTATCACTACTCCCTCCATCAATTACGATATATTCATATTCTTGATTGGTTTGGTCAACAACACTTTTTATAGTTTTTCGTAAACCTTCAGCATTATTGAAATTGATTGTGATAATGGATAACTTCATCTTATTTCTTTATATAGTTATGGAAAAATTTTCTATACCATTTATTCTTATGGCGTATCCTTTTTTCTCGTAAATCATCTAATTCACGGAGATAATCCAATATACTTCCTCCAAAATAAGAAGTATATATAGCCCTGTTTTTAGAATAAATATAAAAATCTGTTTCAGCAAGAACGTCTTTTTGTGTTGCTAAGGTTGTTAATGAATACTTTTTGATTCGATAATGAAATAAAGGAAGAGGAATTTGATAAACAAGCCCATCTCCATCCAAGAGCCGAATATAAAAATCCCAATCTTCATGTCCTTTGCGCATATTCTCGTCATACCCTCCAATTCGCACATAATCACTTTTCCTAAAAAAGGCAGAACTAAAAATCGCATTTCGCAAAAGAAGATTTTTATATCCGCTATAACGTAAATCCCAAAGTCCAACAGTATCTCCAAAGAAAAAGCCTTGACAATAGACGAGCTTAATAGAAGGATTCTTGTCAAAAGTATCTATGGCTATTTCGATATACTCCGGCTTTATCAAATCATCGGCATCAAGTGGTAGAATAAATTCCCCTTTTGCATATTTAATTCCCATATTTCTTGCAGATGACGGACCTGCATTTTCTTCACACAGATATTTAATTCTTTTATCTTTCTCCACATATCCCAACGCTACATTTTCCGTATCATCTGGAGAACCATCATTAACCACTATAGCCTCCCAGTTCTGATAAGTTTGTTGCAATAAGGAATCCAAAGCCTCAGACAAATAAATTGCTTGGTTATAACATGGAATAACTACCGAAACAAGAGGATGATCTTTTTTTTCCATAAATTAGAATTCAATATTTTCAGTTTACTAAAATCTACTTTTTTTATTAGCATGCACAAGAACACTTGGTCGTATTATGTGCCTACATAATTATGATAATCATAAATTGAAACTTCATAATTAATAGTATTCTTACACTAATTCAGCTACAGAATTTGGTTATAAACAGCCAAACGCCTATCTAACATCTTTTGCGGGCTATATAGTTTCTGCAACTGTTCCACAGCCTGATTTGCCAGTTTAACCTGCAAATCCGGATCACCAGCCAACCTAATAACAGCAGAAGCAAATTCAAGCGCACTATCAGCTATCAAACACTCTTCTTCATGATGAAAATTAATACCCTCAACTCCTTTAGTGGTAGTAACAAAAGGAGCTTTTGAGGAAACAGCATCCAATATTTTCATCCGCATTCCACTACCGATACGAATAGGGACAAGTACTATGCTACCATTTAGAAAATTATGTAAATCCTCCACATAACCAACCAATTCCAGTTCAGGACAAGACATTTGAAGCTCTCTTACATATGAACTTTTCCACGGTCCCACCACCTGAAAAGTGAAATGAAAACCCTGACTACGCAAACAAGGAGCGATCTTCTGACAGAACCAAACAACCGCATCCAAATTCGGATAATGTCCCTCACTTCCAACAAAAGTTAATCTGAAACCGGTAGGAACTACTTGTTTGTCGCAAGCATCAGTCATCGGCACAACGGCAGGTGACACATGTATTCTATTTTCCTCTCCAATAAAATCAATCAATATCTGACGATCCACCTCAGTTAAAACAATCACATGCTTATAAGTTTGTAAAGCAGAGTGTTCAAAATCTTTTCCGATACGATACAACATACGCTCCTCATCGGTCACTCTATCAAGAAATGTCATTTCATTTTCATTGCGGATGTATCTTAATTCATGATGTACAAAAATCGTTTGTACACCCTCCGGCAACAAATAACCTAAAGATATCAATGGGTAAAACTCTACCTGAATAATATCAAATCCACTCTTGGAAACAGTCGATATATATTCTGCATATTTTGAAGGAAGTGGTTCAAAAATTGAGGAAGTTAGAGTCATATCCCGACGTACAACATCTTTATTATAAGCAAACAACTGACGATGCATCTTTCGGGTAGCAGATGATGCAATCTTTTTCAACCATTTATAATAATAAGGATGCCGAGTTTCAGGCTCATTCATTTGCTCAGTAAAGATATAAAAATTCACATTATGCCATATTTTTTTCAACTCTTCTACATCTTCCTTTTCTTTTCCCTTAGGATAGAGTAGTATCGACACAGACATCTTGTCGCGAAGATAGTCTACCATATGAAAAAAAGCCTGATTTCCACCAGTAGTCAGCGGATAAGGTATACATGGAATAATAAAAAGTATTTTCTTCATCTTTATCTTTTTTTATTCAGTTTTACTTTACACATACGGAACGCTACACTCAAAGCGACAGACAAATGAATCCTCCGCAAGATACAGCATATTTTCCAAAGTTCACATAGACTAAATTTATCGCGTACAGAATAATGTAATACGGTATGCACATAGGTCTTCAGAGCATGCCCCAACTTCTTTTCCTTAAGTTTATCCGGATAATAATTAGCTATCCATTTTAAGAACAACCCGGTAGATTCAATTTTCCGACTATCATAGCAATTGGAATTACTAATATTTTCACCTTCCGCATTCCTCCAACAAACGAACTTTCCAGGCAAAGCAATGATTCCCCCTGCACAATCTGCAAACTTCGTCCATGTTGCATCATCCGAGCACCAAGCTAAAGGAAATTTGACAAAGCCACCTGCTTTCCGATAAATATCACGGCTAAACACATATTCACAAGCAGCAGAATAGATTCTGCCTTCCAACTTATCCAGCAGAAAATCATATCCGGAAATTTTTTCACCCACAAATGTCGGGTTCTCATGTATTACATTATCCTCACCATCTACCACTGCGAGCGGGAAACGGAACATAACATTCTTGTCACCACATTTATCTAAAGCCTTCATTATACGCTCCACCCCATCGCACGGCATTAAATCATCATCAGAGAATAACCAGACAACAGGTTCTTTAGACATATCAATGCATCGTTCCCAATGCCCAGGTAAATCTTGTCCACCCAAGTTCGTCTCAAAACGATAATAAACAATATCTAGTTTATCCTGATAAAGGTAGACAATATTTTTCAAATCATGAGGACTGGCATCATCTCCTATATATACAGTAAAATCTTTATCGGTTTGTGCTGCTACAGAATCCAAAGTCTGTTGCAAAAAGCGACTTTTATAGGCTGGTATGATGATTGCTACTTTCTTTTCCATAAAAAATATGATTCAACCGATTTACTTTCTCCCAATATACTTCCGAATTACTTCCAGATAACCTTTTCCATAGCGCAAATCCGGCTCCAGATAATTTCCTTCCCCCCACTCATTCCATGACTTCACAAAAGCAAGACGATGCTCCAAAGGTTTATTTTCAATACGTGCCATCACATCTTTCACATGCCGGTCAAAATAAGCTGGTTCTGCATGATTCAATACCAATGCCTTATTTAAAGAACGAGGTGAATGATCCCAATTGGGAATGATTGTTGGTATAATTTCAGGGGCATACTCTTCATCTCCAACAAAAAAACGACTCACTCTCTTGTACTCCATAATTTTAGGACAACGAAAAATCCGATGCCTCCACTTGGCACATTTATAAAGAAACTTTGCTTTCTTTTCAAAATCAAACAAACGTGTTACATTAATAGCATCAAATCCCATATCCATCAGTTCGGCTCTTTCCTCCGTCAAATGATATGTTTGACCTATGAAAAAAATACCTTTCAGACCATTATTCATAGCTAATTTCTGCCACAAAGCCATAAACTCTTTTATCTGCGGATGTTGAAAAGGCTGATAAATCATGAAAACAGGTTTATCATCTACTGTTATGTAACGAGGATCTTTAAAAGCAGGCAACACTGTTTCAAAGTGAGCTATATAATCATCTTCTCCTGGATAAAGTTGGGTAATCAACGCCTGTTTGGTTTTTACTCCATGAAAAAAGCCTTTCCACGACTCATTGGCCCAAGCTAGGCAAAAAGGAAAATCTGGCTTACCAGAAGCCAATACCTCATTAAAAGGACGTTCTAATAATCGCTTACCATTCCCAAACCAATAGTGCCAATAGCAAAATCCTTCTATGCCGTATTCTCTCGCCATATCAGCTTGAGCCTGACGAGTCTCGGGAACTCTCAAGTCATAATAACCTAAGTCTGCCGGAACTTTAGGCTGATAATGTCCCGGAAATAATGAACGTGCTTTCCCTACATTAGTCCATTCAGTAAAACCCTTCATCCACCATTCATCATTTTCAGGTATCGGATGAAACTGGGGGAGATAAAATGCAATAACTCTTGCTTTATTTATTGTATTCATTATATCTTAATTTCCTTTAGTAATCTATTATTATGCTTGAGGTATCTTCTTCCCAGACTTAAAAAATAATTTCATCGAACGATAAACATTCAGATTTTGATATAGCAGACAGCGTTTCAAAAGAAATAGGAAATCCACTTGAGGCCATCTTACATCCTTAAATTCCTGCATTTTAGCTATTATATCTTTTATTATGGAATCAAGTTGTGGAGAAGAAGGAAGCATGAGGATTTTATCAATCGAATGTATTCCATATTTATGCACATAACGAGGTGCCTTATGCCATATTCCATTTGCTTGCACAAACTTCACCTGCTCATATATCCGCAAGAACCACAAATATTCTTTTTGTGGATCATACTGCTTATCCAGAACTGTACTCCCCTCACGACGCAAATAATGATATTTCGGACAATCTTGCATGACTATCCGGCGTACCTTATGAAAGACACGGTAGCAAACGGCCATATCTTCAAATATCTGATTTTCAGGAAAGCGTATTCCAGAAAATGCTTGTCGTTTAAACAATTTATCCCATATATAATTCCTTACCCGCTTATCAACAACTAAGGCTCGTATGGCCTCATCACTTGAAAAAGAAGTGAGTGTCCCCGATGAATAGCGTACTTTAGTCCGGGTAGTCGTCTCTATATAATGAGCACACACGGATATATCTGCATCATTATCTACCAACAAATGATATAGAAATTCATACATATCAGGATCAATCCAGTCATCACTATCCACAAAACCAATATATTCGCCTCGGGCAATGGTCAATCCTTCATTCCTCGCACAACTTTGCCCTTTGTTTACCTGGTGAATCACTTTGATCCGACTATCTGTTTCAGCAAACATATCACATATTTCTCCCGAGCCATCAGTAGACCCGTCATCCACCACAATAATCTCAAGATTCTTATAGGTCTGTCCACAGACTGAACATAAACACTTTTCCAAGTATTCGTTTACGTTATATACTGGTATGATAATACTTATTAAAGGCAAACCTTCCATATTACTCACTTTATTTGCAGACAACGTATTTTCAGAAGCGATGACTTTTTGACTTAAAAACTGACCTAACAAAACGATAGACCGAACGATATCTTGAAAGATTATGATAAATAGCCCAACGTTTCACAGCAATAGCCATCCCAATCTGTCGAAATGAAATATCATCGTACTGATGCATTTTATTAAGCACATCTCTTACTATTTCTTCTACAAAAGGAGAAGAAGGCACAAGCATTATATGATCCATAAGGTGTACTCCACTCCGAATAATAAATACAGGAGCTTTATCCCATAACTCTTTCTCCTGAATAAAAGTACATTGTTCGTATACAGCCAGAAACATATGATATTCTTTTTCGGGATTATACTTGCTTCCTGTTATACTATTAGTACGCACCATATAATGATACTTGGGACACCCTTTCATTACAATTTTCCGTGCTTGATAAAACACTTTGTACATGACAGCTATGTCCTCGAAATAACGCCCCTGCGGAAACCTCAATTCATAAAACAAAGTCCTTCTGTAGAGTTTATCCCACGCAAAATTTCGAATAATATCATCTTCAACTAAAAGACGCATAGCATCGCAAGGCACTAGATTCAAAACCTTATCCGAGCTATATTTTATCTTTGTCCTACCCGATTTTTCAATATAATGTGAACAGATAGATATATCCGCTTCTTCTGTTTCCAGCAGTTCATACAAAAACTTGAACATATCAAGATCGATCCAGTCATCACTATCTACGAAACCGAGAAACTCTCCCGTAGCTGCATCCAAACCTTCATTCCGAGCAGCACTCAAACCGCCGTTTTTACGATGAATTACCTTTATCCGCCTATCTTTTGAGGCATAAGCATCACAGATTTTCCCAGATCCATCAGTAGAGCCATCATCCACCACAATTATCTCCAGATTGGTATAACTCTGTCCACAGATAGAATCAAGACATTTCTCCACATAATCTTTGACATTATAGACTGGTACTATAATGCTTATTAAAGGTAATGCTTTCGTTTCATCCATTATTTTCTTTATACCTTTCGTCCTTCTTTCACGATTCCATTCTCACACCAAACTATCCTCTCTGCAATAACCTGCCTCAACACCTGTTCGTGATATTCCAAATTCTCCCGTGAAGCAAATTTATGATAAAGATGGAATTGCACTCCACCCATCTTCAATTGTTTCTTTTGAATACCTGCATGGATAAGGCGATAGGAAATTTCCACATCTTCCTGCCCCCACATCTCCAAAGACTCATTATAACCATTGACGCGCAATAAGTCTTCTTTCCAGAAAGCCATATTACAGCCCCGGATTCGCAGCATGCTATTCTTAGCATAACGATTTGCCAAATACAAACGTAAAGTGTGTGAACGAAAAGCGTTCAACAAAAAGCTAAGGTCTTGTTTAAAAAGTGCAGGATGAGTTTCCACTCCTCTAAGTAATCGGGCAGTAGCCATTCTTCCTAAAAGTACACGACTCCCACACACAAAGTAACCTTTTTCCGCCAATTCCAGATGGTCCGCAATAAAATGCTTATCCAAGAGGATATCACCATCAATCTGGATAATATAATCCCCCTTCGCCCTTTCAATAGAGCGATTACGGATGGCAGAAAGACGGAAACCTTTGTCCTCGTGCCATACATGCACAATAGGAATATCGGTCTTTGTCCGCATCTTATCAATCAGCTGCTTGGTGTCGTCACGTGAGCCATCATCTGCAATCAGAATCTCACAGGGCTTCACGGTCTGAGCAAAAGCGCTGTACAGACATAGGGACAAGGCCTCTTTCCAATTATATGTAGATATCATTAATGAGACTAACATGTATCAATTCTTTAATTCAACTTCATTTTTTCTGATCTTCCGGCCAATTATAATCTAATTCAGCCTCACGTTGTAGCGCTGCCCTGATAATCTCACTTGTACTCTCTATTATTTTCTTCTTAATGCCTGTAGTGCTTACATCGGGAGTATAAGGAAAATACACCACTTCCTTACCGGGCTGTTGCTTCATCCACTCAAGCCCCTCCAGATACTTATTTATCCAATCATCCCCTATGGTTACTATATCAATATCCTCTCTCTGTAATTGTGCCACTTCAGTAAGCTTCACTTGCTTCACAGCTTTAGTCACACACTTCAAAGACGAAATAATCCGGAAACGTTGTTCAAAGGGAATAATAGGCGGCATTCCCTTGTAATGCTGTATCAACTCATCTGTGCTTACGCCGACTATAAGTTCATCGCCCAATGCCGCCGAACGTTCCAATATGTTCAGATGACCGATATGAAACAGGTCAAAACTACCGGATGTGAATACTCTGATTTTCTTTCTTTCCATGCTATATAGATTTATCGGTATTCTATTTCTTTAATTCTCATTGCCAGATCATCCAGATCCTCTTCACTTTGAACTCCCAAATGGGAAACCCTGAAATAACAAGGAGTACCACCCGGCATAATGAATATGTCTTGCTTCAACAATTCATTAAAGAGAATATCTCCATTCTGGCGAACAAAGAACCCCGTAATGCAATTGGATGGCACTTCCGCCGGAATTTCCCAACCATTCTGCCTGCACAGCTCACGAAAATACAGCGCTTTAGCACGCACGGAAGCAATGATTTTGTCAACCCCAAGGACTACATTCTCCTTTAAACGGGCATGCAATTGCATAAACAAACTGGTGGCCGGACTGTAAGGTGTCTGACCGCGTTCCAGATTCTTCAGATTCTCAGCAAAATCAAAATAATAAGATTTATGCAAAAAATCAGTCTGCAGGATTCTAGGCGAAAGAAACAGAAACGACAAACCCGGGGCTATATTCAGCCCCTTCTGACTGCTGGTAATACAGATATCGATATTCAACTCTTCCATATCCAAATCATCGGACAAGAAAGAACTAATAGCATCAACAACCAGCGAAACATTATGTTTCCTGCAAATAGCAGAAATTTTCTTTAAATCAAACAGTTGACCGGTAGAGGTTTCATGATGTTGACATAAAAACACATCCGGACGCGAAGCAGCCACAGCATTTTCCAGCTGGGCATAATCAATATCACGAGCAAAAGGAACTTCAAAAACTTCATTCTGAACCTGATAGTACTCGCAGAGACTCTTCCAACGGTAGCCGAATGAACCGCCGGCTATAATAAAAGCTTTCTTTTTCAGGGAAACATAATTGGTAACCACAGCATCCATCGCACCGGTTCCTGAAGCAGTATAGAAGATAACACGCCCGCCTGGACAATGTATCAGTTCCAGCAACATACGCTCTGAATCTTTCACAATTTCAGAAAACAAAGCAGTGCGCATATACGGAAAAGACTCTCCTGCGATTCGAAGAATCCGCTCTTCTATATTTCCCGGAAAAACATAAGATTTCATATTCCTGCTTTTTAATAGTTCTACATTACTTTTCATCACTTCTTTATCCTTCCGAACGTCTTTATACTCGTATATTTTCTCCAAAGGTTCAACTTCCGTTCTCTCGGAACACCATGACGGCGAATATAATCTTCAGCCGCTTCCAGCATTCGCCTGGCTACATTTCCATCCAGATACGGATCGTAGTTATCAACCACCCATCGTCTTTTCGCAATAGCGTTTTCATCATGCTGCACACTTTCAAAGGCGTCTGTCAATTGGGATGTATCCGTTATGTCAGTCCAGTAAATGTCCTTCGCTATGGTGCGATAAGTAATTACCGGACGTCCCAGAAGCAAGAATTCATATACTGTTGAGGAAGTGTCACTTATCATGACATCGGACATTAACTGATACTTCGTAACATTAAAGCCGTCTTCCCATATAATGTGTTCTTCTTGTTCTGCCAGTTGTTTATATTCATCCACCCACTCTTTTTTAGTCAACGGATGCAACTTCAACAACAGAACGACATCCCTCATCTTTACTAAATGCAGCAAAGCCTCTTTTAATGCAGGAAGAGATGTTAAACTTGGTGAAAAAGTTGGTGCATATAATACAATTTGACTTTTTCCATGCAGTTTCAACAGTTCTTCACGTTCTCGGTCAAAATCATGCCAATGATTTTTTATCCAATCTTGTTTGGGCCAACCGGTCTCCACGACCTCAAAATCTTTATATTCGGCAGCTAATTCCTTAAACTTTTTCGTAAAAAAAGGACCTTGGGTGAAATAGGTATCAAAATAGCGACGAATGACCCAATGATCTTTCTTTTCTGCCGCATAGCCATGAAAAACCTGTATCTTCACACCCGGCAAATAATAGGGAACAATATTGCCCGGCACAAATATAGCTTCCGGAGAAAAATCATAAACCTCCTGCATCGAATAGGTGTAAACGACCTTTCCGTCCAGTGGGAAAACCGGGATCTTCGGAAGATGCACATACCACAAGATATGATTCGTCTCCGACTTTACCGCTTCCTGATATATAGGCAATAATATATCAACAGCATACTTATTTTCACAGAATAAGACAATACGCATACTTCTCTCTATAGCTCCAGTTTATACTTCACTTGATGTTTCTTTGCAAAATAAATCCAGAACTTCTTCCGGTGTGCAAGCACTTTATCAACGCAGTATTGTTCATCAGCATTGCGTGCCCGTGCATACTCTCTGGCAAGTAATTCAAAAAAGGCTTTCTGTCCCCATAAACGGGCAAAATTGGCACAGCCCATATCGATACTGATCTTACCGAAGCTCATGCGGTTAATATCCACTAACATAAAATGATACTCACCATCTATCTTATCAAACAGAATATTTCCGGGAGAATAATCCCGGTGCATAATATCAGATTCATGCAGACGAGCCGTATAACGGGCAAAGGCTATAACAACATCCCGGCAATCGTTAACATCGGCATTGCCGAATTCATAAAAATTTCTTCGATAGGAAGATTGAAGACTGATAAAATAAGAGTACTTGATCAAGCCCCACTTACATTCTTCGATATAAGCGATAGGAACCGGGGTTTCAAAGCCTCTCTGAAGCAGTATGTTGGGATATGAAAAGGCGCGCCTTCCTTTCGGGGCACGAAAAAAAGAATAAGCAATCCGATTTACCAAAGCCGGAACTCCATAACGTTTTATATTGATCTCCAATCCATCATCCACCGTCATCACTTTGATGAGGTTTCTTCCAGAGTAGATCACCCTCCCCTCACTTTCAAAGATATCAGGAATGCTTTCTACAAATTTCCGCAAATGCTCGTATGCAGGATTTACTATTATTTTCATATTTTACTCTGCCTTCACCTTTTTAGACGGTCCCGTCATTCTAAAATATTTATCCATCATTTACCTTATATTCTCTTCAATCTTCGCAATAATTTCTTCAGGTTTTATCTCTCTCAAGCAGGCATAATCGCCACGCCAGCAAGGCTTCTGCCCGTAAACCGAACATGGACGGCAGGATAAGTCAAGTTGCACCGTATTGGCCGGCAACTGTTTCCAGCCCATGAATCCGGCATAAGGATGCGTAGCACCCCATACAGAAACAACAGGCACATTGACCAGAGATGCCAAATGCATATTAGCGGAGTCCATGGAAAGAATCACATCCAAATGACTCATCAGATTCAATTCCGTATCCATTTTCAGCTTACCAATCAACGATAGGACGGAAGGATACTTAGCGGTCCAGTGGTCGAATACCTCCTTTTCACTCTTCCCTCCACCCAAAAGGAAAACTTTCACATCCGGCATTGCAGCAAAATAGGCAACAACCCGTTCCTGCTGTTCTATCGGATAAATCTTACCTTTGTGTTTAGCAAAAGGAGCAATACCTATCCATTTATTATTCCCTTTCGGTCCTACCACCGGCTCTATTTGCGAAAAGTCACCTTTCCCTTCTCCGTAGATGGAAGTGAACTTCAATTGAACCGGAAGCCCCAGCTTTTCCAGTACATCAGCATAGCGCCGGAAAGAACTTTCCTGCTTTTCAAAAACCTTATGATGACGACGAACCAGTTTCTTCTTACCTGCCCGCCCCTTGCATATTGCAGCTACAGGCACGCCATCCAACCGAAAACGCCATCGTAAGTATTTCGCGCGAAGTATATCATGAAAATCGGCCACATAATCAAAATGTAGCCCTTTTAGTTCTGCATACAGACTGTTTAATCCTCGTAATCCTTTATGTTTTCCCGACAAATCGGCACCGTAAAAGCTTACATTCTCCGGCAACTTCAGAAAAAGAGGTTGCAATGCAGTACGACTCAGCACTATGATTTCATGCTGAGGATATTCGGCTGCCAGCGAATGCACTACCGGAACCGTCATGGCTACATCGCCAAGCGCAGAGAAACGGATAATGAGGATACGTGCCATTCGTTATCTTTTTGCATAAAGCACCGGATTCAAGGCCGGGTCATTATACATCTTCATCTGTTTATATACTTTCATATATTTTTTTCCGGATTCAATATCAGCCAGCAATTGGTCAATGGCCGACGAAAGATCTTGCTTTTGTTCCAGAAGGATATCCAGTTTAGCCTTGCATTGAGCATGATGTTCGGGAGTAGTATCCGTACGTTCCACCTCCTTTTGCATGTGATAGATCTTTAATGCAAGAATAGAAAGACGGTCTATCGCCCATGCGGGACTTTCCGTATTAATGGTAGCCTCCGCCATCGGTTTCACATCTTTATATTTATCCAGGAAATAGCTATCGATCAGTTCCACCAAGTCTGTTCTGTCCTGATTAGACTTGTCTATTCTTCGTTTCAAAGTTAATGCCGCATTCGGTTCAATCTGCGGATCACGTATAATATCTTCAAAATGCCATTGTACGGCATCAATCCAATTCTTCAAATATAGATAATACTCAATCGTCTTCAACTCGTAAGGATTGTTCATTGGCGCATCCACGCTATCCGTTACATGATAATCCGCGACTGACTTCTCAAAAATGCTGTTGCAAAGGTTACTAAATGCCATAATCTTAACGAACTTTACAGTTATACAATAATACAAAGTTATGCAATATTTCCCACACAAGCAACCGTTCCCCACTTTTTATTCCCATCTTGCTCCAAAAGCAAAATATCCTCTTCCTTATTTATTTCATATTTTTACTACCCCATAACACCTCCAATAAGATAAGATCAAAGGGTTCGTATGAAGAATACGTTAACAAATCAAAGCAACTTTCATAAGAAAATAGAAACCAGCTATACTTTATTACTATAACATAACCCCATACATATAATTAATTTCTAAATTTGCCTGTATTCAAAAAAAACAGAATTCCATGAAAGTTATTGTTGACAATAAAATACCTTTTATAAAGGAAGCTATCGGGAAAATAGCCGACGAAGTAATATATGTCCCCGGAAAAGACTTCGCCCCTGCTTTAGTGAAAGATGCAGATGCACTAATAATCCGCACACGCACTCAATGCAACCGCGAATTACTACAAGGAAGCCGGGTACAATTCATTGCTACAGCCACAATCGGCTTCGATCATATAGATACGGAGTATTGCCACGAAGCGGGCATAACCTGGACTAATGCACCGGGATGCAACTCCGCTTCCGTAGCACAGTACTTGCAATCCACACTCTTATTAATAAATCTCCTGAAAGGAAAAAACTTATCAGAAATGACCATTGGCATTGTCGGAGTAGGCAACGTAGGCATCAAAGTGGCTAAAGTGGCTCGCGAATTAGGTATGCGGGTATTGCTGAACGACTTGCCACGAGAAGAGAAAGAAGGAAGTACTAACTTCTGCTCTTTACAGTTTCTTGCCGAAGAATGTGATGTTATCACTTTCCACGTACCTTTATATAAGGAAGGGAAATATAAAACTTTCCACCTGGCCGATGAAGCATTCTTCCGTTCCCTCAAACGTTCTCCTATCATCATCAATACTTCCCGCGGAGAAGTAATAGAAACAGCAGCTTTATTGAAAGCTCTTCAGACCGGTCTGATTTCCGATGCCGTCATTGACGTATGGGAAAACGAACCCGACATTAATCTCACCTTATTATATAAGGTATTCATCGGAACGCCGCATATCGCCGGATACTCGGCAGACGGAAAAGCAAATGCTACGCGAATGTCTCTGGACTCCCTGTGCCGACACTTCGGCATACAAGCTGACTATCACATTGCTCCACCCGAACCGGAAAATCCGATCATCATAGCATCTACCCCTACAGAAGCCTATTTAAAAATGTATGATCCGCGGAAAGACTGCGAAGCGTTGAGAGCTCATCCCGAACTATTTGAAAAGTTAAGAGGAGATTATCCGCTACGGAGAGAAAAGACAGCATTCTCCGTAATAACTCCGTAGCTTAGCCTTCGGATTCAAGCAACTTTTCTATCACTTTGGGATAAGTGTCATATTCCAGCGCATGAATACGATGCGCCAGATCATCAGGAGTATCTTCCGGCAACACCGGGCATTTCACCTGGCAAATAATGGCACCCTCATCATAATGTTCATTCGTATAATGAATAGTAATGCCACTTTCCTTTTCGCCGGCAGCAATCACAGCTTCGTGCACGCGATCGCCATACATGCCCTTTCCGCCAAACTTTGGCAACAACGAAGGATGTATATTTATCATTTTATTAGGATAAGCATGCAAAATAAGATCCGGCACGCGCGCCAGAAAACCGGCCAGCACTACAAAATCAATATCATGCTCCCGCAACACCGATAAAATCGCCTCTCCATTCTCCCAGTCACTCTTCGGAAAATAGAAACAAGGCACTTCCAGCCCGCGTGAACGCTCTAAAACAAACGCATTCTGACGGTTAGTTAAAACCAAAGCCACACAAGCCGAACTTTTTTCCCGGAAATAACGGATGATATTTTCGGCATTTGTGCCGCTTCCCGATGCTAATACTGCGATATTTTTCCTCATATTTCTTCCTTTTAGTGCACAAAACCGTGAAAAATGTGCAAAACATTGCATTTAATTCCCTAAATATTTGCGAGTGACGATAAATATTTATTCCTTTGCCCCGCAAATTTAAAGAAATAAAACTAATTATTAATTAAAAACTTAAAGTTATGTCTGAAATTGCATCAAGAGTGAAAGCGATTATCGTCGACAAATTAGGCGTTGAAGAATCAGAAGTTACTAACGAAGCTAGCTTCACAAACGATTTAGGAGCTGATTCTCTTGACACTGTAGAACTTATCATGGAATTCGAAAAGGAATTCGGTATCTCTATTCCGGATGACCAAGCTGAAAAGATTGGTACTGTAGGCGACGCCGTTTCTTACATCGAAGAACACGCTAAGTAATCCTATCCATCAATTTAATATGGAATTAAAAAGAGTTGTAGTAACAGGTCTCGGCGCCATTACCCCTATTGGCAACAATGTTTCCGATTTTTGGGAAAACCTTGTGAATGGGGTTAGTGGAGCAGGACCTATTACTCATTTCGATGCTTCCCTTTTCAAGACCCAATTTGCCTGCGAAGTGAAAAACTTCGAAGCTACCAAATATATCGACCGCAAAGAAGCCCGTAAGATGGACTTGTATACACAATATGCCATCGCCGTCGCAAAAGAAGCGGTCACTGATTCCGGTCTTGACATCGAAAATGAGGATTTAAACAGAATTGGTGTCATCTTTGGCGCCGGTATCGGTGGTATCCGTACATTCGAGGAAGAGGTAGGTAACTATGCCTTGACCGGCAAAGAAAACGGTCCTAAGTTCAATCCGTTCTTCATCCCCAAGATGATTTCGGATATTGCAGCCGGACAGATTTCTATTATGTATGGTTTTCACGGTCCTAACTATGCAACTTGTTCTGCATGCGCTACTTCCACGAACGCTATTGCTGACGCCTTCAACCTGATCCGTCTGGGCAAGGCTAACGTTATTGTGAGTGGTGGTTCGGAAGCTGCAATCACCGTTGGCGGTGTAGGCGGTTTCAATGCTATGCACGCATTATCAACACGCAATGAATCTCCTACAACTGCATCTCGTCCGTTCAGCGCAAGCCGTGACGGTTTCGTGATGGGTGAAGGTGGCGGTTGTCTGGTTCTTGAAGAGCTGGAACACGCCAAAGCACGTGGTGCTAAGATTTATGCAGAAGTTGCCGGTGTAGGAATGTCTGCCGACGCTCACCATCTGACCGCTTCTCATCCGGAAGGACTTGGAGCCAAGTTAGTGATGAGAAATGCGTTGGAAGATGCCGAGATGAGCCCCGAGGAAGTAGATTATATCAATGTACACGGTACTTCTACTCCTGTAGGTGATATATCGGAAGCTAAAGCTATTAAAGAAGTATTTGGTCAACATGCATTTGAATTGAACATCAGTTCAACAAAATCCATGACTGGTCACTTGCTGGGCGCCGCCGGTGCGGTAGAAGCCATCGCAAGTATTCTTGCGATCAAGAATGGCATCGTACCTCCGACTATCAACCACGAAGAGGGTGATAACGACGAAAACATCGACTATGACCTTAACCTTACGTTCAACAAAGCTCAAAAACGCGAAGTGAACGTAGCTCTGTCCAATACATTTGGATTTGGCGGTCATAATGCATGTGTTATTTTCAAGAAATACGCAGAATAATCAGTCGTGTTACGTAATCAAATAGACAAAATAAGGCTCTTATTCCGTAAGGACAAAGAGTCTTATTTTTGTTTTTATAAGATTCTGGGGTTCTATCCCCGCAACATTCAGCTCTACCAGCAGGCTTTGTTGCACAAATCCACCTCCATCCGCTCTGAAAAGGGACGCCCTTTGAATAATGAACGACTGGAGTTCCTGGGTGACGCCATTCTTGACGCCATCGTGGGAGATATTGTCTATAAGCATTTCGAAGGCCGTCGCGAAGGTTTTCTCACAAATACACGTTCCAAAATCGTGCAACGGGAAACTCTGAATAAGTTGGCAGTAGAAATAGGCCTGGACAAACTGGTAAAATATTCCACCCGTTCTTCCTCGCACAATAGTTATATGTACGGAAATGCTTTCGAAGCATTTATCGGTGCCATCTATCTGGATCAGGGCTACGAGCGCTGCAAGCGGTTCATGGAAGAAAAGATATTCAAGAATTACATTGACCTCGACAAGATGTCGCGCAAAGAGGTCAACTTCAAATCAAAGCTGATTGAATGGAGCCAAAAAAGCAAAGTTGAGGTTTCATTTGAACTTATCGAGCAATTCCTTGATGAAGATTATAACCCCATGTTTCATACCGAAATCCGCATAGAAGGTATTTCGGCCGGGAAAGGAACCGGATACTCTAAAAAGGAGTCTCAGCAGAATGCCGCACAAGCTGCCCTGAAGAAAATAAAGAATGATGCTTCATTCAAAGAACAAATAGAAGCCACAAAAGCGCAGAATCATTTGCCTGAGAATACAGAAGAAACAGATGAACTCACAGAGGAGACTCTGATTGAAGAAAATCTTGAAACGATTCTGCCTGTAGAAAATCCTGAAACGGACGAATGTAAGGGCGAATAGCCTTCGCCCACATCATTATCAGCCGAAACAAATTCCCATCCGGCGCCCTTGAACAACCAGATCATTATCCTCCGTTACCAGTTTCAACTTTCCGGCAATTTCCTCCAGTGGTGCAGAAGAAATCTCATCCCCTTTCAACGTAATCATCCGGCCAAACTGTTCTGTTGCAATCAGTTCCGTAGCATGCCCACCCATGCGGGTAGACAGGTTCCGATCGAAAGGTGTGGGCGAACCTCCCCGCTGGATATAGCCAAGCACAGTTTCGCGGGTTTCAATGCCAGTTTCATACTCTATCTCCTGGGCAATGTATTCAGCGGCACGTTTCCGGCCATCCGTCTGTATGCCTTCGGCAACCACCACGATGGAATAAGGTTTTCCTTTCTTCAGTCGGTTCAGAATTGTCTCACCAATATTATGGATATTATAAGGAATTTCGGGTATCAAGATAACATCACCGCCACCTGCCATACCTGAATACAGTGCAATCCAGCCGGCCTTATGCCCCATTACCTCGATCACCATCACCCGTTTGTGCGAGCTGGCAGTAGAGTGCAGGCGGTCAATGGCATCCGTAGCAATACTTACAGCCGAATCAAATCCGAAGGAGAAATCCGTCCCCCAGATATCATTGTCGATAGTCTTAGGCACAGATACGATGTTCAGTCCCATAGCAGCCAGTTTGGCAGCAGTCTTCTGCGTACCGTTACCACCGATACAAACCACACAATCCAATCCTAATTCCTTGATATTCTGTTCTATCAATGCCGGTTTATTGACATCGGATATCACACCGTTCTTCTTGAAAGGTTTCTCGCGGGAAGTGCCGAGCATTGTGCCGCCCTGATTCAGCAAACCGGACAAAGATTTATCAGTAAACGACTCCACATCCTTGGTAAGCAACCCCTGAAAGCCACTATGAATGCCCACAACTTCCATCCCGTAATGATTGATTGCAGTTTTGCACACTCCACGAATGGTGGCATTGATGCCGGGACAATCGCCCCCCGAAGTCAAAATACCGATTCTCATGACACTTTTGTTTGAATTATTGTTCTTTAGGTCCGTAAAGATAGAAAAAAAAGAGAAAAAAGATAGAGAAGCCGATAAATAAGATTATTTTTGCGCAACAAAATAGTTTTAACTAAGAGAGATGAATATCACAACATTGCTGGATAAGGTGTATTTTGCCCCTCGCCTGAAAAAAATCGACTTCTATGCTAACCGCGCAGGAGAACTTCAACACCGAGTTCTTGACCGCTTAGTGCGCATGGCAGAAAATACAGAATGGGGAAAGAAATATGATTATAAAAGCATTCATACTTATGAAGACTTTAGAAACAGACTACCCATACAGACTTACGAAGAGGTAAAGCCGTATGTGGAACGACTGCGTGCAGGAGAACAAAACCTGCTTTGGCCTTCGGAGATACGCTGGTTTGCCAAGTCCTCGGGCACAACGAACGATAAAAGTAAGTTCCTGCCCGTCAGCAAAGAAGCATTGAATGACACACATTATCAAGGCGGTAAAGATGCGGTTGCCCTCTATCTGGGTCAGAATCCTGACAGCCGCTTTTTCTCCGGACAAGGTTTGATTTTAGGTGGAAGCCACAGCCCCAACCTCAACTCCAGGCACGGGCTTGTAGGCGATCTTTCTGCTATCCTGATACAAAATATACATCCGTTAGTGAACTGCGTCCGTGTTCCAAGCAAGAAAATTGCTCTTATGAGCGACTTTGAAAAGAAGATAGAAGCAATCGCCAACAGTGCCATATCAAAAGATGTAACGAGCCTTTCGGGCGTTCCTTCATGGATGTTAGTACTCATTAAGCGTATCCTTGAAAAGACCGGTAAACAATCGCTGGAAGAAATATGGCCCAATCTGGAAGTCTTCTTCCATGGTGGTGTTGCTTTCACCCCTTATCGTGAACAATATAAAGAAGTGATCCGATCACCCAAAATGCATTATGTAGAAACATACAATGCCTCCGAAGGGTATTTCGGTACGCAAAACGATCCGAATGATCCGTCCATGCTGTTGATGATCGACTACGGTATATTCTATGAGTTCATCCCATTGGAAGATGTAGGTAAAGAGAATCCCCGCATCTACTGCCTGGAAGAAGTGGAAGTGGACAAGAATTATGCATTGGTTATCTCTACTTCTGCGGGTTTGTGGCGCTATATGATTGGAGACACCGTGAAGTTCACGCAAAAGGATCCATATAAATTCGTCATCACCGGACGTACCAAGCATTTCATCAATGCTTTCGGTGAAGAATTGATTGTGGATAACGCGGAAAAAGGTTTGGCAAGGGCTTGCGAGGCTACCGGAGCATTGATTTCCGATTATTCGGCTGCTCCTGTATTTATGGATGCCAATGCTAAATGCCGTCACCAATGGTTGATCGAGTTTGTACAGGCACCGGACAGTATAGAGAATTTTGCCAAAATACTGGATGATACACTGAAAGAAGTGAATTCCGATTATGAAGCAAAACGACAGAAAAACATTGCCCTGCAACCTCTGGAGGTGATTGTTGCCCGCAAAGACCTATTCCATGACTGGCTGGCACAAAAAGGAAAGTTGGGTGGACAACACAAAGTTCCGCGTCTCAGCAATACAAGGGAATATATCGAGGAAATGCTGGAACTGAACAACTGATTCCTGCAATAGCATAGGACAATACGATAATAAATAAGAAAGGCCGCATCAGACAAAACCGATGCGGTCTTTTCCATTTTTGTTCCATGCCTTGAAACTCACAGTTTCATTACTTGAAACCAACAGTTTCATGCCTTGAAACTGCGAGTTTCACGCCGAGAAACCAGTAGTTTCACACCGAGAAACTAACAGTCATCCCAGGCTATCAGAAATTATAAGCCAATCCGATACCCAGTATCTCCTTGAACTGTACCTTCGGCCCTCTTTCAACGCCCTCATCATTAAAGGTTTTCACATCATTATCATACTTCAGTGTCATATTCAGGGTTGCTGATAGCACTTTATTGATCTTCATACTGATGAGCACATCCCAGTTGACATCCACATTACCAAAGTCTTTATTATAAGGAGTGAAGAAATCGGCTGTAGTAATCAGATTCACATTTTCCATGACAGGCAGCTCTGCACGGGCTTTCAGGAAAGCTCCGGCTTCGATCTTAAAGTGATCCCCCGGATCAACACCAAAAGAACCTAAATCAGAAAGATAATCATCGCTCACAAAGGTCATCTTTGTGGAGACAGGTGAAAGGAATATAGAATAATTACTCTTCGGACGATATTCCATACCCAATGCCACATTAGAATAGGCGGGAGCAAAGAAGTTAGATATATAGTGACTCTTGTCCGGATAATTATATCCTTTGGCAAATTGAGTATTCAAGTCAGCCATAAGCGTATAATACCAAACTTTAGTGGCTGCATAGCCCAACTGGGTAGATAATCCTATTTTATCAGAACTCTTTCTCATCCCTTGCGATTTGGTTTTCGAAAGACCATAATCCAGCACCAGGTTCGTCACCCATAGCCAGTTTCCGCTCTTATGTGTCAGTGACCCATTCAGGTAAGCATTTCCGGCAATAGAATTCTCACCACCGGCCGACCAGTTTGTCATTGCAGTTTGCGACATATTTATACCTGTCACACCCTTCAGTACCCAAGCTCCTTCTTTATATCCCTTATCGTCCGTTTGGGCAGAGACGATTGTTGCCAAAGTGGCAAATAATATCATTAAATATATACGTTTCATACTGTTATTCGTTTTAATTGTTCCGCAAAACAAAGACGTCTTTGTATTTCAAACAGAGTAAACTATTTTTTTGTTCAGAAACAAATAAAAGAATGATTGTATGGAAATTACAGGATGATACCTCCTCCCAGCAACAGACCTGCCTCATCGTAAAATGCCGCAGCCTGTCCGGAAGCAATGGATTCCAGTGGTTCGCGCAATAGCACATGCAAGAAATTCTCATCCGTTATACTGACAGTGCAGTGATTAGCTTGCTTCCGATAGCGAATCCTGACAATGACATCCTCGGAATTCAGTAAACGGGAAGTATCCACAATATTCCAGTCTTTCAACAGCATTTCCTCTTTGTAAAGAGAAGCCAGAGGCGCAAGTATCACTTCGTTCCTCTCTTTATGTATCTCTTTTACGAAAACAGGACGGTTCAGATGAATACCCAATCCTCTGCGCTGACCAATCGTATAGAAAGGATATCCTTCGTGCCAACCTAAAAAAGTCCCGCTTTCATCGAGAAATTGTCCTTTTCCCGGCAAAGCATCCTGCGGAACTTCACGCTGCAAGAAAGAGCGGTAATCCATCGGGCAGAAGCATACACCAAGACTATCCTTTTTGGTTGCTGTCCGTTCAAAGCCCCGCTTAGCAGCATAGGCACGCACTTCATTTTTAGTCCAGTCACCCATTGGAAGGAGCATACGTTCTAAAATGTTCTGTTGCAGTCCCCAGAGGAAGAAAGTCTGATCCTTATCACGGTCGGCAGCCGGGGCTATAAAGTAATAACCATCCCGAAAAACTTTACGTACGTAGTGTCCGGTAGAAATCCAATAAATGCCCATTTCATCGGCAATCTTTGCCAGCAACGGCCATTTCAGTTCATTGTTACAGAGAGTACAGGGAACAGGGGTACGGGCGGAAAGATATTCATCTACGAAATAGCGGATAATGCGTTCACGGAATAATTCGCGGGCATCATAGATGATGTGCGGGATATTCAGGCGGGAAGCGAGATTACGGGCATCATCCAAAGATTCTTCAAAGCCTTCCGAATCATAGAAACGAAACGTCACACCGGTTACTTCATAACCGGCCTCTTGCAACAGCATGGCGGCAACAGAACTATCTGTGCCTCCACTCATACCTAACAATACACGCTTCTTCGATTTCATGGATGCAAAAGTAACAAAGGAAAAAGAAAATCACTACATTTGCTACCTTTAAAAACAACAACGCCAATGAACTACTATATCTGTGATGATATCACCTGGAAGAAATCCCTCTCACTACTAAAAAATGACATGGAAGGGCAACGTGTCTATTCCAGCCTCTGGCAGATGACACGAGACGTACTGATGCTTTCACTCAGCCTTAGCGCTATGGCAAGTCTCGCCATATTAGTATTCGGACTCATAAGGTTCATAATCGATACCATGTCCGGGACTACAGAACAGACAATGACCCTGTTCGATGTAATCATCTTCTCAATGACTTGTCCGGCAACATTTGTTGTCCCCCTCACTTGGGTATTAGCTTATTTCGGATGGTATAAAAATCTCCGAAAGATCAATTCCCTTTTACAAAAGTTCATAGCCTCTCTTTCCGAGACAGAGAATGTCAAACGTACTTCTCCGGTATCTTATACTTTCCGCTACCATCAAAAAGAGTTTCATGCACTATTCGAAGAAAAGGAAAATTCGACAACCGTGGCAGTAGCAAAAGGCGATCTCATACTCCTATTGCCTTATCAAGATACGCAACAACGAACTACAGATGAACTATTTGAAGAAATAAAAGGTTTCCTTATAGGGAAACAATTCGCTTCCTTTGCCATGGGGCCGAAATATATGCTGTTCGCATTCAATAGCCGCCCTGCACCCGCTCAGACAGAGGTAAAACAGTCCGCAGAGATGCTACTCTACCTAACAGAACGTTTTCAACTACAGGACCCCATCCCTGAAGAGGAGGAAGAATAAGTTCATCCGATAGTCACTTCCCTCTTAACTATCAGCAAGAAAAAGAATGAAAGAACTTATTATCTTATGAAATTGTTGTAACTTTGTGCTCTTTAAAGAACTAAAATTCAAACGTTATGGAACATCAACTGACAATTTACAACACCTTAGATAGGAAAAAGGAGCTATTCGTGCCACTGCACGCTCCACATGTAGGTATGTATGTCTGCGGTCCTACCGTTTACGGTGACGCGCACTTGGGACATGCACGTCCTGCCATTACTTTCGACTTGCTTTTCCGCTACCTTACCCATTTGGGATATAAGGTACGTTATGTCCGCAACATCACCGATGTAGGCCATCTGGAACATGACGCTGACGACGGAGAAGACAAAATAGCCAAGAAAGCACGACTGGAACAATTGGAGCCGATGGAAGTAGCGCAATACTACATCAACCGTTACCACAAGGCAATGGAAGCGCTGAACGTACTTTCACCCAGCATCGAACCGCACGCTTCGGGACACATCATCGAGCAGATAGAGCTGGTGAAAGAGATCCTGAAGAATGGCTATGCTTATGTCAGTGAAGGCTCTGTCTACTTTGACGTAGAGAAATACAATAAGGATTACCATTACGGAAAACTCTCCGGCCGCAATCTGGATGACGTACTGAACACCACCCGCGAACTGGACGGACAAGCAGAAAAGCATAACCCCGCCGACTTTGCCTTATGGAAATGTGCCCAACCGGAGCATATCATGCGTTGGCCCTCTCCATGGAGCGACGGTTTCCCGGGATGGCATGCCGAATGTACGGCCATGGGTAAGAAATACCTCGGCGAACATTTCGATATTCACGGTGGTGGTATGGACCTTATCTTCCCTCACCACGAATGTGAGATTGCTCAATCGGTTGCATCACAGGGCAATGACATGGTACATTACTGGATGCACAACAATATGATTACCATCAACGGACAGAAGATGGGTAAGTCTTACGGTAACTTCATCAATCTGGACGAGTTCTTCAACGGCACACATAAGTTGCTGACACAAGCATACAGTCCGATGACCATCCGCTTCTTCATCCTGCAAGCTCACTATCGCAGTACGGTAGACTTCAGCAACGAAGCTTTGCAAGCAGCGGAAAAGGGATTAACCCGAATGATGGATGCCGTGAACGGACTGGAAAAGATCACTCCGTCCGCCACCACTTCCAGCGTAGATGTAAAAGCAGTGCGTGAGAAGTGCTATGAAGCCATGAATGATGACTTGAATACCCCGATAGTCATTGCTCATCTTTTCGACGGAGCCAGAATGATTAACAACATCATTGCAGGCAACGATACCATCACTGCCGATGATCTGAAAGAGCTGAAAGAAACTTTCCATCTCTTCTGCTTCGACATTTTGGGACTGAAAGAAGAAAACAATTCCAATGAAGAACGTGAAATTGCTTTCGGTAAAGTAGTAGATATGTTACTGGAAGAGCGCATGAAGGCCAAAGCCAATAAAGACTGGGCTACCAGTGATAAGATTCGCAATGAACTTACAGCACTCGGTTTTGAGATAAAAGACGGTAAAGACGGTTGCGAGTGGAAGCTGAATAAATAAGCTCCACCACCCTATAAAAAAGCTGCCTCCCTCTGATCCAAGCGAATCGAGGGAGGCAGTTTCATTTAGAAAAGAGAGTTTTAGTAAGGTATCATGTCGGAAAGAATACGTTCCTTATACCAGGGATCATCTATCGCCTTCAACTCCTTGCCCATCTCACGGCAAAGTTCTGCAACGATTTCTTTATTTTCTTCCAATGGAAGATTATTCATCTGATAAGGGTCCTTTTCATCATCAAACAACAGGCTTTTCTTCAGCTTATGGTCTTTCTTATCAATATAGAAAGCCAAAGTATAGCGTGCCGTCTTATATCCTCTTGAAGAAGGGAAGTAAGTCTGCACTTTACCATCCGCATCCTTTTCTCCGTCCAGATTCTGGATATACAAAGCACCACCGGGACGTTCAATTTCCGCCTTTTCATCGAAGAAAAGAGGTGCCCAGTTGCGTCCCTGCACATTAGACGGAATGGAATCGCCCAAACCACACAGCCCCAGGACAGTCGGCATAATATCCGGCGCGGACATCAGAAGATTGTCTACACGCGGCTGGATATGACCGGGATAACGTACCAGGAACGGTATATTCATAGATTCGGAATAAGGAGAATTCTTCGGATCATCCGTGAACTGGCTACACATCGTTTCACCATGGTCGGAAGCAAAGATCACAATCGTATTCTTATCCAAACCCTGCTCTTTCAGTGTTTCAAGGATCTGTCCGAAAGCACGGTCTACACCGGTAACAGAGGCAAAGTAGTAGCGAACGCTCTCTGCTTTTTCACGCTTCTTATCTGCATTGGGACGGATAAGAAGGCTGTCCAGAGGTTGATCTTTGTACAGATTGAAATCTTCTTCCATACAATCATCCAATGAACGGTACGGGCTGTGGGGCGGATTCATACCCACCATTATAAAGAAAGGTTTCTTCGGATCACGTACATTCCCTTCGTTCTTCAGATAGGAAACCACCATCTTGGACTCATGCAACGGTGACCATTCTTTCGGATCGTGACGATTTCCATCCGTATCCCAGTAACGGGGATTCTTATGTTCATCAAAAGTACCGTAGGAGTACCAGTAATTAAAGCCGTGACGGCGTTCTTTCGGCGTATAGGCATCCCAGGCAGGTATGCGATCTTCTACATAGTGACCGGGACGTTGCGGATCGTTCGGTGTAGGGAAGTCAGCATGTAACTTACCAAAATAAGCGCAGTCATATCCGGACTTATTAAATACATCACCTATACAATCCACGTCGGCACGCAGGGAACTGATAGGCCGGTTTGAATTACAGTTCAAAGGTATTCCGCTTTTATTGGGATACATCCCCGTCAACAGCATACCCCGATGAGGACTACTCAACGGACAGTTACTTTGGGCAGAACTTAACACCAACGCTTCACGGGCAAAGCTATTCAAGTTAGGAGTATGCACCGGATCATTGCGGAAGTTCACCTTGTCGCGAAACCCATCCTGTCCCCAGAACTCCATAGCCTGATTACGGTACTGGTCGGGGAAGACATAAATAACATTCGGAAGTTGTGCCTGCTCTCCCTGCTGAGTTTTGCAGCCTTGCAGGGCAAACAGGCCCAAGCCTCCCAAAAACAAACTAAACCGATTTATCATTTTATTCTTATTAAATTACGTTGAAATTATAAATGGGAATTTATCGGTGAGATACTGTTGCTATCACACCGAATGGAAACTTTGCCGGGGTGCTACGCCCCTAAATTATCATTTATAGTTTCAGCATGTGAATTAAAACAGCTTCTTGTTTGATTCCAAGTCTCTTTTGCGCATAATTCCTTCCAGGAAGTAATAGTCCGCATAATTCAACGGAACATCAATCTCAGCACCATGAGGGATACTGCCTACAGAGTGCATCAGAATGAAATTACCGTTTGTGCCCACTTCTGCACGATAAGCCGGAGAAGCGAGATTTTCCATAATCTTATCTGCTGTTTCCTTATAGTTTTTGCCGGGAATGTATGTACTCAACTCGTACAAAGCAGATGCCGTACATGCAGCAGCCGAAACGTCACGGGGTTCGTTCGGAATATTGGGAGCATCAAAGTCCCAATACGGTACAAGGTCCTCCGGCAAGTTCGGATTATTGAAGATAAAGTTATAAATCTTTTCAGCCATATCAAGATACTTCTGATCGTGGGTATAACGGTAACACATGGTATATCCGTAAATAGCCCATGCCTGTCCGCGTGCCCAGGCGGATTCGTCAGCATACCCCTGTGCGGTTTGTTTCTTACGTACCTCACCGGTTACGGGATCATAATCCACTACGTGATAACAGCTGTTATTGGCACGGAAATGGTTCTTCATGGTGGTATCGGCATGCTTCACGGCAACATTATAATAAGTGGAATCGCCTGAAAGCTTGGAAGCTTCGAACAATAGTTCCAGGTTCATCATATTATCTATAATAACCGGGCATTTCCAACCGCGTTCTGCCTGCCAGCCTTTATCGGCATCCCAAGACTGAAGTACGCCTGCCGCCGGACGGAAACGGGTAGAAAGAGACTTAGCCGTCTGAATAATCACAGGCTTGTATTCTTCTTTACCGGCAAAACGATATCCGTTCAGATAGCTGCAACCAATCATAAAGCCCACATCATGATGCCAGGTCAGGTATTGCACGGAATCCAGCGCTTCTGTATACTTCTCAGCCAGTGGCAACCATTTCTTATCACCGGTCAACTCATACGTATACCAGATATTACCGGGGAAGAAACCGGAACACCAGTCATCAATGGGTACATAAACAATGCTACCATCCTTGTTGATAGTTCTTGGATTCAGAATTTTCCCTGACTTTTCGATAATGTCGGTCTGAATGGTCTCCTGCGCCACCGCATTATCAATATTCTCTTGGATAAAGTTGCTCTCGGTCTGCTTCTGACCTGTGCAACCCGCCAAAACAAGGAGGGATATTCCCAATGTCGTGAGGATTGTTTTCATAATAATGATTTGTTTATTAAAGTTTCGTATTCTTTCGTCAGCAAAAGTAGCGCAGGTTTACAGAAAAGACCCTCCTAAATTATACAGGAAAAGGGCAAAATTGTTACATTTGCATATAAATCATACAGATTGAACTTTTTAATCATATTGAAAACATGACTCCACAAGAATTTTTCAAGAAGGATCTCTTTGCAGAACAAACCGGCGTAGAACTACTGGAAGTGCGCGAAGGATATAGTAAAGCACGCCTCGTTATCACGGAGAATCACCTTAACGCAGGACGCCGCACCCAAGGCGGAGCCATCTTCACCCTTGCAGACCTGGCACTGGCCGCCGCTGCCAATTCACATGGTGCACTGGCTTTCTCCCTGTCTTCCAATATCACCTTTTTGCGCGCCAGCGGACCGGGTGACACACTGTATGCCGAAGCACGCGAACGGTACATCGGACGTACTACCGGATATTATCAGATAGATATCACGAACCAGGACGGAAAACTGATTGCTACATTCGAGTCCAGCGTATTCAGAAAAGGGGATCCGCTGCCGTTCAGCTTGTAGCTCGTAGCTCGCAACTATCTCATTTCTTCTTTACCACCGACGTCATCGGATAACGATTTCCTTGTACGCTCTTCAGGAAAGCCTTTGCCGACCCGAAGTTAAGATACATATCCAGACGAATCGGGAGATGATTCTTATCATCTGAGATAAAGAAAGTAATCACTTCTTTTTCTTTTCCTTTCTTATATTCTACAAAAGAGAATACGAGGCAACGATAAATCGTATCATTATTGGCTTTTACATCTTCTTTGCCCCGGTAAATCAGCGTCTGTTCTTCTACCTTACGTCCGGTGGCCATAGGGAAAAGAATCCGGTCGCCTATTTTATAATCTGCCGGATCGTAAGAACGCGCCTGCGCCAGGATACTCAACATATCGAAGATGCAACGGCTGTCACTGTATTCCATCTCTTGCGGATCGCGAACCGGATTGTGCCAGATACGCCTCTGTTTCACGTTGGATACGCCATCCTTATATGAAAACCAAGCTTCATCCACCGTATAGCGGTCACCCTCTTCGGCCGCTTTACGGAAGTAGAGCGGCTCCAGCTTTTCACTGACATAACAAGTCAGCGTATCACGCATCTTAAAGAAGAAATCGGTCTTTTTACTTCCTACCGAAAGCAAGTTGAAGCGGTAGGCAGGTTGTGACTGATAAGTAGTGGAGAAGGTGGTCAAACTTGCCAGCCCCACCTTCTTCCAGATAAACTTCCAGTTAAAATATAAATCGTACATCACGTGCTCGCCGGACTGAAATGCGGTGTTTTGAGCCGTACATTGTGCCTTGGCAGGCGTGGACATCATCGTAAGCAACAGTGCTCCCAACAGGCAGAACACCCATCCGCGCTTACCGGTTATTGCCGGAGCTGCGGTTATTCTGGTTTCTCTTTTTCTTGTCTTCATCTGGTTTTTGTTTTTTGAGTTCATCCGGTTTCTGTTTATCCAGCGGCTTTTCATGTATGTTCCAATCCTGGGTCAAGTCGAAATTAGCTTTCAGTTCTATCACCTGAGGATAGTAATACACTTTCTCCGGTTGCCGTTTGTCTTCGTATTTTCCGGTGTCCCACACACCGTTTCCATTCGTATCATTTATAAGGCGCGCACTATATTTGCCGGGATTCAGGAAGTAGAAATCTGCCTTACCATCGACAACCGGCACTGTACGTACCACTTTATCCTGTGCGTCCAGCAATTCTACAAAAGCAATCGAATCCGCTCCCGTCACATTATAGAATATTTGCCCGTACTCTTCAGGTTTCTTCACCTTAAATTCTTTCTTTATCTTATCGGTGAAAAGGCCATATATTCCATGGAAAGCCGTCGAGTCGACTTCAAAAGCATAGCTTTCACCGGGCACCCAATCTGCATAAACATTATAGCGCATCAGGTTCAGAGAGTCCGGAACAAAGTCGTAAGGGACATCATTCCACAAACTGTCTACTTTCTGTTTCAGATGAATGGCACCATCAGCAACAGTTGCCAACGGTTCAGTAAACGTAAGAGAAATATAGTCATAGATATCCATCGTACCCGGTGCATATACATCTACAGGTAAGAATACCGTCGGTTCTACATACTCCTTACCCTCTTTCTCCGCTTTCTTTTTGGCTTTTTCCAGTTCCTTTTCTTTCTTCTCACGTTCCTTCTCAAGTTCTTTCTCGGACTTAGGTCGAATCTTCGATACAAGTCTCAGAGTATCCGTACGCGGTACCAACTGGTTGAGCGTATCCGTATAGAGGTAAGTGAGACTCATCTTCAAAGTATCCATCTTATAGATCAGAGAGTCTCTTATCCAATAATGAAGCGTATCAATGCGTCCGGTTGGCTTCTCCACGATGAAAGCGTTGGTTTCATCGAAATTCAGTCCCTTCAACAACGGCAAGCTGTCAGCCTGGGTAGAGAAATAGAAAGAGAATTTCCGGGATTCGGGACGTTCGCTCCTGATGAGACGTTGCGACAAAACCCGTTCTTTGAAACAGCGCAATATAACGTCATCCGGAGAAAAATGAGTATAAGCTCTCTCCATGATCGTATCTATCGTCAGAGAATCTTTCCAAAGTGTATCAAGACGTGTCCGTTCATCCATGGCAGGAATAATCAGGGAGTCTTCGAAAGCAATCATTTCAGTGGGCTGACTATAATAGAAGTTTTGGTCAGCATCTTGCAATCCGTAGATGCGGTATTCGCCCGGAGCAACACCCCGAATTGTGAAACGTCCACGACTGTCGGTACGCCCTACACGTTCAAAGGGTATCGTAGTAAAGGCCGAATCAGCTAAATTGGAATGCATACCTACCAGCATACCTTTCACCGGTTCCAGATTGGCTGCATTCAGCACGGTACCGGAAACCACCATCGAGTCGATAACGGAACCCGTGGAGAAAGTAAACCCGAAATCGGGCAATGGATTACCTTCATTATTGTCCTGAATAGCATCCGAGAAGTCTATCGAATAAGTCATATCCAGCTTTAGGGTATCCTTTAAGGTGATTACCACCTTCTTCCCATTCGCCTTTATCTCCGGTTGTTGCACCTGGGGTGGAGAAATCACAATCTTCTCCCCGGGTTTCTCAAGCTTGATGAATTCATCAAATTCAATCGTAATTTTCTTCCGGTTATTATTAAGCGCGCCCGGCGCAGGCGTACTACCTACGAAGCGTGGAGGGGTTTCATCAATAGCACCACCTTCCGGACGACCGATGCTGGCGCAGGAATAAAGCACGACACCAACAACGGCAACACCTGCCAGACGATTGAAAAGAGACTTCATATCTAAATATTTATTACGTAATATGCTGCAAAAATAAAGGTTATCCCTTAATAAACAGAATGCTTTACAGTATTTTAATCAAAAAAGAGCAAGAAGACAGTAAAAACAGATAAAACAAAGGAAAGGTTCAATCGGGAGGATGAAAGAGAAGATACTTCAGCAAGGTCCTGCGAAGAAGGGCAACTATTTGTGTGACAATCCACTGGGTGTTCCACAACAATCAGTCGCAATGAAACACGAGTTCAGTCGTAGTGGGAAGTACCTTCAGTCGTAGTGGGAGCTAGCCTCAGTCGTAGTGGGAAATAGCTTCACTCGTAATGGGAATATTATTCCCTTCTGTAATATAGAAACCGGAGAGGTAAAAGCTGATTAGAATGGCATCTTGGAGACTTATATATAAGATATGTATGAAACATAGTTAAAAATAGACGCAAATAGAACTAATCTGTTCAAAAATAGATAATTTTGCAGCCGGAAAACCCGAAGAGTGCTTTAAGTTTTCCCCTTTGTCCTCCGTATTATCCAAACTATGACAAGACAGAAAAAGCCTTTTTTACCAAGATGAAAAAATAAACCAAAAGACAGAGAATAATTACAAGTATGAAGAGTAGATTGATTTTATTGGCATGTTGCCTGTCACTGTTCAGTTGCGGACAAAGTGACAAAACTACGGGTAAAGCGCCCGAATTTGCAGTGATTACAGTAGAAACGACCACTGCCAACTTAACGAACAGCTATCCGGCTACGATCAGAGGTAAACAAGATGTTGAAATCCGCCCCATGGTAAGCGGTTTCATCACCAAACTGCATGTAGACGAAGGTTCAGTAGTACGCAAGGGACAAGTATTGTTCAGCATTGACCCCGTACAGTATCAAGCTGCCGTGAACTCAGCCAAAGCTGCTGTTGAAACAGCTAAAGCTGCCGTGAACACGCAAGAACTTACCGTAAACAACAAGCGTGAGTTGAACAAAAAGAATATCATCAGCAACTATGATTTGCAGATGGCAGAGAATCAACTGGCACAAACAAAAGCACAATTAGCACAAGCTGAAGCACAATTAGTAAACGCCAAGAACAATCTGTCGTATACCAGTGTAACCAGCCCCAGTGATGGTGTAGTAGGTAGCATCCCCTACCGTGTAGGTAGCTTGGTGAGCCCTTCCGTTACCACTCCGCTGACTACCGTTGCCGATATTTCTGAAATGTACGCTTACTTCTCCATGACCGAAAGACAATTACTTTCACAAATACGCGAGGGTGGCAGCACCAAGGAAATCCTGGAGAAGATGCCTGATGTACAGTTGCAACTCATCGATGGAACCATGTATGCCGACAGCGGACGCGTGGAAACGATCAGTGGTGTTATCGAACAGAAGACAGGCTCTGTAACCATGCGTGCCCTCTTCCCCAACCAGCGTAACGTTCTGCGCAGCGGAAGTACCGGTAATGTGGTATTCCCCAACCCGATGACGAATGTTATTATGATACCTCAATCAGCCACTACAGAAATACAGGATAAAAAGTTCGTATTCGTAGTGCAGCCTGACAACACCCTGAAGAATACGGAAATTCAGGTGTTCAAGCTGAACGATGGTAAGTATTACTACGTAACCGAAGGTCTGAAAGCCGGTGATAAAGTAGTAATGGAAGGTGTGCAAAACCTGAGAGACGGAGCATCTATCACTCCTATCACTCCTGCCGAAAAAGAAGCTGAATATCAGAAAGCACTGAAAGACCAGAAAGAGGGTAATATCCAAACTGCGTTCAATTAACGTTTAACGGTTAGTGATCAGTGATAAGCGGCTGCGCTATTATACCGCAGGTACTTATCACTAATCACTAACCCCTAATCACTAAATAACATGAAATTAGATAGATTTATTAATCGTCCGGTACTATCTACGGTAATCTCCGTACTGATAGTGATCCTGGGTCTTATTGGTCTGGCAACCTTGCCTATCACCCAATACCCGGACATTGCACCGCCAACCGTATCGGTGCGCGCCACCTACACGGGTGCCAACGCCCAAACGGTGTTGAACTCCGTTATTGCACCGCTGGAAGACCAGATCAACGGTGTAGAGAACATGATGTACATGACTTCCAATGCCACCAACAGTGGTTCCGCCGATATTTCCGTTTACTTCAAACAGGGAACCAACCCGGATATGGCTGCCGTAAACGTACAGAACCGTGTATCTATGGCACAAGGTCTGCTGCCTGCCGAAGTAACCAAGGTAGGTGTGACGACACAAAAGAGACAAACTTCCATGTTGATGGTATTCTCTATTTATGATGAGACGGACCAATACAACATCGAGTTCCTGGAAAACTATGCCAACATCAACCTTATTCCTGAAGTAAAGCGTGTGGCCGGTGTAGGTGATGCGATGGTGTTGGGTACTGACTACTCCATGCGTATCTGGCTGAAGCCTGACGTGATGGCTCAGTATAAATTGATACCTAATGATGTAGCAGCTGCTTTGGCAGAACAGAATATTGAGGCTGCCCCCGGACAGTTTGGTGAACGTGGTAACCAGACATTCCAATATACAATACGTTACAAAGGACGTCTGCAACAGTCGGAAGAATTTGAGGACATCGTTATCAAAGCAATGGAGAACGGAGAAGTACTCCGTCTGAAGGATATCGCTGATATCGAGCTGGGACGTCTGACCTATAGTTTCAATAACACCGTAAACGGTCATAAGGCCGTCAGCTGTATTGTATTCCAGATGGCCGGAAGTAATGCTACACAAACCATCAGTGACCTGGAGACATTGTTGAATGATTATTCCGATAAACTGCCCGCAGGCTTGCATATCAATATTGCACAGAGTGCCAACGACTTCCTGTTCGCCTCTATTCATGAGGTAATCAAGACATTGATCGAGGCCTTTATCCTGGTGTTCATCGTGGTATATGTCTTCTTGCAGGACTTCCGTTCTACGTTGATTCCCGCCATCGCTATTCCGGTAGCATTGATCGCAACGTTCTTCGTACTGAAACTAATCGGCTTCAGTATCAACTTGCTGACCCTTTCAGCCATGGTGCTCGCCATTGCGATAGTGGTCGACGATGCCATAGTCGTCGTCGAGGGTGTCCATGCGAAGTTAGACCAGGGGTATAAGTCTGCCCGTGCCGCTTCCATCGACGCCATGAGTGAATTGGGTGGTGCCATCGTTTCTATTACGCTGGTCATGATGTCTGTATTTATCCCTGTAAGTTTCATGGGTGGTACGGCAGGTATATTCTACCGACAGTTCGGTCTGACGATGGCTATCGCTATCGGTTTCTCCGCATTGAACGCTTTGACGTTGAGTCCGGCATTGTGTGCCATCTTCCTGAAACCGCATGACGAGCATGGTGAAAAGAAATCGACATTTATCAGTCGTTTCCATACAGGCTTCAATGTAGCTTATGACAAGATGCTGAAGAAATACAAAAATAATGTATTATTCTTCATCCAAAAGAAATGGTTGAGTTTCGGTCTTGTAGTCGGTTCCATCGTATTACTGATTTTCTTCATGAAGATTACTCCGACGGGTATGGTGCCTAACGAAGATACGGGTACCATCATGGGGGTAGTAACTCTGCCTCCGGGTACTTCACAGGAACGCGCACAAGAGGTGCTGAACCGTGTAGATAGCCTTGTGGCCGCCGAACCGGCAGTTGCATCCCGTACAGTGATTTCCGGTTATAGCTTCATCGGTGGACAGGGACCTTCTTACGGTTCTATCATCATCAAGCTGAAAAACTGGGACGAACGTTCCACAATGCAAAATTCAAACATCGTCTACATCACGCTCTTTATGCGTGCACAGAAGATTATCAAGGAAGCGCAGGTACTGTTCTTCGCTCCTCCTATGATTTCGGGTTACTCTGCATCCAGCGACATCGAGTTGAACATGCAGGATAAGACCGGTGGTGACCTGAACCACTTCTTCGATGTAGTGAAATCTTACAATGCCGCATTGGAAGCACGCCCGGAAATCAACTCGGCAAAGACGACCTTCAATCCGAGCTTCCCACAATATATGCTGGACATTGACGCTGCTGCCTGTAAGAAGGCAGGTATCAGTCCGAGCGACATCCTCAGCACTATGCAGGGGTACTTCGGCGGTCTGTATGCTTCTAACTTCAACAGTTTCGGTAAGATGTACCGTGTAATGGTTCAGGCAGAACCGGAAGCAACCAAGAATCTGGAGTCATTGTCCAGCATCAAGGTGCGCAACGGCGATGAAATGGCCCCGATAACTCAGTTCGTTTCCATCAAGAAGGTATACGGACCCGATATTATCAGCCGCTTCAACTTGTATACTTCTATGAAAGTAATGGTTGCCCCAGCTTCCGGATATACTTCCGGTCAGGCACTGGCGGCTATCGCTGAGGTTGCCAAAGAGAACCTACCTGCCGGTTTCGCTTACGAATTGGGAGGTATGGCACGTGAAGAGGCCGAAACCAGTGGTAGCACCACAGGATTGATCTTCGTTCTCTGCTTCGTATTCGTTTACCTGTTGCTGAGTGCACAATATGAAAGTTACATCTTGCCGCTTGCCGTACTGTTGTCTATTCCGTTTGGTCTGTTGGGTAGCTTCCTGTTCGTCAACGGTATGAGCGCCATCGGTAATATCTCCATTCTGAAAATGATAATGGGGTCCATGTCCAACGACATTTATATGCAGATTGCATTGATCATGTTGATGGGTCTGTTGGCGAAGAATGCCATCTTGATTATTGAGTTTGCCCTCGACCGTCGTAAGATGGGTATGAGTATTACGTGGGCAGCCGTACTGGGTGCCGCAGCCCGTCTGCGTCCTATCTTGATGACATCACTGGCCATGATCGTCGGTTTGATTCCGTTGATGATGGCATCCGGTGCAGGTGCCAATGGTAACCGTACATTGGGTACCTCTGCCATCGGTGGTATGTTAATCGGTATGATTCTTCAGATCTTTATCGTACCGGCCCTGTTCGTTGCATTCCAATATCTGCAAGAGAAGATTAAACCGATGGAATGGGCTGATGTGGATAACTCTGATGCAGAACCTGAAATTGAGCAATACACTAAATAAGTATTAGGTATAAATACTTTTATCATTATGAAGAAACAAATTATAACTCTGATGTGTGCAACTGCTCTTTTAAGCAGTTGCCATATCTACAAATCATACGACAGACCCGAAGATATTACGGCTGCCGGACTGTATCGCGACACGACAGCTGTGAACGATACACTGGCAGCGGATACTGCAAACTTCGGTAACCTGCCTTGGAGGGAAGTATTCACCGACCCTCAGTTGCAAGCGCTCATCGAACAAGCACTTGCCAATAATCCAGATTTGCGCAGTGCCGCTCTGAACGTGAAGAAAGCGGAAGCTGCACTGATGTCTGCACGCCTGGCTTATGCTCCCACGCTTGCACTGTCTCCGCAGGGAACTGTAAGCAGTTGGGATAAGGGAAAGGCTACGCAAACTTATTCGCTTCCTGTCACAGCAAGCTGGCAAATAGACCTCTTCGGTCAGATACTGAACCCGAAACGTGGTGCACAAGTGTCTCTGAAACAGACACAGTTCTATGAACAAGCCGTGCAAACTCAGGTAATTGCCAATGTGGCCAATATGTACTACACATTGTTGATGCTCGACCGACAGTTACAGATTACAGAATCCACTGCCGATATTCTTAAAAAGAATGTGGAAACCGTAGAAGCAATGAAGGACGCAGGCATTTACAATACGACTTCTGCCGGAGTAGAACAAACCCGTGCCGCCTACGCACAGGTGCTGGCTTCTCTGCCCAGTATGCGTCAAAGTATTCGTGAAACAGAAAATGCTCTTTGCCTGATGTTGAATCAACCGGCACAGGAAATAGAACGTGGTGTACTGGAAGGCCAACAATTACCGACAGAATTCTCTGCCGGTATTCCTTTGCAACTGTTATCTAACCGTCCCGATGTAAAAGCTGCCGAGATGTCTCTTGCTGCAAGTTATTACGATACTAACAGCGCACGTGCAGCTTTCTATCCGCAAATTACATTGAGTGGTTCGGCAGGATGGACTAACAGTGCAGGTTCTGCAATTGTAAATCCGGGCAAGTTACTGGCTTCCGCCATAGGATCGTTGACACAACCGCTATTCTATCGCGGTGCTAATATCGCCCGTCTGAAACAGGCCAAAGCACAGGAAGAGCAATCCAAAATCCAGTTCCAGACCACTTTGCTGAAAGCAGGAAATGAAGTGAGCAATGCCTTGTATCAATACCAAATGACCTCCGAAAAAGCCGTTTCTCGCGAGATTCAGGTAAATTCTGCCCGCAAAGCTGCGGAAGATACAAAAGAATTGTTTAACTTAGGCACGTCAACGTATCTGGAAGTTCTGTCTGCTGAGCAATCTTACCTCAGTGCACAAACCTCCGAGGTATCCGACACTTTCGACCGCATGCAAGCTGTTATCAGCCTGTACCAGGCGCTCGGAGGAGGCAGAAAGTAATAACTAAAAACTAATTACTATGATAAGTCCATTAGCATTTGTAGATCCTGCCGCAAAGCTCGGCAAGAATGTAACGGTTCAGCCTTTTGCATATATCGAAGGCGATGTGGAGATTGGAGATGATTGTATTATCATGTCCGGTGCGCGTATTCTCGACGGTACACGCTTGGGGCAAAGGAACAAAGTGCATCATGGCGCCGTACTCGGTACCGTCCCGCAGGATTTTCATTATACGGGCGAGAAGAGTCTGCTGATCATCGGCGACCAGAACGACATTCGCGAAAATGTAGTTGTGAGCCGTGCTACACATGAAGGAGATGCCACACGTATCGGCAACGAGAACTTCCTGATGGATGGTGTACACCTTTGCCATGATGTGCAGATAGGTAACCACTGCGTACTGGGACTTAAGACTATCATAGCCGGTGACTGTCGTATCAGTGACTTTACCATTCTGAGCAGTAACGTCATTTTGCAACAACAATGCCACATCGGAAGTTGGGTATTGATCCAGTCAGGATGCCGCATTGCGAAAGACGTTCCTCCTTATGTTATTATGAATGGTAATCCGGCAAGTTATCATGGCATTAATGCTGTTGTACTGCAACATAAGCATCAGGTAACAGACCGCATTCTGCGTCATATTGTAAATGCTTACCGACTGATTTACCAAGGTAACTTCAGCATACAGGATGCTTTGCAAAAGATTGAGGATCAGGTACCGATGAGTGATGAGATACACAATATCCTTAATTTCGTACGCGAGTCTAAAGGCATTGTAAAATAAAGGAATACTCCTTATTCAGAAGGCGGTCGGGTTTACTCGTCCGCCTTTTTTGTTATCTTTGCACCACCTTACCCATTCAATTATGAGAAAGAAGAAGAAAATACAAACGAATAGCAAGAAACAACTGACGCTCCTGACTGTCCTGATCATATGCGGCATCGTCACCACTTATCAAACAACGAACTCTAAAGAAAAGGCTACTGGTACTGAGCAAACAGAAACCATCGTTCAGAATCTTCCCCTGAATTCTGATATATACATCAAGCAAACGACTACCCCTGGTACTCCTGAAATTCTTCTGCAACGTACCGGATACCTCGTATCCTATAACTCCAACACCCGCATAGCCAACTGGGTAGCTTGGAAACTGACTCCCGAACGTTTAAAGGAAAATACCGAGCGAATCAATAATTTCCGTCCTGACCCTGACCTGCCTAAAAGTAAAGCCGTCACCACACAAGACTATAAAGGTAGTGGTTGGGATCGCGGGCATCTTTGTCCGGCAGGTGACAACAAATGGGACCGTGAAGCCATGACAGAAAGTTTTTACATGACCAACATCTGTCCCCAGCATCACAATCTAAACCGGGGCGACTGGAACGAATTGGAACAGAAATGCCGCAAGTGGGTGAAAAAAGACAGTTGTCTTTACATTGTAGCCGGCCCTATCTTCTATGACCGGAAGCCACAGACTATAGGCGAGCATAAAGTAGCCGTACCGGATGCTTTCTTTAAAGTGATACTTTCTCTGCACAAAAGGCCGAAAGCTATCGGCTTTATCTATAAAAACAACGAAGGAAATAATCCACTGGACTCTTATGTAAACACTGTGGATGAAGTGGAGCGGATCACAGGGATAGACTTCTTCCCCGCCCTTCCCGATGATATAGAAAAGGCGGTAGAAGCAAGCTATAATTTGAAAGACTGGAAATAGTTACTCAAAATTCAATGTACCGAAGAATTCGGGACAGTGGAAATTTGGCTTTTCCAGATTAATGGGATTCCATGAGAGGAAATGAGGCGTTTGCAACTTATCTCCGCATTTGTAGAAATTAGCACGAACCGTCTTTCCGTCAAGACTGGTGATTTGATGTTTGAAGAAAGCAGAATAAGGAATGACCAATGCCAATTCCCAGTTGCACGCTCCTACCCGTTCTTCAAAAGATTCGCGTCCCAGAGAAGACCAACGCTGCACCTTATCCATTACTTCTTGCGGAGCATGTTCGCGATTGCTACGTCCGCCACCTGCACCGATCAGCAAAGTTCCCACACAGTTACACTCTACGTTATAATAAATTCCATCTCCCGCAGGAATAGAAAAGAATTCTACGCAAGCATCTTCCCATACAGCACCGTTATCTCCCGTTGCTACAGCACGCACACTGGCTTCCTTTACTTTATAATGAATTAAAATCGCACCATCTGTATGGGCAATACGGAATTGTACTTCCGGTTGATAAGGAAACGCTTTCCAGTTCACCGTATTGATCGACTGAAAATCCACCTTTTCTTTGTCCAGCAAGGCAGGAACATTCTCCACCGCCACATTAGCCAGACTCACTTTCTTTACATTCAACTCTTTCATTTCTTTCTTTTGGGGGTTAGTTGCAGACAAGGGATAAAAACAAAGCAGAGATAAAAACAAGACTGCTGATTTCAACACCAAGTGTGCAGGGGTTCTTTTGTTCATATTTTGATTGCATTAAAGAATTCATTTCTTTTCGGTTATGAATTAATTCACCACAGATTACACAGATTGACACAGATTATATTTTACTGATTATTAGATTAATAAATCTGTGTGAATCTGTGTAATCTGTGGTGAGTCTTATTCCTTTCCATCCTGTTATAAACAGACCTTATACCAATGATTCCTTTATAAACTCCTTCATCTCCGGTGTATATTCCTCGGCACTCTGAAGCAATTTGAACTGCGCTTTTGTACGTACAAGGTTGTGTTCCGGATATTTAATCTTATAATAAGTATCACCATTAATATAATCTGCCAGAAAACGCACACACTGCATGTAGGGGAACAACGCGGCGGCAAACGGCAAGTTCTCAATCTCTATTGGAAGCAAAAAGACTTTTGCAGACTCCAGATAGCCTTTTGCAAACGCCTTAAAGATTGCCATATTGAAGTTCACATTATCCAGGTCTTTATCATCCTCGGCGCCCGTATTGGCTGCTGAACGAAGGAAGTCACCGAAATCGGAAAAGATAAAATTGGGCATTACGGTATCGAGATCAATTACGCAAAGCACCTTCCCTTCTTCATCGAACATCATATTGTTCACCTTCGTATCACAGTGGCATACACGTTTAGGCAATTTACCCTCACGATACAAACGTTCACCTTTACACATTTCGTCTGCACGCTTTTCAATCTCATCCAGATAATATTGCACTTCTTTCACCCGACCCGCCGCATCCGCAGCCACGGCATCCCGAAGCTGCTTCAGACGAAACTCCATATTATGGAAGTCAGGGATCGTCTCTCCCAGCGTATCCGGAATATCCGCAAGCATCGCCTGGAAATTGCCAAAAGCAACGCCGGCATAATAAGAATATTCCGCATCCACCGTTTCATAAGTCTTTGCATTGGGAATGAAAGTCATAATGCGCCAATAGTTTTCGCCATCGTACCAATACGTTTTTCCCGTATCGGCAGGAATAAAAGAAAGTACCTTGCGGTCGATATCATCCGCTCCCTGTTCCGTAAGTTTCTTGCGGATATGCCGGGTAACGGCTTCAATGTTTGTCTGCAACATTTCCACATTCTGGAAGATAGCGTGGTTGATACGTTGCAATACATAGTCGGGCGCGTCGGCTTCCAAAGTAGTCACTTTGTACGTGTCATTAATCAGTCCGCTGCCCAAAGGCTGGATTTCGTTAACTGTACCCTTCGTATTGAAATGGGATACAATGGATTGGAGGTTATTCATGATATTTTATAATAGATTTAAAATTGGTATGCAAATATACACCTTCCGAATGAAAGCAAAAGTCAAAATTCGTCCGACAAACGCCCAAAAATATACATTTCGACAGACATAACCATAAAAAACAGCCAATAAACATCCCCCTTTTGAGCAAAACGCCTTATATTTGTGTTTGAAACCTTAAAATACCGGAGGAAAAGTGCAAAAGTTTATCAGAACGCTGTTTCTTGTTTTAGTAAGCATAGTTACGGCAAACGTACACAGCCAGAATATCACTTTCAATCATCTAACCACCGACGACGGCCTATCCCAGTTTAGTGTCAACAGTTTGTATATTGATGAAAATGGTATCTTATGGATTGGTACGCGCGAAGGTTTGAACCGTTACAATGGAAACGATATACAGACTTACAAACTGAACAAAAACGATCCCTACAGCCTTTTCTGTAACACCGTGCTCCGCATGGCAGGCGACCAGAACGGAAAAATCTACCTGCTCTGTACCGAAGGTGTTGCCCAGTTCGATCTGACTACCCAACGCTTCACCACCCTCCTGCAAGGAAACATCAATAGCATATATTATAAAAACGGCCTTTTCATCGGGAAAAAGAATGAAATATACCGCTATAATGAGCAAACCGATAACTTTGATCTTTACTACCAGATGGCAGGAGAAAACATCGAAATATCCTGCATGTTCGAAGACAAAGGACACATGTGGATAGGAACCACCAGCGAAGGTGTGTTCAATCTGAAAATAGACGAACATCTGCTAACCCACCCCATCGAGAAAGGAAATATCACCAGTATTTACCAGGACAATGCAGGCGAACTGTGGATCGGAAGCTGGGAAAAGGGACTCTTCCGAGTGAAAACAGACGGAAATATCGAGAACCTGCGAAACGACCCGAAGAACCCGCATAGCATATCTTCCGATTTTGTCAGATCCTGCTGTGAGGATAATCTTGGCAATATCTGGATAGGAACCTTCAACGGTCTGAACCGGTACAATAAAACGACAGGACTTTTCCAAAACCATACCTCCAACGAGATGCAGAATGAAGGACTTACACACTCGTCCATCTGGTGCATCGTAAAAGATAATCAAGGTACTTTATGGCTGGGTACTTACTTCGGCGGTGTCAATTACTTCAACCCCGAATATGAAATCTATACCCGATACAAAGCTTCCATCCATGAAAAAGAAGGATTAAGCAGTCCCGTAGTCGGACGCACCATTGAAGATAAGAACGGAAATCTGTGGATTGGCACGGAAGGAGGCGGACTGAACTTCTACAACCGCCGGACACGTGAGTTCAAGTGGTATCTTGCCGGACAAGGACGCAACAGCATCTCCCACAGTAACGTGAAAGCCCTTTATTATGATCCCGCAAAGGAAATCATCTGGATAGGAACCCACCTTGGCGGACTGAACAAACTGGATATCCGCACAGGTACATTCACGCATTATCTTATGGAAGAAGGAAATCCGGAAACTCTTCCGTCCAATATCGTTCGTGACATTGCCCCCTACCAGGACCAACTGATTGTCGCTACCCAAAACGGTGTATGCCTGTTCAACCCTCAGACCGGAAAATGTCAACAGCTCTTTAAAGATAGCAAAGAAGGGCGTAAAATAGCTATGGTTGCAGATGTAGAGGTAGATAATAGCGGTACGCTCTGGATTGCCGCCACAGGCGAAGGTATCTTCTCCTACCGCTTCGATACGAACAAGTTGACCAACTACCGTCACGACGGAACGCAGGCACACAGCCTCAGCAACAATAATGTGAACAACATCATGCAGGACAGTAAGGGTAACTTATGGTTCTCTACTTCGGGAAGTGGCCTCGACCTGTACCGTTCCGCTACCAACGATTTCGAAAACTTCGACAAGGGCAAGAACGGACTTGTCAGTGATTGCATTTACGATACACAAGAATCTCCCGTCAGCGGTAAACTGATACTGATTACCAATCAGGGCTTCTCCATCTTCGATCAGAAAGTGGAAAAGTTTCAGAACTACAGTGTGGAGAATGGTTTCCCACTGACAGCTGTCAATGAAAACGCCCTTTGTGTGACACGCGACGGAGAAATCTTCCTTGGCGGTACGCAAGGTATGCTCTCATTCAATGAACTGGAACTTAATTTCACCCCGAAGCCTTACAAGATCATCCTTTCCCGCCTCATCGTAAACGGCGCCGAAGTAAAAGTGAGCGATGAAACGGGCATTTTGACGCAATCCCTATGCCATACACAGGAAATCACCCTAAATGCTAACCAAACCATGTTCAGCATCGAATTCGCCACCTCCAACTACGTGGCAGCCAATAAGAACGAAATCATTTACAAGCTGGAAGGCTTCTCCGAAGACTGGAACAGCACCCGCGGCCAACCTATCATCACCTACACGAACCTGAATGCCGGAACATACAATCTGCTGATTAAACCTAAAGGGAAAGAAGAGTCCATCTGTCCGCAGGTGCATCTTACGATTCATGTACTGCCACCTTATTATAAGACTCCGCTCGCCTATCTTATTTATCTGATAGTGACCGGTATCCTTTTGTGGTATCTGGTGAAGACATACAAATCGAGAATTAAGCTGCGTGAATCGTTGAAGTACGAACAGAAGCATATACAAGACGTGGAAGCGCTGAACCAATCGAAACTACGCTTCTTCACCAACATCTCACACGAGTTCCGCACGCCGCTTACACTCATCGTATCGCAGGTGGAAACTCTGATGCAATTGCAAAACTTCACACCCACCATTTATAATAAGATACTGAGCATTTACCAAAACAGCATCCAACTGCGCGAACTGATCACCGAACTCCTAGACTTCCGCAAACAGGAACAAGGACACATGAAGGTAAAAGTCAGTCCGCACAACATAGTGCATTTCCTTTATGAGAATTACCTCATCTTCATGGAATATGCAAGCAGCAAACAGATCAATTTCAATTTTGAGAAAGACTGTGAAAGTCTTGAAGTATGGTATGACCAGAAGCAAATGCAGAAGGTAATCAACAACCTGCTATCCAATGCCATCAAGCATACCCAAGCCGAAGATACCATCACACTCAGCATCACCACCGAAGGCAATGAAGCCGTAATTCGCGTGACTGATACAGGTAGCGGTATCGATGCCAAAGAAGTAGATAAGATATTCGACCGTTTCTATCAGACAGAGCAGATGGACAGTCTCACCACCGGTGTAGGCACCGGCATCGGTCTGGCCCTGACAAAAGGCATCGTCGAACTGCACCACGGCACCATCAAGGTAGAAAGCGAACTGGGCAAGGGCAGCAGTTTCATCGTCCGCCTTCACCTGGGCAACGCCCATTTCAAGACTGAGGAAATCAGCAAAAAGAGCGAAGACGTACAGCAAATAGAACAACCGCAAATTTCTGAAATAGATGCTTCACTCAAAGCTGAATTGGAAGAAAACGCCCCGATTAAGCGCATGCCCGATGTCAAGATGGTTATCGTGGAAGACAATGCCTCCATTTGTGAGATGTTAGCAAACATCTTCCGCCCATTCTATCAAGTGCTGACAGCCGCAGACGGTGAAGAAGGTCTGGAGCTGATACAGAAGGAAATGCCGAATATTGTGGTAAGCGACGTCGTTATGCCCAAAATGTCCGGTACCGAGCTCTGCAAACAGATTAAAAATGATTTCAATACTTGCCACATACCGGTAGTATTGCTTACCGCACGGACTGCCGTAGAACAAAACATTGAAGGACTGCGTATCGGTGCGGACGATTACATCACCAAACCATTCAACACGAATCTGTTGATTTCGCGTTGTAACAACCTGGTAAATTCACGCATTCTCCTCCAAGAAAAGTTCAGTAAACAACCACAAGCTTATGCGCAGATGCTTGCCACCAACCCGATAGATAAGGAAATTCTGGACCGCGCCATCAGCATCATCGAAAAGAATCTGGATAATACGGAATTTAATGTCAATATCTTTGCCCGCGAAATGGCTATGGCACGCACCAACCTATTCACTAAACTGAAAGCCATCACCGGACAAACACCGAATGACTTCATCCTGACCATCCGCCTGAAAAAAGGCGCCTTGATGTTGCGGAACAACCCGGAACTAAACATTACCGAGATATCGGACAAAATAGGTTTCAGTTCTTCACGCTACTTCTCAAAATGTTTCAAGGACGTATACCAGATCAGTCCGCTGGCATACCGTAAAGGGGAAAATATGGACTCCGATGAAAAGAACGAAGAAGAACCGCCTCTTGCCACTTAACAGGCAAGAGGCCGGCAAAGTACCAAACATACACTCGATACGTGTTTTGTACGTTTTTCCCCTTCACTTGTACTCTACTATACACAGAATTTCCCGAAAGCCATTACCTTTGACCTCAGAAATAACAATCTAAAGTCAAAGAGCTATGAAACATTTTTCACCTTTATGGTCTCTCCTCCCGGGCGCAGCCCTGATAGCTGGATGTGGAAATCCATCGAAAAAGGAAACCACTGACAACACCCGTCAGAAACCTAATGTGATATACTTAATTGCCGACGATTTGGGTATCGGCGATTTGAGTTGCTATGGCGCTACCAAGATAAGTACTCCTAATATCGACCGTCTTGCCGGACAAGGTGTACAGTTTACCAATGCCTATGCTACTTCCTCTACCAGTACTCCTTCCCGCTTCGGTCTGTTGACAGGTATGTATCCTTGGAGGCAGGAAAACACGGGAATCGCTCCGGGTAACTCTGAGCTGATTATCGACACAGCCTGTGTCACCATGGCTGATATGTTCAAGGCAGAAGGCTATGCTACCGGCGCCGTAGGAAAATGGCATCTAGGACTCGGCCCTAAAGGTGGTACGGACTTCAATCATCTGATAAAGCCTAATACTCAAGATATAGGATTTGATTACGAATACATCATTCCCGCCACAGTTGACCGTGTACCTTGTGTATTCGTTGAGAACGGACATGTAGTAGGTTTGGATCCTAACGATCCCATTACCGTCAACTATAACTACAAAGTGGGTGACTGGCCTACCGGATTGGAGAATCCGGAACTTGTAAAACTGAAACCCAGTCAGGGACATAACAATACGATTGTAAATGGTATTCCCCGTATCGGTTGGATGACCGGTGGTAAATCTGCTCTTTGGGTGGATGAGGACATTGCAGATGTCATCACAGGTAAAGCAAAAGATTTTATTATCAAGCATAAAGACGAACCTTTCTTTATGTACATGGGTACGCAAGATGTACATGTTCCACGCGTCCCCCACGCCCGTTTCGCCGGAAAGAGCGGTATGGGAACCCGTGGTGATGTAATCTTGCAACTGGACTGGACTGTGGGCGAGATTATGAACACTCTGGACAGTCTGAACCTTGCGGATAACACCATCTTTGTATTCTGTAGCGATAACGGCCCTGTCATTGACGACGGCTATCAAGATCAGGCTCTTGAACTACTGAACGGTCACACTCCTATGAAACAATACCGTGGTGGAAAGTACAGTGCCTATGAAGCCGGAACACGTATTCCATTCATTGTACGTTGGCCTGCCGGTATTCAGCCTTGTAAACAGCAAGCTTTATTCTCTATGATTGATGTATATGCTTCTTTGGCTGCGTTGTTGAATCACCCGCTTACACCCGCAACCGTTGCGCCTGACAGCCGTGATCAATTAGCCACTTTCTTAGGGAAAGATAATACCGGATGCGACTATGTAGTACAGCAGAATTTGAACAATACTTTATCGATTATTCAAGGAACATGGAAGTACATCGAGCCAAGTGATAAACCCGCTGTCGAACATTGGACTAAAATGGAGTTAGGGAATGATCCCAAACCTCAACTGTACAATATTTCCATAGATCCGTCGGAGAAAAATAACGTTGCAGCAGCACATCCGGAGATGGTAAAAGAGCTTTCAACACTACTGGAGCAGGTAAGGGCCGGGAAGAACCAGGGTACAAAGTAAGGAATCGTACAGAACAGGGTTTCTTTATCAAGAATGTACAAATTCGTACTTTTTGCGAACTATTAACTAAAGTCGACTTCTATTCAATCACATACATTTGCGTTGTGATTCGAGTCGTTTAACGAGAAAGAACAACCTTTTTTAAAAACTAATTAATTTAATATTTATGAAACAGAAAGTAACCTTAATGCTATTGGCAACTTTTCTTTGCTGCGTATTAGGCGTACAGGCACAGACAGGAAGTCAAGTTACAGGTAAAGTTGTTGATGCCATGGGAGAACTTCCCGGAGTCAGCGTCGTTGTGAAAGGAACTACTAATGGAACTACTACCGACGTAAATGGTGAGTTTAAGTTAGGTAACGTAAAAAACTCTGATGTCTTACAATTTTCTTTTATCGGATATAAAACTTTAGATGTAAAAGTCGGAAATCAAAGAAAATTCGATGTTACATTACAGGAAGATGCTCAAGCATTGGATGAAGTTGTTGTTGTAGCTGTTGGGTATGGTGACGTTAGAAGACGCGACTTGACAGGTTCTATTGGATCGGCTAATATGAGCGATCTAGTTAAAGCTCCTGTCACCAACATTGCCGAAAGTTTAGGTGGTCGTATTGCAGGTGTACAAGTTTCATCCTCTGATGGTGGTTTAGGCGACAATTTCAACATTGTTATTCGTGGAGCCGGCTCATTAACAGGAAGTACCGCACCTCTTTATGTAGTTGACGGATTCCCTCAAGAAACATCTACCATGAGTGCACTTAACCAAAACGATATCGAATCTATTGATATTTTAAAAGATGCATCTGCAACTGCTATCTATGGTGCACGCGGTGCAAATGGTGTTGTTATTATTACCACCAAAAAAGGTGGCGCAGGTAAACCTACAATCACTTATAATGGTAGCATGACAGTAGGTCAGGTGAAAAACACTGCAGATATGATGAATGCATATGAGTTTGTTCAACTGCAACGCGAACTTCTTGATGATGCAGATTTTGAAAGTAACTATATTACTGACCTTTATGGTTCTCTCGAAGATTATAGATATGCTCCAACATATGATTGGCAAGACTATATTTATCGTACAGCGTTAAGTCATAATCATCATGTTTCTATGACAGGTTCACAGGGCGATCTTAAATATTCTACTTCATTATCCTATACCGATCAGCAAGGTATCATCATCAGATCTGGCTTAAAACGTTATCAAGGACGTGTAAACCTGAGCCAAAAAGTAAATAAGAGATTGAAAGTTGATTTCACAGGTAACTATGCCAGTAATGTACAAGATGGTCCTACTGCCTCAACCGCTACGACAGCCATGTCTACAGCCTACATGTATAGTGTATGGGCATTTCGTCCCGTATCACCTACCGGATCAGACATGTTAAACCAGATGTATGATGAAGGTGTCAATATGACAGAAGACTACCGTTTTAACCCAGTACATTCTGCACGTAATGAATATCGTCACAAAACCACTAACAATTTACAATTCAATGTTAGTGCGGATTACGAATTCATCAAAGGATTGAAACTGAAAATTGCTGCCGGATACACTTCAAGAGACTATACGAATGAAGAATTCAACAGTTCAATGACTCGTACGGGTAACTCACATCCTTCAAATACACAAAGTAAAGGTATTAATGCTTATCTGTACAAATCAGAAGCAAGAAGTTATCTGAACGAAAATACTCTTACCTATCAGTTCAATAAAAACAAGCATAACTTTAATGCACTGGCAGGTCTTTCTTTCCAGAAGAATACAAGCTACATCTATTCCATTACAGCAGAACATATAGCTAAAGATTCCTATGGAATGGCAGGTTTGGACAAAGGTTCATCTACTCCTTCTGTAACATCATCAAAGGGAGAAAATACATTGATGTCCTACTTCGGACGTATCAACTACAACTATGACTCTCGCTATTATGTAACTGCCACTATGCGTGCTGACGGTTCTTCCAAATTTGCAAAAAATAATCGCTGGGGTTACTTTCCTTCTGGTTCATTGGCCTGGGCATTCCAACGTGAAGCTTTTATGTCAGATGTAAACTGGCTATCAAATGGTAAATTACGTTTCAGTTATGGACAAACAGGTAACAACCGTATTGGTAATTATGAATATATGGCTCACCTTGTTACCAGTGATGATGTATATAAATATCCCTGGAACGGACAGTTCAATCAAGGATATGTACTAAGTAGTATGGAAAATGAGAAATTAAAATGGGAGACAACAGAACAGTTAGACTTCGGTATCGATTTAGGTTTCCTAAACGGACGTATTAATCTTACGATGGATTATTATATCAAAACCACAAAAGATTTACTACTTGATGCTAATATTGCAGCTAGTTCCGGCTTTGCAACAGCCACCCTAAATGTAGGTAAGTTGCGCAATAACGGTTTTGAACTTACACTGGAAACAACAAACGTTAAAACCAAAGATTTTAACTGGACATCCAACTTTAATATCGCGTTCAATAAGAACAAGATTATTTCTCTGAACTCAGGTCAGGAAGATATTACTAGCTACATTACTTGGGATAATAAATATCGTACCACACCTGCATACATTAGCAAAAAGGGTGAAGCAGCAGGCAAAATGTATGGTTTCATCTATGAAGGAACTTATAAATATGAGGATTTCAATATTACTGAAGAAAATGGAAAAAAGGTTTATACTCTTAAAGAAGGTATTCCTTATTACGTAGCCAATACTCAACCAGGCGATCCGAAATACAAAGATCTGGATAATAGTGGTACAATTACTGACAAAGATAAAACGACAATCGGTAATGGACAGCCTAAACATATTGGTGGTTTCAGCAATAACTTCACCTACAAAAACTGGGATCTGAATATCTTCCTGCAATGGAGCTATGGCAACGACATTCTGAATGCCAACCGCCTTGTATTCGAAAATCCTGGAGGTAAAAAGAACACCAATATGTTTGCAGGATACGTTAACCGCTGGACTGAAGATAATCCAACTAGTAATATTCCACGTGCAAAAGCAAATGGTGCTGCAGAATACAGTTCACTATATGTAGAAGATGGTTCATTCCTGAAACTGAAAACTATCTCTTTAGGATACAATTTCCTGCCTAAGACATTAAGACCGCTTCATATCAGTAGTGCACGTCTTTATGTGTCAGCAGAAAATATAGCAACAATCACTGGATATTCTGGTAATGACCCTGAAGTGTCAACTCGTAATTCTATTTTGACCCCAGGATTCGACTGGTCACCTTATCCACGTTCATTCAATATGTCTGTGGGATTAAATGTAACATTCTAATTAATAAAAAACAGAATATGAAAACAATATATAAAAGCTTGAGAAATATCAGCCTCGCCCTATGTGCCACAATGGCCATCAGTTCCTGCGATAGCTTTTTAGATACGAAACCTTATGATTTTGTTGCCCCACAAACGTTCTATACAAACGAATCGGAATGTACAATGGCTTTGGCCGGAGTTTATTACACACTAGTTTACGAACAAACTTATGGTAACTATTACTCATGTATGATTTCCAATGTAGATGATCTGAGCTACTACCAACGCCCTGAAGGCCAAACAGCCAGCTACGTATATGGTAATGATCATAGCCCTAGCGAACAATATATCTGGGGGGCATGGGAAACTCTATATAAAGGGATTAATAATGCCAATATGCTAATAGAGAATGTAGATGGTGCTGACATGGAAGATGCTATAAAAACCCGAATCAAAGGTGAAGCCAAATTTCTTCGTGCATACTACCACTTCTTATTAGTTCAAGGATGGTACGAAGTTCCTCTTCGTCCAGAATCATTCAAGGACGTAAACAATTCATCCAAAGAAGCAACTTCGCATGTTGAAGCTTTGGATTGGATTATCCAGGAAATGGAAGATTGCGTAGATATGGTAGATAATACAAACTATGATTTATCTCCGTCATATGTTAAGAAGAATTCAGTTATGGGCGTACTTGCCCGCGTTTACTTGTGGCGTGCTTGTTATCCATTTGACGGAAAAATTTCCAGTGATGGAAAAGCCTACTTCGAAAAAGCAGCTTACTGGGCAACCCAAGTTAAAAATTCAAATAAGCATCACTTGAATCCTGATGTTTATACCATGTGGAAAGCAATGGCTTCAGATACTTATGATACAGAATATAATGAATCTATCTGGGAAGCCGAATTTATAGGTACACGCGACGATGGTAGCTACACAGCTGGACGCATTGGCAATGTAATAGGTAATATCCAGAAAGGTACTGCAAATCCAGGTAATGGATATGCCTACGGTTTCTACGCCCCCACACTAATACTTTGGGATCTATTTGACGAAAAAGACAAGCGTCGCGATCTCTCTATCGCACCTTACCAAATCAATGCCAAAGAAGAAAAGGTAGAATGGACTGCAAAGCAAATCGTACAACGGTCCTGTGGAAAATTCCGTCGTGAATGGGAAAGTGCTGCAACAAAGCACAAAAACTATACCCCTGAGAATTACCCACTATTACGTTATGCAGATGTACTGTTAATGCTTGCTGAAGCTGAAAACGAAGCCAACCAAGGTCCTACAACATCGGCCTACGAAGCTATTAATGAAGTACGCGAACGTGCCGGAATCGATCCTCTGAAGAATTTATCTTATAGCGATTTTCAGCAAGCTGTACGTGACGAACGTGCCCGTGAATTATGTTTTGAATCTTTACGTAAATATGACTTGGTACGATGGGGAATTTACGAGAAAGCGATCCACGATGATTTAGGTGCTGCTACAAAAGACTCTCGTTGGGCTACCGGTACTAATTTCATCGGTGCAGCTACCTACGCTCAAAGAACATCGGAAAAGCACCAGTTTCTTCCTATCCCCACCAAAGAACTGGGTGTGAATACTAAGCTAAAACAAAACAAATATTGGGAATAATCATTTAGTTACGCATAACTTCTAACCTTAAAATGAAATCAAATAGACCTTAATCAATTTGATATGTATGGGGAGAGTGACCGTGAGGTTCCTCTCCCTCTTTTTAAAAACTTAAAAACAATATGCCTTATGACCAGAAAACACTTGCTATTCATCCTTGCGCTGCTATGCGGTCAAGTATCCTTTGCCCAACTGATAGGTTTTGAGACTGGGATTCCCAAGCAGTTTCAAACAAGTGATAAGGGAAAGATAACTTTATCTACTCAGTATTATAAAGAAGGGAAACAGAGTCTGAAATGGGATTTCCGTTCCGGTTCCAAGCTCAACGTTGCTCTTGAACAGCCTCTCACCCTTGATGAGCGAATGGAAAATTCATACGGAATAACCTTATGGATTTATAATGAAGTCCCTCAACAAGATTCCATTTGTTTTGAATTCCTTTCCCCCCAAGGAGATGTCTCTTATTGGTTCAGTTTCCAGTTGGCATCGACTGGTTGGCGCGCTTGCTGGATCGGCTTCCAGCACATGAAAGGAGATAAACAAAACAAAGAAATAGCAAGCTATCGGCTGATAGCCCCTGAACGAAAAGGTCGCATATTTCTGGACCGCTTGACTTTCCCTGTGAAAAAGATGAACGACCGCACTACCCCCGACTTACAGATGCCTTACAATAACTCCCTCTCGTATCGTGACCTGTGGCATTGGTGCCGGGTTTGGCAATGGGAACAATATAGGTATGATATTCCATTACCTTCCACCCTCAATCAAGCAGAAAAAGACGAACTGCGTACCGTAGAACAGCGATTAACTAATGCCCTCGATATTCAGAAAGCGCCGAAGGAAGCTGTTTCCAAAGCATACAATGTTTTTCAGAAAGCCAATATTCAACGCTCCGGAACTGGATTCACAGGTGCCCCTATCCTGACTCCCGATGAACTGGACCGTTCCAAAGGAGAAATATCCTGGAATGACCTGGAAACAATGCTCTCCGGATTCGCTTACGATGCTTATTACAATCATTCCGAAACTTCCCGTCAGAATTACTTCACCGTCTGGGACTTCGCCATCAATCAGGGCTTCTCCTTCGGTAGCGGAATGGGAACCAATCATCATTACGGATATCAGGTACGGAAAATTTATACTACAGCCTGGTTAATGCGCGACGTCATCTGGAAAGCTCCCAACCGTGATAATATCTTATCCACCCTCATATTCTGGTCTGCCTTGCAAGAAACCCGTCAGCCTTACCAATACGGCAGAGATGAACTACTGGACAGTTGGCACACCCTCTTAATGGCTAAAACAGTTTCAGCACTACTGTTCACTGACGAGCGAGAACGAGTACGCGCACTGAAAGGTCTTTCCCGTTGGATATCCTCTTCTCTTCAATACACTCCGGGCACTATCGGAGGTATCAAAGTAGACGGAACCACTTTCCACCATGGCGGTTTCTATCCGGCCTATACCACAGGTGTCCTTGCCATGATAGGGCAATTCATCTCCTTAACCAATAAGACAATCTATGAACCTACCGAAGAAGCCCGTCAAGTACTGAAATCCGCCTTTATTGCCATGCGCAACTACTCCAACAAATATGAATGGGGAGTTGGCATCAGCGGACGACATCCTTTCGGCGGCTCGATGAAAGCGGATGATGTAGCAGCTTTTGCTTATCTAGCCCTGTCAGGAGACTTATCAGGAGAAGGTAATACCTTTGATCATCATTTGGCAGCAGACTATCTACGGCTTTGTGAAAAGGATACGCCGGAAGCACGTTACTTCAAAACGCAAGGCATTACTCCCGCCTCTGCCCCACAAGGATTCTTTGTATATAACTATGGAGCAGCAGGTATTTTCCGAAGAAGCGATTGGATGGTAACCTTAAAAGGATATACCACTGACGTCTGGGGATCTGAAATTTACCGGAAAGATAACCGCTACGGACGTTATCAGAGTTATGGTTCCGTCCAGATTATGGGATACCCCTCACGCCTTGCCAGCGGTTACGATGAGAACGGTTGGGATTGGAATCGCCTACCGGGAACTACGACCATCCACTTACCATTCGAATTACTGGATAGCCCGCTACCGGGAACTACCATGGCACATTCCAAAGAAAATTTCTCAGGCAGTAGTTCACTGGAAGGGAAAAACGGCATGTTTGTTACGAAACTGATGGAACGTGAACTGAAAAACTTCACTCCAGATTTCGTGGCCCGCAAATCCGTCTTCTGCTTTGAAAACCGGATGATCTGTTTAGGAACAGGTATTCATAACAGCAATAACGAATATCCAACCGAAACAACTCTCTTCCAAAGTACATTCCAAAAGGGAAAGAGCACCATCCTCGTTAACGGAGAAGAAGAAAAAGAGATTGGTTTCAAAAAGAAACTTTCCGGTACTACTGAAAAGTTACTTTCTATCAGGGACGGTTACAATAACCATTATTTCGTGAAAGACGGTAATGTACAAATACAGATCAAGGAACAAGAATCTCGTCATGAAAAAACACGTGCTGTGACACAGGGCACTTTCGCTTCAGCATGGATTGAACATGGAAAAGCCCCTAAAAACGGAACGTATGAATACCTCGTATGGATACAGCCAACCGATCTGGAATTAAAAGAACATGAGGCTTTGCAAACATACGAAGTATTACAACGAAATGATAGTGCACATATCGTTCACGACCGATTAACCAATATCACTGCCTATGCTGTCTTCGAAACCTATCGCTCGCAACGGGATAGCCTGCTTAGTCTTATTCCGGCAGAAACAATGGTTATGTATAGGAGGGACAAAGCGAATATCATTATGAGCGTTTGCGATCCAAACCTAAATATTGAGGAAAAGGCATATACCACCAAGAACCCCAGCCGCGTTCTTAAAAAGAGACTTGAATTAAAAGGAAAATGGAAAATCAGTATACCTAATGAAAAAGTAATCCTGACTGCAGACGGAGAGAATACCATTCTCACTGTTCATTGCCAACATGGGCAACCTGTAGAATTCAGTCTCCAGCAAAATTAAAAATCCCGGAAGAATATTTGTAGCAATTACTCTGCTACATGTCTGGAAGTTGTCTGAACCGTACTTGCTCCGTACATTCTCCACTCAGAGGTACCTCTACACGACGAAAGTACGAGGTTGGTACGGAGCAAGTATAGTTCAGGTATGGTTTTATGGAACATGGTTATTCCGCTAAAATAGTTACCTTTGCAGAAATATTGAATAACTAATTGATATGCAGAGTACCCTCCCCATTCATTTTGCCCCGCTGCAAGGTTACACCGAGGCTATTTACCGACAAGCGCATGCCCGTATATTCGGTGGTGTAGAGAGCTATTATACTCCTTTTGTACGTGTAGAGCACGGAGAAATCCGAAAAAAAGACATGCGCGAGATTACTCTGGAAAACAACCGTGGCGTGCAGCTTATTCCACAGCTCATTGCTCCCGATGTGGACAAAATGGAGCAGATAATTGCCCTATTCATCGAAAAAGGATATAAGAATGTGGACATAAATCTGGGATGTCCTTTCCCTCTTTTGGCTAAACGGCACAATGGTTCGGGAATGCTTCCTTATCCCGAAGAAGTACGGGAGTTGCTGACTGCTGCCATAAAGAATCACCCCGACCTTCAGTTCTCTGTCAAGATGAGGTTGGGTTGGGAGAACCCGGAAGAAAGTCTGGCTTTGCTACCCTTTCTGAATGAACTGCCACTGACACATATCATCATGCATCCCCGATTGGGAAAACAACAATATAAAGGGGAAGTGGATTTAAAAGGTTTTGAAGCCTTCTACAACGAATGTCGTCATCCGCTTATTTATAACGGTGATTTACTTACAGTAGAAGATATACAGACTATCAGCGAACGCTTTCCACGACTGGCAGGTATCATGATAGGTCGTGGACTGCTTGCCAATCCCGCCTTAGCTTTAGAGTATCAACAGGGACATCCGCTTTCCGAAAAGGATATGCAGGAGAGACTCAGATTGTTCCATGCTGACGTATTTGCCCAGTATGGCAATCTTCTGGAAGGGGGAGACAAACAACTGCTGACGAAAATGAAAAACTTCTGGGAATATCTGATGCCGGACGGAGACCGAAAGGCAAAAAAGGCGATTCATAAGTCCAACAAGCTGGAAACTTACCAAGCGGCAGTCCGCAGCTTGTTGGGGTAATCATTCATCTTATTCCGGATTTACGCCCGGAATCGTATGTACATCTTTACGTATCTGCGCTACATGATGCAACTTCATCCAGTCGTGCAGGTACTCACGGTGTTGCAACAGGATCTCTTTGTATTTCTCCTCGATGGCGAGGTTCCGCATTTCGCCACGGTCTTTTTCCATATCAAAAAGTTGCTCACGGTAACGGCCTTTGTCATACAATACATATTTATAGCGAGAGGTACGCAAAGCCCAGCCACGTGTATTTCCACCTTTATCGAAAGTAGTTTCGGTTACGATATAGTCCTGATGCTTCAATGACGGATCAGCTTTCTCTACCAACGATCTGAAAGAGACACCATGCAGCCCTTCAGGAAGCCGGATGCCTGCCCAGTCGCAAACTGCTGCAAAGAAATCGACACCATTATTCACGAGTTGCGGCATCTCCTTGCCGGCATTCTTCTTTCCCGGTAAGGTTACAATCAGAGGGATATTTACCACCTCTTCATATAAAGCCGATTTCTGGTTCCAGTGGTGTGCTCCCACTCCGTCGCCATGATCACTGGTAAATATCACGACTGTATTCTTCCATAAATCCTGTTTGTCTATAGCATTCAGAATCTTACCGATTTCTGCATCCACCTTTTCAACCAGACGGTAATAGAGGTTCCGGTAACGGCGCCAATCATCCGGAGTATAGTTACGGGTAGGATAAGCCGAATAATTCAGGCTCTGCTCATAGCTGATAACATCAGCGTCATAGGGATTCTTAGCAAAATTAAGAGGTAGTCCCGGCCACTCATTCTGCGGCAGGTCTTCTATATTTCCCCAAGGCAAATTCTGGCTACGTGCGTACTCACAGATATTATGCGGGTTATCGAATCCTGCCACCAAGAAGAAGGGTTTGGTATGTTTTTGTTCCAGAAAGCCGACACAGGCTTCCGCCAGCCCATTATCACTATGAGGATGGATAGTAGTAAAACCGAACTCTTTATCCGGCATGGAGGCAGTATGTACATGCCATTTACCGGCATAGATACAATCATAACCGGCATTTTGCATCAGTGTTCCCAAAGTCCGGGTACGCAATGAATCCGGTATCGGCGTACCATTTCGGGCAAGTCCTACTTCGTGCGAAGTATAGCCTGTAAACATAGCTGCCCTGGCAGGTCCACTCAGGGGCGTAGAACAATAGGCATTACGGAACAGAACCCCCGCCTGTGCCAGTTTATCCATATTCGGAGTATGCAAGTCATCGTTTCCCATGCAACTCATCGCAGAGGCTGTCTGCTGATCGGTAACAATGTAGATGATATTAGGCAACTCTTTCGCCCAAGCCAAAGAAGGAACGACAGCCGTTGCACACAACATTATATTCTTTACTTTCATCACAGTTCTATTTTAAGGATTAACTTCATTATTTTTTCAGTTCCACATCGAAGCTGGCGGCATCTCTGCACGTAAATTGCAAAACAGTCTGCTGCTTATCTTTGGAAATCACTTTGCAATAAGGAGTTTCTGCAACATTCCATTCACCCTTTAAAGTAACGGTTACTGGTATTTCACCACTATCATTATCAATCCAGGGACGCGAATAGATACTGCGTTCCATACGTTTGCCATCCTTGTCAAAAGCCTCATCGCTCGGACCTCGATATAGTGCCAGATCCGGTTGGGAAACGGTCAATAAGAGCTTATCTCTGTCTTCACGTATCATGACGAGGCAGGAAGTATCAGCTTTCTGTAGCAATCCCTCCTCAGGCAATGCCTGTGGTGTTTCAAAAAGCACATATGAAGTCAGGTTATCAGTCAGAGAACGAACGATATGAGCATTGCGGTCTTGTTGCAATACCTTGTAAGACGGTTTCTTTGCGAAAGCTTTCAAGGAAGCTGCATCCGTACGAGGCAGGACAGCATATTCATAGGAAGCACCTTTCGGAGCTTTTCCATGCTCTAATACCAATGAAACCCAATCACCGGAAGTAGGTTTCGGATTACGTTCACCTACGGTAACTTGTGGGAAATTCCTTTCATATTTCGCCGCTTTCATCGTATTTTTCGACAGATAATATCCTACTCCGTTAGGATCGATATAGGTCTGTCCGTCACTTTTATAAGTTGCCCAGTAATCATGCATTTCGGGAGTAGTGGCTGCCAACTGGAAAACGGTAGTTTCTGTCGGGAACTCTTCATTTGTATTCTCAATATCCGTTCCCAGACATACGATCATTCCATTGAAGAAGTGATAAGATTTACGGGCACGGTGTGAACCGTTGTACTTGTCATGCTCGTGAAGCTTCATGCCGAAGTTACCATTTAATTTCGCCTGAGACAAACCGCCTGCAAAAGCCTCGTCGGAATAAAGCATTTCTTCCATACCTGAGAAAGTATCTACATTCATCACTTTGGCACGAAGCTGATCGAATGGCAAATGAATAGTCGTCGTACCGGGAAAACGGTTCCAGTCGAAGCCTGCTTCCTGCCAACCACTGGTTGTAAAAGTAACCATTTCATCGGGTTTTCCGGTCAATATCTGCATACTTCCGTGAGCCAGGTAGCGACCGAAGAAATTAGCATCCAGATAATGTTCGGCTGCCCAAAGGTAACGGGAATGCCCACGTACCACAGCAGCCCAATTATCCCGGCGCTGTACTGAAACGCAGCCGTACCCTAACGCCAAATTACCTTGCGGATCGGGTTCGGGGCGGAATCCCTGTGCTTCAAATAGTTGTTTCAATTTCTGTCCATGGGCAGTAGATGCTTTCGGTAGATAATCAGGAGAATTCTTATCAGGAGTTTCCGTATAAGAAACCAGACGCAGATAAGCGGCAGCCAGTTCAGGATCGTATTTTTGTTTTCCATCGGGAGTGCCAGCCAATGCCAAAGTAGCATATTGTATAGGGATCAACTGTCCCTTTCCATTGGGATGGCGTCCTGACATGGAAAGAGCCCATTGCTTGGTATTACAATAGAAACGCATAGTGAGCAATACATTCTTTACTGTTTCGTGCGCTATTTCAGATACTTTGAATCCTGTTCCGCTCAACAGATAAATCATATTCGTGGCACCATCCAGACCGCCGACCGCATAAGCCGGGTAATTATTACGATGGTGGAAACAAGCACCGTCTTTTTTGAAAGAACCGGCCAATCCGAGCGCCGGGCGGCAACCATAATCTATCCAACGGGAGAAAGAACGGAGATATTGAAGTTTCTCAGGAGTATCTTCCATAATCAGGATACTTGCCATGCGCCCCTGCGTCTGCGTATTGAAAGTATCTATATCAATGCCATTAACCGTGGGTTTAGGATATACTTCATTGGTGATGGCATACCAGCGCAAAGTACGTTCCGCTTCGTTCAGCTTTCCGGCTTCTCTCAATACATCTTTCATCAGGAAATAGGCCACATACAAACCGCGCATACTGTATCCGTAATGATGGATATTTCCCCAACAACTGCCATAAGCTACTCCCTGATCGGTGATGTGGTCGTACATGGCCAGGAACTTTTGTTTCAGCTCATCCTTTGTCACAGCATCCGAAGCGTTGTTATAGGCATAGGCTATCCGGCGCATCAGATTGAAATACTCACTCATCTCCATCCCTAACTTGGTGAACATGCCTTTGTCCCAGTTGGGATACATACGTTCGTAAGCTTCAGCCTGGCGTACCATAAAGATGGGTAGTCCGCTTACAACACCGTCTTTATAAGTAATCCCATAGAAATCATATTTCTTACGGATACTTTTCATCTCTTTTTCTGTCAGTTTAGAAGGAGTATAAAGCATATCGCGGAAACGTTTCTCCATCAACTGCATATCTTGTCTGTCTTTCTCGCTAACCGGAGTAAGGGCTATTTCCGGTTTCCACAGGGAGTGTTCATAAATCACCAGCCAATGGTTGGTGGTTCCTTTATTAACGAAAGGCACCTGCACATCAGCTGTTTGCTGACGGGCATCCACTTTACTGGCAGTTATCAGATGGTCGATGAACAACTCTCCCTTTACATCAGGTGCAACGATACGCAGTTCATTCATCCCGGGTTCAGGAGTGCCTTGCATATCACGCTCGTAGCAGACCCACGCAGCACGCCAGCCGGTGAAGTTAATACCGAAAGGAAAGGAAGTACACTTCTTTCCATCTTTCAGGAATTCAAACTCAATAGTAGTATCCTGAGCCTTTGCATTGTACACCCAAACTATAAAAGCGGAAAGATAAGTGTCTTTTCCGGTAGGGTCTTTCTTCTCAAACTTCAGATCACGCTGAAGGGTTAGTACAGAACCGGGTTCAAACGTCCAGCGCAAACTATGCGTACCGTCTTTATAATGTTGGTCGCTAATGCCAAGCGTGGCCTTCGTAGCGCTCAGCCCGGCAGGAAGTTCAGGTTGTTCAAAAGAGAGCAACCGGTCATTCTTTACAACCTGTGCCGACAGGCTGAAAGAAAACAGTGCAGTGCATACAGCGGCAAGAATAGGTTTCATCAGATTAAGTTTCGTCATCATGGTATGAGAATATTAATAGAGTTAATTCAAGTGTTCGATACGGAAATTCGTGAAGCGGACATGATTTTGAAGAAGGCGTAAGCCAAAATGTCCATCGCCTGCACCGGCTTCGAGAGGCAGACGGAAAAGTTCCTCACCATCTACAAGAAAAGTTGTGCAATTGTCCTGAACGCGGATCTGAATATAATACCATTGATTAGGCTTCAACAGATGAGCCGGGTCGGTATATTCTTTAATCAGAGGTTTGATACGGGCCTCGTCTACATCATAAAACTGACCGTAGTAACGACGAAAACGGGTAGTGGTATTATCATTACCACCATAGCCTACATAAAAAAGGTTCAATGTATTATAGTTGCGGAAGACACCGTTTCGCCAAGTGGAACGTACCAAGAGTTTGCCGGGATGTTTCGGGTCGTTTGCAGCCCAGAAGCAGTTCATATCACTCAGACGGTCGTGTTTACCGCCATTCATTACCATACAGATATGGTAACTGATCTCGTAATCGCCGGTCAGGCGATCTTTATACCATAAAGTAAGTCCTTCGGGGACAATCAATTCAAGAGTATCTTCACGAATGGTGAAGTCCATTATTCCCGACTGGTCTTCGGCTATCCAATGGCCCAATGAGAGCCGATCCTGTGCCAATACGGTACAGGGCAGGAAAAGAAAAAGACATTTCCACAGAATTTGTATGAAAGATGAATGTGTCATTTCCGGTATTAGTTTCGTTTACAATATTTCCACATTGCAAAGAAACGGTACTTTTTAGAGAAAATGACACATAAATCGTACAGAAAAGGTATATTTTAGTAATTTAAGGATGCATCTCCTCAAACGCTTTATTCTCCTCTTCTATCGTAGTGATGGTTTCCGGCAGTTCACTGATAGGAAGATCGAAATTATACCAGTCAGTATAGCAATCGGTAACGTACCACTTCCCGTCAATCAGTTCGAACACTACGCGAAGGGAAGCTTCCGACTCATCATAGCCAGCCTCAAACTCTTTATGCTTGGGGTTGTTCACGGTAAACCGGGAGACATAAACTCCGCCCTCTTCGTCTGTGATACGTTCTTCTTTAAACGCATCTTCACCCAGCAACGCCCACTTATCACGTGTAAACGGAAAAGTCTTCTCCGTCTCACCATCTTCCTCTAACAAGGCTATGGGAGTTTTCAACGGAAACTTGATACGGGAATACTGGAAAGAAGCACTGGAAGTAAATTTCTTGAGGAATGTCTGGAAGTCCTCATTAGTTGCGGCAGCATGACCATTCGTAGTCGTCAGCATAAGTACCACGAAAAGACAAAATACAAAGTGAATTGCCTTCATTTAGTTACAATGTCAAAGGGTTTATTAATCAGGCGCAAAGATAATGCAAATCCGCAGATTTGAGATAAAAAGGAAAAAGAATATTATACGGTGATGTTGGATCTATAGATGCAGCATGTCCCATCTATAGATGCAGCATGACCGATATATAGATGCAACGCGTCCGATATATAGATGCAACATATCCGATATATAGACCCTGCACCCTTATCATGTAACCCTTCATCATATGTTTCATTTCTGTCTCAGATACTCAAACCCAAAACGACAGCGTAAGCAGTCTTTCTTATCGCAATACTCTTTCTGAAGCTGCAACAAAGCCTGCGAATCAGCAGCAGTAGATACAGGTAGTCCTGCCCCACTCCAGTGGCGGATGATATGATTATCCTCCGCTTTCAGACTTTCTAGAAAGCCCGTAGCCCGTTCGCAAAACTCCTCATTCGCCTTATGCAAGCCATAAGCATATAAAAAAGGGATGACAGTATTAATAACAATCAGGTTCTGGGCATTCTTTCCCACTTGTTTTTCACAGGAGGAAGAGACTTTCCGGAAATTGAAATGCTCTTCCCAATACGGAGAGGTAGCGACAGTCAGTAGTTTCCGGACAGCTTCCAGCGTATCCGCTTCCATAATACGGGAGAATAAGGACTGTTCTTTATAATAAAGATTTGCCAACTGCGCCAAGCGGACATGAGGGAAATTACCTGGACGTAAGCGAAGAAAACGCCATTGAGTAGCAGCCATCGGAACAGGCAGTTCAAACTTATGCTGCAAGTAGCGAAATTCCTTCTGCAACTTCAGATAATACCCGTCTGCATCCGGCAGTTCTACATCCAACAGCCCGGCTTGCCCCAAAAAGAAGGCTTCTACTTGAAAGAGATTATCCCGGTGCTTATCTATCGCACGAAAAGGCAGACGACTGGCCCATGCTTCAAAGGCATCCCCATTCAGCCCGAAACCAAAGTTGCGGGCCAAGGTGATAAAGAATACATCTTCCCAATGATTATTGCATCGCTCCAACCGGGCGGCAATCACATGGGCTTTCTGCTCGAAACGTTCTACCTGCAAAGCAGAAAGCCAGGAATGGACTGTTAGTTTCGGAAGAGAAGACAATATGGAATAACAAGGAGGATAGATTTCCGCATGACTCAGTTCATCATAACGCTGACGAACAGATTCAGGACAGGATAGTTGCAGTTGTGGCACCGGTGCTCCGTTTGCACGAAACACTTCGCAATCTACAGTTTCCGCTACGTGCAGAATGACATTGTCATAAGCTGCATCTTTATCGTGACCATGCCTCATCCAATCGGATGCCAACGTATGCACTTCGATGTTTCCCACCCAAAGGGTACCGCCAATTTTTAGTTTGGCATTGAAGAAGTCGGGGCCTGCGTTTGTGTTCGGTAGTCCGGCATCTATCACTTCAACCGGTTCACCGGTGGTGGTCTGGAGCATCTTTAACGGAAAGATTTTATGCTTCCAGACATAATGCAATAGTAGTTCCATTGTTAACAAGAAGTTAATGTACGCAACAAATGTAAGAAAAAGATTATCTTTGCGACCTATAGAACGTTGATAAAGTGAATTTAATCAGAAGAAAGAATGAAAATAGCATTAATCGGTTACGGTAAAATGGGTAAGGAAATCGAAAAGATTGCCCTCAGTCGCGGACACGAGATTGTCAGCATCATCGACGTAAACAACCAGGAGGATTTTAACTCGGACGCTTTCAAGAGCGCAGACGTTGCCATAGAATTCACAAATCCTATGGTAGCCTACTCCAATTATATAAAAACCTTCGAAGCCGGAGTGAAGTTGGTTTCTGGCAGTACCGGATGGATGGACAAACACGGTGAGGAAATCAAGAAACTTTGTACCCAAGAAGGAGGTAAAACGCTGTTCTGGGCATCCAATTTCAGCTTGGGCGTGACCATCTTCTCTGCCGTGAATAAGTATCTGGCAAAGATTATGAACCAGTTTCCTGCCTACGACGTGACGATGAGCGAGACACACCATATTCATAAACTGGATGCGCCAAGCGGTACGGCCATCACGCTTGCCGAAGAAATTCTGGAAAATATCGACCGTAAAGATCATTGGGTGAAGGGAACTTTGCAGGCACCGGACGGAAGTGTTTCCGGTTCTGCCGAATGTGCAGCAGATGAAATTCCTGTCAGCTCCATCCGCGAAGGTGAAGTACCGGGCATTCATGTGATCCGTTACGAGTCGGAAGCAGACAGCATCATCCTGACACACGATGCCAAGAATCGAAAAGGTTTTGCACTGGGTGCCGTTCTTGCTGCCGAATATACTGCTGACAAGCAAGGTTATCTGGGAATGAGTGACTTGTTCCCGTTCTTAAAATAATAAACACGCTTCACCACAGATTACACAGATTCGCACAGATGAAAGAGAACAGAATTAAATTTTAGTATTAAAAGAAAGCTGTGTGAATCTGTGTAATCTGTGGTGAACAACAAAATCTGTGGTGAACAACAAAAATAATATAATAATGAGAAAAGCTACTCGCGCCCAATGGGTTAAATTCGCAATCGTCACCGTGCTTTACCTCGCTTTCCTGATATGGGTAAAAAGCTGGTTGGGGCTGATTGTCCTACCTTTCATCTTCGACATCTACATCAGCAAGAAAATTCCCTGGGGCTTCTGGAAGAAATCAGAGAATCCGGCTGTACGCAGTGTTATGAGTTGGGTAGATGCTATCGTGTTTGCACTGGTAGCTGTTTATTTCGTCAACATCTATGTATTTCAGAACTATCAGATACCTTCTTCTTCTCTGGAGAAATCTTTGCTGGTAGGCGATTATCTTTATGTCAGCAAGTTGAGTTATGGTCCGCGTGTGCCAAACACACCACTGTCTATGCCATTAGCACAACACACCTTGCCGCTAGTGAATACAAAATCATACATCGAGTGGCCCCAGTGGGACTATAAACGTGTTCCGGGTCTGGGTAAAGTGAAACGGAATGATATCGTAGTATTCAACTTCCCTGCCGGAGACACCGTAGCCACTAACTTCCAGCAAACGGATTTCTACACCCTTGCCTACAACGAAGGACAACGCCTCTATCCGAATCCGGTAAATATGGACAGTTTGACGCGCAAGCAACAACGCACTGTCTACGATCTGTATTATAATGCCGGAAGAAATCTGATACGTTCCAATCCCAAGATGTACGGTGATATCGTTGTCCGCCCCGTAGACCGCCGGGAAAATTACGTAAAGCGCTGCGTTGGCTTACCCGGAGACACACTGGAAATCAAAGATGCACAGGTATATATCGATGGCAAACCGCTCGAAAACCCTGAAGAAATGCAACTCAACTACTTCGTACAGACTACAGGACCATACATTACTGAAGATATGTTCCGCGAATTGGGTATCAGCAAGGACGACCAAACATTAATCAGCAACGAAGGTTTATTAATGGAAATGGGCTTGACTCACCGTGACGCACAAGGTCGCCTGGCTCCGGCCTATGACTTACCACTGACGAAGAAAATGTATGAAACCCTGTCTGCCAATAAGAAACTCGTCAGCAGCATCGTTATGGAACCGGAAATATTCTCCGGCCAAATGTATCCGTTGAACCTTTACACCAAATGGGACCGCAACAACTACGGCCCGATCTGGATACCGAAAAAAGGTGCCACCATCAAGCTGACTGAGGACAATCTGCCGATCTACGAACGCCCTATCAGAGCTTATGAAGGTAATACACTGGAAGTAAAAGAAGACGGCATCTATATTAATGGCAAGAAGACGGACGAATATACCTTCAAAATGGATTATTACTGGATGATGGGCGATAACCGCCACAACTCAGCCGATGCCCGTTCGTGGGGTTTCGTACCGGAAGACCATGTTGTAGGTAAGCCAATTGTTGTCTGGTTATCACTCGATAAGGATCGTGGTTGGTTTGATGGAAAAATCCGTTGGAACCGGATATTCAAGTGGGTAAAATGATACCAAATGAAAGAATGAAAGAATTAATAATGAAATAGGTGAGAACGTATTCATTATTAATTCTTTAATTATTAATTTCGACATGAATAAGGCTTGGAAAATAACGGGAGCAATCATCGGAATAATACTCGTTGTGGTGTTACTTCGGGGTTGTGTTATGACTTCCTATCTTATTCCTTCTTCGGGTATGGAGAATTCCTTATTTCAGGGAGAGCGTATTCTGGTAAATAAATGGAGTTACGGTCTGCGTCTTCCCCTTATGGCATTGTGGAATTATCACCGTTGGGCAGACAGCCCTGTACAAAAAGAGGATATCATTGTTTTCAATAATCCGGCTAATCTGTCAGAGCCTGTTATTTCCCGGCGCGAAACATTCATCAGTCGATGCATCGGCGTACCGGGAGATACCTTATTGATAGACTCCCTGTTCTCCGTAATTCCATCAGAAAAAAACGCTCCCGACCAGAAGTTTTTATATACTTATCCACGAGAAAAAGAAAAACAGCTGGATTCATTACTTACACTATTGTCCATATGCAACAACCACCTGATGGGACAAGATAGCATAAAAAATGTACGTAGCTTCAGCCGTTATGAATATTATCTGCTGGAACAGGCTATGAATGGCAATTGCTGGATAAAGTTACTGAATGAAGGAGACTCCATAGAAGCCCTGCGCCCGTTGATCGTTCCCGGCAAAGGTAAACCGGTGCGTGTATATCCGTGGAACCGTACTTTACTACGCAACACACTTGTACTGCATGAGAATAAACAAGCTGAAATAAAGAACGATACTTTGTACATTGACGGGAAGCCTGTACAGCATTGCTATTTCACCAAGGATTACTACTGGGTAGGTGCTAATAACTCTATCAATCTCTCTGATTCCCGCTTGTTTGGCTTTGTACCCAAAGACCACATCATCGGTAAAGCTTCGCTCATCTGGTTTTCCAAAAAGACAGAAACAGGATTGTTCAATGGTTATCGTTGGAAAAGAATGTGGAAAACGGTAAGATAAATGAAGTACGAATTACTAATTACGAAGTATAAATTACAAATTGCGAAGAACCAATTATCTCATGAAAACCATATACCTCTCTTCCGCCTATCTGGCACCCGTAGAATATTACGCCAAGTTGGTGGCATACGATAAAATCTTTATCGAACAGCACGATCATTATGTGAAGCAAACCTACCGTAACCGTTGCACCATTGCAGCACCCGATGGCGAATTAGCTCTCTCCATCCCTACCGTCAAACCCGATACTCTGAAATGTCCCCTAAAAGATATCCGCATTTCCGATCACGGCAATTGGCGTCATCTACACTGGAATGCTTTATCATCGGCTTATAACCATACTCCTTTTTTCGAATATTATAGAGATGATTTCCAACCTTTCTACGAGAAGAAATATGAGTTTTTAGTCGATTTCAACGAAGAACTGTGTCATCTGGTCTGTTCACTGATAGATATACAGCCGGACATGGAACGTACTACTTCATTCCAGAGCAGTTTTGCACCCAATGAAGATGATTTCCGCGAGCGTATCCATCCCAAAAAGAATTACAAAGAAGAAGATCCGGACTTCATAGTCCGGCCTTATTATCAGGTTTTCCAGGAACGTCTCGGCTTCCTGCCGAATCTGAGTATCGTCGATCTTCTTTTCAACATGGGACCTGAGAGCTTACTTGTGTTGCAGAAGGCATTTTGAGAACTTCTGCAAAAATTCCGCAAGATTCGCTCCTTCTTCCAGTCCCAGCTTCTTACGCAAGCGATAACGACTTATTTCTACCCCGCGCAAAGAAATATTCAACAATGGAGCAATCTCTTTAGAAAGCAAATTCATTTTGATATAAGCACAAAGTAACTTTTCCTTGTTGTTCAGTTCCGGATATGCTTCTTCCAATTTTTTGAAGAAATCATGATGTACCGAATCAAAGGTACTTTGGAATGCCTGTAAATCGTCATCATGCTCAATGTTCGTATCAATCTGTCCCAACAGACGAAGTGTTTTCCGACGAAGAGAAACCAGATTCTCTTCGCTGATAGAATGGGAAATGCCCAGCACTTCCTTTTTTATATCCAATAGAATTTCATTCTTACGTACGATGTTCAAAGTAGTACGAATCAGTTCCTCCGATTTATGACGCAATTCCGACTGTAGGTTTTCTTCTTGCAGTGAATCTATCTTCTGATCTTTCAGATCACTTTCTTTTTGAAATTTTTGTTCTTGTCGATAGAGTTCCAGTTCTTTTTGCATTAACAAGCGCTTACGCCCTACTGAGATACGATAATACACATAATAAAACAGCAATACTACCACTACCGAATAAACCAGATAACTCCACCATGTACGATACCACGGCGGCAATATCTCAAAGACAAACGAAGTTTCCACAGGTTCCTGGCTGCCGTCGGTAAGCAATTTCACACTGAATACATACTTTCCTTCATGCAGTCCTGTAAACTCTTTCATATTATTCTCACTGTATTCACTCCAGATTCCTTTCTCACCACCCGTACTTAACTGATAAGAATATAACACAGTGTGTGCCTTATTGAAGTTGTTTACACTATATTCTATTCGCATTGAATTTTGAGAATAAGGAATCACTATCGGTGCTGTATCATATAAATAACTGCGACCATAAATAAGCGAATCACGCAATCCCGTCAAGTAGACTTTCCTGATTTGCAATGTCAACGGCATTTGTTGCACCGGCAGGCTATCCAGTGTGATCAGTGAAAAACCTTCCTCTGTTCCTGCCACTACCTTGTTGGCCTTATAAAGATTTACATCTTCAAAGTTTTCTATCAATGCTCCTTTCAAGAACTGTTCATTAGTTACCTGGCGATACTCCTGCTTATTGGCATCATAATGTAATACTTTCAATGCGCCATCTGCTACATACCAGATATTTTGCAATGAATCTATCTTCATATAGGTATATGCTGCCTTTCCTTCTAATAACTGTTCCAACCAAATACATGCTTCCAGCGTATCACGGCTCCGATTATACTGCCACAGACCATAATGTGAAGCTATGGTAACTTCATCTTTCACCCGCAACAAACAAGCATCATATCCACGTGGAAAGATGATGCTATTATAGTCTTTCATCTTTTCCACCTTTCGTAAATCATCTGCCAAAGTCAAACGGCAAACCCCATTTTCTTTATTTCCAACCCACAATATATGAGTCGAATCTTCCATCAACATATCTTTGCACGAACGGGCAAACCCCTCTATATAGCTTTCTACCCTCCAACTCATCCCTCTCTTCATGAGCAAATACAGTCCACTATAAGTGCCTGCAATCAACACATCCTTACGGTCATCCACCGATACAATTCCCCATACTCCTTTGGGATTGTTGAGATGTTCCATATGATCTCCATCCATAATAAAGATACCATTATCCGAACAACAGAACAACTTATCGTCATATTGGTGAAGTGACCACATCTGACCTCCTGTGCCCGGTACGAAGTCTATGGGATTTCTCTGGTTTAACTGCCCTGGGAGAGTAGAGCGATACAACCCCTGATTCGTTGCGAAATAGTACTTACCCTGATAACTACAAGATGCATATCCCGAACCAATCACAGGTTTACCTCCATAAAGTGAAGCAAGCCTTGCTTTCAAATGAATGCAGTCAATCCCATTATCCAACCCGAGCCATAGGTTGCCAGTCTTATCAAACAGCATACTCAACACAGTTTTGTTCTGCAAGCCATTTTCCGTAGATATGATTTCCATCTCATTCGTCTTCAGATTTAAAAGACAAACTCCACCCTGGATAGTGCCCAACGCCAACAACGAATCTTGCAATGCAGCACAGAAAACTCTATTTTTACGGCAAAAGTCCTCGGCTACAGTATTATATTTCTTAAAAACAGTGCCATCGTAAATAAATAATCCGTTATCCCGGGTTACCATCAACAAACTGTCCTGATGAGGTAACAATCCACCGACTTTGACAGTCGCTCCTATCCCCAAAGGACCAAGAACGGGTATAAACTCTGTTCCATTCAACATTAGCAATCCTTCGGCAGAAGTGATATACAGTTTGTTACGCAAGATAAACGAAGTGTAGATCTCTGAAGAATAATCTATTTTCTTCACAATGCCCTCTTCCCAATAAAAGAAACGACGGTCCGATTGAAAATACACCCGTTCTCCGTCCAATAAGATATTCCAGATGACTCCGACATTCACATTGGGAGATAAACTATCAGAAAGGCAAGTATACTCCAACCCACCAAGACGATTTGGAGTAAAATAGCCAAATTGCTCCATTCCACCAATATAAATTCGCCCGTCATGTCCTACTTTCACAGCACGTGTTTTGGCATTATGAATCGGATATGTATTCCACTCCACACCGTCAAATTCCAATAAGCCTTTGTTGTTAGCTACATATATCCAACCGTTATCATGCTGCTGAATACTCCAATTCTGATTACCGGCTTTATATGTATGCCGGGTATAATTTGTCACCGGACGTTGCCATCCGGCACTTACAGGAATAGATATCAAAAGAAGAAGAATATAAAACAGGAGGTCTTTTCGTTTCATAGCAGTTAACGTTTTATTCTTTGAAAACAAAGATAGGGTATTTTACCTACAAATAAAAGAATTATTTTTTAGATGTAGCCATATTATTATAATAAACATTTAATTATCAACAAAATAATTAATCCAAGAGAAAGTTCTGATGTAGTTAAAACCAATGAATGAGAAAGTTTTGAAGTAGTGTATTTTTAGGAAACACCCTCATCATACGCATATATTTGCAGCGGATAAAACCATTTTGTTAAACCTATATAAGTCGTACTAACATGAAAAACAAAAGACTATTCACTTATGTGTTTCTTTTCGGCCTACTGGTCAACGGTAGTGCATGCGGATCGGACCACAATGAAACAGACTTCCCCGAAACGCCCGGCGGTGAAACTCCGTCCTCCCCTAGTGGTCTACAAGCCTACATGCTTACCACCACTGACACCCGTACCTATGATTTAAGAGAATCCACCGTGGAATTTGAGCCCCAAGCCAGTATGTCGCCTAAAAACATCCTACTGAATCCACAGCAGATCTACCAAACTATGCAGGGATTCGGAGCGGCACTTACAGGATCATCAGCTTTCTGCCTAAAACTAATGAAACAGGAAGATCGGACAGCATTCCTCAAAAGAACCTATTCGCTAACTGAAGGTTATGGATGTAGCTATGTACGCATTGCCATTGGCTGTTCCGACTTCTCCTTGAAAGAATACACCTGTTGTGACACACCGGGTATAGAAAACTTTGCTCTGACTTCAGAAGAAACAGATTACGTAATACCTATCTTAAAGGAGATTATTGCTATCAACCCGGACATCCGCATACTGGGTTCACCCTGGACTTGTCCCTTATGGATGAAAGACTACCGGAAATACCCTGTCTACCAAAATCGGGAATACACCGCAGGACAACTAAAACCCGAATACTATGCTGACTATGCCACCTATTTTGTGAAGTGGATACAGGCATTTCAGGCAGCTGGTATTCCAATCAATGCCATCACCATACAGAACGAACCACTCAACAACAAGAACTCAGCCTCACTGGTGATGGAATGGAAAGAACAACGTGATTTTGTGAAAGTACTGGGTCCTGCTTTTGAGGCTGCTGGACTTTCCACCAAAATATACGCTTACGACCACAACTACAATTATGATAACAAAAGCGACCAAAACGGTTATCCCTACCAGATATACAACGATTCCGAAGCCGCTAAGTATATAGCAGGAGCAGCCTACCATGACTATGGAGGTAATCGCAGCGAACTGCTCAACGTCTACCAACGAGCTCCTGAGAAGGACCTGATTTTCACAGAATCGTCTATCGGCACCTGGAATAACGGACACGACTTGACCAAAACTCTCCTTTCTAATATGGAAAGTATCGGTATAGGCACCATCAATAACTATTGCAGTGCAGTGACCATCTGGAACCTGATGCTTGAAACAGACTTCAACGGAAGCATACCCAGTAACAATGGTGGACAACCTAACCGCCCCGGCGGATGTCAAACCTGCTTCGGGGCTGTAGACCTAAACATGAGTGATCTTAAAACTATCTACATGAACTCGCACTACTATATGATCTGCCACCTGTCGGCAGTGGTAAGACCCGGTGCCATACGAATTGGTACAAGCGGCTACACAGACAATGACATAGCCTACAGTGCTTTCAAGAATACAGACGGAAGTTATGCCTTCGTCATCATCAACAAAAGCAGTTCAGACAAGAACATTGTACTTACCGCCCCCGATGACGCCGGTAAGAAGCACTCGGCAAGTTGCACTCTGCAGCCGCGCTCAGTAAACTCTTTCAAGTGGAAATAACAGAGATTCAAACATAATAAATCACTTTTTTAATTTTAAATTTATAAATTATGAGAAATCGATTTTTGCTCGGCATGATGGCACTCAGCCTTATAGGTATGACATCATGCAAAGATGAGATTGACCAGTTCGATGATCATGGCAGCTCGACTATCGTATCCTTTGCAGGCACTGAAAAAGCCTACATGGGCGATAGTATCACCTTCGACTTTGAGGTGAAGAGCGGAGGCGTGAAAATCAACCAGGCCAAAGTTCAGCTCTATTATGGAGAAGAAATGGTATCCGAAGCCTTCTACAGTCTGAAAGCCGACGGAAAATACAGTGGAAAAGTGCTGGCTCCCTACCAGAAAAACACGCCTGACGGAGAAGCAAAGGTTATACTGCGCATCCAAAATGAACGTTTCAGCAATGACAGTAAGGAAATGACCGTTGCTATAGAGCGTCCAAAATATCAAACATTGAAACTTGTGGCTGCCAATGGCAAGGAATATACCATGACTCCCGTTCCAGGTAAAGAATATGAATACAAAGCACGTGAGGCTTTCCCACTCGACATGGAAGCATCTATCGTAGCACCAGCTTATTCCGATGGAACAGGTAATCCTTATTTGCAGGGCAATGAACTGAAATTTGGTATGGACAATGGAAAAATTGTCCTCAATGCCACCAAGAATATTGGCTTTGAAAACACAGGTTACGGTGAAGACGGCAAGTATGAAATCACATTCAATACCCTGACTTTCGAAGGTAGCCCATTCCCAAAATTCGGTGTACGTTTCGACACGCAGAATAAGTTCCTGGAATTCGATGGGTCGGGCAATGTTTTCTACATCGAAACCGAATTTAAGAAGGATGATATCATCAAAATCAGCGGTGTCAAAGAAGAATATGCTGATTATTGGAAGAACCCCACTTGGTTTGACCTCGTGAAGGAAGACGAAACTCTGCTCCATTTCCGCGGAAGAGACGGCAAGTATAAACTCACTCTGAACAAAGGCATGAATGCAATTATGATGGAACAGTTGGAAAAAGCTTCTTCATCAAGTACACAGAATGCTACCGCTATGTGGGTGATTGGTAATGATAAGATAGGATTCCCGTCATATGCCCAAAACAACATAAACTGGAATACGGACAAAGCATTCAATCTGGTTCCGCTCACCGATACCAAATATGAACTGATACTACTTGTTGGACAGAATGTCAACGGAGTCAACTTCAAGTTCTTCGGACAGAAGGGATGGGGACTGGAATGGAAAGGCCCCGGAGCCTATACCGCAAAAGAAGGCGGTGATTATATCAAATATGCCAGTGACGGCAACTTCAACGCCAATGCCACCTGGCCATCTGGAAAATATATGGTGATGACTGTAGAAACCAGCACCAGCCCGAATGAACTATGGGTGAAAGCTTTGGACGAACTACCCTCATACGAAATGGGTGAATGATAGACTTTCTTAAAGTATAGATAAACAATTAAGTATAGATATATGAAAAAAAGATATTACATAGCAGCCATGTTTGCCCTTGGTTTGGTAGCCCAGCCTGCCATCCTACGTGCCAATGCTGCTGACGAAGCTAACAGCATTGAGGCTGTACAGCAACAAAAACAACGCATCAGCGGTTTGCTGACCGATTCTAATGGTGACCCTATCATCGGTGCCACCGTCAGAGTACAAGGTACTACCAATCGTGGTGTTATCAGTGACGTCGAAGGACGATACTCCATCGAAGCTGCTCCCGGCGAAGTACTGGAATTCAGCTATATTGGATTTGTCAGTATAGAACACAGAGTGAAAGCTGATGAAACCACCTTCAACCTCCGAATGGAGATGGATGCCATCGCTACGGAAGAAGTAGTAGTTGTGGGATATGGTAAACAGAAGAAAGAGAGCGTAGTAAGCTCCATGTCCACCGTAGGACCAGCTCAATTGAGTGTAAAGAGTGCCAACCTTACCAACAACATCGCCGGTAAGCTGTCAGGTCTGATTGCCGTACAACGTTCGGGCGAACCGGGTTGGGATGACGCACAATTCTTTATCCGTGGTATCAGTTCGTATGCCGGTGGAACAGACCCATTGGTACTGGTGGACGGTGTACCCCGTAAGATGAACGATATCGATGTGGACGAAATTGAAACATTCTCTATCCTAAAAGACGCCGCCGCAACGGCCGTGTATGGTGCCGAAGGTGCTAACGGTGTGGTATTGATTACTTCCAAACGTGGTAAATCACAAAAAACAGTTGTCAGTATGTCAGCAGAATACGGCTACTCGACACCGCTCCGCCTGCCCAACCTCATGAGTTCTTACGACTATTTGAGCTTATACAACGAGGCAGACTGGAACAGCAACGGTAACCCGCGCGCCAACTATACAGCACCGGTGAGCGACGCTGATCTGGAAAAATATCGTAGCGGCGTAGATCCTGATCTATATCCGGATGCAGACTGGATGAGTATGCTACGTGATCACACCAGCAGCCAGCGCTACACCATTAACTTCCGTGGTGGTGGTGACCGCGTACGCTTCTTCGTATCAGGTGCCTACTACACACAAGACGGTGTATACAAGGAGAAGAAGAACGCCGATTACGATTCAAACATCAGTTTCGACCGTTATAACCTTCGTTCCAATATTGACTTCGAATTGAGCAAGACTACCCGTATGTCCGTAGATATGTCAGGACAGTATATCAACCGTGTGGCTCCCTCCAAAACAGCCAGCGACATCTTCGGTGGTATGACATTGCAACCTGTACACCTCTATCCGCAAATCTATTCTGACGGTTCAGCTTCACAACATCCTAACTATGATAATTCAGGTCTTCGTCAAAACCCCTACAACTTCCTCTACTTCAGTGGATACAGTAAAAGCTGGGACGCTACATTCCAAAGCAAGGTATTGCTAGAACAAGACTTGGATTTCATCACAAAGGGACTTTCTATAAGGGGTAGTGTCAGTTTCGATGCCAACTCCAACCAGTATGTCAACCGTACTATGTCACCCGCTACTTTTACAGCTACCGGACGTGACGCCGATGGCAACCTGATATTCAAGTCACTGGAGTCAGGCTCGGCATTGAGTAACCCCTCAAGCGGTTCATCCGGTGGTAACAAGAAAATATACATTGAGGCGTCCCTCAACTATAAGCGTAACTTCAGTGACAAGCACGATGTTACAGGCTTGCTGCTATACAACCAAAAGGAAACTCAAAAACAAAACGTTGGCGGACTCAACCTGCTTCCTTACCGTAAGCAAAGCGTCGTAGGACGCGGTTCTTATACTTACGACAACCGCTACACCATCGAAGGCAGCTTCGGTATGACAGGTAGTGAGAATTTCGCTCCGGGACACCGTTGGGGTATTTTCCCTGCTGTGGGTGGAGCCTGGTATGTGAGCCATGAAAAGTTCTTCGAACCTGTGCAGAAAGTAATCAGTACACTGAAGTTACGTGCATCCTACGGACGGACCGGTAACGATCAGTTAGGTGAAACTCGTTTCCCTTATCAGGAAGCCATGAATACCGATGCCGGCGGTCTTAACCTGGGTATCTCAGGCATCTCTAATGGTAATGCACAGAACTGGTTCGGCGGATTGAGCGAAAACCGTGCCTACTACGCCAACCTGCGTTGGGAGATTGAGGATAAAACCAATATCGGTTTCGACCTCGGCTTGCTGAACGGACAGTTGGACCTCTCCATGGACTACTTCTCCAACCGTCGTAAAGACATCCTGATTACCCGTAATACGGTTCCTTCTATGAGCGGTTTACAATCCAACCCAACTCAGAACTATGGTATCGTAAGTAACAAAGGTGTAGATGGGAACCTGACTTTCAAACAGCATGTGGGTGGCCTGAATCTGACATTCCGTGCCAACTATACGTATGCCAAGAACAAGATTGTAGAAACAGATGAAATCAAACATAGATACAGCTACCAGGACCTCACAGGTATGTCATTGTGGACTCCTTACCTCTACATTGCCGACGGTCTTTATACACCCGATGATTTCAACATCACCATTGATCCTGTGAGCGGTGCCGAAAGCTACCAACTGAAACCCGGCATAGCCGACCCGGGAGCTGCTGTGGCACCCGGTGATATCAAGTACCGCGACTTAAACGAGGACGGACTTATCAACGACGATGACAAGACCTACCGTAATGGTCATCTGGACAAGACCCCGCGCAGTGTGTACGGTCTTTCACTGAATGCCGAATGGAAAGGATTCTTCGCCGGTATCTTCTTCCAAGGCGTGACGGGCTGTTCCATCAACCTGATGAGCAAAGCATCCAACTTCATGCCGTTCAACCAAGGCAAGGACGCTTCTTCTGCGCGTATGGAGGCTATGAACCGCTGGAAAGCATCCGACCCCTACAACGACAACGTGCTCTACCCTCGCTTGCGTAACAATACCTTTGCACACAACCTGCAAGCGAGTACCTGGTGGTATCGCGACGCCAGCTTCATCCGCTTGAAGAACGTGGAATTCGGTTACCAATTCAACAAGAAGCAACTGAAATCACTGCGTCTCACCAACCTGCGCCTTTACGTGCAAGGTACTAACCTAAAAACTTGGGATCACGTGAAGTATTGGGATCCGGAACTGGGCGATGCAAACTCAGGCGCCAAATACCCCATCTCCAGCACCTGGACCTTTGGAGCAGAAGTTACATTCTAAACATCTAATTAATAAACGATATGAAACTGAAAAATTTACTATACGCAACCGTCGGCTCTGCCGTCCTTGCATTCAGCACAGCATCTTGTTCAGACTATCTTGACATATCAGGCGAGTTCAACGCCAGTCTGGGAGTCGATCAAGTTTGGGACAATGCAACCTATACCCGAAACTGGTACGGGGTCATCTACCGCAATCTGATGGAATATTCAGAAACCGGATCAGAAGTTAACGCCTTCAAAAATCCATGGTCAAACCTCTGCGGTGAAATCGCTTCAGAAAAAGCTAGTTCACGCGACGTCATGATGGCAGGTTTCACGGCAGCCAGCGGAAGTTATCATCGCTGGGCTACTTTCTACAAAGACATACGCCAAGCTATGATCTTCATTGAACGCGCCCACGACCAAGGTGTAGGCGACCCCAGCAGTACTAACAAGCTGACTGCCGAAGAAATAGCCCGCATGAAAGACGAATGCCGATTCATGATAGCCTATTATTACTTTTCCATGTTCGAGCTTTATGGCCCTGCCTGCATCGTGACGGAGATAGACGACGCTGCCGAACCGCACATAACGGACTACGACCGCGCTACTGTAGACGAAATGGTGAACCACATTGATGGCATATTGGCTCCCCTATGTGACCCCGCACAGTCAAAATTGCCCGAATCAGTCATCACATCATACGCAGACAATACATACAACTTCAACACCAATGAAGTGGTGCGCCCCACTATCGTAGTGGCCAAAGCACTACGCGCCAAGTTGTGGATGTATGCTGCCTCCAAGTTATTCAATGGTGGCGATGGTTCCGAATATTACCAGGGACTGCAGAAGTTGCAGAACTCTAAAGGTGAATACATCTTCCCACAGAGTAAGGACCCGCAGAAATGGGTAACTGCCAGAGACCGCGTAAAGGATCTGATAGACTATGCTGAAGCGCAACACCACGCTCTCTATCGCGTGATGGCAAACGGAGTAGAGCAACCCGACCGTTCTGTATACAACCTTTTCCAGGTGTACAATGAAGAAATCCTGTGGTGCAGTACCAACAACAGCTACTCCGACCAGTACAAGATGGAGAAACGCACTAACCCGCGTGACGTGAACTCATGCTATGGTACCATCGGCCCGTCTCAGGATGCTGTAGACATGTTCTTCATGGGCAACGGCCTCGCCATCAATGACCCAAACAGTGGTTATGACGAAACCGGATTCAGTGCTGTAGAAAACCATTGCTACGACCCCGACTATAAAGACAAGAAGACAGACCAGAATATCTCCAACATGTATGCCAACCGTGAACCGCGTTTCTACGCAAGCGTTGTATATCAGGGAAGAAGCTGGTTCAAGAAATGGATGAATGGTAATCCCAACTACATCGTAGATTTCTCTACAGGTGGCGGAAACGACCTTTCCAACGGTGACAACGTGAAAACCGGGTATATGCTGGGGAAATTTAAGAACCGTACCGTAAATCATGCCAGCGGCGATACTCAGAGTTGGAAACGTGTTTCCATCATCTATCGTCTGGCCGAATTCTATCTGTTCTATGCCGAAGCACTCAATGAAACAGATCCGAGTAATCCAGACATCATCAAGTATATCGACATGGTACGCGAACGCGCAGGCATCCCAGGCTATCAGACCATGAACGATAACGGTATCAAGACCGGCATAATCGGCAATTACGACAAGCAGTTCGATGCCATACAGCACGAACGCTATGTAGAGCTCTATTGCGAGGGACAACGCTATTTCGACATCCGTCGTTGGATGATCTGCGGTGACAAGGACAGAATAGGTTGCGACCAGACACGTTTCTACGGAATGAACATGAAGGGTTCAAAAGACAAAACTCCGGGCGAACCAACTTCTTACTACACGCGTACGAAAGTAGAAAACCGACAATGGACAGACAAACTCTACCTCTATCCCATCCATCAGAATGTGATAGAACTGGCCAACGGACGTATTCCACAAAATTACGGATGGTAAAAAAGACAGCTTTTTTGATTAGTTTTCGAAGGATATAAGTAAAAAGATTGAATGAAGGTTTGGAGGCAGAAACTGGCATAACCGGCCTGGTAACTGCCTCCTTTCTTTTTCAGCTAATAAACCAACAATAAATATACCATGAGCAAAGAGAAAAAATATCGAATCGGGACATACCTGATCCTGATACCTGCTATTCTGTTCCTATTCCCCAAAGTATACGCACAACATGAGAGCAAAACGATCAACGACAGTTGGAAATTCTATCAGGGAGAATGCAAAGCTGCCGCTTCAGCAACCTATGATGACAGTGCGTGGAACAGCATACATCTCCCGCACACATGGAATACGGATGCATATACAGAAAAAAAGTATTACCAGGGAACAGGCTGGTATCGCCGTACACTGACATTACCGAAAAATTGGCAAACCAAACAGGTATTCCTGAAACTGGATGCAGCCAGTAAGGCCGCTGCCATCTACATGAATGGACGAAAAATAGGTGAGCATAACGGTGGATATACTGCCTGCACATTCGATATCACCCCATTCTGTTCATTTGACGCTCCTAATTCTCTCGCTATCCATGTAGATAATGCCCGACAGGATATTCCCCCCATCTCTGCCGACTTTACATTCTTCGGCGGTATCTACCGGGATGTATGGCTTACAGCCGTACCCAAACAACATTTCCATTTGACGAACTATGGTTCAGAAGGAATATTTATCAGTACCCCGCAAGTATCCGAAGAAAAAGGCACAATACTTATTCGCGGAGAGATAAAGAACGATGCAGAACAGAAAGCATCTCTTGAACTGGAACATATCATCTACAATCCCGATGGAAGTATTGCCCAGACCCAGAAACAGTCTATCCAGATAAAAGGTGGAGAATTATACTCTTTCCGCACCGAAACCTCCCCTATTCTGTCCCCCCGATTATGGGCACCCGAGGCTCCTCATCTCTACAGAGTAGAAAGCATTCTGCGCGATAAAAAAACAAAAGCCATCCTCGACCACAGTAATCACCATACAGGCTTCCGCTGGTTTAGCTTCGATGGTAAGACCGGCTTCTCCCTCAACGGAAAACCTTATAAATTACGCGGTATTTGCCGCCATCAGGACCAAAAACCCATCGGAGTTGCCCTGACAGACGAAATGCACCGTCGTGACATGAAGTTAATGAAAGAAATGGGTGCCAACTTCATCCGCATCTCCCATTATCCGCAAGATGACGCTCTGTTGGAAATGTGCGACAAACTCGGTATGCTGGCTTGGGAAGAAATACCCATTATTGATATTGTGCCCGACACTCCCGGCTATGCAGAAAACTGCGAAAACAATCTGCGAGAAATGATACGCCAGCACTATAACCATCCCTCCATCATCACTTGGGGATACATGAATGAGATATTACTCGTCACCCAGCGCCGCTATAAAAAAGAAGAAGAACTGAAACCCGTGCTGGAACGGACATTGTCACTGGCCAATCGTTTGGAGAAAGTTCTGAAAGAAGAAGATTCCACTCGTGTCAGCACTATGGCTTTTCATGGCAGTAACAGCTACAATGAGGTAGGACTGGGCAACATCACCGATATTGTCGGATGGAATCTTTACCAAGGCTGGTATGGAGGAGATCTCACAGGCTTCGAACGTTTCCTGACAGAGCAACACAAAAAACACCCTTCTCATCCGATGATTGTCAGCGAATACGGTGCCGGATCTGACAAGCGTCTACATTCGCTGCAACCGCACGCTTTTGATTTCAGTATCGAATACCAGCAGAAATACCTGGAACACTACTTACCGATATTGGAAGAAACGCCGTATATTTGTGGTGGAACTCACTGGAACTTTATCGATTTCTCTTCTGCATTGCGTGATGAATCTATGCCGCGCATCAACAATAAAGGACTGGTATACTCAGACCGCAGTCCAAAAGACGTGTACTATTACTATAAAGCCGCCTGGCGTCAAGACATTCCCGTGTTACACATTGCCAGCCGTGACTGGACGCACCGTAGCGGTGTACAACATGGAAAGGCTCCGGTTCCGCTACCCGTCAAGGTATATACCAATCTTCCGGAAGTGGAACTCTTCATTGACGGAAAATCCTTAGGCAAACAGAAAACAGAGAATTATACAGTTACATTTCAGGTACCATTCAGCCGGAAAAAGCACTTCATCTTCGCCCAAGCTGAAAACAAAGAGTCAGATCAAAGCATCTCCATGATAGAAGATGCCCTCCACATCAACTTCACCCCTATCCCTGCAAATCTGAATGAAACAAACTTACGGAATCTGGAACTTGCCGTAAATGTAGGCAGCAACTGTTTCTATACTTCCGATGAAAGCCAGCTCACGTGGCTACCCGATCAGCCCTACACTGAAAGCAGTTGGGGATATATCGGCGGAGAAAGCAAAAATAGCCAGACACAGGTTGAGAATACCCACGACGGCCCATTGTTTCAAACTCTTCGCAACGAAATTGAAGGGTATTGTTTCGATGTTCCCAACGGAGTCTACGAGGTAGAATTTCTTTTTACAGATATCTTCCGCGAAAATGCAGCAACTGTTTACCAGTTGGGCCGGGAATCCGGTGTAGAGAGCCGTGAAAATATCTTCGATATAGTTATCAATGGTGAGAGCGTTGAAGAGAACTTTTCTCCTTGCCGCGAAAGCGGTTATTTCCATGCTCTACGGAAAAGATACAATATTACAAACTTTCGGAATAAAATTGAAATACGCTTCCCTGTTCGGAATGGAAAAAGCTTTCTGAACGGTATAAAGCTCAGGAAACTTTATTAACTTCAAAACAAAAACACCATGAGAGCTAAAATTTGCTTAGTTATTACCAGTTTGTTGCTCGCAGTAGTCAGTATACATGCACAGTCCATCTGGGATGGGAAACATCTGGAGAGAGTAAAAAAATCATTACATCAACCGTACTTTTCGGCCGCCTATCAGGAGCTGATTTCAGGTGCCGACAGGCTACTGGATGTGCGCCCCTTGTCCGTCATGCTGAAAGAGAAGACACCCGGTAGCGGAGACAAGCACGACTACATGAGTCAAGCACGCTATTATTGGCCCGATCCCTCCAAACCCGATGGCCTGCCTTACATCAGCCATGACGGCAAGTCGAACCCCGAACTGGACAAGCTGGATCGCAACCGCCTCGGAGAAACAGCCCAACGTGTAACTACTCTTGCCCTTGCCTGGTACTTTAGCGGCGACGAGAAATATGCCCAAAAGGCAACGGAACTTATCCGCGTATGGTTCTTTAATAAAGATACGCGTATGAATCCAAACCTGGAGTATGCCCAGATGATACCGGGACACAACAACAATAAGGGACGTTGTTACGGCGTCATAGACACTTATTCATTCGTAGAGATGCTGGATGCCGTACAGTTGTTAGAGAAGTCGGAAGCCTTTACGCCCAAGGATGCCAAGCAGCTGAAAACCTGGTTCAGCAAGTTGCTGACGTGGATACTGAATAGTCCGCAGGGACAGGAAGAAGCCCGTCAGGCCAATAACCATAGCACGGCGCATGATGCACAGGTGATAGCCTTTGCCATGTACGCAGGAAACATGAAAGTAGCCCGGGAAGTCATCAATGCCATTCCCCGGAAGCGCCTCTTCACCCAGATAGAGCCGGACGGCAAACAACCGCATGAACTACGCCGCACTCTCGCTTTCGGTTACTCACAATTCAATCTGTCTCATTTCATTGACATCTTCATGATGGCCCGGAAGATCGGGATTTCCATTGATAATGCAACCTCCGAAGACGGACGAAGCTTCTACAAAGCCATGGACTTTCTGGTACCATACGTTGGAAAAGATGTCAAAGCCTGGCCGTACCAGCAGATCAGTGAATGGAAATACAAGCAACAGGAATTCTGCAAAGACCTGTACCGCACTTTCCTGCTGAACCCCGAACGCAAAGATTATCTGAAGCTCTATAAAACCCATCGCATCATCGACTGGAAAGACCGTTTCAACCTGTTATGGATGGAAGCCGATGATGTGAACAATGCCTACGCCTTTGCCTGCGGACAACTGCAATTTGCCATGCAGTGTGCTGCCAAGGCCCGAAAAGAGGCAGACAATCAATGCAAGCATCGTGTAATTCCCCGTAGCATCAACAAAGACGGTTCGCTGCGGATGATACATCCTCACGATTGGTGCTCAGGCTTCTTTCCCGGTTCATTATGGCAGGTATACGCCTATACAAACGATGATTTCTGGCGGCAGCAGGCCATCAGCAATACTTGGCTGATAGAAGAAGCCAAATGGCATAAAGGCACTCACGACCTCGGTTTCATGATGAACAATAGTTTCGGCAAAGCCTACCAGCTGACAGGCGAACGCTCTTACAAAGATGTGGTGCTGCAAAGCGCCAAAACCCTGATTACCCGCTACAATAAGAAAGTAAAGAGCATCCGTTCGTGGGATCATAATCGCGATAAATGGAAGTTTCCGGTAATCATCGACAACCTGATGAACCTGGAAATGCTATTCTGGGCTACACAGGAAACCGGAGATTCCATCTACTGGAAGGTTGCCGTAAATCATGCCAATACAACTATGAAGAATCATTTCCGCCCGGACTACTCTTCTTTCCACGTAGTAGATTACGATCCGGAAACCGGTGAAGTACGCGCCAGACAAACCGCACAAGGCTATGCCGACGATTCCTTCTGGAGCCGCGGACAGGCATGGGCACTATACGGATATACCATGTGCTACCGCTTCACCAAGAACCCCGCATACCTGCAACAGGCACGCCACATTGCAAATTTCTTTTTCGGCCTGCCCAACCTGCCGGAAGACCTGGTTCCCTACTGGGACATGAAAGCTCCCGGCATCCCCGACATTCCCCGCGACGCCTCGGCTGCCGCCATCATGGCTTCCGCCCTGTATGAACTCCGCACTTACGTTTCAGCAGAAGATGGCAACCGCTACCAAAGCATTGCCGACAAGATAGTGGACAGCCTCAACCGGCACTATCAGGCCGAGCCGGGAACAACTTATGGCTTCCTGCTCCTCCATTCCACCGGACACCATCCGGGAGGTGATGAAATTGATGTGCCCATCAACTATGCCGACTATTATTATCTGGAAGCATTGGCAAGAAAAGAGGCTCTTAAGCAATAATTAGAACTTTTTGAGACGGTAGTTCATCTTTTTGAGACGTTTTGTATGGTGAGCAAACTACTTTTCCACTATTTTTGTAGCACAGAGATATTAGAATCATTTTTATAAAAGAAAAAGACATGAAAAACTTATTCGACATTAAAGACAAAGTGATTATCGTCACCGGCGGTTGCGGTATTCTGGGTAAAAGTATTGCCAACTACCTCGCTGAGCAAGGCGCAAAAATCGTAATTCTCGACCGTGTAGAAGAGATCGGTAAAGAACTGGAAGCAGAACTCAACCAGAAGACGGAAGCCCTGTTCCTGGTAACGGACGTTCTGAACAAGGAGATACTGGAGGAAAACAAGAAAGCCATCCTGGAACGCTTCGGCACCATCGACATTTTGCTGAACGCTGCCGGCGGTAATATGCCCGGCGCCACCATTGCTCCGGACAAGACGGTACTCGACTTGGATGTAGACGCTTTCAAGAAAGTAGTTGACCTCAATCTCTTCGGTACCATTCTGCCTACCATGGCATTTGTAGATGTTATGGCAAAGAATAAGAAAGGTGTGATCGTAAACTTCTGTTCCGAATCAGCACTACGTCCTCTGACACGCGTGGTAGGTTATGGTTCCGCCAAAGCCGCCATTGCCAACTACACCCGCTATATGGCAACGGAGCTAGCCACCAAATTCAGTCCTGAACTCCGTGTAAACGCCATCGTTCCGGGTTTCCTGCTGACCAACCAGAACCGTGCCCTGCTGACCAATCCGGACGGATCTTATACGGACCGTGCAAAGACTATCATCGCCCACACCCCATGCGGACGCTTTGCTGAACCGGAAGAATTGTTCGGAACCATTCACTACCTCATCAGTGATGCTTCCTCCTTCGTGACAGGTGCCCTGTCGGTAGTAGACGGTGGTTTTGACGCCTTCTCTATCTAATACTAACTCATAAACCCATTCATTATGATATTATGTGAACAAACCTGGCGCTGGTACGGTCCTAATGATCCCGTCAGCCTGTGGGATATCAAACAAGCCGGAGCAACCGGTATCGTGAACGCCCTGCACCACATCCCGAACGGTGAAGTGTGGACTGTAGAAGAAATCATGAAGCGCAAAGAAATGATCGAAGCTGTCGGTCTGCGCTGGTCAGTAGTAGAAAGCGTGCCTGTACACGAGCATATCAAGACTCAGACAGGAGATTTCCAGAAATACATCGATAATTATAAAGAAAGCTTGCGTAATCTCGGTAAGTGTGGCGTGAACATCGTGACCTACAACTTCATGCCTGTACTGGACTGGACGCGTACCGACCTCGCTTACGAACTGCCCGACGGCAGCCGCGCCCTGCGTTTCGAACGTGCCGCTTTCATCGCCTTCGACCTCTTCCTGCTGAAGCGCCCCGGCGCTGAAAACGACTACACCGACGAAGAAAAGGCCAAGGCCAAAGCTCGTTTTGAGCAAATGACGGATGCCGACAAGCAACTGCTCATCCGCAACATGATTGCCGGACTGCCCGGTTCGGAAGAGAGCTTCACACTGGAGCAATTCCAGCAGGAACTCGACCGCTACAAAGACATCACACCTGAAAAGCTGCGTGCCAACTTGATTTACTTCTTGCAGGAAATCACTCCGGTTGCCGACGAAGCCGGTGTAGAGCTGGTTATCCATCCGGATGATCCCCCCTGCTCCATCCTCGGCCTGCCGCGCATTATGAGCAGCGCTGCCGATTTCCAGGCACTGATAGATGCCGTTCCCAACAAGAGCAACGGACTTTGTCTTTGCACCGGTTCGCTCGGTGTAAGCAGCTCCAACGACCTGGAAGGCATGATGAAGCAATTCGGTGACCGTATCAACTTCGTCCACTTCCGCAGTACACAGCGTGACGCAGAAGGCAACTTCTACGAAGCCAACCACCTGGAAGGTGATGTGGATATGTATCACGTCATGAAAGCTTTCCTCGAACTGCAACAGAAGAGACAAGTATCCATCCCCATGCGTCCCGACCACGGGCACCAGATGGTGGACGACCTGAAGAAGAAAACCAATCCGGGATACTCCTGCATCGGCCGCCTGCGCGGACTGGCAGAACTGCGCGGACTGGAAATGGGTATCGCAAAGTCTATCTTTAAGGATTCCCATTAAGCAGTCTCAACCACCTGACGCGTCCATACTATTAATTACGGGCTACAAGGCACCTATCATTCGTGCCTGTAGCCCGTAACTAATTATAAACTATTCTATCGGTGAATTTATATTATTCTACCTATTCAATAGTTTCATTTTGACACTTTGCTTTTTATGCATAACGAGAATGCCATATTTCCGTCCCGTTACAGGGAAGAACAAAAAGAAACGAGCGAATATCGGCATTTCACTGGCTGACAGCGCAATACAGAAATACATACAACTCTAATAAAAGAAAAACAGACGGTCTGTAAGCTAAAAACAGATGGTCTGTCTTCCATATATAGACCGTTCGTCTCCCATCTATAGATAGTTCGCATTAGATATATAGATTATTCCTGTCCCATCTATAGATTGTTCGCGTCCCATCCATAGTTCCTTTGTGAAAGAAGTATAGTTTCTTGCATACGTATTGCATATACAGCTCGTTTTATGCAAAAAACATGGATGTATATTCTGCATATTATGCATCCGGAGTCTATTTCTGATATTTTCGGAAAAGCCTCTGTCACTAAAAGAATCATTCCGGTTACTTTTTGTCCGGAATAAAGCGTAACGAGTTTCACTTCTGTACGAATCGGAACCTAAAAAGAATGCGGAGCCACCTAAAGGACCCCGCATTCGCAAGATAAAAAGAGGAAGGAGGACATATACACAATACTATATGTCACTTGTTCACCTTCAAAAGATACGTTTTTTTCATATTCAACGTTCAAATACCTCTATGTTTTTATTCCAAGCTTAAAGAATATCAAATCAAATCGCTACAGCTTCTTCTTACAAAAAGGTTCACATACCTTTCATCAAGCACCTTCCACGATACCGGCAACGTATAGGTAAAATCTACCTTATCACCAGTATGAATCATCATTACCGGGGAGTATTCTCCCGGCTCCAAATTAGGCAGGATCACCAACACCTCTGTGTCGGTATACTTAAACACTCTTTTAACATGTATCAATGTGCCCTTATCGGAGACGGGAGAAAGCCCCAGGTAAATAGTTCCAAGTGAAGATAGACACAGGTTTTCACCTGTAATAACGACCGGAGCATTCGGAGTAATCGTGCCATTACGCAAACCCGTCAACGGATCGTACACTTCCTTAATAACAGGAACCTTTCTTCCGAAAATCATCGAAGTTCCATTTCCTTCCTGCTTCCTATGATGTAGCTCAGCCGCCATTTTCTTTCTATCTTTCATCATTTATTCTATTCCTTATTAGTTAGTAATAACAGCTTCTTAACTGCACTACAAAATTACATCACAATGCATATACATTTGTGGCAAGAACAAGAAAGATCAAGCATCCGGGTTTTCTATATATGACGGGGCAAACAAGCTCCGGCACTTTTTTCGGAAATGGGGTATCTCTAAAAAGAAATGTTACGATTTTCGAAACAAGTAGCCCTCGAAAAGTGTTAAATAGACAATAGACAAATCTCTAACTCACACAGAAGATTATGATAACAAACGAGTTAAACACAGGATTAGTAAATGCCGTCAGAGAGAAACTCCCATCCAAAGACAATCTTGCCAATGCTTTAATGGACATTCTTTATATAGGCAAAGAAGCTATATACCGCCGGCTACGGGGTGAAGTACCTTTCACACTGACCGAAGCCGCTATTATATCCAGAAAACTGGGTATATCATTGGATAAGATGATAGGCGTAAGTTTCCAGGACAATGCTGTATTCGACATGAATATAGTGGGCAGCAACAAGCCTCTCGAAACCTACTATTCCATGTTGGAAAAGCAGGTAGAACTGTTTCATGCAGTCGAGGAAGATGAGAACTCGGAAATAGGAACCTCTTCCAACATCATTCCCCAGACTCTCTCTCTGAATTATGACATGCTCTCCAAATTCCGCTTATTCAAATGGATGTATCAGAATGAAAACATCCGATGCAAGCATTTTGAAGAATTGGATATTCCCCAGAATATGGTAGACAAACAAAAGGAGTATGCCCGAATGGTATCCCGCATCCATTCCGTAGACTACATCTGGGACAATATGATTTTCAGTCACCTGGTCACGGACATCCAATACTTTTGCAGTATCCACCTCATTACGGATGAAGACAAGAATCTCCTGAAGGAAGAACTGTTCGTATTGATAGATGAAATGGAAGCACTGGCCGCCCGAGGGAAAAGCAAAGCAGGCAACGACGTCAGAATCTATATTTCGAATATCAACTTCGAAGCGACCTATAGTTATCTGGAGACAAGTTCCACGCAACTCAGCCTGATCCGCATCTATTCCATCAACTCCATTACGACACAGGATCCCGAGATGTTCCGCGGATTGAAGGAGTGGATTCAATCATTAAAAAAATTCTCAACCCTGATATCCGAAAGCGGCGAGATGCAACGCATTCAGTTCTTTAAGCAGCAGCGAGAAATCATCAGCACATTGTAGCGCTTTCTTTCGAATAATGAAATATATCCAAAGATATTTATCCTATATTGAAAACAGATAGACCGACTATCTGTTTTTTTTTCACGTTTCAACTATTTCCCTAAGCATTCTTTTCAAACAGAAAATATCTCTGCCTTGCACACATGATATCGTACATAGAAGTTTCATATACAAGTTCTATATTTGTATAAGTCACAAAACGTTCTATGATAATTGATTATTAATAAAAAAGAAGAAGGCTATGACAAAGAATTATATTGTAAAAGAGTTGATTAATGAAATGAAAGAGAGGATTCCCCCGGGACATAATTTAGCTAATTATCTGACGGATACATTATATATGGGGAAAGAAGCGGTTTATCGCAGGCTACGAGGAGAAGTTGCATTCACTTTTGACGAAATAGCCGTCATTTCCCATAATCTGGGTATCTCTATCGATCAGATTATTGGAAACCACTTATCCAACCGGGTTACTTTTGATTTGAATCTGCTGCATTCACCCAACTTGATGGAAAGTTACTATGAGATTGTAGAACGCTATCTGCGTATATTCCAACTTGTGAACAGCGATGAAAACAGTGAGACATATTCTGCCACCAACACCATTCCTTTCACCCTCTACTCATCTTATGAATATCTGTCCAAGTTCCGTATATGCCGGTGGATCTATCAGAATGGGAAGATGAAAACGCCTAACTCTCTGAGTGATATGCATGTGCCTGAAAAGATCATCAACGCTCATAAAAAGCTGAGTGAAAGCATCAGAAAGGTAGGAAAAACCTACTTTGTATGGGACAGCAATGTTTTTCAGTCTGTCGTGAAAGAGATAAAGTACTTTGCCGGATTGAACCTGATATCCACATCGGATGTCATGTACCTGAAAAATGAGTTGCAACAGTTGCTCACGGATCTGGAGCACTTATCCATTAAAGGTGAATTCAACGAAGGACATGAATTATACATCTACCTGTCGAACATTGATTTTGAAGCAACATACAGTTATGTTAGCAGGAAGGATTATCAGATTAGCCTTTTCAGAGTGTATTCCATTAATTCGATGGACTCGCAAAGCCCCCAGATCTGCCAGATACAGAAGAACTGGATACAGTCTTTGAAAAGGCACTCCACACTGATTTCGGGGAGTGGAGAGGCACAGAGGATTGCATTTATTGAGAAACAGAGGAATATTATTGATGTATTATAAGAAAGGGGATAGTTCAGCTATCCCCTTCTTATAAATTAGTCTATAGTCCTCACACAGCGATAATGAACCCAAGACAAACCAGAGTCTGTATAATCCCACGATTGCGTTTGGAGTTGACCATTTTCCCAAGCATTGGGACTAGGACCAACTACATAAAACTTACCGGATACACTAACGGTTTGTGACCATAGCCAATTATCAACCTTCACGAATCCACCTGACCAAGTCGGCACAGTAAAACCATCACCATTATAAGAGGTTTGCATCCCACCTAAACCATAGATTAGTAATAATTCCCTTTGAGTAGGTAACCGCCAATTGCCTGATCTCCCCTCACATTCGGCCTTTGCGCCCATTCCGGTGTTTACCTTATCCACCAAATCAACCTCAAACTTCGGAGCCACCTTATTATATTGAGCCGGAGATTCACCTGAAGCAAGCAATATAGAAGACTTCACACCTCCACTATTGTCGCGTGAGATAATAGTAGCTCCCGAGACTTTTGGATAACCTCCGCTACTGGCACCATTTCTGACACATCGGAAGTATTGTTTATCCCAATCCCAAATAGAATTAGTTGTAGTTACACCACTTGAGAAGTCCATTGTAAAACGTGTATTTGAATCAATAGGATCGACCGATGAAGACCAATTCCGATCTGCAAACCATCCAAATATATTTTGTCCAGCATAGCCGCTGCCTTGATTTGCATCTCCCCCCAAAGCATCGCGATAAACATAGGATAATATCAATTCATTAGCATTAGGAAGTCGCCATCCATCCCCCACAGCCTTACATATATTATCGGCTTCAGTAATATCTTTTTTAAGCCCCTCGCTTGCTCTATTTTCATCATAGTATAATCGTTTGTCGAACCGAAGCGGATAAAGATAGAAAAGTGGTTCTCCACTATCAGTATAGGATGTTTTTTCCGACGTCATTTTCAAATCAATTGTAGTATAAAACGGATAATCTATATAAGATTCCTGACTCCCAGCACGCATCACGTTTCTAAACGTAATTCTTATCGTTCCACTTTTCCCTTCCTTCCATTTACCAGGATGAAGCTTTAATCTGAAATTGTATCCACGACCAATTATACTCAACGGATTATATTCAGGCTCTTCTGGATTATCTACAACAGAATACTCCCACATAATATTATCCGTATTGCTTCTACCTACAACTATATCATTTTCCGAATCAGACACTATTAACCCTGTTCCATCATCACCGATAATATCCAACTGTTCTATCTTGGTAATCTCCCAATTATTATTTGTAAGGAGTTGCAAATATTGTTCTGCTCCAAGATGTACTTCATAACTACGGGGACTCAAACTTTCATAATACTGAAATGAGAAATCCAACAACGCCTGAACGATAGTAAACTCTCTTTGTGCACCTAACAATATTCCCTCCTTATTATGTAAAGTAAACAATAACTTGTCTACACGCCAATATTCACTTTTCCCATCGCCATCCACTTTAACTTTCGGCTCTACGCTAAAGGCCTGTACACTGCCGTAAAACGGTGTAATTGTCACTCTATCCGGATTCAGAGCCGGAATTAAACCTCCCCAATCCGGGTACGCTATTAAGCCCGCAAAATCCCTGCCCGGCTCAAGCCGCGCATCAAGTCTATCCGTAGAAAACATCACATACACAGATTGCGGCTCAATGGTATTAGCGGCAACATTAGTTGCCCTAAGGCGAAAGAAGAGATTCTCTATTTCATTTCCGTATGCATCCACAAACTTGATTACCCCCGGCTCTATCATCTTCTGCGTCACTGTAATCTCCTGGGAAAGCCTCGCCGTTTTCAGCAGAACAGTCCCCGTACGAGTGTCACCGATTCCTAACGCATTATCAAAATACCCCATACTCAGCTTAAACTGTGTATCACTATTTGATGCGCCAGACGTTGTAACATTCCCACCGGTAGTGCCATCATTAATTCTGAGCCAACTCTCCCCACTTGTAACGGTAACTGTCCAGCCGCCAGGAACATCAGTAAATACATCTATGGCATATTCGCTAATCTGGAATTGAGATATCTGCACATCTGTTACGCTCACACCAAGCATATACTGCCCATTGTAGACTACATCCTTTATTTTATTACGGTTATAACTAATCACACGCGTTTTCATGTTAGACATTACTGTATAGGAAGCCAAAGCGTCAACTTTATCAGTAAAACCCGGACCTGAAACCTCATTAATGTCAACAACATATTTGTAATTTCGCATCAAAGGCATATACTCTACCTCCGTTCCTTCCTCTATCGTGACCTTTTGGGTAAAATCTACCCGATAATAGTAAGAGTCTCCAACTGCAACTCCATTTTCAATCATCTTCCCCATTACAATCAGACATGTCGCATTCTTGCGACTTGCATTACCGTCCTCACCCACTCCACCGGCATCTATTGCCGCAGAAGCTTCAAGAGCATAGATTTCTCCAATATAAGAGGCAGCGCCATTCACCTGATACCTAATAGCATTCTCTGCACCCAAAGTCTTACCCGGGTCGGATGGCATATTGGGGGCAGTTGGTGTCAGGTTTATCTTCCCATTACTATCCCATTCAGGAGACACATATCCATTTGTGTTGAAATTGGCCAGATATACATCTTCTATCTTGAAATTAGAAGTTGAATTTTGTATATCTATACGTGCCAACATTCGCTTCATCTCAATGTTGGCTATACTCACCGAAGGTTCTATCTTCGCCACCTCTATCTCTCCGTACATAGGAATTGCGGTGTAATTATCAGCATCAGCAAGCCACTTTCCGCTATTTTGAAAAATCAGACTGTTCAATACATCATTTTTGGGAGTTCCTTTCGTTAAACCGGAAAGTGAGCAATTTGCCACTACCGCTATGCACACTTTCTTAGAAGAGAGAGTAAGCGGAGCTGAAAAATCTACCTTTGAGCTACCTCCAGCTAAATTCTGCTCAATATTCTGGCTTTCCACTTCCACCCATTCCAAAAGAACAGCAGGTTCTACTGAAGCATCAAACACCAGAATATCTACACTTTGTACCTCATCTTCTTTATTAGCCTCTCCCACTCCTACCATTGAGCGTGAAGCGACTGACGGCATTTTCACATCGAAAACAGACAGACTAAATTCCACGCTGTTTTCAGTTTTCTTTGGAGGAGTCGCAAACTCCTCTTGTACACACCCACTGAGGCATACCACTGTCATCAGAGTATACATCAACAAATGCTTTTTGAATATTGAAACAGTATATCTCATTATAATTTTCTCTTAAAAAGGTTCATATATCTATGCTGTAGTAGACGCATCGTCCGGTACAGTTAATTCTATCTCCACATCCGGATTGTCACCATTTGTATTGTGTAATACCAGCGTGGCTTTAGATCCCTCTGTGGCATTGGCCTTGTAATAGAAGTAAAGCCAACCACCACCTGTGCCATTTGCCAAAAGCATTGTTTCAGCATTCAGCAAAATATTATCAGGATCTCTTATTTCGCTTATTTCCCAATTCCAGTTCCAACTGTCTGTAGAGTTAGTTAAGGCAGTCGTGTTAAAGACTATTTTACGCCGCCTTTTGATTCCTTCTGTAGTGGGATCATTATCGGCAAATACGATATCCGGGGTTATCCAGTTGCCAGCTCCACCCCACTGTTGTATAGGTACACCAAGATTCATGTTACCGGCAGTAATATAAAATCTCATATCACGAAAGTCGGCAACAGTACCGACATAGTCACTTATCACGGCACGAATAGTATAAGTATATACGCCATTAGCTTCGGACGAATTAAGCAGGCTAACTTCAGACCAAGCTGTATTGGTTACTGTTAATTGCGCTCCTGCCGGATAGCCTGTGTATGGTATCGCATTATAGTTCGTTTTTACTACTATATCCACAGTATTACCTTTCCCTTCCAGTCTCACATTAGCTTGTGACAATTTAAGATAATACTGTCCGTCAAAAATCACATCTATTACCGGATTTTTATCCCACGGAAGCGGAGTAGCCGATATCTGATAGATTGTATTCGAGATTGTAATGTTATAGTTGATGTATTCACCCGATTCCCATGAATGAGGTTTGGTAGCAACAATATCCTTGAGCATAAACTCCCGCTCACCTAAATTAGTGGTAACAACAATCTTCGCCTCATCGGAGAATTGATCGGTAGGCAACATCAAAAATGTGTCACCAAGCAAGACCTTATCATCTGTTACCGTATTATTACTGCTGAGAGTAGAAACGATATTTCCTGTAGTGACGTCATTCCACACAAAGTCAGGCTTTCCATTCGCTGTTGTCTTGGCAGGTATAGTGCCCACAGTAAGTTTACCAACATTCGGCACACCCTGAAATTCAATCTTCTGAATAGTTACCACATCAGGTACCGGATCCTTCTTTTGAAACGTAAAAGTAACTTTGGTCAGAGTATGATAAAAATGTATACCCACGCCTTCATTCCAGCCGGGTGTAGATACGGCAGCCATCACATCCACATGATTGGCAGCATCAGCATCAGCCGTATAATTCAGCAACATTTGTGCAGGGTTAGCGAAAGTTGCGGCAGGCGCATACGTACCCTCATATGGATACCATGAAAAGAACTTCATGCTGGCTCCCAGCAGGGCCGGCCAGTATTGTTCCGGCAATATCGTGCCCGTTATGCCGCCCGCATTCACCCGGGCTTTTTCGTTGAAGTACATTTGTGTAGCAGACGCAGCAGGTGTCAGGGAAGCTGAAAAGCCGAATAATTGATTCTCCAGATCGGATACGGAAGAGACAACCGTACCACGGGTAACGGCACCTCCATCTTCTCCAATACGTTGCACAACAATCTGATTTCCGCACGTCATTTCTTCTCTGATACACGAAGAGAATATGACCGGAAGAATAACTGCCGTTACAATCGTCCTGATACTATTATTAAACTTTATCATCCTATTCCTTTTCCAATTAAAAAACATTCGCCCGAAAGCATCACAGATACATATCCAGATCAATATCCTGAACCTTACCCCATCCTTCCACACTTATCGTTATTATCTGAATACCGATTTTTCCAACCCGGGCTGTGATTTGATACACATTATTCCTCCGGATCTCCGTAAAAGGTTGCGCTGTCGGAGTACCTGAATTATCGACTTTTGTTATTGTTTCTATCACCTTCCCTGCTATTCCTGTAACATCTGGAGGTCCTTTCAGAACATTTACCATGCTAACAGCCAGCCGATCGGAAGTATCTGACCTGAAAATACGCTCGGCAACATAAAATGAACAGAGTATTTTTCTATTTTCAGCTCCAGCTACAGATGAATACGCCCAGGTTTCAGTTGTTGCAGCTGTCCAAGTCTGCGTCAGCAAATCAGCATCTACTGCGTTTGTCATCACTTTCCCGTAATTCTTCGAAGGGTTAGCGTTGTCACGCGTATAGTTGGCCTCATTTCCCATCACAAAATAACTGTTATGGGTGAAGTTGTGTAAAGTGACACTGGTGACATCCTTTGTGTATCCTGTTACGGCTCCACCGTCTGTAGCTTCAAGGAAGATATCAACGCGAGCCACAGCACGCTCGACAACCATTTTTACCGCCTTGACTTCATCAGACGCCACGGATATATCCCTGATTACCCCAGTCATTGGCATACCGGTTGAGGAAACAATCTCTCCGTCACTGTCTAATATGTTGGCTATATCATAGTCCACACTCTGCAATAGCCATGGGCTAGTGACAGTATTGAGCTTGCTCGTAAGACTTTGTGGCTCATTGGCGATGACAATAACCATAATATCGTTGTTAGGAATCACTTCGAGGTTTTTCGCAGTTATATCGGTGGCTGTGGCCGGAGTATCCAACGTAACAAGTTTATTCACATTCAGCTTCACGTCGCCCGACGCATTGCTGAACACGATAAACCGGATGGATTTTATTTCCTCCTGCCGCTCCACTTCCGATTTATCCTCAAGTCCGATGCTAAGCTGCGCCCGGGTAACAGGGAGCAGTTCATCATCCATCGCATCCTTGCTGCATGAGAACAAAAGGGCTGTGAAAGCCATACAAACGATATATAGTATTTTTTCCCTCATTCTTATATTTCGATATCATGAAGCCAATAAATCCAGGGTCCTACAAGAAGACCGATTTGAAGGAATCCTCCTCCCGGCTTTTCTACTACGGAGAACATCAGGCTCCATTCGCTCTGCCTGTCAAGATACTCCTGAAAAGGAAGCACCGTACCGTCATGACGGTACTCCGGCCGAGCAATACTCAACAGTTTCATCAAATCATAGCTCCACACTTCTGTTCCTGTATCCGCATTTCTTATAATAAAACGGTAATCCCATCCCGTCCGGTTAAACAGACGCATAGTATTCATACGCGCTGACATTAACACTTCAGAGGTCTCACCCGGTCCTGAATAATGAGACGCGTATGTAATCGGTCCCTGACCTGTAGGCTCGTTTTCCCAGGAATAGATGGCATTTTCAGGCGACTGGATTTCAAAAGAGTACTGATTCTCAGTTTCTTCTCGACCTTCATAATCCATCAACGCAATATTAAACCGGTTGGTGTTACGTATCATGTTTACCTGATAAACATTGTGACTGGTATTGGACGGCAAGTGATTCACTTCCACAATTGCTCCGAAATAGAGGTGTGGGAACTCAAAATCCACGATATCCGATTCACGGTTCAGAGCTAAAGTGACTTGCTGATAAGTGGTCGACCGCAGAGCCATCCCGCTACCTCCATTTCCTAAAGCGCTAAATTTGTCGGACAGTCCGCCTACAGTCAGCACTTTATAGTTGCCGAAGTCCAGTTCGTCAGTCAACGACATTCGGTTTCCACCAATCAGTTCAGTAGATTCCGCTCTTTTAGAGAGAACCAGTTTGTCATCACTATCAAAAACAAATACATCTACCGACTTAACCTGCGGATTGAACGCATCCGCATATTCCATATTGTAGTCGAATGTGAATTCCAGCCAAAGTTCACACCGAGGCAAATCCTCACGTATACTATCGCACGAAGCGATGAACAACAGCGAGGTGACAATAAAGAATAGCGATTTGGTTTTTCCGAACATATCTTTTTTCTTTTATGAGGCAGTGCTTTGAGGACTGCCGTTTATATTGTCAGAGATCCTGCTTAATGATCTCCGGTTATTTCCATTTTAGGGGGCGCGCGGTTTGCACTCCATGCATTTCTGATGCGCCAAGATGTTTCCGTGCTGTTTTTAGAAAGCCTGTCACCGGCTTGTTTTACTTTTTCCTACGGTTCATTTCCGTATGGAATATCATTAAAAAAAATACAGGGCAGGCAGTTTTGCACTGCCCTGCGCTTTTTCATAGAGAGTATATTAAATCTCAAAACCAGTTTCCCAATATACCCACGGAGCAATTTCGATATCGAATGCAAGGAATCCGGGCTTTTCATCAATTGGTTTTTCCGGTTCTGGATCTTCTGGTCCGCCGCCAGGATACCATGGAGTACCAGAACCATTCACCTTATTCAGAGTAAGGTTATACCAGTTATTACGTACTACACCATATTTACCAAAGTACATATATTCATCATCAGTATTATCATGGCGAATCTCATAATAGTAATAGTTAAGACTCTTCTGATACCACTTAATACACTTGGCAATTTTCACAATCTCACCACCATCTGTTATATTATCAAGATGCGTGTCTTGATCAAGATCTGCAAAAGTGGCAATTGAAGCATTTAATGCTGCATTTACCGCACCTAGGAAATTATCGCAAACTTCCATAAGCAATGTTTCTACAGGATAGAAGAGCTTTGCATTCGCCAGTGCATCGACCGGATCCTCCCCTGCCAATTCTAATTCATCAGCCTTAGCCTTAATCGTGGCGCCAGCTGTAGAATACGCAAGCTGAAGATTTGCAAGAGTCGGATAATTTATACCACCGAAAGAGAACCAGTCATTTCCGAGTGTAAAATCTTTTGGAGCATATTTTCCTTTTATTACTACACGTGTAGCTGCACCAAACTTCTGGTCGGCATCAGCCATTGTATTCTCAATACAATATTCAAAAACCGGAGTCGGAGTTGTACTTGCTTTTTTCCAAGTTACAAAAGGCTCACGATCATCAAGTTTGTTTAGAACAATCCCGACTATGTGATCTGGATCCGCAAAGTTCGGATCCGTAGTATAGAAACTATTCTCATAGAAGGTTGCAGTATGGGTCGCTTTAGTCGTAGATTTCTCTGCAAATGGATAGAAAGTACTATTGTAATAATCGAGTGTCCAACCACCAAATTCAAACGTTGCTCCTTCAGGCAATACTGTCAGACCGGGTGATTTAACAGCTACCTCCACTTTTGCAGAAAGACGTTCAATCTTCAAAGTTGCTCTTTTTCCTGTTTTTTCCGCTTCCTCTTTGGCTGTGGCTTCATCTTTAATGGTGCTACCATCAACAGTTACCACATTCGCCTCTACGTCAAGCAGACAGCCCTGGTTCCACTTGTCACCACTAACATCGTAGGAACCGGCATTGATCATCGTAAAACCCTTACCACCATCCGCAGGATCCACAATTTCACCTACAAGGGTCTCAGGTTTGCTGCCAGCCGCCAAACTATTGACGATAGCCATGTTGATATCAGTATACAAAGCACCGGCAGCCAAAGCCTTCAATCTCGTTTCCAGCAATGTACCCGGATTAACGACAACGAGCAAATACTTGGTACTGGCACTTACCAGAATCGCATCCGTTGTACCCTGATTGCCACTAGCTTGTAGCGACAAATCGCCTGATCCCAAAACTATAACAGGACTCTTTCTGGAATGGTGTACCAGCTTTTGATCCTTGTCGAATGTAATGACATAGAGAGAATTGACTTTACCTTCATTACCTGTAGGATCTTTTTCCGCAGAAGTACCTGCCGCACGGGTGCTTGCCTTCTGACTAGGCAATGTAATCCGCAATGACATGTAAGCCACATCCAAATCGGCCCCCGTCCTCGTATCTTCTCCTTCCAGCTCATTTGTTGAGCAACTTGCCAGTGCCCCAAGGGCCAGCAACGATACTAAAATTGATTTAATCTTTAGCATAATACAAAAATTTATTAGAAATTAATTGATATAATTATTCACTTTAATAGTAACCGCTTTCGGGTTCTTATTTATTATTCGTTTATTTACTCTTTTTCCTGATCTCAATAGCATTAGCTTTCTTCTTAGCTAATTCTTCCAAGTTGCTTTTGGCTACATCCAGCCCCAACTCTTTGGCAATCTTTAAATGTTTCTCTGACAATTCATAATCCTCCTTCATTAATAGTAATACTCCCATTGCATTATTATACTCCGGTGAATAGTCTGCTGACTTCACCCTCTCCAAATAGCGTTTCGCAGAAACCAGATCATTGCGTGACAGGGCTGCGGTAGCTGCATTCATATTGGCTATTTCACTCTCCGGATAGATACGGACAGCTGTTTCGAAGATATCGATAAACTCCTGCGAACCTTTCGGATACGTATTAGCCACCATAAACATCTCGTTCAAACTCAGATTCTGAGGCCGTCTCTTTATCACTTCTTTCGCCTCTTCCAGATTGAAATTCTTAATATCATAACTCACTTTACAGATCGCTACACGTAGACTCGGAAAAATATTCTTCAACATGAACCGGTATGGCACGCCACTATGTAACTTCATCAGCTTCGTCTCTCTTCCTTTCTCTATCGGAACATTCTCAATGATATCCAGCACTTCTGCTTTATCATCCATTTCTATGGTAGCAAGCGCCTTCACCAAGCCTTCCCAGTTTTCACCTCCAAACCGGATATGATACTGGTTCTTCGGGAAATCATACTGCGTAGCCAGATAGTTACGCAATGCCATGGCACGGCCTTCAGACAAACGTTTATTCGCTTCCAGCGTTCCTTCAGGAGAAGCATAGCCAATAATATCCAAGCGCTTCACATTCACATTCGCATCATTCTTCAGATCGTCAATCATGGCACGTATCTTACCCAGTTCCTTGGGATTATTCATATATTCAGGACGAATATCCACTCTGTTCACCACAAAGTCCAAGAAACATTCAGCTTGTACATCACGGCTTTTTATCTCTTCCACCATCGGTTCTACATAAGACAAATAGGGGGTCACTACATATGGCACCAGCATACGTTCAAGCGTAACCTTATCAAAAGCATATTCCACATTCATCAATGTGCTTTCACCACAACCACATTCGTCACGTTGCACGTTCAACCGGGCATCTGCCATCCAAGGTTCATAGGGTAACGCATATCTGTATTGCAGCACACCACTTTTTTTCTTGTAATTCTTCTCTACCAGATAGGGAAGTCTATAACTATCCTTCTGCTTCCAGCTCATTACCGATAACCTGCGTTCATAGGCCAGATACTCATTCCGTCCTTTAATAGATATTCTCGGAAGATCGCGGGTGGTAGTAGACGAAATCAGCTGAGGAATAAAATCCACTCCACGTGCAGACTTCACTTTCACATCATCCATAATGACATCCAGATCTATATGGAGGAATTCACCCGATTGTTCCAACCGCACAGGTTCTATCCTAATAGTACCTTCGTATGAACGGTCCTGAGCCGATGCTCCGTTCACATTCAGGAATAAGAGAGCCAGTGCCAGTGCAATGAATTGCATATTTATTTTCATCATTCTCAATCTATTTAATTAAGTAAATAAGTGATAAGCTCGCTTTTGTAGGACCCAGATAATTTTTGCTGGTATCTTTCAGTTTGGTGCCACACGTTGCACAAGGATATTTATCATATAAAATACGTGCATATCCCAGTCCGATAGAAGCCTCAAGACTCCAACGCTTCTTTAATATCCATGAATGCCCGATTGAAAGCCCACCACCATAGAGACGTCCTTGATAGCGCATGTTCTGCATATTCTCGCTGATTAACGGCCAATCTGGCCATCCACCTACATTGAAGTCGGCATAGTGCGCATGCAACCCGATGAACGTACGGTTAAAGCTTTCGCAGAACCAGTATCGAAGCTCCGGCTGTATACCCCAATGCTTCAAACGGGCATCATCAAACTTCCATGGATTATAGTTGACCGGGATATCCAGTGTCCACTTACGCGCCAAAGCAACTTCCAAACCAAGATTCATAGTAGTAGTGGCATCATAAAGCAGGTTACTTTTTACGGCAACCTTTTGAGCTTTACTTTCAACCGACAATAAACCCAATATGAATAGTATGCAGACTAGTATTTTCTTCATTTATTCCTTCTTTTTATTTTAAAACCATTCTATAAATCCAATTTCATGCCGTGAAACTTTGATGAAGGAGAGCATTCTTTAAAGAAACATTTTATATCTTTGCACTCTCCATCTATTCCATGCTTCGGCATCCCGACTTCATTCCCTTCAAACCCTGAATAACAAACCGAAAAAAGGGCAAAATCTCAGATTGCAAATATCGTGGAAATAAAGAAGACTGGAAATCGTATCAAGTTCTGTTATAGGCACTAAAAAAGAGGCCACACGACTAATAATGCTATTGAGCACAACAAGAATGACCCAAATAGGAAAAAAGAGAAATAATCAATCTACTTTTTCTCTATCCGCATATCTTTATTTATTTTGTTTCAATATTCGAAACTTTACGAAGAGAATAATCCAAACTATTTAATATATGAAAGAGCAAGAAATAATCATTAAATACAATAAAGACATAACATAATATACAACTTTATTCTTCTTACCTGCACCATACGCCATTCTCGACTTGATTACAAAGAAAAAGAGCACAAATTCCACAAAGGACAATTTTGTATTAATTACTACATTATATGCTTTATAGTCTTGCCTTTATTATAAAATAAATGTGTTGTCATCTTTTTCTTGCAGACTGAGCGATTATTCCCCCGGTAAACACTACCTTTGCTATCATTTACTTATTAAAACAGAATACGATCATGAGTCCCGACTTTAACTACAGCGAAGTGCCGAATATCTTCCTCCACTGCCTCAACAAGCAATGCAAACACTCCGCCAAATGTATGCGCTACCTGGTGACAGCCTATGTCCCGGACAACTACCCGGTAATCAGTACTGTAAATCCAAACTATTTTAGTTCTCACAAAGAATCCTGCCCGTACTTCATGGCGGATGAAAAGAAACGTTTCGCACTCGGCATCACCCACCTGTTGGATAATGTACCGCACAAAGAAGCCCTCGGCATCAAACGAGAACTGATGGCAGAGCTTAATCGGACTACCTACTACCGCTGTTACCGCAAGGAACGACTTCTTAAACCCAAAGAACAAGAATACATCCGTCAACTGTTTCTCAAAAGAGGAATAAAGGAAGAACCCGTATATGACGAGTACGTAGAACAATATGAATGGTAAACTTCTGTAAATAAGTCCGATGCCTTCCTCTCCCGGAAGGCTCTACTGAACCGGTATCGTTCCATTGCGAAGAAATATCCGTTTCACTGTATTGGCATTTTTGTTTCTTGGGTAAGGCACTCTTGTTTCTTAGGTGAGACACTTTTGTTTCTCAGGGAAGAAACTTTTGTTCCTTAGGCAAGGCACTTTTGTTCCAACAGAAAGAAACGAAATGGCACAAATAGAGGTTCTGTGAAGTACCAGTATCTCCCTGACTAACAACAAGAAAGGGCGTAATCTTGCGACTACGCCCTTTCTCTTGTCAACTGAATAACGTTATTACTTCAATTCAAAAGGAACGATTCCTTTGATATCCGCTGCCGAAGCGGCGATAACAGCTTCAAACTTACCCGGTTCGGCTACCCAGGCATGTTGGGCATCGTCAAAGTAGCTCAAAGCTTCTTTATCTATGGTGAAGGTAATTTCTTTCTCTTCGCCCGGAGCTAGTTTCACTTTCTTGAAACCTTTCAACTCTTTGACAGGACGGGGCAGAGAGGATTTCTTATCACTGATATACAATTGCACAACTTCCTGTCCTTCGCGGTCACCGGTATTCTTCACGGTTACGGTAAAGCTGATCTGATCATCGGCAGACATCACTTTCTTATCAGCCACAGGTTTGCCATAAGCAAACGTTGTGTAAGACAGCCCGTGTCCGAAGGGGAACAATGGTTTCACCTTCTTCTGCTTGTCCGCCCAACGATACCCCACAAAGATGCCTTCGTTGTATTTCATATCTACCACATCCTTACTTCTCTGACTGATATATTCGCCAACGCTATGAGCCGGAACATCTTCCAGACGGGCAGGGAAAGTGAAAGGCAGTTTGCCGGAAGGATTGGCATCCCCCATCAACACGGCAGCGATTGAGTTTCCGGCTTCCGATCCCAGGAACCAGGCTTGCAAAACAGAAGGGACTTCCGCAATCCAAGGCATAGCTACCGCATTGCCGGAAACATTGATGACTACAAGATTCTTGTTTGCCTTCGCCAAAGCTGAAATGACAGCATCCTGTCCGTACGGCAATTCCAAACCAGCACGGTCGGTATCTTCGCAATCCTGATTGTTACTCTTGTTCAGTCCACCGATAAAGATCACATAGTCGGCATCCGCAGCCACCTTTACGGCTTCGGCAATCAGCTCCTCAGGCGTACGGTCATCCTGTAGATTCTGACCGGTTACCACACCATTATATTCGCCACGGGCATCGCCTACGTATCCACGGGCATAAACAACTTCCGCCTTGTTTCCTACGCGGTTCTTGATGCCATCCAACGGAGAAAGTTCGCGCTGCACCTTCAGGGAGGAACTACCACCACCTACGGTCATCATTTTCACAGCATTCTCACCGATAACGGCAATCTTCTTCACTTTATTCAAGTCGATGGGCAATACGCCGCCTTTGTTTTGCAGCAGCACAATGCCTTCTTCACCAATGCGGCGGGCAGCCTCGTAATGCTCGGGAGAAAGGATAGAGCCGAAAGGACGGTTCACATCCATTGTAGTGCGGAATGCCAGGCGCAGGATGCGACGTACTTTTTCGTCCAGTTCCTTCGTACCTACTTTGCCCGATTTGATACGCTCCAGATAAGGCATAGCCAGATAATAGTTATCATAAGCGTTGCTGCTGCCATTGGCAAGACCATCCGTCCAGCTTCCGAACTCCATATCAAGACCGTTTGTAATAGCTTGATCGGTATCGTGCGTGCCGCCCCAGTCGGAAACGACCACACCGTCGAAGCCCCATTCGCCTCTCAGGATATCGTTCAGCAGATATTGGTTGTGGCAGGCATGCTGACCTTTATACAGGTTATAAGCTCCCATGATAGACCACGCTTTACCTTCCTGAACGGCCGCCTTGAAAGCGGGCAGATAGATTTCATACAGGGCACGGTCGTCTACTATGACATTGGTGGTGTGGCGGTTGATTTCCTGATTGTTCAGCGCATAGTGCTTCACGCAGGCTGCCACTCCATTCTGTTGTACGCCCTGCACGTAAGGAACCACCATACGGGAAGCCAGGTACGGGTCTTCGCCCATGTACTCAAAGTTACGTCCGTTCAGCGGAGTACGATAAATATTAACACCGGGTCCCAGAAGAACGGTCTTGTTACGATAGCGTGCTTCTTCACCAATGCTTTTGCCATAAAGCATGGACATCTCGGGGTTCCATGTAGCCGCCAAACAGGTCAATGCCGGAAAAGCTACACAAGAGTCATTGGTCCATCCGGCCTGATTCCATTCATCCCAAAGAACTTCGGGACGGATTCCGTGAGGACCGTCCGTCATCCAAAATTCCGGAATACCCAGACGGGGCACACCCGGACTGCTGAATTTACTTTGTGCATGCAGCATGGCTACTTTTTCTTCCACGGTCAGCCTTTTCAACGCATCTTCTACTCTTACTTCCAAAGGTTTGCTCGCATCCAGATATACAGGTTTCTGTTGCGCAAAGAGCGGAAGAGCAACAGCGAATGCGAAACCGAATAATACTTTCTTCATATAAATAAGTGGATAATGGGGTTAGTAGCTAAGTTTATTTCTTTCTGACGGGTTATGAATCAATTCACCACAGATTAACACAGATTCTCACAGAATTTTATTTCTCTGATTTTTAATTAATTAAACTCTGTGAGAATCTGTGTTAATCTGTGGTGAGCAAATTCATTACTAATACAATTATAAACCAAACTCAACTACTGACTCACATGATTAAATATTTAACAATAGCTTCTTACTTCATTCCCAATGATTTAATATACCCTTCCTGCACCACACAGTTTTTCAGCTTGCAAGCCTCGATGAAATCCATCATGGCTTTGCGAGCCATTGCCTGGTCGGGACGAGCATCACGAACTTCCTTATAAGATGCGCGGGGAGCCTCGGAGAAGTAAACGATATTCGCCCAATTCTCCGGAGGAGTAATACCGACGAAGCTAGAACCATCCATCTTCTTATATGGCCAGAAGGTATAGCCAATATTATTATCACGCATAGTCTGGCAGAATGCAGCTTGCCATTCATCCGTATTATGTCCTATTTCGCCCATATACATCGGCAGGTTCACTTTGTCACGGAAATCAATAATACTCTGGATAGCTTCTTTAGTAGGATCGCCTCCGTAGCGGTGGCAGGTGTACATTATCTTATCGTCGAACTTAGAATCCGTAAACGGCTTGAAGTTACCGTTCCATTGTGCACCGCCCAACAGGATAATATGGTTGGTGTCCACCTCGCGGATAGCGGCTACTCCTTTCTTATAGATATCTTCCAGCTTACCGTTCAGTTCTTCCATATTCGGGAAGTACGGAGCAATAGGTTCGTTGAAAAGCTCATAACCCAGAATCACCGGTTCATTTTTATAACGCTCCGCAATCTTGCGCCAGATGTCACAATACAACTGCTGGCTGGTTTCACTTTCAAACAACCAAGGATAGCCGTAACTGTCGTCAATGTTATCTCCCGTTTGTCCGCCCGGAGCATCGTGCATATCAAGAATCAGATAAAGATCGGCTTCACGACACCATTCCACCACACTGTCCACCCGGGCGAAACCATCCTGATTGGCAGTCAGCCCCATAAAGTCCTCATCTGTGAACAACTTATAGTGAAACGGCAGACGGATTGTATTCGCACCCGTATTCTTGATGAACTGAACATCTTCACGGGTGATATAATTGTCCTTAAACGCTTTCCAGAACTCAGCGGTAAAGTCGGGTCCCACCAACTGACAGAACATCTCGTTGATGAAACGGGGGGAATTCGTCTTACTGAACTTGAACATATATCCTTCCGGATTCAGCCAATTACCCAGATTGGTACCCATGATAAAGAGTTTCGTACCGTCGGGCTTTATCAGATCTTGCCCTTGAATTGTTACAAACGCGGCAGGTTCCTGTGCTTTTTCTGCCTTTTCACCGCAACTCCCTAACATCAGAGAAGCTGCCAAGAGGGATGTACCCACTAAAATAGATTTCAACATGGTATTCTAAATATAAGATTATTTCTTCCAGCGATAGGATGCTACAGACTTGGCAGGCACCACACAATCCACACAGTTCTTTCCGTCCGTTACCGTCAGGCGGGCTTCCGTCGTACCTTCGTTCAACAGCACAAAAGCCACGGTTCCATCGGGATTTTCGAATGCAGAGTACATCAATCCCTTCTCTGCAACGCCTTTGCTTTCTATGCGGACAGCGCCCGGTTTCACTACGGTAGACAGATGTCCGATGATATAGTAATGGGAATTGTAAGTCATTGTTTTATAGTCATCACGGCTGATATCCACGGCTCCGTAACAAGTCTTGCAGCCACCTTCACGCCAAGGTCCACGTTCATTGTCCAGCATCAGATTCCAGACTATGACACCTTTACACCAGTTGTTCACTGTGCCAAGGGCTACTTCACGCATATCTTCCATCAGGCGTTTCTCCAGGTTACGACCATCATTCCACATGCCGATAGAAGTTTCGGTGAAGATCAGTTCCTTGTCAGGGCGCTTCTGTTGGATATTGTTCAGTTCTTCGCGTCTGCCGCCATAATTGTGGTAAGCGGCTCCGGTCAGAAAAGCGGCGGCTACTTCATCATCATACATCTTAACGGGGTATTGTTGCTGATCGGCCATGTTATCGTAGTTGTAGTTATGGTCGAAAGCATAAATCTTCGTATCCAGTCCGGCAGCCTTGAAAGCAGGGCCAAGAGCGTCACGCACAAAGGCCAGTTCTTCCTTCCAACCCATGAACAAAGATGCGGAATTTCCCCTATTCAACGGTTCATTCTGTGGAGTAACGGAATAAATATCAATACCTTCATTACGAAATGCCTCAATCCATTTCACGAAGTAAGTGGCATAATCCTGATAGTAATCCGGATTCAGTTGTCCGCTTGTCCAGGAATCGAAGGGTTTCTTTTCCTCCAGGTTATTCACCTTCATCCATTTGGGGCATGTCCACGGAGAGCCCAGTATCTTGATGGTGGGATTAATCGCCAGGATATCTTTTAAGATAGGTATCACGTATTCTTTCTCTTCCGTCTGTAAGGCAAAGTTTTCAATGCCCTTCGTATCGCAGCAAGTATATTCGCTCAGCGAGAAATCGGAACAGCCTATGGAAATGCGGATATAGCTGAAGCCTAGTCCGTCTTTATCCGAAAAAGTTTCGGTAAGAAACTCCGCACGGTCGGCAGGTGTCATTTGCATCAGATTGTAGCAGGTAGAACCGGTCACGGCAGCACCGAAACCGTCCATCTCCTGAAATTTCACCTTCGAATTCAGGGTGATTACGGATTCAAACGCAGGAGTTTTAGAGAGCTTCTGAGTAGTGTGATTAAAGCTTTGCTGACGGTCGGCAGTCGTGATGTACACATCTGCTTTCTTCTTTCCTGCCGCATTTTCGTCCAATGAAGCGGAAATCTCGGCACAAGCTGTAATGGCAGCGAATAAACAGCATCCTAATAAAAGAGGTAGTTTCAAGTTCATGGTATGTTTTCCAAGGGGTAATTAATCTTCCCCAAAGGTAGGCAAGATAAAGACAGTATGCACCTCCGGTTTATCAAGATGTGGATAAGATGAAAGCATGCGGAATGATAACAGACTAAATAACAAGACTATAAGTTTGCGGTGAGAAAGTAAAAAAGTGGATGAACAGGAAAGAAATGGCGTATGTTTAGCGTATCCTCATAACGCACATTTCAAAGTCATCCCGCGAGACGCACGCCTTATTTTTCACTTTAGCGCGGTAATTATAGATTGTATTGACGGAATAACGAAGGAACTCGGCAATCTGCGAACTATCGTCAATACCCAGACGGATCAAGGCAAAAATACGCAATTCTGTATTCAGCAGTTCGCCCTTGCGGAGAATGATCCGTTCTTCAGGCTGCAACAACTGATTGAACTTTTCTACAAAGTCAGGGAAAAGATGGAGGAAGGCAGTATCGAAGTTCTCGTACAGTTCCTTCAGATCAGTGTCAAGCACATCTCTTGAACGCACCATCTTCAGCAATTCTTCCGTTTGTCCGCCGGAAAGCTTCTTGTTGACCATGCGTCGGTAAGCATCCAGACGGTCGATATAAGTAGAACACAGTTTCAGGAAACGGCCGATATATTCCTCCTTTATATGATTGGACATCTGCAACTGTTCATTGGCCTGTTCCAGATGACTGCGGGCTATGGAAAGATGCTTCATCTGCCGATATATCCAGATGACAGCCATAATCAGCAACAGGGACAGGATACTGATCATCCAAAGATAAAAGAGCAGACGGTCGTTCTGCTTCTCCTGCATAGCCTGATAGGTAAGATCTATGAGCGACAGAATACCTGCCGTCTGCAAGCTGCGGCTACGGGCATTGTAGTGGTTGGTTTCATCCCACGAGAAGCGAATGTAGCGGTAAGCACGTTCAATGTCTCCTTCTTCATAAAGCAGTTGCGCCAAGGTCCACAAGGAAGCATGATCAGTAATTGCCAGCCGGACATCTGTCAAAGCAGACAAAGCCAGATAATACTTTTCCTGCTGCCTGTCTCCCAAACTACGGTAAAGCTGGGAACGGTGGTAAGTGACCAACGCATATTCCGGGGTATCGGGACGTATGCCCGCCAAACGGCTATCATTTATCTTCAAAGCCTCCTCCAATTGACCGGAGCCGGCGGCTTTCATCTCTTTACGTTCCAGGTAGAGGGCGGAGGCAGGAGAAAGCACCTGCATCAGAGAGTCTCCATAAGCGACAGACAAACCGTAATAACGGCTGCGCCGGAAGGTATCCTGCGTATACGCCCCCAATTCATTGTATAAATGACGGTAACATTCATAATAATCGGGTAGCAAACGGGGAGAAAGCTTAGAGGGTTTTATCTTTTCCAGATCTTCGGAAGCTTCTTTATACATACCTGCTGCTGACATCAGATGCGCCCTCCGGATACGGGTTTCATCTGCCGCATCCTGCTCACCGCGCTGTTGCGCCCAGCGCAGGTTACGGCTCAGATAGTAAAGGGCGGAGTCGCAGATGTACGCTTTGTATTCCTGATACATTTCCGCATTCAGCCGGAAGAATTCCGGGGTTTCTGAATCGGCCTGTACCAATTGCTGCCTCAACGCCTCAATACGGGCTTCACGCACTGCCACATATTCTTCGTGCTTACCGATGGCTACGTCCAAAGCATCAGTCCAGCCATCCATTGCAGGAACATCGGCCGGAGCCGACATTCCGTGAATGCCAACTAAAGCCAGACCTAGAAATATCAGCAGTTTTATCTTCATAGGGGACAAATATAAAAAATTTGTTTCCTATATTTGCAGCATTAACCCCCAAATGTATTCTATAATGAAAAACTTAACACCTCAACGAGTGGCGGCGGTCGATGTATTCCGTGCGCTTACTATGTTCTTAATGCTCTTTGTGAATGATATCCCCGGTCTGAAAAACATCCCCCACTGGCTTAAACATGCCGAAATGAACGAAGACATGCTGGGTTTTTCCGACACAATCTTTCCCGCATTCCTCTTCTGTATGGGTATGTCCGTTTCCTTTGCTATCCAGAACCGCTATCGAAAGGGAGACACTACCTTGCAAGTGATCGCTCATATTTTCTGGCGCACGGTGGCTCTGATTGCCATGGGACTGTTCTCACTCAACTCCGGCGGCATAGAGGGCGGCATCTCCCATCAATGGTTCTGCATACTGATGGTTATAGGTTTCTTTCTGGTCTGGGCGGTCTATCCCAAGGCCGAAGGTTCAAAAAAGTACCTATTCATCGCAATGAAGGTGCTTGGTGTGGCCCTGCTGGCATTCCTCGTATTATATAAAGACTTAAACGGAAAACCTTTCCATCAGGGTTGGTGGGGCATTCTGGGACTTATCGGTTGGACCTATGTCGTATGTGCCGGTATTTATCTGTTTACCCGTGAAAGTCTACGCAAGAATGTAATAGCATGGCTGGTAGTTATGCTGCTTGCAGTAATCAGTCATTCCAGTCTGATACCGCAAGAATACGGTTTACGCGTCATACTGCTGCCTTTCATCCCCAGCGATTGGACGTTGCACGCATTCGGTATGTCGGGTGTACTCACTTCGTTGCTGATGCAGAAATATGCTGACCGGGAACATCCGCGTAAGTTTATCACGATTCTTTGTGTATTGGGTGTTGTCATGCTTGTCGCTGCACTCTGCTCGCATCCTCACTGGATTATTTCCAAGATACAGGCTACCCCGAGTTGGTTGTTTTATTGCCTGGCTGCATTCTTCCCGCTGTTCGGCTTGTTCTATTGGCTGACGGATGTGAAAGGCAAAACGCCCTGGTTCGATATTATCAAACCTGCCGGAACAGCTACACTGACATGCTATATCCTTCCTTACGTATGGTATGCTGTGCAGCAATTGCTGGGTTTGCATTATCCAGAGCTATTGAACACCGGTGCTCCGGGCTTATTAAGATCGCTTATATTCTCCCTCATCATTGTCCAATTGACCGGACTGTTGGTGAAGGTTAAGATAAAACTGAAGGTATAAAGGATTTCAGGTGCGGATTACGCGGACTACACGGATTCTCAAAGAATCGGAAAGGAATAATTTCCGTGTAATTCGCGTAATCCGCGCCTAAAAGAAAAACAAAAAGGATTATGTTGAAAATAGAAACCCCAAACAACGAAGACAAAGTACTGCTACATTCCTGTTGCGCACCTTGCTCTTCTGCTATTATCGAATGTCTGCTCGCCAACAACATTCGTCCCACCGTATTTTATTATAACCCCAACATCTATCCTCAGGCAGAATACGATATCCGAAAAGCCGAAGCTATCCGTTATGTAAAAGCCCTCGGACTTGATTTCATCGATGGAGATTACGACTATCAGCTTTGGCGCAGTTCCATGTCAGGGATGGAAGATGAGCCTGAACGTGGGGGGCGTTGTCTGCAATGTTTCACTCTTCGCCTGACGGAAACAGCCCGCTATGCCGCAGAGCATGGTTTCACGCTATTCACCACTACCCTTGCCTCTTCCCGCTGGAAAAGTCTCGACCAGATTAATCTGGCAGGTCGTCGCGCTGCCGCTCTCTATCCCGGCACCGTCTTCTGGGAACAGAACTGGCGAAAAGGAGGATTACAGGACCGCCGAAATCAACTTCTTAAAGAGCATGACTTCTACAATCAACAATATTGCGGTTGCGAGTTCAGTATGCGGAGGCTTAAAGAAAAAGAATAAAAACATCCGATCACAACTTATATTTCTCCATCAGTGACTTCACTGCATCTTTTTTAAAGTGATACTGAAAGAGCACGGGATTATCATCCTCAGATAAGGAATCGGCCAACTCTGATAAAGCCTTACTTCCCGCTGAATCCTCCTTCTTTTCACAAAAGAATTCTGCAGATAGATAACCTACGTGCTCGTCGGAACTCCCTCCCGTCAAAAGTGAGGAATAGAGGTTTAAGTCCGAATTATAGGTAGTGGAAATCAAGATTCCCTTTTCTCCATCCCAGACCAACGTTTTTCTGTTATCAATCAATGCAAACAAATAATCGGAAGAAGCCTCTAAAGCGGTTATGCCCGTGCCTATACTCCGCTGATTCATAATCTTTAGCAGTTCAAAAAAGTCCAGATCTTTGTGCTCATCCAGGAAAGCCTCATCAGGAATGGTAGCGGAGGTATCGACATGATAAACCGGGAAAGTCTTGCCATTCTCATATTGATAAAGTTCATTAGAAAACACAGATGCCAAGAAATACTTATTGTTGAAGGTCACCATTGGAAAGTACAAGAAAGGGTAAAAAGCATCTTTAGTTGTCAACGCCTTTGCATCCATTATCCTTTCCGAAACTAATGTATCTCCTTTCTCTCTGAAGACGCGATACTCACTATCCACATGAAAAAGATCATTAGGCAAAGGATAAAATGCTAAAAGTTCTCCTCCATCACACAACATTGCCGACTCTATATTGGCATCTTTATCCCCAAGGTAGCTCATAGATATGTAAGTGCCATCATACGCATATCGTAATATTCGCTTTTGTACATTGTTGATAATGCAGACTTGCTTATTCTTACGGTCCAAATAGAAATTATCCATATAGAGATATTCCCCGGGGGCATTTCCTTTATGACCGATTTCATTCAGGAAACGTCCGTCTTTACCAAAGACAAATAGCCCTTTAGTATCTTCGACAAAATAAAAATCACCATCCCTCTTAGTCCTTTGGAGTTCACCCAGCAAGCACTTCTCCGAAGTTTCTAAAGGAATATAACTAATGCTGTCCACTATATCGTATATATCCAATTCAATAGGGCGGTCTTTATTTATTATATTGATTGCCTCTAAACTATTCGGCAACGATTGCTGGCGGCAGGATGACATAAGAATTATGACTGTCACTATTAGACTATATGATTTCCTATTTATGTTCAGCATTAGTTTCATATTAAAAAAAATCTAAATTAAGGTATATTATAAGTATAGATCACATCTTCCTGTTCTTGACAGACAGCAATACCGGAGGAATAGAAATACTGTCCGCAAAATTACAGTTTATACCTTAATAAATAATCTTCATAGTGTGCATTAGTCGCATATATATATCCATTTTCTTCATCAACTACAAAATAAAAAGGAATTATATCAAATGTATATTTGATTATCGGGTTCCCTTCATAATCATAGACCTCTAAAGTTCTGCCTAAGAAATTATCATCCTCCTTATGTCCGACATACAAAGCATAAAAATATTTCTTCCCCGCATAGACATTAAGATAGTGATAAGTTATATCTTCAATGTCATTAGCTATAATTTCGGGATAATGCTTACCATCATTAATTCTTTTTACCAACTTAAAATCTTTCACGGCATAGATATCTATTTGCTTTTTATAGATGTAAGGATAAACCACAAATGAATCATTTGCAGCAATAATTCCTCTATTAGAATAGAAATAAGACTCATTATCGTCATCTTTTTCCAGTTTTATTTTATCCAGTTCAGTTTGATTCTTCAAATCATATTTTGTAATGGCAAGTTGATTACTGCTATAATATATAAATAAAGAATCATTTATAATATTCATGAAATTATATTCATCATATTTACCCAATTCATACTCATCAATAAACAATAAGTTACCATCAGGAGCTAATGATATTTTTCTGATTGACGTAGGAGAATAACCTCTTATATATAAATAATCATTATCCAATGTATGGCAAAACATAGGAAACATTTGGATCTCATCCGGACCATTTCCTTTTATACCTGTGGCATTTTTAAATGTCAATGAAGGAGTCTTATATAGGAATAATGTTGTGTCAGATCGTGAACTTGAAATAATAAAATAGTCTCCTGATTTTGTGACGAAATCAGGAGAAAACATTTCGCTTACAGGAATCTTCTCTGCAAATACCTTTTTACTTTCGTGAAAAATGGTTCCATCTACACGAGGTTGAGAGCATGCACTTAGCATCCAAGCCATTAAGAACACACATGTTGAATTATATTTCATCTGAGTCTAAATTAAATAAGAGGTAACTACATTATATTTGCTGTATATACCGGTCCAGGCTATCCGTAGCAGATAAGGACAATTTATTCTTTATGCGCTGTTTGGTTTTCAATACCGACTGGGAAGTAATATTGAAAAGAGCTGCAACAGCCTTGTTACAGAGTCGGGCACGCACCAGATAACACAACTTTAATTCCTGAGGTCCTAAACAGTAATCAACCAACTCTTCCGACAGGCAGTTCCCATAAAACCAATCGATAACGGTAAACAGATTTTGCCATTCGGTATCATCCCTGACAATGCCATAAGACGGATGCTGATGAAGTCGTAACAACTGGCTCATGGCCAATAATAAAGAAGATGAGCAATCTACCAATACTGATGCTTCCTGATAATTTTTCAGTTGTTTTGTCAGTTGCTTATTTCTGAACAATAAGCAAGCATTCCAATTATCACTGTAAGTTTCCATATACATCTCTTGTTTTTATAATATTTTCCCAATTACTTTTCCAGTTTCTTTGCTATTTCCTCTACCTCTCTGCGCATCTCCTCAATGGCCGTAGAATGAATTTTAGGCGCTTTCATCAGCACTATTCGTTTCATCTCCTCAAACTTCTCCCTATTCAGAAATTCCGGTTCGGCATATAGCTTCGCCAGCAAATAGTAAGGATAAATCCGCCCGGGCAAACGATGAACCGAAGCCAGAAGAAGTTCCTCTGCCCAATGGTAGCAACGCAGTGCCTGATAATTCTTGCCAATGACATTCAGTATCATTGGATCAGCGCAATATACCAGAGCCTTATCCAGATATTTATTAGACTCATTATAAAACCCCGCCTTATGAAGGCTATGCCCATATTCAAACAAGAATGTCCCTTTCTCTCTCAGTTGCGGATAGAGCTTATCATAAGCCGCATTTGCCGCTGCATAGGCTCCCGCATGATAAAGCATACGGGCATTCACCCAGTCCCGACAAGCATCCTTTTCCCGCTGCCACTTGCCATGAAAACCGACTATCCATATAATAAGACAAGCAGATAAAACAACCGGTTTAGCTACTATATCCCCTATCCCACAAGCCAGCAACAAGCACACATAGGCTACAATGAAAGCAGGAAGATGCATAGGATAAGAAGAAAAAGAAAAAATAAGCAAAGCGATAATTGCACCACACACACCGTAGCGTCTGAACTGTATCCCCGCCCATAAACAGGCAAGAGTAATCACCATCAGCATTATACAGATAACAGGTCCCTGTGTCAGAATCAATTCCAGATATTCATTAAATGCATATTCCGGACTTCCGGCCACCCTTTCTTCCCACTCGGCATAATCTCCCTGGGAAAAATAAGCTTCCTGCGCCTCACCATAAGCAAAAGCGAATCCCTTATCACATCCCCAAGGGTACTTGATTATAGCCTGACAGGTTATTTTCCATAAAAACAAACGTCCCAGAGCAGAGTCCGGCTTCAAGAAGAAAGCCCCGGCACCTCCCACTATCAACACAAAAAATATCCCTATCCCATAAGAGATATATCGTTTTTTATACCTTCTCCATAGTATATTCCATTTACGCCTATCCCGATGCATGTATATCACCCATGCACAACCTATCACGGCAGCCACCCAGGCCGAACGGCTCATTGTAGCCGGTAATACGCAAAGAATCAGTACTCCCACTACTCCCGCCGCCACTTTCTCCAACTTTAAAGAAGCGTTCACCCACTTCCATGTCCCGAATTGCATATAATGATGCAGGCAGACAGGTAGTACCATTGCCAGATATCCGGCATATGGACCGGGATTAAAAAAAGAACCGGTGAGTGCATAACGAAAATGACCGGAAGCAGAAAATCCATACAACTGACGTAGTCCCCAAACGGCTTCAATTCCTCCAAGGAGTATCAGACTCCATGATACACAAGCGGAAAAACACGAAAAGGATAACATCTTCTTCCTAGAAGAACCATCGAAAAGTTGAAGCAGACAGACTGCAACGATACAACCGGTCGAAAACAATACAGCCTTTCCAAACCAAACCCACTGCCCGATAGTTTCTCCGGCAAGAAGTTCAGGTGTTGTTACGCAGACCAGGCTCAGTGGAGAGCAAACAGCAAGAAAATGTAACAACACAACGGCTGTGTCTTTTATTTTATGTATCCATATCTTTATTCTATTCTCTTCCATATTCTATCCCATCTTATCCTATCCTTCTCCCTATCTACCGACTTCCATATCCTGACAGCCTTGCCCACGATTAGAGGTTCCGGCAACAGTCCCCAATAGCGGGAATCCTGAGAGTTCATCACTTTATCCCCTGTAACAAAGTAATAATTCTCTTTAAAGCGATAAGCATATATCACACTGTCATTCAGTAAAACGGTATCTCCACGCAAGAAGAGTTTCTTCTTTTGTTCCCACTCTATTGCATTCTTATAGAAAGCGGCATGTTCAGGATTCATTTCCACTTCATCCCCTTTAGCGGGAAGATACAAAGGACCGAAATTCATAATATCCCAGTTTACCAGTTCATTATAAGGATAACCACTCATGACAATTCTCCAATCCCTTTCTCTCCCATTCTCTATGATACGCCTCAACCCATCCTGAGAATCTACGTTTCCTAACGGCATATTACAACCGCGCACTTTATAATGCGCCTGACTTATTTCAAATGTATCGCCCGGTAATGCCACACAACGCTTCACATAATAAGTCATTAAATTCAGGCCGATACTGTCCCACCGGGCCGGATAAGGAAAATTGAAAACCAATACATCGTTTCTCTTAATCTTGCCTAACCCCGGCAAGCGGGAAATCCTAACCTCTTTTCCTTCTGCGGCATCCCAGATGTTGAAGATACGGGCACCCATCACCCACTTATTCACCAGAATGTTATCCCCCGGAAGCAAAGCAGGCTCCATAGAGTCCGAAGGAATCCTAAAAGTGGCAATACAGGTTACTTGAAGTAATACCCACAGAGCCACTAATCCACAGCCTATCAAAAACAAGTTTAACAACTTGTCGACAAACCAAGAGAGTTTTCTTTTTTTACGAAATAGCTTCATTCAAATTACAATATAGCTTTATTTCATCAAACCATAATAAGCTAAAAAGTAAACTTCAAGAAACCATCCTCAAAAAATTCACTGTTATACCCATAAATAATTCTATTCTCCTCGTCCACATCAAAAGCCCCCGGCATAATATCCAAAATATATTTAGCTATGGAATGACCGGAGTAATCAAAAACTTCTATAATGCATTCTTTTTTCTTTCCTTGGCCTCTTGCATAGAAATAGCGCTTACCCGCGACCAATTCATCATAATAAACCAGACTATTTTCTATATCACCAATTACTATACGTGGAATGATATTATCCCCTACAAGCCTTTTACAAAGTTTCATGCTATCCACACTATAAAAATCAATCTGTTTCTTATACACATATGCATAAATAATCAGAGAGTCATTTGCAATCATAATTCCATTATTCTCATAATAGTATTTTTCAGGATGATCATCCGGCTCAAATAAAATCTGCCCTGCTTCCTGCCGGGTATTCAAATTAATTTTCTTTATGGCAAGTTTGTCTGTCTCATTATATATAGAGAGGGAATCTCTCACTATATATCTATCATTAGGAATATCACTGGAAATAGGCAATTCGTATTTTTTTTCAAAGGAAAGATGGTACGTGTTATCCATCCTAAAACTCTTAAGAGAGAACTCTGTGTATCCTCCTATATAAACTTTATCGGTCAATGTTCTCCAAATTCTGGGATAAACTTGAAACTCATCTTCCGCTTGTCCTTTTACACCCCCTTTATAAATACACTTAAACTCAGGCAGAGAGTATTGGTACAGCATGGCATCATGATTTCTACTGTCCGTAACCAATATACTTTGCTTTTTCAGTACCATCTGCTCTGGATTTATAATTTCATCTACTCTTATTCTCTCTGCATAAAGTAACTTTTCCTCAGGAAATGGTTCCATATCTTGTTGCAACTTTTGTTCTGTACATGCCATTAATGTGATACAGAACAATAAAAAACAAACACGCTTCATACAATAAATATTTATATTGTTTTATTCTCAACACACTATGCACATTTCACATCATCATACTTCTCGCGATAATCAATACAGGCAATCAACAGCATCATGAGACATGATATACATTCAATTCTTTTCATAAATAAACAAGTAAAAAACACTCTTAAAGACAAAAGATACTTACAATAGTAATCATATTACTCAGAAAACTAAAAACAGGTTATATCTCTTTCAAAGAGGGTTGCCCTGTTTAGCCTTCTATCATTTTGCTTCCCCGGTTATCCTCAATAAGATAGGAGAAGAATCTGCATTACAATACACTTTTATGATTTTATCAAAACGCCCCGGCTGCTCTGCCATATATGTCACCGATAAAGCGACAGAATCCTTAGGATGAACCGGTTCCTTTGAATAACCGACCGTAGTACAGTCACAGGAGGTTAGCACATCATTTATCACTAAAAGCCGCTCACCTGTATTCTCAAGAATGAACTCTACCGTTTGTTCTTGCTGCCAATCAAAAGCACCCAAAGACAAGTCAGTGCTTTTTATATTGATCTTTGTTCTTATTCCCTCACTCTCGGAAGCTGCCTTCCCTTGAATTATATTCATATATAAATCTTTTATTTTAGGATTATGAACAGGATTCCCAATAGCTATTATCTTATTGCTTTTATCTAACAGGAAAGTTTGAAAGGTTATATCAGAGGGAAAACGATTCAAACGATAAAACTCATTTTTTTCATCCCAATATACAGGATAAACAAAATTAAAACGATGAAAAATATCATTTAACTCATTCTTACGTTCCGAATAAAAATAAAATAAAAAAGAAACACGTCCCTTTGCCAATGAGTCAACCTCATGCATCAACTCCATCCAACGATGTAATTGCAATTTACAACTAGTACATCCCACAGAATCCGTATAAACAACAACTTTATATTCTGGATTTTCTTCCATCATAAAAGTATCTTTCCCTAAGACAGTGGTATAACTCTCTGTTGGAAAAAGAATTTCTTTTCCATTCCATTCTTTTACTAATTCTAGAACCTCCTTTTTTTCAGAGTTTCCACAACCAATAAAGCATAAAGCAATCCATATACATATTAAAGACTTCATATCATATTTCTATCTTCCAAAGAACTTATATCTGCATTTTCAAAATTATCTTGTCCATATGCCACAGAATCTATCTAACTATTGGCATATTCACTTTTCATTTCAATCAATTTCTTTCAAAGAAAGAATCATCTTTTCCATTTCCGGCAACCATTTATTCCATCCCGAAGTTGAAGATGACACGAAATCTATAAGATAAACATTTTTCCTTCCCTGAACATACCACTTTTTCATTCTCATATATATATTCTTGCCTGTTTCCAAATGTTTAACAGGCATACACACCAGTTCTACAGATTGCTTCACTTTCACAGAAACAGGTTTATCCCAAGTTACTGTATTATAATATTGGCTATCCACAAAACTCAAGCTATCCATTTCTTGTATTTTCTTATAATCCTTACAGCCCTTGAATTCTAAAACAGAAACTGAAACTCCAAGATTGAAATCAGGACAAATCCTAGTCATACATACCGTTTCATACCCTGCTATTTTCCGTCTCATTGGCTTTTTACTAATCTGTTCACTTGTACAAAGTTTCCAGTCTGCCATCATATCAATTTTATAAGTATCACCCTTCATTTTCACATAAGAAATCTGTTGCCCATCAACATAGATACCATACACAAGCCCAATCAAAAGAAGGACTAATTCTTTTATCCTTTGCACACCCATCATTATCTAATTCGCTACAGTTCAAATTTATAAATAGAATTCTCATCTTCCACGAACACACCATAGAAAGTCCCATTCTGTTCGTCCACAATGAAAGAACTTATATAACGGTCTAATTGATATCGCTTCAACGGGTGACCTTCCCAGTCAAAAAGTTGGATACTGGGATTGCTAACCTTATTACTTATCTCATTTACTGTCATATCCAAATTTAAAGTGTAGATATAGCGATCAGTAGCATAAAGGGCTATCGGATGAATATACCTATTCTCATCCCTTACATCAGGTAGTTCTTGACATGGAAGAATATCTAAAACATTGTCCGTTTTCAGTTCACCATTAGCATTATAAATACGATATCTGCGTAAATGTTGGTAGAAAACAGCTACACAAGTTCCATCAGGCTTAGCTGCCAACAAACTATTATAAGCCTGATTACGCGCCAACGCATCCTTAAACCTAGGTTTTACCTCTTCAGGATACACACCTAATTCTTCATAGTTTCCATCAGGATAAAGAAACCTCAATTCATACTCCGAACCATACTCTGTATTGCAACAATATAAAGAATCTTTCAACTCCATCAAGCCATTGAAATATTGAAATTGATAAGGCATGTCCGTAGAAGTTATATGAGGTTCTGAATTTTCCCAATTTATAGCTTTCAACTTATTTAAATCACTTAATATAAAGCCAGATTCCGTATAGCTAACAGCCTGTATCGAAGGTAAATGGAAATCATTAGGTCCTTCCCCTTTTATTCCAAATTGCCCTTGATACTCAAGCTCAGGCATACTAAACACTTGAAATAAAGTATCTGTTTTCTCATTCAATACAATCAATCTATCTTTCAGAAGAAAAAGATTCCGAGGATAAAGCAAAACAGGAGGGATCTCTATTTTTGTACTCTTTACAGATATAGTTTGTTCAAAACCACTATACCTATTAATTTCCGCCCTTTTATGGGAACATCCACAAAGTAAAGCCAAAATTAAAAACAAAACAATATTTTTTAATATCATACCTTCATTTATTTAATATAGATGGTTAAAACTCCAGATTTATTATTTAAATCATTCTCATTTTAACCATCTCTGATCATGCATTATAAAAATTAGTTTCTATAGCAAGAACGACTGATATCAAAGTTGCGCCCTTTTTTCTGAGTACAAGTATAACAATCTACAAATATTTGATCACTATGAAACCAATCTGCAGGTGTATAAACTTGATAACATTGATTTTCACCATTGCCACCTTCACCACTTGCCAAAGCTTCCACATTAGCCAATGCTAGTTCAGACATAACATCAGGCTTCTGTGAAGCATAAACACTATATCCTGTTACTACTGCAAAGATTACAGCAAAAACATATTTCAAAAAAATTTTCATCGTAAAATTGTTTTAAATTATAAAAACGTTTAATTGTCAATATCAAGCACAAAATAATGTTGTGCAGCAGAGAAGCAAAACACTGAATATCTCGCTGAGATCATTTCATATCATGCTGTCGTCACAGCTAAACCGGTTTATATTTCTTTTTCTCACTAAGTGAATCTTTGTTTTTGCATTGGTAACCCCTCCTTTCAGGTATTTATGAAACAAAATCACCTTCAATACAAAATAGTCGTTCTGCCCAGCTGTCATTTTGTTTCGGAATTATTCTACAAGATGAAAACTGTATTCCATTATTGTCTCTTCTGTAGTTGCCAAACCACGCAAATATTCTTTCCACACCCCATCTTTTTCCTATTGGTTTAAAGGTATTTACCTTATCTCCGTTTACCACAATTTCGAGCATATATCCAAAAGCTATTTTTATCTTGTCCGCTATTTCCCCACGATAACCAGCATCGGATAATATGATTTTAATGTTGCAACAAAGTTCCCTAAGATTCCTCGTTAATAAATAAACCGCTTTACTATCATGTACGCAGGCAATTGTTACCATCACAACCGCCAGTAGAAAACCATTCTTATCAACTACTACATGACGTTTAACTCCTTTTTCTTTCTTATTCCCATCAATACCATTGAGAAAGCAATTATCAACCCAACGTACAATAATCCCCAGACTAACTTCTGCATTTTGTTCCATTTTAACACGTACCTTTTCTCGTAAGTTACTCAATAACAAATCAAACTCATCCAGAGAGCACCATTTATTATGTTAAAGGACTTAACTATAACATGTATATATTGTCATCATCGTATATTTTTTTAGATAAACAATTCTATCTATAATATGAACCTTCCTTATACCACTTTTTATTACATCTACTCATGTCATATTCCGATATGGGTTCATCTCTATTCACATCTGTAGCAACAATAGTCCTACATTGCTCATCCACAAACATACCATAAATCACATGATCCAACTCATATTTCCTCAATGTCTCCCCCATCAGGCTAAACACATACACATACCGTCCTCCATCCGTCATATCACCTCTCCGTGCCGCTTCTGCAATCTCCTTGAATGTACGTCCCTGAAACACCGCATAGATAGCACTATCCGTCACCTGCACATCACAAAACCCCATAATTCCCGTAGGAATACCATAGCCTTCCGCAACTTTGAACTTCGGCTCACCATGCGGACCAATACGCACCACATGTGTACTATCTTTCAAATTATAAATTTCAAGCACTTCTCCCAACTGGGTAACAGCCGCCAGAACTCCATTCCGAGGATTATAATCAATGAAACTACGCCATGCCTGTGCCAAAGCAGGACGAGCCTGCATCAAAGCCTCTTCATTGGCAGAAGGAATCTCTCCCATCTTGCGCAGTAGCTTACCCTTTCGGTTTACCCAGCAAAAACGACTTTCTCCTGAATAATCAGGAACGATAAAAGTAGAATCATCATATACCACAAAGTCTAATGCCCGGAGAATCTCTTTATCCAGACTCACCACTTCCTCACGAAGGAGTGAGTCGCCGGATAAAGACAAACCATACCTGGTTAATTGCGATTTATTTGCATCTAACGTCCACAATGAATTTCCATCCCAACGGAGATTCTCGGCAGAAAGCATATCCTCCGGTGAATCTCCGTGCCTGCCTAAAGAAGCTATATATGAGAAATCAGGATAATGAAAAAGCTGAATGAAGTGCTCCGAAGCATGCAAATCCAGTATAGCTACGGTATCACCCTGTACCCGAATCCGATAAGGGAAACGAAATATGGCAGTATCTAATGGTACAGTTTGTCCCGATAACTGTTCCGTAACCGGAAAGTCATTATAAGGAATTCCTTTCTCAGGCGCAGAGGCACATGCCGAGACAAGAAGCACTATTAGCAATATGTTAGTACAAGTCTTCAAGGCTATAGCCCTCCATTACATACTTTACTTTCCTAAATGTATGAGGACAATCTACTGTACCGGAACCCAAGCAATTCACAGGACCCTCTATTTCTCCATACGCCAACGCCTCTACATTTTCCAGCAATAGCATATTTGTACTATATCGGTCTTCACGAGCACAAAAAGTTACTATAACGATTGTTACAACAATCAAACTAAAAATAAGAATACTTTTTCTCATAGTATTATTCATTTATATATTTCATATCTCAAAAAATACGTTGGCAAAATTAACGGACAGTCATTTACAAACCTAATTTTCCATCGGACATCATCGGACAAAAGGATATTTCTGAGATTTATCCGCCATTATCCGTACGTCTATTCATTATCATTATCAGGGGCACGCTCGATGAAATGGCCCATTTTAAGCTGATATGCATAACTGACATTCTCAATAGCTATATTTGATATTTCAGAAAGAGATAGACGCAAACGTCCCACTGTTTTATGAATTCGCCCATTCGTACCTGTGCCATTCCAAAGTATTTTATCAATTTCAGACAACGTAAGTTTATGTTCCTCTGCGTCCAAGAAAGCTTTCATCAGAATAGAATGAAGTTTTGTCAGAATGACCTCTTCGCTTCCATTTCTGAAGATATGGGTATTAGCATCATAGAAACAATTACTCCCTAACTGGTAAATACATTCTTTCTCTTTCTCCACCGGGATAACAGGCATCGGAACCAGAATCTCTTTTTCTACTATTTTCTTTCTAATGAAACAACCACTCAAAACGGTTTTTATCTTTTCGCAAAAAGTGTATGACAAGATTATAATAGATAAAAATAAGACAAAGGCACTACACCAGAATTTTCCTAATATACGCCACCAGCCACATTGTACAAACCCTGTCACCTCGGCTTCACATCTATAACCTATATAATAAGATATCAAGCTATCTGACAAAGTGAAAGAAGAATAATTCTGCGAACTGGCAACAGAGACTTTTTCCTCCAAATCAGCGATAGAAATACGTACTGCCGTATTTTCCAAATTGCCAGACTTCTTCATTAATTCGCTCCAACGCATATTCAAAGAGTCTGCAATCAAAGGAGATTCTTCTATAATTAAACTACATAGCATCCGGTTGGCAGTCTCCTTTACTATACTATGATTATATTTGTATAGCGGAATAAGATATTCTCTTCTTCCTTTATCTCCAGTTACGGCCACTCTTTCCGGAACTTTCTTTTCAGAAGAAGGGATTTCCGTAGTTCCGTAAAATTCGACTTCAATCCCTCCCCTTTCATGTAGTTCTTCCTCAATAACATCACTGAATGCCTTTCGTACCTGATCATTCCAATTACGAAACCGATACTGATACACAGCCCAGATGGCCCAACAGGTTAAGATCAATACAACAACCAATATCAAGCGTTTTATCACATTTTTATTACCCATAATCCACTCTATTTTACATTTCCATAAGACTACTACCAAAACACCTGTTCCCCATCCACATACTCAAAGATCCGTTCATCCACCCCACCCGAATGATTCTTCAGATAAAGTAACGCCCCTTTAGGAACATTATAAACCAGTGAATCGGAATTAGCCACCGTAGTTCCCGCAGAAATCCAGCCTCCCTTTCCGGCATAGAAAAGTTCGTACTTATCGCCTTGGCGAATAAAATTAACGCGATTTCGCGGAGTAAAGACTATCTTACCAACCGAAACAGGTTTTCCCAAATCAATTCCTGCCCAACCGCCATCCGGCTGGTTATAATCAAAAGAAGTGTATGGGTCACCATCAAAGGCACTCATATACCAATGCCCCTTATCGCCCCCGAAACTTCCCGGTGTACCTATCACCCTTCCTTGCAACGGAACCATATCATTCGGATCCCTGTAAAACCCGACTTCCGAAACGTTGCAGTAGCTACCCGCAGGTCCGTAGTAGCGCAAATAGCGATATTCTTTCGGATTACTGACATAAACCACATTCTGAAGCCGTACGGGTTTCTCTTCAATCACAAACAAAGTATCTCTTGTCCGGAATCCCGCATCATTGCTGCCTTCGAATACCCCGCCCACCATACGGTCGATGAATGGTTCAATAAACAGGTTGAACTTATGAAGAATCGTAACCCGTTCCTCCCCCTCTCCGTTACCGAAATATCGGAAATAACTCAATTCCTTATGAGCCCAAAAAGGAACAGTCATGGGCACCAACTGCTTATCACGGTAAGAGGACAGACAAAAAACAGCGTTTCCATCGACATTTTCAAAACTTACCTGTCCATTCCTATACTTACTGACGGCTACCGGAACCCACTCCATGTGTGAAGGAAGACATAAATAGATAAGCTCATCCCGCTCCGGCCGGATAAGAAAGCGTGACTCAGGGATGCAGATCGTCTGTTCGCAATCAGAATAAATATCTGTCACGTCCAGCATCAACGGATAGCGGAAAGTAGGATGTATTTTCTCCGGCGGTTGGCTCATCATTTTCATCATGTCCCGGTTGATACTGAACATCCGGCGATAAACCTTTCCCCGGGGTGCGTCGTAAGTGTGCGATTGGATAAGAGGACCGGGATAGAGAAGCGAGCAAAAGAAAGCGCCGCAATGATCATCCGGTACGAAGTTCCAGTAATGGGGCACATTGTTATCGCCACGCATCAGCATTTCATCACAACCACTCGGAATGCCCAGAGAGCGACAGATGTAAGTAAACGCATCCGCCAAATCTTCACAGTTACCGGACAGCCAGTCCGCAATTTCCGGCCCTGCGCTATGTTTGGCATAAGAATAAGAAACAAAACGGGGAGAACGTTTCTTCAAAGAATCCAGCAGTACATTCGCCACAATCCAGGGGAAAACACTCTCGGGTTTAAGACAAATGCTGTCCAACAGAGAATTATATTTATCGTAAAGCCGTTCGCGCCATTCCACCGGACATTCATCCCCTACGCGATAAGGAAGCACGTATTCACAAAAATTCTCAAAAGAAACCTTCTTGCCCCAAGGCTGTTCACGCCAGACTCTGAATGCCCAGTCTATATTGTGAACCAAATAGGCGGAATCCACCTCCCGAATATCATACTTCAACTCTGTCCTACCGAACTGTTCGCTCATTCTCCCACGGTTCAGGGAATCCGCAATCACTTCGGGCGACAAGGCCGTTTCATGAAGCATCTTGAAAAATTGTTTTTCATAATTCACCTCTTCGCCCGTATAGTAGTAATGATAGGGCATATTCTCGATCAGGAAACAGGCGGCCTTATACTTCAGCGAATCCACAGCATAGTGATTTAACACCTTTTCCAACTCCGCACGATTATCACCTGCCTGTATCAGTGCCGTCTCTAAATTCGTCTTGCCGCCACAAGCCATTACTGCGATGGAAAGGGCTATTATTGAAAGAATCTTCTTCATTGTCATCTTCTTTTTTGTGTTTTTATTCTCATTACCGAATAAGAGAAAGGAAGGAATTCGTAATCAAACAGCTCTCCAAACTCCCGAAATTCACTCTCACGCGGATAAATACGTTTAGGCTCCTCTGCCGTATTCTCGTCCATGCCGGTAGCGGCCGCCAATGTAAGCACATGTCCTTTCGCCTCAACCCGTGTGCCTCCCGCAAGATGGAACCTTACTTTATAAGGAGCATTTGCCGCATTAACCACCTTTACCACTGTCTCTCCCGCCTCTTCATCGTATCCGGCAGCATAAAACTGTCGGGGCATGACCGGCTTATAACCGACCACCAATCTCCCATTCACATAAAACTCCACACTCTCGGACGTACTCACCAATTTCACATCATACCAACGACTATTCTTCAGATGCCAAGGCAATATCTTGGTCACTACCTCACCCTTCATATCTTCGATATTAATGAAGCGGTTACCCCATCTTCCCACATTGACACAATATCCCTTTTTCCCGTTCGCCGATACACCATAATAGAGAAAAAAGCCCTCATTGCCTTTTGTGCGCCGTGCCTTGAACGTAAGTACATATTCATTCCCGATGAAATCGGGCAAAACGGATCTGGTACGCAGTTGTCTGGAAGTTTGCATCAATATGCCATCCTGCACTTTCCACTCCCCGCTATCGGCTCGGCAACAGGACACATCATAATGAATGTTTTTTCCATCCGCCTCTATCCGAATATCTTTAAACTCTACCTCCGTATCCCATGAACCAAATCCTATCATGCCTTTTTCCATTCTGACAGGTGCTGGAGCACTTTGCGTTTTATTGATTTCTACGATGTAGGTCGGGGTATTCTCTATAGACATGGCTCGTGCATAGTCGGCGCTGAGTCTACTCTCATTATCATCCTTTACAATTAATGAGTCGAAGTCTATGCGAACCAGATCCCCGTTCCGCTCCATCCCCATGTGCCAAGCTACTTCGGCCAGCGTAGCCAGCATATTACCGCTATCGGCTTCACACACATATCCATGCGCATGGAGCAGAAATTTCCCGCGTGGTTCTTTGTCAAATATCGCAGAATTAGCAAAGAAGAACTCCGGACTTCTACGATAACAGGTGTCAATCACATTCTCAACAGGAATCGTTTCTATAGACATATTCTGATAAATATTTATATAAACTTCATCATCAACAGGAGGCGGACAACAAGAACTGAGCAGGATAGCTGATAAAATAAAAGTATTCCATACATGACTGTGCATTTTTCCTAATAGTATCATAATATTGGTTTTAAAGGTTTTGCCATTTCCAGCCACAAAGTAAGCTATTTTTATCCACCTCTTAGGTATACAATCAAACCAATAAGGGGATAAAAAAGTGTCTTACCTGCACAAATCATGCTCCTTCTTCTCTCATTAATACCAATAAACCTCCCCATTCTCATATACAAAAGGACGTACATGTTTCCGCTCCTTTTGAGAAGAAGGTCTGATCAACCACAATGCATTTTTAGGAACACCTGTAAAATGCAGAGGCTTCCCTCCTTTACCACTCGTAATAACCTGCCAACCATTCTGCCATATGCAAAGTTCATAAATTTCATCTTCCTTATACTCCACATCCAGATAAGGGCAAAAACTCACCTCAGACAACAGGCAGCATTCCCCTAAATCCAAATCTACATAATCTGTATCAAGCGGCCTCCTATAACCTGTGGAAGACCATACATCAAATATATTATCAGCTGGTTCCCCTTTGAAAGACAAAGGCAATGATGTCATCCAACGAACACTCTTCACAAGCTCCTTGCCTGAAAAAGTTTCTTTATAGAATTTCAAATCGCCTAGCGCCATTCCTTTGGTAGGCAACATCATCCGTACATAACGTACCGAATCTTTGGATTGCACTTGCAGTCGTTGGCTATTCAATTCTATTTGTTCCGGAAATACACACAAAGTATCTCCCCATCTACCATAAACCTTCCCTCCCTTCAGTACTGTTCCGGTTATGATCCCATTATTATACCTGTTCAATGGATAAGCCAGTACTCCTGTATACTGCGTAGTCACCATTTCTTCCCGTGTATCCTCCGGATAAAGTATTCGCACCTTTCCATCTTTCTGTACCAATACGGGGTCAGCCGCCACTACCATCTCTCCGTCCATACAGTACATGGGCAAATAAACAATGTCTTTCCCCATTCCCGAAAACAACGCCACATCCCCGGTTATTTTTCCCCAATGAACAGGTTTCCAGTTATTATAATTCCATACGCACAGATACGCATACTTCGTGCCGGAAGGCATCTTACGCAGCTTTATCCTCACATTCACCGTATCAAAATACTCATGCGAAACATCTTTCTTCCTTAAACTTCTGAAGGCTTCAGGTATATCCTTAGCAGGCACTCCATCTGCCAGCGGCCCTTCCATATAATATCGGTATGTCTTCCTGAAAACCTTAGGCAGACGGAAGCGTCCCCAGTATTTATGATAATCCATATTGCTGTAAAGGCGCTTATACTGCCACAAGTCCTGTTCCCAAAAGGGATTAAAAGGATGAATATCTCCCTCTTCAATCAATACACTCCACGAATGAGAACTTCCCCTATTGGCCCATGCAGGAACGATGTCAGTGGCAGCCGCTATACCTAAAGAAGAAAACAACAATGCGTTATGCCAACATTTGTGCGTACAAAGCCCGTGACGTAACTTCTCTAAGGTAGCAACATCCCATATAGGAATACCGGTAGCATGAAATCCCGAATGCCCTATGTAACTATACAATCGTAACAGAGAATCCGCTTCTTCTATCATATTTTTTCCGGGATTGGCAAAAAACTGTCCGTGATGCCTACTGTAGAATACCTGGCGTGCACTATCCACCAACAAACCGTTTTCCTGGCGATAAGGCAGAATGTAATCACAAAAAGTTTCAAAAGAATAGTTTCGGGTATAGACATTCTCTTTCCATACCCGAAACGCCTGCTCAATTTCCGTTATTAACCGGGAAGCTTTAATGGTCTTAATATCAATACACATATCCTTTTTCAGCTTTTCATTATTATAGCTGGAATATGCATTCCACAAGCTGTCTATCTGCCTTCCCCAGTCTTTACCCCTGGGATACTGGTCGTATATAGACAGAGAATCATAATCGTAGGTATGCGACAATGAATCATACATTTGGTAGAAAGGCTGGCAAGCTGCCACAATTTTTTCGTCCACGGCAAAAGCTCCCGGCATATTCTCTATAAGAAAACAAGCCGCTTTATACTTCAAACTATCTCCCCTGAAGTAATCCAAAACCAATTCTAACTCTTTCCGGTTATCCCCGGAAGCTGCTAATGCGCGTTCTAACGAACTTTCTTGCCGACATGCGACGAGAAAAATCAATACCAGATATAAGGTAAACCTCAAGTTGCTCATTACTTTTTTAATATCTATGTTTTATTAAAGAGTTCTATTGAGACCTTTCACGAAAGGCATAGTGTTTTATTTCATAAACATAAACC
>CEAP01016246.1_pt1 | contig 156392 bp, 137 predicted proteins | sample 557771 | NCBI WGS metagenome assembly CEAP01 (sample SAMEA3182073, study PRJEB8094) | gut metagenome | biome: human; feature: gut; material: Stool; isolation source: human stools | place: Canada | collected 2012-02-15
TGTATCTGTCCTGAACAAGTTTTGCTATGTCATGGAGTACAGCATGTATAAGACTATCGCAAGGAAAATGCGGTGCTCCGCAGCGAAAGTCAAGAAGAAATATACGAGAGACCGCATATTTGGCATAGAATACGAAACAAAACACGGGATAAAACGGGCCGAGTTCTACCATAACGGTTTCCGGAAAAGTGCGCCGTCTAAATTAGACATGGACACAACGCCGGACTATAGATACTCCATCCGACCCAAGGAAGTCATTGCCAGATTTATGACCGGATACTGTGAGCTGTGCTGTAAAAATGAACTCCCGGTTATGATTTACCAGGTGAAGAACCTGAAAAGTCTTTCCGGCAACGAGCCCTGGGAACAATTTATGTTGAAAAAGCGCCGCAAGACGCTGATTGTGTGCGAGGACTGCTACAAAACAATCACAAATTCGTAGGGTGGATAAATAGAGAGCCGTATACATCGAGAGGTGTAAGTACGGTTCGGGGGCGAGCTATGGAAAACCCGCCGCCGCGAGGCGGTAAGGCGTCTATAGTTTAGCCCACTTGTTTTTCAAGTATTACTACTCCGCCCAATTCCTCTACAAGGCATGGAAGCGGTTTCGCAAGTACGGCGCGGCCCTGACCGCCGCCACGCAGAATGTGGAGGAGTGCCTGCGCTCCGAGACGGCCCGGCTCATGTTCGCCAACAGTGAGTTTCTGGTGCTTCTCAACCAGGCCGCCACAGACCGGGCGGAGCTGGCGAAACTGCTCAATATCTCGGAAAGCCAGATGGGCTATGTCACCAACGCGGAGGCCGGTCACGGCCTGCTCCGTGTCGGCGGCGCTATTGTCCCGTTTGCCAACGAGTTTCCCCGGACCGGGGCCCTGTATCAACTGTGGAACACCACTCCCACAGACAAGTGAAGCCATGTCAAAACTCCCCTCAAATTGAGGGGAGTTCTTTTTTAATGTATCGAGTAAGGAGGAACCATGCCGGAGATCAAGGAAAAGCCCAAGGCGGGCAAGCCGAAGGGCAGACGAAAAAGCGCCGGTCCGCCCAGACAGGCCGGACGGCTGATGAAAGAGAAGCTGGTCCGGGAAGTGGACCAGCGGAAAGAGCGGGAGGCCGAAAACGGCTCCTATGCTGTGGACCAGGTGGAACAGGCCGGAGTTCAGGGCGCGGATGAATTTATACAGGCCCTCCGGCCAAACCACAAGAGGAAATCCGGTGCCGGGAATACGCAGAGCGCAAAGGAAAATAGAGACGGCCGGCCGGAACGGGAGGTCCCGCCCCAGGGACAGCCGACAAGCGCCCCCAAGGAGCGGAGGCCGGTGGAAGGTCAGAGGCCCCAGCGGCAAGGGACAGCCCCCAGAGAGCGAAGCCCAGGCGGACAGCAGGCGGTCCCCATCCGGGAGCGCCCCCGGATTGCGGCAAAAGAGCGCGGGCGGGCCAAGGTCCTCCAGGGACAGGCGCGCCCGGATGCCTTGCCGTTGGAAACACCTTCAGCAAAAGTGGATCGGGAGCCAGCCCGCGGGCCCAGGTCCGCCGAATATCACGGTAAGGCCCGCCCCGGCGAGGGGCAGAGGTTCAGTCCGGGTGTCTGGAAACCAGGGGAGGATGTTCGCCGCCCTGTCATGGGCGGGGCAAAACCCAAGACCGGAGCCCCAGGCGCAAAGGGACGCGCCGCGCCTTTGCCGGGAGGCAAGGCGCCTCTGGGGCCCAAGGTCCGGGGAGCCGAGAAGCCTGCCCGGCGGTTTGTCCAAGCGTTCCAAAAGCCCGCCCAGGCCGCCCGGCAGTCCGCCCAGCGCCGCCTGGCCCGGCAGGCAGCCCGCACCGCAAAGGGAGCCGCCGAGCTGGGCCGGAGGCTGACGGCAGCGGTGGTCCGGGCCGTGGCCGCTATGATGGGGAGTTTGATCGGGCTGGCTGGCGGCGCCGTTGTTTTGATCGTTCTCGTTGTCGTGGTGCTGATCGCCGCCATCGCCAGTTCCCCCTTTGGGATATTCTTTACCAGCGAGTCCAGCGCCCCGGAGACCGTCTCCGTCTCACAGGCGGTTGCCGCGGTTAATGTGGAATACAACGCCAAGCTGGAGGCGTTGCAGGCGGGGGGCTACGACGATATTGTGATCCACGGCCAGGGGCCGGACTGGGCCGAGGTCCTGGCTGTGTTCGCCGTCCATACGGCTGGGAAGGACACAGGCGTGGATGTGGCCACGCTGGACCAGGACCGGGTGGACCGTTTGAAAGCCGTATTTTGGGACATGACGGAGATCACATCTAAAGTAGAGACCATAGACCATCCGGGCGGCGAGGACAGCGAGGGGTGGACAGAATCCATCCTGCATATCACCATTACCCCTAAGACCGCCGATGAAATGCGGACCGTCTACGCTTTCACGGATGAACAGAACAGCGCCTTGACGGAACTCCTGTCCGACCGGGCAGCCCTGGCCTCCCTGGCCGGGAGTCTCACCATTACCAGCGCCGATCTGTTGGAGGTGATCCGCGCCTTGCCCGCCGACCTGGACCAGGCCCGGAAGGAGGCGGTGAAAACCGCGCTTTCCCTGGTTGGGAAGGTGGGATATTTTGGGGGCGGAAAATCCCTGGTCATTGGCTGGGACAGCCGGTGGGGGACGCTCCGGGAAGTGACCGCCGCGGGTAGTTCCACCACCGGCACCTACCGCCCCTACGGTTTGGATTGCTCCGGCATGATGGATTGGATTTTCTACAACATCACGGGCGGCGAATACATCCTGGGCCGTGGCGGCGGTGCCACCGCCCAGCACTCCTACTGCACGCCTGTTTCTCAGGCGGACGCGCAGCCCGGAGACCTGGCCTTCTACCCGGATGATTCCCATGTAGGGATCGTGGTGGGCCGGAGAGAGGACGGGAAACTGCTGATCTGCCATTGTTCCAGCGGACAAAACAATGTGGTGGTGACGGAGTTCGCCGCCAGCGGCTTTACCGCTCTTGGACGACCGGATATTTTTCAGTAAATGCTCGAAACTCCCCTCAAATTGAGGGGAGTTTCGACGTTTTTTGTGTTTTTCTGTGTAAGCTGTTAGCATTTTATGCGGAGATAACATGAAATACTGATATGGAAATGCTTTGAATTCTTGAGTTATGATGCCGGTACACCCAGCACCACCTTGGCCTGGATGACCTGTGAAAACACCTTCCTCGGGCCGCCGTATTCCTACCCGCTGGCTCCCATCTATGATGCGGTAATTTTCTGTAATCTGCATGGGGAGCCTTGCCCCTTTTGCTGGAAAAAGAGAAATGTATTAGATTTTTCTTGAGAAATAAAATTCTAATCCCTGTAATATGTCACGCCGAAGTAAGAAATAAGTCCATTAGGTCTGATACGGAAAACATAGTCTGCGTACAGAGGTCTGGTTCCATCTGCATTTGGCTTACTCCAAAAAACTAGGATATGTGCTGAATCACCATTCTTTCTAGTCTCAAGAGTATATAGTTCCCCATTTTGAATGCTAGTATCGAAATCTATATCCGTTATTGTCGACCAGTTATCAATTTGTGAAAATACTCCTTCGACATAAACGTTTATTGTGGCAATTTTATAACCGTTTACGTTTTCAAAATCACAAACGAATTCGGCCGATGACTCTTTCTCTGGGGGGCTTTTGAAAGACATATGGTCTGGAGATTTTTCCGTGGTGAGATCTTCTTGCGTATTTGATATTGCTCCCGCAGAGGGAACAAGGGCAACAAGTAGTATAACAGACATACAGATTAAGCAAAAGAATTTTGATAAATTAGGAAGTATGCAAAACATATGTTTCATGTGAACACCTCCAAAGTTTTAGCTGGTTCCCACGTCTGTATTGCTTTTTCTTTCGCAAACTTATACAGTTGTTTGTTATCATATGTATAGAGTTGCCCGTCTAAATAGATATAATAAGAATCAATATAGAAGCTAAAATGCTTTCTCCCCGTAAAATTTGTTGAGGTGATATAAAAAGCAATTTCATAATTATCATCAACGGGGAAAAAGTCAATAGGGCCTAGAGACTTTACTGTAGTATCAGATATTAACGATTTAAGTTCAAATTCTACACTATCATCTGAAGTTGTATAGGGGTGATAATTTGAAGTAGTGTCCATTTTATAAGCCGAGGAAAAAAACATCAAAACAATATCGCTGTCAGACGGTAATTCCAAAAGATTATTAAGTAGTATTGGAGAATGGAACGATTTTATAGAGAATACTATGACTATGGAAAGGATAGCCATTAAGGCTAGGACTCTAAGACGATTCTTCACCTTACTTAAATTCAATGTAATAAAGTTCGGATCTCACATCATAGACTATGGGTTGCCCTTTCATGGTTCTATCCATATAGCGAGTATATGCATTTCTTAAAATGAATGTAGTATCAGTATAGTGCTCTGCCTCAAGTGAAAGTGGGGTAGGATGTGTCTCGTGGACGTATAGACCATCAGGACTAGCCTCAGCCGACTTTCTAACTATAATAGGTTGCGCAGTTCCATAATTATCACGATAAACTGTCACATACTCACTTGTGTCTGTGCCCCAGTGACCTAAACTGTTTTCAGTCAAAATATCTCTGTTTACCAAGGAGACTGAATAGTAAATTTCCCATGCATCATCAGTAGCAATTTCTCCGCCAGATGGAGTACAACCTAACGCGGTGGAAACAAGAGTAAAGGGGATCGAGAGAGATTTAGGTGCCCAACAAAAGAGTAGGTTTACTGCTCCGGCTACCCAGTTAAAAATTATGTTTGGAGTCGATTCCCACTCCATTGACGATTCACGGAAGCGTGCCATAGAATAAGTTCTATTATAAAAATCTCTTCCGGCCCATGTACCATAGTAGGACATTCCTGAGCCAGATTTAGGAACTAAAACTGTGTACGAAGTTAAAATGGAATCTGTAGAAAAGTCGTCCGACAGATAAGTTTCTAGATTCTCCAAGCAACTCTTCTCTATGCTTGCATAACCTTGTTCAACGAGATGGAGCGATTTCACATACTCCATTGCATTATATACATTATTTTTATGTTGCGCCATTACATTAGAATTATCAGATGTTACGGAACCGGCGGAAAGAGTATCGCTTTTAACAGGAAAGTCGATAGTATATTGAATATAATCATTTAGATCTATTTCATCTGCGTTGGTACTACAAGTCTGATGCGTGTTTTCGGAATCAATAGCCATTGCAAAGGTCAAATTTGCAAATAGAGTAAGGACAAGGAGCAGGCTAATAAACTTTTTCATTTTTGTTCCTCCTCGTTTGTTGAGTTTTAGCTGTGTGCCAAGATAGGGATTGCAAGCCTCAAGGAACGTTAAGATAAGAGAAATTACATTTTGTGCTGCATAGAAATCATCCTTCCTTCTATAAATATTTTCTGCCTTACACGCTTGACTTTTATAACTGGTCTTTCTTGCTTTTTGACTTCTCTATTTATATATGACAACAAATGTATAGTCCTGACATAATCCTTCTATAAACTTAATGATTAGTTAAAAGAAATAGAACTATTGGTGCTTCGACCAACCGCGTTTTGGGCAATATAATTTTACCAAACAGGAGGATGGTAATATGGCCCACAAAGCGCTGGAAGAAATCATCGGCAGAAATATTGCAAGATATCGGGAGGTGGCCGGGCTGACACAGGCAACGCTGGCCGAAAAAATCGGGATCAGCACCGCCTTTGTCTCAAGAGTGGAGCGGGGTCAGAAGAAAATGAAGGTAGAAACGCTCTATGCCACAGCAAAGGTCCTCAATGTAAGTGTTGATGCCCTATTGAGCACGGAAAGCTCCGCGGCACAGTTGGCAAACATCAACCAGCTTCTGGCGGGCCAGTCCGATGAGTATTTGGAGGGAATCGAGAGAATGATCCGGGTCTGCATTGAGGAGTTTGAGCCGAAGGAAAAATTCCCATCGGGATCGTAATATGATATACTAAAGACGATGGGAAGTGATTGCTGCTATGATGCCTGATAAAAATGAGCTGGTCGAGCGTCTATACCGCTTGCACTTCAAAAAGTTATTTATATACGCCAATGCTGTGCTCAGAGATCCTGAGCAGGCAAAGGACGTAGTTCAGGATACCTTCCATGAAGCACTACGCCGTATTGATGTGTTTGCAAAGCATGAAAACCCCGGCGGCTGGCTGATGAACACCCTAAAAAATAAGCTCAAAGAAAACGAACGAACTAGAAGGAGAGATCTCCTCCGTCTGCTCTCCCTGGATGCCGATTTCCCGGATGAGAGTAACCTCCCGGAGGAACTTGTGGCCGCGCAGCCTGAGCCGCAGGAGGAGTCGGTAATAGAGAAGGTCGAAAGGGTACTTACGCCGGAGGAATATCAACTTCTGAAACGACTGGTGTTTGACCGTGCCAGCCACCTGGAGGTGGCACAGGAGTTTGGCATATCTGTGTACGCCAGTCAGAAACGCCTGGAGCGAATCAGAGAAAAGCTATATACAGTATTTCCTGAGCGAAAAAAGAGAAGGAAAAAGAAGTGAAAAAGTTTGTCAGGATTCGCTTTAAACGGTCATATATATGTGAAGGAGGTTCACGACATGGCTAAGAACGATGAAAAATACGCCTATCTGAACCGGCTTAATACCGAGCAGCTAGAGGAATTGCTGCGCATGGATATGGAGATGGCAGAGCCAGGGAATGAGGACGTGGTTTTTCATATCCTGGAGGTGATTGAACAGAGAGAGGATGAGCACCCCACGGGCCGTATCCCCGATGTGGACAAGGCTTGGGCTGAGTTCCAGGAGTATTACAATATACCGGAGGGGGTTGACGCCTCTCTGTATCCCTGTGAAACCGAGCCTGACGCCAGCTCCGAGAATCCAGCCGAGTTTTCTCACCCTCGCAGGCCCCGCTTGCACCGGTGGCTCAAACAGGGTCTTGTTGCGGTGATCGCTGTGGCCGCTGTATTTGGCGGGATGGTCGCGGCCCAAGCGGCGGGAATTGATGTGTTTGGTACGATTGGACGCTGGACAGATAACGTGTTCCACTTTATGCCGTCAGGAAATGAGAATAGCACGTCCACGGGTGCCAACGCAGGTGAAGATATATCGAAATATGCCACTCTGCGAGAGGCACTCGCTTCTATTGGGATTGATGAAAATCTGGCTCCTACATGGTGTCCAGACGGGTTTACAGCGTCGGAGCCAGAAACCGTCAATTCATCAGTGGGAAACGCCGTTTATTTTATTTTGAGCGGCAGGGATGGCGAATTTATTAGCCTGGATTTTATTAGATATCATTCGAGGGGAAATTTAGAAGAGACACTGTTTGAAAAAGATGTCAAGGGAGTAGAACAGTATTCTAATGGAGAACAAACCTTCTATATTCTGTCAAACATCGACACTATTACGGCTACTTGGTCAGATGGGCTCATAATGGCACAGTTCTCTGGAGATACAACTGAAGATATTCTAAAGAAATTGATTGATTCTGTTGGAGGGAGATAAATTGAAACGGATCTTTTTATCTTTTGTACTGCTGAGCATGATTATCTCTTGCGTTGGCGTTGCTTCTGCTGCTGATATGCAGCAACCCCGAGCAAGTCTCACTCTTTCCAGATATTCTGCGGTGATTTCTGCTGGAGATGGGAGCGGCGAGGTTATCATTGGCTATGATGTAAAAGCAAGTAAGCCAGCCGATTCTGTTGGTGTAGAGTCTATTGAATTTTACACGGAAGATGGTAAGCATGTTAAATCTGTTACTGGTAGCACCAGAAATGGCTTAGTCCGTAATGACAGCATTTTTTGTGCCGGGGACTACAAATGCAGTCTCCCTTCTGGTGAGGCTTACTATGCCGAAGTGACCGTCTTTGCAGAAGTCGGTTCTGACTATGATAGTCGCACGATTACTACATCGACAATCCAAGTCCACTAACTTCAGCCATAATATTTTGCGTATCGGGGTGGTAGACAACATCCCGGCGCTCTTATTTTTAGCGTTAAAAAAGTCCCCTCAATTTGAGGGGACTTTTTCTATACAAAATTAAACGTGGATTGCAACAAAGGTGGGGGAATCCAGAAATTCATGGGTTCCAGAGTTTCGACACCGCTCGTCCACGGACGACCATTCCACGTCGGTGATTGTACTTGAGTATCCCCACACTGATGCACCTTTTCCCGGTATAATAGAGACAAATCAAGTAGGGGGTGCTTTTGTGCGAGAAAAACTAGTCGCAAAGTGCTATCTTTGTGCAAAGACGGCGGGGCCGCTGATCTTGGAGTATTATCTGCTGGTAAGTCCACTTGCGGAAGAACTGGAGATCTACGGTGTTAAAATTGTTGAGAGGCGGAGTGGAGTAGCCGCTATCGCTCCCGGTCTCACAACGAGCGGTCGGAAAATCCTTCACCTGATCGACCTGCTTTCCAAAGGGACTGTTACGCCAACAAGTCTGGCTGATATTGTGGAGGATTGGTTATAAGCTATGGAATCTATCTGTTTAGATGCCCTCGCTTTCACCTAGAAAGGACGGTATCAAATGCCAATCTTCTACTTTGTGCCCGACCGGGAGGCCGACACCTTCAAAATGCCTTTGACTGCGGAGCGCCTGCTGCGCAGCCTGGGGGCCACCGGGAAGCTGGCCGGCTTCCGCTGCACCGTCTACATGATTGAGCGCATCCAGGAGAATCCCGAACAGCTCCAGTTGATTACAAAGCGGCTCTATAGAGAAACCGGAAAGAAGTTCGGAGTTTCGGCGGCATCGGTTGAGCGTAATCTCAGAACTCTGATTCATTTCTGTTGGAGCCGGACAGATCACAGCTTTTTAGCGCATATCGCGGGAACGGACTTGAGAACCCCGCCTACAAACAGCGAATTTCTCGACATGCTTGCCAGCTATTTGCGAGAAATGGGTGGCTGAAAAGAGGGGAGGCATTGGCCTCCCCTCTTTCTATGTCGATGGAAGTTGACCCAATGCGGTCTATGCTGATTGCAGTCGGCCATTATCGACAGGAATGGACTGTATTTTGACAGAATTCGCTCCACTTTTTATCAAAAAACAAGCACAATGAGCAAAGAAAGCAGCTTGTTGGAAAATGATGATCTTCCTAAAATGCACATCAAAATGAGGGGACTTTCGACACCGACGCCAATCGGCACAGGCCCGCCGCCTTTCCGGCGGGCCTGTGCGGGCTGGCGACAGTTCGATAATTGAATAGGTCCACTGGGTACGTCCGATATGCGTCCGAGAGGAAAGCCGTGCGGGAATGAGCAGGCCATGACCCCACTTTGAGAAGGGAGGTATAGGGAGAGCAGCCATCCGCGCACAAACAGGCCGTGGCGGGCCTGGGGGCGATGATCCGCATATCGGGGAGATACGATTGTCCAGTCTCAGTCCGAGCGTTGAAGCGGTCCAAAAAGGCCGTGAGCCGTCGCAGGCAAAGAGGGCAACCTGCGAGACCCGCAGGGGGTGAAATTCCCGTGTAAGGCGTGCCAGCGCCGTCCAGTGTGTTCCTGAAACCCGTTCCAACTCATTATCACGATACCAAGAGCCGCACCTGCATGAGGGGGCGGTTTTTGTCATATTATGCGAAACTATGGAGGATTGCACTATGGAAAAGAAAATTCAGCTTCCCAAAGAAGCGCAGCCCTGGACGGAGGTAGAGGTACTTTTTATCGACGGTTGCAAAGTTACGGTGCGGTACAGCAGACAGAAAAACCCGTCTGCTGTCAAGGTGATTAAAGAAACTCTTTTAGTCAGCGGAACTACTCGAAAAATCTGATTTTTTGCATATTTTGCTTAAATATGAGATAATAATGGTGTAAATGGCACCTTGAAAACAAAATATTCCGGCCGCCATATATACACCATTCTCAGGAAGCGAGAGGTATATATGGCTGAAAAAATCATGCAAGGCATAAAGCAGATTTCTGAGTTGATCGGACAGGCTGTCAAAAAGCGTGTGGTGTGCCTTTACCGTGTATCCACGGTAGGCCAGGTGGAAAAGGACGACATTCCCATGCAGAAGCAGTATTGCCGGGAGTTTTGCCGTGGGCAATCCGGCTGGGAGATCGTGAAAGAATTTTCCGAAAAAGGAGTTTCCGGCTTCAAAGTCTCCGCCAAGGACAGAGACGCAATACAGGAAATCCAAAAAATGGCCTTGAAAGGCGAGTTTGATATTCTGCTGGTTTTCATGTTTGACCGCCTGGGCCGCCGGGACGATGAAACGCCTTTTGTCGTGGAGTGGTTTGTCAAGCAGGGCATTGAAGTCTGGAGCGCCATGGAAGGTCAGCAGCGTTTTGACACCCATGTGGATAAACTCCTGAACTATATCCGTTACTGGCAAGCCTCCGGGGAGAGCATCAAGACCTCCCTGCGGGTAAAAACCCGGCTGGAACAGTTGACCCAGGAGGGGTATTATACCGGCGGGCGCGTACCGTTTGGCTATCAGGCGGTGAAGCGGGGCCGAATCAACAAGAAAAATCACGAGGTCCGCGATCTTGCCATTGAGCCCGGAGAGGCGGAGGTCATGAAAATCATCTTCCAAAAATACGTCTATGAAGGGTACGGGGCGCTGAGACTGCACCGCTATTTAATGGATCAGGGCCTCCGCACGAAAGACGGCAAGACAATCACAATGGGTATCATCAACCGGGTCATTAAAAACCCTATCTGTATTGGAATCATCCAAAAGGGAGAAAGCCAGTCGAGCGTACTGCCCGAACTCAAAATCATTGACGAGGAAGTGTTCGCCAGGGCTCAGGAGATTGTGCGTGAGCGGGTAGTCCCTCAAAGCGAGGTCCCTCTTACGACCAGAGGGCAGTCCCTTCTGGTGGGGAATGTCTACTGTGGGCATTGTGGCGCACGGCTCACACTGGCTACCGCCGGACGGAACTATAAGAAGAAGGACGGAACGGTAGTGAAAAAAACCTATTCCTGCTACAAGTGTTATAACAAAGCTATGGCCGCGGAGAAATGCGACGGGCAGACCACCTACGGCGTCTCCAAACTGGATAATCTGGTGGATCAAATCATCCACATCCAGCTTCAACGGATTCAAAAAGCCCCGCCCCAGGCGCTGATTGAAAAACAGCGGGACCGGGAGGCGGAGCAGGTGAAGGCCAAGGCAAAACTTTTGAGGGAGCAATACCAGCAGAAACAGCGGGACTACCAGGACTTGAAAGAAGAAACGCTGAAGGTGGTCCGGGGGACCAGCCGCTTGAATGTAGACCTTCTAAACAATCTGATCGAGGAGACTACCGTACAAATGGCAGAATTGGAAGGTCAAATACGGACAGCGGAAGCCGAACTGCGCGAGGTCCTTTCCGGCGCTGAACAGGTGCGGCAGGAGTACGCCCAGTTAATGGATTGGGCGGGGTTGTATGATAATTGCTCCTTCGAGGCAAAGAAAATGATTGCGGCGCAGTTTGTGAAAGCGGTCCGGGTCAAGCGAGGCTATGAGGTGGACATTGAATTTAATGTTTCCTTTGAGGAATTTCAGACCCTTTATCTGGAGCCGGAGAGTGAGGAAGATCGGCGCTCCCGGTCTGCTACTTATCTCTCCCTTGTGGAGAAATCCGGGCAGGCTGGTTGAAAATACGCCCCATCTTCAAGACAATCGACATTTTCTCTTTTATCCAGTTTCTTTCCCGGCAAACAAACTACATAATAAAATTCTTTTTGCTAAAAGTGCTTTATTTGGTACGCTAAAGACACCAGCAAAAAAATCCGTGCCGTTATGAAAGTGAAAGGCAATGCAGGAGAACATTTGACTGTTTTGCCTCCGTATGGATACATGAAATCGTCTGATGACAAAAAGCAATGGGTGAAGGATGAAGAAGCCGCCCAGGTAGTTTATGAAATTGGTCTCTATATCATGGATGGTTTGGGACCCTCGCAGATTGCAAGAAAACTGACGGAAAGAAAAATTCTTACTCCGGCTGCTTACTATGCGAGCAAGGGCAGAACAACCAATGTCACAAAGAAAGGTTCTCCTTACGCTTGGGATTCTTCTACGATTGCCGACATCATGGACCGCTGGCGTGAATACCTGGGGCACACAGTTAATTTCAAAACCCGTAAAAAATCCTACAAGAGTAAAAAGACCTTGCACAATCCAGAAAGCGAATGGAAGATTTTTGATAATACCCACGAAGCCATCTGGACGGAGGCGATTGCCGATGCAGCAAGGCTCGCAAGGCAGACGCGGCGCCGACCCACAAAGATGGGAGAAATGGGTATGTTCTCCGGCATGATGTTCTGTGCCGACTGCGGCTCCATTATGTACCAATGCAGGGCAACCAATTTCCGGCGCGATCAGGAATACTATCTGTGTTCCGGCTATCGGAAAAGCCGTGATGTATGTGGGCAGACACATTCTATCCGAACTGTTATCCTGGAAGAATTGGTTCTGCAAAATCTGCGCGAGATCGTTTCCTTCGCATCACAGCGCAAAGACGATTTTGTGAAGATGGTCATGGATGCGGATATGCGCCAACGTAACCAAGGTTTGGCAAAACGGCAGAAAACATTGGCCGATGCCGAAAAGCGGATTGCAGAGCTGGACACCATTTTCAAGCGGCTCTACGAAGATACTATTTCGGGAAAACTTTCTGACGAGCGTTTTCAAAAGCTCTCTACCGATTACGAGAAAGAGCAGCATCAGCTTCAAGATGTAGCGGCTGCTCTCCGTGATGAAATCGAAGCAGAGGAACAAAAAAGCGCCAATGTGGAAAGGTTTCTCTCCGTTGTAGAACGGTATACGGAAATTCCTGAATTAACCCCATGTATCTTACATGAGTTTGTCGAGAAGATCGTTGTCCATGCCGCCAGCGATCCAAAGGGCAAGAACCGCACCCAGGAAATTGACATCTACTATAAGGGCATTGGAGCCCTGGAAGTATCGAAAGTTACTTCATCAAGGCAAGAATGAGAAAAACGGCATAGCCGAAGCTATACCGTTTCTCTCTTGCCCCACGATGTTTTCTTATCGGGAGGCACCTTTGTGCCCTCTCCCTTTTCTTGTGACAGAAAAGGGACAAATTTCTTGTGTTTTCCATGGGGGTATTATATAATAAAACTATACTGTATAGAGGAGGCGGGATGAGGACTATGGAAGCGGAAAACGTCATTGAAATGCTTCACATTACCAAGGAATTCCCCGGTATCATCGCCAACGACGATATCACACTCCAACTCCGAAGAGGGGAAATCCACGCCCTCCTGGGGGAGAACGGCGCAGGCAAATCCACCCTGATGAGCGTGCTGTTCGGTCTGTATCAGCCGGAAGCGGGCGAAATCAAGAAAAACGGTAAGGTGGTGAAGATCAACAATCCCAACGACGCCACCGCGCTGGGCATCGGCATGGTGCACCAGCACTTCCAACTGGTGGATGTGTTCACTGTGCTGGACAATATCATTCTGGGCGCCGAAACCACGAAGCTGGGCTTCCTGCAGAAGAAGGAGGCCCGCAAAAAGGTAGAGGCCCTGTCGGAGAAGTACGGCCTAAAGGTGGATCTGGACGCCAGGGTGGAAAACATCACCGTGGGCATGCAGCAACGGGTGGAGATCCTCAAGATGCTCTACCGCGACAACGAGATTCTGATCTTTGACGAGCCCACCGCCGTCCTCACCCCCCAGGAGATTGATGAGCTGATGGCCACCATGAAGGAGTTTGCCAAGGAGGGCAAGAGCATTCTCTTCATCTCCCACAAGCTCAACGAGATTATGGCCGTGGCCGACCGCGTCACAGTGCTGCGCAAGGGCAAGTACATCGGCACCGTGGATACTAAGGACACCGACAAGCAGTCCCTGTCCAACATGATGGTGGGCCGCCCGGTGCAGCTTGAGGTGGTCAAGGAGAAGGCCAGACCCGGTGAAACGGTGCTCAAGGTGGAGCACCTGACGGTCCCCTCCCATACCCAAAAGAGGGATGCGGTCCATGATGTCAGCTTCGAGGCCCGGGCGGGTGAGATTCTGTGCATCGCCGGCATCGACGGCAACGGCCAGAGCGAGCTCATCTACGGCCTGACCGGCCTGGAGAAGTGCAGCGGCGGCACGGTGACCCTCTGCGGCCACGATATCAGCCACGCCTCCATCCACCACCGGAGCGCGGACATGAGCCACATCCCGGAGGACCGCCATAAGCACGGACTGGTGCTGGACTTTACCCTGGAACAAAACATGGTGCTCCAGCGCTTCCGGGAGCCACGGTTCCAGCACATGGGCTTTGTCAAGCAGGGCGAGGTGCGCGCCTACGCGGAAAAGCTGATCGAGCAGTACGACGTGCGCTCCGGACAGGGGCCGGTGACCATTGCCCGCTCTATGTCCGGCGGCAACCAGCAGAAGGCCATCATTGCCCGCGAGGTCGACCGGGAGAAGCCGCTGATTGTGGCGGTGCAACCCACCCGCGGCCTGGACGTGGGCGCCATTGAGTACATCCACAGCCAGTTGGTGGCCGAGCGGGACAAGGGCAAGGCGGTGCTGCTGGTCTCTCTGGAGCTGGACGAGGTCATGAGCCTGTCCGACCGCATCCTCGTGATGTATGAGGGCGAGATCGTGGGCGAGCTGGATCCCGCCGCCACCGACGTCCAGGAGCTGGGCCTCTATATGGCCGGCGCAAAACGAATGAAAAAGGAGGGCGAGGGGGCGTGAAGCAGAAGCTTTCCAACCTGTGGGGCAAAGACGGCACCAAGTCTGTACTGGCCTCACTGATCTCCATCCTCATCGGCATGGTGGTGGGTGCGCTGATTATCATCATCGTGGGTGCCGCCAACCCGTCCCTGGGGCTGAACAGCGCGTGGGAGGGCATCCGCCTGGTGTTCGGCGGCCTGTTCAGCACCGGACGCGACGCGGCGGGCACGCTGACCTTCGGCTTTAACTCCACGAACTTGGGCAACATGCTCTTCCGGGCCACCCCGCTGATCCTTACCGGCCTGTCGGTGGCTGTGGCCTTCAAGACCGGCCTGTTCAACATCGGCGCGCCGGGCCAGTACCTGATGGGCACCGCCGCCACCCTGATTCTGGCACTCACCATCCCCACTGAAACGGTTCCAGCTCCGCTGGTGTGGCTCATTGCCTTCCTGGGCGGCATGCTGGCCGGCGCCCTGTGGGGCTGTATCCCCGGACTGGTGAAGGCCTTCCTCAACATCAACGAGGTGCTGGCCTGCATCATGACCAACTGGATCGCCGCCAACCTGGTGACCTGGCTGTTCGACAAGGGCAGCCTGTTTGAGAGCCTCCAGAATCACGTGGAGAACACCAAGACTGCCTATATCTACAAGACCAGTTTCAATGGTGTGGAGACCGCCAAGCTGGGTCTGGACAAACTGTTCCCCAACTCTCAGGTCAATGGCGGCATCCTGATTGCCATCGGTATCGCAATTCTGATCTATATCCTTATGAACAAGACCACCCTGGGCTACGAGCTCAAGGCCTGCGGCGCCAACCGCCACGCGGCCCGGTACGCCGGCATTGCCGACAAGCGGAACATCGTCCTGTCCATGGCCATCGCCGGGGCCCTGTCCGGCGCGGCCGCCTCCCTGTACTACCTGTCGGGCAACACGGAGTTTTTCTGGTCTACCTACCAGACCCTTCCCGCCACCGGCTTCAATGGCATTCCCGTGGCCCTGCTGGCCGTCAGCAATCCCATCGGTGTGATCTTTACCGGATGCTTCATGTCCATGCTGGATATTGTGGGTCTGCAGCTTACCAACCTGACGGCTTACAATGAGTATATCACCGATGTCATCATCGCCATCATCGTCTACCTCAGCGCTTTCTCCCTGGTCATCAAGATGTTCATCAGCGGCCAGCGGAAGCGCCGGAGCAAGGTTGCCCTGCCCGCGGCAGAGGCGGCGGCCAAACCGCCGGAGGGCGGAGGTGGCGCAGAAGTGGAGAAAGGAGGCGAGTCGGCATGACGTTCCTCATTCAGCAGACCCTGATCTATGCCGTCCCGCTGATGATCGTGGCGCTGGCCGGCGTGTTTGCTGAGCGCAGCGGCATTATCAACCTGGCCCTGGAAGGCATTATGATCTTCGGCGCGTTCGCGGGTGTCCTCTTTGTCAACGTGACCCAGAAGGCGGGTATCTTCTCCGAGGCCAAGGCGGCTGGGGACTGGGTGGCGCTCCAGGGCTTCATGCTGCTTGCCATGCTGGTGGCGGCCATCCTGGGCGCAGTGTTCTCCCTGCTGCTCTCCTTTGCCTCGGTCAACCTGAAGGCGGACCAGACCATCGGCGGTACCGCACTGAACCTGATGGCCCCCGCCCTGGTGCTGTTCTTCATCCGCATCATCGCCAACCAGAACACCCTGCAGATGGCGGAGGGCGACGCGGCAAGCTGGTTCATGCTCAAAAAGAGCTTCTTCGGCTACGGCCGCAGCGACGAAATGGGCTTCTTCGGGGACACCTTCATCAACAAGGCATATCTGGCCACCTACATCTGTATTATCCTGTTTGTGGTGCTGTCCATCCTGCTCTACAAGACCCGCTTCGGACTGCGGCTGCGCTCCTGTGGTGAGAATCCACAGGCGGCCGACTCCCTGGGCATCAACGTCTATGTGATGCGCTACGCCGGCACCACAATCTCTGGTGCGCTGGCGGGCATGGGTGGCTTCGTCTACGCTCTCACCACCGCCAACTGCGCCTCTACCGGCGACGTGGCCGGCTTCGGCTTCCTAGCGCTGGCCGTTATGATCTTCGGCAACTGGAAACCTTTGAACATCGCCGGCGCGGCCCTGCTGTTCGGCCTGTTCAAGTGCATCGCCGCCTCCTATGCCAGCATCGACATCAACGGCGACGGTGTATTCCTGCTGGCCGAGCTCGGCATCAGCCCCCACTTCTACCGGATGCTGCCCTATATTATCACGCTGGTCGTTCTGGCCTTCACCTCCAAGAAGTCCAGGGCTCCCAAGGCGGAGGGCATCCCCTACGACAAGGGAAAGCGGTAACGGAGTATACCTGTACTTTAGCAGATGTTCTCCACTGGAAGGTAGGCCATATGTCCTACCCCAGGAAAGAAAAGTGCCCCGCCGTTCCATCGGAACGGCGGGGCTTTTTTCAGAGAATGCGGGAGGGCTCCACGCTTTCGGCCAGGGCCTGCAGCGCGTCGGGCTCTTCCAGACGCCAGCCCTCGGGGGTACGGCGGAGGTATCCGGCCTGGGCAAAGCGGCTCATCACCCGGGTAAGCTGCCGGTAGCTGGTGCTCAGCGTCTCGGCGGTGCGGGTCAGGGTGCCATGGAACCAGCCGTCCTCCGCCTGGGAGAGCAGATAGGCGGCCAGACGGTTTTCCAGCGGAAGCAGCAGGTCGTTGGTGGCGCGGAAGGTATTCATTACCACAATGCGGGCCAGCCGCCGGGAGGCATAGCGCAGAAACCCCAGGTCGGAGCATAGAGCCTCCCGGTACTCCGCCAGTGGGAGGGCCGCACATAGCGCGCCGTCCTCCTGGGCGCGCTGGTCGGTGGTGGCCTGGACGTTGCCCAGCACCACCTCTACGTCGCCGCCCACCAGCTCCCCCGGCTGGGCGGTGGCCACCAGCCGGGTGCGGCCGGCGGCGTTGGTCAGGCTGGTCTGGATGCCGCCCTCCAGAAGCAGGTAGAGGCTCTCCATGGGTTCCCGCAGGCGGCAGAGGTATTCTCCCTTCTCATAGTACTGAAGTGTCCAGGGATAGGCGGCGGTCCAGGGAAGGCGCTCGGGAATCCGGCAGCGGGCAAACAGGGCCGCCAGCCGCTCCGGATCTTGGAAGCGTTCCATGCGATTCCCTCCTTGTGCAGTCAAATCACGCGGATGCGTTTCCATCTGCCCCGCCAGTAGCGGAACAGGAAGAATGCGGCCCGTACCACCCAGTCGGCGATCATGGCGAGCCATACCCCAAGCAGTCCCAGGTTCAGGCCCCAGGCGCAGGCAAACACATAGCTGAGCACCACCCGGCAGACAAACATGGAGCCCAGGGAGACCGCCATAGTGAAGATGGCGTCCCCAGCCGCCCGCAGGGAGTTGGGAAGGGTGAAGGCCAGGGGCCAGAACAGGACGTTGCCTACGGCGCAGGCCCGGAGCACTTGGGCAGCCATGGTGCAGGCCTCTGGGCTCAGGTGAAACAGGGTGACCAGTCCCCCAGCCGAGAAGAAGAGGGCGGCGCTCATGACCAGCATGCAAAGATAGCTGGCCCCCACGAGACGCTTGGTGTAGTAGACCGCCTGCCCTGTCTCGCCAGCCCCCATACACTGGCCGATGACGGTAATGATGGCCAGTCCCAGGGCCATGCCGGGCACATTGATGACCCCGGCCACACTGTTGGCGATGGCGTTGGCGGCCACGGCGGAAGTGCCGAAGGTGGTAATCAGGTTGAGGACCATCAGCTTGCCTGCCTGAAACATGCCGTTTTCCATACCGTTAGGGATGCCGATAAATAGGATGCGCTTGACGATGGCACCCCGGAACTCAAAACGCAGCAGACCCTCCACCCGGAGCACATGGTCGGGGTGGTTGAGCAGCGCCATGATAATGACGGCCGCCGCGATGCGGGAGACCAGGGTGCCGATACCGGCGCCGGCGGCCCCCATGCCGAAGCCGAAGATCAGCACCGCATTGACTGTGATGTTGATTACATTCACAACCAGGGAGCAGAACATGGACACCTTGCTGTTGCCCATGGCCCGGAACAGGGCGGCCCCGGCGTTGTAAATGCCCATGAAGGGATAGGCCGTGGCGGTGAGCAGGAAATAGACCAGGGCGTTCTCCATCACGTCGGCCTCCACGCGGCCGAAGATCAACGCCAGAATGTGCTGCCGGAGGACCAGCGCGGCCCCCATCAGCAGCAGGGACAGGGCGCACATGGCGTACAGAAGCTGCTTGGAGGCAGCCTTGGCGTTGTCGGTGTCCTGCCGCCCCAGATACTGGGAAACCACCACCGCCCCGCCGGTGGAGAGGGCGGAAAAGACCTGAATGATGAGTGTATTGATGTTGTCCACCAGCGAGACGCCGGATACGGCGGCCTCGCCGGAGGTGGTGACCATGACGGTATCCGCCATGCCGACAGTCATCAGCAGAAGCTGCTCAATGACCAGGGGAATGATGAGCCGCAGCAGTGCGTCGCGGGAAAAGAGCAGGCTGCTGCGGGCCGGTGCCTGTTCCGGCATTCTCCCGCCTCCTTTACATGAATTTTACATAGCTCTACCATTTTACTCCTGTGAGGCAGAAATACAAGCGCCGAACTGCACAAAAAACGGAGGCCGGGCGGAGAAAAACCGTCCGGCCTCCGGGCGCGGGCTCAGCAACGGCCCAGGTAGCGGCACACCGCCGCATTGGCCCGGGCGGCCAGCTCCCCCTCGTCGGCGGTCACCAGCTCCCCGTTCTGCACCACGGCCATGCCGTTGACGATGGTATAATCCACCGGGCCCTTGAGCCCCACCGTCCCCAGCAGGGAGAGGGGGTCGAACTGGGCGCCCGCCAGCTCAATGCGGTCCAGGCTGATCAGGAAGCAGTCGGCGGCCATGCCGGCGGCCAGGCAGCCGATGTCGTCCCGGCCCAGCAGGCGGGCGGAGCCGCGGGTGGCCAGCTTGAGGATGTCGTACCCGGTGGGGGCGCTCTGGCTGGACTGGAGGCGGTGGAGCAGGTAGCACACCCGCAGCTCCTCCAGCAGGTTGGAGCCGTCGTTGGAGGCGGCTCCGTCCACCGCCAGACCCACCGGCACCCCCAGGCGGAGCATCTCAGGCACCCGGCACACGCCGGAGGAGAGCTTCATGTTGGAGATGGGGCAGTGGGCCACGCCGGTACCGGTGGCGGCCAGCGCCTTCAGCTCGTCATCGTTGAAGTGGATGCCATGGGCATACCACACGTCGGGGCCGGTCCAGCCCAGCCCCTCCAGGTAGGCAAGGGGGCGCAGGCCGAACCGCTCCAGGGTGTACTGCTCCTCGTCCCTGGTCTCCGCCACGTGGGTGTGCAGCCGTACCTCCAGGGAGCGGGCCAGGCGCGCACTCTCCCGCAGCAGGTCGGTGGACACGGAGAAGGGGGAGCAGGGGGCCAGGGCCACCTGGCGCATGGAGAAGCGGGACGGGTCGTGCCACACCCGCACCAGCCGCTCCGAGTCGGCCAGAATCTGGTCGATGGTCTGTACCACGCTGTCCGGCGGCAGGCCGCCGTCCTTCCGGGAGAGATCCATGGAGCCACGGGAGGCGTGGAAGCGCATGCCCACCAGCTCAGCCGCCCGGAACTGGGCGCCGATCAGATCCCCCGCCCGGGCGGGGAAGACATAGTGGTGGTCGAAGCAGGTGGTGCACCCCGTCTTGAGCAGCTCCGCCATGCCCACCAGGCTGGAGGCGGCCACCACCTCTTCGTCCAGGTTTTTCCACACATCGTACAGCGTCACCAGCCAGGGAAAGAGCTCCATCCGCTGCACCTCGGGCAGATTGCGGGAAAAGAGCTGGTATAGGTGGTGATGGGTATTGATGAGGCCGGGGTAGACCACCATGCGGGAGGCGTCGATGACCTGGTCGGCCTGCCGCAGCTCGGGGCCGATGTACTCGATGGCGTTGTCCCGGATGAACAGATTGCTCCGCTCATACAGGCGGTCGGTGTCGTCGCAGGAGACGATGTAGCGGGCGTTTTTAATCAGCAGAGTGGACAAAAAAACCTCCAATCCCCAATCAGGCGGGCGCATAGGTCAGACGGTAGAAGCTGCCGAGCTGGATGGTGATGGTGTCGGAGCGGAGAAAGAGAGCCCGGTCTACATACAGGGCGAACTGTTCACCTGGGCCCTGGCTGGCCAGCCGGGCCGCATCGGGGCGGTCCTCTCCGTCGGCCTGCACGGGCAGGTCGGAAACCCGGAGCTGGGCGGTGATGCCGCCGTCCTCGTCAATCCGGTAGGGGAGGAGAAGCTGTCCCCCTTCCCGGGAGAGCTGATGCTCCGGCTGAATGACGGCGTAGAGGGTGCCGGGGTCCTCGTCAGACCGGGCAAAGGCGGTGAGATAGAAGGTGGTGTCCCCGTCCTGGAGCAGGGGGAGCTTCAGCTCTCCCTCAGCCTGGCTGATGGGGACCTCCTCGGGAAAGCCCTCCGGCATCTGCTCCCTGGAAAGGGTGAGGGTGACGGTGGCCTCCTCCTGGCCGGTGATGGCGTAGCCCTGCCGGGCCGCGATGCGCTCCAGCGTGACGGGACGCCCCCGCAGGAGCAGAACGACCGCCCCGGCCAGAAGGACGAGGGTGATCAGAAAAAGTACAAGGGGAAGTTTTCTGCGTGACGCCATGGCAGCGCCTCCTTTCACCCCTTAATAATACCACAGGCCCGCGGGAAAAGAAAGTGCCCCGGACGTTGTCCGGGGCACTTCGGAGATTATTCGTCGGCAGTGATGGTGTAGCCGCTCAGGTCGATCTGGAAGGTATAGGTGGCGATGATATTGTCCTGGGAGCCGTCGGTGTCGATAAAGCAGAGGGTGTAGTCAAAGACGCCGCCGTCCTTGAGCCGGTAGCTCCCCTCCGCCTCCTCGGCGAAGACGGCGCCCCACTTGAAGTAGTAGTTCTCGCCGTCACGGGTCCACCAGCCGGAGCCGGCATTGGCCTCGGTGGTGCTGGGCATGGCCCAGGTGTTCCACTTGCCGCCGTTGACAGAGCGGGCAATTTTGTCAAACTGGAGGGTGCCGCCGGGGATGGCCTGGGGCACGGTGTAGTAGACGGTATACTCGCCGCCGCCGCCCATAGAGGCCACCTGGGTGTGGGTCAGGGTGCCGCTGCCGCCGTTCTGCACCAGGGCGGTGCTGCCGTCAAAGCTCAGGCCCTCGGCGGTGGAGGAGACCCCGGAGGGCATCTCGTGGGTGGAGACGGTCACGCCGGTCAGCTTGACGGCGGGCGTCTGCACGCCGGACAGGTCCACCACGTACTGCACGGCCTCCTGTCCCTCCCACTTCACGGTGATGTGGGTCTTGGGCGCGGTGGAGGAGGCGTTGAGGAAGAACACCGCATACTTGCCCTGGCCGATGGAGGAGTCCTCCGTGATGGCCGCGCTTTGGGTGGCCTCGGCGCTGGCCTCGGTGCCGAAGTGGTACTGGAAGGTGCCCTGCTCATAGCCCTCGGGGGCCTCGATGGCCACGCCCACCCAGGCGCCCTTGCCGGCACCCTCGCTCTGGTGGATGGGCACCACGCCGTCGGTGGACAGGGCGATGCGGACAAAATTCTCCCCGGTTTTCTTGGTGGCCTTGGCGGTGACGGAGGGCATGTCCTCCTCGACCCCGTCCTGATCCACAGGGCGGACGCCTACGATGCCGGCTACGGCCTCCTCAGACACGGAGCCGCCGCCCCCGCCGGAACCGCCGCCACCCTGGCCGGGTTCCTGGCTGTCCTCGGAGCCGGTGACCTCCTCGCCCTCACTGTTCTGGGGCGGGGCCACATCGTCGGCGACCTCCACGTGGGCGGGCCGCTTGCCGTCAAGCACCACGTTGTCGGCCTGTACCTCCGCCTTGTTAATGGCGCCCTGGTTGTCCACCTTGACGGCGGCGCGGGCGGTCAGGGTCTCCACAGAGGCGCCGCTCTTCACGGACACGGAGCTGCCGGCCCCGTCCACAGCCAGACGGGCAAGCTGCGCGCCGCTGCCCAGGGTCAGGCTGGCGCGGTCACCGGAGAGGGCCACGTCGCCCTCCACCTGGGAATCGGCCACAGTCAGAGTGGCGCCGTGGGTGGAAACCCGCAGATCCCGCTCCAGCCTGGCGTTCTTCACGGTCAGATTGGCCTCGCCGGCTTTGGGGGCTACAAGCAGATTGCCGGACACGGCGGCGCCGTCCACGGTGATATCATCGGCGGCCACCAGCAGGATGCCGTCCACATCCTGGTCGATGGTGGCGCCCTCCTCCACGGCATATTCGGCCACGGAGCTGTCCAGTATTTTGACCACGGAGCCGCGGGTGATGCTGGACCCGAGGGCCAGAGTCTGGTTGCCCACGCCCTGGATGATGCCATCCTTCGCCATGGCGTCAATGTACCCGGCCGACCAGTCGGCGGCGTCCTTGCCGTCCACAAAGCCGCTCAGATCCGGCTGGGCGGTGGGACGGATGCCCAGGGCCCGGGCAAAGAGCACGGTGGCCCGCTCCCGGTTCATGGGCTCCTCGGCGTTGCAGTTGGTGCCGTCGCCCTGGAGAATCCCGGCGGCGGTGAGCTGGAGGATGTAGGGGGCGTACCATTCGGTGCCCTTCAGATCGGCATAGGGGTTCTCCACAGTCTCGGTGTAGCCCATCGCGCGGCTCAGAATGGCGGCAAACTCGCCCACGGTCATGTTGGCGTCGGGACGCATGCCGCGGCTGTCACCCTCTACAATGCCGTAGGCGTGCCAGCGCTCGAAGGCGGACTGGCTCCAGTGGCCGTCCAGCTCCGGCAGAGTGCTTCCGGTTCCGGCGGCCGAGGCCAGCGGGGCGGTCAGGGAGGCCGTCAGGGCCAGGGAGAGCAGGGCGGCAGGAATCTTTCGCATAGATGATGCTCCTTTTTGTTGAACGTCCCGGCCGGCGTCCGGCGCGGGCTGTGGTGTTATCATACTAAAACAGTAGGAGCATTTCAATGCAGAAGTTCTGGAAGGGGAGGGAGGGTCTGTACAGCCTGCCACAAGACTCCGGCGGGGGAAGGACGGTTACAGTTCCTCGGTATGCAGCCTGAATTTCGCAGCCTGCTCCTTCAACAGCTCAGCCTGTCCGGACAGCTCCTCGCTGGCGGCGGCGCTCTCCTCCGCCGTAGCGGAGCTGGTCTGTACAACACTGGAGATCTGGTCAAATCCTGCCTTGGCCTGGTGAATGGAAGACTTCTGCTGTTGGGAGAGCTCACTGATGACCTGGGCGCTGTCGGACGCCAGGGTAACCCCTTGGGTGACGAGTCGGAAGGAAGCGGCGGTTTCATCGGCGAGAGCCTTGCCCTTCTCCACCACTGAGAGGGCATTGGCGATCAGCTCCGCAGTTTCCTTGGATGCCGCTGCGGTCTTGCCGGCTAAGCTCCGTACCTCGTCCGCCACCACTGCAAAGCCTTTTCCGGCGCTGCCGGCACGGGCGGCCTCTACCGCCGCGTTCAGGGCGAGAATATTGGTCTGGAAGGCGATATCCTCAATATTTTTGACAATCTGCCCGATTTCATTGGAGGTAGAGGTGATCTCATCCATAGCCGTCAGCATGCGCTCCATTTTGCGGCCGCCCTCCTGAACCTCCTGTGAAACCTCCTGCATTTTTTGGTTGACCTCAGTGATTTTTTCCGTGTTCAGATCGACATCGTGCTCCATTTCCGACATCATGGCAGCCAACTGCTGGACGCTGGATGCCTGCTCGGTGGCTCCCTGCGCCTGGGACTGGGCGCTGATGGCAATTTGTTCTGCTCCGGAGCTCACCTGGTCCGCAGACGACGCGATGGATTTCAGTGCATCGGATACCCGGCCTCTCGTGTTGAGGAGCCCCTCCTTGATGGAGGAGAATTCTCCGGCGTAATCATGCTGGAGGGCAAAGGAAAAGTCTCCGTCCGCCATTTGGGTCAGAACAGCAGATATCTCGGAGATGTAATCAATATACAGCCTTAACCGCTCCACCATCTGCTCCAGGGAAAGGCTTACAGCCCCAAATTCATATTTGGAATTGCGCGGGATCTCCACAGACAGGTTTCCGTCCGCGATTTTCTGTGTGGTAGCCTGGAGGGTGTGGAGGGGCCGGACGATGCTCCGCCGGAGATAGGCCAGAAGGATGAAAAACAGAAGGGCGGCAAATACCGCGCACAGGATGGAAAGCGTGATGCCAAGCGTATGGGCGTCCGCCATCAGCTCCTGCTCCGAGGCTGTGGTGACGATATACCAGCCGCTGTCCGGGATCTGGCGGTACCAGGCCAGATAGGTTTGACCGTCTGCCGTGTAGCTGCCGGAGCCCTCCTGCTGGCTCAGAATCTGCCGCCCAAGCGCGGCGAATGAAGGGTTGTCATCCTCCAATATGTTGGCGGACAGGAGCTTCTCGCTGTCCTCGTCTGCAATGTATACCCCGGTATCATCAATCAGAAAGGCACGGCCGTTGGCCACAACGTCCAGCGAGAGTACCATCTGCTGCATCTGAGTCAGGTCAATATCCGCTGTGGCGACTCCCAGAAAGCGGCCGGTCTCGTCGTAGATCGGGGCGGAGGAGGTCACCATGGAAATCTGGGCAAATTCATCGTAATATGGAGCAGACCAAACGGACTTTTGAGTGGTATTGGCGGCGTTTGTGTACCAATCCTGGTCGGTATAATAGACGCCCTCCCCCAGAGAATAGTTGTCTACATAAGTGACGGCTCCATTCTGGCGCATGCAATAGGGAGAGAAATACCGCTGCTCCGGTCGGTACTGGTAGGGCTCGAACCAAATCCCGCCGCCGAACGTCTCCGGGTTGCTCCCCACAAAGGAGGTCAGAATTTCCTGATAGGCTGCCGCATCCCAATCTGACGCGGTCTGCTCCCCCTTTACAGCCTGCCTTTGGACAGCCTCCACGCCGCGCGCCATAGTTTCAGCAACCATGCGGTTATTGGACAGCGACATTTCGATGGAACCCATGGCTACCGAAAGGCACTGGGACATTTCGTTGCCCGCGCTGGTTTGGATGATGGCCTTGGAGCTCAGGTATCCCATCAGCGAGAGGACTGCCATGGATATAATAACTGCCGGTACGATAACGAATAGAAGTGAGGTCTGAATGGAGCGAAACCGTGTTGCATGCTTTTCCTGTGTTCTCATAAGGCATGTTCTCCTTTATTCTCTATCTCTCATAACAGATGCATCCTTGAACGCGAATTGGCTGCTGCGCCGCGCCCTCCTTTCTGTTTGAAAACGTGTACCTTTTAAAATTAAAAAAATTGTAGCAAAGGCTTAATTTGAACCAAAATTGCTCCGATTAAAAATTGGAGAACAGAGAATCTCAAAACCAGCTTTAATTGTTTGGAAAAGTGTACTTTTTCAGCTTCATTTTATGATTTAAATAACTTGTTGCTACTAATTGATTTCTTGTAAAACACGCAGCATATTCGGAAATATGGGGACAGAGTTAAATTTTTAAAAAAGTACAGGTTTTCAAATTTTCGGAAATACCTCCATTTGTTTAGTCCGGTGTTTCCAGTTTTATTGCCTTGGAATAGAAGGTCCCTGTGGGCATTCCGCAGGCCCTGGCCGCCTGTCGGAGTGTTATTTTTTGGCCCCGCCAGGCCTGATGGAGCATGTGGAAATTGTCTGGGAGGGGAAGGGGAGGGCGGCCAAAGCGTACGCCCCGGGCCTTGGCTGCCGCGATACCCTCCGCCTGCCGCTGGCGGATGTTGTCGCGCTCGTTTTCCGCCACGAAGGAGAGCACCTGGAGCACAATGTCGCTGAGAAAGGTGCCCATCAAATCCTTGCCTCGCCGGGTGTCCAGAAGGGGCATGTCCAGTACGGCGATGTCCACGCCCTTTTCCTTGGTGAGCATCCGCCACTGTTCCAGAATCTCGCTGTAGTTGCGCCCCAGTCGGTCGATGCTTTTGACATACAGAAGATCATCCCGCCGCAGGCGGCGCACCAGCCGTCGGTACTGGGGGCGCTCAAAGTCCTTGCCGGACTGCTTGTCCATATAGATGTTCTCCTCCGGCACCGGCAGGGCAGCCAGAGCCAGCCGCTGCCGGTCTTCGTTCTGTTCCCGGGTACTGACTCGGATATAGCCGTAGATTGTTCCAGCCACGTTCCGTCCTCCTTTTTTTGATCTGAAACTTTTATTTTATCGAAAACAGGAGAATGTGCCCACATACCAGGAACTATAAAAGCAAATAAAAATACCAAAAAAGGGCCCGGTGCAGTCTGCACCGGGCCCTTTTCCTGGGAGGGCTGTTACTGAATGGAGACCACCTCGTAGCCCGCCTCCGTGACAGCGCCCCTGAGCACGTCGTCGGACACGTCCTTGGACAGGGTAAGGGTGGCGGTCTTGGTCTCCAGGTTCACCTTGGCCTCCACGCCGTCGATGGCGTTGAGGGCCTTCTCCACGTGGGCCTGGCAGTGGGCGCACATCATGCCGTTGATGCTCATGGTCTTGGTCATAGCACTCGTTCCTTTCGTTTCCACAGATTTGGGGGTTCCTTCTGAAACCGGGGCGGCGGGGGACTCCCGGCGCTCCGGGCGGAAGAACTTGAGGCGCAGGGCATTGGACACCACGCACACGGAGGACAGGCTCATGGCCGCCGCGCCGAACATGGGGGAGAGCTGGAGCTGGAACAGGGGATACCACACCCCGGCGGCCAGGGGTATGCCGATAATGTTGTAGATGAAGGCCCAGAACAGGTTCTCTTTGATGTTGCGGATGACCTTCCTGGAGAGCTGGACGGCGGTGACCGCGTCCAGCAGATCGCTCTTCATGAGCACCACGTCGGCCGACTCGATGGCCACGTCGGTGCCCGCGCCGATGGCCAGGCCCACGTCGGCCCGGGCCAGGGCGGGGGCGTCGTTGATGCCGTCGCCCACCATGGCCACCCGCTTGCCCTGGGCCTGGAGCTCTGCCACGGTCTTCTCCTTGTCCTGGGGCAGCACCTCTGCCACCACCCGGTTCACGCCGAGCTGGCGGCCCACCGCCTCGGCGGTGCGGGCGTTGTCGCCGGTGAGCATGACCACGTCGATGCCCATGGCCTGGAAGGCGCGGACAGCCTCTGCGCTGGTGGGCTTAGGGGTGTCGGCCACCGCCACCACGCCCAGCATCCGGCCGTCCCCGGCGAAGTACAGCGGCGTCTTGCCCGCCTGGGCCAGCCCCTCCGCTACCGCGTCGAAGCCGTCCAGCGGGACGCCGGCCTCCTCCAGCATGGCCCGGTTGCCCGCCAGGAGCTGCTGGCCCTGGATGACGCCGCGGATACCCCGGCCCGGGGTGGCCAGAAAGTCCTCCACAGGGGCCAGGGGGATGTTCCGGGCCTGGGCCTCGGCGGTGATGGCGTCGGCCAGGGGGTGCTCGGAGGGCTTCTCCAGGGAGGCGGCCACGCACAGAAGTTCCTCCTCCGTCACACCTGGGGCGGGGCGGCAGTCGGTGACTACCGGCTTGCCCTGGGTGAGGGTGCCCGTCTTGTCCAGCACCACGGTCTGGATGGTGTGCAGGGTCTCCAGCGCCTCGGCGGACTTGATCAGGATGCCGTTCTCCGCGCCCTTGCCGGTGCCCACCATGATGGCCACGGGGGTGGCCAATCCAAGGGCGCAGGGGCAGGAGATGACCAGCACCGCCACCCCGGCGGTGAGGGCCCGGGTCACGTCCCCGCCGGTGGCGATGAGCCAAACAGCGGCGGTGACGACGGCAATGGCGATGACCACGGGGACGAATACCCCCGCCACCTTGTCGGCCAGCTTGGCGATGGGGGCCTTGGAGGAGGCCGCCTCGTCCACCAGACGGATCATCTGGGCCAGCGTGGTGTCCTCCCCCACCCGGGTGGCCCGGAAGGTAAAGGAGCCGGACTTGTTGATGGAGGCGGCGGCCACCTTGGCGCCGGGCAGCTTCTCCACGGGCAGGCTCTCGCCGGTGAGGGCGGACTCATCCACCGAGGAGGCCCCCTCTGTGACCACCCCGTCCACCGGGATGCGGCCGCCGGGGCGGACCACGATGAGGTCGCCCACCACCACGTCCTCCACGGGTACCTCTACCTCCGCGCCGTCCCGCAGCACCATGGCGGTCTTGGGGGCCAGATCCATCAAACGGGTGATGGCCTGGCTGGTCTTGCCCTTGGAGCGGGTCTCCAGCCACTTGCCCAGGGTGATCAGGGTGAGGATCATGCCCGCGGACTCAAAGTAGAGATCCATGGCCCAGTGTTCCACCTGGGCCAGCTCGGCGGCCGCGTCGCCCGCGCCATAGGCCGCCCGGCCCAGGTGCCAGGCGATGAGGAACAGGGCCGCCACGCCGTAGAGCACCGCGGCGGAGGAGCCAAGGGCGATGAGCGAGTCCATGTTGGGCGCGCGGTGCCACAGGGTCTTGAAGCCCACCGTATAGTATTTGCGGTTGATATACAGGATGGGCAGGGTGAGCAGGAACTGGAGGAAGGCCACCACCAGGGCGTTGGACGGCTGGTGGAAGAAGGCGGGCAGGGGCCAGCCCATCATGTGCCCCATGGCGATGTAGAACAGGGGCGCCAGAAACACTAAGGACGTGAGGAAGCGGCGCTTCATCCCCGCCAGTTCCTCCTCCATGGCGCCGGCGGGCCGGGCGGCCGGGGCGGCCTTCCCGGCGGGGCCGGGGAGGGAGGCGCCGTACCCGGCGTCCGTCACCGCCTGAATGATCTGTTCCGGCCCGGTCTTGCCGCCGTACTCTACCAGCATGGAGTTGCCCAGGAGGTTGACGCTGACGCTGTCCACACCCTCCACCTGGCGCACCGCCTTCTCCACGTGGGCGGAGCAGGCGGAACAGGTCATGCCTGTAACATTGAATTTCTGCTTCATAGGGTTCACCAGACTTTCTAATATGCGTGAGGGTTCAGAGGCCGCCCTTACTTCAAGATGCGCCCCAGAGTGGATACGAACTCATCGATCTTCTGTCCGCGCTCGGCATCGCTGGCGGCCTCCTGCACACAGTGCTTCAGGTGCGCGGCCAAAATTTCCTTGTTGGCGCGGTTGAGAATGGCCTCGGTGGCCATGAGCTGCTGGGATATGTCGATGCAGTAGCGGTTCTCCTCCACCATCTTAATGATGCCGTCCATCTGCCCGCGGGCGGTCTTGAGGAGGCGGAGGACTTTCTTTTCATCTGCCATCATGCGGTTAACACCCCCCTGGGGTGTAGTATATGGCAAAGCGTAAAAAAAGTCAAGGCCCTCTTGTTCAGAGGGCCTTGGCTTTTTATTCCTTGCCGTGGGTGTCGCGGAACAGGAGCGAAATGCACCAGAGCGCCGCCAGGCCCACGAGCGCGAAGATCACGCGGCTGAAAGCGCTGTCCTGTCCGCCGAACAGAGCGGCGACGAAATCGAACTGGAACAGGCCGATGCTGCCCCAGTTCAGCCCGCCGATAATGGCGAGAATCAGGGCAATCTTATCTAAAATCATGGGTTGTACTGCCTCCTCACATTGAGATACCGTGACTAGTATCTCCGGTGAGAAGAAAATCATACAAAACCATTTTATTTCAAATAACGGCCCAGCCAGTTCTGCCGGAGGGCCACGGCCTTCTGGGGGCAGAGTTCGTGGCAGCAGTAGCAGTGGATGCAGGCCCTGGGGTCGATGCGGGCCTTTCCACCGGGGCCGTCCATCGAGATGGCTTTCCCCGGGCAGGCGCTCTTGCAGATGCCACAGCCCACACAGGCGTCGGTGCGGATCTTTGGGGTCTGGGAGAGCACCCTTTTGCACAGCTTGCCGGCGGGCCCGGCCAGGGGCCCCAGAAACTCCATCAGGTTGCCCTTGATGCGGCTGGGGAAGCGGTAGTCGTCCATCCGCAGGGCCTCCAGCGGCTCGCCCAGCAGCTCCACCTCCTCAATGTAGCTGGGCCGCAGGCCCCGGCGCTGCGCGGCCAGCAGAACCGGATTGGAGGCCAGAGGCAGTCCGATGAGGGCGGCGGCCGCCGCGTCCAGGGCCAGGGGACTGTCGGACACCAGCAGCACTCCGGCGTGCCTGGGGGTGCCGGAGGCGCCGGGGCCGTCCCCCTCCATGGCCAGCACCCCGTCCATGATGCTCAGCCGGGGCCTGACGTACTCCGCCAGATCCAGCAGCACGTCGGCAAACTGCTCCTGGCTGGGGTGGGTGGCGTGGTAGCCCACCTTGGACAGGCCGGGGAGTACGCCGAACAGGTTTTTCACCGCCCCCGTCATGCTCATGAGCACATGAGTCTTGAGCTTGGGCAGGTCAAACACCCCGTCGGCCTCCGCCACCGGGGCGATCACCTCCGCCTGCTTGAGCACCCGTCCCGCAGGGAGGGACACCGTGCGGGTGGAGGCGTCATAGCACAGCTCCGCCCCGGAAGCGGCGGCGGCCTGGGCCATGCCGGTCTTTTCGTACAGGCCCCGCAGGACGGCCTCCTTGTGGAGGGCCCCGCCGGGGCTGTCGGTGATCACCGCCGTGCCCCCCGCCTCCGCCACCAGCTTCGCCGCCGCAGCAGCCACCGCCGGGTGGGTGCAGATGGCGCTCTCCGGCGGCGCGGCCCGGAGCAGGTTGGCCTTGAGCAGGATGCGCTCCCCCGGCCGGACGAAGCGCTCCATCCCGCCCAAGGCGGCCACCGCCTCACGCAGCTTTGCCTCCGCCTGTCCGTAGTCCGGACAGGCGGCCAGATAGACCCGGTTGCCCTCCATGAAACCCCTCCTAGGAATCCAAACTCTGTTCAGTATACCCGCCGGAGGGGGCTTCGTCAAGGGCGGGGAGGCGGCCCAGGGCCCGGACGGAGGAAAAGGTCACCAGCAGGCTGGCCCCCATGCCCAGCGCCACAACCACCCAGACGTGGGCCTGAAGGGCATCGAACAGCAGGCCGTACAAGGCCTGCCCAAGAGGCATGGCACAAGTGGAAATAGCTGCCACAAAGGAGGCCACCTTGCCCAGCAGGTGGGGCGGCGTGGCCCGCTGAAGATAGGTCTGGGCGGAGACGGTAAACAGCATGGCGCAGGCCATGCCCAGCAAAACAGAGACCAGGATGACTCCATAGGCGGCCAGGGACGGAATTCCCAGCGCCAGAGCCAGGGCCATGGGGAGCAGCAGCAGGGAGGTGCCCAGCAGAAACCGCCAGGCCCGGCGGATATCCGCGCCGCGGAGCACCAGCCCAGAGAGAAGCCCGCCCACGATGGAGCCCAGGCTGAGGGCGGCCTCGGCAAAGCTGTAGTGCAGGGAGGACAGGCCCAGGCTGATTTTCACCAGATAGGGCAGACCCACCACCAGCAGGGCGGAGAGGAAGAGGTTGAGCAGGGCCACCAGGGCCAGCACCCGCAGCAGGCCGGGCTGCTCCCGGGTCAGGAACCGGCCCGCGTCCCGGAGATCCCTCCACAGGGCGGCCAGCGGCGGGCCGGCGAGGGTTCGTCGCTGGAAGGGGATGCGGAGAAAGAGCTCCATCACAGCCGAGCAGAAGAAGCAGGCCCCGCCCACCGCCACCATGGGGAGCAGGCCAACCCAGCCGTAGAGCATACCGCCCAGGATGGGGCCCAGCAGATTGGCCAGGGCCTGTACCTGGGCCACCACGCCGTTGGCGGCGGGCAGGTGCTCCTCCGACGCCAGGGCGGGTATGCTGGCCTGCACCGAGGGCTGGTAGAGGGCCTGAATGGCTGCCAGGAGCACCATCAGCACCCCGACGGCCAGAACCGTGCCCCGGCTGGCAAAGAACAGGCCGTACCCCAGCACCAGGGCGGCGGTGAAGAAGTCCAGTCCCCACATGATGCGCTGCCGGGGGACGCGGTCGGCCAGGACGCCCCCCAGGGGGGAGCAGAGGATGGTGGGCACCATGGACACGGCCAGGATGCCGCCGAAGGCGGCGGCGGAGCCGGTGGTGTCCAGCACATAGAGGGACAGGGCGAAGCGGAGGATGGCGTTGCCGAACAGGGAGATGATCTGGCCGAGGATCATGAGGGTGAAGTCGCGGGAAAACAGGCGGTCAGAGCGCATAGGGCGGCTCCTTTCGGGCGGCGGGCGCGCCGTCTGAGCGACGTGCCCGGAGCAGAACGCAGGCGGCGAGGGCCGCCAGGGCCAGGGCGGGGAGAAGCCATGTTTTCTTCATAGAGATCCACCTTTCTTTTTAATACCGACGGTTGGTATGTATCTTGCCCGGAAAAACCGCCCCCGCAGGGGCGGTGGAGGAGCGGGCGGCTCAATCGTCCTGGAGCACCTGATCATAGTAGTTCAGCGCGTCGGCCTGGAGGGCCTCGTCCAGCACGGGCAGGCCGAAGCGGTCCAGAAATTCCCCGCAGAAGCGCAGCTTGGCGGCGAATTCCTCCCGGCTGCCGGGGAACATACCCGTCCACACGTTGGTCAGAAGCATGAGCACCTCCGCGATCTCGTGGGGGTGGGTCACGCCGGGCAGGGACCCGTCGGCCATGCCCAGCCGGATCATCCCCTCCACATAGGGAGCGGCGTCCCGAAAGGTGGATTCCAGCGTGAGCAGGGCAATCTTGGGGTTCTTTACAATGTGGTGGATCGCCAGCCGGTCTACCTCCCGCTTGGCCGGGTCGGTGAGAAAGTGGCGGAAGGCGTGGCGCAGTTTTTCCAAGCCGTTCCGGCCGGGGAGCTTGGCGGGGTCGGAGAACCACTCCAGGTTTTCGTAGTAGCGGTCGTTGATCCGGTCCAGGATGTCCTCCTTGGACTTGAAGTGGTGGTAGATGGCCCCCTTGGACATGCCCAGGGCGTCCACAATGTCCTGGATGGTGGTGTGCTCGTAGCCCTGCTCGGTGAACAGGCGCATGGACACGTCCAGAATTTTGGCCACGGTCTCCTCTGGATGCTTGTTGCGGGCCATGGGGCCCCCTCCTTTGCATACATACCGTCGGTATGTTTAAAATAGCACAGCCGCGCCCCTCTGTCAAGAGGGGCGCGGAACTTACCCCAGAGACTTGGGGCCGAAGCCGTGGGTCAGCAGCTCCGACAGGGGCAGCTTCACGAAGCTGTGATCCCTCTGCGCCACCAGTACGGTGAGTCCGGGGGCGAACTCATAGAGCATCTGGCGGCATGCGCCGCAGGGCCAGCAGGGCTCCGTGGAGTTGCCCACCACGGCGATGCGGGTGAAATCGTCCCGGTGCCCCTCGCTCACCGCCTTCACCAAGGCGGTGCGCTCAGCGCAGATGGAGGAGCCGTAGGCCGCGTTTTCCACATTGCAGCCGGTGAACACCGTCCCGTCGGCGCACTCCAGGGCTGCGCCCACCGGGAAATGGGAGTAGGGGACATAGGAGCGCTCCAGCATGGTAAAGGCCAGCTCCACCAGTTCCTGGTCGGTCATAGGGAAACCTCCTTATCAAAACGTGGTATAAAAGGTGTAAGCCATTATACCACGTTTTCCGTGTCAGCGCAATCACGGACGGCCACAGGTACGCACCGACGGGAGCAGGAACATCAGCCCGCCGCAGGTCAGAGTGATTACCCCGGCCAGCAGGAACCAGAGGGGAACGCCGGTGGCATCGGCGAACAGGGCGGTGAGTCCCAGCCCCAGGGGGGAGGCCAGGGTCATGATGGCCCCGGTGAGGCCCAGCACACGGCCCAGGTACTCCGGCTCCACCTTGGTTTGGATCAGGGCCATGAACACCGAGTTGAAAAAGGGAGCGGACAGGCCCATCAGCAGGGACAGGCCAGCAAACGCCCGGAAGCCGGAGGGGGGCAGCAAGCCGGCCAGCACCAGGGTGAGCCCCAGTCCCAGCACTGCCGCCGTCATGGTGATGATTTTGTTCCGGGTACCTCCCCACAGGCCCAGGAGCACCGATCCGGCCAGCATTCCGGCAGAAAACAGGGTTTCCACCAGAGCGGCAGCGGCGGAGTCCCCTCCGAAATACTCCATGCTCATTAGGGGAAACAGGGCGGATACCGGCAGGAAGGCCACGGAGAACAGGGCACAGATGAGGGACAGCTCCCACAGCCAGCGGTGAGAACGCAGCACAGCGAGCCCCTCGCGGGTGTCCTGCCAGAGCCGGAGCGGCCGGCCCTGTGCTTCGGCCCGCAGGGCGGGCAGCCGGGCCAATTGTACTCCGGCGATGGCAAAGGCGGCCCCCAGGGTGTCCAGCAGGAGGATCCAAGCCAGGGGGATGCGGGCATAAAGAACAGCGGCCAGCGCGGGGGAGAGGAGCATGGAGACGGTCTGGATGCCCTGGCTCCAACCGGCGCACCGGGTCAGGGCATCGGGAGGGGCCAGCAGGGGCGTGACGGCCTGGATGCAGGGGGCATGAAATGCGCCGCCCACACTGCGCAGCGCGGCCACCGCCAGGATAGGGGCCACCGGAAGAGGAGCGGCAAAGGCGGCGGCCGCCAGCATCAGGGACACCAGCCCGATGGCCCCGTCAGAGATTATCATGATCCAGCGCCGGTCGAAGCGGTCGGCAAAGGTTCCGGTGAAGAGGGACAGGATTCCCTGTGGGACCAGCGCCGCCATGGTGGCCAGGGAGAGGACCGCGGGGGAGCCGGTCAGGTCGGTCAGGTACCAAATGAGGGCGTACTGCGAAATCATGCTGCTGAGGATGGACAGGGCCTGCCCTGTCCAGAGGAGGGCGAATTTTTGCTTCCAGTGTGGTATCATAGCGTTCCATTCCTTTCCCAGCCGCGGTAAAGGGTGATTATACTACCACGGTATCCGGGGAAAGTCAAGCCGAAAAAACGCCCCCGTCCGGCATCGGCCGGACGGGGGCGCTGCTGTAGGTTTCCTTACCAGGTCACGCCCAGGTCGGGGCGCACATCGAGATCAATGATCTCCCGCGCGTCGTAGAACTGGCTGTACCACTCCAGGGCCTTGCCGTTGCGCAGGGTGGTGCCGTCGGGGTGGAGCCGGTCGCAGATGACGGCGGAAATGTCCTTCTTGATGTAGGAGAAGGAGTTGATGCCCACGCTGGCGAAGATGCGGAAGCCCTGGCTCTGGAGATACTGGAACACCGGGCCGGTGGAGTGCCAGTCGTCCCCGTCGGGGCGGCCGCCGTGGGGGTAGAACAGGATGTTGGTGGGGCCCACCAGGGAGCCCACCTCCTCCGCCCAGCGGACGGTGTCCCGCTGCACGGACTCCAGAGGGCGGCTGTCCAGGCGGATGTGGCCCCAGGTGTGGGAGCCGAAGGTCCAGCCCGTCTCCTTGAGCCGCTCGATGACCGGCTTGACGGCCTCGATCTCCGCCTGACGATTGGCGTCAAAGGCGGGGCGGCGGGGATCGTCGGCGGCGATGTCGATGTCGTTCTGGGTACGGTAGCCCAGGATGCCCTGGTAGCCGGTGAGGGAGAAGATGGCCTTGGCCCCGTTGAGGGAGAAGTCGGGGTGCTCCAGCACGAACTGGTCCAGGATCGGGGTAGCGTCCAGATCCTGGGTGAGGAAGGTCTCGCCGGTGTTGGGATCGGTGCACTGGGCCCAGATCTGGCCGTCGTCCCCCAGCACCAGCTTGGAGGTGAAGCCCTCAGCCAGCATGTAGTCGTAATAGTTCACATCATCAAAAGAGATGATGAGGGGCTTTTTTCCCTCGGGGAGCATGAGGGTGTTCCGCTCCATGCGGGTGACGCCGTCCTCGCCGGTGACTTCACTCCACACGTCCCCCATGTTGACCAGAATGTAGCCCTTGTCGTAGACGCTCTGAAGGATCTTTTTGTACTCGTCCGCGGTCACCATCCACTCGTCCAGCCCCACCTGGCGGTCGTAGGGCACTGCGTCGGAAAAGGCATACTCAGGATAGGCGATGACGGGGTGGAAAAACAGGTGCTCCACCGCCTGGTCGGGGCCCCAGGCCTGGGTGAGCTGGTCCGCGCTCCAGTAGGTGCGCACCGCGTCGTAGGGGTCGGCTGCGGGGGTGGGGGTGGGCTCCGGTGTGGCCGCGGCTACAGGGGTAGTGTCCGGGGACGGCTGGTTGGTTTTGTCCCCGCCGCAGGCGGCCAGGGGGAGCGTCAGGGCGCAGGCCAGCGCCAGGGCAACGGCTTTTGGCATGATATGGTTCATTGGTATGGTTCCTCCCACATAATATCTCTATAGCTGTTATCTTACGACACCGGGCGGCAAAAGGAAACAACAAAAGGATGACAAAATCCTTACGATTTTATGTCACCCGGAAGGGGAATCCGGTGAACCAGCAGCATGGACGCGCCGCCGGTGACGGCCCCGGTGACCAGGGAGCAGAGCAGCAGGGGCGGCAGGTACACCAGCGGGGCCCGGCTGCCCAGTACTGCCATGGCGGCCAGAATCTGGCCGGTGTTGTGGGCGGCGGCCCCGGCGATGGACACCCCAAAGAGGGAGAGAAAGCTGCACCGCAGCAGCAGGGCCATGACGCCAAAGGCCAGCAGCCCGCCGGTGAGGGAAAAGGCCAGGGCCATCAGATTGCCCCCCAGCAGGGCGCCCAGAAGGCAGCGGGCGGCCAGAATCAGCAGGGCCTCCCGCCCGGACAGGCGGCAAAGGGCATAAACGGTGACCAGATTGGCCAGTCCCAGCCGCAGGCCGGGCAGGGGGAAGAGAATGGTCAGCGGAACCAGCCCCTCCGCCACCGAGAGGGCCAGCGCCAGGGCGGTAAGCACCGCGCAGCGGGTCAGCCGCCGCAGGGATGAGGACAAGGGGGAGCGCCTCCTTTCAGAATGAGAAAACAGCGGGAACTTTTCAGCCGCTGATTGCGTCAAACTCCTGGCTGCCGCTGCCGGACAGGGAGATCACCAGCTTGTCGGGCAGGCAGATGATCTGCTGTCCGGCCCGGCTGATCCACCCGGTGTGAACGCAGTCCTGGCTGGGACACGCACTCTCCGCGATGCGGATGCGCCCCGGCTCGGCCTGGATCGTCAGGGGATAGGGGGCCTCGTCCACCACCAGGGTGACGGGACCGGTGAGGGTGCTTAGCTCATACTCCGCGATGGTCTCACCCTCTAAGACGACGGAGGCGGTCAAAAAGTTGCTCTCCTCCGGCTGAAGAAAAAAAAGCAGCGCCACGGCGGCGGCGGCCACCAGCAGGGCCGCCGCGCCGTCCAGCAGCGTGGGCCGGCGGCGCTCAGCGGCGGGCGATCTCATAGGTATACCCCCTGTCTGCCCCGGCAAAGGTAAAAACGTCCTCCAGCCCCTCGGTTACCAGGAGCTCTCCCTGGCCGGTGCAAAGCACCAGCTCGAAGTCGTCCCGGCTCCGCCAGAAGTCCAGCGCCTCCTCCGGCCCCGCCACAAACAGGGCAGTGGAGAGGGCGTCGGCCAGCAGGTGGTCGGCGGAGACAACGGTGACAGACAGCAGGCCGGAATCCGCCGGATAGCCCGTCTCAGGGTCGATGATATGGTGGTAGCGCACCCCGTCCTCCTCGAAATAGCGCTCGTAGCCGCCGGAGGTGGAGAGGGTCACGTCAGTCAGGGCGAGGACGCACAGGTAGCTGCCGGTGTCCCGGGGGTCCTTCACCGCCACCCGCCAGGGGGAGCCGTCCTCCTTGGCGCCGATGACCGTGACGTTGCCGCCCAGATCCAGCATGGCGGAGGTCCCTCCCGCATCCCGGATGGCCGCCTCGGCCTCACGGGCCGCGAAGCCCTTGGCCACGGCGCCCAGATCCACCTCCATGCCAGCACGGGCCAGTGAGGCGGCAGAGGCTTCCGTGTCCACGGAGAGCTCCTCGCTGTCCACCAGGGCCATGGCGGCGGCCAGCGCATCCGGCGCGGGTACGTGCCGCTCCTCGGTGGTGAAGCCCCAGGCGTCCATCACCGGGGCGATGGTGATGTCAAAGTCGCCTGGGAGCTGCCGGGCGATTTCCTGGGAAAAGGCCAGCAGTTCCGCCACGTCGGGGTCCACCGCCACGGCCGCGCCGTCCCCGGCGGCGGTGTTGAGTCGGGCGATCTGGCTGTCTGAGTCGGTGCGGGAGAGCAGGCCGTCCAGCCGCTCCACCGCTTCCCGGGCGGCCGCCACGGCCTGGGGTCCGCGGCGGCCGGACACCTGGACGGACATCACGGTGTCCATGGCGAAAAAGGTCTGCTCCGCCCCGGAGGCGCGGCAGCCGGTCAAGCACAGAAAAACACAGGCAAGGAGGAAAGAAATACGCTGTTTCATGGTATACTCCTAATAATCATGATGTTGATTAAGGACAGTTTACCACAGTTCCGCGCCGCTGGAAAGAGGAAAGGGATTCTTCACTTGCAATGCGGCGAATTTTCTGCTAGAATATAGAAGATTGATGACTCTGAGGCGCTCAGCCCCAGCGGAGGGGCACTTTTATAGAAACCGGGCGCCCGGCCACAGGAGATGGATACATGAACAAGAAAGAACAACAAGCCCAGCGCGCAAAGCAGGAAGACGTGGTTTTGAACAAGGTCCTCTGGTGGATCGTGGGGGCCGTGGTGTTGGAGGTGCTGCTTCTCCTTCTGAACAAGGTATATGCCAATTACACTGTCGAGCAGATTGAACTGGCCAAGTCCCTGCGGGATGTCTTTTCCGTGCTGATGATCGCCCTGCCCATCTGCTTTGTCGTTTTGCTGATCTGGGCGGTCGCGGCCCGCAAATCCGGCAAATTCACCCGCCTGTCCTCCGTGCTGGCCGGCGTGATGCTGGCCCTGGCGGTCTGCGCCGTGGTAATCCGCGTCTTTGACGAGAGCGGTATCCGGCTGCTGTATGTGGCTGTGCCCGCCGTGGCGGTGCTGGCGCTGATCTACTACCTCTACCAGCGGGAGTTCTTCTTTGCCGCCGTGCTCAGCGCCCTGGGCCTGCTGGGTGTGAAGGTGGTGCCCTACCACTTCGGCTTCCCGGCCATTGCCTATGGCTACGCCGTCGTCCTGGGCGTTGCCCTGGTGGGGGCCGTGGTGGTGTTCCGCGTGATGCAGGCCGCCGGGGGCAAGCTGCGCCTGAAGGGGAACTGGGTGGAGGTGCTGCCCAAGAGCGCCAACTACGCCCTGCTCTACGTCACCTGCGGCGTGGTGGCCGCGGTGGTGATCGCCGCGTTGCTGCTGGGCGGGCTGGCCGTGCTGTACGGTGTGCTGGTGGCCTGGCTGCTGATCCTGGCGGTATACTATACCGTGCGCCTCATGTAATGATAAGCCCAAGAGACAAAGGGGCAAGCCGCCGGACGGCTTGCCCCTTCTTTTTTGACCGGAGGTATTGCAATGAATGAAAAAGAGGTGGGGGAGCTGCGCCGGCGGCTCCGCCCGGAGAAAAACAGTATTACCCACATCCGGGGGTGCTATGTCAACGAGATGGGGGAGAGCGTGGCCCAGTTTGACCAGTCTCTGGCCCTCATGACCCAGGAGGAGACCGAGACCCTGCTGGCCCTGCTGCGCCGCACCCTGTCGGGAACTCTGGGAAAGAACCTGCTGGACCTCTCCTTCGAGACCCGGCAGGTGGTGGAGGGGGAGGAGCACCGCCGGCTCATGCGCCTGCGGGACACCGCCCTGAAGGACGAGGAGGCGGTGGAGGAATTTTTCCAACTGGTGCGCCAGTCCCTTACCCTGGAGGGCAACTACCTGATCCTCCTGGTGTACGACCGCTACGACGTGCCCTACCGCGCCAAGGACGGGGAGCGGCAGGAGGACGCCGCCGAGGTGTACTCCTACCTGCTGTGCTCCATCTGCCCGGTGAAGCAGACCAAGCCCGCCCTGAGCTACCACGTGCGGGAGAACGAGTTTCACAACCGGCGGGCCGACTGGCTGGTGTCCCCGCCGGAGCTGGGCTTCCTCTTTCCCGCCTTTGATGACCGCAGCACCAACCTGTATAACGCCCTCTACTACACCAGGGACAGCGGCGAGAACCACCCGGAGCTGGTGGAGGCGGTGTTCCGGCGGGAGGCCCCCATGCCCGCCGCCGCGCAAAAGGAGACGTTCCAGACACTGTTGAGCGACACCCTGGCCGACGAGTGCAGCTGTGAGGTGGTACAGGCGGTCCACGACCAGCTCTGCGAGCTGGTGGAGGAGCACAGGGAGCGGAAGGAGGCGGAGCCCCTGACCCTCTCCAAAGGGGCGGTCAAGTGCGTCCTCAAGTCCTGCGGCGTGTCCGACTCCCATGTGGAGGAGTTCGCCCTCCGCTATGACGACGCCTTTGGCGCCGATATGGCCCTCAGCCCCCGCAATCTGGTGGAGAAGCAGATCGAGGTGTGTACTCCTGACGTGGTGATCAAGGTCAGCCCGGAGCGGAGCGATCTGGTGGACACACGGGTGATCGACGGGGTCAAGTACATCCTCATCCGCGCCGACGAGGGCGTGGAGGTCAATGGCGTCCCGGTTCATATCGCGGAATAGCGGAACGCCCCGCGCCTCTTTGGGAGGCGCGGGGCGTTTGGTATCTGCTCAGATCTCGCCGGCGGCCTTCTTGGGGGCCTTGGCAAACTCCTCGCCGTGGACGATGTACTTGGACACAGACTTGTAGACCAAGAAGGTGACAACAGAGTTGATACCAGCCTTGAGCAGATTGAACGGGAGAATGACGGTTACCAGCATGGCATCCACCATCTCAGTGGGGGCCCCCATATAAAATGGAGTAATGAAATGGTTGGCGATCATCATGCCTACGCCCATAGCAAATGTGCCCAGCAGCAAACCGATTATCGCACCGGTTCTGGTATGGAACTTCCGGTAGAGTGTACTGGCTACGGTGACCAGAATACCGGTGGCAATAACATGCATTAAAAATCCGTATATACCATCGCCGCCCAAAAAGAAAGCCTGAATAAACGAGGCCAGCACGGTCACAAGAATGCCCGCTACTGGGCCGAAGGCGAAAGCGGCGATCAGGATGGGGACATCGGCAGGATCATACTGGAGAAAGGGAGCGGCAGGGAAAAGGGGGAAGTGCACCAGCGTGATGAGCACAGCACCGATGGCGGTGAACATGGCTAACAGGGCCAGCTTCTTGACGCGGGCGGATTTGGCGGACATAATAAAACACTCCTCTTTGATTTGGTAACACCCGAAAGACGTATGCCTTCCAGGTGTTAAAATCAAAAGGAGCGTGCCCAATTTCAACACATCTTCTTTCATCCAGACTTCGCGCCCTGGGATATGCGCGTCACTGTCGGTCCCGGAGTTGCACCGGGTCTGCCGTTTCCGGCTCGCGGACTGTACCGCCGATCGGGATTTTCACCCTGCCCTGAAGACATCTCATTCAGTTGTTCCAATCCCTATTATACACACGAAGTGGAAAAATGCAAGCCCCAATTTAAAAAACAAATGTTCGATAAACATTGACTTGCCGTTCTGGATATACTACAATGGGAACAACATTCAGAGGACGGAGGGGCGGAATGAACCGAGAGACAACCTGCTGCTTTACCGGCCACAGGCCGGAGAAGCTGCCCTGGCGGGAGGACGAGGGGGATCCCCGGTGCCTGGAGCTGAAGGCCAGGCTGGCCGGGGCGGTGGAGGCCGCCTACGAAAAAGGGATGCGGCATTTCCTGTGCGGTATGGCCCGGGGAGCGGATTTTTACTGTTGCGAGGCGGCGCTGGCCCTGCGGGAGCGGCGCCCCGGCGTGACGGTGGAGGCGGTCATCCCCTGCGAGGAGCAGGCCGCCCGCTGGCGGGAGCGGGACCGGGAACGGTGGTTCTCCTTGGTGGAGCGCTGCGACAATGAGACCATGCTCCAGCACCACTACGACCGGGGGTGCATGCTCCGGCGGAATCGCTACCTGGTGGACCACTCGGGCATGCTGATTGCGGTGTACGACGGCATGCTGGGGGGAACCATGTATACCATCTCCTATGCCATGAAGCGGGGGCTGGACGTGGTGACGCTGGACATTCCATAGGGCGGCCGGAGGCCGCCCCTTTTTTGAATTTATTTTCTGCAAATGCAAAATAATGCTTGACAGAGTTTTGCCCTGATCCTACAATGGAAACAGAAAGATTTGCAAATGCAGAAAAGGAGGAGCAGCGATGAAGTGGAATGGACGCTTGCCGGAGTCGGAGCTGGAACTCATGCTGGCGGTGTGGGAGGCCGGGGAGGAGGGGACCACGGCCCCCGGCATCCTGGCGCGGCTGGAGCGGCCCCTGACTGCCAGCGCCCTGCACAGCTACCTCAAGCGCCTGGAGGAAAAGGGCTTTCTGAGCTGCGGCAAGGAGGGAAAGACCAACCGTTACCGGGCCAGAGTGTCCCGGGCGGAGTATGAGCAGCAGGAGAGCCGGACGGTGCTGGACAGACTGTATGCGGGCTCCCTCCGGCGGTTTGCCGCCGCCCTCTACGACGGCGGGAGCCTGACGGAAGAGGAGGTGCGGGAGCTGGAGGAGTACCTCCGCACGCTGAGGCGGGAGGAGTAGGATGGAGTCGCTGTTTGTACGGGTGCTCACCCTGTCGCTGACGGGCTCGGCGGTGCTGCTGCCCCTCCTGCTGCTGGCGCCCCGCCTGCGGGGCCGCTATGCTGCGGGGACCCTTTCGGTGCTCTGGCTGGTACTGGCCCTGCGGATGGCCCTGCCGGTCCCGCTTTCCCTGCCGTGGACGGCGGTGACGGTGGATGTGTCCGCCCTCCCGTCTGTGACCCTGCCGGCCGCCCCTCGGGCGCCGGCGGAAGTGCCTGAGCCCGCCGGGCCGGAGAGCGTGGAACCGCCCCGGGCGGTACCCCCGGCAGCCGCGCCGGAGGGGAGGCCCCTGCCGCTCCTGGAGCTGGCCGCCTGGGTGTGGCTGGCCGGCGGGCTGGCCCTGGTGGGATATCAGGGGGCGGCCTATCTCCTGGCGCGCCGCCGTCTGCTCCGGGGCGCGCAGCCGGGCACGGAGGAGGAGAGGGCCCAACTGGCGGCCCTGGCGGCGGAGCTGGGACTCCGCCGTACGCCCCGCCTGCTAAGGACAGGGGAGGCGGACGCCCCTCTGGTGGTGGGACTTGGGAGGCCGGTGCTTCTGCTGCCGGGCAGGCCCCTCCCGGCGGACGAGCGGGAGGTGGTGCTCCTCCACGAGCTGACCCACCTGCGGCGGCATGATCTGGCCCACAAGGCCCTGCTGTTTGTGCCCTGCGCAGTCCACTGGTTTAATCCCCTGGTGTGGTGGATGGCCCGGGAGGCGGGGCGCACCCTGGAGCTGTGCTGCGACGCCCGTGTGGTGCGGGGGAGGGACGAGGCGTTCCGCCGCCGCTACGGCGCCGCCCTCCTGCATCTGGCCGCAGGAGGGCGGGGGCCGGTCCTGTCCACCCGCTTCGGCGGGGGAGGACGGTTGCTGCGGGCGCGGCTGGCGAATCTGTTCCAGCACAGGCGAAGGGGGGCGGCGGCGGCCGGCCTCGTGCTGGCTGCCGTCCTGGCCGTCACCTCACTGGCGGCCTGTGAACAGCGGCTCCTCACGGCGGAGGAGGCCATGGACGCGCTGGAGGAGAGCATCGAGGTGCGGGAGTATGACATAGGTCCCGGCGAGTTGGAATACTGCATTTCCTTTCGCCTGCCGGAGCACAGCGGCCCGGAGGAGGAGTGGAACCTTCACATCGCCGGCCGGGCGGAGACAGAGGCGCTGGGGGGAATCAGCCTCCACTACTTTGACGGGGAGGACTGGACGGCGGAAAAGACCTATGGCATCTATCTGTCGCCGGGACAGGCGGCGGATCTCACCGAGCTGACCATGGAGGTGTGGCCGCCCCACGGCGGCCGGACAGGAACCTATGACGCCGCCCTGCACGGCAGGAGCATCGACCTGCGGGCCCTGCTCCGGGAGCACTTCTATGTGGACGCCAGGGGCTTTTCCCTGGCCCTGCCGGAGCCCTGGCCGGACCTCGGGGCGGTGCAGGCGCTGGACGGCGGCGGTTTGCTGCTCTATTGCCGGGCCCTGGGGCCGGAGTGCGGCGGCATCGCGCAGCTGCACATTGAGACGGAACCCCTGGAGGTGCTTACAGGCCGGGATACCCTGCTGGGCGGCCGGGAGGGCTGCTGGCTCTATCTCTATGGCCTCCAGGCCCCGCTGCCCAGCCTGCGGGAGGCGGGGGAGGGGGTACAGGAGCAGTACCATGCGCTGTATCAGGCCCTGTACGCCGACCCGGAGGAGCTGCTGTCCCTCTGGGCGGAGGGCTGACCACCGCCGGCAGCTCCCCGCGCCTCACCCCCGCAGAAGGCGGGCGAGTTCCTCCGCGGTAATGCCGCTCATATAGTGCTCCACATGGAGCGGGGCCAGGGCCTCCGCCAGTTGTGCGTCCAGGGGCAGGCCGGCCATGGCCGCCTCCAGCTCCTCCAGAGGCCCGCTGCCGAAAAAGTCGCCGTAGAACCGGACGACCTGAATGCATCCCTGCTTCACACGCAGGTGGGCGGTGACCAGCCCGGCAGGAAACCTGGCCTCCCGCCGCATGTCATAAGGGGGTGAGAAGCCGTAGTTCCACGCCCATGTGACATACTTCCCGTCCCGCAGCTTCTGTACGGCCAGCATATCCTCTGCGGTCAGAGTATAGGGCTCCAGTGCTCCACCGGCCATGGCGCACGCCCGCAGCGCCGACTTGAAGTCCTCCATAGCGATGGGGGTGGGGGCGTGGGTGTTGATGGTGGTCACCCGGCTGCGCACCGACTTCACGGCCTTCGAGTCGAACTTGGCCTGCTTCACCCGCAGAGCGTCGGCCACGTCGGTCAGGTTGGAGTCCAGCATGATGCATCCGTGGTGGAGCAGGCGCCCGTGTTTGGCGTACTGGGAATTTCCGGAGAATTTCATGCCACCGATGGTCAGGTCGTTGCGGCCGGTGAATTCGGCGTGGACGCCGAAGCGGGCCAGGGCCTCCACCACAGGGCGGACAAAAATCTTGAAGTTGAGGCCAGGGGCGGTGTCCTGGTCCACGATAAAGGTAAAATTCAGGTTGCCTGTATCGTGGTACACCGCCCCGCCGCCGGACAGGCGCCGCACAACCCGAATCCCGTGGGCATCCACAAAAGCCTGGTTAATCTCCTCGGCGGTGTTCTGATATTTGCCCACCACAATGGTGTTGCTGTTCTGCCAGAGCATAAAATAGGCCCTGCTCCGGTCCATCTGCTCAAAGACATATTCCTCCAGCGCCAGATTAAAATAGGGGTCCGTACCGGGCGGTTCGAGATAGATCATTGCGGCGCCTTCCTTTCTCCCGCGTTTCCTGCCGGACGCCATTAAAAAGGCCGGCAGGCTATGGTTAAGACTTTTTTCCACAGACTCCAAAAAAGAAGCACCTGCAAAGCAGGTGCTTCTTTTTTGGAGGCGACACCCAGATTTGAACTGGGGGTGGAGCTTTTGCAGAGCTCTGCCTTACCACTTGGCTATGTCGCCGTATGGATAACAGGAGCAAGATTTGCTCCTGTTATCTTTTGTATGGAGCAGGTGACGAGGCTCGAACTCGCTACCTCCACCTTGGCAAGGTGGCGCTCTACCAGATGAGCTACACCTGCATGCCCTGATCCATTCTATGCGGATCACACACGCTTGATACCTGCTTTTGAAAGATTCCCCCGGTGGATACCTTGGGTATCCACCGGAGAAATGGTGCCTCCGGCCGGAATCGAACCAGCGACACGGGGATTTTCAGTCCCCTGCTCTACCAACTGAGCTACAGAGGCAAATGGCGACGCGGAAGGGACTTGAACCCTCGACCTCCGGCGTGACAGGCCGGCGTTCTAACCAACTGAACTACCGCGCCAGACGGTAGGGGGTACGGGAGCTCCCTCACAGGAGTGGTGGGAACAACAGGGCTCGAACCTGTGACATCATGCTTGTAAGGCATGCGCTCTCCCAGCTGAGCTATGCTCCCTTGTCCTCGCCGCAGACCAGTTTGTAAATCACTCTTGGTCACGCGGCGAAGGTTATTATACTAAAGCTTCCCCCAGTTGTCAACCATTTCAGCCAAAATTTTTTGCTTTTTTTCTCTCAAACCTACAGTGAGGCCAGAAGTCCTTCCAGCTCCTCGTTTGTATAGTGATATACCTTGTCGCAGAACTGGCAGGTGAGCTCGGCCCTGCCCTGCTCCCGGATGAGGGAGTTCAACTCCTCCCGCCCCATGCTGATGAGGGCGCGGGTGACCCGCTCCCGGCTGCAGTAGCAGCGGTACTCCACCGGCTCCTCAGAGAGTACCTCCAACTGAAATTCAGAAAGCACCTGCTCCACCAGCTCCCTGGCGCTCAGGCCGCCCCGCAGCGCCTCGGTTACCGGGCCTACCCTGGCGATACCCTGCTCGATGGCGGAGATGGCGGCGTCATCTGCGCCGGGGAGGAGCTGAATGAGGTATCCACCAGCGCACTGCACGCTCTGGTCCACGTCCACCAGCACGCCCAGGGCACAGGCGGTGGGGATCTGCTCACTCTCAGCAAAGTAGGAGGTAATATCCTCGGCGATCTCGCCGGATACCAGGGGGACAGTGCCCACATAGGGCTCCTTCATGCACAGATCCTTGATGACAGTGAGGGAGCCGTCCCGCCCCACGGCGCTGCCCACATCCAGCTTGGCGGGGCCCTTCAGGGGGAGGTCCACCAGGGGATTGACCACATAGCCCCGGGCGTTGCCCTGGCTGTCGGACACCACGGTGATGCCGCCCAGCGGGCCGCCTCCCTTGATGCGCAGGGTTACCGAGCCATCCTTCTCCTTGAGCTGGTTGCCCATCATGGAGGCGGCCATCAGGCTGCGGCCCAGGGCCGCGGTGGCCACGGGCAGAGTCTTGTGAATCTGCCGGGCGCGCTCCACCATCTCCTTGGCCGTGATCGCCGATGCCTTCACCGGCGCGTCCTTGGCCAAAACGCGAATGATCTTGTCTGCCATGCTTGTCAAAATTCCTTTCGTGCGGCAAAGAAAATCCGCTGCTCCCCCTCCCTGGGGGCGCGGAACCTCAGCTCGCCGTATTGTCTGATCTGCCGGAAACCGGCCTGCCGGAGCAACTCCTCCAGCTCCGCCGGTTCGTAGGCGTACTCCTTGTGAACCTCCTCCCAGCGGCTCCACAGCCCGCCGGGCTCCAGCCGGAAGATGTCCATTCCATAGGTGCAGATGCGCCGGCGCTCCGACCAGTCGGCCCGCCAGACGCAGTAGGCATCCTCGCTCTCGTCCAGAAACATCTGGCCGTCCAGGCCCCGGAGCTTTTGCGGGGTGTTGATGTCAAAGAGGAAGAGGCCGCCGGGCATGAGGAAGGTGTGCACCCGCCGGAAGGCCCGGGCCAGCTTTTTGGGGCTGGTGACGTAGTTGATGCTGTCCAGGCAGCACACGCAGGCGTCGATAGTGCCGTAGAGATCCAGCTCCTCCATGGCCTGATGCAGAAAGATCGGCTCGATGGGGCCTGCGCCCCGGCATTTCTCCGCCGCCTGGGCCAGCATCTCCTGGGACAGGTCGGCGCCGATCATCTCATAGCCCCGCTCCGCCAGGACACGGGTCAGGCTCCCGGTGCCGCAGGCCAGATCCAGCACCGTGCGGATGGGCAGCCGGCTGCGGGCGAAGTGCTTCTCCAGATAGTCGGCCCAGCGGGCATAGTGCACGTCGGCGGTAAAGGCGTCGTAGCACCCCGCCAGGAATTCATATGCCATCGCCGCCCAGCTTCTCCTTGATCCGCGGGAGCACCGCCTGATAACCGTCGGCCCCGTACTGGAGAGAACGGTTGACCCGGCTGATGGTGGCGCTGGACGCGCCGGTGCGCTCCAGAATGTCGTTGTAGATCATGCCGTCAGACAGGAGCATGGCCACCTCAAAGCGCTGTTCCATAGCCCTCAGCTCCGCCACGGTGCACAGGTCGGAAAAGAACTTCTTGCACTCCTCCAGATCCTTCAGGGTAAGAATGGCCTCATAGAGCACATCCCCATGCTCCCGCTTTTCGTTTTTCGTCATAGGTATCAATGACCTCCTCGTCAGTCTCTGCGGAAATCGTATCTATTTTACCAAAGTGAAGTATAGAAGTAAACCTCTTTTTCACCGATTTTACGGAGTTTCATAGGATGGGGCACCGGATTCTGAGAGAGGGAGGTGCCCGCGATGAAGGGGCTGCACACAGGGACGGAGAAGGCCGCGCCGGCTTGGAAGGAGTGGAGGCGGGAATTCTGCTGGGAGGAGGAGCCGGTGCTCGCGGTCTCCGGTGTCCGTCTGGAGCTGCCGGAGGGAATACCCGGCCTGCGGCGGCTGGAACGCTGGTGCCGCCGCCTGGAGGGGGCGTGGGCGGCCCGCTGGGAGCGGGAGCTCTATCCCAGGGCCTGCACGGCCGCCCGGCAGGCCAGGGAGGTCTCCCACCCCTTCCGGCCGTGGGAGGCATCCCTCACCGGCGTCGTGACCCTCCACACCCCGGAGTGCCTGAGCCTGTATTATGACGCCGCGGAGCGGACCGGGGGCCCACACGGCGTCACCCTGCGGCAGGGAAGCGCCTGGGCGCTGCCGGGGGGGAGCCCCCTGACGCTGGGGGAGCTGTTTCCGCCGGGATTCCGGTGGAGGGCATGGGCGCTGGCGGAGGTGGAGCGGCAGCTCCGGGCCCGGCTGTCCGCGGGGGAGTCCTGGTTCGCGCCCGACTGGGAGGCGCGGCTGCCCCGCAGCTTCGACCCGGAGCGTTTCTATTTGACGGAGGCGGGGCCTGTGATCTACTTTCCACTTTACTCCATCGCGCCCTATGCGGAGGGGATTCCGGCCTTTTCTCTCGCAATCCCGGGCCAGAAAGAAAATACCCCGGAGGAATAGCTGTTTTTTTGCACTTTTTACCTTGTCAGCCCTGCCGCCGCGGCGTTATAATAAAGGGCGTTCCGGGAGAGACTCCTTCATAAATAAAGGTGCCCTCCCGGGCGGTTGCGCGCGGGAAAAGGCCAATGCGCGAATCCCCGCGGCAGGAGGAACGAACTATGGTCAAAGCAATCGTTGGCGCAAACTGGGGCGACGAGGGCAAGGGAAAGATCACCGATCTCCTGGCCGAGGCGTCCGATGTGGTCATCCGCTTTCAGGGCGGGGCCAACGCCGGGCACACCATCATCTGTGACTACGGCAAATTTGCGCTCCACCAACTGCCCTCGGGTGTCTTTTACCCGCATACCACCAACATCATCGGCAACGGTGTGGCCCTGGACGTGAAGAAGTTTCTGGCCGAGCTGAAGCATCTGGCCGACGGCGGTGTGCCCGCCCCCCATATCATCGTGGATCAGCGTACCCAGCTTCTGATGAGCTATCATGTGCTGCTGGACAGCTATGAGGAGGAGCGCCTGGCGGGGGCTGCTTTCGGCTCCACCAAGTCGGGCATCGCACCCTTCTATTCCGACAAGTACGCCAAAATCGGGATTCAGGTGGCCGACCTCTACAATGAGGAGCGGCTCATGGGTCAACTGGAGCACATCTGTACCCTGAAAAACGTCCTGCTGGAGCACCTCTACCACAAGCCTCTGCTGGAGCCAAAGGCGTTGTTTGACGAGCTGATGGGCTACCGCGCGGCGCTGGAGCCCTACGTGGGCGACGCGGTGGGCTTCGTTCACCGGGCCCTTAAGGAGGGCAGGCGGGTGCTGCTGGAGGGGCAGTTGGGCTCCATGAAGGATCCCAACCTGGGCATCTGCCCCATGACCACCTCCTCCCATACCCTGGCGGGCTTCGGCACCGTGGGCGGCGCGGTGCCTCCCACGGCCCTTACCGATATCATCACGGTCACTAAGGCATACTCCTCCGCCGTGGGCGCCGGCGCCTTCGTCAGCGAGCTGTTCGGCGCGGAGGCCGACGAACTGAGACGCCGGGGCGGCGACGCCGGTGAGTTCGGCGCCACCACCGGCCGGCCCCGCCGGGTGGGCTGGTTCGATGCCGTTGCTACGAAATACGGCTGCATAGTGCAGGGGGCCACACAGGTGGCGCTCACCGCCATCGACTGCCTGGGCTACCTCGACGAGATCAAGGTGTGCACCGGCTATGAGATCGACGGCAAGGTGACCACCGACTTCCCTGTGCCCGCTCTGCTGGACCGGGCCAAGCCGGTGTATGAAACCCTGCCGGGCTGGAAGTGCGACATCCGGGGCGTCACCGACTACGGTAAGCTGCCCAAGGCCGCCCGGGACTATGTGGACTTCATTGAAAAGCACATCGAGGCCCCCATCACCATCGTCTCCACCGGCCCCAAGCGCCATGAGATCTGCCGGCGGGCCGGGAGCTGAGACCGTCCCTCTGTGCGGAAAGGCAAAGGAAAGCCTCCGGCTGTGCCGGAGGCTTTCCTTGTGCACACCAGCTCAGCGGCTGTGGCGATAACAGTCCATGAGTGCCTTCCAAGAGTGCTTGGGCCAGAAGCGGCGCTTGGCCTCGGCGGACCAGCCCCTGTTTTCCAGAATTCCATCGCTGCGCTCGTCCAGCGCAGGAAGCTGTTTGCTCGTTCCATGAGCCTTCTTCATAAGACACACCTCTTTTGCGGTTTTCAGAGCATTTTTGCCCTGTGAGGCATAGTATTTCCATTGTAGAGGGGAAAACAAGGATGGTTACACGCAAAATAGTTCCAAGGAACGTACGATGATTGTTTAACCGGCGCTTGAAACGCACAGAAGGCCCCCCGCCGGGCGGGGGGCCTTCTGTGGCTGGAGGGGGACAAATCCTTGTGCAGATCAAGGAGGGAGGCATGCCCGCCGCTCCATGAGGCGTGTTATATGGTGAAACCCTTGCAGGACAAGGTGTCAACCCCTGGGAAACAGCACTCGGAGGGCCCGCCAGGGGCTGCCCTGCCAGTAAGCACGCATAAGATCAACAGAGAAGGGCATGCTGCTCATCTCCCTGTAATGCTCCAGCGTACGGTGGTCAGTGGTCCAAATCGTCTTTTTCATTGTGATAACTCCTTTCTATCACAAGCTCTTGCCTTCCTTACGGTTTCAGTATACAATAATATAAGATATGAGACAAGCGAATCTTTTTCATGCTGAATATGCGGAAATGGAATGGTAATTGTGAATCTTAACAAGTATCAAATTCTGCTGAAAACTGTGGAGCTGGGGAGCATCACCCGTGCGGCGGAGGCGCTGGGGTATACCCAGTCGGCGGTGAGCCGTGTGATTGCCGATCTGGAGCGGGAGTGGGACATGGAGCTTCTTACCCGCAGCCGGACGGGGGTGGTGCTCAGCAGCAGCGGGGCGGCGCTGCTGCCCTATGTTCAGGCGGTGTGCAATGCGGGCAGGGAGCTGGAGGAGCAGGTGGCGGAGCTCCACGGCCTGACCCGGGGAACCCTGCGGGTGGCCACCTTCGCCAGCGTGTCCATCCACTGGCTGCCCGCTATCATGAAGGAGTTCCTCGGCCGCTACCCGGGTATTCAGTTTGACCTGGTAAGCAACTGGGAGTTCGCGGAGGTGGAGGATCTGCTGCGGCAGGGTCAGGCAGACTGCGGCTTTTTGGGACTGCCCGCGGGGCCGGGGCTGGAAACCTACCCCCTTTTTCGAGACGAGCTGATGGCGGTACTTCCCCTGGATCACCCTTTGGCAAAGGCCCCCTACTATCCCATGGAGCGGTTCCGGGAGGATCCCTATATCAACACACCGGAGGAGCGGGATTTGGAGATCGGCCTCATTTTCCAGGAGGAGGGATTCCGGCCCAATCTCCGTTACACCGTCAATGATGACTTTGCCGCATTGGCCATGGTGGAACAGGGGCTTGGGGTGAGTATCCGTCCGGAGCTGGTGCTGCGCGCCTCCAGCTACGCCTTCGCCGCCATCCCGCTGGAGCGGAGATACTACCGGCGTATCGCCCTGGCGATACGCCGCGGCCGTTCCCCTTCGCCGTTAACTGCCCGCTTTTTGGAGTGCGTCCGCCAATGGGTGGGGGAGCATTTCCCGGCGGAGCAGGGAGACGGGGTGTGAGCCAAAAAAGGGACGGCTTGCAAAATTTTTGTTTTACAAGCTGTCTCCTTTATAGTATAATACATCCGTTGCGGCGGAAGTGCCGCACCGAAATGAAAGATAATAGGAGTGTTGTTGCATGAGCCGCATGGTCGGCACCGTATCCATGGGAATTCGTGCTCCCATCATCCGAAGTGGGGACGACCTGGTGGAGATCGTCACCAATTCCGTCCTGGAGACTGTCAAGGACGGAGCGCTCACCATCCGCGACCGGGACGTGATTGCCATGACCGAGGCCATTGTCGCCCGCGCCCAGGGGAACTACGCCTCGGTGGACGATATCGCCGCCGACGTGCGCGCCAAGCTGGGCGGGGAGACCGTGGGTGTCCTGTTCCCCATCCTCAGCCGCAATCGCTTTGCCATCTGCCTGCGGGGCATCGCCAAGGGGGCCAGAAAGGTCGTCCTGATGCTGTCCTACCCCTCCGACGAGGTGGGCAATCACCTCATCGATGTGGATGCGATGGACGAGAAGGGGGTGGACCCCTATAAGGATGTCCTCACCCTGGAGCGTTACCGGGAGCTGTTCGGCTACACCGTCCACCCCTTCACGGGCGTGGACTATGTGGACTACTATTCCAACCTGATCCGGGAGAGCGGCGCGGAGGTGGAGGTCATCTTCGCCAATGACCCCCGGGCCATCCTGCCCTACACCAAGAACGTGCTGGCCTGTGACATCCACACCCGCGCCCGCACCAAGCGCCGCCTGCTGGCCGCCGGGGCGGAGAAGGTCTTCTGCCTGGACGAGATCATGACCGCCTCCATCGACGGCAGCGGCTACAACGGCAAGTACGGATTGCTGGGCTCCAACAAGTCCACCGAGGACAAGGTGAAGCTCTTTCCCCGGGAGTGCCAGGATCTGGTGGAGGCCATTCAGGCCCGCATCCTGAAGGAGAGCGGCAAGCACGTGGAGGTCATGGTCTACGGCGACGGCGCCTTCAAGGACCCCGTGGGCAAGATCTGGGAGCTGGCTGATCCGGTGGTCTCTCCCGCCTACACCGCCGGCCTGGAGGGCACCCCCAACGAGCTCAAGCTCAAGTATCTGGCGGACAACGACTTTGCCGCCCTGTCCGGCGAGGCGCTGCGGGATGCCATCAAAGACGAGATCAAAAAGAAGGACGGCTCCCTGGTGGGCAAAATGGCCGCCCAGGGCACCACGCCCCGCCGCCTGACCGACCTGATCGGCTCCCTGTGCGACCTGACCTCCGGCTCTGGCGACAAGGGTACCCCCATCGTCTACATTCAGGGCTATTTCGACAACTACACCACCGAATAAGACAGCGGCCCGCCGGGAGACCGGCGGGCCATTTTTTTCAACTTTTTTCAAGTTTCAAAAAGTCCCTCAGCCTGTCGAAAAGACTTCTTCGACAGGCTAAAGCGCGTGTACGAAAACTACGTACACGCGCTTTTTTGTGACCGTTGTTACTGGCCGCAGCCGGTGCTGCCACAGCCTGCGCACCCGGCGCAGCCGGGATGGGACTCGGACCACAGCTTGTCGGCCATGGGAGTCCAGTTGTCGGCATAGGGGTGGGTCTTGGCCGTCAGATGCTCCACGCTCTCGGGAGACTGAGGATCGGTGGAGTGGGCGCCCGTCTCGTGAACCATCTTCTCAATGAACTCCGGGTTTTCCAGCATGGGGCAGGGGCGGAGCATGTTCTCGTTGAAGGGCTGGTTGTCATGGTAGGCCATGAACATGGGGGATTGCAGGCACTCCAGCAGGCTCTTCTCCCGGATGTTGGAGTCGGAGTAGTGGATGAACACGCAGGGATCCACGTCGCCATTGGCGTTGATGTGCAGGTAGCGGCGGCCGCCGGCGATGCACCCGCCCACATACTCGGCGTCGTTCTGGAAGTCCATGGCAAAGATGCCCTTGGTCTCCCGCATGGCGCGGATGCGGCGGTAGACCTCGGCCCGCTGCTCGGGGTTGGGCATCAGCTCGGGGGCGGCGTCGTTGCCCACGGGCATGTAGTGGAAGAACCACACGAAGTAAGCGCCCAGATCCATGATCAGATCGTAAAACTTCTCGCTGGTGATGTCCTTGTAGTTGACGCTGGTGTAGCAGGCGGAGATGCCGAAGGGCAGGTGGTGCTGCTTCAGCAGGGCCATGGCGTGGGTGACCTTGTCGTACACACCCTCTCCGCGGCGAGAGTCGTTGGCCTCCTCGAAGCCCTCCAGACTGATGGCGGGGATAAAGTTGCCCACACGCAGCATGTCCTGGCAGAACTCCTCGTCGATCAGGGTGGCGTTGGTAAAGGAGAGGAAGGCCGCATCGCTGTGCTTCTCGCACAGGGCGATCAGGTCCTTCTTGCGCACCAGCGGCTCGCCGCCGGTGTAGATGTACAGGTAGATGCCCAGCTCCTTGCCCTGAGTAATGATGGAGTCAATCTCATCAAAGGTCAGGTTGAGCTTGTTGCCGTACTCCGCCGCCCAACAGCCGGTGCAATGCAGATTACAGGCGGAGGTGGGATCCAGCAGGATGGCCCAGGGAATGTTGCAGCCGTACTTCTTGCGCAGTTCCTCCTGCTTGGGCCAGCCCACCAGGTTTGCATTGACAAAGAAGTTGTTGAATATCGTCTTGAGCACACTGGGGTCGGTCTGGGTCCAGACCTTCTCAATGAGCTGGTGCCAACAGGAGTCTTTGTCGTTAATTACCTTATCAAATGCCTCCCGCTGGAGGGACAGGGTGTCGCCGGCAAACTTGTTGACCAGATCCATGACCTTGCCCATGTTGTTCATCGGGTCCTTGTCCAGATAATCATACACCTTGGCCAGGCCGTAGCGCTTCAAACTGTCAGGAATCTTCATCTTGGTTTTCCCCTTTCACGGCATGTCATACCATTCATCGTTGCTACTATACCGCCGTTTTTGCAAAAGGAAAATAGACAAAACCCGCATCCTGTCCAAACTCTAGACAAAAATGGCAGTTTGCTTAAAAGCAGTTTGGCTTTTGAAGTTTCTTTATTGCGTTTTAACAACCGTTTTTTATTATATTTAAAACCACAAAAAATGATAGAGAATATTTTGAAGTGTACAGAAGGGACGGGGGAGAAATACATTTCTCTAAATCATGGGTCAATTAAGCGGTAAAGTTACAAAAAACTCTCAAGTTGTTGTAAAAGTGTCTTAAAAGATTTGTGCTGTTTGTTTATTTTATACTATAAATTTCGGCTATGTTTACATACTGACGAAACTTTGTTACTCAAATACAATTCACTTAACAAACAAAACAGTACCAGATGACACCGCAGGGCAGGGCCCCTGTATGGAAGGATCGCATACATGAGAGTTACGATGGAAGACATCGCAAGAATGGCCGGAGTATCAAAAGCGACGGTTTCCAGAGTCGTAAACGGAATTGAACAGGGAGTCGGCCCTGAAACACGCAGACGCGTATTGCAAATTGTGAAGGAGACGAACTACCGCTCCTACAGCCTGCCGAGCCAGAACCAGTCCAAGACTCTTGGGCTGATTATCCCGGATATCATAAACCCCTTTTTCGGTGAGCTGGTCAAGGCAATCGAGGGGGAGGCCACAGAGCAAGGGTACACCGTTCTGCTGGGAAACACAGATTTCTCCATGGAAAAGGAGGAGCGTTACCTCTCCATCTTCCTGGCCAAGCGGGTAGACGGCATTATTTTAGTGACAACAGCCCAGACCGCCGGAGAGCACTACCAGAGGCTGAAGAAGTACAGCGTGCCCTGTGTGCTGGTGGACCGCATGCTGGCGGGCGCCGAGTATACGGCGGGAATCTTTGTGGACAACTCCTACGCCCTTTTCATGGCGTGCAGCCTGCTCATTCAGCATCGTAACGAGAAAATCGCTCTGATCTCCGGTCCGCGAAACATCTCTACCTCGGTGGAGCGGATTCAGGGCTACCGGGATGCGCTGGAGCAGTACCGGCTGCCGTTTGAGGAGCGGCTCATTAAATATGGCGACTACACCTTTGAAAGCGGATACCGGGCCATCATGGAGCTGGAGCGGGAGGGCACCCGCTTTACCGGAGTCCTGGCGGCCAATGATACCATGGCGCTGGGCGCCATTAAGGCGCTCAAGGAGCTGACTTACGCTATCCCGGAGGATGTGGAAATCATCGGCTTTGACAACATCGGCTTTTCTCAGCTATGTGACCCGCCTCTGGCCACCATTCAGCAGCCGACCATCGAAATGGGACGCCGGGCGGCGGATACGCTGATCCGGGCAATCGTGGGTAAGCCCATTGAAACCAAAAATATCCACCTCCAGCCCAAGCTGGTGGTGAGAGGCTCAGTCAAGACCATCTATGGCGAACGGATTCTATATGTATAAGCACAGCGGATCATCCGGCATCGGTGCCCCGGCGGGGGAAAGAATCTAGGAAGACGTAGGGGTGTTCTCATTGAAAAAGATTTTGGTGGTAGGAAGCGCGAACGTCGACTTTGTGATCGGAGTACGGCAGGCCCCGGAGTTGGGCGAAACCATCCTGTGCCGCTCCTTCCGAAAGACCTGCGGCGGGAAGGGGGCCAACCAGGCGTATGCCTGCGGGCGCCTGGGCGGGGACACCGCGTTCCTCAATGCGGTGGGAGATGACCCCCTGGGCGGTGAGCTGGTGCGAAATCTGCAACAGGCCAATGTGGACACCCGCGCAATAAGGACGGTGGACGGGGTATCCACCGGCATGGCGGTGGTCTGTGTGGATGAGAAGGGAAACAACTCCATAATTGTCATTCCCGGCGCCAATAACCTCTGCGATGTGGACTATCTGAGGCGGAACCGGGCGCGGTTTGAGGAGAGCGACATTGTGCTGCTCCAGATGGAGATCCCCTTTGAGAGCGTCTGCTATGCGGTGGAGCTGGCCAGTGGGCTGCACAAAACCGTCATTCTCAACCCGGCCCCCGCACCGGACAGCCTGCCTGATGAAGTATATGCGGGACTGGACTATCTGACCCCCAATGAGAGCGAATTCAAGCGCCTGACCGGCTGCCCGACCGATGAAGTGGAGGAGCTTGCGGTTCACTGCAAACCCCTGCTGGAGAAAGGGACGCGGAATATCATCATTACGCTGGGAAGCCGCGGTGCCCTGCATGTCAACCGGGAGGGGCATACGCTCTACCGCCCGCCCGAGGTACAGGCGGTGGATACCACAGCGGCAGGAGACACCTTCAACGCGGCGCTGGCCCGGGAGCTGGCGGACGGCCGCTCCACGGAGGAGGCGATCGTCTTCGCCAATATGGCGTCCGCCCTGGCGGTGTCCAGGGTAGGGGCACAGGATTCTATCCCATCGTATGAAGAAGTATTGGATTTTAAGAAGCGCATGGAGTGAATGCGGATGAGCGACATCATTGTTAAGACCAACGGGCTGTGTGCAGATTTCAAGATCAAGGACCGGATGGTTCGGGCGGTGAACCGGGTTTCCCTGAGCCTGGAGCGGGGCAAGACGCTGGTGATATTGGGGGAGTCCGGCTCTGGAAAGAGCACCTATATGAAGGCGCTGCTCCGGATTCTGCCCAAGACAGCCGCCGTAGAGGGACAGGCGGAGTTTCTGGGAAATGACCTGTTCCGAATGAGTGAGAAGGAATTCCGGGATATCCGGGGCAACCGGATGGCCATGATCTATCAGGACTCTCTGTCCGCGCTGGACCCGATGTATAAGGTGGGCTATCAGATTGTAGAGACCATCCGGGCGCACTCCAGCCTGACAAAGGCAGAGGCCAGGGAGCGGGTAGAAGAGCTCTTCGTCAAGGTGGGTATCCCTTCGCCCAGGGAGCGGATGAACGCCTACCCACACGAGATGAGCGGCGGCATGCGCCAGCGGGCGGTCATCGCTATGGCGCTGTGCTGCAATCCCTGCCTGCTGCTGGCGGACGAGCCCACAACGGCCCTGGATGTCACCATCCAAAAACAGATTCTCAACCTGTTCTTGGAACTGCAGGAGAGCGACCGCATGTCCATCATGATGGTGACCCACGACATCGGTGTGGCGGCCCAGGTGGCGGATCAGATCGCCATCATGTACGGCGGTATCATTCTGGAGTGCGGCGCCACCAGGCAGGTGCTGGAGACGCCGGCGAACCCCTATACCAAGGCGCTGATCGCCGCGCTCCCCAAGAGCGGCAACCGGGAGCGGCTGGTTGCCATCGAGGGACAGCCGCCCACCATTGTCCATATGCCGCCTGGATGCCCCTTTTCCAACCGCTGCGCCTACGCAACCGAGGCGTGCCGGCAGAGCGTTCCAGAGCTCAAGCCCATCAATGAGCACCATATGACGGCGTGTCATATGAATTTAGTAACGTCTGGAGGTAAATGAGGACATGAAACACGTGAAAAGATTCCTGGCGCTCTCTCTGGCGGCAGCCCTGTTGGCGGGCTGTGTCTCCTGCGGCAATTCGGATGAGAAGACCTCGCCCACCGGCGGCGGTTCCGGTGTGGACAGTACCGGCGACGGCGGCACTCTGCGGATTGCGATGACCTGCGCGGCCCTGCCTAATACCGATTCCGAGCCCACGGAGGGGCAGGAGGGTTACCGCTTCGTCAGCTTCCAGCTCTATGACGCCCTGGTGAAGTGGGATGCGAGCTCGGAAACTGAGGCCGGCAAGATTATCCCAGGCCTGGCCACCTCCTGGGAGCAGAACCCGGAAAACCCCAAGCGGTGGACGTTCCATCTGCGGGAGGGAGTCAAGTTCCACGACGGAACGGATTTCAATGCGGACTGTGTGATCTTTGCTCTGGACCGCGTGATGAATCCTGACTTTGAGTACTACAGCACCACCTGCGCCGCATCGGTGGGCAGCTTCCTGGCCAATATCGAATCCTATGCCAAGGTGGACGACTACACGATCACCATTGACACTGTGCAGGACAACAACGCCTATCTGATCTACGATCTGCCCTATATCATGATTCCCTCCATGGAGGCGGTGAAGGAGAAGGGCGACGGCTTTGCCGACGCCCCCGTAGGCTCCGGTCCCTTCCGGTTTGTCAGCAAGATCGCGGGCCAGGAGCTCGTCATGGAGCGGAACGAGAACTACTGGGGGAACGTGCCGCAGATCAAGACACTGATCCTCAAGCCCATCTCCGACGCGTCGGCCCGCCTGGCGGCCCTCCAGTCCGGCGAGGTGGACTGGGCCGAGGTCGTTCCCGTGGAGTCCCTGGAGTCTCTGAAGTCCCAGGGCTATCAGGTCAAGCTGAACGACTACCCCCATGCGTGGCTTTACATCATGAACACGGAGTCCGGCCCCTTTGCAGATGCCCGCGTCCGGCAGGCTTTCAGCATGTCCATTAACCGGGAGGGACTGTGCAATGACATCCTTCAGGGTGTGGGCACACCGCTGGCGCAGTTGATGTATCCAGGTTCCCCGTGGTATGCGGAGGGTGTGGAGGAGTATACCTATAACCCGGAGAGGGCGAAAGAACTGCTGGCCGAGGCCGGCTATCCCGACGGCTTTACCACGACCTTTGTCTGCCCCACCAGCGGCTCCGGCAACATGTTCCCCCAGATTATGAATGAGTACATCCAGAAGTGCGCCGAGGAGGTCGGTATCCACATTGAGCTGGATATGTCGGAATCCGAGCGGGTGTGGGACGTAATGAAGGTGGGCTTCAAGGATGAGTACGCCGATGTGGGCGCGCTCAACACCTCCTTCTATACCATGTTCCCCAATGTGTTCCAGAAGTTTGCGGGCACGGGCGGCTCCTTCAACACCGGCAAGTACAGCAACCCGGAGTACGATGCCTGTATCGAGGCGGCCTATGCGGCCACGGACGAGGCGGAGTCCACCCGGCAGTTCATTGAAGCCGAGAAGATTTTTACCGAGGAGCTGCCCTGGGTGATCGTCTGCAACGACCGGAACCTGCGGGTCCTGGCCCCCAATGTGCAGAATTTTGCCCAGTCCCAGACCTGGTATGTCGATTTGACGACGGTTACCGTCGAGTAAGAGAACCCCGTCTCATAAGCGCTGTCATTTCCGGCAAAAGCCTCTGGCCTGCGGCCAGTGAAACCTGGCCGCAGGCCGCAGTATACAAGGGGAGTTAGTATGGTCCGAGTTATCTTGAAACGAATAGGCCTGGCGTTCCTCACGCTCTTCGGTGTGACGGTTATTGTATTCGCCCTGCTGCAGATGATGCCGGGAGAACCCATTGACAGCATTGTGCCTCTGGATGCTTCGGAGGAGCTCCGGCAGGTGATCATCGACCAGTATGGTTTTGACCAGCCACTCTATATGCAGTATTTCATGTGGCTGGGCAACGCGGTGCGCGGCAATTTTGGGAACTCTGTCAGCGACAACCGGCTCGTGCTCAGCGTGGTCAGTGAGGCCCTCCACAATACCCTGATTCTGGCGCTGGGGGCCAGCATCTTCGCGTTCCTGCTCAGTATCCTGATCGGTGTCTACAGCTCGTACCGGCCGAATTCCATCTTCTCCTGGATTGGCACGGTATTCGGCATCGGTGGTATCAGTATTCCAAACTACTGCCTGTCATTGATCCTGATTGGCATCTTCTCCGTCACCCTGCGCCTGCTGCCGTCTACAGGCATGTATACCAGTGGGGACTATACCTTCTCCTCCCTCATACAGCACCTGATTCTTCCCGCTATCGCGGCCGGCGCCATGACACTGGGGATTATGACGCGGATGGTGCGCAGCTCGGTCTCCGAGATGCGCAGCCGGAGCTTTGTCACTACCCTGCGGGCGAAGGGACTCAGTGAGCCGGCCATCATGCGGCATGTGCTGCGCAACAGCTTTCCCACGCTGCTGACCGTAGCGGGCCTGCAGTTCGGCTACCTGATGGGCGGCTCCACGATGGTGGAAACCATTTTTTCCTGGCCGGGAATCGGCCTGATCATCTATCAGAGCATCTTCACCAGCGACTTTCCCGTGACCCAGGCGGCCATCCTGATTGTGGCGGCGATCTTTGTCAGCATCAACCTGCTCATCGATCTGCTCCGCATTGTGGCAGATCCGCGCCTGAGAAAATAAAGACCTGCGGGATACAAAGGAGTGATTGTTTTGCTGTCATCCATTGGCTCCAGAGCTGCGGCGGATCCGGAGGAGCTCCATTTCCGCAGGGAGGCGCGCAGCCGCTTTGTGCGGACCTTTCTCCGTTACCCGGCGGCCCTTCCCGCGCTGATCCTGTTCGTGATCGTGGTGCTGTGCGCCCTCGGCGCGCCGCTGCTCACCCAGTATACCCCCTTTGAGGGCAATGCGGCGGAGCGGCTGCAGGGCATCGGCACGGCCGGCCATCTGCTGGGAACAGACGAGCAGGGGCGCGACATCCTGACCCGCTGCCTGTACGGCGGGCGCCTGAGCCTGCTGATGGGCTTCCTGCCGGTGGCGCTGGCCACCATCGTGGGCAGTATCCTGGGGATCATTTCCGGCTATTTCGGCAAGGCCTATGCCCAGATCATCATGCGCACCCTGGATATTTTCTATGCGTTCCCCTCCATTCTGCTGGCCATCGCGCTGTCCTCGGTTCTGGGCTCGGGCCTGTCCAGCATCATCATTCCAATCGCCGTCATTCTGGTTCCGCCCATCGCCCGGGTGGCCGAATCCACCGTGCAGGATATCATGCCGGAGGACTTTATTGAGGCGGCGCAGACCTCCGGGGCCAGCCCACTGAAGGTTATCGTGTTTTTCATCATACCGAACACCTTTGGGCGGATCTTCATCTACTGTACCACGCAATTCAGCGTCAGCATCCTGTCGGCCTCTGGCTTGAGCTTTCTGGGATTGGGCATTTCTCCCCCCACGCCGGAATGGGGCTCCATGCTGAACGCCCTGCGGCAGCAGATCTACATCAATCCCCTGATTACCATTATTCCGGGCCTGTTCATTTTTGTCACAGCCCTGAGTGTCAATATCATCTCAGACGGCCTGAAGGACGCCATGGAGGCCAACAGCTAAGCCCGCGCGGTATGACGGCGCGCCGTGATTGGAGAGCGTACAATGAGCAAGATTTTAGAGGTCAACGACCTGTGCAAGTCCTTTGTGGTAAAAAAGCGCCTGCTGGGCGAAAACGACGTGGTTTCAGCAGTAAATCACGTTTCCCTCGGCCTGGAGGAGGGGGAGGTGCTGGGCATCGTCGGTGAGTCCGGCTGCGGAAAATCCACGGTTGCGCGGCTGCTCCTTCACAGCATCCGGCCGGACAGCGGCACAATGAAGCTCTGCGGGAAGGAGTACGACATGGCCCATGCCACGGGGCAGGATGTGCAGACCTTTCGGAAGAATATGCAGATGGTCTTTCAGAACCCCTACTCCTCCCTGAACCCCAAGATGAATGTACTGCAGAACATCACCTTCGGCCTGACGGCCAATCAGGTGCCCAGAGATGAGGCATGCCGGCGGGCATACCGCTACCTGGACGCGGTTGGGATGCAGAAGTCCTTCCTCAATAAATACCCCAACAGCCTGAGCGGCGGGCAGCGACAGCGCGTGGCGGTGGCGCGGGCCCTGGCAATGGAGCCTAAAATCATCCTGGCCGACGAGCCGGTGTCCGCACTGGACAAGTCGGTGCAGGCGCAGGTGCTCAACCTGTTCCACGACCTGCAGAAGGAGTTCGGCATTTCGATTATTTTTATCTCCCATGATCTGAGCGTAGTGGAGTACATGAGCGACCATATTGCGGTGCTCTACCTGGGCGAGGTCATTGAGTACAGCACCTCCGAGGAGCTCTATCACAACCCCAGGCACCCCTATACCAAGGAGCTGCTGCGCTCCATTCCCCAGATCAGCGGAGACGCCCGCCTAAGTACGGCCAACAGGGAGCCGCCGATCGAGCTGCCCAGCCCGATCAGGCCGCCCTCCGGCTGCCGGTATCACCCCCGCTGCCCGTACCGGACGGAGAACTGCTCCAAGCATATTCCGGCGCCTGCCTTGGTGGGACGGGACCACATCGTGAAGTGTCACCGCTGCGCCGCACAGAATCAACCGATTGAACCGATGGAAGGGAGCTTGATATGAAAAAGTACAAGATGCTGTTTGCCGGGGAGTCCTGGCTGACCCATAACATGGAGGTAAAGGGGTGGGACGACTTCTCGGTTGGCGGGTATGGAACGGAGATCGACCGAATCCATGCCGCGATGGACGAGTTTGCAGAGATCACCCACCTGCCCTCCCATCTGGTGGGAGAGAAATTCCCCTCTACGATGGAGGAGCTGAAGACGTATGATGTGGTGATTCTCAGCGATGTGGGGGCCAATACCCTGTTGCTCCACCCCCTGGTGTTTACCCAAAGCGTCCGTTTCCCCAACCGCCTACAGCTCCTGGCGGACTATGTAGAGCAGGGCGGCGCCCTGGGGATGATGGGAGGCTACATGACCTTCCAGGGCATCGGCGGCAAGGGCTGCTACCACGGTTCGCCCATCGAGAAGGCACTCCCGGTCGATTTTCTCCCCTATGACGACCGGCAGGAGCACCCGGAAGGCATTGATCTGAAGGTGGACCCCCAGCGCCATCCGGCACTGAAGGGGCTGCCCGAGGAATGGCCCTATCTGCTTGGCTACAACAAGGCCGTAGCCAAGCCGGGGGCACAGGTGGCGGTGGAATACCAGGGAGACCCCATCCTGTCCTTCTATGAGTACGGAAAGGGCAGAAGCTTCGCTTGGGCCTCGGACTGCGCGCCCCACTGGATGCCCCCCGCTTTCTGTGAATGGGAGTATATCCACCTGTTCTGGAAGAACATGATCGACTGGGTGGTGCAGAGATGACCGGCCGGAGAGAAGGGGCGGAACAATGAAGGTAAAGGTTGCCGCCATACAGATGTCGGCGGACATCGGAGGGCGGGAGGCAAACGTGGAGCGCGCGGAGCGGCTGCTGATTCAGGCGGCCAGGCAGGGGGCCGATCTCTGCGTGCTGCCGGAGCTGGCGCTGGATGAGTTTTTCCCGCTGTATAAGGACACCCGCTACTTTGCCTACGCGGAGGAGTTGGACGGGCCAACCGTCCGGCGCTTTCGTTCCCTGGCGGGGGAGCTGGGGATCTACTTGGCCCTTCCGCTGTTTGAAAAGAGTCTGATTGGTACCTACTATAATTCCCTGGTTCTGCTGACGCCGGAGGGGACGATCGGTGCGGTCTATCGGAAGGTACATGTACCCTGTACGCGCAGCTATGAGCGCTACTATTTCACACCCGGACCGGAGTTTGTGGTGGCGGATACCCGGTACGGGAAGGTGGGATTGGCCATTTGCTACGACCGGCGCTACCCGGAGACCTGCCGTGAGCTGATGAAGAAGGGGGCCAGGCTGATTCTGATCTCCATCTCCAGCAGCATTATGCCGGGGGGCTTTTCCGAGCTGCCCGTCTTCGAGACGGAACTCAAGACCAGGGCCTTTGAAAACCAGCTCTTTCTCGCGGCCTGCAACCGCTCCGGGCAGGAGGGAGAATACACGTTCTTCGGCCACAGCATGCTCTTGGGGCCGGACGGCTCCGTACTGGCCCAGGCAGATGAGGCGGAGAACGTGGTGGTGCTGGCAGAGATGGAGCTGGAGGACGCGGATAGGGCCCGGATCAACGGCCCGCTCCTGCGGGACCGCCGCCCGGAGCTCTATACCTGCTGATATAAATCAAAGAAATGAGGTAATCGTATGGAATTCTCTTACTTTATGCCGGTCCGTCTGCTGTTTGGCGCCAATGTGATCGACCAACTGGGCGCCACGGCCAAGAGCTACGGCACCCACGCCCTGATCGTGACGGGCCGCAGCAGCACGAAACGCTCCGGTCTGCTGGACCGCTCCATCGCCCTGCTGGAGGCCGCGGGCGTCCGCGCCACGGTATTCAATAAGGTGGAGCCCAACCCCCTGACCACCACGGTTATGGAGGGCGCGGCCCTGGCCAGGGAGCAGGGGTGCGACCTAGTCATCGGCATGGGCGGCGGCTCCATGATGGATGCGGCCAAGGCGGTGGCCTTCTGCGCGGTGAACGGCGGTGACGTGAATGACTATATCTCCGGTGGAAAGCAGGGTACCGGCTGCCTGCCCATTCTGGAGGTACCCACCACCTGCGGCACAGGGAGCGAGGCCAACCCCTTTGCGGTGCTGACCAACCCCGAGACCAAGGACAAGAAGTCCCTGTGGGGAGACCTGATCTATCCTAAAGTGTCCTTTATCGACCCTGAGCTGATGAAGACCATGCCCAAGGAGGTGCTGGCCTCGGTGGGCTTCGATGCCCTCTCCCACAACATGGAGGGCTACCTGGCCACCCGAAGCCAGCCCATTACCGACCAGCTTGCCCTGCACGCCATCCGCCTGACAGCCGGGAGCCTGCCCAAGGTGTACCACGGTGAGGGCACACAGGAGGACTGGGAGAACATCACCCTGGCCAGCCTGCTGGGCGGCATTGTCATCAACACCGCCGGCGTGGGCGGCGGCCACGGGATGGAGCATCCGGTCAGCGGCATGTATAACGTGGTCCATGGAAAGGGACTGGCGGCCCTGACGCCCCCCCTCTTCCGCCACTCTTACAACACCAAGCCGGAGCGTTACGCGGCCATCTCCCGTCTGCTGGGCGGCAAGGACGAGACCGACTGCGCGGAGGCGGTGGAGCGCTTCCTCAAGTCCATTGATCTGAACTGCAAGCTCCGGGAGCTGGGGGTGGAGGAGTACGGAATCGACTGGATGACGGACAACTGCATCAACGTCTTTGCCGGAAGCATGCGGAATCATACCAAGGCGCTTACCCGGGACGAGGTAAAGCAGATCTATCTGGAGGCGTTTTAATCCGGCGGCCAGAGAAGGGGACCGCCCTTGCTGATAAATTGATTGGAATGGAGGATACGGACATGCCCTGTATTGTTATGTATACCAATATGGAGGTGCCCAAGGAGAAGGCCGAGGAACTGAAAAAAGCCCTGGTGGTTTCCTGGGAGAAGCTTCCGGGTAAGAGTGAGCGGTGGCTCATAACCACCATCCGGGACAACACCACCATGTTCTTCGGCGGCAAAGATACCCCTGCGGCCTTTGTCAACTTCAAGATTCTAGGCAGCCTTGGCAGGGAGAACTGCGAGATCCTGAACGAGGAGTTCCTGACCGATGTCAGCCAGGTGCTGGGTATTCAGAAGGAGCGGATCTTTGTGGCTCACGATGAATGTCCCTCCTGGGGCTGGGTCAAGAACTGAACATGACAGAAAGGAAGGTATTGCATATGCCCTGTATCATCATCAGGACCAATGTGGAGATTCCCAGCGACAGAGCAAAGGAGCTGAAAACGGCCCTGGCCGTGTCATGGGAGAAGGTGCCCACCAAGCGGGAGCGCTGGCTCATGATCGTCATGGAGGACAAGCAGCAGATGTTCTTCAGCGGCAGGGATACCCCCGCGGCCTTTGTGAACTTTAAAATTCATGGGGACTATGACATCGGCCCCAAGAACTGCGAGATGCTCTCCGAGGAGTTCATGAATGATCTGAGTCAGGTGCTGGGCATCCAGAAGGAGCGGATCTTCGTGGCCCACGATGTGTGCCCCTCCTGGGGCTGGGTGGACGACCCGGATCCCAGAGCCTACGGCCCCGCGCCGGTCTGAGTGAACTGCAACAAACAATTACAATAGAAAGTGAGTGGATCAATATGGAGTACAAGTACAAGTGGTATATTCCCGACGCCTACCTTCATTCCCGCGGCACCGGCTACTTCACCAGCCATGAGGGCTGCGCCTTCATCAACGAGACCGGCCGGGACGCCCATGTGCGCTTCACCTTCTACTTCCAGGATCGTGAGCCCATGACCGGCTATACCAGCGTGGTGCCTGCCCGCCGGACCAAACATGCCCGGTTCGACCTGATGGAGAACGACAAGGGTGAGCCCGTTCCCATGAATGTCGGCTATGCCGTGGTTGTGGAGAGCGACATGGATATGCCGGTCCAGTTCAGCCACTGTGACACCTCCCAGCCTGAGCTGACCTTTACCACCACCATGGTCCCCCACATCACCCTGGACCGGGAGGACTAACCCCCAAAATACATAGAAGAAGCGCACCGGCCGCCGGCTGGTGCGCTTCTTCTATGCATGCTTTTTGATAGAAGGGGGCAGAGCTGATATATTGATCATTAGACTGCGATAATTAAATCATCAATATGGGAAAGAAGTGGTAAGGGCAGACCGGTTCATCGGTTCCCGCATTGCCCAGAGTGAGAACGAGAAATTCCTGTGGTGGGCGGAGGGGAGGAAGTTCTCCAACGTTCAGTGCGACTGGGGGGCGCGTGCCCTGGGGAATATGGACCTGCTACCGGGAGTTTGTCATTGTACGGGCAAACAGCCGGGGCTGGAGCCGCCCGCTGAGGCGTATCATACCATGCAAAGCGCCCTCCCGGAGCAGTCCGGCGGGTGCTTTGGAGTAGTCAGTGTACGGGGAAGCTGTGCCGTGTGAGGGCGATCATCTCGCGCAGCTTTCCCTTCAGGAAGTGGATTCCCTTGCCGCTGGACAGTCCACCGAAGGTGGAGCTCTCCCAGGTCAGAGGGATGGATTCGCCGCTCTGGGCATCGAGCTCGAGCCGCTTGGGAAGATAGAAGGCCGCGCCGTCCTGCTCCTGAAGGTCGAAAAAGCACCTGTGAATGGCGGTAATGAAGTCCTCCCGTTCCGGAAGGGCGCCGGGGGCGAGAATGGAGGAACGCATGAACTCCGACAGCAGTCCGTATAGATCAAACAGGATGTCGATTCCCATTGTTTTGGTCAGAACGTGCGCGGAACTGTCCCAGGCCTGCGGGTAACATGCCTTCCAGGCGGAAAAATAAGTCTCGATGGCCTCCACCCGGGCGGAAAAAGTGGTGTAGTTAAAGCCGTTCTGCAGGTTGATCTCGAGCCAATGCTCCAGCAGCTTCTGCATTTTGCTGGAGTTGACATAAGCCCGGGGCAGAGAGCGGGCACGGGGGCCGTCGAACATCTTGATCCGGTCATGAAAGAGGCCGGCCCGGCCATTGAGCTCGTCCATCAGGTCAAAGGCGGTGTTCTCCCGGTCGGACATCAGGCCGGAGAGGTTGCGGATGGCGTTGGTATGTATGGCGGAGGGCTTCTCCTGGTTGCAGTTGATCTCAGCAAAGGAGGCCGCCATCTTGCGCAGATCCAGATCCAAGTAGACGCCGGTGAGGAAGGGGTAGTCCAGCTTGCCCGCCGCATAAGCCCCTTCGGTGCGGTGATGGCCGTCGATCATATAGCCCAGCAGTTCCTGCTCTGGGGCTAGAAGATAGCCCGCCTCGTCTGCCGCACAGGCTGCGATGTGCTCACGGTAACGGTGGAGAGCGACGGTCAAAAGGACAATGCCGGAGGAGTCGCTGGTGCGGCTCTCCAGAGGGGCAACAGTTATATAGGGGCTGTCCTGGCATCTGAGGGTGATAACAATGGCGTTGGGAAAGCCATACGGGCCGCTGGAGAGGCGCTCCTCAATTTCAGAGACCTTTTTCATGACCAGAGCGCGCTGAATGCCCTCTGGGTTTTCCAGGCTGCGGGGGAGGCGGCAGATCATAGCCTGTAGGAAGCCGGTGGTGAGAGCGCAGGTGTAGAGTTTGAGGTGGTCGCTCTGATCCACACGGAGCATGGGAATGGACATTGCATCCCCGTGCTGCGCAATCATCCTGTCCAGCATGGACAGGATATCTGCCTTGGTCTTGCTCTTTGTAAACATCCGCTTCATTTCGATCCTCCACTCTTGAGAATAATATATTGAGAATTTTTATCTCAAAAGCATTATATCAAAGACGGAAAAAAGAATCAAGCTAAAAAGAGAATCGCTGCACAGATTTTGAAATAAGAAAAAATAGAGGTCATAAATTTGATGAAAGGGGTTGACAAGGTGGGGAGAAGATGGTAAAATACAACCTGTTCTGAACAAAAGGACATGCGCGAGTGGTGGAATTGGCAGACTCGCTAGATTCAGGTTCTAGTGTGCATTACGCACGTGCGGGTTCAAGTCCCGCCTCGCGCACCAACGGAAGAGCACCTGTGTTACACAGGTGCTTTTCTTTTTATGCCGAGAGGAGATGTAGCCGGATGACAGCAATTGTCTGCGTGGACGAGGCTTGGGGGATGGCGTTCCACGGGCGGCGGCAGAGCAGGGACCGGGCGGTGTGCGCCCGCATCCTGGAGGATGCGGCGGGCCGCCGGCTGTGGATGAGTCGGGACACGCTCCGGCTGTTTGAGGCGCCGTATCCGGAGTATCTGACCGCGGCGGAGGATTTCCTGGCCCAGGCCGGGCCGGGGGAGCTCTGCTTTGTGGAGGAGCCGCCCCTGTTGCCCTGGCTGGACCGGCTGGAGGGGCTGGTGCTCTACCGCTGGAACCGGCGCTACCCCGCCGACGCCTGGCTGGATGTGCGGCCCGGCCCTCCGGGATGGACTCTGGCCCGCCGGGAGGAGTTTTCCGGCCACTCCCACGAGCGCATTACAAAGGAGGTCTACACCCGATGAGACGCGTCTTTCCGCTCCTGCTGCTCCTGGCCCTGCTGCTGGCCGGCTGCCAGGGGGAGGCCGCCCCGGCGGTCAGCTACGATCTGGACCAGGTGCCCGCCTATGCGGGCGAGCCCTATGTGGTCATCAATGACAACCAGCCCTTCTTTGGGGAGGAGGAATATACCACCGAGGCCTTTGAGACCTACAGTGCGCTGGACGGGCTGGGCCGCTGCGGCACGGCCTACGCCTGTGTGGGAGAGGAGCTGATGCCTGCCGGGGAGCGGGAGAGCATCAGCTCGGTGAAGCCCTCCGGCTGGATCAACGTGGAGTACGGCGGTCAGTACCTTTATAACCGCTGCCACCTCATCGGGTTCCAGCTCACCGGCGAGAACGCCAACGAGCGCAACCTGATCACCGGGACCCGCTACATGAATGTGGAGGGCATGCTGCCCTTTGAGAACCTGGTGGCCGACTATGTGAAGGAGACCTCCAACCACGTCCTCTACCGGGTCACCCCGCTCTATGAGGGGGACAATCTGGTGGCCAGCGGAGTGCTGATGGAGGCCGGGAGCGTGGAGGACGAGAGGGAGGGCATCTGCTTCAACGTCTATGTCTACAACGTCCAGCCGGGCATCGGCATCGACTACGCCACCGGCGCGAGCTGGGCGGAAGGGGAACAGGGGGAGATCCAGTCCAGCCCAACCCCCGCAGGTACCGCCTACGTGCTGAATACCAACACGAAGAAATTCCACCTGCCCACCTGCGCCAGCGTGGAGGACATGAAGCCGGAGAACCGGACGGACTACACCGGAAGCCGGGAGGCCCTGCTGGACGAGGGCTATTCCCCCTGCGGCCAGTGCAAGCCGTAAAGCAAAACCGCCGCGGAGCCTCGCTCCGCGGCGGTTTTTCAGCGTCCCAGCAGGAAGAACAGGGCCAGAAACAGGGCGCAGGACAGGATGGGGAAGAGGACGTCCACCGGCCGCAGGCGCAGGGGCTGGCTGCACGTGCGGGGGACGCGGCCGTCGAAGCCCCTGGACTCCATGGCGATGGACAGCTCCTCCGACCAGCGCACCGACTTGACCAGCAGGGGCTTGAGCAGGGCGGGGGAGACGGGAAAAACCCGGATACCGCGGGCGGCAAAGGCGGCGCGGGTGCGCTTGTACTCCTCCATCATATTGGGCAGGATGCCCCAGGCGGCCAGCAGGCCGTAGGCGAACACCGGGGGGAGGCGGAGCTGCTGCTGGAGGGAGCGCACTAGGAGGATGCGGTCGGTGGTGAGGACAAAGAGCAGGCCCAGCCCGGCGAAGGCCAGTACCCGGCTGCCCAGCACCAGCCCGTTCCACACCGCCGCCCCGGTGAGGGCCTGGGCGGCGGCGTTGATGGGCATGCCCGCCCCGGCGTGAAAGTGGTAGCCGGTGGAGAACATGCCCACCGCCACCAGAAGCACGGGGAGAAGGGCCCCGGCCAGCACCTTGACGTTGGCGCGGGAGAGAAGCAGGGCGGCCAGACATACCGCAAATACTGCCAGGTTGACCGCCGGGTGATGGAGTCCGGCCAGCAGAAGGGTGGGCACCACCAGCCCGATGAGCTTACAGGCGGGATTGAGCGACTTCATACAGGCTCCCCTCCTTCAGCTCGTAGAGAATGTCGGCGTAGTCCTGAGCCAGTGCCCGGTCGTGGGTGGACAGGATGAGGGTGAGGCCCCGCTCCACCACCTCCTGCTGGAGGGCGTCCATGATGGCGGCGGTGCGGCCGCGATCCTGGGCGTAGGTGGGCTCGTCGCACACCAGCACCTGGCAGTCGTAGGCCAGCAGGGCGGCCACCCCCAGCCGCCGCTGCTGGCCCTGGCTGAGCATATAGGGGGACAGGCGGCGGAAGCGCCAGAGCTGGATCCGGCGGAGCACCTCTTCGGCCCCGGCGGCGGGATCGCCCGCCCCGGCGCTGTGGCGCAGGCTGACCGTCACCTCGTCCAGAACGGTGTCCGCCACGAACTGGTCCTGGGGACTCTGGGTGACGAAGCCCATGCGGCCGGTCAGCCGGCGGCGGTGCCTGGACAGCTCCATCCCCTCCAGCCGGGCGGAGCCCTGATAGCGGTAAAGGCCGCTGAGGGCGCCGAACAGGGTGCTCTTGCCGCTGCCGCTGGGGCCCACGATGACGTGGATGCGCCCCCGGAAGAAGTCGGCGTTCACGTCCCGCAGCACCTCGCGCCCATCCTGGGAGACCCGCAGGCCCCGCAGGGAGAGCACCACCTCCTCCGGCCCGGTCTTGACCGGCCGGGCGGCCTGGTAGGGGCAGCCGGGGACGCTGACGCCCCGCTCCGCCCACGCCTGAGGGGAGAGGGCGCTGGGGGCATAGGCGGCGCCGTCCAGCGTGCCGTCCTGGGCCATGAGGCGGATCTCGTCGGCGATGGACAGCCAGTGGTCCAGCCGGTGGTCGATGGCCAGAATGCCGGTGCCGCATTCCCGGTGGAACCGGGCGAGCTGTCCGCAGAGAAGGGCGGCGGTTTGGTCGTCCAAATTGGCGAAGGGCTCGTCCAGCAGGATCCAGGCCGGCCGCAGTGCGGCCAGACAGGCCAGCGCGGCCCGCTGCTTCTCCCCGCCGGACAGGGAGCGGAGGGGGCGGCGGCGCAGGTGGGCGATGCCGCAGAAGTCCAGGGCGGCGCTCAGCCGCTCCTCCATCTCCGCCCGGGGCACCCGCCGGTTCTCCAGACAGAAGAACAGCTCGTTCTCCACCGTGTCCATACAGAACTGGAGCTCCGGGTTCTGGAACAGCATGCCCACCAGGGCGCACCGCTCCCCCGGCCCCAGGGCGGCGGGCTCCTGTCCCTCCACCCGCACCGTGCCCCCCTGGAGGAACCCGGCGTTCTGGGGATAGATCCCCGCCGCCAGATAGAGCAGGGTGCTCTTGCCGCAGCCGGAGGGGCCGGTGAGGACGGTGATGCGGCTCCGGTCAAAGGAGGCGCTGACCTCGTCCAGCACTGGGCGCTTGCTCTGCTCCAGGTAGCGGAAGGTGACGTGCTCCAAGGTGATGCGGCCCACCTCAGACGGGGAGGAAGTCATTGGTGTACTCGGTGGGGCGGCGGCGGTCGTAGTAGCCGTTGGCCACCAGCCAGTTGGCCATCCGCTCCCAGCGCTCCGGGCGGATGGCGCCCCAGTGGCCCCGCTGATCCAGCAGCAGGGGGACCAGGTGCCTCTGGCTACGCACCAGCATGGCCTCGGACACGGCGGGCAGGCCGTCCTTCACCGCCAGGACGGCCCCCTCCGGATCGCGGGCCGCCTCCTGATAGCCCCGGTCCAGAGCGGCCAGGAAGGCCCGCACCTCGGCGGGCCGGTCCCGCAGAACCTGGTGGGTGGCGGCGACGGCGGGGGCGCAGAAGTCGAAGAGGGGGTCCACGTCGGCCAGGTTGATGAAGTTGATCTCTTTGCCCGCCGCGATAAGCTCCTCGTTCTCCCAGTTGGCGTAGACCCAGGTGGCGTCGGCCACGGTGCCCAGGGTGGCGACGATGTCGCCCACGTCCATGGGCACCAGCTCCACCTTGCCGTAGTCGCCGCCGTCCAGGCGCACGGCCTCGCCGATCACGCCGTGGAACCAGCGGGGGGCCCAGTGGGTAAGGCGCTTGCCCTCCAGATGCCGGGGGGAGGTGATGCCGCTCTCCTTCAGGGAGACGATGCCGGAGTCGGAACGCTGGGTGAGGACGGCCACGCCGGTGAGCTCCACCCCCCGGGACATGCAGTCCAGCATGGAAATCTGGGGGCCCAGCACGAAATCGGCGCCGTGGAGATCCATAACGCCGTGAACCTCGCCGTCGATGTGCACCTCCAGGCCCGCCTCCGCGAAGTAGCCCCGCTTCTCCGCCAGCAGAAAGCCGGTGTGATTGGTATTTGCAAACCAGTCCAGAACCACATTCAGTTTACCCATTGCTTATTCCTCCTCATCGTCGATGGATACCGGGGCAAGCCGGGCGCCCACGGCGTAGCTGCGCAGTACCCCCGTCCGGGCCAGGCCGTCGCAGGCCAGCTTGGCGATGACGCCGGAGAAGACCACGGCGCTGGCAAAGCGGACGGCCAACTGGGCGGCCAGCATGGTGGGGGCCAGCAGATAGTAGCTCAGGTAGTACAGCTCGTAGCAGAAGATGCACACGGCGGCAAAGACGCCGGACAGGGCCATGGAGAGCAGGTTGTACTTCCGGTAGCGGAATACGGCGAAGCCCAGCTCGCACCCGACGCCCTGGATGAGGCCGGTGAGCACCACGGTGGCGCCGCCGGAGTTGCCCATGAGCAGCTCAATGGCGGAGGCCAGTACCTCGGTGATGAGGGCCGCGCCGGGCTTGCGGATGATGTAGGCGGCGATGGTGGCGGCCATAAACCACACGCCGTAGATGAGTTCAAAGCCGAAGGCCGACAGGCCCAGGGGGGTGAGGGCCACCGAAATGGCGGTGCCGCCGTAAAACACGGCCATGTAGACCACCGCGAACAGCACACCCAGTATGGCCATCATGACCACGTCCTTGAGTTTCCAGGGTTCTCGTCTCATTCTTGCAGATACCTCCGTTTTAGGCAAAAGTAAAAGCCGCACAGCCTTCGCTGAGCGACTTTGCAAAAAACGGCAAAACGGCGTGAACCGCGCTCCCTACGATGGCATTACCCAACAGGTTCCATGGGTCATAGGCAGAACAGCCTAACTCTCAGCCGGATTCCATCCGGCCCCCCAGCATTCAGTTGTGCAGACTTTTCTGTGGCAACTATAGCACGCCTTTCCGCAAATTGCAAGGGCGGATTTCAGACCCAGTGGCGGGGCCAGCGGTCCCAGTAGGCCCGGTAGGTGGGCCACGTGCCGTTCAAATCCATCTGGTACATACGGAAGATGACCAGCCGGTTTTTCGGCTGCCACAGCTCCTCGTAGGAGTAGCGGTAGGTCATGCCGATGCGCTCCATGACCGCCCCGCTCTTGGGATTGTCCGCGTCGTGGGTGGCCGTGAGGAAGGGCAGGCCGTCGGCGCGCAGACGCTCCACCACCGCAGCGGCGGCCTCGGTCATGTAGCCGCGGCCCCAGGATGGCCGGGCCAGGGCGTAGCCCAGATCATGGCTCTCCCCGTCGTCCACATGGAGGTAGCCGATGGGGCGGTCGTTCTCCCGCAGGCAGATGGCGTAGCGGCAGCCGGAGGGACGGCGGTAGTAGTCCAGGTAGTGCTCCTCCAGATATCTGGCGGCGTCCGCCTCGGTCTCCAGCGGGAACCAGGGCAGGAAGGTGTTGACCTCCCGGTCGCGCATCAGGGAAAACAGCGGCTCCACATCCGCCGGGGTAAACCGGCGGAGCACCAGACGTTCGGTCTCCAGACGGGGGGTGTTGGCGGGCATGGGACATTCCTCCTTTTTACCCAGCATAGCACGCCCCAGACCATGCCGCAACTGCCGCTTGACTTTCCGCCGGGGCTGGGGTACTCTGAACAGTACGCACGGAAAGAGAGGACACGCCATGACCTACCCCGAATTCAAAGCCAGATACGCCCTCACCCCCGATCCCCAGCAGGAGGCGGCCATCCTCCGGGCCGAGGGGCCCACCCTGCTGCTGGCGGTGCCGGGCAGCGGCAAGACCACCACCCTGGTGACCCGGCTGGGCTATCTCATCCACTGCCTGGGGGTGGAGCCGGGGCGCATCCTCACCGTCACCTACACTGTAGCCGCCGCCGGGGACATGAAGCGGCGCTTTGCCGCCCTCTTTGGGGAGGCGCACGCCGGCGCGCTGGCCTTCCGCACCATCAACGGCATCTGCCAGTCCATCATCTCCTACTACGCCTGGGCCAAGGGGGCGGAGCCTTTCGCTTTGTGGACCAACGAGGGGGAGCTGAACGCCCTGGTGCGCTGGCTGATGCAGTCCCACGGGGCCGAGTGGCCGGGGGAGCAGGAGGTGAAGGAGGTGCGCACCCGCATCACCTGCTGCAAGAACGGGATGCTGCGGGATGAGGAGGTGCGGGCCATCGAGATGGACGGGGTGGATTTCCCCGCCGTCTATTTCGGTTACCGGGAGTATCTGGAGCGCAACCGCCGCATGGACTACGACGACCAGATGGTCTTTGCCCTGCGGATTCTCCGCCGGTACCCCGACATCCTGGCCCACTTCCAGAGCAAATACCCCTACCTCTGTGTGGACGAGGCCCAGGATACCTCCAAAATCCAGCACGCCATCCTCCGCCTGCTGGCTGCCCGGAGCCGCAACCTGTTCATGGTGGGGGACGAGGATCAGAGCATCTACGGCTTCCGGGCGGCCTGGCCCCAGGCGCTGATGGAGTTCCGGCAGATCTACCCGGAGGGGGAGGTGCTGCTGATGGAGACCAACTACCGCTCCGCCGGGGCCATCGTGGAGAAGGCGGACGCCTTCATCCAGCGCAACGGCAGCCGCCACCCCAAGCACATGCGGGCCAGCCGTCCCCAGGGGGAGCCGGTGCGCCACGTGAATCTCAACGACTTCGGGCAGCAGGCCCACTATCTGGCCCAGGCGGCGGCGGACTGCACGGAGTCCACCGCCGTGCTCTACCGCAACAACGACAGCGCCCTGCCCCTCATTGACCTGCTGGAGCGCCGGGGCATCCCCTACGCCTGCCGCCAGCGGGAGAGCTTCTTTTTCACCAGCCCGGCGGTGCGGGATCTCACCGATGTGCTCTGCTTTGCCTTAGATGGCACGGATCGGGAGCGGTTTCTGCGGATTTACTACAAGCTGGAGGTGCGCGTCAAGCGGAGCATCCTCCAGGAGAAGCTGCGCCGGGTGCCGGAGGGCGCGCCGGTGCTGGACGCCCTCATCGACGGGGGCGGCGTCGAGCCCTGGCAGACGGGGCGGCTCAAGGCCCTGCGCACCCACCTGTCCAAGCTGCCCCAGCTCTCCAGCTTTGCCGCCCTCCAGCGCATCGTCAAATACATGGGCTACGGGGACTACCTGTCCGGCCAGGGAGGCGACAAGAGCCGGGTGGAGCTGCTGCTGGCCCTGGCCCGGCAGGAGCCGGGGGTGGAGGGCTTTCTCCGCCGCCTGGAGGCGCTGCGGGACACGGTGGAGACGGGGGGTGGAGACCCGGCCTGCCCCTTTGTGCTCTCCACCATCCACGCCAGCAAGGGCCTGGAGTACGACCGGGTGTTCCTCATCGACGCGGTGGACGGCATTTTCCCATCGGTGAATCCCCGGAAGGGGAACGACCTGTCCGACGAGGAGCGGGTGGCCCTGGAGGAGGAGCGGCGGCTCTTCTACGTGGGGGCCACCCGGGCCCGGCGGCAGCTTGTTCTGCTCACCTGTGACAACCGCTTTGGCGAGCCGTCACCCCCGGCCTCCTTCGTGGGGCAATTCCTGGGCACGCCGGAGTGGGCGTCCCAGAGGCCCGGGACTCCGGGCAAGGCCCCGGCGGAGCCTGACGCCGCCGCGGTGGCGGCGTGGGAGAAGGACTACCTGCCCGGCACGGCGGTGGTGCACCGGGCCTTCGGGCCCGGCATGGTGGTGAGCCGCTCCGGCGCGGTGGTGGTGATCGCCTTCGACGAGGTTGGCACCAAAAAGGTGGAGCTGACGGCCTGCCTGCGGAAGCGGCTGCTCCGGCTGGCCTCCGCCCCGGACTTCTGAGGACCTGTTACCAAATTTTCACCATTTGAAACCGCGTAGGGGTTTCCTTTCGGGCTGTGGGGGTGGTATCATGACGGCATAACCGCCCGAAGGAGGAATACCGCTGTGAACCGCACGTCCATAACGGGGCTGGCCTGTCTGCTGGCCGTTGCCCTTACCGCCTGCGCGGGAGGCGGAGAGCCGCCGGCACCGTCCGGCAGCCCCGCGTCCGCCCCGCTGGAAGCTCTGAAAGAACCCGCCAACTCCATGTCCGTTTCGCCTCCGTTGTCCCCCGCGCCTGTGTCGGCCGAGGCCCTGGCGGCCTACCGGGCCCTGCTGGCAGGGGAGCCGGGGGCGCTGGATCGCCCGCCGGAGGGGTTGGAGCTGCACCAGGTCACCCTGCCCCCGGCGGAGGAGCTGGAGTATGTGCTGCTGGATCTGGACGGGGACGGCGGGGCGGAGCTGGTGGTGCAGATGGTGGCTCAGCCCCACCAGTTCAACGCCGTGTTCCACTATGGGGACGGGGAGCTGAGCTGCTGGCAGTACGATATTATGGAGATGAGCTGCCGGGACTACCCCCTTGGGGACGGCGCCATGGTACGGCAGTATGACACGGGCACCGGGCCCAATCGGTATTCCAACCTCTACACGGTGTTCCGCTATCTGCCCGATGGGGAGACGGAGGAGTGCGCCTCCCTGGCGGTACACCAGGATACGCAGGAGGATGGCACGGAGGTATTCACCTATCTGGTGGACGACGCGGAGGTGGATCAGGACACCTTTGCGGCGGAGTTTGAGGAACTGGTGGGGAGCCGGCTTCTGTCTCTGGAGGACTGGACTCCGGCTACGGAGCGGCCCGGCTGAAAAACGAACGCGGCCCGTCGGTCATTGACCGATGGGCCGCATTTTGTCTGCTTGACTTACCCGTTGAGAGAGTCCAGAATACGGTCTCTGAGCTGGAAGAGCGGTTCCAGAGAGCTGTCCTTGAGGGCGGACTTGAGGGAGACCACGGGCTCAAGCACCTGGAAACCCTTCAGCTCACCCAGCATCTCACGCATCAGCTTGCCGCTGACCGGAGCCCAGGAGCCGTTCTCCACCAAGGCCACCGTGCGGTTTTGCAGGCCAAGGGCCTTCATGTCATGGAGGAAGGTGGCCATGGCGGGATAGACCCCGTTGTTATAGGTGGGGGCGGCCAGCACCAGGTGGCTGCACCGAAAGACCTCGGAGATAAGGGTGGAGACATGGGTGGAGGAAATGTCGTGCATGGCGATGTTCTTTACCCCGCCGTCAGCCAGACCCGCAGCCAGAAGGTTGACAGCGTTCTCGGTGTCGCCGTACATGGAGGCGTACAGCACCGCAACGGCCCGCTCCTCCGGCTCGTAGCGGCTCCACTTGTCGTACTTGTCCAGAAGGTAGTCCAGATTGCTGCGCCAGATGGGGCCGTGGAGGGGGCAGATCATGGCAATGTCCAGTCCGGAGAGCTTCTTCAGCGCGGCCTGCACCTGGAGGCCGTACTTGCCCACGATATTGCCGTAATAGCGGCGGGCGTCGTCCAGCCAGTCCCGGTCGAAGTTCAGCTCGTCGTTAAACAGATTGCCGCCCGTGGCGCCGAAGGAGCCGAAAGCGTCGGCGGAGAAGAGAAGCTTCTCGCTGGACTCATAGGTCATCATGACCTCCGGCCAGTGGACCATGGGAGTCATATGGAATTGGAGGGTATGCCCGCCCAGGGAGAGGGTATCCCCTTCCTTGACGGTGACGGTGCGCCCGTCCAGGGGGAAATCATAGAATTGCCCCATAAAGGCGAAGGTCTTGGCGTTGCCCACCAGTTTGAGAGTGGGGAAGCGGAGCAGCAGCGTCTCAATGCTGGCGCAGTGGTCGGGCTCCATGTGGTTGATCACCAGGTAGTCCAGCGGGCGGCCGTCCAGGGTGTGGAGCACGTTCTCCAGGAACTGGCGGGAGATGGAGGAGTCCACGGTGTCCACCACGGCGGTCTGCTCGTCCAGGATCAAATAGGAGTTGTAAGAGACGCCGCGGGTGATGGGAAAGAGGTTCTCGAACAGGGCCAGCCGGCGGTCGCTTCCGCCCACCCACCAGACCTGCTCTGTCAGCTTGCGGGTACAATACATATGGCATTCTCCTTTGAAACGGGGCCTGGCGCCAGTGCGGGAAAGCCCGGCGGGACCAGGCGAAATCTGTCTTTTCCAATCCATTATCATAGCAGACCTGCGATACTCCGTCAAGGGTACAGACGGAGAGGAATGGCCGGAAAACACAAGATTTATGGGGGGTCTTCACAAAAAAAGTTAGATTCCTCTTTCCAAACAGGAATCAACCGTCACCGGGACCTCCAACCGTCCGAAATAGTCCCCCGTATCCTGGACGGAGAGCTCGTCCAGCAGCAGCTCTCCGTAGGCGCTGCCGGTGGGGCGCAGGCTCCGGCTCGCCAGAAAGGCGTGGAGTCCTGCCCAAGCCCGCTCGAAATCGTCTGGAATGCTTCGTCCATAGGCGACGGCGTACCGCCCAGCCGGCTTCCAGGCGTTACCCCGTCGGCCGCCGGTTTTAAAATAGAGGCGGTAGCGCCAAACGGGCTCTCCACTGGCGGTGCTGTCCGGTGTGATGAGTACTCCGGCCGGGTGGCCCAGATGGACGCCCTTCCCGGCGGCATACTCGTAGGCAAAGATTTCGCTCTCCTCGCCGCTGAGGCCGTCCGGGGCGGGGGGACACAAAAAGATGCGTTCCCGGGGCCGCTCCTCCAGCAGATAAGCGCCTTCCGCGTGGGCCAGGGCCTCCTGGGCCAAGGAGGCGCGCAGCTTCATGATCTCGCTGGTCTCCCGCAGGCGGGCGATCTCGGCCTGGATGCGCTCCTCCTGTTGAGCGAAGAAGGCAAGCATCCGCTCCGGTGTGCGGCCGGCGGAGTAGCGCCGGATGTCCTCCAGCCCCACCTCCAGCAGGCGGAGGGAGCTGATGAGGTAGGCGGAGTTGAGCTGACTGCGCGCGTAATAGCGGTAGTCGTTCTCACCACGCTGCTCCGGGCAGAGCAGGCCGATGCGGTCGTAGAAGCGCAGGTTGTCCCGGCTGATGCCCGTCAGGCGGGAGAACTCCAGGATGGAGAGCTGCTTTTTCTGATTCATGGCGGGCCTCCGGTTCTCTTAATTTTTTCTTGACATTGAAGTCGCTCTAAGGTTTATGATACCTCTTGCCGGTAAAAAAAGCAAGACGGCAAAGGAGGCCCTCATGAAATACCTGCGATCCTTTTACAAGCGGCACCGGGGTATGGCGGCGCTGGCCCTGCTCCTTCTGCTGGGCCAGGTGGTGGGCACGCTGCTCATCCCGGCCCTGATTGCCAACGTGGTGGACCTGGGCATTTTGCCTGGGGATATGGACGCCATTCTCCGCACGGGCGGGCAGATGCTGGCCGTGGCCCTGCTGTCGGCGGCGGTGGCCGCCGCCGGGAGCTGGGTGACCGCCGACCTGGGCGCCCGCTTTGGCTTTGAAATGCGCTCCCTGCTCCTGCGCAAGAGCCAGGAGCTCTCCCTCCACCAGTTCGACGAGGTGGGCGTTTCATCTATGATCACCCGCACCACCTCCGACATCACCAACCTGCAGCAGACCATGGGGATGGTGCTCCAGATGGTGGTGCCCGCTCCCCTCATTGTAGGCGCGTCCATCGTGATGACGGCCATGGTCACCCCGGTCATGGCCGTCATACAGGTGGGCTTTATGGCGGCGCTGGCGGCGGTGGCCGCCGTGGTGCTCCGAAAGTCCAACGCCCTCTCCCGCAGCATCCAGGTGCGCCTGGACCGCATCAACCGTGTGGTGCGGGAGGCGGTCACCGGCGTGCGGGTGATCCGGGCCTTCGGCAATGAGGCCTATGAGGAGGCCCGCTCCGGCGACGCCTACCGCTCCTACGCCGACAACATGATCCGCCTGAACCGGCTCTTTGCCGTGGCTATTCCGGTGGTGTGGATGCTCATGGGCGCCCTCATGGCCGTGGTGCTGTGGGCGGGCGGCGTGCTCACCCTGGGCGGCGGCATGGAGGTGGGGCAGATCACCGCCGTCACCGAGTACTCCATCCTGACCATGGGTTACCTGCTCATGGCGGTGTCGGTGCTCACCACGCTGCCCAAGGCCAGGGCCTGCCTGGCACGCCTCACCGCCCTGCTGGATACCCGGCCCGACGTGGAGGACGGGGCCGCTTCCGCCGCTGTGGCCGGGCCCGGCCGCCCGGCGGTGGAGTTTGACCACGTGAGCTTCTCTTACCCAGGGGCGGAGGAGCCTGTGCTCCGGGATATCTCCTTCACCCTGTATCCAGGCCAGACCGCCGCCGTGATCGGCAGCACCGGCTCGGGCAAGAGCACCCTGGCCGATCTGCTGCTGCGGCTTCACGATGTGGGGGAGGGGGCCATCCGCGTGGGCGGCGTCGATGTGCGTACCCTCACCCAGCAGGAGCTGCGGGAGCGCATCGGCTGCGTCCCCCAGAAGGCGTTCCTGTTCAGCGGTACCATCGCGGAGAATCTGCGCATGGGCCGGCCGGACGCTACGGACGAGGTGCTGTGGCGGGCCCTGGGCATTGCCCAGGCCGCCGACTTTGTGGAGCGGCTCCCTTTAGGGCTGGATGCCCCGGTGGCCCAGGGGGGCACCAACTTCTCCGGCGGTCAGCGGCAGCGGCTGTCCATCGCCCGGGCGCTGGTGAAGGATGCCGGGGTGCTCCTCTTTGACGACAGCTTTTCCGCCCTGGACGTGAAGACCGACGCCGCCCTCCGCCGTGCCCTGCGGGAGCAGGTGGTGCGCCCCGCCAAGCTCATCGTGGCCCAGCGGGTGAGCACCATCCTGGACGCCGACCTGATTCTAGTGCTGGACGAGGGGCGGCTGGTGGGCGCCGGCACCCACGGGGAGCTGCTGGAGACCTGCCCAGTCTACCGGGCCATCGCGGACAGTCAGATGCAGAGAGAGGGGGCGTGAGCATGGCACGCAGAAAGAAAACCGAAAAGCGGGAGCTCTCCCATGAGGACATCCCCCGCAACACCAGGGCCACCGCCCGGCGGCTGCTGGGCCGGATGGCCCGCCAGTGGTGGAAGCTGCTGCTGGTGGCCGGGGCGGCGCTGCTCAGCTCCGCCTCCTTCACCGCCATTCCCCTGGCGGTTGGAATGGGCATCGACCGGCTGGTGGACGCCATCCGGGCCTTTGACGGCTCCGCCGGCGTGGTGGAGACCGCCGCCGGAGCCCTGGGGCTGCCCGTGCTGCTGGTGGCCGCCGCGGCGCTGTTCAGCAGCCTGATGTCCTATGTGCAGCAGTATATCATCGCCACCGTGGGGGAGGAGCTGACCCTCTCCCTGCGCCAGGACGTCAGCGCCAAGCTCAACCGCCTGCCCCTGCGCTACTTTGACGGACACAAGACCGGCGACATCATGAGCCGGGTCACCAACGATCTGGAAAAGGTGTCCTCCGTGATGCAGGTGGGACTGATGCAGCTGGTGTCATCGGTGTTTACCATTGCTCTGGCTGCGGCGGCCATGGTGATGCTCAGTCCCAGGCTCTTTCTGGTGGTGCTGGTCTCCCTGGCCCTCAGCATGACGGCCACCGGCTACGTCTCCGCCCTGGCCCAGCGGGCCTACGGCGGCAATATGGCGGCCATGGGGGCGCTGACCGGCAAGGTGGAGGAGCTGTACGCGGGCAACCGGGTGGTCAAGGTGTTCAACCGGCAGGCGGCCATGCTGGAGGAGGCGGAGGCCCTCAACGAGGCCCAGTTCCGCGCCCAGCGCCGGGCCCAGTTCGCCGACTACGCCATCTACCCCGCCATCCGCGTGCTGGGCCAGCTCGGCTTCATCGCCACCGCCGTCCTGGGCGGCGGCATGGCCCTGGGCGGGGCTATCACCCTGGGCACTGTGCAGGCCTTTTTGCAGTATGTCAACCAGATCGCCGAGCCGGTGACCGAGGCCTCCTATGTCATCACCTCCCTCCAGGCCGCCATCGCGGGGGCCGAGCGGGTGTTCGCCCTGCTGGACGAGGAGGAGGAGCGGCCCGATGCGGCAGGGGATGCCTCCGTGATCACGCAGGGCCACGTGGAGTTTCGCCATGTGCGCTTCGGCTACACACCGGAGCGCACCCTGATCCACGACCTGAACCTGGAGGTGCACCCCAACGAGATGGTGGCCATCGTGGGCCCCACCGGCGGCGGCAAGACCACCCTGGTCAACCTGCTGATGCGCTTCTATGAGCTGGACGGCGGCTCCATCTCCATCGACGGACAGGACATCACCGCCCTGCCCCGGGGGGAGCTGCGGCGGCGCATCGGCATGGTGCTCCAGGACGCCTGGCTCTTTGAGGGCACCATCGCGGAGAACATCGCCTACGGCCGGCGGGACGCCACCCGGGAGGAGATCGTGGCGGCGGCCAGGGCGGCCTGCTGCGACCACTTCATCCGCACCCTGCCCCAGGGGTACGACACCCCGCTTTCCGGGGAGACCACCGGCGTGTCCCAGGGACAGATGCAGCTTCTGACCATCGCCCGGGCCATGCTCACCGACCCGGCCATCCTGGTGTTGGACGAGGCCACCTCCAGCGTGGATACCCGAACCGAGGTGGAGATCCAGAAGGCCATGGCACGTTTAATGGAGGGCAAGACCAGCTTTGTCATCGCCCACCGCCTGTCCACCATCCGCAGCGCGGATCTGATCCTGGTGGTGCGGGACGGCGACATCGTGGAGCGGGGCACCCACAGGGAACTGATGGCCCGGAACGGCTTTTACGCCTCCCTCTACCGCAGCCAGTTCGAGGCGGCGTGACGGGAGAAGGTGGCCCGTCACTTGCCCCAGGGCCTGCGTTGCTGCCCCTTTTACCCTTCCTTTAAATATTTGCCCACAACTTTATAGCATTTTTTCATTTTGGTGTGAAAAGGAGCCCGTTGCAGAACCGTTTTATTCTGCAACGGGCTTCTTGTTTTACGTTATATGTGCAAGAATTTCATAATGATTTTTTGCTGGATCCCGCTACGGTTGACCCGCAGCCGGGTGTCTGCGGAGGGCGCCAGCTTTTCATAGTTATCGGAAATCACATCCGGGATTCTCCCGCCCTTGCTGTCAAAGCGCATGGCCTTGTGGATCAGGAAGGAGCTCTCCAGGGGGTTCAATAGCTATAAACTGTCTCCGTTTGAATGAAATCTTTTCCGTGTCCAAAAGACCATATTCATCAGGATCACAATAAGTCCCGTCACGGTTATCGCTGCCCAAAACCCCATATTGATTCCGAACAGCTCCGTTCTTCCGAACAAATTCATCCATATTGTGTTCCAATTGATTGTCATATCATGCACACTCCCTTCCTGTTACAGCAACTCCCCAAAATGACGCACATAGGCTTTCTTAATACTGGTCGCCAACACCATATACAACAAAATGCAGGGGATCAGGTAAGCAAAATAAGCTGCGGGGAGGGCGACAAATCCGAGCATTTTTCCCAATGCGGTAAAGGGGATGACCGTCAGTACCGCGATGCCGGTAAAGGTCAGCAACGTCACCGGGGCCGAGGCGCGGCTCTGGATAAACGGCAGTTTCGGGGTTCGGATCATGTGGATCACCAGCGTCTGGCTCCACATGGATTCCACAAACCACCCGGCATGGAACATGGCCGCATAAGTAGTCTGCATTTGTGCCAGTTCCGCTCCTCTGTAATGAGCAGACAGGTCATTATAAAGCACGCCGCCGGAAACGAATATCGGGCAGAAAACGAAGTACAGAAAGGCGTATGTTGTCCAGTCGAAGATAGAACTCGTAGGCCCGATCCAGATCATAAAATTCCCAATGCTGGATGCTTCCCACTTGCGTGGAACAGCGATAAATTCCTCATCCACGTTGTCCCAGGGGATGGCGGTACAGCTCAGATCATAGATCAGGTTCAGCAAGATTAGATGGACGCTCTCCATCGGCAGGAAGGGAAGGAGTGCCGAGGCTGCCAATACCGAAAACATATTTCCAAAGTTGGAGGAGGCCGTCATTTTGATATACTTAATCATATTGGCATAGGTTTTGCGGCCCTCAATGATACCCTGCTCCAGTACCATCAGGTCTTTTTCCAGCAGGATAATGTCCGCCGACTCTTTTGCAATATCTACTGCAGTGTCCACGGAAATGCCAATATCCGCCGATTTCATCGCCGCAGCGTCATTGATGCCATCCCCCATAAAGCCTACGGTATGGCCGCCGCTCCGCAGGGCCGTCACAACACGTGCCTTCTGATCCGGCGAGAGCTTGGCAAATACATCCGTAGATTCTGCCACCTGGATCAGCTCGTCATCGCTCATGCGTTCCACATCGGAGCCGAGCAGAAGATTGCTTACCTTGAGGCCCACCTGCTTGCAGATACAGCGGGTCACACGGTCGTTATCTCCGGTGAGGATTTTTGTGGTGACGCCATGGGCTTTCAATGCCCGAATCGCCTCCGCGGTGGACTCCTTGGGCGGATCAAGAAATGCAAGGTATCCCATCAGAACCATATCGCACTCGTCCTTGACGCTGTATGTATCAGCGGCAGGAAGCGCCCGTTTTTGCGCAATGGCGATTACGCGCATCCCGTCCTCATTCAAATCGGCTACTGTTTTCAGAATCGCCTGCCGAATTTGATCGGTAAGTGGCTGCACCTCTCCCTGATATTCCGCATGAGAACAGATGGAGAGCATTTCTTCTATGGCACCCTTGGTAATCATTTGCCGTTTCCCGCTGGTATCCTCTACAACCGTTGAAAGGCGGCGCCTGGTGAAGTCAAACGGAATCTCGTCTACCTTGTGGTAAACTGCGGAGAGATCGGCCAACTGGTGATTGGCCGCTTCTTCCTCCTCTGTCCGCTCAATAATCGCTATATCCATCAAATTTTTATATCCGGTCTGGAAGTAGCTATTCAGGTACGCATGTCTTAAAACACGAATATCTTCCTTTCCGGTCACATCCATGTGGTACTCCAGAACCACTTTGTCCTGGGTCAATGTGCCGGTTTTATCCGTGCAGAGTACATCCATCGCCCCAAAGTTCTGAATAGAATTTAAGTTTTTCACGATGGTCTTTTTCTTTGACATGGACATCGCACCTTTAGCAAGGCAGGTGGTGACGATCATCGGCAGCATTTCAGGGGTGAGGCCCACTGCCACGGAAATGGCGAACAGAAACGCTTCCAGCCAGTCACCCTTGGTCAGACCATTGATGAAGAATACCACCGGTACCATCACCAGCATGAAGCGAATCAGGACCCAGGAAACTGCGTTTACGCCTTTCGTAAAATTGGTTTCCACTGCTTCTCCCGCGACAGACACCGCCATGGAGCCGAAAAGGGTATCATCACCTACGGCTACCACGACCGCCGTTGCACTCCCGCTGATGACATTGCTTCCCATAAAGGCGATGTTCGGGTAATCTGTGATGGAATCGTATTCCTTCTCACAGACAACCGGAATCTTTTCGATGGGATCGCTCTCCCCTGTCAGGGCCGACTGGCTGATAAACAGGTCTTTGGCCTCCAGCACCCGTACATCCGCCGGAACCATATCGCCAGCGGAGAGATGAATAATATCACCGACTACCAAATCTTCCAGAGGGATCTCCTGCTTCCCGTTGTTCTTTCTTGTAACCGTGCAAGTGGTGGTAATCATCGCCAACAGCTTCTCCGCGGCATTCCCCGACCGGGATTCCTGGACAAACCGAAGTGTACCGGAAATAAATACCATCGTAAAAATTATAATGATGGTAAGCGGAGCCACATCCTCCGGTGCATGCTGAAGGATCGGTACAACAATATCGGTAAAAATAGATACGACTGCCAGGCAGAACAAAATTGCGGTAAATGGATTGATAAACGCCCCTGCCAATCTTGCAACAAGCGATTTTTTCTTTTCGTGCGTTACTTTATTCCGCCCAAAAGCGATCCGGTGGGAAATCACCGCCTTATCACCCAGTCCGGTCAGCGCAGTATCAAGCTGCTTCAAAACCGGTTTGATTTTATTGCCTGCTGCAAAGGCCAGCTTTTTGTTGGCCTCATCCCTGCGAACCATATCCGCAGCCGTTTTATGAACCGTGATTTGGTTCTTTCCCTTTTGATACATTGGGGTTGATACCTCCTTTACTTTTTAAATGAGCATCAGCCACCCCCAAAATCTATCCATAGTCTTACGGGTGCGGTTGCTCGATCTACTTCGAGAAGGGCCAGCATCCATAAAACCACCTCCTTTACCGTAAGGAACGCTGTCGGCTATTTTCCTGAACTCTGGAACCGGCCGGATTTTCCGATCCAGTACACATCCGCGCCGGATAGGACCATCCAGCCGACCATACACCATAAAAACCCGCTTTTCCGAAACGCGTACCATGCTCCGCTGAGTAAAAAAATGATACCGCTTGTGGCGATCATCATCCCCACATTTCGGCAAAGGGGACGAATGTGGATTTTTCTTTTTTCTTCCTCCGGCATTGTCTTCCATGCTGCAATATGATTAACCGCCTTACCGGAATAGAAGTAAATACCCGCAGCGAGAAAAAGAATGCCAAGGAAAAGACAAGCGCCATTCATAGGTTCTTCTCCTTCCTTTTTTCATTTCTCCACCCATTTCTAATCCTGTTCAACTGGGCTATTTTAGAGAGCAGTATAAAAAGCAGGATAATGAGGAAAAGCTGAAACACATCAGTTACAACCAGCCAGCTTTGAAAGACAATCCTGCGGAATTCTGGAAAGGCAAGAACTGCCGCTAAAACACCGGAGGACAGCGCCGCATAAATAATATTTGTCACTCTAAGCCAATGCGATAAGAGCAATTCAAACTTCATATCTGTCCCTCCTATACCAATTCCCATCCGGCGCTGACTACGCTGGAGAGCGTCAAAAGTCGGTTTACAATCGCCTCGGCCATCTGAGCCTTTGCTTTACCAACGGAAAGAAAATCCGCCTGAATCTCTACCTTGCCGCCAATTACATCACTGCTCTCCAAATTCGTAAGATACAATGTTTTACACGAATTGCTGTTGATCAGAAGCGCGCGTATTTCTGTTTCCGCATTTTCCTGACAGGTAACAGAAATGCGGTAGGTTCGTTCCGTTTCTTCACCGCAGGTAATGGGCTTGATCTTTACCGCCAGCGGCCGGAACAGCAGATTTGAAAGAATCAGAATAACCGCTGCGGCAACCGCAAAAAGACAGCTGCCGGAACTGGACAGTACACCGACAGCGGCCGTACACCAAAGAGTTGCTGCTGTATTTAGCCCACGGACGGTTCCGCCCTCCTTAAAAATCACCCCGCTGCACAGGAATCCAACGCCGGACACAATGTAACTGGCAATCCGGTACACCTCATCCGAGCCGGACATGAGCGGAAACATCAGGAACAGGCAGGCCCCCATTGAAATCAGAACATTGATACGGATTCCGGCGGGATGGCCGGTAATCTGGCGCTCTAATCCGATCAAGAATCCCAATAGAACCGAAAGACCGATCCGGCCCATAAACTTCAATACCCCATAGGGTCGCCCCCATTCTCAAATTTTTTTTACAGGGCAAAGTATAACTGTTTTTTACTGTTAAGCCTATGGCTAAATCCTTGCGATTCCCTTGCTTTTCGGCAAGAAAATAAGCAGTCACCATCTGGTGACTGCTTATATATTTTAACGATGACTTTTAAACCCTTTTTCATACGATTGCTCTGTTTACATCTAAATTTCTGATTGTCGGAGCTTATCATTAAATTTATATCCAATTCCCCAAATGGTAAGTATATATTCCGGCGCATCCGGGTTTGGCTCTATCTTTTTTCTCAGTTTGCGTATAAAGGCCATAATATTACTGTCCGCAGTATAGTATTCCTCCGCCCAAACCGCCTGATAGATCTGCTCTTTTGTAAACACCTCTCCACGATTCCGGGCCAAGAAATAGAGGATGTCAAACTCTTTGGGAGTAAGCTGGATCTCTGCGCCGTCCCGGATAACACGGCGGCTTTTGGAATCAATCAGAAGATTTCCGCAAACCAAAGAGGTGCTGGCCGCTTCTGGGATTGCCTCTCCCAACTCCAGCATGAGAGAGTCGGATTTTCCTGCATACAACGCCTCCAAGGCGTCATACAGTTCCTTCGCTGCCTGTGTCTGTGGATGCTGGGTTTGGAGCGTATTGCAAAACCACTGTAAGGTAAGGAAATCCAATGATACAAAGTTTACTCTCTTCATCAAGTCCCCTCCCCTACAACAATGTATGGTATTTCTGAATATACCACCGTTTGGCGGCCGTTACCAGCAGCATATAGGCCAGAATGGTGACCGCCAGAAATCCAAAATACCAAAGCGGAAGGGGAGCCAGGCCGAGCAGGTGGGCCGCTGGGGTATAGACAATCGCAGTAAGGATCAAAAGCCCGGCAGAGGTGACCAGCCATACAACCCCGGATGCCCTGCTCCTTAGAATAGAAAGCTGCTTTGTGCGGAGCAGGTGCAGAATAAGCACTTGCGTCCACATAGACTCTAAAAACCATCCTGTATGGAATAGAATTGCAAATTGACTCTGCATCGCAGAGGACAATTCTGTAAAATTGTCTCCCAGTAAAGCTGGACACAGGATAAAGTATAGAAAAGCAAAAGTCGCCAGATCAAACAGGGAGCTTAACGGGCCGAAAAAGCGCATGAAGCGCCCCAATGTTTTTCCTGACCACTCGCTTGGTTTTTCATAGACATCCGCATCGACGCGATCCCACGGCAAAGTCATGCACAGAATATCGTAAAGGAGGTTCAGCAAAAGAAGTTGAAGTGCCGTCATCGGCAGGAAGGGTAAAAAGGCGCTGGCAAGTACAATCGAAAAGATATTGCCGAAATTGGAGGACGCGGTAATCCGTATGTACTTTAACATATTGGCAAATGCTTTCCGCCCCTCTAAAATACCCTGTTCCAGCACATTCAAATCTTTCTTCAGCAAAATCACATCCGCAGATTCTTTTGCGGCTTGTGTGGCCGTGTCTACGGAAATCCCCACATCTGCCGCTGTCATGGCGGCTAGATCATTCATTCCATCACCCAAAAAGCCGACTGCATGACCATTCTCGCGCAGCATACGGATGATCTGAGATTTCTGTCCGGGGGAAAGCTGGGAAAAAACGGTTGTCTTTTCTACGGCAAGAAGCTGTTCATCCTCAGACAGCTCCTCCATTTCTTCTCCGGTTAAGATATGTTCTGTCTCGATTCCCAGCCTCCGGCAGATGGAAAGGGTTACACTTTTTTGATCGCCAGTCAGTACCTTTACCTGGACATGGAGCTGCTCCAATTTCTGCAAAGCACTGGCGGCAGAGCTTTTGGGCGCGTCAAAAAACACGACATATCCCAGCAAGATAAGCTCCGCTTCATCCTCCATCTGAAGCCTGCTCTGGCTTGATACAGGTTTGTAGGCCACAGCCAGGACTTTCATTCCATCTTCGGTCATTTCGTCAACGATAGCATGGATGCCGCCAGAGTCAGCGGTATCTATCTTTAGTGTCTGTCCCTTGTGTTGGACATACTGGCAGCGGGAATATACGCTGTCGACATCGCCTTTTGTAATAATATAGTTTTCCTTTTCTGGAACAGATAAGAGGACACTAACGCACTTACGTTCATAATCAAAAGGGAGCTCGTCTAATTTTTGGATCGTTTCGCCCAACGAGAAAAAATGGTTTTCCCTTCCAGGCATACTGGAACATTTCAGGATTGCCTGGTCTAAATGGTTTGCAACGCCTGTATGATAAAAGCTGTTTAAGTAGGCGCAGTCCAATACCTCCCTGCTTTCCTCCCCCAAAATATCAAGATAGTATTCCAGTATCACTTCATCTCCGGTTAGGGTACCCGTCTTATCTACACACAGGACATCCATGCTGCCAAAGCTCTGCATCGCATTTATGTTTTTTACAATCGTTTGTTTTTCCCCCATGGCAGAGCTTCCTTTTGCAAGGCAAGCATTGATCACCATGGGAAGGAGCTCCGGGGTCAGGCCGACAGCCACAGAAAGAGAAAATAGAAACGAGGTCAGCCAGTCGCCTTTGGTGATGCCGGAAACGACAAATACAACCGGAACCAAGGCCACCATAAAGCGAATCAAAACCCAGGCAATCGAATTTGCTCCTGTATCAAAGCTGTGCTTGTTCCGTTGGAGTTCGGAGAGGTAGCCTCCATATACGGTGCTGCCGCCCACAGCCAAGACGATACCCTTTCCCTCTCCGCTGATTACGCTGCTCCCCATGAAGGCTATATTGGAAAAGCGATCCAGTGGAATTTGAGTAGCAGAGGCCAGACGATTTGTATTTTTCTCTAATACATTACTCTCTCCGGTTAAAAGGGCCTGCGAAACAAACAGGTCTTGCGCTTCAATCAATCTCAGGTCCGCGGGGACCCGCTCACCGGCTGAAAGCGACACAGTGTCTCCTACTACCAATTCCTCCGACGAAATTTCAAGCTGCTGTCCCTGTCGGTAGACGGAAACGGTCGTTTTAATTTGCTGAATGAGAGTATCCGCGGCATGGCCGGCTTTTCGTTCCTGGATCAGCCGTACCATCCCACTGATTATAAGCATAGACAAAATGATGACCACACTGGTCCCGTTTCTGCCGGAGTTGGATTTCAAACAGACATCGGTGATGAAAGAGACAATAGCCAATACAAACAATATCACACTGAAGGGATTGATAAACGCCCGTTTTATACGCTGAAAAAAAGAATGGGCTTGTAAAGAATAGCCGACATGATTGCTGCCATGCTGTTTTCGCATCTGCTCTATTTGTTCTTGGGTTAAGCCGCCTTCCTTTACATGAAAATCATTATAAAGCTGCTCTATATCTTTTAATGCGTATTTTTTCAAACGCTCGTGAGGAGAAATATGTATAGTGCCCACAGAGGTTTCCTCCATTTTGCAGAGTATATTTAAATATAGTTTAGCACATTATCCACGGGTTTTCTCCAAACAAATTCTTGCTTTTTTCTTGCGCTTTTAATTGTCAACAATATCGCTATCCGGGACATTGCCTTTTCCCACGAAAACGATCTTGTCTTTGACCCGGCTTTTTCCTGCTAATTTGGAAGAATGGATTCCACTGCTCCAATGATTTTGTCAAATCATTTCAGCACGTTTTTTACTTAGACTATATAAACCATTACATTAGGCACTCGTTTTTTTCATACATTTGATTTATTCAAAATGACATTTTTGCTATACTTAATTTGTGCAATATGCGCAATACTTTTTAGGGAGTAATTTAAAATGAACAGGATGAAACGATTGCTTGCCGCAGCACTGACGTTTGCCGCGACGCTGTCTCTTGCAAGTTGCGGTACTTCCAACAGCGAGGATTCTGTCGGTCAGACGCCCGCTCCGCCATCTCAAACGGCGGAATCGCAGTCTGCTGGACGGGAGTTGAGTATGGCGCTCTCAGTAGATCCAGATGGCTTGGATCCGCAGCGCACAACAGCTGCCAGTACATTTCAGATTACCAATAATCTATACGATACGCTTCTTCGGGTCAATACAGATGGTTCTCTGAGGGAAGGGCTGGCCCAGAAGTGGGAGGTATCGGAGGATGGTCTGACACTGACGTTTCACTTGCGGCCGGATGTTCGCTTCCATAACGGCGACATCTGTGACGCACAGGCCGTAGTAGCCTCATTCCAGCGTCTGAAGGAAGAGGAAAGCCCCCGCGCTGCGGACTATGCCAATTATACGTTTTCTGTTCAGGATGCGGATACTGTGGTAGTAACCTGTGAAGCACTAGATGTGGCAGCACTCTCCAATTTTGCCTATCCATGGTCCGCCGTTGTGGATGTCAAGGCCGCAGATACGTTGAAAAATCAACCGGTAGGCACCGGCCCGTATCGTTTGCAAGAGTGGGTGCCTCAGCAATCCCTGACGCTTGCAAAAAATCCGGACTATTATGACACGGTCAATCTGGATACGATCAACTTCAAGATGATGCCGGATGCAACGGCGCAGATTGCATCTTTGCGTAATGGAGAACTGGACATTATCTCGGTCAGCGGCGATCAGGTGGCTGCCTTTGAAAATGACCCGCAGTTCAATGTAATCACCACGCCGTCCAATGGTCTTCAGCTGATGGCGATGAATTTGCAGAACGAGGCGCTGTCGGATGTACGGGTGCGTCAGGCTATCAACTATGCGGTGGACAAGCAGGCGCTGATCGACACGGTATGGTGGGGCTATGGTCAGAAGATCGGTTCGCATTACCCCACAGTTCTGAAAGAATATGTGGATATGAATGACCGATACCCTTACGATCCGGAAAAGGCCAAAGAACTGCTGTCTCAAGCGGGATATCAGGACGGTCTCACGCTAGAAATGTATCTGCCCAAGAGTTATCCAGCATATGTCAGCGCCGGGCAGGTCATCGCTGACTCGCTGAAAGAAGTGGGAATCACCTGTAATATCACTATCGTGGAATGGGCGGCGTGGCTGTCGGACGTGTACAACGGAAGAAACTATGATCTGACTGTGGTAGGACACACGGGGCGTCTGGACCCGTATGTGCTCTTGGCACGTTATCAGTCTGACAGCAGTGAGAACTACTTCAATTATTCCAATGAAGAAGTGGATCAGCTGCTTGCAGATTATAAGAGCGAAACCGATGAGGACAAGCGTACAGAAATCGTGCAGCGGGTCCAAGAGATCCTGGCTCAGGATGTGCCTGCCTATTATATTCAGGACCCTATTACCATTTACGTGACAGACAGCGCAGTAACCGGTTTTCAGTTGTATCCCATCGATATTTATGAATTGAAAGATATATCTCTCGGACAATAAGAACAGGGGGCGGGTCCTGCCGGATGCAGGGCCCGCCTGCTTTGAAGGATTTTGATGTTGCACGCACTTCTTAGATAAGGGAGAGTAACCTCAGGAAGGACGGATAGTTCTCTATGCTGAAACTGGTGGTCAGACGTCTACTCAGCGCCATTGCCGTGCTGTTTGTTGTATCGCTTATTACATTTGTGGTTCTATTATGTATCCCCGGTGACCCCGCGCAGTTGATTCTTGGGGTTGAGGCCACGCCGGAAAAGGTTGAGGCCCTGCGTGCCTCGATGGGGCTGGACCGGCCTTGGTACGTCCAGTATATGCATTGGATTCAGGGGGTACTTACCGGGAATTGGGGCACTTCATATCTGTACGGTGAAAATGTTTGGACGCTAATTTGTCAGCGGCTTCCCGTTACTTTCTCCGTTGCGCTGCTGTCCATGGCAGCCGCACTTGTTGTATCCGCTATTCTGGGAATCTTGGCCGCGCTGAAAAAGGGTTCACCTGTGGATCTACTGTCGCGTACCGTGATGCAGATTGGCGGTGCGGTGCCCTCTTTCTGGCTGGCTATGCTGTTTATGCTGCTGTTTTCCTCCTATTTGGGATGGTTCCCGGTCACGGGGTATACCGCTCCCGGTGAAAATTTCGGTGCGTTTTTGAAATGCATCGCATTACCTTCTCTGGTGCTGGCTATCGGGGAACTGGGAATTCTGATCCGCATTGTGCGGTCATCCATGCTGACGGCCCTGCAACAGGATTTTATGATGAGCGCAAATGTGAAAGGCCTGCCTCCCGCTAGGGCCATTGTGCATTATGCTCTGCGCTCGGCGATTATTGCCCCCATCACCATCTCAGGTATGCAGCTGGCAAAACTATTGGGAGGAACGGTCATTGTAGAGACAATTTTTGCTCTGCCGGGCATTGGCCGTCTGATGCTGACTGCCGTGGAGCAGCGGGACATCATTCTTTTGCAGGGAATCGTGCTCTTTATTACCTCCATGGTGGTTTTGGTATCGCTGGTCACGGATCTGGCGGTTATGGCCGCCAACCCCACTATCCGTACCGGAGAGGAGACCGTACAGGGATGAAGAAAAAACAGAGCGTATCTTTCTGGGCAGGTGCTATCATGGCGGCCAGCATCGCAGCTATATGTATCATTTCGTTTTTCTGGATGCCTGCAGATCCAGAAAAGATGGATACACTGAACCGGTTTGCGCTGCCCAGTGCGGCACACCTTTTAGGGACCGACCAATTTGGGCGCGATGTCCTGAGCCGAATCATGGAGGCGTCTCGCTGGGCTCTGCTGGTAGGCGTGTGCTCGGTCACCGTGGGCGCGCTGGCGGGCAGCATTATTGGCGCATCGGCGGCCATGCTCAAAGGCGCGGTGCGCGCAGTTATTATGCGGTTTATTGACGGCATGATGTCCTTTCCTGGTATTTTGCTTGCGATGATGCTGGTCACGGTTTTGGGCAAGGGGATTTTGGGCGCTGTGTTGGCCATAGGGCTTTTTATGGTTCCTACATTTTCCAGGCTGGTATACTCCATGGTGCTGGAGAATAAACAGCGCCTATATATCAAGGCCGCGCACAGCTATGGATGCAGTGGAGGATATATTGTGTTGTTTCATATGCTGCCGGATATGCTTCCCAGACTGATTACCCAATTCAGCTCCAGCATCGGCGGTGCTGTGCTTCTGGAGTCCTCTCTTTCCTTTTTAGGATTGGGGATCCAGCCTCCGACACCCAGTTGGGGCATGATGCTGAACGAGGCACGGCAGTTTGTTCTGAACTATCCGTATATTGCTATTGCCCCGGGTGTGGTGCTCCTGATTACGGTGTTGGGGTTTAATCTTTTGGGGGATGGGCTGAACGACCGGCTGGTGAAAAGGAGATCGAAAACATGAATGATGCGGTTTTGGAAATTGAGGGACTTACGGTGCGCAGCGCTGAGGGAGACGCTCTGGTGAAAAATGTGGGCCTCTGTCTGAAACGGCAGGAATGTCTGGGAATTGCAGGCGAGTCCGGCTCAGGAAAAACAATCACAGCAAAAGCGATCCTCCATCTACTGCCGCAGGATCTGACAGCCTCTGTGACACATCTGCGGGTTTTGGGGGAGGATCTGCTGAACCTGCCGGAAAAGGAGCGGCGTATATTTCTGGGCAAGAAAATCGGTTTTGTACCGCAGAACACGGTGGCTTATTTGCATCCCTTGATCAAAATCAAGAATCAACTGACGGATGGGTACCACATCCATTTCCAGACGTCCAAAAAGGCTGCGCAGGAACGGGCGAAAACGCTTTTGGACCGGGTGGGTATCCGCGACGTAAACCGCGTGATGGAGAGCTATCCCGCACAAATCTCCGGCGGGATGCGCCAAAGGGTAAACATAGCCATGGCGCTGATGTGCGAGCCTCAGGTCATCATTGCGGATGAGCCCACCACCGCGCTGGACTGCGTTGTAAAGCAGCAGGTCATTGAACTATTCCACTCGATCAACGAACAGCAGCATGTGGCGATCATTATGATTTCTCATGATCTGAACCTGATTCGGCGGTATTGCGACAAGGTGGCGGTAATGTATGCGGGACAGATAGTGGAGTCGGGCGGAAGCAACGAAGTATTTTCACAGCCGCAGCACCCCTATACACAGGCGCTGCTGTCTGTGATCCCCCGGCTGGACCAGGACCGCAACGTCCGGCTCAATGAGATTCCAGGCTATGTCCCGGAGCATGGAAGGGATACCAGCCACTGCCTGTTCCAGCCCCGCTGCAGTGCATGCCGGCAGGAGTGCGGCGGCTCGGTTAAGAGCTCCCGGAGAGATGGACATTTTGTGCGGTGCAGCAAAGCATGGGAGGAGTGCAGGGCATGACGGCAGTATTGGAGGCAATCGGCATGGAAAAGCGGTTTCCCGTCAAGCAACAGATGCTGCTGAGACGCAGGGACACGTTTCAGGCGCTTCAGGGGATCGATCTGGCACTGTACTCAGGACAGACTCTGGGCGTGGTAGGAGAAAGCGGAAGCGGAAAATCCACTTTGGGAGAGATATTTGGCGATCTGCAGCAGCCTACATCGGGAATCGTGCGATACAAAGGGCAGGATATCCGCTCACTGGGAGAAAAGGAGTACCGGCGCTTTCGCCGCAATGTGCAATATATTTTCCAAAATCCCAAAGAATCCATGAACCCTTATTATACTGTGGAGAGAATCCTTGTAGAGCCTATGAAGATCCTGGTGGACGGCTTTAAACCGCATAAAGCCCGGGAAACGGTGCGGGAGATGCTCAACCGTGTGGGACTGCCGGATTCCACCCTGGGCAAATATCCCTCGGAACTCAGCGGCGGGCAATGCCAGCGCATTGCCATTGCCCGCGCATTGCTGCTCTCGCCCGAGGTCATTATCTGCGATGAATGTGTGTCCGCGCTGGATGTGTCCATTCAGGCGCAGATCCTGAACCTGTTGAAGGATCTTCAAAAGGAATTTTCTACAGCATATCTCTTTATCTCTCACGATATTGGCGTGATCCACTATATGTCGGATTTTATCGTTGTGATTAACCGTGGCCGCATTGTGGAGCAGGGAGAGGGGAGCCAGTTGATCCGTACGCCGAAAGACGACTATACAAAACGGCTGATTGCAAGCTCATGTTCAACGGGGGAGGGCTGTGTATGCGGTGTACGGTAATCGGCTGCTGGGGGGGGTGCTGTCGGGTAAACGAAGCCTGTAGTGCTTATCTGTTGAGTTGCCAAGGAGAACATCTACTTCTGGACTGCGGCAGCGGGGCGGCGTCTATGCTGCAGAACGCATTGCCTCTTCAGGAGTTACACCATGTGCTGCTGTCCCACTATCATTACGACCACTGCAGCGACGCGGGGGCACTGAGCTATGGCAGGCTGATCCAAATGCAGACTGGGGCTGCACAGCAACCACTGCATTTTTATGGGTTGCCGGTCGAACCGTATTTTGAACATTTGACCATGGAGCCGTATACCTATGCGCAGACTATTGGGGCAGATGATAAGCTGCAGATCGGGCCATTTTGCTGCACCTTTCACAAAACAGCACATCCGGTGGAGTGCCTTGCGGTAAAAGTAAAATGTGGGCAGTCCACTCTGGTGTATACGGCAGATGGCGCCTATACGCCCAAACTGGCAGAGTTTGCAGAGGGTGCCGATCTTCTGATCGCAGAGTGCAGCCTGTATGCCGGGGCGGATGGAGCCCGTGCTGGCCACATGACCAGTACGGACGTGGCCCAACTGGGGTGTAAGGCTGCGCCAGGCATGCTGCTACTCAGTCATCTGCCGCTGTATGGGGACCCTCATCTGCTGGTGGACCAGGTGAAGGCCCAGTGGAACGGAGAAGTGCGCCTGGCACAGACACTGATGACGGTGGAACTGCCAGCCCTGAAACGGGAGGAGAGTGTGCCCTGATGGAATTTCAACTGGTTCTGGTGCGCCATGGCTACTCGCTGGGCAACGAAAAAAGCCTGTTCAGCGGGTGGAGCGACGTACCGCTCACAGAAAGGGGGCGCCGGGAACTGAGGGAGCTGCGGCAGGTAATCCGCTACCCTAGGACAGGACGCTACTTCAGCTCCGACCTTTCCCGTTGCAGGGAGACGTTTCAGGAACTGTACGGACCGCACATCGTACTGGACGGCCTGCGCCCGGAGTTCCGCGAGATCTGTTTTGGCTCATTGGAAAACCGTCCTGGTACACAGGAGGACTTTATGCATTTTTTCCGGGCTTGGCTGGCAGGGCACCCCATCCTTGATGTAGAGACATATAAGGCGTTTCGCCGGAGGGTTCTGGAGGCAGTAGCAGGCTTGATGAGGGATTGCCTGGCTCAAGGAAGTCAAAGCGCTACGGTGGTGACACATTCCGGACTGATTAAAACAGCGGTCACAGCGCTGAACCACTGGGGACCAGAGCAATGGCCACAGATCGAGGCTCCCAACGGACTGGGATATATTCTGACACTTTCCGCAGAGAACGGTCTGAGGCTTTCCTCGCAGCGGCCTCTATCAACCTGTTTTCAAAAAGATGCTGTGGGCGCAATATACTAATAGGACTTCTAAAAGTGGGCCACCCGCACTACGAAAGCCCTTTCCTGAGTCATGGACGTGAAACGCTCTGAGGGAGGCCTTACCCGGTTTACATGACAGCGGTTCCAATAAGTTCCTGCATATTTATTACGGCAGAGTAAAAAATCTGCTGGAAAAGTATACCTTTCAGAAAAAGCAAATTGCTGTTTTACGCCCTAAATAGTACCATCCAAGTCAGGTGATACCGGAGGAAACACTGGAGGCAATGGCTATTCCAGAAATACAGCCGGTGTCGCTCCGGCCTGCGGTCCAACCGGTGGTGAGCCGCCGCCGCCAGGCGTGGAACCCCCCTTTGAAAAGATCCCCCTGGCCCCCGGGGGCAGAATTCGGAGACCAGTGAAATGGAAAAGCAGTCCGTTACAAAATACAGTGTTTAGGACAAAATAGAAAGGTACAATAAGAAAGTGGGTGAAAACCGTCTGAACAGTGGTTTTGGCCCGCTTTTCTTCGGCCAAACCAGCAGACGAAAGACTCCAATGTTCCTCTCCGGAGGGCCTTCCAGAAGTAGATATATGACCGGATCTTACTTGCATTTCCTGATGGCTCCGCTCACACCATATCCTGTGTTATACCCTTTCCCATAAAGGATAGGACCCTCTTGCCGAGTTACTGTGCGCAACTTCAACTATTCAATATGTACTGTACCTCTACAACGCATAAGAGGACTCCGTGGACGTGCCCTCTTGAAAATATTGGGACAATGTGATACAGTAAGAATGCCAAGTGTGCCGGCACACTTCTGTCTTTTGCAAGCAAAAGACAATAACAACTGACAGCAGTGGAGCCGGGGCGCAATTTAAAAAAGGAGGAACAACATGAAACGGGCAAAAAAGGGATTGGCGGCATTACTGTCTATATGTATGTTAGTAACCTTTCTTCCTGCAAGTGCCTTAGCTATTGGGCCGGAAGTAGGAGCAGAAGGATTAGACGAGGAAGCGGTCGCCCCAGTGGAAGAGGAAACGGAGCCGGTAGGAGAACCTGCCGAGCCAGATAACGGAGCCTACAGCGCTCTGAAGCAGGCGATTGAAGCTGCATCAGATGGTAAAGAAACTACGGTTACACTGGCAGGTGATATCGCCGGGATGACGACGGAGCAGATCATCACCATTCCGGAAAACAAGAATATTATCTTGGACATGGAGGGCCACAGTATTACCGTGGCGTCGGACTTTACGGGCAGGCCGATTGTGAACAAAGGTACCCTGACGGTAACGGGGAACGGCACAATCGATGCGTCTGCATCTAAGACAGGCGGATATGGCGCGATTGACAATTATGGTACACTGACTATCGAAAACGGTACATATACTGGCTCAGTTGATGCAAGTGGCGCTTCCATTAAAAATCGCCCTGATAGTGTTTTGAAGATTCAGGATGGAACGTTTAACGGAGCAGTGACAGCGGTTTATAACGCAGGCAAGACTTATATATACGATGGTACTTTTGATTGCCGTTCCTGCTCAAGCTGTAATAGTAGCAGTTGGGGATATACCATTCAAAGCCATCAGGATTCTGAAGAGAGTGCCAAACCGGAATTGTATTTCTATAATGGTACTGTTATTGGTGTACAAGGGGCTTTTTCCACATCGGCAGGCTATTCGGAAGTGCGGGACGGCGAGTTTAAAACCGTGGCATGCGATAAGCACTCCAATGGTAGTTCTGCGTTCTATGCACTGTACGTTGCGGGAGAATCCGGTGAGGTAGAGTGTAATGTTTATGGTGGTGAATTTACTTCTATAAGTAAAGTTGCAGCATTTGTTGGAAATAGTAACGATGGCGGAGATAAGGAGGAGGCGCTAGTCCATATCTATGGCGGTAGCTTTATCTCTCAATCTGACGATAAAGAGGCAGTTCATGTAGACGAGGCACTTGGCGGATTAGAGATTGCTGGCGGCACCTTCTCCAGCGATGTGAGCGAGTATGTGGTGGAGGGAACGGAGATCACCGAAGGCCCCGACGGCACCTTCATCGTGGGTGAGCTGGACGAGAGCAACAGCGTTGCAGAGACCGGCGGCCGGCACTATGCCACCCTCCAGGCGGCGATTGATGCCGCTGAGAGTGAAGGACAGGTCGTGACACTGAACAGGGATACCACGGAGAACGTTAAGGTATCTGCTGGTAAAACGCTCATTCTGGATTTGAATGGTCACAATCTGACGGGAAAGGCGGATAGCTGGGCGCTTGTTGTGGAGGGCGATCTTACGATCCGGGACAGCAAGGCGTCTGCTGAGGGCCCCGTGGTCAGCGCGGACTATGAAACCGTGACCTATGCTTCCGGCAAGATTGAGAGCGCATCGAGCGGCTATGCAGTTCAGGTGCAGAACGGCGGTAATCTGGTGCTGGAGAGCGGTACGGTTATCGCCACAAAAGGCAACGGAATCAATGTGCTTGCCCAGCAGACTCCGAATGGGGAGGTGGTTAGCTCCAGCCTCACCGTGAAGGGCGGATATGTGAATTCGGAGGAGTATGGTCTCGGCGCCTATGGGAACAAGGCTGTATTGAACGTAAGCGGCGGCGTGATCGTGGCAGATAACAATGCCGTGGTGGCCGGAAACGGTACGGTAAATGAAACAACAAATGCCGGCGGCACCGAGATCAACCTGACCGGCGGCACACTGATCGGGCATATTACCTCCAGCGGCTACATTGCCTGCGGCGTGTACCATCCCCAGAGCGGCAAGCTGACCATCTCCGGCGATGTGGATATTTACGCCGACGGCGGCGTGGGCGTGCTGATGCGTGCGGGCACCGCCGAGATTACCGGCGGAACGATTACCGGAACAGGTACGGCGGCCGGCTGGGTAGGCGACAATAAGAACGCAATTCCTTGCAGCGGCGTGGTATATGATGAGGCCGCAAAATATCCAGCCCTTGCTTCGGGAGACAAGGCTTCCATCAGCGGAAGCGCCGTGATCAAGGCTACCGGCGCGGGTGTGGACTCTGTGGTGGTGCGGACATCCGATGAAACGAAGGAGAGCCGTATGGAGATCTCCGGCGGCACGTTCTCCAGCGATGTGAGCGACTACCTGGCGAAGGGCTTCAGCCTGATCGCCAACAGCGACGGAACCTTTGGCGTGGACAGGCTGAATGAGAGTAACGCCGCGGCTGTCGTGAATGGAACCTATTATGGCACTCTGGCTGAGGCCGTCGGCGCAGCCCAGGACGGCCAGACCGTGACGGTGCTCAAGGATCTGGCCACCGCTCCGGTGACCACCAGCGCAGGCATCACGCTCGACCTGGACGGCCATACCCTGCGGATTGTCAGCGATACGTCTGGGGTTGCATATGGTCTCCAATTCACAGCAGGAACCGGCGTGGTGAAAAATGGTACAGTCATTGACATGCGCGGTGAGGGAAAGACCGCGCAGAATATGATCGCACTCAACGTAACCGGCGCAACGAAGGTAACGACTTCGTCGGTAGAGTTCCAGACCTATCAGCCGCGCACTCTGGCATCTCCTTATTACAACAAGGTCGTTGAGGTGTCGGACGGCGGTACACTGACCCTGGATGCGGGCACAGTGCTCCGTGATCTGCCCAATGGCGACGACAACGACGAAACATACGGTGCAATCGGCGTTTCCATCATGGGAGCCGGCGAGGAGAGTGCTCCCACCACCCTCACGGTCAATGAGGGGACGCGCATCGAGACAGGCAGCGCCGCCATCATGGGCAATGGCACAAAACACAACACGGTGATCAACATCAACGGCGGCGAGCTGACCGGTACCGACGGCTATGCCATCTACCACCCCCAGTCCGGCGAGCTGAATATTACGGGCGGAAGGCTGACCGGCGGGGAGACCGGCATTGAGATCCGCGCGGGTAAACTGAACCTCTCCGGGGATGCAGTTATCACCGCCAAAGGGATACCGACAACCACTACCCCCAACGGCAGCGGCACAACCACGGTGGGCGCTGGCATTGCCGTGACGCAGCATACTACCAAGCTCCCTCTTAAGGTCAATATCTCCGGCGGAACCATTTCCGGCTATACCGCGCTGTACCAAAGCAACCCCGAGAAAAATGATGACGATGCTCTGAAGAAGGTCGAGCTGAACGTGACTGGCGGTACATTTGTGGCGACAAACAGCGGTACGCTGGCCGTATACAGCGAAAATAAGACCAGCTTCATCTCCGGCGGCCGGTTCTCCTTCGATCCCTCCGACTATGTGACTGAGGGGAAGATCGCCGTGGCGGAGGACGGCATGTACGGCATCCAGGACAAGAATACGACTGCGGCTGAGGTTGTGGCTGGCGAGCCTGAGGTGAAGGCCGCTGATGGTATTGGAGAGAGTGTGACCCAGGCAGTTGCTAAGACTGAGGCCACCGGACTGACCGGCGAGGCCAATGGCGAGGCAAACACCAATACTGTGACCGTGGAAGCGGGCACGGAAGCCTTGAAGAAAGAGGATATTACCGTCACGGATAAGAACGTCACTATCGTGGTGCAGCCGTATCTGGACATTACAGTAGAGAGTTATGGCACCAAGGAAATGAAGCTGGACATTACCCCCATGGTGCGTACCGTGGCGACAACGGCGGACGTAGATAAAAACGGAACCATTATCCTTGAAGGCGGCGAGAAAAATGCGGTCGTTATGGAAGATCCCAAGCCGATGAACGTGACTACCAACGTCACTCTGCGCGTGCCCCTGCCCAGCGGGTTTAGGACAGACAACCTCTATGTGGAGCACGCCAAGGACAACGGACGCACTTATCTCTACAAGGCGACAGTGACGGAGAGTAGTGGAAGCAATACCGCCACCTTTACCACCCGTCACGGGTTCAGCACCTTCACTTTGAAGGCGGAGGTCAGCCCAGCGGCTGAGATTGACGGTACCTACTATGAGACACTTCAGGATGCCGTGGACGACGTGCAGGACGGCCAGACCATCAGGCTGGAGAAGGATGTCGACAGCAAGGTCACCGTAAGCCGCGAGGTCACCTTTAGCATTGACATCAACGGAAAAAAGTTCGACTCGGACAATATTACCGCCGGCTCCGGCTACAGCCTGAGCCGCGACGGCAATACCTTTACCGTGGAGGAGGAGAGCCACGGCGGCAGCTCCTCCTCCGGCTCAACCCGGTACACGGTGAGCGTGGAGGACACGGACAACGGCAGCGTGAAGGTGAGCCCCACCCGCGCCTCCAAGGGGAGCACGGTGACTGTCACCGTGAAGCCCGACGAGGGGTATGAGCTGGACGAGCTGACCGTCACCGACAAGAACGGCGATTCCGTCAAGCTCACCGACAAGGGCGACGGCAAGTACACCTTCCAGATGCCCGCCTCCAAGGTCACGGTGGAGGCCGTGTTCACGGCGGTGGAGCCGGAGCCGGAGGGCCTGCCCTTCACCGATGTAACGAGCGGCGACTGGTTCTATGACGCCGTGGCGTATGTGTACGACAAGGGAATGATGGAGGGGACCACGGACACCACCTTCGCCCCCGCCATGAACCTGACCCGGAGCATGATCGCCCAGGTGCTCTACAACCTGGAGGAGCGGCCGGAGGCGCCCGGCGCGGCGGGCTTCCCCGACGTGGCGGCGGGCGCGTGGTACGCCGACGCGGTGAACTGGGCGGCGGCCCGCGGCATCGTGAAGGGGTACGACACCGGCGCGTTTGGGCCGGAGGACAGCGTGACCCGGGAGCAGCTTGCGGCGATTCTGTACCGCTACGCGCAGGCGAAGGGCTATGACACCACCCAGGGCGGGATGGCCGTGCGGGAGTTCAGCGACTCTGCCAGCATCTCCGACTGGGCGCAGGAGGCCATGGCGTGGGCGGTCAACGCGCAGGTGCTCTCCGGCAAGGGGAACGGCGTCCTGGATCCCCAGGGCACCGCGACCCGCGCCGAGGTGGCCCAGATGCTGATGAACTTCGTCGAGCACGTGGGCTGAACACAGTTCCATTCAAAGAGCAATAAAAGAGCCCCCCGGAATCCCATTGGGATTCCGGGGGGCTTAGTCTGTCCGCAAACTCTCCGGCTAAAGCGTTCAGATAGACTGATAAAAATTGTCTATTATGACTAAGGATATGAAGAGGGGCTTTCCGTTGTACTGCAAGTGTTTGGGGACGAAAGAGAAGGAAGTGCGTCAAAAAAAGGCAAAATATTCAGCGGACTGCTGAAAATGGAATTCTCTGTTGTTGGATATTGACAAATAAACGATATGACATTATCATTTAATCAAAAATAAACGTTTTATAAAAATGATTAGCAAATGGAGGCGCGGCTATGATGACTGAATTGAAGAGGGCAGGTGGAAACGAGCTGCGGGACTTTAAGGAGCTCTCACTGGAAGAACTGCGCCGCGGATACGTCATCCATAGAGATGGTACTTACACCTGCATTTTCTGCGGCGCGTCTTTTGAGACAGGCGTCATCTATCACAGCCGCGGGCGTGATGTGACGGCAGAGCGGGCGATACGGGAGCATATGCAGGAAGTCCACTCCGGCACATTCTGGCCCATGCTGGAGCTGGATAAGACGCTCAACGGTCTGACCGAGGTGCAGAAGACGCTGCTATCCTGCATCTATGAGGGGAAAAGTACGGACGCGATCGGTGAGATCATGGGAATCAGCACTGCCACAGTACGCGCCCACAAATTCAACCTACAGAAAGCCAAAAGGGAGGCCAAGATCCTGCTGGCTCTGTTGGAGATTCTGGAAGGCGAGGAGCCGCCTGTTCCCCGCCCGGTGCACGGAGAGAGCGGAGCGGAGTCTTCCGGGATAGAACAGACAGACGACCTGTTTTCACTCAATATGCTGCACCCATTTTTTACACAGTTCCGGTATAAATAGGGGGGACGATATGGAACGGCCGAGCCCAGGGCGGAGAAAGATCTGGAACATAACCATGTTTATCATCAGCTATGCGCTGAACAATCTGGTCAGCGGCATCATCTATGATACCTATGTCAATTACATGCAGGAGATGGCGCGTTCGGTAGCGACATCCTTTTGGGCGTTTTATGGGTATGCGACCTTTATCAGTGCTCTGATGCTGCTGCTGATTCCGAAGACGGGCTATAAAAAACTTTTGGTGTTCTGTTCGGCCTCCTGTGCGGCGGCCCTGTTGAGCGCGGTATTCATGCAGACTGAGTCTGTATTCTTTCTGACCACTCTGCTTGCACTGGTAGGCATTCAGCTCCATTATATTATGCTGGCGCCTTATGTGGCGGTGTTTACCGACCAGAGCAACAATATTGACTGGTATACGCGGGCCTACTATCTGGGTTACCTGGGGTATTTTCTTACTACTTATCTGGGCGGCGTGCTGACGGTCAAGATGTTTTCCCTGCGGGCGGGCGTGACCTATCAGGCGGCAAAAACACTGACGGAACACGTCGACACCATGGCGCCCGGGCTGCGGGAACACTACCTACAGGGGAACCAGGATGTGCTGCTGCTCGTTGCAGTGCTCGCGCTGGTTGGACTGATTCCCGTGCTTCTTATCCGGGAAGAGCGGGAAGACCACTGCATCGCCATATCAGAGCAGGTTCCCTGGCGGCAGCGGCTACGGGAGATGCGGCAGGCTCTGCTCCAACGGGATGCGGTGATCTATCTGATCTACTGGGTGCTGATTTCTTTTGGTATGGGACTGTTCACTTCCTATTATTCGATTTTCCTCAACCGAAATCTGCACATTGACCGGGCGACATCTTCACTGCTGGTCTCCCTGTCCTATCTGGCCATCGTTCTCTTCCTGCTATTCACCCCGGCGGTGGTCAGACGGTTTGGGCAGATTGTGACGCTGGGCGGTGTGGCGATGCTCTCCGTTCCGTTTATGCTTCTTATCGCCAACGGCGACCGGTTTGGCCAATTTATGGTTCCAGTCGTGGGCATCGCTCTGTTTATGCGTTCTGGCTTGATCAACCTCAGTTCGCCGGTGGACAGTGCTTTGTCCATGGAGCTGGTACCACGCCAACTCCGCCCGGCCTTTGCCTCTATGATCAATCTGGCGGCGGGGCTCGCCAGTATTCTCAGCGGTTGGTTTACCGGGAATGTGCTGTTTGTGGAACAGGAGGGCTACCGCACGGCCTATTATATTGCCTCCGGTATTTATGTGGTGGCCTGCATGCTGTTGATGGCCGGTCTGTGGAAATACAACCGGGCGGCACCGAACAAGGAGGAGGGGAGATCGTGAGACGTTGCGCTTCCGATGCACAAAAGCTGGAGCAGCTTCGGCGGCTGATCCGTGAGATCGAATATCTGAAATATACACTTAACTCCACGCTTTACTGGGACAAGATGACCTACATGCCGGAGAAGGGGCTGACCTATCGCAGTGAGGTGATGTCCTTTCTAGGCGCGCAGCTCTATGAGCGGTTCCGCTCGCCGGAGCTGCGGAGCCTGGTCGATCATTTTTCCCGGCAGAAGGACGCTCCGCCCCAAGTTTCCGCAATGGTTCGAAGGGTAGAGAGCAACTACATTTATATCAATAAGATCCCGCAGGCGGAATATCAGGCATACATTGCCCTCATTGCAAAGGCTGAGCAGGTATGGGAACAGGCACGGGAAGCCAATGACTTTCAGCGGTTTGCTCCCTATCTGGAGCGGATTGTGGATACCTTCCGGGCTTTCGCCGGATATTGGGGGTACGAAGCGGAGCCTTACGACGCCCTCATGAGCTTCTATGAGCCAGGGACTACCGTACAGCAGATGGATCGTCTGGCGGATGAGCTGAAACACTTTGTGATCGACCTGTTTCAGACACTGCAGGCCCGTGGAATGCCATGTGGGGAACCGGCGGAAGGGCGGTTTCGCCTCCCGCTGGAGGAACAGCGGGCCCTCTCGCAATATGTATTGGAGACAATCGGATTCGATTTTGCATCAGGCCGTCTGGACGAGGGACCTCATCCAACAACCCTGGCAGCTTCACCGGGCGATGTCCGAGTGATCACATCCTATCAGGCGGAGGATTTCCGCTCTGGTCTGTTCAACACCCTGCACGAAGGCGGTATGGGCCTTTATGAACAGGATATTGATCCGGCTCTGCTGGGGATGCTTCTGGGCGAAGTGGCATCCTTTGCCACCGAGCTGGCGGAGGCCCGTCTTTACGAGAACATCATTGGCCGGAGCGCCGGATTCTGGGAGTATCTGTTCCCAAGAATGCAGCAGCTCTGCCCCTCACTGGCTGTGGACGAGCGGGAGACGCTCTTTCAGTCGGTCAATCAGGTCCGTCCCACGTTGATCCGGAACAATGCCGATGAGCTGACCTATATTCTCCATATCCTCATACGCTATGAGGTGGAGAAGGATCTGATCCGCGGAACGCTGTCTGTGGCGGAGCTGCCACAGGTGTGGAGACAGAAATACACCGATTATCTGGGAATCACACCCCGGAACGACCGGGAGGGCGTCCTTCAGGATATCCAATGGGCTGCGGGCTATATGGGCTATTTCCCCGGTTACCTTACCTCCAATTTGATGGCCGCACAATTTGCCGCCGCACTGGAGCGGGAGCTGGGGCCCCTTCGCCATTTGTTGGCTGCCGGGCGCTTCCGGGAGATCCATCAGTGGCTGGCAACGCGGATCCACCGCTTCGGAGCGATCTATCCGCCGGGCGAGCTGGTGAAACGGGCCACAGGGGAACCCCTCCGCTCCACCTACTTCATCAACTATCTTCGGGAGAAGTATACTGAGGTATACCAGTTGAAAAAACAATAAGGAGAGAATGAAAAATGTCCAAACTGTTTTCGAAGCTTGGGATGGGCGAAAAGACCGCGCGGAATTTCATTACCATCCTGCTCATCGCCGCAGGCGGCGCCATCATCTACGGCCTGCCCTACTTCCGGTATGACTACTATGACGCCTATTTGGAGGTTTATCATCTGACCAACACCCAGATGGGCGTCTTCGGAAGCATCTTCGGCGTCTTTGGTATGATCTCCTACTTGTTCGGAGGTTACCTGGCAGACCGGGTCAGCATCCGCCTGCTGCTGACGGTGTCGCTGGTAGGAACCGGACTGGGCGGCTTTCTCCACCTGCTCCCCCTGACCTTCCCCATGCTGGTGGGCCTGTATGCCTTTTGGGGCTTCACCTCCCTGTTTGCGTTCTGGCCCGCCTGTGTGAAAGCCGTCCGCGTCTTGTCAAGCCCGGAAGACAAGGGTAAGTCCTTCGGCTGGTTCGAGGGCGGCCGCGGCGTGACCGCCGCCGTCATGGCGCCTCTGGCTGTCGTGGCCTTCCGGATTGGTCTGAGCGCCAGTAATATGGATGACAAGATGGGCATGCGCTATGTGATTATCTTCTACTCTGTTCTTACAGTGCTGAGCGGACTGCTGGTGTTCTGGAAGATGCGGGACGAGTCCACCATTGAGAAGAGTGAGCGTATTACCTTCCGGGATCTGGGCAAGGTGCTTAAAATGCCTGCCATCTGGATCATCGGCCTGGTGACCTTCTGCAACTATGTCTTTACGCTGTCCCTGTACTACTTCACCCCCTACGGCACCTCGATTCTGGGCATGAGCGTCACCTTCGGGGCGATTCTGGCGGCCTGTAAGCGTTTCCTGTGTCCTGTTTCCAACGTGGGCGGCGGCTACCTGGCCGACAAGGTGGGTACCAGCTCCCTGCTGTTCACCTCATTCATCGCCATGGCGGTGGGCACTGTGGCCATCCTGTTTCTGCCACAGGCCACGGCCTCGGTTCTGCCGTTTGTGATCCTGTTCCTGGTAATCTATTTCTTCTACAATGTCAACTATGCCCTGACCTGGGCCATGATGGACGAGGGTAAGATCCCGGAGCGGTATTCCGGAACGGCGGCCGGCATTATCTCCACCGTAGGTTATCTGCCGGAGATCTTCTGTTCCCTGCTGGCGGGCGTGCTGATCGACGGCTATCCGGGCGTCACCGGCTACCGCTACTATTTTTCCTTCCTCATCGTAATGTTGCTTCTGGGCGCAGGCATGGTGTTGGTTTGGAAGCGCTTCCTGAAGAAAAGTCAGGATAAGTAAGCCTCTCTTCGGAAAGGAGAACGTTCTTGTGGAACAACATATACCTGGTATTGTGCTGAAGGACGGCCTGACGCAGCCGGTTTTTGATTATAAAAGGTGTCTGTTTGAGAAGGTCTATGTGGAGACGCCGGTAGATACAGACGGAGACGGCCGACTGGATCTGATCGCAGTCTACATCCGCCGCCCACTGGAAACCACTCAGGGGATGAGGGTGCCCGCGATCTATGTGGCCAACCCCTACATGCTGGAGTGTAATGAGGATTGGTATGTCCCCCACGATGTGGACCGGGATGTGAGTCCCTATCCCCAGCAGCACATCACCGAGTCGGACATCACCTTTGACCCGTCCACAGTATCCTTCCCCCAGCCCAGATACCCCAGGGCCACCGTCGGCTATGCGGATACCGCGCCAACGGAGGAGATCCCGTTGGACTGCATCAGCGACTGGTACAGCTACTTCAACTCCCGTGGCTACGCCTCCGTGTTCTGCGGCGGCCTGGGTACCCGGGGATCCCAGGGATTCAACTGCTGCGGTTCCCCGGAGGAGACGGCGGCATTCAAGGCGGTCATCGACTGGCTCAACGGCCGCTGCCGGGCCTTTACCAACCTGACGGACAACATTGAGATCCGGGCGGACTGGTGCACCGGCAAGGTGGCCATGTCCGGCAAGAGCTACCTGGGGACGATGTGTATCGCGGTCGCCTCCACCGGTGTGGAGGGATTGGAAACCATCATTCCCGAAGCCGCCATTTCCAACTGGTATGACTACTACCGCTGCAACGGTTTGAACCTGCCCGCTATCGGCTGGCAGGGCGACGACCTGGACATTTTGGCCAAATACTGCTTCAGCCGTGCCAAGGACCCGGAGGACTATGCGTCCGTTCGGGAGGCGTATGCCGCCTGGCTGGAGGGAATTGCGGCAGATGAGGACCGGGACAGCGGCAACTACAGCCGCTGGTGGGACATGCGCAATTACCTGAAGGCGGCCGACCGATTCAAGGCATCGGTGTTTCTGGTACATGGTCTGGCGGATTGGAATGTCAAGCCGACACATTGCGTCAATCTCTTTGCCGCCATGGAATCCAGAGGGATCCCCTGTAAGATGATGCTTCATCAGGGCGGGCATATCTACATCCATGATTTGCAGGGCAGCCGGTTCAATGAGATGCTCCACCTTTGGCTGGATCACTGGCTCTACGGTATTGAGAACGGTGCGGCGGAGCGTATCCCCAATGTTCTGGTGCAGAGCAATCTGGATCAGGATCTCTGGCTGGCGTCGCCTTCCTTCCCGGCGGTCAAAGGGTATACCGAGCCGGTGCTCATGCCCGCCCAGGCGAGCGGCCGCCTGGTGGACGACCTGTCAGCCACTGTGTATGACAGAACCCGGGACAACGCCGCCGAGTGGTTGGCCGAGCTGGTGTTGAGCGAACGACATGCCCACTGCCTGCGTTATATCACCGCCCCGCTTAAAACGGATACCCGGATCAGCGGCACGGTTCAGGTTTCGTTTCGTGCCGCCTGCCGGGCCTCTACCGCCATTCTCAGTGCCATGCTGGTGGAACTGGGAGAGGAATGCCGGCTCACACCGGAACAGGAGGTAGTACAGGCCGGCGGGATTCCATGGGGAAACAACACACCGTTGGGGGACTGGAAGCGCTTCCGGTCGGAAGAGAAGCCCTCTGCCTTCAAGGTGATCTCCCGCGGCTGGATGAATGCCCAGAACCGCCGCAGCCATTACTGTAAGGATACCATTGAGCCAGGCGTTATTTACGATTACCAGTTCTCCATGGTACCCATGGATCATACGGTTCGGGCGGGACGGAGGCTCTGCCTGGTTTTGTACGGAACAGATGTGGAGGCCACCCAGCGGCCTTTCGCGGTCACCGAGTTGAGTGTGGAGCAGGATTCCGTCCGGGTTGCAGTTCCCATGGCTCCGGTACATACCCTGCGTTCGGACAAAGGAAATCAATAAAACAAAAACGGGCGCGTTACAAAACAAACCCATAAAAAGATAGACTGGATAGCCCGAAAAGGGAGGCCGGTCTATCTTTTTACTTTAAGCCTAATTAGAAATGAAACGCTAAGGCAAGATGGCGTTCTTTCATTTTGGCGTGATAAAGAGCCCGTTTCAGACGTACTCGCCGGGAGAGCCGCCCACGTAGAAGCCTGTGCCCCTCCTTTTTTCCAGAAAATAACGTGCCGGAGCACGGGTGCGCTTGGGGGAGGTGTTGCCCTCGTCATCGCAACAGGCATAGAACGCCGGGAGCACACCTTGATATTTTTAATATCCATACAGTTTTCCCTTATGTCAGCAGGGAATTTTCAAGACCAGCTTGTCAATATTCATCGGAACTCTATCGGAGAGCTTTGGCAGGTGCCCCTCACCGGGAAAGACCAGCAGGAATCTGTTCTGGTCCAACGTAACCGAATATTCCGGCGTACCCAGGTACATGGTAGAATCCTCATCTGCACGAACTTCCGCCTCATCTAGGGATTCTACTGGGGCCAGGGCTACCTGTTCGCAGCCGGAAAGGACGATGTGGAGGTCCAGATAACGTTCATGGGCCTCAAAAAGAGAGGCCTGGGATATGAGAGCCGTGGTGTAGGTAAAGTGGTTGTAGTATATGTCTCCGCCCGGGATCTCAGTCCGCCCCATTGGCAGGGCGGTGAGGTCAGTGGTTTGAAGGAAACGGATGGCCGCGTCCAAATTTGGGGACAGCCCGAAATACCGGGCGAGCTCAGCGCGTTTGTCATAAATCATGTGAATTTTCTCCTTACCTAGTCTGTAGTGCCTGATATGCCGCACCATACAGACCGGCCATATTTCCAGGCTGGGCGCCGACGGCCTGGATGCCGTGGAATCCGGGAATCAAAAGAGCCCTCGTTTGGGCCTGGACACCCCGGGGGGCATAGGGCTGCTCCATGGCGCCGCCTGACCGGGGCATTGATGTGCGGCTCCTTCAAATGCCGGAAGAGGGCCCGTCCGCTTTCCAGAGCCGGGTTCACCCGGCTGGCAGCCAAGCGGAGCGCGGCCACAGTGTATGATCTCCCGCTTTCTCATATTGCACTTTAGCATCAGAGCAACATGGGAGCAGTGGCGTTCAGGGTACGTTCTCTGTTTTCCAGGGCGGTTTTAGCGTCTTTTGAGCAGTATTCGTGAAACAGGACATCTATGATAAACAACTGCCCGAGTTTAACGGCGACGGAACCCTGCTGGTTTGGGGCTTCGTCCGCACCGCAGATCAGGAGCAGGTCGGAAAATTTGGCGCCGGGGGAATTGGGAAACCGGGTGACCAGAATCAGCTTGGCCTCCGTCTTCTGGACGAGGCCGCCCAGCTCGGACAGCTCCCGCATGGCGCCGGAAAAAGAGAAATAGAGAATGACGTCCTTGGCGCCTAGGGTAGCGGCGGTGATCGCCTGCATGTGGAAGTCATTGATCCAATGAAATTTGGAGGTGATGGAGGAAAAACGCCCCCAGGCGTCCATGGCTATGATGGAAGTGTTGCCCTGGCCGAAGCAGTACACATTATCCGCCTCATAGAGGCAGTCCACCACCTTGCGGACCGCGCCGTAATCCAGCAAGTCCAGCGTCTGTTGCAGGGCCTGAGTGCCGACGCGGTATAGCTTTTGGCATTTTTGCTCCAGGGAGTCCTCCAACTGGATGTCACCATAGAGGTCGTATCCGCTGGCCGGGCCGGAGGTGCTGTCGGAGGAGATGGCCTGAGCCGCCCGTACCTTAAAATCGTTAAAGCTGGCGCAGCCCACAGAGCGGCAGAACCTGGTGATAGTTGCCTCGCTTACCTGGCAAGCATCCGCCAGAGTCTTGCTCATAATATAGGGCAGCTCGGGCTTGTGCTTGAGGATATAGTCGGCCACCCTGATCTCGGAACGGGTCAGTGAGCTGTAGCCTTGGATAATGACATCGAAAATCGATTCGCCATTCATGGATGGTTTCAGTCCTTTCTGTGTAAACGCGGCAGCAGGGTTCAATATCAGGGGCACGCCGCATCTCCAAGAAGCATTTTATGCTCATTTTCTAACTCTGACAATTCCTTGTTTGAGAAAATAAGTATTTTTGTGTGATTGCACAAGAAAAGAAACTGATTTTCGTGTATTATTAGTTGTTGAAAATGACTTTCATATGGAATAAAATAGAACCAGCATCAGAGCAACAGTCACCCAGCGGCGCATTTGTCCCAGTGGCCCGTCTACTATGCAACGCTTAGGAAGGAGAAATGAATCAATGAAATACCTCTGGAAACGCGCAACAGGTCTCTTGCTCACTTCCGCACTGGTCCTCGGCCTCGCCGCCTGTGGCGGGACGCCCACAGGCAACACGAATCCGCCGGAAGATCCCGGTACGCAGCAGACCACCCAGCCTGTGGCCCCTGACAGCGGAGCCGCCGGCGAAAAGCTGGTCTACTCCAACGGCGGCCCGGAGGAGTTCTTCGAGACGCCCTGGCTCAATCCAGGTACTTACGTCTATAACAAGGCGGTCTATGGGCACCTGATTGTGGCCGACGAAAACCTCAATCCCATCCCCAACCACCCAGACGCGCTGGCTACCTATGAGTACAGCGCGGACGGCAAGACACTTACCTTCACTCTTCGGGACGACGCTTACTGGCACAACGGAGAAAAGGTCACCCCTGAGGACATCAAGTGGAGCATTGAGTTTGTCGCCAAAACTCCGGTGGCCAACGCCGTATTTATTTCAACCTTCTCCGCCATCGCCGGCAGCAAGACCGGCGACACTTTCAATGACACCTTCAGCGGTATCGCTATCGACGGGCAGAAGATCATCATTACCTTTGATAAGATCGCCCCCGACGCTCTGCTGACCTTCACCCAGTTCGCCCCCGTGCCCAAGAGCGAGTTCGAGGGAATTGACCCCCTCCAGGTCCAGCAGGCTCCCTTCTTCCAACACCCCATCGGCTGCGGACCTTTCATGGTGGAAGAGGTCAATATGAAGAACTACACCATCCTGGCACCCTTCGACAAATACTATAACGGCGTGGCCGACTTCAAGATCCAGCTTCTGCCCAGCGCCGGCGACTCCGATCCCAATGTGGTCACCCGCGCCAAGTCCGGCAATCTGGACTACGGCTACACCAAGATGGTTGCAGACGTGCAGGCCCTGGAGGGTACCCCCGGCATCACCGTTACGCCTATCGACGTGCGCTATACCCGCCTGTTCTACCTCAACAAGTTCGACAAGAAGGACGGCTCCCCCGCCCCCTTGGCTGATGTCCGGGTCCGTCAGGCCCTCCGCTACGCCATTGACATGGAGACCATCTGTGAGACTCTTTTCCAGGGCTCGGCTGTCCCCGCCAACGCCCTGGCGCCCGACGCCAACCTCAAGGGCGGCGACCTGAACGACTACAACTACAACCCGGAGAAGGCCAAGGAGCTGCTGGCCGAGGCCAATTGGGACCCCAACACCGTCATCAAGGCTGTCTATTACTACACCGACCAGGCCACTGTGGACCTGATGACCGCCGTTCAGGCGTATTTGGCTGACGTTGGCATCAAGATGGAGTTTGAGCTGGTGGAGGGCGATCTGGCCACCATCCTGTGGACCGCTCCCGCCGACCAGACCAACGGCCCCCGCGCTGTGGATTGGGACATCTGCTACGCCGCCAACGCCGCCCTCTCCCTTCATGAGTATTACGACCGCTACCGTACCGGCTCTCCCACCAACTCTCACACGCCAGAGGACGCCGAGCTTAACCGCCTGATCGACGCCACCAACGCCTCCGCCGATGTGAATGCGCAAAACGAGGCGTTCAAGGAGCTGATTAAGTACGAGAATGAGAATCTGTTCACCATGGCTCTCTACTATCAGCCCATCTTCCTGATTACCAGCGACAAGATCGGCGACATCCAAAAGGGCACCCCGCAGTTTTGCATCAACTGGGACATCCAGAACTGGAACGTACAGTGATTACCGGCCGAGCCCGAAAAATACATAAGGGCCGGGCCCTCTCCGTTCAGCCCTGAGAGACTATTGATGGGAAGGGGCGGCGCCAGCCGCCCCTTCCTCTTTTAAATCCGGGAGGGAGCTTCATGAGAAATACCGCTCAATATATTCTGAAACGACTGCTGTATATGATCCCCATGGTTCTGGTCATCACTTTCCTCATTTACGGTGGGCTGGAACTGACGCCAGGAGACGCCATCTCCCATATGATTCCGCCGGACCAGCTTGCGAATGTGAATCCGGAACAACTGGAGGCGCTGCGGGAGTCCTACGGCCTCAACGATCCCTTCCTCCTGCGCTACGTGCGCTGGCTGGGGGAACTGCTCCACGGTAATTTCGGCTATTCCATTACCAGCGGCGTGCCCATCAAGGACATCCTGCTCCAGCTCTTCCCGGCCACGCTGGAGCTGTCCCTGGCGGCCCTGGCCATCTCGTCGGTGCTGGGCAGCATCCTGGGCATCCTCAGTGCGCTGAAGAAGGGGTCTATTGGAGACAACGTGCTGACGGTGTTCGGCATGATCGGCGTCTCCATCCCCCAGTTCTTCTTCGGTATGCTGTGTATCCTCGTCTTTGCACTGGACTGGGCGATCTTGCCGATTGGAGGCCGCATGGCGCCGGGAGAGACGGGGATATGGAACCACTTCAAATATCTGATTTTGCCCGCCAGCGTGCTGGGAATCTCCCTCACCGCCGGCGTCATGCGCTATTCCCGTTCCAGTATGCTGGATACAATGAACAAGGACTACATCAAGACAGCACGGGCCAAGGGTCTGCCGGAGTGGCGGGTCAACCTGGTCCACGGGTTCCGGGTGGCCCTCACCCCTGTAGTGGTGTTAATTGGTTTCCGTCTGCCCACCCTGATCGGCGGCTCTGTCGTCATTGAGACCATCTTCCAGTGGCCGGGGATTGGTAACGCCTTTAAGACGGCGGTAACGGGGCAGAACTACCCGCTGGTTATGATGATCGCCCTCTTTTCGGTTCTTGCCGTGCTCATGGCCAGCTTCCTGGTAGATATTCTGACGGCGGTCCTTGACCCGCGGGTCAAACTGGAGTAAGGGGGAAACGACATGAACGCTGAACTGACCAACACCAGAAAGCGTACCCGGCTGGACCGGAAGTTTGACAGGCTCCGGGACGCCGAGGAAGCGGGCAAGCTGGGCAAGAGCAAGACCAGCCGTGCCGTGCGCAAAATGCTGGAGAACCGGCTGGCCGTCATTGGACTGGTTGTTTTCGCCATTATCCTGATCTCCTGCTTGCTGGCGCCGCTTATTTCTCCCTATGACCCTTTGACCACCGACCTGCGGGCCATGACCCAGCCGCCTTCGCTCCAGCACCTGTTTGGCACGGATAAGCTTGGCCGTGATGTGTTCTCCCGTACCCTGTACGGCGGACGCCTGTCTATCCTGATCGGACTGGGTTCCGCCCTGGGCGCCGCCGTCATCGGCGTACTGCTGGGCTGCTACGGCGGCTATAAGGGCGGGCTATTTGATAAGATCGTGCTGCGCCTGTCCGAGATTTTTATGTCCTTCCCGCAACTGATTCTGGTGATGATGCTGGGCACCATCTTTGGCCGGGGCCTTTGGAACCTGATCTTTATCTTTATTCTTACCGGCTGGGGCGGCGTCTACCGACAGGCACGAGCGAAAATGCTCTCCTTGCGGGAGGAGGAGTATGTGCAGTCCATGCGGGCCTTTGGCCTAAGTGATTTTGTCATCGCGTACAAGCACATGCTGCCCAACGCCATCGGCCCCGTGGTGGTAAACCTGACACTCTCCACCGCCATGTTCATTCTGGATGAGGCGGCCATGAGCTTTTTAGGGCTGGGCGTTCCGCCCGAGATCGCCACCTGGGGCAATATCCTCAACGCCGCCCAGGACCTCTACGTCATGCAGAACTACTGGTGGCTGTGGCTGCCGGTGGGAATTGTCGTGTCCCTGTTCGTCATCAGCATCAACTGCATCGGCGACGGACTGCGCGATTCCACCGACCCCACCCAGCAGGGATAAGGGAGGGAGCGATATGGAACAGCAAGCCATCATCACCGTCAAGGATCTGCGAACCTATTTTTACTCCGACAAGCGGTGCAACAAGGTTCTCAACGGCGTCTCCTTCGAACTTTATAAGGGACGGACCCTCTGTGTGGTGGGGGAGTCGGGCTGCGGCAAGAGCGTGACGGCCTCTTCCATCATGCAGCTTCTGCCCAAGCTCTCCCGCATTGAGAGCGGGGCCATCACCTACCACAGCGAGAAGGGTGACATTCGGATCGATCAACTGCCCCGCAACGGCAAGGAAATGCGCGCCCTCCGCGGCCGGGACATAGCCATGATCTTTCAGGACCCGATGACCGCCCTCAACCCGGTCTACACCATCGGATTCCAGATCGGGGAGGATCTGAAGTACCATACGGACCTGGACAAAAGATCCCGCCGTGCCCGGACGCTGGAGCTGCTGACACAGATGGGGATCTCCACCCCGGAGAAGCGCATTGACCAGTACCCCCATGAGTTCTCCGGCGGTATGCGCCAGCGGGCCATGATCGCCATGGCCATGAGCTGCAGCCCCAAGGTGCTCATTGCCGACGAGCCCACCACTGCCCTGGATGTGACAATCCAGGCCCAGATTTTTGAACTGATGGAAAAATTGAAGCGGGAGCACGACACGGCCATCATGCTCATTACCCATGATATGGGCGTGGTCAGTGAGCTGGCGGACGACGTGGCAGTGATGTATATGGGTTCCATCGTGGAACGGGGCAGTGTACGGGAGGTGCTCAAGTATCCCGCCCATCCCTACACCGCCGCCCTGCTGCGCTCCATCCCGATCCTTCACAAGGGCAGGGGACAGAGGTTGGAGCCGATCCGCGGCTCCACACCCGACCCATATGACCGGCCCAAGGGATGCCAATTTGCCCCCCGGTGCGATTTCTGCTGTGAAAAGTGCAGGCAGGAAATGCCTCCAGAGGTCCCAGTGTGTGATGGACATGCGGTACGCTGCTGGAACGCCGAACAGGTCTACGCCGGACACAGAGAGGAGGTCGAAGCCGTATGAGCGAGAAAAAAGTGCTGCTGGAGCTGCGGGGGGTGAAGACCTTTTTCCCAGTTCGGGGCGGTTTTTTCAACAAGGTCCGGGACCATGTGCAGGCGGTCAACGACGTGGACCTGGACATCTACAAGGGGGAGACTCTGGGGCTGGTAGGGGAGTCCGGCTGCGGTAAGACCACACTGGGCAAATCCATCATCCAACTGGTCAAGGCTACTGATGGAACGATGATGTACGATTTCGGCCCCCAGCACGGCGGTAAAAAGGACCTGCGGCACTTGAACAGGGAGGACGAACAGGTCCTGCATCGCCGCATCCAGATCGTTTTTCAGGACCCCTATTCCTCCCTGAACCCCTCTTTTACAATTTATCAATCTTTGGCCGACCCTCTCAGGCATTTCGGGGTAGTCAACAAGACGAATCAGCGTGCACTCATTGCCGACATCCTGGAGGCGGTGAACATGCGCCCGGAGTACATGGATCGCTATCCCCATGAGTTTTCGGGGGGCCAGCGGCAGCGGATCGGGATCGCCCGCGCCCTGCTGGTCCACCCGGAGATGGTGATCTGCGACGAGGCGGTCTCGGCGCTGGATGTGTCCATCCAGGCCCAGGTTCTCAATCTGCTGATGAGGCTCAAGGAAGAGCTGAAACTGACCTACATCTTCATTACCCATAACCTGTCCGTGGTGGAGTACATTTCTGACCGCATCGCGGTCATGTACCTGGGACGGATCGTGGAGCTGGCCTCCACGGAGCAGATCTTCGAAAACACCATGCACCCCTACACCGAAGCCCTCCTCTCCGCCATCCCTGTGGTGGACCCGGATAACAAGCGCAGCCGCATTGTGCTGGAGGGCGATGTGCCCAACCCGGTCCATCCGCCCGAGGGGTGCCACTTCCATCCACGCTGCAAGAAGTGTATGGATATCTGCATGCACAAAAAGCCGGAACTGAAGCGCCATATGATTAACGGTGAGGAGCATTTCTGCGCCTGCCACCTCTATGACCAGACCCCGGCCGGGGGTTCTGACGATTGAGGGGTGGATATATGGAGCTGAATTTGGCCTCGACCTGCGATGTGCTGGTATTGGGGTCTGGTATCGCGGGAATCTCTGCGGCGTTGACCGCTGCGGAGTCCGGTGCCTCGGTGATTCTGGTGTGCAAGGGCAGGCTGTTTTCCGGCTCCAGCTTCTACCCCGGGACCTGGGGCCTGGGTCTGGTGGGACCCGCAGACGAAGCGGATGAGGCCGACCTGATCTCCACCATCGAGGACGTGGGCTGCGGCATGGCGGACGATGCCTTGGTAAGAGCACTTGTGAAGGGCATCCACCCGGCCATCGAAAAAGTCCGCAGCATGGGTGTCAGGCTCCGCAAGGCGGACAAGGACGGACAGCAGGAGTACATCCCTTGCTTCGACCATAAGCACCGGGACTGGAATGGGATCGAGTTTGACAGCGCCCGGGAGATCTTTTCCCAAAGACTGGAAGAGTTGGGCGTGACCATTCTTTCCGGCCGGGAGACGCTGGAACTGGTCCGTGCGGACGGTCGGGTATGCGGCGCTGTGATTACGGACGGGGCGGAACTGCACTACCTGGGCTGCAAGGCCCTTGTGCTGGCGACGGGCGGTTACGGAAGCCTGTTTCGTCACCACCTTTGCACCTCCGACGTGGAGGGGCTGGGGCAGGCATTGGCTCTGGAGGCCGGCTGCCGGCTGGTCAATATGGAGTTTATGCAGATCATGCCTGGCTATCTGTCGCCGGCGTATCAGACCATTTTTAACGAAAAGACATTTCGATTCACCGATCTGCGCCGTCCGGACGGGGCCCCACTGCTGGAGGGGGAAACGGCTTCGTTGCTGGAACTGCGCGCTACCCACGGCCCCTTCACAGCGCGTCTGCCCTCCAAGGCGGTAGACCTGGCCATCTACCGCGCCTGTCTGGAGGATAAACGGGGTGTGAGGGTTACCTATTCAGATGAAATGCGCCATAGCCCCCCGGAGTTTGTGAAAACCTATTTTGATTGGCTCCGGGAGGCAAGAGGCCTAACTATGGAAGACCCGATCCAAATTGGGATGTTCGCTCACGCGGCCAATGGCGGGGTTTGGATCGCCCCCGATACCTCTACCGGTGTACCCGGCCTGTTTGCGGCCGGAGAGGTCACAGGGGGCATGCACGGGGCCGACCGCATTGGCGGCCTTTCAACGGCTAACGGCCTGGTGTTCGGTGGTAAAGCCGGCAGTTCAGCGGCTGCTGCATGCACCGCAGTACAGGAACCGCCCAAGACCTGCCTCTTTAAAGCTGTAGCGGCGGCTGACTGTCGGAAGGTATTTGCCGACTTGCAGGACACCATGTTCCATCATGCCATGGTAGAGCGGGACGAGGCCGGACTGTCTGCCGCCCTGGAGCGGGTGAAGGGACTGAGTAGCGCTTTGATCTTAACGCCCACAGACAATGTGGACGAGATTGCCAGAACACGTAGACGGGCTGGACAGCTTTGCACTGCCCAATGCATCCTGAAGGCCGCCCTGATGCGCCGGGAGAGCCGGGGCGCCCATTATCGGGCGGACCATCCGTGCGAGAAGCCGGCGATGGCAAGACCCATCTGTGTGACGTGCCAGGGAGGAGCAATCCAAGCCCGGTTTATCGAGGAGGAGACGACCCCATGCCTGTGACAGAACAAGAGATTCGGCGGCTGGGAGATTATGTGGGTGCAACACCCGCCCCGGCTGACTTTGATGCCTTTTGGAGCAAGCGGATGGCCGAGGCGGATCAAGTGCCGCTGGATTTTGCCGTGACTCCATCCGAAATTCCGCCCTTCCATACCTGCGAGTACCTGGACTTGTGGTTTCGCGGGATGGGCGGTGCCCAGCTCTATGCCAAGTATGTGAAACCCAGAGCGGCCCGCCCGGTTCCATTGGTCCTCCAGTTCCATGGCTACCCAGGGGCCAGCCGAAGCTGGCTGGAGCAGTCCTCCTTTGCGGGCATGGGCTGTGCGCTGCTGGCCATGGACTGCCCCGGCCAGGGGGGGAACGGCCAGGACTTGGGCGGGTTCGCGGGCACCACCGTCACCGGCCATATCGTGGCGGGGCTGGATGGGCCTGTGGAAGAGATGTACTATGTCCGCCTGCATCAGAATATCCGCATCCTCTGCCGGATCGTGCGGGAGCTGGTGGGCATCGACCAAAGCAAGGTCTTTGTCAACGGCGCGTCCCAGGGGGGCGGATTAGGCCTGGCCTGCGCCGCACTTAACCCGGGCCTGGTGAACCGGGCGGCTATCCTATACCCCTTCCTGAGCGACTATCGGCTGGTGTGGGAGCTGGGGGCAGACCTGATTGCCTATGAGGGCCTGCGCTACTACTCCCGCTGGTTTGACCCGGACGGGACGCGGCAGGACGGGTGGTTTGCCAAGCTGGGTTACATTGATAGCAAAAACTTTGCCCATCTGGTTCGCTGTCCCGTCCTCTTCGGCACAGGGCTGGCCGACGAAGTGTGCCCACCCGCGACCCAGTGCGCCGTCTATAATAACTTGACCTGCCCCAAACGCAGGTATCTGTTTGAGGGGTATGGACATGAGGAGATTCAGGACTTTGACGACCTGATCCTGGACTTCTTCGGAAGGGAGGCGGCGGAGCTGTGACGATTGCGGAGCAAAAAGCAGCCTGTGAGACATATCAGGGCATGACTGAAATACCCACAGATTTTGAGGCCGTATGGCGCGGCCGATGGGCCAAAGCCGCCCCGGCGGGGGAGGTCCTGGTGGAGCGCCTGCCTTTCCAAAATGCTCAAGCGGCCTATCAACAGTGGTCCGTCCCTGCCCCCAACGGCCGGGAGATCCGGGCCAGATACATCCGCCCGGCGCGGGAGGGGGCCTTCCCCACGGTGCTCATGTTCCATGACCTGGGCCGGGGGGTTCGAGGTTGGCACCACATGACCCGCTTTGTGGCCCTGGGATACGCCGTAGCAGCCCTGGAAAACCAAACCTCCGTGGCCGATTGGCGGCGTGATTGGGCGGCATTATCTCTGGAGGACCGATATTTGGACGCCCTGACGCTGGCCCACGCGGCCATCGGCCTCTCGTCCACCGACCCCGCCCGTTTGATGACTTGGGGCGAAGGGTTCGGCGGTGGGCTGGCGATAGTTGCGGCGTCTCTGGTACCCGGCGTGATCCGCTGTGCGGCCCTGAACCCATTGCCGGGTGATCTGAGGGCCATGTGCGATGGAGCAGTCGGGACGGATAGGGCTGTGCTGGACGGCCTCGACCCTGTCAGTTTTGCCGCATTGCTGACCTGCCCCCTGCTGTTGGGCACGGGACTTCTGGACCAGACGGCGTCGCCCAAATGCCAATATGCCATCTTCAATCGGGCACGGGGACCCAAGACGCACTTGGTCTACCCTAAGTATGAACACGAACGAATCAATTTTTTTGAGAATGAACTGCTGAAATTCTTCCACATTTGAGGTGACGCATGCTCAGATTAGGAATTGCGGGAATCGGCGCCATTGCCGGCGATTATATCGGCTTGATTGTGGGCGGAAAGGTCCGGGATGTGGCGCTTACGGCGCTGTGCAGCCGAAATGAGGCGCACATCCGAGAGGCAGCACAGCGACATGGCCTTCAGGCCGCCGCATTTACGGATTATGGCGCTATGCTCAGGTCTGGCCAGGTAGACGCGATACTCATTTGTACTCCCCACGCACAGCACCCCGAAATGACCCGGCAGGCCCTAGAGGCGGGGCTGCATGTGCTGGTGGAGAAGCCGGTTGGTATTTTCGCCGACGAGGTGGCGGAAATCCTTCCCGTGCTGGCGGAACGGCCGGAACTGGTCTGCGGCGTCATGTATAATCGGCGGGCGGCTCAGGCCTACCGTCATGTAAAAAATTTGGTCCAGAGCGGTGAACTGGGGGAGCTGGTGCGCTGTAGCTGGATTATCACCAACCTCTACCGAACGGAGGCATACTATACCTCCGGGGCCTGGCGCGGTACTTGGCAGGGAGAAGGGGGCGGACTGCTGATGACCCAAGCCTCCCACCAACTAGACCTTATGCAATGGATCTGCGGTATGCCGGTTTCCGTACTGGCCCGCTGCTCCACCATAGGGCGGCCCATCCAGGTTGAAAATGAGGCTGAACTTTTTCTGACCTACCTCAACGGCGCCCATGGGCATTTTATTGCTTCAGCCCATGAGTGCCCTGGCACCAATTTGCTGGAGATTTGTGGGACGAGGGGCCGGATTTCCGTCCGGGACGATAGCGAGGTGGAAATCATCCGCCTGGAGGAGGACGAGCGCACCTTCGCAAGGTCCTGCCCGTCCCCCTTTGAACAGGTCTCCGGGACGGTGGAGCGCTTGACTTTCGACGACAGAAACAACAAGGCGCAGCAGGCGGCCACCATACAAAATTTTGTTGCCGCTGCTCAGGGGGCCGGGCCAATCCAATGCAGCTTGGAGGAAGGTCTGCGATCCCTCCAGATCATCCACGGCGCGTATCTCTCTCACTGGATGGGCCGCACGGTCACACTGCCGGGGGATGAACGGGTGTTTTGCCGTATCCTTAATCGTACAGGAGCATCAATGGCCATAGGGCACGGCCCTCTATAAGCAAGAAAAGAGGGGGCCGGCGGTATTCTTTTTTATAACGACATCATTAAACTGGATGTGATTCCAATGGGCTGATAGGCGGCATCATACATATTATCGACAGTTGTAGTGCCCTAAACTTGAAAAGGAGATTGCCATGAAACAACATAAGAGACTGCCGCTAGCACTTTTGCTGGTGTTTGCACTTTGCATCCAGACTCTGTCGTTCACCAGCGCGGCTGCTGCCTTGGCTGACCCTGAGCCGGTGTTCTCGGCCAGCGATATGACGTTTTCCAGTGGCACGGATGCCGTCGCTCTCCCCCAGAGCGCTGTCACGCAACTCTCTGGGTTGTCGAGCGGTACAATCATCGTGGACTTCACCCCCACGGCGATGTCCACGGCCAACTGCCTGTTCAGCTTGAGCAACAGCAGCGTGACTGACGCCTACTTTAACCTTTACATTGACAACCGGGGCTTCCTGGGCCTGGAGGTCAGGAATCATGGGGAGACCCGCTATGTGAATCTCCAGGGTCCGGCAGAAGTCACGCGCAATACCCGGCATATCATGGCGCTCAGTGCGGACCCACAGGAAGGCTACAAGTTCTATTTTGATGGCGACATGGTTTTCCAAATGCCTGTGGCCCTTTATGAGCTATGGGAGTACGACTACCGGTTCATGTCCACAGTGAATTCCGCCGATGTGGGCTATATGGGTGCAACCTATCGGAACGGGGCATTCGGATATCCCTACTACGGCACCATCGACAGCGTGCGTGTCTATGATACGGCTCTGGCGCAGGATGTTCTCGAGGCAGAAACCTACATAGAGAAGGACTCTGGAATCATCAGGCAGGAGAATGTGTTCTCTTTTGAGGATTGGAACACAGAGGGCATCCGAATCCCCTCCATTCTGCGGACCGACAAGGGGACGATCATTGCCACGGGCGATATCCGGTTCGGCGACGCCGCCGGAGCGAGCAACGATCCTCCCAACAACTGCGACATCGGCATCCGGGTCAGTAGCGATGACGGCGCAACCTGGAGCCAACCCAAAATGCTGCTCAATTTTCTTGACTACCCCAACGAACCCCAGGTCCCCATGAAAACGGACAGCGCATCTTACTGCGATTCGCTCCTCGTCAAAGGTCAAAACGGGCGGGTCTTCTTCTTCTGTGACGCGATGACCGGAAACGTCCGTGCGCCCTATGCAGCGGCCTCTACCGGCTATACTTCTGACGGCTATCTGATCCTAAAGGACTCGGCTGGCACCCAATATGAGCTGCACGAAGATGACGGGACGGTGTATCTAAATGGGGCGGCAACCGACTACACAGTCGGACCTGATTTCACCCTTTATAAAAATGGACAGGAAGCTGGAAACATTTTTTACACCAACTACGGAACCTACGACGCATCCGCAGTACCGCGCAAAACGGAACTGCGGGTCATCAATACGGTCTTCCTGATCATGTGCTACAGCGATGACGGCGGCTATACCTGGTCAGATCCCAAACTGATGAACTACGGCTTTAAGACCAGTGATATGAAGCACTTTGGCACAGCCCCCGGCATTGGGATCGTCATCCAGACCGGCAAATACCAAGGCCGCATCCTTGTGCCCCTTTACTATAACAGCAATTCTTTCAGCGGTATGAGCGGCGCAGTTCTTTACAGCGATGACAATGGGGCAACCTGGCACCTGGGTGAATCTCCAAACGACGCTAGAGCGGCTGCGGGCCTTTCAAAAATCGGTATGGGTGAAATTCAAATCGTAGAAATGCCCCCGGAGGGTGATGATGTTTCTACCCAGCTAAAGATGTTCGTGCGCCAGTCAGGCGGCGTATTAATCGCTACCAGCTATGATGGTGGCCAGACCTGGGCGCCCGATATGCCGAGGGACCCGACGCTGGTGGCGCCCACACCCTATGGAGGCTGCCAGCAGTCTGTTATCAACTATAGTCATCCAATTGATGGAAAGCCCGCCGTTATCTTCGCCAATGCGGCAGCCAATAGCCGCTCCAACGGCACGATAAGAATCGGCCTGATCAATGAGAACGGGACCAATTCAGAGGGGCGAATCAACTACACGTTTGATTGGAAGTACAAAAAAGTAATTCGGTCGGGTGAATTTGGCTATTCCTGCTTGATGGAGCAGCCCAATGGGAATATTGTTTGCTTCTATGAACAAGAGAGTCGGCCTGACAATATCCATTCCTTGGTCTTCGGTGAATACACACTCGACTACATCAAGGACATCAAACCTACGCCTGATACCCCTAATTTGGTATATTCCTCCTCAGAAAAGGTGTTGCCGCTGTCTGACGGCACCTACACCCCAATCGGGCCGGAACTGCCCAGTATTGCTGGCCTGCATGAGGGTACAATTTTGGTGCGCTTTACGCCCACAAGCACCGACAGCATCTACTCATTGATTGGGGTCAGCAATGGTCAGACGGGGAACCAGAACTCCTATTTCCACCTCTACTACTCCAACGCGAGGCTCGGATTTGAGATCCGCAGGCAGGAGGGAGGAGACTTTGAAAAAAACTCGGCTCCTGTGACGATTGAAGCCGGAAAGGAGTATTGTGCCGCCTTTACGGCTGACCCGGACTACGGCTACCAACTCTTCCTCAACGGGGAGATGGTTCTGGACCTGCCGCTGTCAGAACTGACGGCCTCCTCTGGCTATGGCTTCATGGCTGACATTCCCGGTATTGACAGCGGATACCTTGGCATGACGCGCAGGCAGGCGCCCTCCGGGCAGCCAGCAGCCTTTGAATATCCGTTCACAGGAACCATTCATAATGTCCAAATATTTGACGGCGTGTTCTCTGCGGAACACATGAAACAGGTAACCTATGTGGCGTCCAGTGGTTCGAATGTCTACTCCAACAGCGGTGTAACGATTACACCATCCCAACCGGTCCAAATTGACGACGACAGTGTGACCGATATTGCCGCCATGCATTCGGGCGCCATTGTCGTGGAGTTTACCCCGCAGATCTCGTCGATACACTCCTTGATCGGTATCAGCAACTCTACGACAGCCAATTCTCATTTTCATCTTTATGTTGGTGGAGGGGTGCTGGGGTATGAGATCCGGCGGCAGAACGGCGGAGATTTTGTAAAGTCCTCTGCTGCCGTGGATATGACCTCTGGTGAGAAACACATCGCAGCCTTTACTGCCGATCCCGATACGGGGTACAAGCTCTTTTTCGACGGGGAACTGGTACAGGTGATTCCGCCCGCAGAACTACCCAGCACAGGATATGGCTTTATCTCCGATATTCCGGGTATCAATGCCGGTTATCTCGGGAAGACAGCTCGAAGCGGAAACCAGTATCCCTATAATGGCTCCATTGAAAATATTAAAGTATTTAACACTGATATCCCGGATGATACACTCACTGCCTGGACTTTAAGCGGTGGCTTCTAATTGATGAAGTCGCATTGCAAAACAGCTCCCCAATAATTTTAGACCATAGATTCCGAACGAGGAGTATCATACAACTTGAACCGTGATATGCACATCAATTTTATGGATTACAGGGGGAAGTACAGTGATGGAGCTGGCCATGGCGTACCACGAGTGCCGTCCGGTAATCACGGGAGAGAATGATGGTGAAAACCTGTCAATGATTGACTGACAGACAAGTTAATTATCGTCAAACTCACATGTTCCAGCGGCGTTTGCTTCAAGTGTGGCTGCACGAAAGGGTGATTGGGCCGACAAACGCGTGGATGTAGGAAAATAGGACAGAGTGCAGGTCAAGAATTGGCCTGCACTCTGTTTTATATTGTATATTAGATTCATTTTGCGCAAGATTTGTGGCGAAGCCATCCAACGCATGAAGTCATTCTCGGTGCCTTCATGGCAAACCAGTGCGTGATGAGAGGCGGAATGTTTCCCACCTGAACTGAAAGTGAGTGGTAATGACAATGAAAACTGGAAATCCACCTGCCGAAACCAGTAACCTCCGTCCCAATCGGTTAAAGATCAGCTGTATGGGAAGATGTATCCCTCAATCGGCTTAGCCGGAACAACAGATGTCACCCTGAGCCGCGGTTCCTCCTGCCCCTTATACTGCTCCCCGTATAGAATACCGGTCACCGTGACCCAGGAATCGCTCTCCAGTTCTGACACGTTGCCGTAGGTGCAGAACAGGCCGCAGGGGGACAGGTCCGCCACGCAGCAGGCCATGACCAGCCGTGCGGGAACAAACTCGTTGTCCGCCATAACCGGCGTGTTTTTGTAGACCTGGCCGGTCATCGTTACCTGAAAGCCCTCAAGCTGCTCTATGTCCGTATAAAATACGCACAGCCAGTCGTAGAACTCCTCATTGCTGACTGTGATGGTTTGCTGCCTGGAGTTATATCCGTGGAGCTCAAGGGGGGCGCCATAGGCATCCAGGGTCGTATAGCCGTCTGCGGATGCCTCTGCCTGGGCGGGCCCCTCCGCCTCAGTATCCTCCTGATTGGACGGTATGGGGCTTCCGGTGGCCGGTATGCCGCCGCCCCCGCCTGCGGCGCCGCTGACCATGCTTCCATTCAGCAGTCCGGCAGAATCGGAGATATCTCTGAGGCCCACGGTATCGTGTGGCAGCAGCAACAGCAGAAGCGGGATCGCCAGCACAAAGCAGTGGGCGATGTGTTTTCGGTATTGAATACGAAACACGCGTCCTAGGGAAGAAAGGGCCCACACCACCATCACCGCCGCACTGAAGCAGAGATAGGGCGCCAGCTTTGGCGTCACATAGGAGAGGTACCGCCCTGAACGCACCAGATACAGCATAGCCCCCGCAAAGGCCAGGTAGCAGCTGATCTCAGCCAGGGCCTGGCTGTTCCAGCAGTTCTTTGTCATAGCAGGCTCCTTTCCAGCCCGGTGGAAAATGACAGGAAAACGACCATTCCGCAGATACAAAAGGAGGTCAGGCACAGGCGCAGGACGAACTTACGCGAAAAGCCGCCGGAGAGCAGGATCAGATTCTTGATATCCATCATAGGGCCAAATACCATAAATCCCATCAGGGCCCCCATGGGGAACTGTCCGGCAAAGCTCCTGGCAACCACCGCGTCGGCGGAGGAGCAAAGAGAGAGAAAAAATGCCATTCCCATCAGCACCAGGAGAGGAAGGAACAGCCCATCCCCGCCGTTCCCCCACGGAAATGACCTGTCCAGGGTCTGGAACAGGGCGGATACCAGGGCGCCCAGCACAAGGTACTTCCCAACACTGAAAAACTCCGTTTGCGTATGGCGGAGATAGAGGGAGAGCTTTCCGCCCTCTGCTGCCTGCCCCACAGAACAGCCGCAGGCGCAGGAAAACCAGCCGGAGCCGGACGGGCTCAAGCCGTTCTTTCCTGCTCTGGAAAAGGTAAGTCCGATCAGCACCGCACACAGCAAGCCGAGCCCCACCCGGCACAGGACGATTCTGACATCCCCGCTGAAAGCATACCAGGTGCTGAGAATGACCACCGGATTGATGACCGGTGCGGCCATCAGAAAGGTAACGGCGGCAGCAGGGGGGACGCCCTTCCGAACCAGGCTTCGGAACACCGGAACTGAGGCGCAGTCGCACACGGGCAGACAAAAGCCGGCCAAGGCCGCGAACAAAAGGCCTCCCGCCAGATGCTTTGGGAAGTGCTCGTGGAGCCACTGTTGTGAAACGAATATCTGGATGGCAGAGGACAGAAGCACGCCGATCAGAAGAAACGGGAACGCCTGCAACAGAATACCGAGAAATACATTGACCACGGCATCAGCCAAGTTCCCCCCGGCACCTATCACCATGCGCAGGGTCAGATATGCCGCTGTGAAATAGGCAATCCCCAGCAAAAACCAAAAGGCTGGCTGCCGCCCCGGACGCAGCATGGCCCGCTCCACCGTACCGACCGAGTTCAGCGGCAGTACCTTGACGCCGGGATTCAGTTCCCGCAGCATCCGTTTCCGGTTCTTAAACTGCGATACAGGTCCCCAATTCCGTAGGACGATGACATCACTGGCGGATATCTGTTCCAGCGCCATTCCTCCGGTCTGCTGGAGCAGGGCATCCAGTTTGGTGGAATCGGCCAGGTACAGCATGCGCTGAAGTTGGCAGAAGTCCCCTGGTGTACCCCCGTCCTGTTTCTTTGCCGGGGGAAACAGTGTCTGAAGGACAGAGATCGGCAGCGTCCCGTTCCACTCTATCCACAGTTCTTCCGGATCATTGCGAAGCAGATAATCGTAGATCTGTTTGGAGACCTGCTGCATCCCCGCGCCGCTTTGCAGCTTCCGAACAGGAAAGTGGAGGAGATCCAAATTCCCTCTGTCGATTAAATCCTGTTCCAGTGCCTGCTCTCCCTGTTCAAACTGGATGCAGCAGAGCGAGTGTCCGCTCTCCAGGCGGCGGGAGAGGAGCTGATTCAACAGTGAAGTTTTTCCGCTGTCGAGAAAGCCGGTGACCACATAGACCGGAGTATATTCCGGCATCCTCAATCAGCACACCCCCTCAAAAACCGCCGTGATCTGCGCCCGGTTCAGGTCGTGCCCGATCACACACAGCTCGTGCTCCTGGAGGTTTGTCTTTTCAAAACGATGCTCCCCCGGCAGAAACTGCACATTGAGAAACCCCGTCTCCGTCTCCACAATGCCTTTTGCCCGCAGGACCTGTCCGCAGCACTCCGATCCCAGGAGCCGGAGGCAGCGCCCCAGGCCTTCCGGTGAAAATACTTGGGGCAGATGGAGCGTCATGGTATCAAAGGTGTCATCCGCGCCGCCCCTGGCATGGGGGTGACAGCAGCAGGCATGGCCGTGGTGGTGGTGATGATGCCCACAGGAACAGGTGTGCTCCTCATGGGGCTGCGCATCCGTCGGCTCCGTTTCTTTGGGGAGGCTCAGAATTTCCGCAGCGGTCAAGAGCTTCCATGGCTCTGCCAGAACCTGAGCGGATGGGTTCAACTGCTCCACCAACTCCACAGCCTTCGTAACAGCCTCGGGAAACAGCTCGGTCCGGTTGAGCAGGATGGTGCCAGCGCTTCTCACCTGGTCCTCAAAAAACGCCCCGAAATTCTCCAGGTAGCTGGCGCACCGCTTTACGTCCACTACCGTAATTTTTTGTGTAATGCGGGCAGAGGTTGCGAAACGCCGGTCCCGGCAGGCCCGTTCCACATCAGAGAGTTTGCCGACTCCGGAAGGTTCGATCAGCACCACATCGGGGCGATAGGTTTTCAGCAGCGAGGCCAACGCCGCCGTAAAATCCCCTGTGAGGGAGCAGCAGATACACCCGGCGTTCAGCGCCAGGACCTGATAACCGCCCTCCCGCAGAAGCGCGGCATCCACGCTGAAGTCTCCAAAGTCGTTCTCGATCAGGGCGACTTTTTTGCTTTTAAATGCTTCCGTCAACAGCTTTTGGATCAGGGTGGTCTTGCCCGCTCCCAAAAAGCCGGAAATCAAATACATATCAGTCATCATGTTCTCCTTTGAGCTCCTTGCGCCCCGCCCGGCCCAGCCGGGCAAACAATGGTTTTAGAATCAAAAGCAGCAGCAAACAGGCCACTCCCAGCAGGACGATGGTGCCGCCGGGCTTCAGCCCTACGTAATAGGACAGGAACAGACCCCCCACGGTGAAACCCTCCGCAAAGGCGATGGACCAGAGTACCGTCTGCTTATAACTCCGGCCCAGCTGCATCCCGCAGGCCACCGGTACCACCATCATGGAAGAGACAATCAGGGCCCCTACCGTCCGGGCGGCAATTGACACTGTGACAGCGATCAGCACGGTGAACACACTGTTTATGATGCCTACGGGGATTCCAGACATCCGGGCGGCGCGTTCATCCAGCGCCAGATAAAACAGTTCTTTGTACAGGAACAAAAAGGCCAGTACAATGATTCCGCTGACAACAGCCACCGTATAGAGTTCCCCGTCGCTGATGGCCACAATGCTGCCGAAAAGAAAGCTGTTGAAGCTGGCCGCGCTGCGCACAAAACCGGATAAGACACCGGCCAGTCCCACCCCGGCGGACAGGATGATGGCAATGGACATCTCGGCGTACCGGGGCAGTTTCTTCCGAATGGCCTCAATCCCGAAGGCCGCGGCTACACAGGCTGCCGTGGCCCCCAGCACCGGATTGATATTGAAAAGCAACCCGGCCGCCACACCGGCCAGAGAGGTGTGGGACAAAGCGTCCCCAATCATGGATAACCGCTTGAGCACAATGACGATCCCGACACAGGGGATGATCAGTGCCAGAAGGACGCCCACCAAAAAGGCCCGCTGCATGAAGGGATATTCAAAGATGGACATTGCGTTCCCCCCGTCTCTCCCGCGTCATATCTGAATGGCGGTGAAGCCCCGCCCGCTCCCGGCGCACCTGTCCGGGCGTTAGTTCCGCCAGGGTACCTTCTTCCAGGCAGTACAAGGTGGAAACATAGCTGCAGATCCGATCCACATCGTGGCTCACCATCAGGATGGTGAGCCCATGGTCCCGGTTCAGCCCGGCCAGCAGGCGGTAAAAGTTCTCCCCGCTTTGCAGGTCCATGCCGGAGGTGGGCTCGTCCAGCAGCATGACCTCCGGGCGGGAGATCAGAGCCCTGGCCAGCAACACCCGCTGGCGCTGCCCGCCGGACAGGGCTCCAATCAGCCGGCGCCCATAGCCGGCCATTCCCACCAATTCCAGGGCCTGCCGCACCCGCTCCCGGTGCTCCGGCCTCGGGAAGCGGAACAGGCCGATCTCCCCGGACAGGTTGGCCAGAACGACCTCCTCCACGGAGGCGGGAAAATCTGTATGGCGGGCCAGCCCGTCCTGGGGCACATAACCCAGCCTTCTCCAATTCCGAAACCGGGCCGTATCCTGGCCCAGCAGCCGCACGGCGCCGCTGCTGGGGGAGAGCTCCCCCAGCAGCAGTTTTAACAGCGTGCTTTTCCCTGCGCCGTTTGGGCCAATCAGGGCGGCAAATCCGCCCTGGGGCAGCCCAAAGGAGGCGCAGGAGAGTACCGGCGCCTCTCCGTAGGAAAAGGAGAGCCGGTCTGCTTCCAATGCCATCATGGGACCGCTCCTTCTACGACAGAGCGTCCTTCAAAGAGGCCAGGCTTTGCTCCATAACTGAGAAGTAGTCCTCTCCCGCGGTCAACTGCTCGTCGGTCAGTCCCTCCAGGGGGCTGAGTGTTTCCACGCGGGCCCCGGTGGCGTCCGCGATGGCCTGGGCCACCTTGGGGCTGACCAACTCCTCAGAGAAGATCACCTTCACCTGGTGCTCCGTCACAAAGTCCTGGATCTGCGCCATCCGGGCGGGGTCCGGCTCAGAGTCAGGCGAAATTCCCTCGATCCCCACCTGGTTGAGCCCGTAGGCGTCGCACAAATAGCCGAAGGCTTCGTGGGACACCACGATGTCCTGAATCGCCAGATTGCTCAGTCCGTCTTTGAACGCCTGGTCCAGTTGGTCACACCGGGCGCTCCACGCAGCATAGTTGGCCTCGTAGTACTCCGCATTCGCCGGGTCCGCTTCCGCTATGGCGTTCTTGATGTTCTCCATCTCCCGCTTGGCATTCAGCGGAGAGAGCCAGACGTGGGGATCATAGCCGCCCCCCTCTTCATGCTCGTGCTCATCCTCATGTTCGTGCTCCGCTTCTTCCTCGTCCTCGTGATGATGGTGGTGCCCCTCCAGCAGCGCAATGCCATAGGATGCCTCCACCGTCACCAGGCTCTGGTTATCCAGAGAGGCCAGCACGTCCTCCACCCAGTGCTCCATACCGGCGCCGCTGTATACAAACACATCCGCCTGCTCCAAAGCCACGATGTCAGAGGGGGATGGCTCCCAGTCATGGGGCTCGGTGCCGGCAGGGACCATGTTGGTCACCGTGACCTTATCCCCACCGATTTTCTGAGCAAAGTCATACATGGGGTAGAAGCTTGCCATGACCCTCAGAGATCCCTCCGATGCGGCAGATGAAGGCTCTGCGGGTGTTTCCGCACCGGCCATGGGGATCTGCGGCTTCCCGCAGGCGGCCAGCAGAGAAAGCGACAGGGCGGTGGACAAGCAAAATACAAGGAACTCTTTTAATTTTTTCATGCTATAGTAACCTCCAAATCAGCGTATTTTCCGGTTTTTGGGCGCAAAAAAGCAAGGCAAAAGCGCCCATTTAAAAATGGGCAGACTTTCCCCTTGCTTGGAGGTCGCTTTAATTGTTCAGACGAATTTTCAGTGCAGTCAAGGTACAGGAACGCCGGTCCGACAGGGAAACAGGCAGCAAAGCGCAGAGCAGCAGGAGCATCGCGCCCAGTCCATAATGGGCAGAGGGCCCCAGCCCCTCTGAGATATGCCGCAGGGCGGACAGGCAGGAATGAATCTCATGGCAGACGGCGCAGTCGGTGCCGGTGCAGTCGTGGTCGGCATGACTGACAACGAACAGGGCGGACAGAGAGAACACGGCAATTAGGCACAGCGCCAAAAGCAAGGCCGCCGCCCTGCTTTTTTGAATATCCGCTTTCATCTCTGCCGCCTCCTCTCTGATTATCACTTTCCACAGTCGCAGCAATGTCCATATAAAACGGTATGCCGGGTATCTACTTCAAATTGGTGGTCGCTCTGAATATGCCGGGTCAGTTCCTCTAGATGGGAGCACTCCAGAGGAAATGCCCGTCCGCAGTCCAGGCAGACCATCCGCCCGCTGGAGGGGAGGGCTGCTTCCCCCATATAGCGGTAGAGTGCCCGGTTGCCATCCCCAGAGGGAATTTTGAGAATCGTGCCCGCCTCCACCAAGCGGTCCAACGCACGGTAGACAGTGGCTCGGCCAACTTTTTCCTCCACCCCCAACAATCCGCGCCAGACCGACTCTGCGGTAAATGCGGTATCCTTTTTCAAGGCCAGGTATTCGAGTATAAGAGTTTGCTGTTTGGTGTGGTATCGGCCCACAGAGCTACGCCCTCTCTCTTTTAAATTGAGAATGTTTTTCATATTATAAAACGAGTTAATAAAAAATGTCAACATCATTTTTAGGGGATATGTTTGTTTTATATTGCTCTAAATACAAAATATAGCCTAATATATAACATATAAAATTGCGTAAAAACCAAAGAGTTGGATAAAAAGCCTTTCTGAACGAAATGCTTCAAAGAAGTAAAATTGAGACCAATACAATATGGTTTGGCCTACAATCGTCCCCGGTACCTGTGTGATTAAGAAGCCGTCTGCTCTGAATCCAGGGCAGACGGCTTCTCAATTACAGACTGAAAAGTATCCTTTTCATTGGATTGTTTACTACTCCAAGCCGTAGAAAAGGTATCATATTACATTATAATTTAGTTTTATTGAAAGAGCAAGCCAGACCATCTGCTTGCTACTGGTGAATTCCTTCTATAATTTCTTGCAAGCCGAGGGTTTTAAACGATTGAACCAAAAGAAGACGAACTTGGGAAACTATTAAGGAGACGCAAATATGAGGGGACATAGAATCATTGCCGTCGCTAATCGGAAAGGCGGTGTTGGAAAACAGCCGCCTGTTAAAATCTGGCCTATACCCTCATGGAAAGAGGGGCACATGTTTTTGCGGTCGATCTTGATCCGCAAATGAACCTGACCACATTCTATGTTGTCAATGGAGGCGACCTTCCTGTCAATAATATCAATGACCTTCTGCCTGTCCATGACGATTCCATCCACAGCGATGGGCCAGGCATCCCTGTTGGGAGTAAGGTACTGGCTCAGCAGAGAAAGGTTCTGTTGACCGAAATGGGGACCGAAGGCTTTCTGCGAATTATCCTTACGCCGCTCAAACCGCTGTACGATTATATCATCATCGACACGAACTGAGCGACCAGTCCGCTGATGATCAATGCTCGTACCGCTGTGGACGGTGACGGCGCGCATCTCTTTTGCTTCCGCTTGACATTCTGCATACACCCTGATATAATCAAAATAACAAGTGAATATAGTTGGTACACAGGTGCCTATCCGATTGTGATGGGTGAAAAGGGAAGCCGGGTGAGAATCCCGCACAAAGCCGTTGCTGTGTTGGCGGAGTGCCTCTCTGCTATGTCACTGGGATGTTTGTTCCGGGAAGACGGAGAGGTGCGTTTGAACGTCTGAGTCAGAAGACCTGCCTGTGTATAACGCACAAAAAAGCCTCCCCGGACCTGGGAGGGTGCAGTTTCAACCACAGTAGGAACCTGTGGAATTTGTTGCTGTATCCTTCAGGATACAGTTTTTTTGTTGCCGAATTCACTTGTCCCTCCTATTTCGTGCTGCTCCGCACGAGACACGGGACCCTTCTGCATGTCCTGCGTCATTTTGGAGCAACCGGCTGGAAGAAAAGGGCGCATAATATCGTGGGTAATATTATGTGTTCTTCCAGCCGGAACAAGAGAAGCACATGGCCTGAACCCGATGCAGGGGTGGGCCATGTGCTTTTTTGAAGCTCGGGACCGTTTGAAAGCAAATATTGTTTAAAGCCGGTGAGCTGGGTGGTACAGGATGTGAAGCTGTCCGCTCTCATCGGAAAAAACCTTGGCCTCCACCTCGTATACACGCCGGATAAAGTCCTCGGTGAGAACCTCCTGGGGCCTGCCGCAGCCCACGATTTCCCCGCCTTTGACCGCATAGAGACGGTCGCAGTACATGGCGGCAATATTCAGGTCGTGGATGGCCGAGATCACGGTCCGGTCCAGGGATTTGACAATGTCCATCAGTTCCAGCTGGTACTTGATATCCAGATGATTGGTGGGCTCGTCCAGGATCAGACAGGGGGTCTGCTGGGCCAGGGCGCGGGCCAGAATGACCCGCTGCTGCTCCCCACCGGAGAGGGTGGAAAAGGACCGCCTGGCGAAGCCGGACATGCCCACCAGCTCCAGCGCCTCGGCCACCAGCCGGAAATCGTCGGCGTTGTCCCGGTCCAGGGCCCGCTTGTGGGGGGCACGGCCCATCATGACCACATCCTGGACGGAAAACTCAAAGTTATAATAATTGTGTTGAGCTACCACGGCAATGCGCCGGGCGGACTCCCGATAGCTGTACTGGTCCAGATCCCTTCCATCCAGCAGCACCGCGCCGCCGGTGGGCTTCAACACCCGGTAGATGCATTTGAGCAGAGTACTCTTTCCGCTGCCGTTGGGGCCGATGATCCCCACCAGCTCCCGCTGGCCCACTTGGATGTCCACGCCCTTTAAAATGGCGCTTCCCCCCAGAACGGCCTGCACACCCTCGGTGCGGATGTCCATCAGTCGCCACCTCCAAAGCCGTATTTCTTCCGGGCCATCAGGTAGATGAAAACCGGCGCGCCCACCAAGGCGGTCAGCACCCCAATGGGGATCTCCTTGCCCGGGAGCACCACCCGGCAGAGTACATCGGACCACAGAAGGAAGATTGCCCCCAGCAGGGCGCTGATGGGAATCAGCTTTTTGTGGTCCGTTCCAAAGAGAATGCGTACCATATGGGGAATAACCAGCCCCACAAAGCCGATGATGCCCGCCGTATAGACCGCAAAGCCCACCAGCAGGGACGCCGCCAGGAGATAGACAATCCGCCAGCGGTGAAGATCGGTTCCCAGGGTGACGGCGGCCTCGTCCCCCAGCAGCATCAGGTTCAGGGTGCGGTACTGGGTCCAGAAAAAGAGCGCCCCGAGTACCGACACCGCCAGCATCCAGAGATTGGTGTCCCAGCTTGCGGCGGCCAAGCTGCCCATGGTCCAGCGGACCACCGCCTCCAGCGCGCCGCTGCTGGTATTGATGACGTACAGGAAAAAGTTTGAGACAGCGGCACAGATGGCGGAGAGGGCCGTGCCGGCCAGAATCAGCTTTACCGAGGTGGCCCTGCCTCCGATGTTGGCCAGGGCGATCACCCCCATGGAGACCAGGAACGCCCCGGCGAAGGCCACCAGGCCCACATAGCCGCTGCCCAGGAAGGAGCCCACCCCCACCAGGATCGCCAGGGTGGCGCCCAGGGAGGCGCCGGAGGAGACGCCCAGGACATAGGGATCCGCCAGCGGGTTTTTGACAATGGCCTGCATGACCACGCCGGCGAGGGCCAGGGCCATCCCCACGCCGATGGCCAGTACCAGACGGGGCAACCGGACAAACCACACGATGTCGCTCATACTGCCGGAGCCGTACACCTCTGAGTCCCCTACCGGGAAATGGAGGGCCTCGGTTACTTTATAGAGAATGACCCGGTATACATCCCCCATTTTGAGATCCACCGAGCCGAAAGTGACCGCCCACAGCAGGGAAAGGAGCAGACCGGCCAGCAGAACCAGAATGGCAAGCCAGTATGCCGGCCTGCCATGGAACACACCATTTTTCAAATCCATGGATACACCGCCTCAATCAGCGGCGCGCCCGCCCGGGATGGGCGGGCGCGCCGTGCATTACTGATACAGTTCGGGGTAGAGATGCTGCGCGAAGTCCAGAACGCCGTCCAGGGTACGCATGCCGCTGCAGTAGACATTGTTCAGGTTGATGGCGAACACCCGGCCGTTCTTCACTGCATCCAGACTAGCAAATGCAGGGTTCTCGGTGATCAGCTCCACCACCTGCTCTCCGGCATAATCGGTATCATTCACGGTATAGCCGTTGTACCAGACCATGAAGATGGCGTCAGGGTTGGCGGCAATCAGATCCTCGGCGCTGATGTTGCCGTTGTCACCATGCTTGCCCACGGCCAGCTCAGCGCCGCCGGAGGTGGCCACGTTTCCGCCCAGAGTGTCCTCTCCATAGACGCGGTAGGTGCCGCCCTCGTCTTCCAGAACTGCTACGGTCAGGCGATCCTTGTCCGCCAGATAGGTAGAAATATTGTCCAGCTCTCCCTGGATCTCGGCCACCAGCGCCTCGGCCCGGTCCTGCACGTCGAAGATCATGCCCAGGGTCAGAATGTCCTGACACTCGTCGGCCACGGTCTGCTGGTAGGTACCGGAACCGCCGCGGCAGCCGCTGTTCAGCGCCATATAGGTGCCCACGCTGCGCTCGTGCCAGAAGTCCACATCGCCCAGGCGTTTGTCGGAGAAGGTGGAGTACCAGGCGGCGATGAAGTCGGGCTCCAGGGCCAGCAGATCCTCCTTGCTCAGCACGCCTGTGTCCTCGTGGTAATCAATTTTTGCAAACTCGTCGGCCAGCTCGGGGGCAATCTCACCGTCCATTCCGCTGGCGGCCACGATGCGGTCGGCCAGCCCCAGAGACAGCAGAATCTCAATATTGTCCTGGGCGTAGGCGTATACCCGCTCAGGGGCCTTTTCAAAGGTATACTCTACCGGCTCTTTGTTGTAGTTATAGGTGGTGATGGTGAGGGGATACTCGGTGCGCTTGGCCCCCTCTTCATCGACAGAGGGTGTGCTGCTGGTCTGTACCAGGTTTTCAGAGGGGGTGGCGGCGTGGGTGGTGTCCGCCGGGGTACTGGCGGAGCAGGCCGCCAGGGACGCGGTCAGCGTCAGGGCCATCAGGGCCGACAGGGTTTTCTTTCCAACATGCATAATTGGGCTCTCCTTTCCGTTTTTCGAGTGCGCTATGTACTTGCCGCTTTAGAACACAAACAGCCTGCTTTCCATCGAAAGCAGGCTGCTGAAGCTGCCCACGGTATGTGAGCAGCTTCAGACAGGGTTCTTTCTGCGGAAGATACCCGTCTGTCTCCTGATCAAGCAGGTTTCCTGGCTTACGGCTCGACGCGCGCTGCACCTTCTCACCGCGCATTGTCTGCACGGCAATGGTATCTGCAGCTTGCTCCCCGTTTACAGTGACCGGATCGCTCGGGAGTTTCACCCGATTCCCTTTTACCCCAACAGCAGTTGGGCACTTGACAGGTTATTCCATTGTCTTATGAGCGATTTATTTTACTGCAAGTCTCTTTTTTTGTCAATACCAGTCAGTTGATATGTTCCCCATAGAGCAGACAAGCAGAGAAAAATCTGGACGGCAGCCTATAGGACAGCCGGGCTTTGCCGTTTGAACCTCAGAGGCAGCCGATGCAGTTCATCTCTCCGGGTACACCCACTGCGTCCGCCCTGCACTGTCTGCAGTGGGTGAACTGGGGGATGTGGACACGGGCCCTGGCGCGCAGCGCCTCCAGGAGCGCCCGGCTGGGGGGCTCGTTGTCCCGAAAGCCGGCTTGGGGAATGAGCGGCATGAGGTTCATGACGGCGGCTCCCGCACGGGCGGCCCAACAGGCGATTTCCTCAATCTCCCCGGTGTTGAAGCCGGGGATGACGACGGTGTTGATTTTCACCGTAAGTCCGGCTTCTGCGGCCTTGGCCACGCCCTCCTGCTGAGCGGAGAGAAAGGCTGCCATGGCTCCGGCATCCGCGCTGCCGCCCACCGCCCGGTAGACGTGCCCGGCACAGACGACGGAGCGGGTATTGACAGTGACCGTCAGGGTGGAAACCCCGCAGTCCAGCAGTTCGGGCAAAGCATCAGACAGAACCAGCCCGTTGGTGCTCAGGCAGAGCAGGAGTCTGGGAAAGCGGGCGTGAATCAGGCGGAGGGTCTCCAGGGTGGCGGGGTTGGCCAGGGGCTCGCCGGGCCCCGCCACCCCCGCCACCCGCAGACGGCTGTCCAGGCGCAGGGCGCGCTCCACGCGGTCCAGGGCAGCTTCGGGGGAGATGACCTCCGAAGTGACGCCGGGCCGGGACTCGTTGGCGCAGTCATAGCGGCGGTCGCAGTAGCCGCACCGGATGTTGCACCTGGGGGCCACGGGCAGATGAATCCGGCCATAGCGGAAGTGGGCCTGGGCGGAGAGGCAGGGGTGCTCAGCCGGAATCAAAGCGGGGCCGCCTTCCGGCAGAGCGCTTCCAGCCCGTCGTCGGTCATCGGCTCCGGGATGCAGCCGCCGCGGTTGTCCAGGAGGACGGACGCCAGGGCGCGGAACGCCTGGGCGGGTCCGCTTTCCGGTGCGCAGTCCACAACCGTCCGGCGCTCCAGCTCGGCCTGGCCGATCAGAGGACTCATGGGAATTTTCCCCGCCACCGTGGTTCCCAGCTCCGCGGCAAAGGCCCGGAGCAGGCTGTCGTTGTCCACGCTGCTGCGGCCGTTGTGTATAATTCCGGCCAGTCGGATTCTACCGCTATGGGCGTATTTGCGGATACCCCGGCAGATGTTGTTTGCGGCGTAGAGGGCCATGAAGTCGCTGGTGGTGACGAGATACACCTCGTCGGCCACCTGCTCCCGCAGCGGCATGCTGAACCCGCCGCAGACCACGTCCCCCAGCACGTCGTAGAGCACCACATCCCGGTCGTCAAGCAGGCCGCGGCTGCGGATCTCCTCCATGGCCACGATAATGCCCCGCCCGGCGCAGCCGGTGCCCGGCTCCGGCCCGCCGGCCTCAATGCAGCGGACACCCCGGCTGTCCGTGAAGGCGATCTCCCCGGAGGCGCCGGTCTTGAGCTGGTCGAGAACGGTGGGGATGCGCCGCCCCATCAGGCCCCGGGTGGAGTCCGCCTTGGGGTCGCAGCCCACTACCGCCACCCGTTTCCCGGCCTGGGCCATGGCCGCCGCCAGGTTGGACACGGCGGTGGACTTCCCGATGCCCCCTTTTCCATAGACACAGATGCGTTTCACTGATAGAGCGCCCCCTTTAAGGTGCGGCCGTTCATGATGCCGCGGAAGATGTCCTCCAGAAGGTGGAGGGTTCCCTGCCCGCCCAGGTGGGGGCGGGGGGTCAGACAGACCTCATCAAACACCGGGTAATCCATGCGGATCAGCGGAATTTCCAGCTCGTCGGCACCGTCCTGCTCAAAGGAGGAGCCGAACAGAAGCGCCGACTCGGAGCCGCGCAGCTCCCGGTAGAAGTCCTCCTGGTCGGAGAGCTCCTCCCGGCGGGCAAAGCACACCACCTCCATCCCCAGCTCCTGCTCCAGAAAGCGCCGCAGACCGTCGGCCCGCGGCCCCGAGGCGAGGATCGCAGCTGGCATGCCGTAGAGGGCCTGTAAATAGCGGTAGGCTTTTCCGGCTCCCTCTGCAATCTGACGGTCCAGCTCCGCCCGGGCCTGATGATAATCCAGACCGAAGCGGCGCTCCAGCCGACTCCAGAGATCGTCCGCGCCGGCGGCGCCATAGGGGTAATCAAGTTCCTCCCACGGTATGCCGAAGTACTCCTTCATGGCTTGCGCCAGCTCACGCCCCTTTCCACGGAGCACCAGGTTCACATCGGCATAGGGGGCGCGGCGCACTTCCTCCAGCGTACAGCGGGAGAGCACGGCGCCCAGTGCGGCCTGGGGGGCGAGCATAGCCCGGAGGGCCTCAACATCGTCGGCGGCGTGGGGGTCATCCATCCCGAGCCCGATCAGATTAACCAGGGGACGGGGATCAGAACGGGGATAGGGCCGGGGATAAGGCCGGGGGACCGGGGGCTTCATCAGCGGGAGCAGTGCCAGCCATCCAGCCTCCAGCCCGCGAGCCGCATCCCCACGGAAGCCTGCCGCCTCCACATGGAGCAGCGGCGCCTCATGGGGGATGCGGGCTAAGACGGCGGGGATATCGTCCCCAATCATCTCACTCACACAGCCGCTGACCACGAACAGGACGGACGGTTGGAAGAGCTCCAGCGCGGAGCGGACGGCCCGCTCCAGGGAGGCCTCGCCGCTGAACACCACGTCGCTGTCGCTGATGACGGTGCAGGTCTGCCGGATATCCCGCATATCCTGGGCAACGTGGAGGGACATGGAGCCAAAATTGCAGCCCACCACGGAGTGGAGCAGAACAACGCCGTCCTGAATTCCACCCAAAGCCTGATAAGCTCCAAAGAGCTTGCAGCCGCTGGCCGGCCTCATACGGAATCCCCCTTTCGATTGAGCCACATTCTGGACCACATTTCCTTGGCGGCCAGATTAGACTGATTACAGTACAGTGGGTAATGGCGGCTTTGGAAGGGCATTTTCCCCAGCAGAAGACTGCTGCGCTCCGTCCCGTGCTCCAGGCGGCGGCACATCCTACGCACCGTGCGGACATAGGAGGGAAAGGAGAGGGAGGTGGTTTCGTTGACCGCGGGGATCAGCGGCGCGCCCATCCCCTCCAAGGTGAAGTCGCCGGTGCCCACCACCACATCCGCCTCTGCGAAGATTCCGCGCAGCGTCTCCTCTGCCGGGTTCAGGAGGAGCTGTGTCTCCGGGCTGTAGAGGGCGGCGGCCTCCCGTACCCGGGCCAGCAGGCTGTCCTCCAGCGCGGGGGTGACATTCAGGTTTTTACGGCTCTCCGGGGTCAGGATGACACAGAGATGGGAGACCGACAGGCCATAGTCCCGCACATAGGATTTGAGCTCGAAGGGAGCCTGCTGGATGCTGCGGCTGACGAGAACCGCCCGGGCCTGCCCCAGGCGGCGGCGGGCCTCCGCCGTCTCCTCCAGGGCCTGGGCCCGCGCCGCCAGGACGACGGGCTCCACCGCCGCCTCCATGCGGAGGGCCTGTCCAATGTCCCGGTAAAAGGTGCAGATTCCATCCAGTCCGGCGTAGCGTCCCGCGCCGCCGATGTGAAGGTATGCGGTTCCGAATTTCTCCCGCATGCGTCTGGCCCAGCGAACCCGCTTGACCAGATTCAGTTCCGCGGCCGGGGCGTGTACCAGAGAGGAGAGGGGGGCGCTGGGGATCCACGTGTTCACCTGAATCCCGCAGCCGTTCAAAAAGACCTCCAGCTCCCGCAGGGCGGCCTTTCCCTCGCTCCCCCAGCCCACCGTCTCGATGTTGATGCTGTGCGGGATCTGAGCGGACGGCTCCATCACCTGCTCCACCAGGGCGTAGAGCGCCTCGGTGAAGCCGCAGCCCTTTAGCTCCATCTCCAGCCGGTTGTCGCCGGTGATGGTCTGGTGGGCCAGCTCTTTCAGACGGTTCCGGGTGTAGTTTTTGTCCCGGTGGGAGAAGAGCTCCGACTGGACGCCCACTACCGAAATACCCTCCCGCCGCAGCTCGGCGCATACGGAGCGCACATCTTCGTTCAGAATGTCGCTGATCGGGGAGGGGATCACCATGATGAGCCCGGGGCGGTAGCGGCTCCAGGCGTCCCGTATGGCCTGGCGGAGCTTCTCCTCCCCGCCGCAGATGATGTCCCGCTCCTCCAGATTGGAGGTCAGCACGCTGTAAAAGGGCTGGTGCCGACGCCGGGCGGAATAGCGGTAGTGAAACCCACAGCCCCGCGGGCTGTGGAGGAGCGGAAGCACTTCCTGCATCTCTCCCACCGCCCCCACGCTGCCGGAGATTTTCCCGTTTACGCCAAAGGTATGCAGCAGGCCGGAGGGGTACATTGCGGTCATCAGATCTTCAAAAAAAGGCTGTCGCATGCGCATTTCTCCTCTCTGCCCGGAAAAAGCAAAATCGCCGGCCCCGCGTATTCTGACGCGGAGCCGGCTTGCAGACAGGCGCACCGGCAGGGCCGGCGGCCTGTGGAGCAGCTTTCACCGGAAGCGTCCCCACAAATTCAGCAAGCAGGTTTCCTGGCTTGCGGCTCGTCACGTGCTGCGCCTTCTCACATGTGAAACATGCAATGGCGATCTGCAGCCCGCTCCCCGCTTACAGTGACCGGATCGCTCGGGAGTTGCACCCGATTCCCTCTAACCAGACGGAGTCTGGCCACTTGCTGAAAACGTATATGAAGGAATTATAGCACAGCCCGGCCGGAAAGAAAAGGGGGGTGATCTCCTGTGACTGCTCTCAACGCGAGATTTCTTATACTTGATTGGTTCGCCCGTTACAGGCGGCGAAGAGCAGATGCGGCGGTGAGCCGGTGGGAATGGAATGTGCCTGTTGCCGCTAGGCTCCGTAAGTGGAGAGCATTCGGCGCAGTTAGACACATATTGACAGGCCTTGGACGGCGGTGTATACTGAATCCATAATTTCATATAGCAGGATATGGTGATACGTTTGTATTGAAAAGGGAACGCAGTGCAAGTCTGCGACAGCTCCCGCTGCTGTAACAGGGACGGCCCGCTTAATACCACTGGGAAACCGGGAAGGTGAGCGAAGCCGGATGATCTGGAGTCAGAAGACCTGCCATGTCTATCGGATTCTATTCTTTCGGCGAGGGAGAATTGGATGCTGCCGCGGTGGATATCGCGGTCATTGGGGCATTAACTGGGCATCGCTGGGGACGGCGGTGCCCTTTTTGCATATCCAGGACAAAGAGCATTCCTGTTTTCTAACGACAAAACAGGAATGCTCTTTCATTATAAGACCAAAGCAGGGGACCGTCCCTGTTTTGAATAGAAATTTAAGAGAAGGAAAGAAGGAACATGTATGAAACGACTGGCATCCCTTCTGCTGGCCAGCGCTCTTGCGCTGACCGCAGCCGGCTGCGCGGGACAGAACCCGGCGGCTTCCACCCAAAGCGGCCCGCCGGAAGCGGTGGAGAGCGGCAAGTCCTCCGTTGCCTATGTGGAGGAACTGCGCATCGGTACCACCGCCGCCATTGACGGCGCCAACGTTATGACGGAAAACGGTATCTTCGGCAAGCTCAACTACAACGCGGTGGTCACCGCTCCCTTTGTAGTCACCGATGAGAATGGCAAGGTTCAGCCCTTTTTCATGACGGGCTGGGAGCTGAGCGGCGACTTGAATACCATTACCGCCACCTTTGCCACAGATCAGGGCCTCACCTGGCACGACGGTGAACCTGTGACCATGGATGACGTGGTGTTTACCTTCCAATATCTGATCGACCGCAAGTCCAGCTATTGCAGCGGCCTGACAGGGGTGGAGGCGGTGAATGAGACCACGGCCACCCTGACGCTGACCGACGGCAAGGCCTTCACCATGCTCAACAGCATGGCTAACTTCGTCACCCTTCGGCCGGAGCATGTGTGGTCCAAGGTGGAGGGCGAATACGCCGAGTACACCGGCGAGGACGCCGCTATCGGCTGCGGCCCCTACAAGCTCACAGGTGTGGACGAGGAGGCCCAGAGCATGACCCTAGAGGCGGTGTCGGATACCTACATGGGACAGGAGCTGACCGTGCGCAAGCTGACCGTGCGCACCTACGACAGCCACGACGCCCTGGTGATGGCCCTGCGCAGCGGGGAGGTGGACGCCATGTACGACTACTCCAACTCCCTGAACGCCACCATGGTGGACTCCATCACCGGAGTGGAGGGGCTGGATCCCGGCATGAGCGACAACCCCGGCAACTATCAACTGGTGTTCGGCTTCAACGAGCAGCCCACCGACGACCTGATCTTCCGCAAGGCCGTGCGGGCCGCGTTGGACTACGAGCTGCTCCGCGTCACCATCGGAGGGGAGGACGGCCAGATCCCCCACGCCGGTATCGTGGCGCCCCCCAATAAGGGCTTTGACGGCTCGCTGCCCGAGCTGGCTCAGGACGTGGACGAAGCCAACGCCCTGCTGGATGAGGGCGGTTATGTGGATGCTGACGGCGACGGCTGGCGGGATATGCCCGACGGCAGCGAGCTGAATGTCCTCATTACTCCCCAGTACAACAAGACCCGTCAGGCCCTCTATCTGCGCATCGCCGAAGTGCTCAAGACCAATCTGGAGGCCGTGGGCGTGCAGACTACCATGGACGAGGAGAGCGTGCGCAACTCCGACCACGCCACCGAGGTCCGCAAGCAGGGCACCTATGAGCTCTACATCGGCTATACCTCTCCCGGCGTGGCCATGTATGACACCGCCTTCATGTACATGATCGGGGATAACGACAACAACCGCTGGGGCACCTGCCTGCTCCCGGAGTTTGTCGCCGCCTATGAGGCCAAGAAGACCGCCGGCAGCTACGAGGCGTACAACGCCGCCATGAAGGAGCTGCAAGCGCTTGCCGATGAACAGGTGGTGGGACTGGCTCTGTGCTGGGATAAGGCCTACTTCCCCTACCGTACCGACCACTATGAGGGCTGGACCAATTTCCCCGGCTGGGGCGTGATCAACTACAAGACCTGGTTCTCCACCCGGCCCGCAGTCTAATAGACGCGGTATGAAAGGAGCGGTTTTCAAATGAAAAAGCAAGCCCTTTCCCTGTTTTTAGCCGGCGCGCTGGCGCTGAGCCTGTTCGGCTGCTCTGCGCAGCCGGCGGCGGAGAGCGCACCTCAGAGCTCTCCTGCCGAAACGGCGGGCAGCTCCTCCGCCGGCGTGGTGGAGGAGCTGCACCTCGGGACCACCGCCGCAAACGACACCTTTACCACCTTTGTGGAGAGCGGCGCATTTGGAAAGATGTGCTATAACTCCTTTGTGACAGCGCCCTTCTGGCAGACGGGGCCCAACGGCGAGGTAGAGCCATTCCTTGTTACAGATTGGACGGTCAGTGAAGACTCCACTACCATCACCTGTGACTTGGCGCTGGACCAGGGCATCACCTGGCATGATGGGGAGCCCCTGACCATGGACGATGTGCTGTTTACCTTCGATTATAACATCAATGTGCGCAAATCCAGTTACGGCTCCTATGTGGACCATGCTGAGCAGGTGGACGAGGACACCATCAAGGTGGTTTTGAAGGAACCCGGTGCCTACCAGTGGCTCAAGCTGGTGGCTGGCTATTTCTACGTCCAGCCGAAGCACATTTGGGAGAACATTGACGCCCCCAAGGACTACCGTGGGGAGGATGCTGTCATCGGCTGCGGCCCCTACCGCTTTGTCAGCTTGGACGAGGATGCTCAGACCAGCTACTACGAGGCCGTAAGCGACACCTATCTGGGCCGCGAGGTGACGGTAAAGAAGGTTTCGCTCCGGTCCTTTGACAGCAATGACGCTTTGGTCATGGCCCTGCGCAATGGCGAAATTGACGCCATGTACAGCTATGCCAGTCCCATCCCGGCCACTATGGCATCCTCCATCACGGGTGTGGAACACGTGGATCCCGGTATGAGTGACAATACAGGCAGCTATATGATCATGTTCGGTTTCCGGAAAGGGCCTACGGACGACCTGAACTTCCGAAAAGCAGTCACGCTTTCCCTGGACTACGAGCTGCTGGCCGCCACCATCGGCGGTGAGGATGCCCAGGTGCCCGGGGTGGGAGTCATTGCGCCGCCGAATCTCGGCTATGATGAGACGCTGCCCAAGCTGGAACAGAATCTGGAGGCAGCGAAGGCCGCTCTGGATGAGGGCGGCTACCTGGATGTGGACGGCGACGGCTACCGGGAGATGCCGGACGGCAGCCCCATGGATATTCTGGTTTCCCCCCAGAACAGTAGCACACGCCGCGAGATCTACCTGCGGATTGCAGAGGTCATGGTTCAAAACCTGGATGCCATTGGGGTTAAGGCCCATGTGGACGAGCAGAGCATTACCAATGAGGAATATGAGGATCAGCTCTGCAAGGAGGGAACCTACCAGATCTTTATCTGCTACTGCACTTCCGGAATGGCGTCTCAGACCTCGTGCTATTATTACTTTATTGACAATACCCTGGATGGCAATTGGGGCACCTGTGATCTGCCGGAGTTTGTAGAGGCATATGAGACCAGGCGGCAGGCGTCTGATGAGAAGGCCTACATTGAGGGAACCAAGCTCCTTCAGCAGATCAATGCGGAGCAGTACATCGGGGAAGCCCTCTGCTGGGACAAGGCGTACTTTCCCTACCGCACGGACAGATACGAGGGGTGGACGAACTATCCCGGCTGGGGCGTGATCAACTGCGAGACCTGGTATAGCCTGCGCCCCGTTCGTTAAGCGGCATCTGAATATGAAAGGAGTATTTTCCGCATGAAAAAACAAGTGCTTTCCCTGCTCCTGGCCGGGGCCTTGACGCTGGGGCTATTTGGCTGCTCCGCGCAGACGCCGGAGGAGAGCGGAGTACCCCAGAGCGCTCCGGCGCAGACGGAGGGGACGGACTCCGCCGGCGTGGTGGAGGAGCTGAAGATCGGTATCTGCAAGGAGGTCACTCCACGGACGCTGGCCTCGGAGAGCGGCTCCTTCGGCCGCATGAACTACAATGCCTTCTGCGCCGGAACCTGGCTGGTGCGGGATGAGAATAACGAGATGCAGCCCAACCTGATGACCTCCTGGGAGATTCTGGACAAGGGCAGCACCATCCGGGCTACCTTTGCCACGGATCAGGGAATTACGTGGCATGATGGAGAGCCATTTACGATTGACGATGTCATCTTTACGGTCGATTTGATGAACAACAAACTCAAGTCTGGCTATCTCTCCAAGATCACTGGCGTGGAGAAGGTAGACGATACCACCGTGGACTTCCAGGTGGCCGATGGGGCGGCCTATTTCACCCTGGGGAACTCCGCCGTCTTTGTGCGTATGTATCCCAAGCACATCTGGGAAGGAATCGAGGATCCCTCCGGCTACACCGGCGAGGATGCTGTCATCGGCTGCGGCCCCTATAAGCTTGTCCAGGTGGATGAGGAGGCGCAGACCATGCACTATGAGGCGGTTGGGGAGACCTACATGGGCCGCGCCCTGACGGTACGCAGCGTGACGGTGCGCAGCTACGACTCCCAGGATGCCCTGGTGATGGCCCTGCGCACCGGGGAAGTGGACGCCATGTACGACTACTCCAACCCGATTTCGCCCACCATGCTGCCCTCCATCTCGGGTGTGGATGGGGTAGACCCCGGAAAGGGGATGAACATGGGCCTGTTCGAGATCCTCTTCGGCTTTCAGAAACAGCCCACCGATGATTTGGAGTTCCGCAGAGCGGTGCGCTATGCCCTGAACTATGAGCTGCTGGCCACCACCATCGGCGGTGAGGACGGGCAGGTACCCGGCGAGGGTATCATCTCCCCGCAGGTATTGGCTACGATGACAGCCTTCCCAAGCTGGTGAAGGATCAGGAGCAGGCCAAGGCGATTCTGGAGGCGGCGGGGTATATAGACACCGACGGCGACGGCTGGCGGGAGCAGCCCGACGGAACCCCTATGGATGTATTGGTCACACCCCAGTACAATGCCACCAAGGCGGCGCTATACCAGCGCATCGCCGAGATTATCGTTACCAATCTGGGGGAGGTTGGCGTCAAGTGCACCCTGGATGAGGAGAGTATCCGCAATTCCGACCACGAGCAGCAGCTCCGGGATGACGGGGCCTATGAGATCTACATCTGTTATGCTACCCAGGGCGTATCCTTCTATAAGACGCCATTTCTGTATATGTTCAATGACGATTTGAGCATGTGGGGCACCTGCGATCTGGAGGACTTCGACCAGGCCTACAACGATATGCTCAACGCCCAGGGGGATGAGGACTATGTGGCCAAGGTAAAAGAGCTACAGAGGATTGCCTCGGAGGAGGTCATCGGCATTGCCCTGTGCTGGGATACTGCCTACTACCCCTACCGCACCGACAAATACGAGGGATGGACGAACTTCCCCGGCTGGGGCGTCATCAACTGCGAGACCTGGTATAATCTGCATCCGATCGGCTGAGCAAGGGCCGGGAGCAGGGGCGGCGGAGACGTGCGCCCCTGCTCTGTATATAAAAAGGAAGGGGGTACGCTATTTGTGCTTTGCGAGTCTGGGAAAACGCCTGGTGGAGGCTGTTTTTATCATCTTCTGTATCATAACCATCAATTTCATCCTCATCCGGTTTATGCCTGGCGACCCGGTGGTACACATTATCGGTGAGGACGAGTATCTCCGTCTGGAGGCGGAGGCGCCGGAGGTGATTGAGGAGGTCCGGCGGGAGTACGGACTGGACAAGCCCCTGCCGGTCCAGTACATAACCTATCTCAACAAGACGCTGCACCTGGACTTCGGGAATTCCTACCGTACCAAGCTGCCGGTGCTGGAGACGGTTTTGTTCCGCATGCGCTGGACGCTGCTGCTCACCATACCCGCCATTGTGCTCTCATCCGTACTGGGCGGAGGGCTGGGCCTGCGGGCGGGGTGGAAAAAGGGCGGCCTGCTGGACACCATCGCCTCACCCATTATGCTCTTTCTGAATACCATTCCAACCAACTGCATGGCGATTCTGTTTCTGATGGTATTTGCGTTCCAGATGGGGCTGTTTCCCATCAGCGGCATTACCTCCGGCGGCCTGTCGGGGCTGGAAAAGGCAGTGGATATCCTGTGGCACATGGCCCTGCCCCTGATGATCCTGGTGATCCTGCGCACGGCCTCCTATTACATGCTGATGAAGAGTACAGTGCAGACCATTCGGGATGAGGAGTACATCACGGTGGCCCGGGGAAAGGGGTTCTCTCAGGGACAGGTGCTCCGCCGCCACGTACTGAAAAACGCCCTTTGCCCTTACCTGACCTCCGTATGCATGCAGTTCGGCCATATTCTGGGCGGCTCCATGCTGGTGGAGGTGGTGTTCTCCTGGAAGGGGATGGGCACCCTCATTTACGACGCGGTCAACACCAAGGATTTTCCAATCCTGCAGACCTGCTTTTTGTTTATCGGTATCTGTGTGGTGGCCTTTAATCTGCTGGCGGACGTGCTGAATATGCTCATTGATCCCCGGCTGAGGGAGGAGGACCGCCATGCGTAAGAAATTAAACGGCCGGGTGCTGGCGGGATTGGTCATTCTGAGCGTGGTGCTGCTGGTGGCCCTGCTGGCGCCGGTGCTCGCCCCTCACGATCCCTACGAGCTGGGCGTACCCTACCTGCGCCCCTCCGCGGAGCACCCCCTGGGGACCAACGACATTGGGCAGGATATCCTCAGCGAGCTGATTTACGGTACCCGCATCTCCCTGCTCATTGGCGTAGTCTCGGCTTTGGCGGTGACAGTAGTGGGCACAGCCCTGGGGATCCTCTCCGGCTATTTAGGCGGATGGACGGACCAGATCATCATGCAGGTGACCAACGTGGCCATGGCGCTGCCCTCTCTGCCTCTGACCATCATTCTGGTGGCCTTTCTGGATGCCAGCGTGTGGAACATCATCCTGGCCATCTGCATCACCGCCTGGACCTCTACGGCCCGCATCATCCGCAGCCGGGTGCAGCAGCTCAAGGCTCTGCCTTTTATACAGATTGAGCGCACCATGGGAGCCAGCGGCCCCTATATCATGATACGGCATATTCTGCCCAACCTGGGAGAAATCGTGTTCATCCGTGCCGTCCTGTCGGTGGGCAGCGCCATGCTTACCGAGGCCAGCCTCAGCTTTCTGGGTCTGGGTGTAATCGGCCAGAAGAGCTGGGGCGGCATCCTCCATTATGCCTTTTTCCGCAACGGAATCATCAACGGCTCCTATTGGTGGTATGTGCCGCCCATCCTGTGCATCTCGGTCTCCGTGCTTGGGTTTATGCTGCTGAGCTATTACGGTGAGGGCCCTGCGCGGGGAAGAGGCAGAAAGGAGGAAGCCAATGCTGGAAATTGAGGGGGTTTCCATCCGCTTCGGTGACAACCCTGAGGCGGTGAGCGATACGACATTTACGGTAGGCGACGGCGACCGTCTGGCGGTGGTGGGGGAAACGGGCAGCGGAAAGAGTGTCCTGCTGTTGGCCGCACTGGGGCTGCTGCCCGCCTCAGCCCGGGTCACCGGTTCTATCCGCCTCAACGGCCGCGAGCTGCTGGGCTGCCGGGAGCGGGAGTTCAACCAGATCCGGGGGAAAGAGATCGCCTATATTCCGCAGGGAAGCGGGAATGGACTCAATCCACTCTATACCGTGGGCCACCAGCTTTGCGAGGCCATTCGAAAGCATCAGCCCTGTACCCGGAGAGAAGCGCTGGTTCAGGCGGCCGCGCTGTTGGAGTCCTTTGGGCTGGAGCATGGCGCGGCTCTGTGCCGCAGCTATCCTTTTCAGCTCTCCGGCGGTATGCGCCAGCGGGTACTGATCGCCATGGGGATCGCCGCCGGGGCGGATCTGGTTCTGGCGGATGAACCTACCAAGGGGCTGGACCGCCGGCGCATCGCCTTGGTGGAGGATGCCTTCCAACGGCTGGGGGAGCGTACCCTGCTCTGCGTCACCCACGATCTCCGTTTTGCACACGCCATCTCCTCCCGGGTGGTGGTTATGTACGCCTCCCAGCAGATCGAGAGCGGCGACAGCCCCTCCTTTTTTGCCGAGCCCCTGCATCCCTACTCCAGGGCCATGCTGGAGGCTCTGCCGGAGAACGGCCTGCACGCCAATATGGGCTTTGCGCCGCCCCGGCAGGACGTTGACGCCCAGAGCGTCTGCCACTTTTACGGCCGGTGCCCATGGCGCTCGGAGCGCTGCCGGAAGGCCCCGCCGCTGATGACGGTGGGGAAGCGGAAGGTGAGGTGCTGGAAGTATGCTGATTGAGGTGCAGGGCCTGTCCAAGCGATACCGCCCCCGCGGCCCCATGGTGGTGGAGGAGGTCTCCTTTACCATCGACCGGGGAGAGACGCTGGCCATTTTCGGTGACAGCGGCAGCGGCAAGTCCACCATCGGCCAGATCCTGGCAGGAATCTATCCAGCCACCGCCGGAGAGGTGAGGCTGGACGGGCAGAGGTTGTCCTATCCCCTCCGGGGGCCCGCCCGAAGGCGGATTCAAATCCTGTTTCAGCATCCGGAGGTGGCGTTCAATCCCAAGCTGCGGCTGATCGACAGTATGCGGGAGCCTTATCGCCTGTTCCATCTGCCTTATACCCGGCAGGGACTGTGCGATTATCTGGAGCGCTACGGAATTTATGAGGAACACCTGGACCGCTTTCCGGCGGAGCTCAGCGGAGGGGAGCTCCAACGGCTTGCCTTGGCCCGTGCGATGCTGATGGACCCCTCTTTTCTGGTTCTGGATGAGCCGACCTCCATGCTGGATGTGATTTCTCAGGCGCAGATGATCCACTTGCTGCAGGAAATTCAGCAGGAGCGGGAGGTGGGCTACCTGTTTATCTCTCACGACCGCGCTCTATGTGAGCGCTTCTGTACGGCGATCCGCCCTCTGGAGGGCGGAAGACTGGGAGAACCCGTATGAAAAATGCGCCGTCCGGCCTGAGCCGGACGGCGTACATCTCTTTTGGTTAGTGTAATGTTTTTCGCGGACTGGAAAGCTAATGAAATGCGTGTGGACTCTAGATATTATCCGGTTTTACAATGATTTCTAAGCCCTCTGCCTCCCAGTTTATCTCTTTGCTTGTTACTCTTATCCAATTACAGAATAAACCCTTTTTGTTCATAACACCAGCCTGAAGTACTGTTGTATGACGCTTACGCTATATGGGCACCATAAAAGCAATTTTCTATTCATCCTCCTCGACCGGACGCCATGCCTGTCCAAATTTTACATCTCGAAACAGCGCGGCCAAGCCGGTGATCTGTTTGAGTCGTAGGACTTCATCCTTGTCCATCCCCAAATGCTTGGCGATCCAGGCGTCGGACCGCCCAAGCTCATGCAGTTCCTTGATTATATTGCTCATCAGATCCACATTATGGGATCCTCTGGCACGGTTGTGCCGTATGGTACTTGCCATACGGTTGGAGAGAGGCTTGTCGATCACTGCCACTGGAAGCATTCCCTGCTCCCGTTCATAGATATCCCGGTGTTCCTTCATTACGCGCCAGCGGTGGAAGCCGTCTACAATGGCATATAGATCCTGTTTGGCAGAGTAATAGCAAACGATTGGCTGGGTATATCCGTCCTCCAGAATACTGAGGTAGAGTAGTTTCATCTCCGGAGGCGCTACACTGTTTGGATTATATGTATTGGGGATGATCTTTTCAAACGGCACAGCAATAATACGATAGGCCGGACTGCGAAACGGTTCACTTGTCATTTATGATCCCCCTATACTTCCGCTTAAATAGATCGACCCGCTTCTGCTCTTGCCGGGTCAGGCCGAAACCCATAAAGCGACAGGTGTGGTCATTTTTCAAAATACAATAGCACATCCGTTTCCAGCTTGGAATGTCTTTGGTACTCTTAATATCATCCGTATGATCCGGAATCGGTCCAAGAAAGACCACGCGGGATTTTTTATCTAGTGTATAGTTGGATACACCGTTTCGTTGAATCTGATATCCATGTTCCTCTAACTCACGAATGACTTCCTCAGAGAGCCCGCCGCCCGTTTCGTGCCAGAACTGAATCGAGGTCTTGAATTTTTTTACATAATTGTTTTGAAGCCGCTTGGGCAGCGTATCCAGCAGGAACTTTGTGTAGGACTGCCAGGTATGCCCCTCTGGCAGAGTGATGCTGCGATAGCCCATGGCTTTGGTCCGACCATAGATCGCACCAAAGTTGGCCCCCCGCACCCGGCCGACCAGCCTGGTCCAAATCTCCGGATCAATCACCCGGTATAAATTCAGCGCATCCTTGGAGTAATCATTGAACGGAGAGGCCACCCGCATCTGGTCGATCTTGAGCCCCGCCTGATAATACAGATCATAGAGTCGATTATATTCATAGCCAAACCGGGAAATCGCGACCCACACATCCCTGTTAGACCAGTCATAAAGGGGAGAAGCGCACCACACATCCTTGAACTGCTTGGAGATCCAACATTCTCCCTTATAGCCATGTTTCTTATTGACAAATCCGCTGTACCTCTGCAACGATTCATCTGCCCGCAATCCCAACAGACAAACAGTGCGTCCCCCGCCATGGCGTTCCTTATAAAAACGCCCAAACTGCTTAGCAAGGTCCTCCTGGTGCATCCGGTAGCGGTAATGATCGAACGGCTTATCCATATTGATGACATAGGAATAGCTGGGCATGGGACGCACCCACAGTTCAGGATGCCTGTCATCCCAGGGATACCAAAACATCTCATAGCTGGACAGGGCAGTTCGGGTAGCCATAGGCAGACATACCCAGTAGGGATCGACCTCAGACTCCAAACGCTCAAATGTTTTTGTGACATATTCCGTCGTCACTGTATATTGTGCCTCAAAATCCTGATGAAAGACGCCGACCGTCCGCTGTGGGTAATAAGTGCGCTTAAAATCCAGCAGAAGGTTCAGAAGAAGTCCACTGTCCTTACCGCCGCTGAACGAAACGTAGATGTTCTCAAACTCGCGGAACAAAAAATCAAAGCGCTCCTGTACTGCTTCATATACGTTTTTCTGAATGTATTCTCGTTTCATATCTCTCTATCTCAAAACGATGCAATGTTCGGTATGATTACTCTTTTGAAAATATTGTAAAAAAATTCCCCCCCCCCCCCCTT